>Ga0172379_10000019_pt1 | contig 410903 bp, 412 predicted proteins | sample GrowelOW334metaG_FD_119756 | JGI IMG/M metagenome (GOLD analysis project Ga0172379, IMG submission 119756) | Groundwater microbial communities from an aquifer near a municipal landfill in Southern Ontario, Canada - Groundwater well OW334 metaG | ecosystem: Environmental > Aquatic > Deep... | reverse complement strand
CTCCTCTTACACCACAGTACTTTACCGTATCTTTCAGATAAGAAACACCACTATCACAGTTCTCACAACTACCAGGTTCCCAAGCAGGTAATACACTACATTTGTTTCCATCTTTTATTTTTGACGACACCAAACCTGGGCTCGGGCTCACGCTCGGCGTCACCGTCACATTTATACATTCACATGTCCCACTCGCACCACACTTTCCACCACCCAAAGAACCGGAATCAGAACACTGATTGCTACAAACACTATCAACACATGGTGTCTGCGTCAGTTGTATATCAACACACACTCCACCACTACATTTTTGGGCACTTCCACAACTATAAGAGTGCCAAGACCCATTATCACATTGATTATAACCACGATCATCTCCACTACCCGCATAACATTCCCTCGTTCCATGTTGTTTTCCACCACAACTCGCATACTGCCCATACACCCAACATTGTTGACCACTTGGGCAAGTCCCCGTTCCCGGGCTCATCCCCAAACCAATTTGCGCTCCATCAGTACATACCCCCGCGCACGTCGCACAAGCTGTTGCACTGGCACAAACTCCGCTACCTCCACAGGCTGCGGAATACCATTTAGTTCCCACACCAGGCAAAGTTTGACAAAGTTTTAACTGTCCACCAGAACACTCCGAAGCTCCTGCTGTACAACCATCTGATTTTGTTCCCATACATTTAGTCAGACAACTATCATAAGCTGAAGAGCTACCACTTTCCAAACCACCACACTCTTCAATACATTGATCTCTGGTTTTTGTCGGCTGCGCCACTGGCACAGTTGCCACCGGATCGGTTGGCTTTGGTTTACATTTATCATTCTGATCTGGATGTTCTCTCCAACAACCACCTTCACAGCTCTTATATCTCTCCCCATCGCAAGTTTCTCCCCCACTACATTCATCACATTTTGGCGTCGGAGCATCCTGGCAAGTACCATCTACACACAGCTTACCCCCACCACAATCACTATGGTTCGAACAACCTGAATAACTATGGCAACATCCACCCTCATATCTCTCCCAACTTCTACAAGCACCAGGATCACCACATCCACCTTCCTGCGCTCTATTTCTCGTATCATTGTTCTCCTGCACCAACTTAGTTGCTGCTGGAATGGCCACTGCCATCAAAAGCAAACCGATTATCAATGGAATCTGAGCCAAACCTGAAGAATAATTTAATCGAAAACTTCCAAACATTTTTTCAAATTTAAGTGTCATTGCCCTCTTTTTATATATAAAAATTTATATCAACTGTTAAGAGTAAAACATTTTTAACTACCCCCGTCAATAGATCAAAAATCCCAACATCCGGCTGTAATTACTAATAATTTTCCTATACTATATATACAGTGCCTGCAAAAAAGTCTAGTCTAATCAAAACTCTTGCTCTTCTTGGTTCAATCCCCTTTACTCTTCTGGCCGTTAAGCAGGTAGTTGATTGGCGCAAAGGAGCCACCGGCACTCCGGCCAATATCGCCATCGACATTTCCTCTCCTCAAGGCAGTATAAACCCCTCTCTTTGGCGTAATCTTGCTCAAGGTGGCGAGGAGCCAGTTGACATGATCGGCCCTATTTTCCCTCTAGTTCGCCAACTTCAGCCCGAATTAATCCGCGTCGATCACTTATTTGACTATTACCAGGTTTATCAGGGCCCGGGCAACTACGACTTTTCCAAACTCGACAAAGTTGTCAATAGTATTCTCTTAACCGGCGCCACTCCCCTCCTCTCTATTTCTTATACCACCGCCGATATGAGTAAAACCGGCCAAAATGCCGGCGAGCCCAAAGACTGGAATCTTTGGTTTCAGCTCGTTTCTGCCACCGCCAAACGCTATAGTGTCGACCAAAACATTCCCAACATCTATTACGAAGTTTGGAACGAGCCCGACCTTTTTGGTGGCTGGCATTACAGCCGTTCCCCTTCCTACTCCACTCTTTATCTTCAAACCGCCAAGGCAGTTGCCCAAGGGGCCGGCAACTCTCCATACAAGATTGGTGGCCCGGCCACTACCGGCTTTTACCCCAATTGGATCACCTCGCTTTTAAAAACTACTGCCGACAACCATCTTCGCCTTGATTTTCTTTCCTGGCATCGCTATTCCAAAAACATCGACGACTTTATTGCCGATTTTGACAAATTAAATCTAATTCTTACTGATTACCCACAGTATTCAAATATTGAACGTCTTATCACTGAAATCGGCCCCAATTCCGAGCCCGACCCCTGGTACGACAACCATCTTTCCGGCATCCATCTCCTCTCTCTTACCACTCAACTTGCCGGCAAAGTCCATCGTATTTTTCCCTTTGAAGCCGTCGACGGCCCCTCCCCCCGAAGTGATAAATCCACCGGCTGGGGCATGATCACTCACCCCAATTCCAAAGCCACTCCTAAACCCCGTTTTCAAGCGATAGAGCTTCTCAATAACCTCTCTGGAGAACGCCTCGCCACCACCGGCGATGGCAGTTGGGTTACCTCTCTCTCTGCTCAAGACGGCAGTGTCACTAGAATACTTTTAGTTAATTATGATCCTCGTCAAACTCACGCCGAAACAGTTCCTTTGGCTATCACTGGTATTTCTCCCGGTCAATATCAGCTCACTACTAGTCTCTACCCCGCCTCCCGCAAACCTTCAACTAAGCAAATTTCCGTTACCACCCGTTATCTAACCGAAATTTTTCTTGACGTCAACTCCGCCGTTCTTTTGGAACTTTCTCCACTATAACCCAGCCCACGTCATTGCGATGACGTTCTTGTTTTACTTTTTGGACTATTTAAGCACTCTCCCAATGTCCCCTACTGTTATCAGCAACAACAATCCCAGCAACACCATCATCCCAACATTATTAACCAACACCTCAAACCTCTGGTTTACTCGCTTCTTGGCTATAAGTTCATAAAGCACAAAAATAATTCTGCCTCCGTCCAGCGCCGGAAACGGTAAAATATTCACAATCGCCAAGTTAACCGACACTATTCCGAAAAAATGAATTACTGCCAGCATTCCCTGGCTCTGCTTAATACTACTTGTTGCCTGAAACATGCCAATTGGCCCGGCCACATCCTTTGGCACTTGGCCCAAAAGCAATCCGCCAATCATTTTTGTCACTCCGCCGAATATCACTCGGCCCCAATAATAAGCTTCCTTAAATCCCGCTCCAATCCCCTCGTAAAATCGGTACCAAGGTAATTTCACCATTTCTGTGTTTGACACTGCCACTCCCATCGCCCCCTCCCCCGCCGGCGGATTCTCCCTTACCTCCACCTCCACCTCCCCAATCACTTTCGACTTGAAACTTTCAACTTTCAACTTGACAAACTTATTTTTATATTTCCCCACTTCTTCAATCAATTCTGCCGATTTAGTTATCGGCTTCTGCTCCACCGCCAAAATTACATCGCCTTCTTTCAAGCCAGCCGTCTCCGCCGGACTATTTTTAGTCACCCCAATAATCTTCACCACATCCGTTTCCTTGGGCACTCCCAAAATCGAGTAAACCACCGAAAAAATTACCACTGCCATAACCAAATTCATCAATACTCCTCCCAAAACTATCAGTCCCTTTTGCCATGGATTTTTGTTATTAAAAGCATTTTTTTCTTTTTTGTCGCCGTCCTCGCCGTAAAGCCGGCAAAAACCACCAATCGGCAACCAATTCAAACTAAAAATAGTTTTACCTATCTTTTTGCCAAAAATCCTTGGTGGCAACCCCAGCCCAAACTCTTCCACCAATACCCCAGTCTTAATCGCCGCCAAATAATGGCCAAATTCATGCACCAAAACTAAAATTGACAGCGCAATTACGAAAATTATTATATCCATGATTAGTAATCAGTAATCAGTAATTGGTAATTGGTAATCATTTTTGTTTTTCTGTTGACCTTATTAGTCCGTTAATTAATTTTTCAGCCGACTTTGATTGGGTCCAAACAATATTAACATCTACTACACTCAAATACTTCAAATCTCTCCCTAGCAATAAAAAACTCTGAACTTCTTTCACCGAACCTCTCGATAAATAGAAAAAGTGTATTTTGTCATTAAAATGAAACCTACCAAAACCCTCGGCAATATTTGCCGTTACCGAAGCTGAAGCTCTTCTTAGTTGATCTGACAAACCATATTTTTCGTCTGATGGTAATTTACTAACCATTCCATACACCAACAGAGCCAACTTATGTCCTTCCTTCCATGCTTCTAGATCATAAAAATCAACCAATTTATTTCCTATCACAGATTACAGATTACCAATTACCAATTACCAATGCTATCCCCTAATCTCTTTCTCTTTTTCTTGAGCTATCTTTTCCAACTTGGCCACGTATTCATCGGTCACTTTTTGTAATTCCGTCTCATCCCGTTTATATTCATCCTCGCCAATCGTTTTCTCTTGTTTGGCATCAATTAGCTTTTTTCTAAAATCAGCCCGTATGTCTCGAATCATCACCCTCACCCCTTCCAGTTTTCTTCCCAATAACTTTACATAATCTTCCCTCTGTTCTACCGTCAACATCGGTAAGTTTATCCGAATCAACACTCCGTCTACTACTGGTGTCAACCCCACATTAGCCGCCTGAATCTGATTAGCAATCTCTCGTACTGTCGACGCATCCCATGGCTGGAACGTCAAACTCCGCACATCAGGAACACCTATACTCCCCAGCTCAATCAACTTCATTTTCTGCCCTCCATACACCGCCACTGCCACGTTTTCAATCAGCGCCGGCGTCGCTCTCCCTGTCCGTATTGAGCCAATATCCTCGGAAAACAATTGCCCCACCCTATCCATTTTCTGTCTGACATCGGTTGTATTTATCATAAGTTAGTATAGCAATAATTTTAAGGCGAGATAACAATTTTTCAGCGCGCAATCATGTAAGCCCGAAGGGCGCAACGCGTGAGCACTGCAAAAATTAGTTATCGAGCCAGAAATTATATTTCGTATCGTTCAACTCTACCTAATTTAATATTTTCTCCAAATTTCAACACCAGCTCTTTAATCAAATCATCCATCTTTTTTGAAGGATCTTTTATAAACTCTTGCTCCAAAAGTTTTTCTGTTCCCATCGCTGCCACCTGCAAGCAAAAATCTCTGGCTATTTTAGTAAACTCTTCGTTTTTAGCCACAAAATCGGTTTCACATAGAAGCTCCACCATCACCCCTATTTTTCCCGTAGAATGGGTATAAGTTGCCACTAATCCCTGTCTGGTTTCCCTCTCGGCTTTTTTCTCCGCCTTCTCTTTTCCTTTTCTCTTCAACACCTCTCTCGCTTTCTTCTCGTCGCCTCCGGCTTCTTCAACTGCCGTCTTTACCTCCATCACCCCCGCCCCCGTCTCATCCCTCAACTTTTTAACAATTTCAATCAATTTTTTTTGTTCCATGTTTTAATTAAAATTAATATATTATTTCTAAGAACTAAGATCTAAAATCTAAGATCTATTTGACCCCTGCCGCCTTAATAGCCTTCCCAATTTCCTCAACTATTAAAGTCACTGATTTAACATTGTCATCATTGGCCGGAATCGGAAAGTCAACTTTAGCCGGATCAGTGTCAGTGTCCACCATTCCCACTATCTTCACTTTAGTCAAACTTGCTTCTTTTACCGCCGTCTTTTCTCCACCGGCATCAACCACAAACATCACATCAAATAGTTTATCCAACTTAGCCAATCCACCGATATTTTTCTCAATCCGAACTAATTCTTTACTCATTTCCAAAAGCTCTCTTTTGGTTTTATTGGTGAATTTATTTTGCTCCAAGCCTTCTTTCCAATCCCAATAACGCTTGATCGTTTTTCTAATCTGGTCCCAATTAGTTATCGTTCCTCCCAGCCATCGGTTGGTAATGTAGGCCACTCCGGCGTCCAGCGCCACTCTCTTAACCACTTCTTTAGCTTGTCTCTTAGTTCCCACCAACACAATCTGTTTACCGTTCCTCTTGGAGTTGTAGACAAAATTGCAGGCCGCCTCTAGCCCGGCCATCGTTTTAACCAAATCAAACACCTGAATTCCGTCAATTGCTTTGTAAAGATTTCCCTTGGCTTTGGGGTTAGTTTTACTGACTTTATGCCCCAGGTGGCATCCTGCCGCCAATAAATCCTTCAGCCCCACCGTCAAATTATATTTTTTGTCCTCAAGTATCTTCTTCTCATCTTTTGCCTTAATTTCCAATTCCTCTTTCCTTGTACCTTGTACCTCTTTCCTTGTTCCTAAAGTTTTCTCGTTCAAAGACTTAATCTTCTCCGCCGTCAACACCTTTTCTTTTTTTTCTTTAATTACCAACGCTTTCTTAACGATTTTTTTACCGGTTCGATTAACCGTTTTTGTCTTAACAATTTTTTTTGCCATTTGACTATCCTTTTTATTAAGCCAGACTTCAGGGAAAATCCCAGGATAATTACTAAAGCCCAGCTAAAACTTTTTAACAGGGAATTATAACAGATTTTTTATTGCGGTACTCCACGAAGAACACAAGCACACAACAACGACCCAAAACCAACTCCAACACCAATCACCCCAAATCTGCATTCTAAATTTTCTCTAAAACACCTTACCAAATCAAAAGGTTCTTTTTTTGCCTCCTGCAGACGCCGTCTCCAAGACAAGTTCGGATCATGTGTACCATAAAACCAAGCTTCATGAGAATGAGAAGCGATAGCTCCTATCATTTGCCCAGTATTCTACCCCCGCCATCCTATAATGTCAAATTAACTCTGTCTATTTACTATTTCTCGAACCCAATTTAGCACTCTTACACGCAATTCCTCACCTTCTCTCCCCCCCGCCAAACTACGCTCGTACTCATTTTGGACACTGAGTATTCCGTCCCTTACATAAACACAATACACGTCCCCTCCAAACTTTAATTCCATACCAACACCACCCATCATTGCAACCAACTTCGCCTCAACCACAGAACCATCCTCCAGAGTAATACGTCCAGACATATTCCCGCCCCCACTAGCACCTAACCGACTTTCCACTGCTCTCACCAGTACTACATCTGAGTTGGCAACTTTACCACCAAAACTCACCGCAATAGTCTCGGTTGCCACATTGCCAGCATAATGACACAAAGTACCTGTATCAACCACCTGACGTAATTTTCCAACAATAAGCGACAATTCTACACTTTTTACATCCTCACCTTCAACATCAACTCCCCTAACCGTATTACCATCAACTACTAAAGTGCAAATATGTATAGTTCCATCACCACCCATCACTTCCACCCCAAGACGCCCTTCTTCTTTCCAATAGCACCTTATCACCCCTTTTTCGCCATCATCCCCAAAAACCGCATGCCCAATCACCCCTTTAATTTGAGTGTTCCATGCCGCCAAGGTATCTCTTACTAAAGCCACATATTCAACATCAGCCCGCTCACCTGTTCTCCCATCTACCATAGGTAAAGATCTTTCTGAAGTTGTGGGGTGGTTTCTCACCACCGGCATTTCAGCGACCACTACCGGCCTCCATTCAAACCTGCCCCCAGATTTCACCTCTTGTCCACTTTCATCAATTTTCATTACCTCCAAATCAGCCCTCCCAAAAAAAACAGATAGTTGCTTTCCCAGCCAGGCCTTATTCTCGTCTGACTCAACCATCCCGTTAACCGACACCCGATGTCTCCCGTCCCGTTCTGCCTCAACACAATAAACAGTACCAGCTCTAGTCATTACCTGAATTAACCCGGCCCCTGCCTCCAAACTACCACGCCACGCCCTCATCATAGCCACTTCACCACATTCATTTGCTACTCCACTCAAAACAACACCTCCACCTCTACAATTTTCTGTACCCACTAATCTTGTCACCAACCTGTCAATCTGCGCCAACCCAAACGGAACCACTTCATCTCCATTTCTCGCTTCAATCGGATTCACCCCTGCCATATTTAGGCAAATATATCACAAACTGCATCAATTTTCATCATAATGTCAATTAACCCTCAAACTCAAATCAGATATTTTAGTTTTTTTAACACCACAACCAACACCAAAACGACTGCCGACAAATTCGTTCCCATATCGCATAACACCAAACACATCACTCCATGGATAACCATCAAAATCCTGCCACCTAATCATTTTATCTCTCAAATCGCTCCAAACATAACTTTCCGATCTTGCACCCCTTCGCACTATCGCTTGCGCATCATTCCCCGTCGCTTCCGGTAATAACTGCTTAACCACCTCCCAAACTCTCAGATCCCAATCCACCATCATTCCACTGCCATTAGTAGTTCCAAAACTCACCGAGTTTTCGCTGTCGACCTTAGCTACTACCCCACCAACCGATCTTCCACTACGCATAAGCAATAAATTTAAAGATCCACCAACCCAGCCAACTTCCAAACCAATTTCTTTATCTCCCCCCACTGTTCTCTGACTTGCCAAAAAAATCGTCTCTCCAGAAACTCTTCCCATCACCAAATCCAACGTCTCCGCCAGCACCGCCAGCCATTTCGCCTCGCCTTCAGTGACATTTCTTTTTATCTCTTCCGTTTTTCCAAATCCTCTATGACCCGCCAATATGTCAAACATTAAATCTCCCCTAATTCTGGCTAAACCACCTCCATCCCCCAACACGGACAAAGAATCACCAAGTCTCAATCCATTTATCCTCGCCCCACCAATCAACTGATCAGTATATCCTCCACAACTCCCTCCATCCCTTCCCTCAATCAGTCCATTCATTCTCCCCTCCTCTCACCCAAACATACTCTGGCTCTCCACCCCCAGTATCTCCAAACTCATAATGCCCAACATTCTCTCTAATAAGTGGCAACCCTCCAATTGCTGGTTTTGGAGGTTTACCAGGCAAGCCTTCCGGTTGTTTTGGAGCCAAGCTCGGAACAGTATAACCAAAAGCCATCTGTCCTTCTCTTTCGCCCCTACCCTTTCTCGGCGCCATTTTTTTCTTGTCCACCCACTGGCGGATTAAATTAAATTTTTAACTTTTTTCTTGTTTCTAGTTACCAGTTACTGATTACCAATTACTGATTACCAGTGTTTTTTCTTCGGATCCTGTCTGGTTAAATTAACTTCTTCTAATATCGTGAGAAGGGGTGTAACCTCTATCATCTGGGGCATCCAACCTCCTGTTTGCATGAGGACTCTCATCCGTTTTTAATGTCCTCGTGAACCTCTCCATTACCTGAAAACCTGGAACGTTAGAACCATCACCCCCATCAACAACTTCCAAACACCTCAACTCGTCGATTGCAATCGCAGCTACTACTTGATTATTCATTACCCGCCCACTAGGCATAAAAGATAATAACTAGTAAATTGCCCTATAAGATACACTCTTATAAAATCATTTTCAAGTAGCAAGTGGTCTTTTTTCTACCTACTACGTATGTAGTTTCTTTTATCCCATAAGACAAAAACAAATTTAACGTCATTGCGATCCGCCAGCTAGCGGAGAAGCAATCCCGAACGAGATCGCCACGGCCTTCGGCCTCGCGATGACGTATGTCTTTAAATTAAAAATCAACTCGTAACTCGTAACTCTTAACTGATAACTGTTCTATAATTGGTTATGTCTCCCTGGAAACTCTTCAACATCCGTCTTCCTCAAACCAACGAATTCACTCTCGAATCCATGTCCTCCCTCCTCTCTAATTTTTCTCAAGCCGGCACAGGCTCGTTTTTTGACCGCATCTTTGGCAAAAAGCACACCGCCATTTCTTTAGAAATCGTTCTCAAACAAGGCCAGCTTTATTTTATGGTGGCAACGCCTGCCGATTCAGCCGAATTCTTTCGCTCCCAAATCCTAGCCCAGTACCCCACCGCTATTACTTTGGAAATTAATGATTACCTTGCTTCCGACGTCATTGCGAGAAGCGAAGCGACGAAGCAATCCCAAGGAGATCGCCACGGCCTTCGGCCTCGCGATGACGGGCTATTTTTTAGTCAATTGTCCTTATCAAAATCAGACAATTATCCAATAAAATCCATTCACGATTTTAAGGACACTGATCCCCTTAATTCCCTCCTCTCCCCCCTTTCCCGCTCCCTCTCCCCCACCGATTTTTTTCTTTATCAAATTTTAATCACTTCCGCCCCCAACAATTGGCAATACCCCATCACCTCCATCATTCAAAATGGCATCATGGTCGACTCATCCCGCAATTTTCGCCAAAATCACCCCGATAAGGCCGTTTTCGAAACCAAAATCCAATTCCCCGGCCTCCTCACCCAAATTAATTTTTTAACCAATAATTCCGGCCTTCTATCTGCTTTTACCTCTTCCTTTGGCATTTATACCAACCCTCGTGGCAATTTTATTAAAATTAATCAACCCGGTTTTTTCACCAAAAAGAAATTACTCAAATCGATTCTTAACCGCGCTTTTACTTCTTCTCTTAATCATCAAATTTTAAACACTGAAGAATTGTCAGTCCTTTGGCACTTTCCCGGAGAAAAAACCAAGATCCCCAACATTGCTTGGGGCAAAAAGCTGTATGCTGATCCGCCCGAAAACTTACCCGTCGTTGCCGACCTTTCCGAAGAAGAACGTCAAAACGTGACTGTTTTTGCCAAAACCGAATTCCGCAATAAAGAAGCTATTTTTGGCATTAAAGAAGGTGAAGACCGCCGCCGCCACACCTACATTGTCGGTAAATCCGGCACCGGTAAAACCACTCTCATCGCCAACATGGCCATCGACGATATTCGCAAAGGCCGGGGCGTAGCCGTCATCGACCCCCACGGCGACCTTTGCCAAACTATTCTTGATTACATCCCCTCCTCCCGCATCAACGATTGTTGTTATTTCAACCCCGCCGATCCCGATTATGTTTACCCCTTAAATGTTTTGGAGGCTGAAAACGATTCCCAAAAAGAATTAGTTGCCTCCGGCGTTATTTCCATTTTCAAAAAACTTTATGGCGCCACCTCCTGGGGGCCACGCCTCGAGCATATTTTGCGCAACGCCGTTTTAACTCTCGTCAACGTTCCCGGCTCCGATCTCACTCATATCGTTGAAATTCTCACCTCCAAATCTTATCGCCAAAAAATCGTTCCTCTCCTTGCCAATCAAACTCTTAAAAACTTCTGGATTAATGAATTTGATCAAATGGATGCCAAATTCCAAAACGAAGCCATCGCTCCTATTTTGAACAAAGTCGGCCAATTTATTTCCTCCACTAATATCCGCAACACTATTGCCCACCCCAAATCTAAAGTCCGCATTCAAGATATCATGGATCAAAAGAAAATCTTGATCGCCGACCTGTCCAATGGCAAACTCGGCGAAGATAATTCTGCCCTTCTTGGCGCCATGTTGATCACCCAAATTCAACTTTCGGCCATGAATCGGGTATTTCAAACACAAGCCGACCGATCAGACTTCTATCTCTACGTTGACGAATTCCAAAATTTTGCCACCGAGGCCTTTATTAAAATACTCTCTGAAGCCCGCAAATTTAAACTCAACCTCATTGTTGCCAACCAATATATGAATCAGCTTGAGCGCCCCATCCAAGACGCTATTTTTGGCAACGTCGGCTCACTTATGTCCTTTGTCGTTGGCAATCAAGACGCTTATATCTTAAGCAAAGAATTTGGCGAGAAGTTCCCCGCCGATGACCTAGTCAAACTGGGCAAATATCAAATCATTTGTAAATTATCGATCGACTCCGAAACCAAAGAACCATTTTACGCCACCACTCTGCCTCTACTTGACTGTAAAAACCAAGGCCACGATAAGCTCATCCGCACTTCCCAAGAACGCTGGGGCAAGCATAAGTAATCTAGAATCTAAGAACTAAGATCCAAGATCTAAGATCCAAATTCCCCCCTTGACATCTCTTATAGGCCAGCCTATATTTAATTAATAATCATTATTATAAGATTATGGAAAGATCACCAATCGGCTTCAAGCCAGAATTACATAAACCAGTTGAAAAAGGCCCATCACTCGAAAAAATAATCGAGGCTTCCCCTATCGAACTCCAAGCAAGGGTCTACGAAGCCTTAACCACTCGGTTATCTCAACTCAATAAAATTTAATTATTAATTTTTATCAAATATGAAATCACCAGAATTTTTTAAAAGTCCTACTGGTTTAGAAATGAAACCTGGAACAAAAGGAGCAGAACCATCCAGAACCAATTTAAATATCATTGGAGAAATCAAACCTACTGATATTTTAGTTGGTCGTTCCGGCTCCCAAATCTAACCCCTAGAATCTCATAATAAATTTTGTATAATACCGACATGGCAACAAAAAGAGAATTAATTAGGACAGCAAACACTATTCTTTGGAAAGAGGACGACAAAGGAGAGAGAGTTTTTCCGATAGACCCTAAACAACCTGATATCTGTCAAGCAAAGAAAGAGGCAAGAAGGATTGCCTTAGAAAAAGTAACAATGCCAGATGGCACAGAAGTCACTCCGCTCGCAGGATTAACTAATGCTATCTGCGCACAATGTCCTAAAACTCGTCAATGTGACCAAACAATAACTTTGGCTAAGGCTTACGAGATTATAAACGGCACTTGCGAGGCCACAAACCAAGCTTCGATCTAAAAATCCTTACGGCTTTTTCCACCCCGCCCATTTGCAATTAGGGTAGTTAGCACAGCCGTAAAATTTACGGCCGGTGCGGGTTTTCTTAACCACTCCCTCCCCGCCACACAACGGGCAGTTAAATCCCGCCTTTTCCACTAGTTTTCCCGTATATTTACATCCCGGAAACCGATCACAGGAAATAAACTTGCCAAATCTTCCTAGCCTTATCACCAAGTCACCAACCTTGCACTCCGGACACTTCTCCCCTGTCTTCTCCACCGCCACCCTAACTCTATCCGCCTGATCCGACGCCAGCACCACCTCTTTTTCAAACTTTTCCCAAAAATTACCTATCATTTTTCGCCAATCAACTTTGCCCAGAGCCACCTCATCCAGCTCCTCCTCCATCCCGGCCGTAAACGGCAAATCCACCTCTCTGGCAAAATTAGCCACCAAAAATTCATTTACCGCCGTGCCTAATCCAGTCGGCCTAAACCTCCCCTCCTCTCTCTCTACATATTGCCGATCGAGAATTGTGCTAATAATTGGGGCATAGGTGCTAGGTCGGCCTATTCCCTGCTTTTCCAAAGACGACACCAGCGAGGCATCGCTATAACGGGGAGGTGGGCTGGTTTCCAGCTCCTCCACCGCCACTTCGCCATCCAAAGTCTCCCCCACCGCCAATTTTGGCAATTCCTGCTCTTCGGTTTTATCTTCAGTAATTTTTAAAAATCCAGGGAACTTCACCACCACTCCGCCACTATTAAATTCTCCCTCATTATTTTTTAAAGTTATTTTAGTCGTGTCCAAAACCGCACTTGAAGCCTGGGTGGCCACTGCTCTCTTCCAAATCAATTCATAAAGCTTCTTTTCTTTACTATCAATTTCTTCTACATCGGAAAAAGCGCTGGTTGGCCTAATGGCTTCATGGGCTTCTTGGGCGTTCTTTGACGTATTCTTAAAATGCCTTTCTTTTTCCGCTACATACTCCGCCCCGATCCGCTCCTTTATATATCTGCGAAAATCTTCTATGGCTTTTTCTGAAATGTTCACAGCATCGGTCCGATGATAAGTAATTAACCCCTGTTCGTACAGTCTTTGGGCAATCCGCATTGTCTGCTTACCACTCCAGCCAAATCGCCTGGCCGCCACCTGTTGCATTTTCGACGTTGTTAACGGCGGTAATGGATGGCGATGTGTTTCGCTCATTTTAACGTCGGTTACTTCAAATTTCCCTCTCGCTAAAATCTCTTTTATCTCCTCTACCTTAATTTTGTTTTCAAAAATAGATTTCGAAAAGCTGTAAATTCCATCAAATAACTTTATTTTGGTTGTTATTTCTGTTCTTTCTCCCTTCCATCTCGTCATTTCTGCTTCAAACTTTTTCTTCCCCAGCACGGCTTTAAGCCGGAAAAATTTTGATTTAGTAAAACTTTCTATCTCCTTTTCCCGCTCCGCAATTAGTCTGACGGCCACCGACTGCACTCTCCCCGCCGACAAACCTCGGCGTACTTTCCGCCACAACACCGGCGATAACGAATAACCCACCAATCGATCCAACACCCGCCTCCCCTGCTGGGCATTTACCATATTCATATCCACCTCCCTCGCCCCTTTCAGCGCTTCTTCCACCGCCTCCTTAGTAATTTCATGAAACGTAATCCTCGAAATTTGTTTTTTTGAGCTTGTTTTTTGTGATTTGTTTGGAAATTGGTTATTGGAAATTAGAAATTTTACATGAAACGCTATCGCTTCTCCTTCTCGATCCGGATCAGTTGCCAATATAATTCTCTCCGCTCGTTTAGCTGCCGAAAGTAAACCATCAACTATTTTCTTTTTTTCCGAATCCACCACATATTCCGGTTCAAAATTGTTCTTAATATCAATCGCCATCTTATTCTTTGGCAAATCCCGCAAATGTCCCACCGTTGCCACCACTTCATAATCCTTGCCCAAGTACTTGGAAATTGTTCTCGCCTTTGTCGGCGACTCGACTATCAATAAATTCTTCATGAATTTTCTACTTGATAAACTTTCTAACTTTCTACTTGATGAACTTCAAGCATTGTCGTCTATCTTATCATCCCCTGTCAACATCTTGTATCTAGTTACTAGTTTCTAGTTTCCTAAAATTTCAGCGACATCGCTGAAATTTTCCACTAATCCCGCCCCATTCTTAATAAGCCAATTCGGTGCTTCTGACAGGCTATCTCCAATCCTTCCCGGAATAGCCATCACTTCTCGCCCAAATTTCCCCGCCCAACCAGCCGTATTCAAAGTTCCACTTCTCCTCTCTCCCTCAATCACCACCACCCCCAAGCTCAATCCGGCCACAATTCGATTTCTTCTTAAGAAGCTATTCTTATCTATAACACTCCCTTCCCTGTCTTCTGAAATAACTAAACCACCCCCGTCTATTATACTTTGATATATTTGTTGGTTAGCTGCCGGCCTAGGCCTTTCCACTCCTCCCGCTAAAACTGCTATCGTTTTCCCTTTATTGTCAAGGCAAACCTGGTGCACCCACGCATCCACCCCCAGGGCCATCCCCGCCACAATTACCCAATCGTTTTTCACCGCCTCAACAACCAATTTTTCCACCATGAGCTTACCATAATCACTCATTTTTCGGCTCCCCACCACCGCCACTATTTTCTTTTCTCGCAGTAAATCAATATTTCCCAAACAATATAATTTATGGGGACAATCCGGTATCTGTTTTAATAGTTCTGAGAAATCTCTAACTAATTTACCAATCGCCAAAGTCATAATTTTCAATTTTCAAATTCCAAAATCCAATGAATATTCTAATGTATTAATTTTCAATTGAAAATTTTTAAAATTAATAAATTCATTGAAAATTGAAAATTGGAATTTGGTTATTTCTTTCTAACTATTACAGTCCCTGGTTCCTCAAACCATTCTTTCAAAAAATCCCCCACCAACGGCGCGGCCACATCGCTACCCTCCCCACCTTTCTCCACCACCATTGTTATTGATATTTCCGGATTTTCTGCCGGCCCAAAAGCCGTTAGCCAGGCATGGGTATCTTTACTGCCGTCTCCCACTTCCGCCGTTCCTGTTTTACAGGCCAATCTTGTTTTAAAGTTTACCAAAGGATAGGCCGTTCCGCCACTACTACACGCTGCCATCATCCCCTCTTTAATTACTGCCAGTGTCTCTGTTTTTAAGCCCAAATCCTTACACTTTTCCGCCCCCGAAATTATTGTCGGCTGGCACCTCATTCCCCCACTGGCCACCACATTAGTAATTAAATTAATTTGCAATGGAGTCACGTCCACATCACCCTGGCCAATGGCCATATGAAAAGTATTTCCCAAAAACCACTTTTCCCTTCTTGTTTCCCACTTCCAATTAGGATCAGGTATTACTCCAGCCAATTCTCCTGGCAATTCCACTCCAGTTTTCTCCCCCAATCCCAATTTTACCGCCCATTCCTTAATTTTTTCCGCCCCCATTTTTTCCCCCAATCTATAAAAATAAATGTCATTAGATCGTTTCAACGCCTTTACCATGTCCACCATTCCGTCAGTCCCCCCTGACTTATTCCACAACCAATTAGTATAGCTATAATCACCGATTTTAATTACCCCAGTGTCCTCAAAAGTGTCATTTTTTGACACTACTCCACTTTCCAATCCGCCTATGGCTACAGCAATTTTGAAAACGCTCCCCGGATGATATCTGGCCGCCACTACTCGATTAAGCAGGGGAAATCCTTTTTCATCATTTAGATATTCTCCAATTTTTTGATTGTCCAATATATTGGTAAACATATTCGGGTCGTAAGAAGGTGTTGACACCATGGCAATTATTTTGCCCGTTGCCGGCTCCGACACCACCACCGCTCCTTTAACTCCGGCTCCTGTCATTATTTGATACAACTTTTCCTGCCAATAAGCATCAATTGTTAGCTCCAAATCTTTGCCTACTTCAGGATTCTGGCCACCAAGCTCTCTCATAAAATCACCCAAAGCGTCAACTTCCACCAACCTTTTTCCCGAAACCCCAGACAACTCCTTATTCTTTACCGCCTCTACCCCAGCCTTTTCCACCCATCCTGTCACTGTCGCCATCGATTCTCCATACGGATAATATCGATTTATTTTCACTGCCAAATCTTTGCCCTCAAATTGCCATCCCAAAAATTCTCCGGGAACCCCATTTTTGTATTGGAATTTATCTAAAGCCACCACTCTGCCTTTACGGTCAACAATTTTACCTCTGGGGGCCGGAATCACAATCTCCCGAATTTTATTGCCCATCGCCAAATTTCGATAATACCCGCCCCGAATAATCATCGTTCTAAAACTAATCACCACCAAAAGTCCCAATGACGACACCAAACACCACATCAACAACCAATAGATTCTTTGTTTGTTAGTTTCCATATCCCGACACCAGCTTAACACTTTCCCTTAGTTGATTATCTTCGACAATCGCTGCCACCCCTCGAATTACCACCGTTCCCGGATCTTCTAAGGGCATACAGTTTATTTTGGTCTCACTCTCAACCATCTCCCTTAATCCGGAAATTAACGAACCCCTACCCACCAATAAAATTCCCTGTCTAACCACTTCGTTGGTAATTTCCGGCGGGGCTTCGTCTAAAACTGACTTAATTGTCCTCACAATTTTGGTCAACTCCAACGCCACCGCCTCATCTACTTCCGCTACCCCCACCATAATACTTTTTGGCAAACCGCTTTCCAGATCTCTGCCCCTAACCACCATATTACTAACCTTCATTTTTATCCTTTCTGCTGTGACTTTACCTATTAATACGCCGTATTTCATTTTAACAAAACCAACAATCGCCTCGTCAATCGAATTTCCTCCTGTTTCAATGTTTCTCTCCGCCACCACCCCTCCTGCCGAAACAACACTTACCGCCGTCTTACCACCACCAATGTCAACCACTATTCCAGAAAACCGATCAACCGACATTCCCACTCCTATTGTTGCTGCCACCGCCGCGTTCACCAATGTCACCTCTCCTATTCCCAAGTCAGACAATATTGACGATATCGCTCTTAATTGAACATCAGTCATCAAACCGGGCACTGCCACCACCGTCGTCGGTCTTAATATCGCCAACCCTTTAACCGGCACATCATAAGCAATCTTTAAATAGTTACCCATCATTGCTGCCATCGCCCGATAGTCGTCAACCATCCCTCCTTTAATTGGCCAAACCACTTCTACTTGTCTTGGTTCTCTTTCCACCATTTCTTTAGCCCTAGATCCGGTTGCCAACAAACGACTTTCTTTTTGCCACCTTCTTTTTTTTATCCGGGCTATCACCGACGGCTCTTCCACCACCACCCCCCGATCTTTCAAATACATCAAAGTATTACAGCTACCCATATCCATTCCCAAATGGCAACGAAACCTCCCCCCCGTCTCTCTAATTTTTTCCAAAATTCCCCATCCCTTCATTTCAAAAGTATATCAGTCTTTACTTTTTCTTCTCTAGTAGTTCTCCCATAATTGCTTCCACAAATTTGGGTAAAATATCATCCTGCGGCGGAACTTGTTTCTCATTTAAATATCTTAACCATCCTCTTTTTTGGCTTATATCAACGTCAGAAATCGACATAGCTAACAATTCAAACAATATATCTCTCTGTCTTATCCCGCTAACTACCACCCCACTATCAATTAATGTCTGGCCCTTTCTCGAATTAAATTGACTAAAATTTCCATAAGAATACATTTTTTTGATCATCTTTACCCAATCATTAGGAAACATTGCTACCACCACTCCCACCAACACATCCATCTTAAAAGCATTAGCATAAGCATTCCCCCTACCCTCATCTTTCAATATCTTAGTTCCGGAAACATTGCTAACCCCTGTTTCACTTTTTAATTTTTCCACCGCCTTTCCTAAAAAATTATTCCAGTTTCTTGCCTTCTCGTATCTCAAACCAGCCATATAACGTTGAACCCATACTGCCACCCCTTCAACTAAATCCGGTATTGGTGGATGTCCTCCAAATATCCTACTTAACACCAGATGAACATTTTCATGATCACAGATTTCCTTTTTCAAAACATTTTCAAATGAAATAGAGTCGCCCAAACTTGCCCCCAGAAATACCATTCTATCTTCGTCTACATACGCATATTTTCCTAAAAACCATTGTGGCACTACAACGTACATAATCGGGCTACCTTTATCGGGTTCATCCAAGCCAAATAAGTGAGACGCCTCTTCAAGAGAAGTGGCGATCTTCTTTAACTCTTTCTCTCCCACAATTTCTCTTCCCAAAAGTCCTGTTTTACACACAAAGACACTCACTCCACGTCTACTTGTTCCCTCAATAAAGTGTGGTTTAAATTTTATTTTTCCTTGTTTAATTCCATCTAAGGCTTTCTCGTCTACAATTCTTTTTCCGTCAATTGGATCTCTACTCCTTTCCAGAGATTCAACCACCAAATCTAACCGAGCCCGATCAACATCATCAGCCAACACCGACATCATTGTTGTCAATCCGGCTTTATAAGATTCGCCACTAGCCACTCGCCCAGCTCTCTGCCAATTATCCACCACTGTCTCCCCAACTCTAAGTACCGCTTCTGTACTGGCAAAGTTTGAAGCTAATTGAACAACTAAGCTAGTGTATCCTGCCTCATCAGAATAACAAACACCACCTTGGCCATCACTTACAAATTTTCTTCCGTCGGTCAACACCATCCCCATAACCTGTTCTACACTCGAAACTCCATTAAAAATATTTCTTGCCACCCCCATTCCCGGTATTTCTGCCAACACCCAACCACCTGTCACCCCGCAAGTTGTCACCAGAGAACTCAAAGTTCTCTCGTTTTTACTCCCTCGCTCTCTCTTGTCTGTGGCAACCATCTCAACTAATGCAAATCATAATTCGCCACCATCATCACCGGATCCCTTCCTGAAGGATCCGAATAAGTCGCCGATACTGTCGATGGACTACTTGGATTTACCTCCAATTTCAACACTCTTTCATGCCCATCATCAGCAAAACCAACATCAATAAAAACTAATCTCGGACAAATAGAGTGCGATTTCCACCTCTCATCCCCCCTCCAAGGTGAATGGCCCAAAACAACCACCTCTACCAAAGCCCTCGGATCATTAGGATACCTCTGAGCCATCTGTTCATTCAGTTGCTCTCTAACTTTATGTACTAACCCCGGGTTTTCGGCTACGGCAAACCAGGGCTCTCTAATCCAAAGAGGGTTCAAACCACCATCATCAGCACTAGCCCCATACATCTCACCAATCGCCACCATATCCTTTTTTCTCAATGCTATCTGCATTTCCAACAACAGAGCCACGCCCACCTTCCCTTTGAAGCAACTATCTTTCTTAAGCTTAGTCATTTCTACCAAGTTTCCCGCCTTATCAACTGGCAATCCTGCATGTACAGCAAAATGACCATTTATGTTAACAAAAACTCTGCCATAATCTTCCACAAACTTAACCCATTCTCTTAAAATCTGAAACCGAGGGTCTGTTTTTAATTCTGAAGATATCTGTACGATCGTTTTTTGAAACTCTTCAAAATCATCTCCAAAACCAACCGGAAGATTGTATCCACAACTCCTAATAGTTGCGTCGCCGTGGCCATATTTTGGATGCAACCAGTTAAAAAGGGCCTTCTCGTCTCCACTCATCGCCATCATCATCATTGGATCATGGTTACCAATCAAATAAACCGCCCTGCCAGATTTAACCATCTCCATTGTCTCTTGCATCGCTCTCGCAATCTCAGCCCCTCTGTCTGGCACTTCTTGAACCATTACTAACTCACCCCCCGTAGCTCCATCCAACATCCTTCCAAAAGGCGACCCAGGTAAACCTCCATGATTATCGGGTAGTAAAAGTGCCTTTTCACACCTAAACAAGTTACCCACTGCTGGCGATCCATTGGGTCTGTAAAAATCTAGTTGTGGCCTAACAACTGCTTCATTTATAACTACTCCCGGTTTCACCGAACCTTCAATCACACCCCCCTTTCTTTGCGCCTCCTTAAGCGCCAGAAAATCGCCAATGGTCATTGTCCGACTAGTTACTCTTTCTTCTACTGGTCTTGAAATATCAGCACAAAACAACACCACCTTATTATTAAACACTCCACCATATGTCCAATTTGAAACTTCACCCCCAGCGCTATCAATCTGATATCTACTATTCATTCTGCCTCTAATCGCGTTATCTGAAATATTGTTCTCCTGGCGAAACTTAGTTCCACTGGCCAAACGATAATAAATTTCTCCATCATCGTCAAACTTTGCCAACAATACCGAGTCTTGAACAGTCAACGATCTGCTTACCAAAACCCAATCGCCTCTTCCATCAGCTTGAAACCTTAAAGGGGGTTTCAGTGGCGACTCTTGGTCCATCATGCTAATTCCTTCTCGTGGTGGAGCCACATAGGCTGCCGTCGCCATCGCATCCAACTCTCCTTGAGTACTAGGACTAACAAGAAAACGCTGTACATCACCCACTCCCACTCTATCTGTATTACCCATAAAGTAACACGATTATAATATAAACCACATGAACTTTCTCTACTGTCTTCTCTTTTTTCTCACCCCTCTCCTCTATTCCCCCCTAAATTCCGAGCTTTTTGAAGTCCCCAAAATGTATTTTGTTTATATTGCCACCCTTACCATTCTTACTTTACATCTTTATGGCTGGATTAAAGGTAAGAACCACCTCCTTCGCTCCACCCTTCTCACCATTCCCCTTCTTTTGTTTTTAACTTCCCAAGTTATTTCTACTATTTTTTCCATCGACATTCACACTTCACTTTTTGGTTACTATTCCCGCCTCAATGGTGGCCTAATTTCCACTGTCTGTTTTGTTCTTCTCTATTTTATTTTGTCTGTTCACATTACCGAAGAATTAAAATCCAAAATTATTAATTATTCCCTAATCTCTGGATTTATAGTTTCTCTCTATGGCATAGCCCAACACTTTGGCATTGATAAAACCTACTGGGTTCAGGATGTTCAATCACGAGTTTTCTCCACTTTCGGCCAGCCCAATTGGTTATCCGCCTATCTCTGCCTCCTCCTCCCCTTTTCTCTCTTTAAATTTCTAAATTCAAAGAGTTTTATTAATAAATCTTATTTCTTAGCTCTTAGTTCTTGTTTCTATTTTTGTCTTCTCTCTACCAAATCCAAAACCGGCATCCTCACCGCCCTTGTTTGTTTGTTTTTATTTTTTGTCCTTTCTCTAATTCAAAAACAAAAAAATAAGCTTTCACTTTTCACTTTTTACTTTTTACTTTTGACTCTAACTCTCATCATCAACAATCCCATCAAAGACCTCGTGTTCCCTTCTAAAACCGGATCACCGATCACTAATCACGAGTCACAAAACATCAATATCACTCCTAGTCAGGATATTCGCAAAATCGTCTGGCAAGGCGCTTTCGATCTCTGGCGCCACTACCCACTCTTTGGCACCGGTGTCGAAACCTTTGCTTATTCCTATTATTGGACCAGGCCTTCGTCTCACAATCTCACCTCCGAATGGGATTTCCTCTACAACAAAGCCCACAACGAATATCTTAATTTTTCCGCCACCACCGGCACCTTCGGCCTCCTCACCTATCTTATTCTTATTTTTTCTATTCTATATTTATTTCTCAAATTACCGATTACCAATTACCGATTACCAATTACCATTTCTTTCTTGTCAATTCTCATCACCAACCTCACTGGCTTTTCCATCGTCATCACCTCTCTCTACCTCTTTCTCCTCCCCGCCCTCGTTCTAAATGAAAATAATCGACCATCGACGATCGACGATCGACGATCTTTTTTGTTTTTAGTCTTAATTATCCCCTTATTTCTCTTACTCCAAATTTCCAAATTGTTTTTGGCCGATATCTGTTTTGCCAAAGCCTCAACTCTTGACTCCCAAAACCAAATTCAACCTGCCTTGACTCAAATTATTTTAGCTCTAAAACTATCGCCAAACGAACCGGAATATTTAATCTCCGCCGGCTCAATTACCGCTAAGTTAGCCGTCGCCATTTCTAATCCGGAGTCAAAAAAGCTCTATTCCAGTCAATCCCTTCAATTCACCCAACTCGCCCTAGAAATCTCTCCCGCCAATACTAATTTTTGGAAGCAATCAGCCCAAAATTATTTTTATCTCTCGGCCCTCGACCCTAAAATGATCTCTGCCTCAATTAATAGCCTAGAGCAAGTCGTTAAATTAGCCCCCACCGACGCCAAAAGCTTTTATCTCCTAGGCTACTTTAACGAACTTAATAAAGACGAAACCACCGCCACTAAATACTATCAACAAGCCATTGCTCTCAAATCCAACTACGACCACGCCCTTTTTAATCTCGGCAAAATCTACTTTAATCAAAAAAAATACTCCGAAGCCCGTCAACTATTTGAATCTACCCTCAAATTTGCCCCCACCAACATTGATGCTCAAAAGTACCTCGACAAAATCAAAAAATCTAACATCTAAAATCTAGGATCTAATATCTCTTTTTTAGTTTCTCCTTCCCACCAATACAACTTTCCCCCGTCCCGCTTTATATGGTCAATAAACAAAATCCCATCCAAATGATCTGCTTCATGTTGCCAAACAATCGCCTCAAACCCTTCCAACACCTTTTTCCTCGTACCAAGTTCCTTACTCCTAATTTCATCCCACTCCACCTCTATCTTTAAATATCTCTTCACTGTGCCGTAATAATTGGGAAACGACAAACAACCTTCCAGAAAATCTTCCGACTCATCCTTGTTTTTTATAATTCGAGGATATGTCTTTTCTCCCCAAAATTTGGTAATTTTTGGATTAATAAAAACTTCCGTCTTTTTTTTACTCAAATTTTTCAATCCAAAAAACCTGCCCGCCGACCCAATTTGAGTAGCCGCCAGCCCCGCCCCATTTTCACTCTTTAATAAAATCTCCTTCAACTCATTAATTTCACCAAGCAGTTTCTCGTCAACCGCCTTAACTTCTTTCGTTTTAGTTCTCAAAATTGGGTCAGGATAAGTCAAAATTCGTCTCACGCCTCTATTTTAACAAATCCGATATAATTAGCCCATGAATTCAATTATTTTTTTTGGCTCATTCCAACACTATTCCGTCCTCACTCTCGACCTTCTTGCCCAAAGCCACCAATTCGATATTATCGGCGTTGTCACCACCCCGCCCCGCCCCGGCGACAAATTAGTTCTCACTAAAAACCCCACTCAAATTTACGCCGAAGACAACAAAATCCCATGTTTTCCCCTCGAAACTCTTGATCAAATCCCATCGAGTTTGACTCGGCCCGATTTTATTTTAGTTTCAGGGTTTGGAAAATTGATCAACGAAAAATGGCTCAATTTCTCCAAGGTTATGGCTATCAACATTCATCAATCTCTCCTCCCCAACTACGCTGGTCGTTTCCCAGTCGAGTGGGCCATTATCAATGGCGAATCTGAAACCGGCATTACCTTTATCAAGATGTCAAGCCAATTCGATCGTGGCGAAATTATCGCCCAATATCCCATTCCCATAATACCCACCGACACCCGTGAGGCTCTCTATGATTCTCTTTACTGTTTGGCTGGCCAAAAATCACTCGAACTTCTTCCCCAAATTGCCACCGGTAATTATCATCTTGCTCCCCAGGATCTAGGATCTAACATCCAACATCTAATCTATGCCCGTCAAATCACTCGCGACGATGGCTTCATCGATTGGCAGTTTTTTCAAAAATATCTAAATAATCACCAAATTATTCATCCCAAATTCAATACTGATCTCGACCATCTCTTTCGCGCCTTCGTTCCCTGGCCTGGAATCTGGACGATTACTCCCAAAAAAGAGCGTTTGAAAATCACAAATCTCGAACCACTAATTGTCCAAATTGAAGGCAAAAAACCAACTTCTTGGGATACTATAAAATCAAATTTTGATACTATTTGATACTCAAATTCATCGGCAACGTCGGGATTATCTCTCAATCGATCTTTTATAGCTCATCTTGATTTTTGAATTCATTTTAGTTAATTCTACCCTAAAAATAGGATTTTATTATTTTGACATTTATTATATTTTCTGTCTAAATTTTATCAAAGGAGGAAACAAACATGCCAGTCAAAAAAGTAAAAAAGGCCGTTAAAAAAGTGGCCAAAAAGAAAACCGTTAAAAAAGCTAAAAAAAAGTAGTCCTTGTCTTTTTTAATCCTTAAACTCCGGCCTCAGGTCGGAGTTTTTGGTTGGCTCCCATATCCCTTTTCACTCTCTTGATACACTTTGTGCAAAAATCACCGGAAACTTCACCCTCTTTTACTTTTATTGTCACCCGCTGAACATTGGCCTTGTAGCTTTTTGGGGTTCGATTTTGGGCGTGAGAACGGTTGCGCAAAATAACCGTCCCCTTACCGCACAATCCACAGACTCTTCTCATGTCGTATACTATAACACAGCCTTTCTTGTTTGGCCATATTACAAAAACCCATCATGCTAAACCCACTTTCTCTCATCATTCTTGTTGTCGCCATTACTGTCCATGAATTTGCCCACGCCCTAGTCGCCGATCGTCTAGGCGACCCAACTCCCAGAAGTCTTGGCCGACTGTCTCTCAACCCTCTTCGTCATCTCGACCCAATTGGAACTTTAATGCTTATTATCGCCCACTTTGGTTGGGGTAAACCGGTTCAAATTGACCCCTATAATTTCCGCTCCCCCCGTCGCGATGAACTTTTAGTTTCTCTGGCCGGCCCCGGCAGTAATTTGCTTCTTGCCCTACTAGCCGGACTTTCAAATAATTTTCTCCCTTCCTCTCTTACTCCCATTCTTTATGTTTTTGCTCTTATCAATATTTCTCTTGCTCTCTTTAATCTCCTCCCCTTGCCCCCCCTCGATGGTTCTAAAATTTTTCTTAATCTTTTACCTTTGGAATCTTCCCTAAACTGGGAAGAAAGCTTGGGCCGTTACGGCCAACTTATCCTCATCTTTCTCTTCATCCTCCCCTTTGGTTCCAGCAACATTCTCTCCCTCATCCTCTCCCCTCCCACCACCTTCCTCCTCCATCTGCTTTTCTAGAGAGAATTAACTGTTGACAGAAAATTTACACCAGTATACCTTTATACTATGAACACCACTAAAACAGCTATTATTGCTCTCGTTATCTGCTTTATTTCTCTTACTACTGTTAACCTCATCGATCAAACCAAGAAAGGGGGTATTCTCGGTCTGACCATCACCAATCCAATACCAACTCCCACTCCAACACAAACTGTCTATCCAACCACAGCCATCAGACCCACCAACACTCCAACCCCAACTTCAAATATTCCCAAAAAATGTCAGAGTGATTTTGACTGCGATTACAGAGGTGGGGAGATGTGTATAAATAACATTTGTGTCATTGCTCGCCCTTTCCCAACTACATATCTAACACCAACACCAGTTACCATAGGACAATCAGTCCCTTGTTCCGTCATTATGGCTTTTATTCAAAATGATTGTCTAGAAAAACCAAGCTCATGTATTAAACTATTGGAGACAATTAGACCTTTCTGTCCAACAGCAATCATACCGACTCCACCAGTTTCCATTATGCCTACCCCTCGTGTTTCTGCTATGCCAACACCACAAGTTTCCATTATGCCAACCCCAACTCCAGCAAGTATTTCCTGTGACAAGATAAAGTTACAGAAATACAATGTTCGGGGGAATTGTGGTGCCGATAATTATCACTATCTCGATATAGAATGTACCGATGGTTGGCAAGAAACTATGGGTGGACCAACTAGTTGTAAGCCACTAAGTCTTTGGAAAGCCTATGCTAGCAATGTCTGTGCTAATCGCCCAATCACCTGTCGCTAATGTGTTAAAATAAAAGGCCTACCAGAAGGTACAAAATCCTAAGAGGGTGTTTTTTCTAGCTAACCCTTGAAAATGGAGGACGCGTTCTCGATCCGTTTTACGTTTCGAGATAGTTCTCCCCACGTTCTGTTCTTTAGCGTGGAAAAGCCGCTATTGGGAAACACTTTTGGTGGGCATTTCTTTTAAAAGCTCCTGCCAAACCTTCTCTAAACTTCCCTCATTTGTTCTCGCTTCTTTTTCAATCGTCGCCGTAAACTTTTGATTGTACTTTTCCGGATCTTCCAAATACTCCATCATAAAATCACCTAATTCTCCACTTTTTTCTTTAATCCATCCCAATTTCTTTTTTCTAATTATGTCAAGATTTCCATCTTCTTGGCCACTGATATGCATCATTGCCACAAACGGCTTTCTGGCTGCCACCACATCAAATAAAAAGTTTGGCCCGGCTTTTCCAAAGACTATATCCACCCCAGCCAGGACCTCAGCGATATTTTCAATCCAACCGTAATTAACAATCTTTACTAAATTATCTTTTTTAACTTTCCGATAGAGTTTGTCGAATTCAGTTACCAAATTAAGAGCCAACTTATCTGTCCCGGCATTAAACACCATTCCCACCGGTCTCTTAACCACCATTAAAGCTGGTAATATTTTTGGTAAGGCACTATTTCCCAAACTTCCCCCTCCCACAAAAATTACCGGCCGGTCATCCTCAATTCCCAGCTTCTTTCTGGCCTCAACTTTATTGTATTTCTTAAACATCTCTTCTCGAGTCCACCAGCCAGTTGCTAAGACATTTTCCTTGGCCACACCATATTTCGGCGCCAATTCTACTCCCACTTTGTCATACACGATATGTTTATCAGCTCCTGTCACATAAGAAATCGGGTTTATTGTCCACGGATCAGCCACGATTGTCCACAGCTTCCACGTTAATCCCCTATCATTCTCTTTCCATTTAGCCAGTGAATTACTATGAAGAAAATAGGCCGAAATTATCAAATCAGGTTTATACCACTTGACCGTCTTTTGCAAACCGGGTAAATTCCGCACCGACATCTCCCTAAACAATTCTCTGGCTGTTTCATTGTGCATCAGCCGATGAGCCACAATATTACTACTTGGCCAATACTTATAAATAAAGTTGTAAGCATCAAAGCCAATTCCTATATTAGCCTTTACTTGAACAAATTCGACTTCAATATTACCTTCTTTCTCTCTTGCTTTCAAATAACCATAAATTGATTTAGCAATCGACCGATGCCCCCAAGGTAACTCGTCAGTCAATACTAAAACTTTCTTTTTCACTCTCCTATTCTACTCTACCCACCTCCTCTTGTTATAATTAGCCAGTTTCACACCCACGTCATCGCGCCGCGTCCGGCTCAGACGGAAGGCCAAAGGCCGTGGCGATCTCATTGAGATTGCTTCGTCTCCCGATAGCTATCGGGATCCTCACAATGACGTTGGAATCTTGCCTGAATAGCTCTCCGGTATGGAACCGGAGTGGGGCTAAACCCCACAGTTTCGTCCAGGGGACGACCCCGATCACAATATCGGGGAGACAGAGCAGTCCGAAGGCTTTCGGACAGGTCGTCGCAATTTTACAATTAGCCTGAATAGCTCAGTTGGTAGAGCAAGCGTTTTGTAAACGCTAGGTCGTCGGTCCAAGTCCGACTTCAGGCTCAAAAGAATTTTTTACTCCCCCAGCTTTTTGACAACTTCCAAACCTAAATAGGCGCATTTTTTGCGTGCCGGAGTGAGCTCTACTCCCATCATTTCCTCAACCTCTTTGCCACTCATTTTTTTAATCTCACTTAATTTTTTCCCTTTAATTTTATCCAAAAGCAAATCGACTGCCGCCATCGAAATGGCGCACCCACCCCCGTCAAATTTTATTTCAGTAATCACCCCGTTTTTTATCTCCGCTGAAATCAAAAGTTTATCGCCACAGAGCAAATTAGCCTCACTTGCCTCAATCCCTTTAATCTTTCCCCTGTTCTTCGGATTTTGATACCGATCAATAATTAAATCTCTATATATATCATCCATATTTTTATTTAGAAATTAGATATTAAAAATTTTCTTAACTGCTTCCAGTCCCTCAACTAATTTATCTATATCTTCTTTGGTATTATAAATCCCCAAACTTACCCGTGTCGTTGCCTCTACCCCCAGCGCTTTATGAAGTGGCATAGCGCAATGATGCCCTGCTCGCACACATACTCCCCTGTCAGCCAGAATTTGGGCCACATCGTGTGGATGAACTCCGGCGATCTCCATCGCCACTATTCCGCTTTGCCACGCCGAAAAAGTTTTAATACCGGCAACTTTTTCTAATTTAAACCTTAAATAAGCCGTTAATTCCTCCTCATGTTTTTTGATTTTAGTCATTCCGATTTTTTCTATAAAATCGACTGCCACTCCCATCCCAATAGCTTCGGCAATCGGCGGTGTGCCCCCCTCAAATTTCTCCACCCCACTGGAAAATGTGCTTTCCAGAAGCCCCACTTCAGCAATCATCCCCCCGCCAAATTTAATCGGTTCCATCTCCTTATATCTTTCTTCTTTTGCCCACAACACTCCAATTCCTGTCGGTCCATACATTTTATGCCCTGAAAATGCATAAAAATCACACCCCAAGTCCTGCAGGTCAACCGGCCTGTGAGCCACTGCCTGGGCTCCGTCCACCACCACCACTATTTTCGGATTTATTTTTCTCGCCTCTTCAATTATTTTTTTAATTGGATTAACTGACCCGGTCACATTACTCACCTGCGTTATCGCCAATAGTCTAGTTTTTTTATCAATAACTTTTCCAAAATTCGTAACTCGTAACTCGTAATTGTTAACTGTCATGAATTTAAGTCTTAAATTTTTGCGCTTTACCAACTCTTGCCATGGAATTAAGTTAGAATGGTGTTCCATTTCTGTTACCACTATTTCCTCACCTTCTACTAAATTTTTATCTCCCCACCCCCTGGCCACCAAATTTATTGCTTCAGTTGTCCCACCAGTAAATATTACCTGCCCATCCTGTCCACCAATAAACTTCCGCAGTTTTTCTCTCGACTTCTCATACTCCTCCGTTGCCATTTCTGATATTCCATAAATCCCCCGATGAATATTAGCGCTATATTTAGTGTAATACTCCATCATTTTATCGAGCACTATTTGGGGCTTCAACGTCGTCGCCCCGCTGTCCAAGTACACCAAATCTGGATTGTTTTTAAAGATGGGAAAAAAATGTTTGTAATTTTGGAAATTGGTCATTGTCACCATAATTTTACGCCAAGAAAGCTTCAATCAACAACTTAACTGCTAATTCTCTAGTTAACCCCCTACTAGTTAAATAGAATAATTGTTCCTGGTCTATTTGCCCTACACTGGTCGCATGGCCGGCCTTTACTTCATTACTTTCAATCTCCAATTCCGGGATCACCACCGCTCTAGCTCCAACCCCCATAAGCAACACCCTCTGTTCTAAAAAAACATCAACATCGGCAATATTCTTGCCGATGACTATTTTACCTTTCATTTCCAAATATCCACCTTCTTCCACCACCGCCCTCATCACCAGTCTTTTTTTTATGTTGGATTTATTTATCCGCCAAATCTTAGCAACACCTTTGCTTTCTAACTTTCCGACTTTCAACTTTATAACTTGTTGTCTCATCCCAAACTTCCCTCCATTTGTAACCCTATAAGTCGGTTTAATTCCACTGCGTATTCCATTGGTAATTCTTTAACTATCGGCTCCATAAAACCATTAACAATCATCGTCTCCGCTTCTTTAGGGGAAAATCCTCTCGACCGCAAATAAAATAATTGCTCTTCACCGATTTTACTCACCGTTGCCTCATGTTCCACAATCGCCTCACTTTCCAATACTTTATTGGTCGGATAGGTGTCACTTCGAGATTTTCCATCCAAAATCAAAGCATCACACATCACCTTACTTCTGGCATTTTTCGCTCCCGGACTAATTTGGATTAGCCCCCGATAACTACTTCTCCCCCCCTTCATACTTATCGATTTGGCCGTAATCCGACTAGTTGTGTTTGGCTTCAGATGAATACATTTTCCTCCATTATCAAGATTTTGCCCTTTCCCTGCCACTGCCATCGATAAAATTTCTCCCCGCGCCCCTTCGCCCGCCAGCACCACAGCTGGATATTTCATTGTCACCTTACTTCCCAAGTTGCCATCCACCCACTCCATTAGTCCGTTTTCTTCCACCCAAGCTCTTTTGGTCACCAGATTGTAAACATTGGTCGACCAGTTTTGAATAGTAGTATAGCGACACTTACCGCCCTTCTTAACTACTACCTCCACCACTGCCGCATGTAAACTATCATCAGAATAAATTGGCGCCGAACACCCCTCCACATAATGCACCTCTGCCCTTTCATCCACGATTATTAGTGTTCTCTCAAATTGGCCCATATTGGCCGAATTTATCCGAAAATACGCTTGAAGCGGTAGCCCTACTTTAATATTCTTTGGCACATAGATAAACGATCCGCCCGACCAAACTGCCGAATTTAGAGCCGCAAATTTGTTGTCGCCAGACGGTATTATTGTCCCAAAATATCTCTTCACCATTTCCGGATATTTTAAAAGCGCTTCATCCATCCCACAAAATATAATTCCTTTCTTCTCCAAACTTTTTTTCAAACTGCCATATACCACCTCTGACTCATATTGTGCCTTTACTCCCCCCAAATATTTTTTCTCCGCCTCGGGAATTCCGATTTTGTCATAGGTATCCCTTATTTCTTTTGGTAAATCGTCCCAACTCCTCTCCACCTTTTCGTTTGGCTTAAGATAATAATATATTTCCTCAAAATTAATTCCACTTAAATCTGCCCCCCAAGTTGGCATCGGCTTTTCCAAAAAGATTTTATATGCCCTCAGCCGAAAATCTCTCATCCATTCCGGTTCTTGTTTCTTGGCCGATATCTGCTCCACCACCCCTTGATCCAAACCCTTTTTGGCCCTAAAAACATAAGCTTTATTTTTCATAGCCATCTCTTTCAATTTCTTCCGTTAGTTCCCATCCTCCCGTTCTTTCAATTTTTCCTGCTTTCAAAATTGCCACTCTATCTGGTTTCAAATACTTCAAAATCCGGCTGTAATGAGTAATTACCAACACTGCCATTTTTCTATTTTTTACCTCGTCTACAACTACTTGAGTCACTCTTTTTAGGGCATCAACATCAAGCCCCGAATCAATTTCATCCAAAATTACCAACTTTGGCTCCAGTACTAGCATTTGCAAAATTTCCATCTTCTTTCTTTCCCCGCCCGAAAAACCATCATTCAGTCCCCGCTTTAACAATTCCCCACCTATCCCTAGATTCTCCACCTTCTTCTCGATCCACTTTCTAAACTCCATCACCCCCAAACTTTTTGGGCTTTCTACTTTTCGGACTTTATATAAATTCCACAAGAATCTATTCACCGACAACCCGGGAATCGCCACCGGGGATTGATTGGCCAAAAAAATGCCAAGATGGGCTCTTTCTTCCGGCTTCAAATCACTAATATCATTTTTGTTCCATAAAATTTTACCTGTATTTGGGTATTTTCCTGCCAAAGTATAGGCTAAAGTTGACTTACCACTCCCATTTGGCCCCATCACCGCCACCACCTCTCCATCTTTGATTTCCAAATTAAGACCGGCCAATACCTTCTTCCCTTCAATTTTGACTTCCAAATTTCCTATTTTCAACACTCCTTATTCTACCACTTCAACTACAAGTGTAGTATGTTTAAATCTGCTAAAATAGCCTTTGACATGCCTGGATAGCTCAGTTGGTAGAGCATCCCCTTGGTAAGGGGAAGGTCAAGGATCCGAGTTCCTTTCCAGGCTCTTTTCATCTTGGAGGGCATTGCCCTCCGAAACCTGGGTGTAGGAGGGTGGGCAGGACGGTAATGCGCCAGTTTTGAAAACTGGTGTCCGTAAGGACTAACAGGTTCGACCCCTGTACCCTCCGCCAATCTGCTACCATCTTTATGTGAACGATCTTAATCAACTAATTAAGAAAAATACCTGGGCGATTATTCTTCTAGCAATCACCGTTAGCCTTATTTTTCCTGTTCTTGGCCAAGAAATCAAGCCCTACCTCAACTATCTTCTGGCTGTCATGATGTTTTTAAGTTGCCTTGACCTCCAAATCAAACAAATCATTGATGGCTTTTCCGACCTCAAATCTCTTGCCTTAGTCATAACCATCGTCCACCTCGTTTCTCCTTTAATTATTTTTCTCTTAAGAGACCTCTTTTCTCCACCAATTTTTCTTGGCCTGATTTTGGCTGCCTCCATCCCTGCCGGCCGTAGTTCTGTCTTTTTAAGCCTTATTTATGGTGGTATTCCCATCAAGGCCCTAATTGCTTCCACCACTAGCAACCTCCTTTCTCCAATTTTGGTCCCGGCCATTGTCTATCTTTTTGCTCATCAAGTTGTTAGTTTGCCCTTGGCCAGCATGTCACAAACCATTTTTTTCATGGTTCTAATACCACTCATTTTAGGCTATTTATTTGGCAAAACGCGCCCCGGCCAAAAACTTTCCTCTTACACCTCATCTCTCTCCACCCTAATTCTTTTCCTCATTATTTTGGGTATTCTTTCCCCCATCAAAACTGTTATTTCTGAAAACCTCACTCTAACTCTTGGGTTAACTGTTTTTATTTCCATTCTCACTGTTATTAATTTTTTTCTTGGCACAACCCTCAAGAATTCTTTTCCCGAAAAAATTACTTACGGCCTAACCTCAGGTTACAAAAACTACACTATGGGCACCATTCTTGCCCTAACTGTCTTTTCTCCCTTAGTTGCCCTTCCCTCAATTGCCTACACCATCAGCAATAATCTTCTCCTTATTCCTCTTCAATTTCTTCACCGTTGGCCCAGAATTGCTCCCCACCACCAACACAAACACAAAAACCTAATCGCTCTCTTTATTGGCTTAGCCATCACTTTTGTCTTATTCAAAAGTTCTATTTTTGCCAATCTAACTCCCCATCTTGGTAGACTTGGTTATCTTTCTGCCTTTCTCGCCGGAAGCCTTTTCGCCTCCACCTTTACTGTCACCATTGGTGCTCTACTCATTGCCAACATTGCCCCCACCCTCAACCCTCTCATTCTCATCATTGTTGGCGCCCTTGGTGCTGTCACCACCGATCTTCTCATCTTCAAGCTCGTCCGTCATAAGGCTGAAGCTCACGTCAGCCCCATTTACAAACTTTTTCCTCACCACCAACATATCCGAAAAATTCTCCATACGAAATTTTTTGGTTGGACACTCTCCCTTGTCGGCGCCATTATTATCGCCTCTCCCCTCCCCGATGAATTAGGTATTAGCCTCATGGGCCTCTCGGCCATCAAAAATCGCCAGTTTTTTCTTATTTCTTATCTATCGCACACTCTCGGTATCTCTACCCTTCTTGCCTCCCTCTCTCTCTTTACCTAACCCCCGCGTGCTATATTTGAATTGAGAGGTTATATTTTTATTGATTGCGAAATAACGATTTTTCAACCCGCAGCGAACGGTCCAGCATACAGCGGACCCCGAAGGTAGCGAGGATTGCAAAAATCAGTTATTGAGCAATAAAAAAGCATGAACATTCAAATCCTCGGCGATAACATTTCTCTTTCCTCCAAAGTTAAAAAGCTAATCGACAACAAAATTAATCTCAAATTAGAAAAACTTTTGACTGATTTTGCCCCTGATTTAAAAATCGCCTCCATGAAAATCACTAAAGACAAAATCGGCCATTTTACCGTCAACTTTGACATGAATCTTCCCGGCAAAGAAAGCCTTTTTGCCTCTACTTCCCACATTAATCTCGAAAGCGCTCTCATCGATCTAAGCCAACAAATCGAGAAACAAATCAAGCGCTATAAACAAACATTGGTTAACTACTCACTTTCATGATTCCTCTCTTCTATCAACTTATCGAGGCTTATCAACCTCACTATTCTCTACCCATGCCCACCCCAATCGCTCTAGTTCAAAACATTGAAACACCTCAGGTCTTGGGCATCCAAACGACGATCGATGATCGACGACCTAACTCCGTAATTCATGGCATTGGCGGTATTCAAGAAAACCAGCAGATTATCACCATTGCCGTTTTGGGCGACTCCATGATCGATACCCTTGGGCCAGACATCTCCAGCTTAGAAACCGCCCTCGAACAATATTTCCCCAATAAAAAATTCAAGATTATTAACTATGGCGTCGGCGCCTCTAATATCGAATACGCTCTCCACCGGCTCAAAAATAATTATCAATATAAAGATCAGGATTATCCTTCCCTCCTCTCTCTCAACCCAGATATCATCGTCGTTGAATCATTTGCCTACAACAATTTTGGTAATACTCAATCCGGTTTTGATCGTCAATGGCAAGCTCTAAGCAATATTACCTCTACCATCCAAAAAGAATTACCTGCCACCAAAATCGTTCTCACTGCCACCATTGCCCCTAATTCTCTTAATTTTGCTTCTGGCATTAAAGATATTCATCTCACCAATCTCGAAAAAATAGAAAAGACCAAAACCATCAGGGCCTATCTTCAAAACATCATTAATTTTGCTCAATCACAAAAATTCCCCCTAGCCAATGCCTTCACCAATAGCCTCAAAAACGACGAAGGCCTTCCCGAACTTATCTCCAAGGCCGACAACCTCCACCCCTCCGAACTCGGCGCCCAATTCTTCTCCGACACCCTGGCCAAAACCCTTTTCGACAACAAAATCATCGAAACCTTAGAATTTAAAAATTAAAAATTTCAAATTTAAAATTTTGTAGTACAATACCCTCATGGCCAAAGGCGAAAAATCAAAAAAAACACCACGAATTTTACTAGCTCTCTTATGTTCTGTTTGTGGCGCTCAAAATTATCTCACCCAAAAGAACAAGACCAACACTCCCGACAAGCTCAAATTCATGAAATACTGCAATTGGTGTAAAAAGCGTACCGAGCACAAAGAATCGACTAAATTGAAATAAGTTGGCCATGCTAACTAGTCTTTATATCTCTCCTCTCGAATCCTGTAACCTTGCCTGCAAATACTGCTACACCCGCAAGACTAAAAATATCCTCACCAACAAGCAAATTCTAGGTTTTGTTAAAAGATATCGTTCCTATCTAACATCTAAAAACCAAAATCTAGGATCTATTACTTTTTGCGGTGGTGAAGTCTTCACTCTTAAAAGCTTTCCCTGCCTCGTCAATAATCTCCTCAAACTTGGCATATTTATCACCATTATTACTAATGGCACTATCGACCAACTCGATAAAATCAATGATCCTCAAAACTGCCAGCTTCTGGTCTCTCTTGATGGCCCCAAGGAAATTCACGACAAAAATCGCGGGGGGGGCAATTTTGCCAAATCTATCGACTTTATCAACCACGCCCTTTCCCTCGGCTTCCCCGTTGGTATCTTTTTTCTAATTACTAAAGATTCATATAAGTATAAGGACTCTTTTCCCAGATCACTGATTACCGATTACCGATTACCAGTTACCGTTACCTATCTCACCGACCGTTTAGGCTCTCTCACTCCCGCCCAAGTTATCAACATTAAACAAAATTACCCCACTTTTCCAGGAAAAAATTTAGGCTGCTCCCAAATCTCTCTTCAGTCAAACGGCCTAATTTATAGTTGTTGCGAATCCCCTATTTCTATCGGCAAACTCTCCGATCCAATTAAAAAAATAGTTACTGATTTTTCAAATTTACTTTCCACTTGTCAAAACTGCAAACTATTTAATAATTTTGAAATTAATAAATTTGAACATTCATTGAAAATTGAAAATTGCGAAGCGAAGCGAAGTCCGTCTCAGACGGAGAAATTAAAAATTTCCTGTTCCGGTTGTTGTGATCCAAAATATAATTGTGGTTATTCTCAAGACCTCCACCTACCCTCCTGCCAAGATGTTATAAAATACTTTTCTTGATTTTAAAATTTAAAATTTAAAATTTTTTTCAATGTCCCCTCAAGAGATTCGTCAGCAATTATTAAAATTTACCAGGGAATATTTTTGGGCTAACGGTTTTATTGAAGTCGACCCGCCCATCCTTCTACCCTCTCTCCCAATCGAACCAGATATTTACTCATTTTCCACCATTTGGCAACACAATAAGCAAAAGTTATATTTAGCTACTTCTCCTGAATCTACCCTAAAGAAGATTTTAGCCACTCAAAAACAAAATTGTTTTGCCATTTCTAAGTCTTTTCGCGACCTTGAAGCCAGTGGCCCTCTTCATCAACCCGAATTTACCATGCTCGAGTGGTACGAAATCGGCCACAATTACACTGACTTAATGACTTCTACCCAAAACTATATTACCCACTGCTTTAATAAAATAAAGAGTATTCGAACACTAAAGATACCCAATGCTCCTTGGCCCCGAATTCCCCTCGCTAAACTTTTTGCCAACAAGGGCTTTTCTCTCCCCAAAAACGAGCCGGATCTCAATCAAATTTTTCTAAACCATATCGAGCCAAAACTCCCCCTCACTCCTATTTTTATTACTGACTACCCTGCCTTCATGTCACCATTAGCCAAACCAAAAAATAATCTGGCAGAACGTTTTGAACTCTATATTAATGGCATGGAAATTGCCAACGGCTGTACTGAAAACACCGACCCCAAACTAATCGAAGAAAATTTTGCCACCGAAACCAATTTTCGCCTTCAAAACAATCTCCCCATCCACCGCACTAATCCCAATTTCGCCATCAATTCAGCAAGCCTACCCACTCCTATCGCCGGCGTCGGCCTCGGTTTCGACCGGCTTGCCATGCTCCTCTCCGGCGCCAATACTATTAATGATGTCGTTTATACTGTTCTTTAACCACATCGTCCGTCATTGCGAGGACTCCGAAAGCTTTCGGAGGACGAAGCAATCCCAAACGAGATCGCCACGGCCTTCGGCCTCGCGATGACGTTAGAAATTTCTGCTAAAATAAACCAATATGACTAAACCATCAGACAACACTCTCCAAAGTCCTCAAGCCACCAAACCTTTCGAGGTTCGGATTCCTCCCAAAAATCCCGGCTTCAACCAATTCAGGAAACCACAATTCAACGTCCCTAAATTCAACACTGCCTTTCGCACTCAAAGCCGTGGTTCCGGTGGAAAATAACGTCCTATAACTTGACATATAAGTAACCAGTATGTATAATCGGCGGTACCTGTTGACATATGATCACCACTACCGCTACCATTATCTCAATGCCTCGGTTAAAACCAGCTAGTCTGGATCAAAAAATTACTGTCGGCATACTTATTTTCCTCGCCTTAGTTCTCCCCTTATCTACTTTTCTTACCCAACAAAAAACTGTTTGGAAAAATAGAGCCCAAACCCCTACTCCGCAAATTTGCCCAGGAGAAAGATTCGGATCTTTTGTCTACTCCATCTATTATGGAGAATTAAACAATTCTGATGGCCAACCTCTACCTCAAGGCACCCAAGTCAAATTTTACAGTCCTCGTGGCGAATTAGTTGGTTGTGGCAGTCTTCTCAATGCTCCTGGAAAACTTGCTTACACCTACATTTACGGTCACGATCAATCCATTGATCCTTCCCTTTTCACCGGCATGTACGAAGGCGAAACACCAATCATCAAGGTTGATGAAATGGACGTTACCTCTACTCCACAAATAGTCTGGCAATTTACAAGCACCAGATAACATGTTGCTCTCACTGCTACCACCAATTCCACACCCATTCCAACACTAACAGCAACTTCCACTCCCACTCCGACATCAACCACCACCCCAATTCCATCACCAACCAACCCTTTCGGCCAGGCAATCAAACTCACCACCGTGGGGCAAGGCGTAAGTTTCCCTGGTAGCATCTACAATCTCCAAGAATTTACCGCCGAAGGCTGGATCAAAAAAGACTGCACCAACTCTCCCGATGGTACTTTTTATGCTTTCCGAAAACGAGAAAACTTCGACCTTCCCTATAATGACTCTTTCTCCTTTTTCACATACAAAGGAATCTACAACGATAACACTGGTCGTTTCATGTATGGTAGTGGAGTCCAGGCTATTACCTCCAACTCAAATTTATGCGGCCGATGGTCACACATCGCCTTGGTAAACGACCCAAACAACCAAAACAGACAGAACGGTCGCTTGTATGTTAACGGACAACTCCAAGGGTCAACTAGTACTTCTGTGCCAATCATTTACGGAAACGGCCCCTTTTATATTGGAATGTATCAACCAAACGATGCTCCATTCTATGGGAGTATTGATGAAATTCGAATCTCAAAAAACGTCAGATATGCCGCTAACTTTACCCCACCATCGACCCCGTTTGTCCCCGACGAATTCACAGTATCTCTATTCCACCTAGATGGTGATTTCTCCGACTCGGCCAACAGTCAAAACATCGGTCATGGAACTGTTGACTTTGAAGCAAGCTCCATCGCATACAATTCAAGCTCGCCAACAACACCTATTCCTACTCCTACCAACAGCCCCACCCCAACTCCAACCCCTACTTCCACCCCCACTCCCACTCCAATTCCACTCCCAATCGGTCTATCCTGCCCACTAAAAACAGTAGTTGATAAAATCGAATATCAAGGTGAACAGTTTTTAGTCCAGATGGCTTGGCCAGGACACATCGGCATTAAATATTGGTGTACTGATGGGTATTACTGGGATTACGTTGATAACAATGGCCAAACTACTGACGTCCGCTGGCAACAAATTGCCAAAGAGGATTGTGAAAAGAGAGCTCCTCACTGTTACTATCCGGTTCCAGCCGCCAGACAAATTGGCGACAGCGACCCTCAAACATTGGAATATTACAACATCACCATCACCGCCGAAGTCAAAGATTCAACTAATTCAATCATTTTTAATATCACTGGCGATCAAGTTAAAAATCTAAAACAACTCTTTGCTCTTGGCCAATCCAATAGCTCGCAACCAATAAGCTTTACTAGTAACAATCAAAGTTATCCCTCTTTTACGTCTACTATTATTGATCCTACCGCAGAAGAGTGTTTTGATCTTTTCGGTTCAACTTCAACGGCTTCTACATCTCACTCATATTTAAGCTCTTTTTGTTACGACAGCCGAATTTTTAACACCACCGCCAAAACATTGATCAACCCCACCGTTACCAATATCGATCTAACTGTTGATTATTTTGGTGCCAACAAAAAAGCCAGAGTATTATTTGTTTCAACCGCTTTCGATAAGCGTTATCGGCCTGTCAACAATCAAAACGGCCTTAATCCTTTTGGCAACCGTGTTTTCTACATTACTCACGATTTTTCAAATAATCAATTTAATAAAACAGTTTTTGAGCTTTATCCAATCACCTCCGGCATCTCTTCAGATCAAGCTGAAATGGCTTATTGGAATTATCAGCCGCCGGCAAAATATTTTTCACTTTCCTCATACCAACCTAAACCAGAAAATTCTCGTGTCACTTATGACCGTGTTAGTTATAACTACTACCGTTATACATACCCTCTAGGTCTCCCATCAGGATTTATTTCTTTTAGTAAAGATGGTGGCCCACTGCCATATACCTACACCAGAACTACTACCCGAAACTTTGCCATACCAAATTTAGTAATTACCCCTACTTCTACCCCCACCCCCAGCCCAACTCCAACAAATACACCTATTCCTACTAATACTTCAACGCCCACCTCCACCCCAACTTCAACGCCAACCAATACTCCAACTCCTACCCTAACCCCAACCCCGACTTTAACTCCAATTCCGACTAATACACCAACTCCCACAACTGCCCCGGCTATCGGTGGAGGTGGGGGTGGCTCTTCAAGTGGTGGCGGAGGTGGCGGTGGTAATTCTGGTGGTGGTGGTGGCGGTTCTTCACCTCCCGGGCCTCCGGCTCCCCCTCCCTCTCACATCACTATCATCGACACCTCCTTTCCAGTCCTTAAGCGCTACAAATATTATTCCGCCACTATCACCGGCTCTGACCCCGATAAAAAACATTACCTCTATTTTAAATTCACCAATTTACCTCGTGGCCTCTACAGCTCCTGCCGTCAATACACCGCCAAAAACGACTCTCGAAAGTTATTCACTTGTACTCTTCGTGGCTGGCCAACTAAAGCCGGCGACTACTGGACATCCCTCTCTGTTTGGGACAAACAAAAGAACACTGGCATGAAATCTTGGCCCATCAAAGTCATTCTCAAGTAATCTAGATTCGTAAATTCCTAGATTCGTAAATTCTTAGTTTTTATTTCCTCACCGGGATAATATTATTATCTCCCTTGCCCTCAAGATTAAGCACTGAAACAATCTCGCCATTGGCCGGGAGCACAAATTTAGTTGAATTTCCGCCCAACACTTGAGCCACAACATCTAATCTTTTTAATTTTTCTGCTCTTTGAGTAAAGTTCTTTTCAGCCGAATTCGCCACCACTTCAATCGCTTTAGCATCAGCTTCAGACCTCATCTTCTTGGCTGTTGCTTCACCTTCCGCTTCCAAAATTGCCGACTGTTTCTTTCCTTCCGCCTCCAATATCCTCGCTCTTTTTTCCCGTTCAGCTTTCATTTGTTGACTCATGGCATCGGTGATATCAGTTGGCGGATCAATCTTTTGTAATTCCACTTTAGTTACTTTTACCCCCCAACCATTAGTTGATTCGTCCAGCACCGCCCGCAACGAGGCATTAATACTGTCTCTGGCCGTCAATGTCTCATCCAAAGACTTGTCGCCAATTAAATTCCGCAAATTAGTTTGAGCCAAGGTTGTCGCTGCATAATCAAAATCGACAATTTCAAATTCCGCCTTAACCGGATCAACCACTTTGTAGTAAATCACTGCATCCACCACCACCGACACATTATCTTTAGTAATTACCTTCTGTGGCGCCACATTTATAACGTTCTCCCGCATATCAACCGCTATTAAACTATCGATAAATGGCATTAAAAATACCACTCCTGAATCAGCTGTGGTGTGATATTTTCCCAATCTTATTACCAACCCCTTCTCATACTGCTTTATTATCCGAAAACTTCGAAAAAGTGCAATTAGAGAAATAATAAAAACTATCAAAAACGTTGTGCTTCCAAATGCCATATTTTTATTTTTAACTTTCTAACTTTTTGAACTTTTTGGACTTTCTACTTTTTGGACTCTCAAGCTCACCCCCTCCACTGTCACCACCTCCACCCTGTCTTTTTCATACAACACCTCATCGCTCACCGCCCGCCAGTCTTCATCCATCAGTCTCACCAGCCCGGCTGTATCCGGTGTAATTGATCTAACCACCACTCCCTTCTGGCCAATTAATTTATCAATATTGGTGTGGGTGGTTGTAATTATTAATTTTGATTTCACCAACCCTCGGCCATAAGCAATATAGACAATACTCATTATAATCGCCAGGCCAATACTCAACTGCCATCCACCCCCCAACATCCCGGCAAAGCCAGAAATTATTAAAATACTTCCCCCCAGCACCAGATCAAATCCTGTCTGAATTCCCATCAACAATTCCGCCATTACCATTAGTAAACCAGCTATCACCATCACTTGCATCGGCTCCATAGCCAATTATAACACTTCCGAAACCGCCTTAACCAGCCTTTCATCCCCATTATATTCCAACAATTCCTTCTGCCAGGTTTTACTACTGATATCCACCACCGGCTCGACTCCCTTGCCCTCAATTGGCTCGCCGTCTTCCCGCAACGTCAAACTATGCACCAAAAACACGCTATAAACTTCATTTTGGTCAATCTGATTTTTGATTGGAAACACCCGCTCCACTGTTCCCCAACCTCGGGTTTTAGTTCCCACCACCACCCCAACATTATATTTTTTAACCACCGAGGCCATTAATTCTGCCGTTGATTGAGTATTTCCATTTATCAGCACCACCACCCGTTTGTATTGCACTAGGCTTTCAAGCCAGCCAGATTTGGTTTTGAAATCTTCTTTGGCTCCTTGATGAAAATATTGATAAGCATAATTATCATTTCCAATAAACGGCCCCAAAAAATAAGGCAAACCATCGATGGCCCCGCCCACATTGTCTCTCAAATCCAATATCAAGCTTACTACCCCCATCTTTCCTTTAACTTTCTCCGTTACTCTGGTTAATTCTTCCACTGTCTGTGGCGAAAATTTAGTCAAGTGGATATAAAACACCCCGCCGTCCATCAATTTATACTCCATCGTCGGCTCAACTCCGGCAATATCGTAGTTTTTCTTAGCCACTGGGTCACTCAAAATCTGATAAGCCTTTTGGGCTAATGGGTCATCCTTTTTTATTTCGCCAGCCTTCTTAATCTCCTCATCACTGGCTTTCTTGTCTACTCCCAAATCAGCATAAAAATCCTTATCTGTCTTATTATTCACGTTATCCGACAACGCTTTAGCATCCTGCTTAACATAAAGCCTTGACCTCCCCACCGGCTCCAAACTCGCCAACACCGCATCCATTAAACTACTGGTAAACTGCTTCCTTTTCTCGTCACTTTCATATTGTTTCAACACCCCCAAGATCACTTTTTCTGCCGAACCGTTTTGAATTTGACCGGTTAGTTTTTCCGTTCCGGCAATTAATAATTTATCCAACTGCTCAACAGTCAATTTATTCCAGTAATTATCAGAAATTATTCCTCTAACCTCATTAATAAATTCTAAATAGATATTTTTCTCCACCACTGCCGGCCTCTGCTTTTCCTCAAATATCATTTTCCCGGCTACCAACCCCCCCGCCATCATTAATACTCCAAAAACCACCACCACCAAAACTTTTTTAAATCTCCTCTTCACTCTAAAACTTTACCAGTTTACCGTTTCCTATTCTAGATTCTAGATTCCTAAATTCGTAGATTCTTATGACCGACCGGTTCCAAAAATCAAACACGTTGCTGTCCCCTCCACTCCAATTCCCACATAGTTCCAATCATTATTCGTCTGGTTGTCATCATGTGGTTTGTCCCCAGCATAAATCCATTCAATTAAATGCACCCCCTCCATTTTGTAGCCATAACTTATGTTTTCCCCAAGTTTGGTAAACCCCAGCTTTTCAAAGCCATTTTCCTTTTCTAAATAATTTTGAAATCCAGCATGCCCATCCACATTTTTAATTGAGGCCAAATATACCGCCCGGCTTTGAGCGTAATTAGCCAGCTTATCATCCCAAGTCAATCTCTGCGACCCCCGCCTCACCCGATAATCATTTAAGGCTTCAAGAATTTCTTTTGGCGTTCCCATCCTCTCGTCTAGTTTAATCTTCATCGTATAAGTGTGCTCCCCAACTTGTTTGGCCACTCCCCACGGCCCAGTGTCCGACAGCCGAGTTTGACTCGGTCCAATTACTACTGGTTTTAGTTTTATCACCATCTTCGTCGGTACTAAAGTCGGCTCAATAATTTCTGTCGGTGCCGGTTTAAACGTCTCAATCACCACCGGCTTGACCATCTCCCCCTTTCCCAAAATTCCCAACCACCCCAATATTGCAATTATTATCGCCTTCACTCCTCTATTTTATCCCGTCAAAACATTTTTTCATGCTCTAGTTGCTCAATTTTTTTCAACAACGCCTCCGCTCCCACATCTGTTGATCTAACCTGAAATGGACAAGTAACATCTGAATTCAAGCCCACCACTAAGCAACCTCTTTTCAGATCGACTGCAACTAACGCACACTCACCGAGTTCATTTCCAGGATGCCTACACAGAGGAAAATGATGACTTACAACCTGGTCACGGTGAGGGTCTAACCCATCAACCCCGTACGTATAAGCAACACAATCAGGTGAACCTAAAAAAGATTTAGCTCTCATTCAGCAGGCCCGCATGGATTCGAACCATGAATAAAGGTTTTGGAGACCTTGGTGATAGCCGTTTCACTACGGGCCTAATTCACCGAATTATATCCTAAAACTCCTCTACTCAAAACCACCACTTATTAATCCTTGCTTTAGTTCTCTAATTCTTGGTCCAATAATCGCACCCAAAGCAGTTATTACTGTTCCAACATGATTACTGTTTCCAACACGTTCGACTTTTGCCCACTCCGGCTCAAGCGTTGCCTTCGGAACCGTTCCATCAACACCTCCGGAAGTCAACACCGTCACCCAATCCCTCAATCCATGTTTCTCGGTCGCACCTTTTTCCCCCAATCTAGCACTCAATTCATTAACCATGTCTGTAAAAGCCGGATGCCCTTCGCACAGTACCCTCCACATCCGAATATCGTAAACATTGTTCGAATTTATGTTTGGATCCAATACCCCACTCGCCGAATACAAATGAAGGATGTTTGCCTCCGGATTTCTCAATTTGTAAAGCAATGCTAGCCCAGCTCCAGCACTAACCCCCACCACCACCACTGGTTTTCCATTTTCACCCGCCACCTCTACCATCTGACCAAATTCAGATAACATCATTTCCAAGTCTCTATCCACACCATCTTTCTGATGCCACCCCGGATCATAAACTGTAGCTCCACTGTCTACAAAACCCGCCATTATTTCATTTCCTAGCTCTTTCAAATCAGCCATTCCTTGCACTATCACCACACCTAGGCCACCTTCTCTCTCGCCACGCTCCCTAGCACCAAAACCAGTCATCATTTCTATCATCCCTGTTTCACTCATGGTGGACCCAGGGGGATTCGAACCCCCGACCTTCCCCATGCCATGGGGACGCTCTACCAACTAAGCCATGGGCCCTAACACGGCTATTTTATCAAATCCCTTTTCTGATTTGTATTCCAATTTATTGGATTTTCCCTAATATACTTTTTAATTGCTTCGTATTGCCTTTTATTTCGAATTATTCTTTCGAAATAATTTCTCTGCCACAATCTCTTGTTAAATCTCGGCCAATTATTTGATTTCACATTGTTGATATATTCATTGGTCGTCATTGTTTTAAACCATTGGATGATATTTCCCATTTAATAATTATTATTCCATGCATATGATTTGGCATTATTACATATTCATCTAATTCCACATTTTGAAAATGACATTTTATTTCACCCCACCAATAATCCATCATTTTCCCGATCTCATTCATATGTACGGGCGGACCGATGTGTCCGCCCTTCTCCTCATTCTCATCTCCGCCCTTTCCTATATTCCCATTTCCGCCCTTTCCTATATTCCCATTTCCGCCCTTTCCTATATTCCCATTTCCGCCCTTTCCTATATTCCCATCTCCGCTATTATCATCGATTTCCCATAGCCAATTTCTTTTATCCTCCAAATCTACCGTCACAAAATACAACCCGTTACTCGAATAATCAAAACCTTTCAATCTTATCGACCGTCGATGGAAATCCACAATCAATAATATATAATTAAATCACCATGACCAACAATCTCACCCTCCTCATCCGCGCTGCCGGTATCGGTTCCCGCTACGGCGGTATCAAACAAATTGACCCTGTCGGCCCCAACGGCGAGCTTATTATCCACTACTCCATCTACGACGCTATTCGTAGTGGTTTTAACCGAGTAATTTTTCTCATCCGTCACGACATCGAAGAAGCCTTCCGAGAAAGAATTGGCCAGGCTGTAGAAAAAGCCATTCAAGTCGAATATGCCTTTCAGGAATTAAATTATTTACCTGCTGGCTTCACTATCCCCGAAGGCCGGGTTAAACCCTGGGGCACCGGCCACGCCGTCCTCTGCTGTAAAGACAAAATTACTGGTAATTTCCTAGATATCAACGCTGACGACTTCTATGGCCTGGAATCATATCAACAAATGGCCAAATTCCTCTCCACTGCCACCGACTCAAATCCTGCTACTTATGCTCTCCCCGGCTACACTATGAAAAATACCCTCTCCGAAAATGGCTTCGTCAGCCGAGGAATCTGTCAAATTAATCAAGATGGCTATTTAACCGATCTAATCGAACACAAACACGTTGAAGAGAAAGATGGCAAACTTCAATCATTGTCAGAAGATGGCACCACCTGGACCGAAGTCTCTTACGACGACCATGTTTCTATGAACATGTGGGGGCTAACCCCCAACTTTATTACCGAATTGGAAACCCAATTTCCTAAATTCTTAGCAGAAAAAGTCCCCCAAAATCCGGAAAAGGCTGAATTTTTACTCCCAAATATTATTGGTAATATGGCCCGTGAAGGTCGGGCTAAAGTCAAAGTTCTCTCTACTGGCGAAAAATGGTTTGGCGTTACTTACCAAGAAGACCGCCCCCGTATTATCGAGTCCATCAAACAGTTAATCGACAGTGGCGCCTACCCCCCAAAACTCTTTTGACGTTTCAAAGCCAACCTTCTCTTGGCCAAAAAAGATCCCAACTTTTCTCCGGCGCTAAACCAATAATTCATTAAGCGTCCATCTTTTCCAAAAAGGATCAATGGTTTCTGTCGGATTTTTATCTAATTTAGCTGTGGCTCTCTGAAACCATTGCCACTCCGAACGAGTCATTCCACCAGTTAACCCACCCATGCCCATTCTTTGTTTTTCTGCCAATCTCCTATCCTCTAACATAACCACCCACCAATAATGAGTTAGAGCATGCAACCTTCCATCTAGTTTCATAACATTCCTCTCACAAAATACATCTTCTCGTCTAACACTAATTACTCCCAAACCAGTCAGAGAGACCCTCATACCAACAAATTCTTTGGGCAACAAATGATGTCTTGATGTCTCCACATCTTCATTTTTCAAAAATATTCATTATTCTTCAACCCATATCTTTTTTTATTCAAAATCTGTTAAACTAGCCCTACCATTAACCATTAAGCAGGTGGAAAATGAAAAAATTAATCTTTGGCCTCTTAGTTCTTAGCTCTTATTTCTTATCTCTGGGCAACTCTATTGCCCTCGCTGACGACGAAATCCGCAATCTTCAAGTCGATCTCAAAGCCAAAGTCCTTAATCAAAGCCAATATTTTGACAATCTAGATAGCAATACAGTCATTTTCCCTCCCGGCTCTCAAATCCAACTCCAGCTAACTGTTCGAAATTTGGGTAATCGCAACCAAACCAATGTCAAAGTCATCGGCAAACTTCCAAGTTCTGTTTCCATCAATTCACCACTAGTCTTTACTATTCCCCAAATCTCCGCCAATACCGACTACACCCAAAATTTTATCCTCACTATTAAAGACAAAACTCAAGTCAACCAAACTCTAACCAAAAACGACATGAGTGTTGGTATCAAATCAGACATAGGCACAGTTGCTTCCGACAACCTTTACTTCTACACTAATTCCGGCTCAATCAACAATAAGAAGCCCTTGCCTCAGACCGGCTCGACCAATCTCATCTTCGGAACTCTTTTAAGCCTCAGTGGCACTCTGGTCACCCTCAAAGCCCGTCGCCTCACCCGAGGCTACTAAATCTAAACTTTATAGGCCTCGAAATCTAATCAACCATCTTCTAGCCCTATATTTTTACCAATTACCGGTTACCGTTTACCAATTACTTTAAAACATAGACCTATAACTTGACAAGCGACATAAATAATGTATAATATAGGTTGTAAACTTAACAACTAGAGATTAGAAGAGAATAAGGAGTTGGGTGGCTCCTCGTCATTTCAACCCCTTATCTCTTGTAATCTTTAGCCAGCCATCTTTCCGAGCACTCTCGCAATCTTCTCCCCGATTTCCTCAAACTCTTTTTCCTTCCAGCCCAGTGTTGTCATTGCCGGACTACCAATCCTAATTCCTGACGGCTTAAGCGGGCCTGCTTTATCGTGCGGAATCGTATTAGCATTAACAATTATCCCCTCCTCTTCTAACTTCACCGCTATCTCCTTACCTCTACCCTCACCAACATCAACCACCATCAAATGATTCTCCGTCCCAAATACTTTTAATCCCTGTTTTTTTAGTGTTTCCGTCAATGTGTAGGCATTACTTATCACTTGCTTTGTATAAATTTTATACTCAGGTGTGCTCGCTTCCTCGAAAGCCACCGCCATAGCACCAATATTATTCATATGCGGTCCACCCTGTAAACCGGGGAAAACTGCTCGGTCTATCCTCTTGTTTAGTTCACTATCTTTACCTAAACCTTTCTTAGTCACTCCAATCACCGCCCCTCTCGGCCCCCGTAAGGTTTTGTGTGTAGTCGACGTAATAATATCCACAAATGGAACTGGACTTGGATGAACTCCACCAACGATTAATCCCACCACATGGGAGATATCAGCCACTAGCCACGCCCCCACTAAATCAGCAATCTCACTAAACTTTTGCCAGTCTAAAATCCAGGGGTAAGCTGTTGTCCCCGCCATAATTAACTTCGGTTTTTCCCTTAAAACGAGCTCTTTTAGTTTGTCGTAATCAATCCGCCCGTCCTCCTCCACATCATACTGAACGGAGTCGAAGTACTTCCCTGAAAAAGTAATGTTAGGGTGGCCGTGAGTTAAGTGGCCTCCCGCCGATAATTTCAAACCGCAAATTTTATCACCCCTTTCCAGCAAGGCCATCTGAACGGCACTGTTGGCCGGACTGCCCGAATACGGCTGAACATTTAAATATTCCACTCCCAATAATTTCTTCCCCCGCTCTATTGCTAAACTCTCAATTTCATCACACACTTTATTTCCCTGATAATAACGTTTCCCAGGGTACCCTTCGGCATATTTATTGGTCAAATCACTCCCTAATGCCCGTTTAACCGCCTCAGAAACAAAGTTTTCACTCGGTATTAAACTTATCTCCTCCCTCTGCCTTTCTTCTTCTTTTTTAATTAATTCAAATATCTTATCCATAGTTTATTTTACTCTAAAATTCTTCTGTCTGGTCACTGTCACTCCGTTTTCCTCCATTATTTTTCTCACCTTCTCTGTCAAAATCTTCGTATAGCAATAGAGGTTACACCTATCTCCAAATTTCATTTCCACTTCTTTCCAAGTATGATAATAACCACCTCTAACCGATGTAGTTACAAACTCCCAAATTTCCCAATGGAGAGGGTCAAGTTTTTCCTTAAGCCACTCCGGCTTACAATCTCTAGACAACAAAATTAAAGACAAAGGGAAATCCGTCTTTCTGGCAAACGGGTAACGATCAGTTCCCACCACCCTGTCTTCTTCACCTTTACCTACAGCTAAAACACGCCCCAATGTTGCCTTAAAAGTCGTATATCCAATAGCCAATTCTTCTGCCAACTGTCGATCATTTTTCAGTTGTCCAGTAATTTCTGACACTGCCACCAACACCACCCTTTCCGAATCAGTCAGTTTCTCCCAAAATCCAGACTGTTTCCAGATTGCCATCTTTTCTTCTCTCGTTTTTCCTTTAGTCCACCCCGCCACTTCTGCTCTAGGCCGACTACCTTCAGTCAATAATCTCTGCCAAACAAAATCATTCCAACCTTCATCCATTTTAGTCACCATTTCCTTAAGCCATTCTCTATCAGTTAAATGCATCTCATGGCCATCTACTCTTTTACTCAACTCGTCTGCTACCAATTTTAACTTGTCAAAAACATAATTCCTTCCTAAACCTAAGCGGGAGACAAATGAACTCCAGTCTTTTTCCGGTTCTAATACACCTAAAAATTTGAAACCAGCCATTCTTGCCAGCACATCGTTAATTCCCGACAACTCAAACAATATTCTCGTGTATCCATGTTCATTAACCATTTCGATAATCTTTTTCGAAAAGTCGCATCTTGCTGTCATTGGTTTTGCCACCTCCCAATCCCTGACGACCCATTCCCCAACCGTAAAATCAGTGACACTTTCTTCCTCTCCTCTTAAGACAGTTGAATAAAAGTCAATCAAAACATTTTCTCCAAAGATAAACGGATCCCACTCTCTGTACACAAAATCTCTCAACTTATCGAGCTTTGAACAATCAGTAGACCCATCATAACATCTCACTGCTCCAACCACCGCCGCCAGTCTTATCGCCACCTCTTTTGCTTCCAATGTCCCCAATTCTTTCCCACAAGACCAACTCTCTCTCACTCTTGGCAACAAAGACCAGTCGCTCTGAAAAACAATCTCCCGTAAAACATCACCCATTTTTGTCTCTCTGTTTTCCACACCCCACTTTTACCCCAATTTCCCCCTCAAATCAACCCTTTAAAATATTCCTGGCCTCTATCTCTCCCCACACCATCTCGTGGATTTGTTCCGGAGTTAGTAACTTTCCTTCAACACAACATTCGATCGCTACCCACCAATCAGGGTTTTTGTCCACCATCCTTCGATACTCCTCTGCCGCCACCATCTGATGTCCAAAATCTTTCTCGGCATAGTCTAACACTTCTCCACCAGTATATTTTCTCTCTGCCTTTTTCCCTATATTCTCGCGACAAACCAAAGGATCAACCAACAAAACTGTTACCAAATCTGGCCGCAAAATTCCCAATTCTCCATACCCCGCCTGCCACAACCACCTCGCATACTCTTCCCTTTCTGCTACAGGTAATTTGGCTATTTGATGGATATTAGAAGTAAAATATCGATTACTTACTACCCAAACCCCATTCTGCAACCTAGCCTCGTTTGCGCGACTGCCATCAGCTTCATCCAATAAATATGGTAAACAAGTCAGACTAGGATCAATTTTCATTGGATCACCAAAATCTCCCTTTAACATTCTTCCAACATGACGTCCCCAAAAAGATGTTTCATATCTCGGGTAATCATCCACATATACCGTCAAACCAATAGACCTTAACTTCCCCACTAACAAATCGGTCTGAAGGGACTTACCACTTCCATCAATACCTTCAGTTACCAACAATTTACCCCTTTCAACTCCACCCGTCATATAACCCCATTATCTCACATTTTTTCTTAAGTCCTAGGTCTACCACCCTCCATCACACCATTTGGTATCCAGTCTGCAAAATTAAGATCTCTCCTATTGGCCACCTCCCAATACCAATAACATCTTGTTTTTGGGCAACCCAAAACACCACACACCAGAGATTCTCTCAAACCCAATGGCCCTCTAAAACAATCTCCCTTTTCTATTTTTTCCAGATTAAATCTCGCCCCGCATCGACCACAAACCGCCTCATACCCACTCCCGTTCTCTACCACAAAAGCGCCATCATACAATAAACCAATTGCTGTCCTCACTCCCCCCACCATCGAGTGACAATCACCGCCTGGTTTCATTAACAAGTAGTTGCCACCACAAATCTGATTCATTACTTCAAAATGAACACTTATTAAACCTGCCCCTAACACAGCCTCACGGGTTCCAAATACTCGACTCATTTTAAAATTCCAGCTTAAAATCCTGTTTTAATTTCCTCAAATCCCCTTTTTCCAATAAATCCATTTCACTGGTGTTCCTCTCTGGCAACACTTCCACCGTCGTGTCCCGATTGTGCCACCTCGACTGCTCCATTTTTACTTCTGACATCAACGGATGCAACACAATCTGGCAAAATCTCTCCCCGGGATACACCCGAATCACTTGGCTTCCAGTTGTATTTCGCACCGGCACCACCAAAGTTCCCTCATAACCAGCATCCACAATTCCTGTTAAATCAAGCGACAACCCTCTTCGATTCACCGACGACCGGGGGTACAACACCCCCATCACCGTTGTTGGTAAAGTAATTTTCTCTAAAGTCGACACAATCACGTGTTCCCCCGGCAAAATTTCAAAATACTGCCCCTCTTCAAGCTCAATTATTTCAAAACTTTTTTTATCACTTTTAAAGCGGTCAATATTTAGCGCCACCCTCCCCTCCGACACCAGCTCCCACACTCTTGGCACCATAAAAGAATAGCCAAGCCTCAGGTCAATCGAATGCCCTTGTAACTGAAATTGATCTAACTCTGGGGCGAATTTTAACTTTTCTTTTTTCAACAAATCCAAAATTTCATTTCTCGTTAGCACTGACATTGGAAATATAGTAACATAACTCAAATGAAAATTTACATCGCTCATTCTCGCCTCTTCGATTTTCAAAATGAACTTTACCTTCCCATTAAAAATTCTCACCTATCAAGTCAACATCAATTTGTTTTTCCTCATGACGCAACTAGAACCACCGAATTTTCCCGAGATATCATTAAAACTTGCCAGTTATTAGTTGCCGAAGTCTCTTTTCCTTCAACCGGCCTTGGTATCGAGCTTGGCTGGGCTTACGATCTTAATGTACCCATTATCTGCCTTCATAAACCTACCTCTCCACCTTCGAGTTCTGTCTCTTCAGTTTCCCAACAGATTCTTACCTACTCTTCAAGCACTGACCTGATAAATACAATCGATAAAGCAATCAATATTAAATGACCATCGAATACCCCTATTTGCCACCAGGCCGGACTATTCTCTACGTTCCCGCCAATAATCAATTTATGTTCACCGCCTCCGAAGGTCTTCAACACAGTGGTTGTTGCAAACAAGCCACCAGTGCTGTCATTGTTAAAGATGGCCAAGTTATTGGCCGAGGCACTAATGCTGGTATAAAAGTTAAGGTTTGTCCTCGCGACCAACAAGGTTTCAAAACCGGTGAGGGCTATCACTTATGTAGAGAAATTTGTCATCAAATCGGCCATGCCGAAGTCACTGCCATTGCCGATGCTAAACAAAATGGTTTTGATACTACCAATGCCGATCTCTATCTCGACGGCCACTGGTGGTGTTGTGAAGACTGTTGGAACAAAATGATTGAAGCTCGAATTGCCAATGTCTATTTGCGAGAAGATTCCGTTGCCTTATACAAAAAGTAGTTTGTATTTCAAAACCAGTCCCTTTTCGCCCAACTTTTCACTACTAATTAGTTCTAGCTCCTTTTCCAAATCAACATCGTTTCTAAACAGCCCGATTCCTGACCCCAGCACCATCGGAATCACCGACAGCCACATTTCATCCACTAAATTCGCCTCCAAATATAAAGTGTTTATCATTGCCCCGCCGCCAATCACCACTTGTTTGTAACCTCTCGTCTCTAATTCCTCAATTACTTCTGCTGGTTTTTTTGAAGTATATTCCACTTGACCTTCAATATTCTCGCCCTCCTCTCCGGGCAACACCATCACTTTAATCAACCGCCCCGACAACGGACGATTTATTTGTTTAAAAGCATTATTGCCCATAATTATTACTCCCGCCTCCCGGCTCACACCGGCAAACCATTTTTTGTCATCGCTTCCTGTCCAACTCAAATTATCCGCCGATGTTTTAGCAATTTTCCCATCCAAGCTCATGGCACAAACTATTATTTTCTTCATAGCACAATCTGAATTCCCTTAATTGGCTCACCGGGATTATATTGTTTTTCAAATTGCCCAAGTATTTCATCAACCAAAGTTTCGTCACCTACTTTAGACCGATCATACCAATTTTTTTTCGGCTCTAGTTTTATTTCCGGATGATCATTTTTTCTCCCCATTAGTTCTTTAGCCACTTCGTAATGAATATCGTAAACATGAGCATGAGATATGGTGTGAATATATGTTCCCACCTCCACCCCCAATCTGGCCGCCAAAATATTTTGTAACAACCCAAACCCGGCCGCATCCATTGGCGCCCCCAACACCATATCATTACTTCTAACAATGTTGTGTAAATTTAACTTTCCCCCCACAATATTAACCACAAAACAAAATGGGCAAGGCACATTCTTTTTATTTCTCTTTCCCAAACTCGAATTTAACCCATCATCTCCCGCATCCCAAGTCATCACCACTCCGTGCCGCGAACTTGGCTGTTTTTCCAAAAGTTCTACTAACCCTTCCATTTGGTCCCGGCCAAAATGGTGCCGCCAGCGATAGCCATAGGCCGCGCTCACCACCCCATCAATATTGGTAAAATCATCCCAAATTTTGGTGTATTTATTTAAAAATTCCGCTGGCCGTCGGCTCCCCATTTGAAACCAAATTTGTTCAGCCGTAAAAATCCGAGTCGGTATTTTTCTTAAGGTTAACAACGGAAATCCCTTGTTTATTACCAGATTCACACCCGTTATTATTTTGGTTTTGTGGCCCGTCCGCTCGTTAATCTCTTCAATCCCCCTCTCCATAATCTCTCTCAAAACCTCTTGGTATTGTTTGTCAAATTCCGTCATTCAAATCTCATTTTACCACCCCCCAGATTCTATATTCGTAGATTCTTACGGTTCACGGATCACGGTTAACGGTTTACGAAGTTTATTTTAGTTCTCTCTCCACTTCCTCAATCATTGCTTTATACACCTTCACTTGTGTTTCCAAATATTCATTGCCATATCTACTCCCCTCTTTGCTCGAGGCCCAGTCCTTTTGCAATTGATTCAACTTATCTTTATATTTCTCTAACTCCTCCTCTAGCCTTTTCCTCTTTTGCAAATCCATAAATCCAATTTTACCACCAAAACTTTTTGGACTTTCTACTTTTTGGACTTTTTGAACTACTTGAGTTCAAACACCACCGTCACCGATTTGTACACCGTCCCGGCTCCAGCCTCCATTGGTGCTCCACCTCCACCCTCGGCCATTTTAGCTCCATATACTGGGTAAATCCCACCACTGGCTCCTCCTTCACTCACACTTAATACTTTCCCCAATTTCCTTCCAGTAGCCGTTGCCACTAACTCTGCCTTATCTTTGGCATTTTTAACTGCCTCTTCAAACAACCCTTTCTCTGCTTCAGTCGTGTCATCCAGCTGGAAATTTGGCCCATAAACATTGTTGGCTCCGCTTCCCGCCAGCACTCCGGCCAATTCCGACGCCCTGTCAATCTCCCTCAATTTAACCTCAATTGAACTACTAACCCGCCACTGGCCCTTTTTGTATCTCTGCACCCCATTTTCCCAATATGGTTCTTCCTGTTGGTAATAACTCAAGCTTTGAGTTCTAATATCAGCCTCACCGATTCCAAAACCTTTCATCGCCACCACCAGCGCCTCCATTTTGCTATTAATTTCTTTAGTCGCTTCCTCTTTGGTATTACTCAACACATCCACCCCGGCATTAAAACTGGCAATTTGATTTTTAACCGTTGTCTTTGCCTCCCCCATCACTGTCACCGTTTCCGCCGGCACCCAGGCAATCTTGCCCCAATTAATCAGCCGAAACGGCACAATCCAAATAATCGCTAACACCATCACCACCGTTGCAATTATTTTTTTCATACTTAATTCTATCACCAAAATACACCCCCACTAGGGCCCAAACCCCGAAGACTGTCGATACAAACCAATCCCTCCATTACCATTTTTCCACACAACCAATCTGTCTCGACTTGTTAATCCCATTTTTCCATTACTGTCAGTCACGGTTGCAATCACCATTGTTTCTCGGCCCAAAGGCACACTAAATCGATGATATCCACCACCGGTTTGCCCATTCACTTCTTCCACAGACAAGACATAATCACTCAAAGTCATTTCCCCAGTAGCAGTGTTCAGCTTACGAACCGCAATCAAATGCGCCTTCTTTATATAACCATCTTGTCCTGTCCATATTCCATTAAAATCTGGCCCACTTTCATACGTTTCATCATCAACATTTACTCCATCTGCCAAATTAATATAATATTTACTTTTTTCTAATAACCTTAATTCATCCCCATCAAGCTCTCTTCCGTGCAACACCCCAGCCCTTAGAGTACACGGGCAACCACCACCAACCAAACCGTCTACTGGCCAAACTGACTCTGTCTTGTCCAATTTCCTACTAGCGTCTATCCATTCGCCATTTTTAGTCCACTCAATTAAACAGCTTGGGTCAACTACTTCCGGGGCTCTAGGAGCACACGCCGCCACTCCAGCGCCAACCACAGCCAAAGTAGCAAATCTTAAAAATTACCTTCTATCTATGTTTTTCATATGCCCCCATAATATCCCATAACATTATTAACATCTTGACCTTAAATGCCTCTTTCCTGACTATTTTTTGCCCAATTCTGACTATTTTTCTAGCATCATCCCCTTGCCCTTGATTGTCCTAATCAATCTATTTTCCCCTACATCTCCAAGCTTTTTTCTAATTTTTGCCATTACCTGGTCAATCGCCCAATCGGAATATTTATCCTCCGTATCATTTGGCCACAACACTTCGGCCACCTCATTTCGCACCACCACCTCACCCTGTTTTTGCCACAGCAATTTCAATACCTCATACTCCTGATAACTCAACTCCTCGCTCAAATCACTACTTCCCAACCACAATTTTTCCAGCTTTTCCTCAATCTCTGGCCTCTTACTTCCCACCATCTTTTTTAGCCACTCGTAAAATAACGGTGAAAATAATTTCCACTTTCCCTCTTCTATTTTTACCACTCCAGTTTTAGCCAAATAATCATTAAAATTACTACTCTTTCCCCGCATTAAATCTAATAATTGCTGTTGACTTTTCTCGCCACAACTTTCCCATAAAATTCCCAAATAATGATCTATAACTCCGTCGTTAACCGCCACCGGCGCATCAACTAATTCCGGTTTTTCTCTAAGCCTTTCTGCCAAACAATAATATCCACCACTCAAACCATAAATTTTCCCTGTCTCTGGTTTTTGACTATTACTATTTTTTAAAAACAAGCTTATATCCTCTAAAGTTCTCATTGGCAACCAATTTTTATTGGTTAGATAATACCCATCCATTTCTCTAAGCCAACCAGCCACATCGTCAACCTCCTCCCAACCTTGGCCAATTATCCAAGAAATACCTGCCTGATGACGATAATAAATTGCCATTAGTTTCTTCCAATTTTTTCTAGTTTCCTTACTATCTCCCAAGGTGTCAATTGAATTAATTGCTAAAACTAATCGCTTACCACTACTCACTATTTTTTCAACCGCCTCCTCAAAATTCCCTCCCATCTTTTTCCCCCAGGGACTATTTTGCCAAACCTCATCCAAACCAGCCTCCGAGGGAATATCAAACACTACTCCAACTATTTTCTCTACCTTCTTTTTAAATTCTTCACTATAAAATTCCGGGTTGTACATCATTTGCCGCAAAATCAAGGACCGCCCCGAATACGGTAATCCCACAAGTACCTCTAATTTACTCCCGTCAATCACCTTTTCCACCACTTCGGCCACCACCCGATAACTTTCTTTAGTTAATATTGGTCCAAAAGTACTCATAAGATCATTCATTTTACTACATCAACCAACCATCCAACCAACTTCTCCGTCTCTTCGGGTTTTCTGGTTTCCAATCTTTGCCAACTTCTTACCTGTTCATCATCAAACACTTCACTAAAACCTCTCTCTCTCAAGCTCACGTCAAACCCACCTCGGCCACCCCATTTTGCCACTTTATCAATCGGCCTCGGGTTCCAATATTGTCTCATTTCCTCCATTACTTCAAGATATTCTTCTCGGTTTAAACCACAACCTATTCCCAACACTACCAACAATCTTCCTATATCTCTTATCTTCAATCCATTGTCAAAATAATTTACTAGATCGAATGCATTAGAAAACTTTGCTTGATTCTCGAGGTTACTAAGTTCACTAATTTTTCCCGCCAATTTTTCTGAAAATACAGCCATTAAGCCAGTTTTAATCAGCATTTGCCTGCCAGCATCGACATCAAAAGCCAAACCCAATGCCATCCTTTCCGCCAATCTTGATCTAGATGAGTTGTATTGCTTTTTTTTAAATCCTTCCGCCAGTTGGAAAAATTGTCCAAATTCAGCCATTATCTTCTGCATGTCTTCAGCCCGATCTCCAAAACCTGCCCCATAACACTTCAATGTGAACAATCTCCCCATCATCGCCAAAAAATCACCCGCCACCAAATAAGCCTCCGGCTTTCCAGCACGCAATAATTTTTCAAAATTCACAACATTAGTTGTCGAAAACTCGTTTCTTTCCAGATTTAAACCACCATCTCTTTTGAATCCCAACACCTCCCACCCTTCCCCGCTCTTCTCAATCGTCGCCCAATTTTTAAAAGGAGCTCCCGCCAGATCCAAAACCCAATCAGGCACTTCTTCCACCTCTTCCCCTAAAGATTCTCTTAACTTTCTTTCATATTCCGCCACCAAAGCAATATTTCTTACCGACGCCACAATTACTCCATTAGCCTCAATATCCACCCTCGAGTATTCACCCCCAACTCCCACTGCCATCGCCACAAATCGACCATTATTACTCTCGTTCAAATCGGCGACAATTCTCTCCACGTCCCAATCATCTCTTTTTACCAACCAATCACAATCACCAACAGCTCCCGCTATTGGCGACATATCCTCTCCCACCCACCCTAAACCAACTCTTTCACCATCAAGTCTGTCAGCCAAAATCATCGTCGCCATGCCTCCACCCAAGGCTACATTATCCCCAAACAGATCTATAACCGCCCCATTGAACGGCATTTTTAACACTCTATTCAATCTCTTCAACGGCCCATCTGTCAATTGCCTCCTCTCCAATCCAAAATCCACTATCAGTTTTGGATTATCAGCGCCATCATCTTTCCCCATTCACCCATTTTACTCTAAATCAAAAAACCACGACCCGATTATTTGGCAATCTAACCGCGAACTGATACTTAGACATATCTACACCATCAGATTCATCAAAAGTTTTTCCGGCATCTTCATGATAATCAATCACCCCTTGGTCTACCAAACCCTCGTCCGTGTGAGGTTTTTTAGGGTCTCCATCAGCCCACTTTTTCAAATGATCCATTTCATGAGCCACAATGACATCACCCGTTGTCTCTGCAATCTGATACGGGGCCCGTGCTGGATCAGTCTTGTGTTCTCTTGGTAAATTGGTAGCACCATCAAAAACTCCAGTTCTACTTCCACTGGAAACAATCCCACCCCCATATTCGGCCCAAAATTCCCCACTAGAACCACACACCAACGGCACCACCATTCCCTTGTCACCATCAGCATTCCAACCCACAAATACTACTATTGCTCCCTCTTTTACTAATGGCGAATTTGGATTCCTAGCCCTCACTGCCCCAGGCGACAAAAACATTCCCGCCGGCTCAGATTGTTTCTCTGCTACTCCATTGTTCACCATCCAGTTCAATAGTTCCGCATTTGATAATTGCTTTATCGTCGCCAACTCAATTTCCGCCCATAATTTTGCCTGTCCACCCTGCTTAATAACCTCTGCCAATCTCTGGCTCTCTTTATCCCGATAGGCTTTAACCTCCCCGGCTCGACTATCCACCAGCCCCCGATACAAGTCATACTTTGAATCTTCAGGTATCTCCATCATTGTATTCGGCAAAACAACAATATGTAAACTTTTACCCAACCTTCCCTCTACCAATCTCTCCAAAAAACCTCCCGGGCCAAAAGCAGAATCTTTGAGTTTTAGTTCCATTCCGTCTGGGGTTACGATCTTTACTTTTTTGGCCACCAACTCCTGATCACTTACTACATCTCCTGGCCACTGTCTAATTTCCGGCCGTTCTCGCCCATCGTTCACCAACTCCGGCCCAGTACGAATAGTTAACGCCAAAGTAGAATTGCCCGAAGCCATCGCCGTCTCCCTTTTTGTTCTTATTTCATTTATCTCCGCTTGACTGAGTTTAATGATTGTCCCATCAACCTGCCTATAGCCAACTGGCACCCCATCCACTAAATACAAATTCACTCCCAAAATACTAGTCACATTATCAGCCACTTGTTCCATCCTGTCTTCCTCTGTTAATTCTGTTGCCTCTACCATCAGTTCTGGCATTTCATGTCCACCCTCAACTCTCCCACCTTCCTTAGTTCCATCACTATATACCCGATCAAAACCCCATGGTCCACTATTTTCTGTTACCAACGTCCGACCAACACCATCCGGAGCCTTTGCCTCTATTTTTTGCGGTGTCACCAACGCCCGCAACACATCTAAACCACCAGTATTTGTTGCCCCGATTCCCGTCACCGCCACCAAACCAACCATTACTGCTGTCGCCACCCGTAATTTCAAACTACTCAAGGCATCTTTCCCTTTTGGTTTTTCCGCTGTCAATCCCCGATCATTCATGTTTTATCCCCTCGTAAAGTTTGCTTAAATCAAAATTCGCTCGGTATTCTCCCAGCCAATCAACCTTCTTTTCTTCAAAATCAGCATCATAACTCTTAATTAACTCCAATATCTCTTCCCCATTTTTACCCCCCAGCCCTGCCTCAAAACTCTCCAGTTTGTTTTCATCAAAACCTTCAAGGAATCGATTTATCAAAAACCAAGCCATGTGCTCAAACAATTTTGGCCTAATTTTATCTTTCTCCTCCGGCTCCAAATTATCTAGTTTCAAAAATTCAATCGGGTCGAAGGTCATAATTAAATTTATACCACAGCCTCTCTAAACTAAACCCAAACCTAAGACCTAAGACATTTTTTAAAATGCTATATTTTTTAGTGGATTCATCGCATCGATCTTCGCCTTAAGATCCCCAAGTTTAGCCATAGCACTATCCCCACCACCTAAAAAATATTTATACATATCCCCGTTCTTTATAGCCTCAGAAATAAACCCATCACCCTCCTCTTTGTTTTCCATTAAAGCGTCAATACACTCGCCAACCTTTTCTACCAAGATATAGGCAAAATCCATACCACCACTCTCTACAAAAGCTTTGGGGTTATTATCTAACAACCATAAAGCCAAAATGACTTCACCTGGATTATTGGCAACAGTATCATAACGACTACCCAACTGTCCAATAACACCCTCTGGTGCATTTGCCGGTGGGCGATAAGCAACCATTTTTTTTACTGCCTCTATTGCACTACAACGAGTCATGGTTGTCTCGACCTCCAGAGCTGTCTTCACCATTATGTCTAATGTCTTAGTTTCTCTTAATCTTTCTGCCACCCCACCACCAACCTGCGATAATTTGAGTCCTTCAGCTAATAATCTAAATGCCCCCTCTCTCCCGTAACCCGATTTATTCAATGAAACATTAAGTGCCTGCAACGCAGGCAAATCCAATTCATCAACGCCGGCAGTAGTCCGATCGCCCCGAGGATCTTCTTTGACAAATACAAGTTTTCCATCCACCTCAACAACACTCATCGACAACGTCGGATCGGCTAGTCTCACCCCTCTCCCTATATTAGTACCCTTAGCATCAGCCACGTTGCACATCAAAACTGAATCCAGTTGCCCAGCTCCAATAGAAAACAAAACATTGCCTTCTTTCCCCCACAATCTTTCATCTTTATCCGCCCACACACTCATATTAGAACCAACTACACTAGTCGCCGTTCTGTCTAATCCGTAGTCATAATATCGATCCAGCTCGCGAGCGACATTTAAAGCATTGTACCCACCGATTAAAGTCGTGGCATCAAAAGAGACATCTTCACTCAAATCAGTTTTGGGGACATTAGTTTGCGGAAATAAACTTTTGTAATCAGGCGCAAAATTTACACTTGACATATTTTTTAATTCTAAAATTTTTAACTAAAAGAAATCACACTTATCCTATCCCATAACATTTCCTCAATCTTGACCTCAATTCACCCTATCCTGACTAATCCTTGTCTATTCCTGACCAGTCGAGTCAACTACTTTCTGCACGAGGGCAAAATATGCCTCCTTCTGTTCTTTAGTAGCTACGGCAAGATAGGCCGAAACGGTATCATTTATATATTGAGGTAGTTTAGTATCAAGAAAATTTTCCCCAACTTTCTGCAACTCTCTATCCTCTTGTACAATTTTTGAAAATGCTTGTAATTTATCTTCAGGTTTAGATTCATCATTATTAATGATCGCTACTGCTCTTTGCTGTTTTTCTTTGTCGGCAATAGCCTCAACAATAGTTACAAAAAAGTCACCCAAAATAGTCATCGATATAGTCTCAAGTAAGTGTTGTTTCGCTTCATTGGAAACATCCATAACAGCAAAAAGAGGATTAAGAACCGCTGTCTGATAACTCGCAATCTTGTTGGTTATTTTTGCATTTACCTCATCCATATTATTCTTTTATTCTGTCTGTCTGCTTCTTAGTTTGTTTAGATGATCTCCTAATGATAAGCCAAACATCTCTTTGTGTCTTTTTTCAATAATTTGATCTGCCTGACTTTGCCCAATAGCACCTCCAATAAATCCACCCGCTTTAAAACCAGAAGTTCCCACCACGAGAGACAAACACAAACCCGCGATTCCATCCACAATCAAGTTTCCTGAGCTATGAGTTGCTACTGCAACTGCAGGTAAAACTAGGCCACCAATAAGAGCTCCTGTTGCAATTCCCACCCTTTCTGCCCGAAGAAACACTCCTTGAGCCGAACCACGAATTTCCCTAACCATATTAGCATACCCACCTTCATTAGCATACCCACCTTCTCTCATAATTTTCTCTATTGCCACTGAATTGTCAGAGGCATGTCCAAGATTGGGAAAGAGTATTTCTTTAAGATTTTTGTTCATATAATAATCAAAAGTTAATTGTCGTTATCTTATCCCATAACACTTTCTCCATCTTGACCTCAATTGCCCCAATCCTGACTAGTTATTAGCCATTTCTGACCACTTCTCAATCCCCCTTCGAACAAAACGGGCATTTACTTCCCTCATACCAACAACCGCAATCTTTACAAAAAGTTTTTCCTTCCGTTGATCCTTTTTGAACCACATATTTCCCCCCCAAATTCCTAATTATCCACCCCTCCCCACTGGCAAAATTCCCCACCGTACTGCTCCCAGCACAACCATAACTTCTAATCTGTTTTACCCCATTCATTGGCGCCACCGCATAATACCTCAAATAATTTTCGGCAATCATTCCCACCAATCCGGAAGATTCAACCACCACCCCCGGCTTTAGAAACTCGTGTACCATTGTATATGCACGCAATATCAGTTCCGGATCCTCAAATAATCTTTCTCCTTTTTCTTTACGTAAATACTCGATCACTTGCTGGGCCACCCTATCAATCTCCTCAAAATTAACTCCCGTTTTTTTCGCCACCAACTCAACCATATCAAAAAGTTTGGTTAATTTAAGTTTCTCCGACACCACTGGGTTAGTCAACAGTTTTTCATCCACACCCAAACCAACTCCATTATTAATTAACTTCCAAACATTCCTCATTTCCGCTTCGCCATTCTTAACCATCAATCGCACACTCACCACCTCGCCATCAACCACTCGCCAAAAATCAACACAATTGAATTGATATCCCAATTCCTCATTTACTGGACTAAAATGCACCCAAACTCCGCCCCCTTCTACTAATCCCTTCTCAATTTTTTCCAAAGCCATCACCTCATCTGTCACTCCTCCTCGTTTAGTCATTTCTACCAAACTTTCCCCCGACAGCCTATCAGAAATCTTTCCGTCTCTTAAATCATAATGCCCAACATGTTCTACTAACCCCAAATCTTCGGCTGTTTGTGTTGCCAATTCTCTAACCAATACCCCACTTCTTACTAAACAATCAACTCGACCCAAATAATCAACTTCCCCCACCGGATCAAAACCAACCACTCTCTTCTTCGGCGCCTCCAACAACAAAACCTGATCCACACCTTGCCGTTGATCAATCTGGCTTCTTACCCACGGGTAAAAAACCCTCGCCAAAACCCCAACATTAACCTGTTTATTTAAGACATCTCTCTCCATACTTTTGCTCGAAAGCTTCAAGGCTCGGACTGTCACCGTAGCGGCACTGTCTAGGAATTTCACCTAATTCAACTAACTTTTAGATTCTACTTCGCGTGCAAGGATAAATAAATAATCAGATAATCGGTTGATATAAATAAGAATATTTGGATCCAAATTCTGACACTTTTTGTTATATTTAACCAAAACTCTCTCGGCTCGACGCGCCACCGTTCTAGTCCAATTCAAATACACCGCCCCCTCTTTCTCAAAACTCAAAAACTTATCTTGCTTTGGCAACTTCTTCTCTATTTCTCCTATTTCTTTTTCCAAACTCATAACTCGTAACTCGTAACCGATAACTGGTTTTCCAGTGGCCAACTCCCCCATAATCCCCTGCAAATCTTTAACTATATTTTGTAACTCGTAACTTGTAACTCGTAACTGGATGACTGAAATTATTGATTGCACTTCATCCAAAGTTCCTATCGTTTCCAGTAAACAACTATCCTTACTATGCACTTTCCCCAAAAATCGGCTTTCCCCGTCATCCCCCATCTTAGTAATTACAGACATAAGTTAGGCGAAATTGATAATTTTTCAGCCCGCAGCGAATGCGAAGACGAAGTCAAGCCCGAAGGTAGCGAGGACTGCAAAAATTTATCAATGAGCCGTTTTACGAACATTTGCTATAACCGCAAAAACTATTAGAACATTTAAAACACCCCTCTTCGGCATAGAGCGGACTGCCACAGTCGGGGCACGAGGAAAACTTACTTTCACCCTCCGCCTGCTTACTCCTCACTTCTCCCAAAATATTCTGGCTAATCTTTACTTTTTCTTCCTCAAACATCGATAATTGTTCCCCTCGGGAAATTTCCAAAAGCGACTTACCCACCGCATCAAACATAGATAGCACTGCTCCATTTCCCAACCCCACTTTCTGGCCACAGGATATTCCCACCAATTCGTCAGCCACTTCGTCTAAATTTGCTCCATATTTAAGAGCCAACGACGCCAACCTTCCCGTCACCTCGGCTGCTCCAGACATATAACCGCCACTCTTTCCCAAAGTCACAAACACTTCCACCGGCCCATCGCCTTCTTCAAAAAATATCGATGTATAAACTTTGCCGACGTCACAAGGTTTTCTTAATCTCACCCCTCTCGCCACCTCCGGCGTCTTCTTTTTCACTACCAATTCACTTTTTGGACTTTTCGGACTTTCTAACTTTTGAACTTGTTGAATAATCTCCTTCTCCCTACTTCCACTTCTATATATAGTAATCCCCTTCGTTCCCAACCCATAAGCCAGCTTGTATGCTTGCCTCACCTCCTCAACTGTAGCTGTTTTGGGAAAGTTAATCGTTTTACTGACTGCATTATCGGTATGTTCTTGAAACGCTGCTTGCAATTTTATATGCCACTCCGGGCTAATCTCCAGCGCCGTCCGATAAATCTCTAGCAACTCTGCTGGTACCCCCTCCACCCCCTCCAACTTCCCCCCATTAGCTACAATTTTTTGTCTTAATTCCTCCGAGTCCAACCCTCTCTTTTTTAACTCTTGGGCAAACACCTCGTTAAACACATAAATAGTTTTCCCTTCAACTAAATTCTTTTGATATCCCAAAGAAAACAATGGCTCGATACCCGAACTAGTATCGGCAATCACACTAATTGTTCCCGTTGGGGCAATCGTCGTTAAGGCCATATTTCTCGGCCTATAAGCAGTTCCTCCATAAACACTTTCCTCCCACGAGGGAAACACTCCTCTCTCCCGTCCCAACTCTTCCGTCGCTTCTCTCGTTTTTTCCTCCACAAACTTCATTATTTTCTCCGCCCAATTCGCTCCCTCTTCCGAATCATACCTCACTCCCAATTTAAACAAAGCATCGGCAAAACCCATCACTCCCAAACCTATCCGTCGGTATCGGCTCACCACTTCCCGAATTTTGGCCACCGGAAACTCATTAATTTCCACCACATTGTCCAAAAAATGCACCGCCTCTTTAATTACTCTTCCTAACTCACTCCAATCGATATCATGACCAAAAATATTATTATTTTTAATTATTCCCCCTCCATCTCTCTGCCCGTCCACTGACGGGTCGAGGGAGGGGGTTAGGGGGTGGGTTTCAACCACAAATTTAGATACATTTATACTCCCCAAATTACAGGCGTCATAGGGCAAAAGCGGTTGCTCCCCACACGGGTTAGTCGCCTCCACTAATCCCAATTTTGGCACCGGGTTACTTCGAGGTTCATTCATTCGATCAACAAACACCAATCCTGGGTCGCCATATTGCCACGCCAATCTAGTGATTAAATTAAACACTTTATAAGCATTCAATTTCATCCTAATTTGTCCGTCTTTTGGATTAATAAGTTCATACCCTTCTCCCTCATCTTTGGCCCTAGCCCAGTCATAAAGCTTTTCTGTCTCCGTCTCCACTTTCCTCAGTCTCGCATCCACATCTCGATTGCCCTCTGCCTCCCGAATTGCTTCAATTGTTTCCTCCGGCACACTATCGTCAACGACGTATTTTTTATCCGTCTCCACCTTCTCCATAAATGCGTTGGTAACAGCCAACGAGATATTGAAATTCGTTAGGCTATATTCATCGAGTTTTGCCACCGCAAATCTGATCACATCTGGGTGATCTATCCGCAAAATTCCCATATTGGCTCCTCGCCTCACCCCACCCTGTTTGATTTGCCCGGTCACATCGTTATAAGCCTGCATAAAACTCACCGGCCCCACTGTTGTCCCACCGCTCGACTTTATGTAATCGCCATACGGCCTCAATCTCGAAAAAGAAAAGCCTGTTCCTCCGCCACTTTTGTGAATCATAGCCATGTCTGTCATTGTTTGCAAAATCGATTCCATCGAATCCTCAATTGGCAACACAAAACAGGCCGACAATTGCTGTCTGGGTTTACCCGCATTCACCAAACAAGGTGTGTTTGGAAAAAACTTCTGCTCCGCGAGCAGGCTATAAAATATTCTAGCCTGCGAATCCACCGAAGCTTCAGCGTAGGTGGACCGATCAAATACTAAATCTCCTCTGGCAATATTTATCGCTACTCTCCAAAATACTTCCTTTACCGTTTCTACCGGTTTGCCATCCTCTCCTTTCATGGCATATCTCGTTTCCACCACATATTTAGCATTGTCCGACAACACCGGCTCTGGCAAATCCATCGGTGTTGAATATTTTTTTAATATTTTCTCTTCCACTTTTACTTTATAACTTTATGAACTTTATAACTTGAAACTAACTGTTCAAACTCCCCCACATCTTTAATATTCAAATAAATTGTGGCAAACCGAATGTAAGCCACCGGGTCAACGTCTTTCAGCTTCTCCATCACCATCTTGCCAATCTCTCTACTCGGTATCTCCACACTTTTCCAATTCAAAAGCTTCATTTCAATTTCATCAATCAACTTACTCCTCTCCTCCTCGGTTAGTTTCCAACAGGCTTTCTCAAAACACCGCTCGAGCTTTTCTCTCTGGTAGTCCTCCACCCGCCCGTCCTTTTTAATCACTTTTAGCTCAATATTGCCCACCTTTTCATAAGTGGTAAACCTTTTTTGGCACTTAACACACTCCCGCCGTCGGCGGGTTGCCCGCCCCTCTAGAGCGTCGCGCGATTCCAACACGTTTGATTCATCAAATCCGCAATACGGACACAACATTTTTACTTTATAAACTTTAAACTTTACAACTTGCCACTATTCATAGTGGATGACTCCCATCATACCCGCTACCCCTAGAGTCGTCAACTATTTATTACTGTCTCAAAACCCCCTCTTCCCAGTCAAATATAAGATATTATTCCGAACAACCTTTTTACTCAACCTCCATCCAAAATTCCCAAATTCTTATTTCTTATCTCTTGTTTCTAGTTTCTAGTTACTGATTACTAGTTACTAGTTTCCGATTTCTTACTATATAATACCCTCATGTCCAAAGTCCTTCAATTCTTACGCGAAGTCAAAGCCGAGTTTCACCACATCACTTGGCCCAAAAAAGACGCTTTATTAAACCTAACAATTGTGGTAATATCCTTTTCGGTTGTCGTTTCCCTAATTTTAGGCGGTTTCGACTACCTTTTTACCAATTCTATCGGCCTCTTAGGCCAACTAAAAAATCAGCCAGTCCAAGTTCTACCCACACCCGAAATTCAAATTAATTTAACCCCGGTCGCCAGCCCTTCAGCCTCGGCCTCACCTACTGCCAAACCTAAAAAATAATCTATATTATAAAAGTTCCAAATTACAAAAACACAAGTTCCAAACAAATCACAAATTACAAATAACAAATACCAAATTTTGGAAATTGTTAATTTGGAAATTGTAAATTTTTCAAAGTATGCCCCAAACCAGTTCCCTAACTACCAAAAAAGAGTTCCTCTTCCCCCTATCTTCTATTACTCCACCCATCGACGCCGCTTGGTACGTTATTAACACTTACTCTGGCCACGAATACAAAGTCATCGAAGCTCTAAAAACCAGAATCCGCACCATGAATTTGGAAAGCTACATTTTCCAAGCCATTGTTCCCATCCAATCCAAAATGATTATCCGCCGTGGCGCCAAAGTCAAAACCCAAGAAAAAACTTTTCCCGGCTACGTTTTAATTCAAATGATAGTTACCGATGATTCCTGGATTACTGTCCGCACCACTCAAGGGGTTACCGGCTTTATTGGTGTAGGCAATAAACCCACTCCAATTTCCGACAAAGAAGTCGAGCAAATTCTCAAAACCACCGAAGAAGATAAGCCAAAATATCAAACTCCTTTTGTTGTCGGCGATGTTGTCAAAATTGTTAATGGTTCTTTTGCCGACTTTATTGGTACTATCGATAGTGTCGATCAAGAAAAAGGCCGCCTTCGGGTAATGGTTACTTTCTTTGAACGGGAAACCGCCGTTGAAGTTGATTTTTTACAAGTTACAAAAGAGTTATAAATGCCTAAAAAAATTACTGCTATCGTTAAACTTGCTCTTCAGGCCGGCATGGCCAATCCTGCTCCCCCAGTTGGCACAGCACTGGGCCCAAAGGGTATCAAAATCATGGATTTTTGCAACGAATTCAACGAGAAAACCAAAGATATGAAAGGCAGTCTTATTCCTGCCATCATCACCATCTTTGACGACCGCTCTTTTTCTTTTATTATCAAAAAACCCCCGGTTTCCGATATGATTAAAAAAATCACCGGCATTACTAAAGGTAGCGGCACCACCGGCCGAGAAAAAATCGGTAAAATCACCCGAGCTCAAATCACTAAAGTTGCCACCGACAAATTGGTTGATTTAAATACTAAAAGCCAACTTGCCGCCGAAAACATGGTTGCCGGCACCGCCAAATCTATGGGTTTTGAAATTGTTGATTAAAATATGCTTACCCCAATATCATCTCCCGAATTCGCTACAATATATCCGCACCTGATATTTGTCCAAGGTTCACCACCGGCAGGACAACCGAGACATGTTTACCTAGACCCATTGGGTCACGACGGAACAGTGCCTTTTTATCCTGTTTGTCAACTAACAAGACAAGTGTGTGGAACCAACGGCATTAGCTTCAAATCCCTAAACGAGAACCCTTTAACCATCGTCGAAACCTCGTCAATGGAATCTACACCACAATTTCCAAAAAACTGTGCCGACTGTCCAACTTTACGCCAGACAGAAGACCCGCGTTATTCAGAACTCCCCAACGGCACAGGACCCCTGTCGGCTGAGGATGAAATAGACTAAAAATTTCCTATTAAAAATTAAACAAATCCATGTCCAAAACTACACAAGAAAATAAAGCCAAAAAGGCCAAGCTCGCTGTGGAAGAGATAAAATCTCGTCCGGAAGAAAAAGTCGAGGCTACTCCAGTCGAAACAACTGAAGTTGCTGAAACTGTCGAAGCTACTATTAAAACTGCCAAAATCCGTGGCAAAAAGTATTTAGCCGCCAAGAAGCTAATCGACGTTAATAAATTCTATCCCCTCTCCGAGGCGGTCGAATTAATTAAAAAAACCTCTCTTTCCAAGTTCGACGGTAAAGTCGAAGCCCATGTCACCGTTCTGGAAATCGGCAACTGTGGCGAAATTACTTTTCCTCATTTGGAAACTGCCACGAAAAAAGTGGTTATTGTTAACGACGCCGTTTTGGCTGACATCAAAGCCGGCAAGATTGATTTTGATATTCTCATCGCCACCCCCATTACTATGCCAAAGCTCCTACCTTTTGCCCGAACCTTAGGCCCTAAAGGCTTAATGCCTAATCCAAAAAATGGCACTCTCACCGACAAGCCCGAAGATGCTGTCAAAAAGCTAGGCACCGCCAAAACCGTCATTAAAACCGAGAAAAAATCACCGGTTGTTCATCAAATTGTTGGTAAAGTTTCCCAAAAAGAAACCGAGTTAGTTGCCAACATTGAAGAACTCATCAAAGTCATTGGTCCAGTAAAAATCAAGAGGCTTTCTCTTTGCGCCACCATGGGCCCAGGAGTCAAAGTGTTGGTGGTAAAATAGACGTTTACCATGTCTGTTCACCCTAAAGCCCTTCATTGCGGTATCGATTTTGGCACCATTAATTCTTCTCTCTCCATTTCTCTCGGCAAAATCCCCCAAAGTATTCCTCTCGACCCCCAAAACACTAATCCTTTCGTCTTCAAATCTCTTATTTATTTCAACCCCCAAAACCAATACTTTCTTAGCTCCGATGCCATCAGCCACTACCTCAACGATCTAAAAAACTTCCCCTCAAAACCTCTTCGGCTCAAATACACCGGCCGTTTTATTAAAACTTTTGGCCCATCCACCGGTAGCGGTGTTGGCCCACCAATTTTTGTTCCTGAAATTATCGAAGTCGATGATAGTGGCCGTGGTCGCCTTCTCCAATCCCTCAAATCTGTTCTAACCAGTTCTTCTTTTACCGGCACCAAAATATTTGAACAGTTTTATTCCCTCGAGGATCTCCTCACCATTCTTCTCTCCCAAATTAAAATTCGGGCCGAATCCCAAATTAAACATTCCCTTGAATCGGTCGTCATTGGCCGTCCCGTCCGCTACGTTGGCTCTTCCCAAGACAAAACAGCCATCAACCGTATGACAAAAATTGCTAAAAAATCGGGGTTTAAAAATATCCACTTTGAATTTGAGCCGGTTGGCGCCGCCCTTAACTATGGTCTAAATGTAGTCAAAAATCAAAAGATTCTTGTTTTTGATTTCGGTGGCGGCACCCTCGACGTTTGCATTATGAAATTTCCCGAAAAGAAAGTTATTGCTGTTTCCGGTCGCCCTATTGGTGGCGATCTTCTCAATAGTCACTTAATTAAATCAAAAGTAATTCATTATTTTGGCGCCAATACTATTATCAACGGTAAAATGCCTTTCCCCCGCCACCATTTTTCCGCCTTTAATTCCTGGTATCAGACTACTCTTCAAAAAACTGTCAAGAACATTGGCAATCTGGAAGATCTTGCCATTAAATCAAATAACCCCGCCTTAGTTCGAAATCTAATCAACCTAATTAACAACGACTATGGATTTGACTTTTTCCGTACTATCGACCAAACCAAGATAAACCTCTCTTCTACCGCCCAAGAGTTATTCGACTTTTCCCGCCCCGGTTTATCTATTCAAGAGCCCATCTCCCGCTCCGATTTTGAGCATTCTATCGCCGACGATCTCCAAGACTCCCGCCAGTGTATTTTTGACTCTTTATCTCTTGCCAACCTCAAACCGGAAAATATCGATCAAGTTATTCTCACCGGTGGCTCCTCTCAAATCCCGATTTTTATTGACATGATCACCAAAATTTTTACTCAACAAAAACTAGTCACCTCCGACCACTTTACCGCCGTCGCCCAAGGCCTCGCCCTCCGGGCTGAAGAAGTTTTTAGTTAAAATGCCTCCGCAACATCCATTTTGGAAGCAAATCTTCAACTTTTCCCATTTGACCCCCAACCTCAACATCAAGCCATCTATTTATATCTGCCCTACTTGGAATCCTTTTTCGAAGAACACCAATTCTTTCTCTTAATTCCAAAAAAAACAAGTTGGGCAGTCTCCCTTGCCCAACAACCTCGCTTGTCATAACTAATTTAGTATAGCATTTTACCAACTCTAACGCAAACTACCCCCGTCTTTCCGCCCCCGCCAAACGCCTTTCCGGCAAAGGTACCTGCCATAAAACAATGTCTTCATAGCCCAACACCTTGACAAAGGCCGTTGTCATCTGCCTACCAGATTCCTGTGTCGCTCGAAAACCAAGAGAACCTTGACCAACCGCTGTTCCGTCAACCACTAAACACAAATCATTCGGACTATCACCTACGACAAACCCAGAAGACAAAATTCCACCATCGTCTCTCCTCACCCAAACTTGCTGTTCAAAAACCGAGCGAGAACCGTCAGTTGATGGAATTAAATGGTTTATCATAATTTCTATTTTTATTAATCAATAATTTAGTTATCATCATTACTAAAATTCCCACCGCCATCATGCCAAAAAACGGGTAAATTATACCCAACAAACGGGAAAATCCAAGTGTGGCAATCGGCACTGATACTAAGACCAACAAAAAACAACATAACCGAAATGGTAATTTGAACTGGCAGTTAAGATATTTTGACATCCCCAAAGCATAAGCCGTTGCCACTCCAAACATCGCCACCAAAACTGATGGCGCAAACAAATAATAAAACCATCGCCAATTTTCTCTCAATACCCACATTATCGGTAAATCTGCTTGATTCCAAATAGGATATGTCAACCACAACGCCAACATTAATAAACTCCCTAAAATCGAAATTATTAATCCACCCAAAACTCCTCCAGCCACCCCAACTCCTTTTTTTGTTTGTCTGGCAATATTAATCAACGCTACTATCGCTCCCAAAGCGTTGTAGCCAATATATAGCAAAAAAGAAACTAGCGGGTTAATTAACATTGGACTCGGATTTTTAATCACAATTTCCTCTCCGATTCCACCCCAACTTCTACTCCAACAAAGTCTAACCGTCGCCACTAAAGTCGAAATTATTAAAACCGGCACCAATAATCGATTAACCGTCATCATTCTCTCTCCTCCCCCCAGGATAACTAAAAGCATCAATCCAGCTACCAGTAACACCGCCCAAAACATTTCTACTCCTAGCAACTCTTCTACTAAATTTCCTGCTCCAGACAACATAATCATCAACCCTCCTGCCAAATACCCCCCAATCACGGCCGATACCACTTTCGACCACTTTAAACCAAAGAAATCTTCACTCATTTCTTTAAATGACTCGTATTTTCTCTCCACAATCCATCCCAATAACCACCCTCCGCCCAAACTAATTATCACCACCGTTGCCAACCATGCCCACCAACCGCCAACTCCGAACCTGATAAAAAATTGAACCAATTCTTGACCGGAGATAAAACCGGCCCCAACAAACGCCCCAACAAAGCCAAAAGATACCGACAAAACCCCTGCCTTTTTATCTCTCACCTGAAACCTAGATTAACACCACTTCTCAAATTAATCAAATTTTTACTTTTTGTCTCCACTTCTTAGGAATTTTTTCAATCAAACGTAATGGGTGATACTGCCAGCTTATTGGCAAATCTTGGGCATGCATATATTTTTTCGCCTCGCCACCAAATCCGGTTTTAAAAATCGTTAGCCCTCGCCAAGGGTGATTTGGCACATTTTCCGGCGCAATTCCCCACATGTTATAAATCGTACACCCTCGCTTTCTCGCCTCCTGAATCACCCGCCACTGCAACAGATAATTCACCGGCTCTTTTGTTTCTTTAGACCCACTCTGATAATAAAAAGCCCTTTTGCCCAAAAACACAATCAGCGCCACCCCGCTAATATCATTCCCCACTCCCCCTAAAAACAACACCGCCTCGTCGTTCTTGAAAAACTCCTCCATTTCCAACTTTAGGTATCTTTTTGAAAACGGCACAAAATTATTTCTCTTCACCACCTCCATTTGTAGCTCGTACAAATGCTCCACCTCTTCAAGTTCTTGGCTCTGGGAAATTTTAATTCCCTCTCTTTCCCCTCTTCTAACTAAATTTCGAGTTGTTTTTCGCATTCTGCTCATCACTTCCTCTTCAGTCCCGGTAACATCAACCAGCCACGTATCTTCGGCATGCATAATACTTGGGCTATCGATAAACCCATTGGTCTTAAACATTCTTCGATTTGATTCACTATCTATTAACCACGGACTTATCCTCAAACAAACGCATTTTTCTCTTTTAGCTAAGCCAAATAGATAATTTTTAAACTCAACAAACTTCTTTTCAAAATCATCTTTAATTAATGGCCCATGGGGCACAAACAAAATCTTCCCCCGCCTAGCACTAATCGTTATCGCTTGCGCCACTCCCAATATCTCCTCTTCTTGATACAAGCCCAATCGAAACACCTTTTCTCCATCTTTCTTATTAATCTCCCCCCAACTCCAACCCGCCACAAAGGTATAGTCAGAGCAACTAGTCACAAACCCATCCCAAACTTGTTTATCTGAAACCTCTTTAATTTCCATTTTCCTGCCACCATTTTATAACTTTTTCCACTTCTTCGTCTGTCAAGCTCGGATTTGTCGGTAAATTAATTACCACTTTAGCTTTTGCCTCGGCCACCGGGCAACTACCCTTCACGTAACCAAAATCAGCCGGATCAACACTCCTCGGTGCCACTACTTGTGAATACCAATCACCCAAAAATAAGTTCTCCGAGGCCGCCTTTATTCTTAATTCATCCGCCCTCAAACTCTCCACCGTAAATCTCAAATAGGTCGCTTCATCATTAAATTTAATTCCTAAACGTTCGGCATAATATTTTGCAATTTCCTTTCTTCTCGTAATCATTTTTTCCATTTTCTCCCATTGCAAATTTATTAATCCCAACAGTGGTTTTGGCAATCCACCATAAATCTCCCCCATTCTTCCTTGTTTCTCCCCCAAAGTTATTGCATCATCAACTAGTTTTAATTTTCTCAATCCCAAGTGAACTAATTTACCCCAGCCCGAATCATAATTTTTCTTTATCCAATCCATCCGTACCACATATCTCATCTGTCTTTTTGCCCAATTCACATCACGACATCTTAAATTTAATTTTAAAGCCTCGCCGATTTTATGATCTGCCACCGTCACAGCTCCACCCCATACTCCCGAAATTACTTTATCCCGGCCAAAACTTAACACCGCTACCTGCCCCCATGTTCCCAGTTTCCTACCTCTATAGCTCCCTCCCAAACCATGAGCCAAATCTTCAATTAATAACACTTTGTGTTTATCGCAAATTGCTTGAATTTCGTCAATTTTTGCTGGAGTTCCAAAAGTGTGTTGCACTACCACCGCCTTGGTTTTTTTGGTAATTAATTTCTCTAAATTTTCTGGGTCCAAATTATAATTTTCATCAATATCGGCATATACCGGCCTCGCTCCCACCGCCATCATCGCCATTGGCACCACAGAGCAAGTAAATCCCTGAATTATTACCTCGTCACCGGGCCACAACCCCAATGCTTTCATTAGAAGCCACATGCCCGCCCGCCCGCTATCCACCACTCTCACCCACCCACCCAAATACTTCTCTATTTTTTTTTCAATTACTTCTGGCTCCACTCCACCTTCTTTATTAGCCAGTACCCTCTTGGCATAATCCACCTCCTCCAAGGAAAAATTTGGGGTTAAGTTAATTGAAATCATCTTTTATCATCTTAATTAAACCACTAAAACTTCTCCCCAAAAACAACACCAATCCCTTGTCTTCCAAAAGCCACTTTGCCACCATTTCCCGTATTTTCTCTGAAGTAGTAATAAGTTCACACTGACAGCTATCTTTTAATTCGTTATAACATTTACTATTAGTTGCCACCACCCTGCACCCCACCATTTTTCCACCAATGACTCTATGATCCTCAGCCGATCTCTTTCCGATCTCCAACAATCCCGAAGTAATCACCATTTTTCTATACCCAGAAAATATCTCCATGTATTTCAACACCGATAACGCCGACTCGACACTAATATTATAACTATCGTCCAACAAATAATTACCTCTGACTTTAGTTAATAATGGATGCAATTCTTCTGCCGGAAAAGTTTTCAGCCGAGAAGAGATTTCTTTTAAATTTATTCCCAAATTAAGAGCCAATTTAATCACCCCCATTACATTCCGAACCTTACTCACTCCCTTAATTGGTAGCCAGAATTTCTGCCCCAAATACTCAAACGACACTCCCTCAATTTCTTGTTTAATCTTACTTGCCTCTTCTCCCTTAAAATCTCTTTCCGCCACTAGCCCAAAGCCATTCTTTGGCAAGGCTTCAATTAGCTCCATTTTTGCCAATCTGATATTTTCCAAACTGCCAAACAAATCCAAATGCTGGTCTCCAATCCCGGTCACTATGCCATACTTTGGTTTTACCAAATCGCAAATTTCCTTAATTTCCCCTCTTTTGTATGCCCCCATCTCCACCACAAAAAAATCTTCGTCCCCCTTCACTTCTTCCAAAATAGTCTTTGCCACCCCTATCAATGAGTTATAATTCCTCGGTGTTTTTACAATTTTATATTTTCCCGCCAACACCCAGGTAATTTTTTCCTTAGTTGAACTTTTGCCATAGCTCCCCGTTATTCCAATTACTTGACCCCTAAACTTTTCCATCTTGATTCTTGCCCTCTTTATCATTCTTCTCTTTTCTATTACAAATATCGGCGCCACCATCAAGTTAACCAAACCGGCCAACACCGGCGCCAACACTATTCCCAAAATCAATCCTACTGGCCACACTATCACCCCCAAAGCCACCATCATCACTGCCCTGGCTGTCCACTTTGGCCGCCACCACTGTCTGATATCAAATTGCCCTGTTAACATTCCCATCCACTCAACCCGAAACATTGACCACATCCGATCCCGCCGATATTCTTTAGTCTGCCACCAAAAACACCAATACAACCACTGATGCAAGAACAATACTAACCCCAAAATATTAATCATCCTATAAATTCTACCATCTCTTTGGCCAATCTTGCCACCCAATCGAGCGGTAAACGGTGATTCGCGTCTGGAATAATCACCAGTTTCGAGCCCTCGATAAGCCGATTCATTAATTTTCCCTGCCATAATGGCGTCAAACCATCATTTTTTCCCCACACCAAGAGGGTTGATGTCTTAATTTTTGGCAAATATTTTTCTAAATTTTCCTCCACCACTAATTTCATACTTTCTCTCATTACTCCGGTTGTTTCCCGATAATCTTTTGCCCCCAGATTACCTCCAATGACAGCTTTCAATTTCTCCGGCACCAACTTTGCCAACACTAATCTTAATTTAACTACCATCCCTTTTCTCTCAATTCCCGCACTATCCACCAAAATTATTTTCTTAATCTTATTATTCTTATTAACTGCCATTTTTATCGCCACCCTTCCTCCAAAAGAATGCCCCGCCAACACATACTCTTTAACTCTCATCTTTTTTAGAAAAATAGCCACTGATTCAGCATAATCATCTACACCCCAAGGTCTTGGCGGCAAAGACGACCCCCCAAATCCGGGAAAATCTAAAGCTATCACCCGGTATTTTTCACTCAACTTATCAATCAACTCTTGATATTTCTCTTTGCTGTAACCCTTAGCCCAGCCATGCAACCACACCACCACCTCCCCCCCCTTGCCTTTATCTAAATAATCAATCACTGTTCAGCAAAATCCTTATCCTTTTTCATTTCCCTCTCAATCAGATCTCTCAAAAATACCGCCCTCGGAATCATCCTATTCTTCGCCACATAATCAAGATAATTTAAAATTTTTGGGGAAACAAAAAAATTAAATCTGACATCCATGTTCTTCTTGGCTTCAATTACAGCCTCCTTTAGTATTTTCTCTATATCCGCCTCATTTCTATACCCCACCCATCTAATCCGATCATCATGGATACCCATAAACATCTTTGGCTCATGACCATTTTTATAGACTCCAATGACCGGCTTTCCTTTATCTAACAACAAGCTTATTTCATGACCTACATGCAACGTTGATGGAAAAGAAGACTCTATCACCGCAAAATCACACTGATCAACCCACTTTAATATTTGCTTATAATTAGACACTCGATTATCATTCGTCCAATTATTATAATCACTCGTAGATAGTTCAACAATATTCCCCAAAACCGTCAAACTCAACCCGGTCAATGTTAATTTTATTTTTTTGTAAATAGCCAAGTAATCATCTCTATAAAAAGCTGAACCCGAAAAATATACTTTCATAAACATATACTACCAGTTATCTTTACCACCTTCAAATAGCCAATAGTGTTTAAAATCCCTAATAGCCTCTCTTGTATTCTTTGATCCCTGATTGCATTCTAATTTCTCAATTTCTACCCAATTAAGGGACAAAACATCTTCACTAGGAGTTAACTCTCCTCCTATCACTCTACCAACATAATGGATGTTCAAAGTACTACAATCCTCCTCGCCGTAACCATCCATGTAGATTCCCAACATCCTTACCAACTCAACATCTAGCCCTGTCTCCTCCTTAACTTCACGAATTGCTCCGTCAATTGGATGCTCTCCAAACTCCAAAAATCCACCCACCACATCTAAAGCTCCCTTATATGGCTCCTTTGCCCTCGTCGGTAACAAAACCTTACCATCTTTCACTATTATCACACTTGCTGTCGGTTTTGAATTTCTATAAAACGTCTGGTTGCATCGATGACACACCGGATAAATACCAGCATTATCCAGTTCCATGGCACAAAAGGGACAATATTTAAAATTCACCAGGGAATTTTACCATCAAAAAAATTTTTTGTAACAACTACTCCCTCCTCCCACTTCGTCTCCAAATTATGTCCGGCCCCTGAAAAAATCACTAATTCTGCCTGTTTTCCAAGGTTTTTTAGACTATTAACCACCGCCTCTTGCCATGAAACTTTACACCACGGATCTTTGTCCCCCTGCAAAATCAGCACCGGCGCGTTTATCCAGCTGTAATAATTCTCAAAAGCATACCGCCTGGCATCATATTTTTTTTCAAATTGTGCCAAAGTTGCCTTAACTGCTACCCCGCCATCGTCCAAATCATTGGCTGTGTCAATAATACTTTGGGGAAAGGGGTTGGTCATTGGCGCCCACAACACTGTTGGATAATTCTTGCCAGTTACCTCAAGGACCGATAAGGCAATTTGCCCGCCATTACTATGCGCCCATATTCCAATTTTAGTTTTATCCACCCACGGCAAATTCTCTACTGCCCCAATCAAATCCAAGACATTCACTACTTTCTCAAATCTGGCTTCCATCATATCTGTACTCTCCATATCCGAGCCCCCATAGCCCAAAAAATCCAAACTAATAGTGGCATAGCCGGCCTTGGCTAGCTCGTCAGCCACCCGCCAACTGCCAAAGCCACTATAGTAGCCCGCCTTTTCGGCATACCCCCGAATCATAATAATCACCTTACTTAAACTACTTTTTTCGGGATAATAATTTATCATCCCCGTAATCCACTTCCCCTGGCTCTTAAATTTAACTTGGCTCGTCGTAGCTTTAGCGAAGACGGCTCGCCTATCCTCAACTTCTCTGATCGGTCCTAGTATTTCGATCTTGTCACTTGATAAACTTTCAACTTTATAAACTCGACGAAGGCTATCGAAATCATATTTCTCTAAATTATTCGTAATAATTTGCCCACCGTTCCACGTCGGCACCAGCCAGTAATTCCGCCACCGCCAATACCCCCCCACCACCCCCAAAATTACTGCCACTCCAAATCCCGAAATTAACATCTTTCTCCTCACTCTCTAATTTTACTCTACTTGACAATGTATAACCCAGTATATACAATAACTTATAAATGTTAACTATTCCCAAGCCAATTAAATTTATTTGGGATCAAGGCAACATCAATAAAAATTGGCAAAAACACTCCGTTGGCAACTCCGAAGCCGAAGAAGTATTTTTTGACCCCAACAAAAAAATCCAAAAAGATATTCTCCATTCCCAAAAAGAAAAACGTTTTATTCTTTTGGGCCAAACCAAGAAAAAAAGGGTTTTATTTATCTTTTTTACCATTAGAAAAGAAAAAATTAGAATAATTTCAGCCAGAGACATTGGCCGAAAATCAACAAAAATATATGATCAAAAAACTTAACATTCCTCATTTTCAAAACGAAGATCAAGAAAGAGATTTTTGGGCCAAAATCGATATTTCTGACTATTTTGAGTCAACCGACTTTCAACCGGTCTCTTTCCCCAACCTAAAACCAACTAGTCGATCTATTTCAATTCGTCTCCCCGAGACCCTCTTAAACCGTATTAAAGAGCAGGCCAATGAAATCAACATCCCCTACCAGTCACTCATTAAATCATCTCTTCAAAAAACCTTTTGTGGACAAATTTAATTCAAAACACATTTCCTCACTCTCCACACCCCCTATCTCCCATTAGCCTTTTTAACTCCGGGTTAGTTCTCACTCCCCAAAAAATTCTCTTCCCATCTAATCCTCTAATCTCAAATACTGTTGCCAAACAATGTTCATTTGCCTGATCTTGCTCTAATCCCAACTCTCCAAAAATTATTATCTGATCCTTAAAAATATCTTCCTTCCAAACAATCTCTCTCACCTCAACTCTACCAATTTTCTTATTATCAGGCCACCAGCCGGTATTATAATAATCACTTCCATTCCTACCATAGTTATCTTCAATATAACCTAATGGTTTAGCCAGAAAATAGGCTAATTGAATATAATTTATTTTCTTACCTGTATACAAAATAGGGATATTTTCAGGTATTTTCTTTACTTCTCTTGCTACTTGAGCCAGCCCATAATCCCAATCCCGAAAACGATAATAATCTGTCATTTTAAAAATCGATAAATATAGTCTCCCTGTTCCTACCAGAAATAATCCAAAAATTATCACTCTGCCCCAATTCTTATATTTTTCTACGATTTCTCCCATCCCCAGTCCTATCAACAAACTCAACGGCACCACCATTGATAAAGACCTAATCGACGCCATTGGGTCTCGGGTCAAAGATGCCGCCACTGGCGCCACTAGCAACCACCCCACCACCCAAAAAATCACCCTGTTACTTTCTTTTTCCAACCGTTTCCATCCAAAAGCAATAAACGGCAATTGCCAGCCAAACATCAAGGCCAAATCAACCCAACTCGATCTACCCCCCGGGTCTCCCAACTTAAACCAATAAAAAGGATTAAAGTAGGCTACCAAAAGCGATGCCCATTCCCAAATTCTGTCGTAAGAATTCCCCTGCCCGTTATTAAAAATATTTATCCCAGCTCTTTCCCAAAATCCAGTTGTTGCTACCACCCGCCACACCGGCCACAAACAAACCAGCCCGACTAAAACTGCTACCACCACCCATTTTCGATTATTGTTACTAAAAATCTCTTTTCTATTCAAAATTAACCATATCAACCCCAACAATGGCGTCACTACTCTCGCCCCATTGTAAGTAACAATACTCATTGCCAACAAACCAAAACCCACCGCCCAATTCCACCTTGTCTTCTTTAACCCTGATTCCAAACACACCACCCCCCAAATCGTCATCGTTAGCGCCAAGTTCACCTCATATACACTTCGGCTATAAAGTATGTGCCAAGACATCAGTGCCAAAACCAAACCCGAAAGCCATAATACCGGCCACCTTTTAAACCACATCTTCGCTAAAACCATCACTCCAATTATCGCCAATAATCCCGATATTACAGTTAAATCTCTTGCCACTACCACCGATTTTCCCCAAATTTTAAAAATAGGCACCAAAAGATAACTGTAAGTTGGTGTTTTATACTCCCCAAACGACCGAAATAGTGCCGGCCAACTCTTACCATATTCGTCCCGGCCAGTCTCCAATAGTGAATAGCCATTGTAGGCAATCGCCGCCTCATCAGCATAAAATCCTGCTGGTACTTGGCCAACCTTGTTTGTCCGCAACCACCCCGCCAGTAAAAATAAAACCACCATCCCCAAAATCGAAACTATTTTCTCAATCTTCGCCACCATTGCTCTAAATTAGTAAAGCCGTTATCAATAATCAGCCCCATCGGCACCACCATTATCAAATCCCAACCATCCGGATTTCTCAATACTGCCAATACCGCCAACGCTATCCACCACTTACTTCCCAATCTCATCCGCCATAAACCCCAGAAAAACGGCACCACTAACAGCCAAAACATTTTGGGCCTGAAAACTCTTCCCGAAACATCCTCCCTCGGATGGCCACCAAAAAAATAGCTATTAACATCCAACAGTCCAAAAAAATTTGCCGTATAGCGATTGAAATATATAGTCGCTTTATTATAATAAAACCGCTTAACCGGCGAAATATCCAGTCCTTTTTTCTCTTCAAACAATCTCTTTTCCTCACCAACAGCCGGATAAAAAATCGTTTCCAAACTCCAATGGCTTGGTTCCTTTAGTAAACTCCACCCCCACCCTCCAATAATTATTATAAATAATACTAATTTCCTCACCACGTTATAATAACCTATTGCCAACATTTAATTCCAAGTTTTATCTAATTTTGATTCTTCTCCTGGCTACCTTTTGGCGCTTTGCCAACTACCCCAGCCGTTGGGTCCTAAACCAAGACCAAGCCCGCGACGCCACCATCGCTCTTTACTCAATTAGGAACCATACCCTTCCTCTGGTTGGTTCGCCCTCCAGCGCTGGCGCCTTTAACTTTGGCCCAGCCTACGATTATTTAATCGCCTTTTTCTCAATCATCCTTCCTTTCGACTCCGGCCCTTGGATTGGCTTTACTCTCCTCTCCCTTTTAACTGTCTATCTTTTTTATCTTATCGGTACTGCTCTTAGCACTCCATGCTTAGGTTTGATAATGAGTCTACTTTCTGCCGTATCTGTCGAATTAGTCTCTAATTCGCCCGATATGCTTAATACCGTCATTGTTGCCTTCGGCGTCACCCTGACTCTCTACTTTGTCGTCAAGTTTCTAGTTTCGGGGTCTCTTAAATTCGCTTTTTTAATTGGCCTAGGCGGAGGCTTCACCCTCCAACAACACTTTCAATCTCTTGGCCTCTCCACCCTTCTCGCCACCAGCCTATTATTTCGCAAAAACATTAAATCTTGCTTCTTAGCTCTTATCTCTTTTTTCTTATCTCTTGCTCCTCTAATCTACTTCGATCTTACTCACAATTTAGTCTGGATCAAAAGTGTCATCTATTACTACACCATCGACGTCCACAAATTCTGGGCCCCCACCTCTTGGCGAATAGACCTTGGCACCTTCTGGCCCCATCTTTTCGGCCAAGTCACCGTCGGCTCCCCCCTCTTTGGCTATTTTCTAATTTTCCTAATTCTTAGTTCTTATTTCTTGTTTCTTATTTCTAAATCTAGATTCCAGATTCTAGATTCTAGATTCTTAATTCCTATAGCTCTTTCTTTCCTATTGCAAATCTTACTCCTTCGTTACTACCCCGGCACCCGCTCTCGCGAATATTTAATTGCCTTCCACCCCTTTGTTATCTTTTTCACCGGCTTGGCTCTCTTTATTATTTCCCAAAAATCTAAACCTTTATTCTTAGTTCTTATCTCTTGTTTCTTAGTTCTATCAACCCTCTCTAATCTAAAAACCATCCAAATTAAATCCCAGGCTCCTCTTATCTATTCCCTTAAGTCGAAACTTGACTCCCAAATCCCCGGTCCTATCTCTTTATATTCAGACCCCAATTCCAACATGCTTTCTCTGCCCATTTTTTATTTGTTGTATCGCCAAAATCGCATCTCCGACACCGGCACCCCCATTCTTGCCTGTATTAATTGTCAATCTAATGGCCAACTAATTGCCAAGGAATCCCTCTCCCCCACCCAAACCTACTATTTATACTTACTCCAATCTCCTAACATCCAGGATCCAGGATCCAAGATCTATCCCCTGACATCTAGATTAATTTTCTCCTGGCTCTACATTAACTACCAATAAACCAAAACCTTGTCTTTTCTCTCAAACCACTTTATAATCCCCCTGTCCACCGAAGATAGCCGGCTTTGCGAAAGCATCTAAGTCCTGCCGAGGCCCACAAGTTAGATTGTGCTCGCCCCGCTCCGGCGGGGCTTTTCGTTTTTACTTGATAAACTTTATAAACTTTTAACTTTATAACTAAACATGCCAAATTCTAAAAACATTCAACAACTTAAAGAAGTTACCAAACGGCTTGAAGCCACCAAATCAGCCGCTCTTCTTCAATATCAAGGCCTAACTGCCGGCCAAGTCAGTGATCTTCGCGCTAAAGTCAGACAAGTCGGCGGTGAGATTACTGTCGTCAAAAACACCCTTTTAACCAGAGCACTAGCAAAAATTGGTATTCAAATGCCGGAAGCTCTCACCGGCCCCACTGCCATTGTTTACTGTGATCAGGATGAAATTGCTCCTCTCAAAGAAATTGAAACTGTTAACAAAGACAAAGAAAAAACCAGTTTCAAATACGGCATCTACAATCAAAAACTTCTTCTTGCCGACGAGCTTAAGAAATTTCTTTCCCTACCTTCAAAATCCGCTCTTATCTCTCAGCTTCTTGGCGGTTTGCAAAACCCGCTACTTCGCCTTTCCTACGCTCTCCGTTTCAACCAAACCCAATTGGTTCTAACACTAAAAGCCCTTGAGAGCAAAAAACAATAAATTTTCAATTTACAATTTTCAAAAACCAATGAATTCTTTAATTTTTAAATTTAATAATTAAAACATTCATTGAAAATTGGAGTTTGAAAATTGAAAATTAATTTTATAAATTAACCAAATTATGGATAAAAAATTAGACAAAATTCTAACCGACATTTCCGAACTGACCGTTTTGGAATTGTCCGACCTCGTTAAAGCTTTAGAAGAAAAATTCGACGTCAAAGCGGTTGCAGCGGCAGTCGCCGCACCAGCTCCCACCGGGGCGGGCGCAGCTAATGCCCCGACAGCCGAAGAGAAAACTGAATTCGACGTCGTCATCGCTAATGCCGGCACCAACAAAATCGCCGTCATCAAAGTCGTTCGTGAATTCAAACCAGAACTCGGCCTCAAAGAAGCCAAAGATATGGTTGATGCTTGCCCGGCCGAACTCGGCACCATGAAAAAAGACGCCGCCAATGATGCCAAAACCAAACTGGAAGCAGCAGGTGCTACCGTCGAACTCAAATAAAAGCTTTTTCTTTTAGACTTTTACCCCTCCGAATAATATCGGAGGGGTTTTTGATTTCTACTCTTTTTCTTTCGCCGCTTTCAAAAATCCCACAAATATCGGATGGGGGGTTAATGGCCGAGATAAATACTCCGGATGAAATTGGGTGGCCACAAAAAACGGATGGACTTCTTTTGGCAATTCAATTGCCTCCACTAGTTTTCCATCGGGGCTGGTTCCCGAAATCACCATTCCCGCCTTTTCCAACCTCTCTCTAAATTCATTATTCACCTCATATCGGTGTCGATGTCTCTCTTGGATCTCATTCTTTCCATACAATTTCTCCAACCTCGTCCCTTTTTTGATCACACACGGCCAAGCCCCCAATCGAATCGTTCCTCCATACTGATGGGCTTCCAAATACTTTTTCTGTTCCGGCATTATATGTACCACTGGAAATTTTGTCTCCGGATCAGCTTCAGTTGAATTAGCCCCTTTAAAGCCACAGACATTTCTCGCCAATTCAATCACCGCCATCTGCATCCCAAAACATAGCCCTAAATACGGTATTTTATTCTCTCGCGCCCACTTCACCGCCTCAATTTTCCCTTCCACCCCTCGGCTCCCCCACCCCTGGGGAACTACCATCCCGTTAAAATTTCCTTCTCGGAGTTCTTCACCACAACCCTCTCTAGCTTCCACTGGCACTACTTCCGCTCTGATTTTATTAACCGCCGCCGCATGTTTTATGGCTTCGGTTACTGACATATAAACATCCCGATGCATTTTTCCTCCTTTTCCAATATATTTCCCCACCAATGCCAACCGCACCACTGGGCTTTTAATTTTTGAATTTTTAGTAAACTTTTTCCATTTGGTCAGATTAGGGCTTCTAGTTCTCATTTTAAAATGTTTAAAAATCTTTTTTAGGATTCCTTGTTTTTCCAAAACCAAGGGCACATCGTAAATCGATTCACAATCCGGATCGTCAAAAATAGCGTCATCGTCCAGAAAACATCTTTTAGCCAATGTTTCCAATCTCGGCTTATCTAGGGGGGTTTCGTTCCTAGTAATCAACATATCCGGGCTAATCCCGGTGGCTCGCAAATTCGAAATCGCCTGTTGTGTCGGTTTAGTTTTTAGCTCCCCCACGTTTCGCAACATTGGCACATACGACACCATCACATACATTGTTTCCCGCTCTCTCTTTATGTCCCTGGCCGCGTAAAGATAGATCAAATTTTCAATATCTCCTGTCGTTCCTCCAATTTCTACCACCACAAAATCACTCTTACCCTCCATTTCGTATAATCTTCTCTTAACCTCATTTGGCGCATCGGGAATCATTTCTACATCTCTCCCACCATACTCAAATGCTCTTTCCCTGGCAATTATTGTTCCATACACTTTTCCGCTAGTTATATTCCCATCTTTAATCACATTTTGATTTAAAAATCTCTCATAATTACCCATATCCTGATCTGTTTCCCCCCCATCATCGGTTACAAATGTCTCTCCGTGCTCTTCAGGGCGCAATGTTCCGGCATCAACATTCAAATATGGATCAATTTTCACCATATTAACCTTAAAACCACATTGTTTAAGCAACATTCCCAAAGAGGAGGACACAATCCCCTTACCCAATCCCGACACCACTCCACCACAAACAAAAATATATTTCATGCTCTCATTCTAGCCCGATCATCCCCCTATTCAACTCCTATCTTTCAAGTATTATTAAATCTAATATCTGCCCTGCCCTCATTACCAATCAACCTCATTTTTCTTGCTGTTTTCCACATTACTTCAAACATCTGCCTTTGCATTTGGGCTACCAGTTTGTTTTCTAATTCAAAACAAAACACGTTGCCATTTTCCAAATAATTACATACCGCAAAAATGTCGTTATAGATAAAGGTATCTGCCTTGATATCCAACACTTCAGTTGTCACATTTCTGATTTCCCACCACTTCTCCACCAGTTCTGTCACTTTAGTAAACGGTTCTATTTTCTCTTTGTTGGTAATAGTTCTTGTCAAAATTTTCCCTTCTACCAAAGCCCTCCTAAGCTTTTCTGCCTCTGCTTGTGGCATATAGGCATCAGCCGTGGCTACTTCGAAACTCAAGATTTCTCCCTTAGCTTCCAATAAATTCCAATTTACCTGCGATAATCCTTTCGTCCCCCGATAATATTTAATTTTTGACCCGCCCCTACTTACCCCCAACTTACTTTCTAATCTCTTTATTACCTCCGGCAACATTTCCCTTAAATCTACAATTTCATTTTCTTTTCTGGAAACCATTCTCCCCAACTCCGACGGGTCGCTTCCCCTAAACTTAAAACCGGTGCTTTCTAATTCCTGCACCACCAATCTTTTCTCAATTAATTTGTCCAGTAGTCGATACACCTTTGTTCTTGGCATCTTTACTCCTCGACTAATTTTTAAGGCCGACAATTCGCTATTTTCAAGCAAATACAGGTAAATTAGAGTTTCTTCCGCCTCCAAACCGTACGGCTTAAGTAATTTAACATCGTTGTCTGTCATTTCGGACATCAGTTAGATTATAAACTATTTTTAAGAGATAATTGGCCATGAATCAAAATAAAGGAGCCCGTCTTATTCTAACTTCGGCATTTTTCTACGGCACCTATGGCATCTGGTCCCGCCTTATGTCCTCATCTTTTGGCGAGTTTTCCCAGGCCTGGACTCGAGGTCTATTTCTACTAATAGTCATTATCCTTATTAATCTTAAATTTCATATTTTTAAACCCCTAGTTAAAAGAGATCTCCCCTGGCTTGCCCTTATCGCCATGGCCGGTGGCCTCAACCAAGCACCCTATTTTTTTGGCTTTAAACACCTAAGTATTGGCACTGCTACTCTCTTTTTTTACGCCGCTCTCGTTATTGGTGGCTATTTTATTGGCAAAATAGTCTTCCAAGAAAAATTAACTCCAACAAAAATTTTCAACCTCCTTCTTGCTGTTGTTGGCCTGCTCTTTATTTATCACCTTAATCTCTCCCCGTCTCAAATTCTTCCTGCCATTCTTACTATTCTTGCCGGGCTTATGGGTAGCGCCACCGTTATTATTCCCAGAAAACTAGTTGGCGGTTATCCTGAATTTCAAATCATGATCGGTTATCTTGTCATCCAAGTCATTGCCAATGGTTTTCTAAGTTCACTTTTTCACGACCCACTACCATCACTTAATCAACCAATTTCTTGGCTGGCCCAACTCGGTTATGCCTCAAGTATGCTCTTGGCTAACTGGGCCGCCATTGAAGGCTATCGGCACTTCGATGCCAGCATTGGCAGTCTAATCGGCCTGGCCGAAATTTTGTTTGGTGTCTTTTTTGGCATTTTATTTTTTAATGAGTCGCTAAATTTAGGCATTATTATCGGCGGTTTACTAATACTTATTTCCGCCTCCCTTCCCCACCTAATCAAAAATCAAACTTAAACGACTTTCTAAACTCTTTTATTCCGGCCACTAATTTCCTTAATTCCACTTTATTCAAAATAAATTTACTTACCCGATTTCTATCTTTCATAATTCATTATAATCCTTCCAACTCCTTCACCACCTCCCCCACTCTCCCGCTCTGATCTTTTTTACAAATCAATAATCCATTTGGCGTATCCACCACCACCAAATCACTGACTCCAATCAATGCCACTGGCTTTTTTTCATCACTCACCCGAACAAAATTATTATTTGCTTCTATTTCAATCTTAGCTCTTAACTCTGGCTTCTTATCTCTTGTCTCTTGATAAATTGCCACAGACGCCCACGTCCCCAAGTCATGCCATTCAAATGGCATTTCTATCACATAACCTCCCTTAATTTTGTGACTAATAATTTCATTTTCAATCGACCCCGGCTCCATCTTTAGATACTGGCTTTCTGCCTCCAAAACGTCTTTAAGACAATTCCACCAATCCGGTTTAAGTTCTTTTATTGCTTCCAACATCAACCCTGGCCTCCAACAAATATGGGTCGCATGAACATAGGCCTTTCCCAATTTTACTGCCCGTTTAATTTCCACAACTTTGTCCCTAGTTAACCACTTTTTAACCTTCCCATAAGTCACATGATGATTACTTTTCAATTCCTCAATTTCCATATAATCTACCCCTGCCACCATTTCTTTAGCCCTATAACCAGCAGTAATCAATTTACCGGTTCGATTAACCACCTCTTCGGCCAACATCACCATCTCCCGAAAAGCAGTTTCTGGCTCCCGAATTACATCCGTTTGGACAATCATAAATGGCTCATTTGGGTCAATTTTGGCTAATCTTGTCGATAACAAACCAATTGCCGGCCCATGATTTTTCCTGGCTGGTTCAATCACATAATGATCTACATCAACCTCCGGTAACTCCAGTTTTACCAACGGCGCCAAATCCTTCGTCGTCAGTACCCAAATTTTATTAAGATAGACAAATTTGGCTAACCGCTCAAAATTAACTCTTAGAGTCGACTTGCCATCTATAAACGGCAAAAACTGTTTTGGTTTGTCGGGAGTTGACTCCGGCCACATCTTTGTCCCCGTCCCCCCACAGATTAATACTAAATTCATGCTTCTAATGCTTTCACTACTTCACCCACTCTTCCCGACTGATCTTTTTTACAAATCAATAATCCATTTGGCGTATCCACCACCACTAAATCACTGACTCCAATCAACGCCACCGGCTTATTCGGATCACTCATCCTGACAAAATTATTACTTGCTTCTATTTCAATCTTAGCTCTTAACTCTGGCTTCTTATCTCTTGTCTCTTGATAAATTGCTACCGATTCCCATGTTCCAAAATCCACCCATTTAAATGGTATCTCCACCACAATAGACCGTCCACTTCGATGCATCGTCGGTGTTACCTCTTCTTGAGGCCCCTTCGTCATCTTCATAAAGTTTTCATTAACATCACCACCAGCAACAATTGCCGCCAAAGGTTCATACCAATCACTTCTTAATTCACGGTACATTTTCAGATAATTATTTGGGGTCATCGTTGTGTGATTTGTATGCAACAGCAAATCCTCTGAACCAAGATACTTCTCAATCTTTTCCGTTTCAGTTCTGTCTATATAATCTGCTACTTCATAAACCACAATTCCATTCTCCTTAGAAAGGAGTCTCCCTTTTACCAAATAATCAACCCCCCGCACCACTCTCTCTGGCTTAAAACCACCAGTTATATATTTATCGCTCTCCAATGCCATCTTTCCCGTCACTTCTATCATTTCCAAAAATCTATCATCGGGTTCTCTTAAATCATCAACTTGAATCAATACAAACGGCTCATCCCCATAACCCATTCTTGACAACAAGGCCGCCGTCAGTCCAATTGCCGGACCAGTATTTCTTACTTCCGGCTCCAAAAAAATATTCTTTTCGGGGATCTCTGGTGCCTCAGTCTTCACTAACCCCTTTTGAAATTCGGTGGTTTGTACAAAAATTTCTTCCGGCTTGAATTTTTTCAACAAAGTTTCATAATTCAACCTAAAAAGCGACTTATCATCAATCAACGGCAAAAAATGTTTCGGCTTCTCTGGTCTCGACTCCGGCCACATTTTAGTTCCAACACCGCCACAGATCAATATTGGTTTCATATAAGTTACAAGTTTAAAGTTATAAAGTTTATCAAGTAAACCTACAAAGATTTTATCAAACCAGAAAGCATTTTTGAAATCTCAATACACATATCCGACAAATTCACCATCATTCCACCATCAATATAACCCAAATCATTGGCCAAATACAGCATTGATCTAACTTCACCACACGAACCTTTCGAAATGTACAAAAATCTTTTGAATTCCAAGTTCGTTTTTCTTTCATACCCTTCAGCAATGTTATTCATTATTGAGACCGAAGCTCTGCAAATCTGGTCTTTAAACGAAAAATCCCTACAAGTTCCAAATAACTTATAAACAACAATATTCAACTCTCTCGCTTTTTTCCAACTTAAAATTTCCTCAAATCTTTCAAACCCCACAACTAGACAAACTTTTAACTTGACGAACTTGCAACTTGATAAACTTTCTAACTTGTCACTTGATAAACTTTCTAACTTGTCACTTGATAAACTTTCTAACTTGTCACTTGATAAACTGTATTATATTATCCACCGTTGTTGCCACAATCCGCCCAATTGCTTCCCTGGTATTAAAAGCATTATGGGGCGTCATCACCACATCGTCTCTATCACGTAGCAAATGAAAACTTAAGATATCCTGCAAATCCGACTTTTTTGTCTCATCAGTCATCACCACCGATATACTCTCTACTTTGTTTTCCTCCTCCACCACATCCAAGCCCACTCCCGCCAAAATTTTATTATTAAGGGCCCACACCAAAGCCGACGATTCCACCACCGGCCCCCGACAAGTATTAATCAAATACGAGCCTTTTTTCATTAATTTAATATTTTGTTTGTTAATCAGATGATATGTTGCCGGAATTGACGGCACATGCAAGCTAATTACATCTGCTATCTTTAAGCACTCCTCTAGTTCCACATACCTAAATCCCAATCTCTTGGCCAGCTTTTCATCTCTCTTTCTCTCCACCCCAACTACTTTCATTCCCAGTGCTCGCCCTAGTTTAACCACATTCTCACCAATCTTACCCACTCCCACTACTCCCAAAGTCTTACCAAATAGATCAATCCCCGTCAACCCTTCCGGGCTAAATTCTCCATCCTCCACCGACTGGTGGGCCGGAATTATTTTTTTGGTTATCGCCATCATCAGGGCAATCGCGTATTCTGCCACCGTTCGAGACCCATATTCCGGCACATTTTTCACCACAATTGACCTTTTCATGCACTCATCACAGTCCACATGATCTGTTCCCGTTGATCTAGCCGCCACCATTTTTAAATTCGGCAACTTTTTCAAAACGTCCTTGGTTAAATTCGAATAAATGAAGGTCGAAATTACATCGTATTTAGAGGCTAATTCCACATCGTCCTGCACCTCTTTTTCAAATATTCCCACCCCAAACGAAGGCAATCTGATTATTTCCCTTTCAATCGCCTCCCTCTCCCAACTCTTCACTCCAAAAAAACCAATTTTGTAGTCCATTAGTTCATTTTACACTACCGCCGTAGACTAACTCCTTCAAAATCTGTTTTTCCGTCCCAAACATATCCCAATTTAACCAATAATTCCGGCAGAGCGTTTAATAAGTATCTATCCCCACCACCCTCCCTCGCCCTCGTCAATAATCCCTTCCACATTTCTTCTCGCTGTTCTGCTGGCACCTCGTCCACCCCCACCCCCACCACCCTATCTCCATACGAAATAGGAGAACTAACCCAATTTATTCCACAATCTCCCTTCACAAGTCGCACATCCGCCACCCCCACCTTCGGACACTCAACCACCACCCCACAATCTCCTAATCCGATCTTAACAACCTTAACCGGTACATCCGTTGGCGTAAACCCCCTTGGCAAGTCAACAACCCTAATTCTCTCACTCATTTCTCCCTCCTTCGCTCCAACGCTTCTTGAAATTCGTCCCTAAAGTTATCCAACTTCAGCATCTTATCCCAATAGTTGCTCCAAACCACGTCATTTTGATCACTGTCTCCCACACTCCACTCATCTCCAGACCAATTTCCTGCGTTATAATCTTGACAACTCAACTTTCGTCCAACCGACCCCAAATCCTTAACCTCTATTCTTATGACTTGCTTGCCAAACCTACGCAGAAAAAGACCGTCGCAAGCATGGTCAATTACATCTTTCCACAGCTCAACACCCCAAAGAACTCCATCTCCATCTTCCCATTTTTTGTCAACCCAACGAGCACCACCAATTATTATTTCCCATTCCCTTCTGGGAATAAATCGACTCAACCCAATAAATCTGTCTGTCAAAACATGAAAATAGTAACCAGCATAATCATGATAAGGACCAGATTCATATTTACACCATTTCGGACGACCTTGGCAACTAGCCTCAATTGGGTTTATCATTTTTCTTAATTAACTTTCAATACCCTATATTAAAATACTATTCATATTTAATCTTGACCTTTACTGGACATTTCACGATTCACCATAGCCTCCACAGATCTCTTCTCTTCAATAATCCGTCTACAACCCTTACTATAATTATGTGATATATCCTCAGCAACCGCTATTGTAAGGGTAAGAACCGGAAGTAACCCACAAGGCCCAATTTGTTCATAGGCTTCCGGAGTTATGAAAATAAAAAGCAAATTCAAAAACGCCAGCCAAACCGAATCCCCACCATTAATTAGCGACTCTAATCGGTCTCTAGTTGTAAGTTTGGGTTCTGGTTGAAAACCAATGTTTCTCTCACTCATTTTTATATTTAACCTTTAACAGCCCTATAATAAAACACTATTCCCTAACAATCTTGACCTTTACTGGACATTTGATAAGTATTCATTTTTTCCTTTACACTATTTAACAGGCGCTGGAGAAGTTGACAGTTTTGACATCTGGCAACCTGGACCAAAATAAACCTCATATTCAGTTCCATTCCAAACATAACTTACCCGAGTTCCATTGGCATCAGCACTAATTCCTCGCTCAGAAGCATCCCCTGGAAATCCTACGTCTGGAAGAGACGCATTGCCTTGAGTTCTACAGGTAGGCAAACCTAAAAAACCCATCCTATTTACCGCGATATCTACTGTTGAAATTGTACCCGCAACAGCACCAGTAATAAACATAGAAAAACCAACAATAGCATTTAATGTATCATGTCTCATAATATATTTAACCTTTAACAGCCCTATAATAAAACACTATTCACCAACAATCTTGACCTTTACTGGACATTTAGTCGCACACCTCTGCCTTTTACCACCTGAATCCACCGCCGCTGGCTACTATCGCCTAGTTTTTTTCTCAACCGAGCCAGCATTTTATCAATCGCCCAATCCGAATATTTCTCCGTCATCTTTTCTCCCCAGACTCTTTTTGCCAATTCCTCCCGGCTCACCACCCCGCCGCCCCTGGCCCACAACAACTCCATTATCGCCAATTCATTGGCGGTTAAAAAGTCAGCCAAATTTTTCCCATTCCACTTTATTTTTCCCTTACTCTCCCCCACCACCGGGTTACTCTTAGCCTGAATTTGCTTTACATATGCCCCAAACCAGGGCACTTTAAGCTCCCACTTGCCCCCATTCCTTGCCCATAATCCAGTTTTTACCACATACTCGCTTTTGTCCTCACTCCAAAAATTATCTTGGCTCTCTTTAGCCATCGCCTGCCACAAATCGGCAAAATACCCGTCAATCTCTTTGTCTGCCAAAACTTCATTTATTGTTTTTTCCGAATTCGGCTCATCCAACCACCCCACCGCCACTGCTCGATTTTCATCGTTAAGTCGCCTCAATAATACTCTCGCCAAACACGGCCAGCCTCCCCACACCCCAGCAACTTGCTCCACTTCTTTATTACTTATTTTTATTCCATGCCACTTTTTCTGGTTCGAAACCGTGTTACTTAGGCTTTGCTTGTCTTGGAAGGGCATCCAAACTCTCCCCTGCCAAAAACTGGTCCAAAGATAACCCAAGTTTTTTTTCGTTGCTTCCGGCTCCACTTCCCTGCCCACAATATAAACAAAGCTTATTTTCATTGGGTTAATCCGCCACCAATCATATAGTCTCTTTCTCCATTCCGGCTTGCCATCAATTAATCTTGCCGCCTCATCTATCACCACCACCACCTGTTTTTGTTCACCCCAGCTCCATTCTTTAATTTTAGCCGTTACTTCTTTTTCCAAATACACCTCTCCTCCACTTAAGTCAGCCACCTCAAAAACCTCTTTTTCCAAATCCAGCCACAACCACTTTTTTTGGCCACATCTTTCTTGCCAATCATCAACCACCATCTCGCCACACTCTAAAAAAAACTTCATTAAAGCTGTTGCTCCGGTATAGGGTAAATGCACCAATTGCGCCGACTCACCTCTATCTACTTTATCTAAAATCGCTGGCAACCAAGTCAAAAAGTACTCTTTCGTCGCCGGCAACATTTCAAATAATTTCTTTTTATCTGCCATCTTCAGAACTTATTTTACCCCAATCAACACGATGTTTATCTGGCCAATTTTCAGCCAATTCGCTTATCACTACCCCCAAGTCAACATCATTGGTAGCTTCTGCTACCATCAACCCAATCACCCCTTCCCACATTACTTGTGGCTCAACCTCAATTTTACTTCCACTCGTCTCATCTGCCAGCAGTTTCAGTAAAATCCCATTCTGCCATTCCGGATGGTCCATAAACCCATTAGCCATCGTTGGGCTAAAAACCGCCACCGCTGGTACTTTAAACACCATTGCCTGCCAAAAATCAAACCGATTGTAAGCATATGTATCCGTCATCATCTTGGCCATTTTTTGCCTAATATAGTCAATTTGTTCTCCTCCAATTTGGCCACCCTCTACCTCACCAATTAATTTCTCGCCAATTACTCTCCAATCAATACTTTTCACTGATCCGCCTTTTTGAGCCATCCAAGCCACTGCCTTTAAGGCCATTTTCAAATCGCCCCACTTTATACTCCCCTCCCAATTCGGGTTTATTGAAGTCACCCGAAACGGAGCCGGATTGTCTGCCAAATAATCAGTTTCATCAAGAACCTCTACTCCCACCACTCTACCACTTTCCAACACCGGCCTTAAACCTACTCCTTGATGCCTCAACATCACTTTCTTCATTTGTTCCTCGATATTTTCCACCTGCGAAATTTCTACTATTAACCCGTTATCCAACGTCAATTCCAATCTGTTTCGGCTAACTCCATTAGCCTCTGGCGTCAATAAGCAACAGTTACCCATACTAGCAATCTTTCCCATTAAGCCAACCAAATCAACATCATCTTCCACTATTAGATCAAGATCAGAAACACTCCTCAAGCTGTAATGCTCAACATCATAAGCAACCGCACCTCTCATTCTCTCATCGGCCACACCGGCTAACACTTCATGCGCCCCGCTCCCAAACCAAGCGATATTTTTATCCTCGCCGATTTGAGCCACAACTTCCGCCACAACTTTCCAATTCTTACCTCCACACCTTTCCAATTCTTCTAGACCTAATCTATCCCCTCTACTTATGTATGTAACCACATCGAGTGCTTGCAGTGGCTTTTCTCGATTTCCATCCCCATTCATTGGCTCATTTTAACATCTTCACCTCCTCCCCTTTTTAACCAAACCGACAAAAAAGTTAACAAAACAACATGGCCTCTTAGCTACAATCCATACAACTCCTCCACACCTTTTGCCACCGACATTTCCTGCCCACTTAAAACAGGAACACTCCCACCAGGAAAGAACTCTCTCATCAACCACAATTCCACATCATCCTGGACTTCTTTTTCAAATATCCCCACCCCAAACGAAGGCAATCTAATTATTTCTTTCTCAATCGCCTCCCTCTCCCAACTCTTAACTCCAAAAAAGCCAATTTTGTAGTCCATTAATCCATTTTACACTACGCCACTAATCCCGCTTGAATATAGGTTTTAATCAGTGTCTGATACGGCACGTTTATCTCGTTTGCTCTCTCTTTTATCCTTACTAACATATATTGAGGTATCCTGATAGAAATTGCCTCCGACGTTGGCTTTAAATTAGGAAAGCTTACTTTTTGAAAATCTTTAGCCTCAAAATAGTCCGCCAAACTAATTTTGGCCCAAAAATCTCTTTCTTCGTCCTCGTTCTTAAATTTTGGTAGTTTAAGCATTTTTTTCATATAATTTTTCTTCCTTTTTATCGGCCGTCCTTGCCGAAATAACTCTAATTTTGTCCTTTCTTCTGGTATAAACCACAAACAATAATTTTTCCTTTTTGGTTTTTCCCAAAACGATTAATCTGTCTTCTATTTTAGAATGCTCTGAATCTCTTAATTCGATTTTTTCTGGGTCAAAAAAAATCTCTTCGCATTCCGACTTTGAAACTTGATGCTTTAGCCAATTTTTGTCTTCATTACCGGCATCCCACTCAAAATCAGTTGAAATATCAAATCTCATTGTCTGTTATATGTATATACCCAACACCACATATTGTCAATACTTCGTTTTAATCCCTGCCTCCCTCTCCCAACTCTTCACCCCAAAAAAACCAATTTTGTAGTCCATTAATCCATTTTACCTCACTTTTACTATTTTTATGATATATTTCTTATATGACACAAACACCAGAAGCTCCACAACCAACTATTGATCAACTCCAAACCAGATTACTCCAAGCCCAAACTGCCTGTTTCGGTGCTCAAGAAGTTACGGTTTACGGAGCCACCACCTTAAAAGACGAATGGGACCTTCTGTCTCAAGCCAAAGCAGGAACCCTCCCTGAATCTAACTCCAAAGCTCTAGAACGGTCAATAGCTTTCCACGACATCAGATTCCCCATGCCATCTGACTTGGTTCTACCAAATACAGACTTCCCCACTCCAGACCCAACCCAATTGGCCGAACTATTCCAAGCCGAAATTGCCATCTTAGATTTTGGTATCAAACAACCCGAAGCAACTGTTGAAGAATTAACTACTTCCCGAAACGGCTTCCAAAGAGCTCTCGATTACTTGACTGGCACACAGCCTCTTGATGCTTCTCTCGTCCAATGCACCCGTGAGCTTGCTCACCAATTTTTGCGCCGTTCTCAACACGAACAAACCGAAATTGAAGCTGAAATCGCCAGTGCAAACCCTCAAAACCAAATGCGTCTTCACGAATTAAGACTTGGCCGAGACACCAGAATACTTGATCAAACATCTGCCGACAAGGCCTTTGCTTACGTCAGAGACAACTCAGCTTGGTACGGTGGCAAAGCGCAACAATAAAAAGCTCTAAATTTTACCTCTCCACCAAAAACACTTCTGGATTGGGTTTTCCAACCACACCAATAGCAACCACCCCAATAAAGCTCTCCGAGCCAAAAACCACCAATTTTCCTCCGTTTTCACCTTTTAATCTATCAACCACTACACATCCTCCTTCAGGAACTTCTGGCGGCAAAGCATAATTTCTCCCATCCAACATTATTTTTCTCTGCCAATCACGAGTTTCTTTAATCGGATCTTTACCTTCTACTCCTCCGTTGGCTAGCACGTCCTCAATAGTACCTAGTTCTAACCCCAACGTCGTATTAAAATCCTTTGGATCAAACGGCACCTCAATTTCCAGTCTCGGCGAACCGCCAACTAATTGTCTCTCAGTATTCCAATCTCCCCCACATTGCTTCACCTTTCTAGCTAATTTTATTACCTGTAAAGCCATCGAACTAGCCGTACCTTGTTCACCCCTCCTATTTGCTTGATCATCACCAGTTGGCGCCACCAAGTGCAACACCGCCGGTTGCCCCGCCCCTCTCTGAACATCAAGTAAATACGAAACCGCCTCCTTGTGTCTATCCGGTGTTACCAACATTTCCCCGTCTAATACTTCCTCCAAACCAGCTTTCTGAATCACATAGTCAACCGCCCCACCTAACGCCCCCGGTCTCCCTGGAGCAATATCTACATCATTTAAACCATCAACATATCCCCCAAATCCCTCTCCACCACGATTTGTTTTTGTCATAAACCCATTTTACAGCAAAATATAAATTTCTTCTATTGGCACCCTCAATCTTTAAATTTTATATTCCAATTCTTTCTTAGACACCAACTCGTGTACCTTCTCTAAATCAGCCAAACCATCTCCAGCCGTAAATAACACCTTTGATTCCTTACCACCAAAAATCTTAACCAACATCCGATGAACATCATTACCCTGTACATATCTGTCCCTATCTAAAACACATCTACCTACACGATAATAATCCTCCTTGGTAAAACCTTCCCCTTTCTGAAAACGTCCGATCAGTTCAGATATTCTCAAACCCAATAAGTACCTTCTAATAATAACCCCATCCAGCAACAATAGGCACTCATCACCACTTTCGCTAACCCCCAACTCCTGAACAAAAGGCACTAAATCTAAATCAGGCGGAATCTCCCAGCCACCTCTCCTCATTTCCTCTATTGCGTCTCTAACTAAAAAACCATTTACCTCGTCGTCAATTTTAGCTCTCTCTTTTACGTATAATTGGGGTAATTCTCTGGCCACTCGCTCGCCCATAAAATCTACCTCATCCATAGTTGCTACCAATTCTTCGGGCAAAATACAAATCTCCGAACACCTTTGGCCAGAAGGTAAATTAAGACCCTTTACGTGGGCTCCGCTTTTTAGTTCAACTTTTCCATCAACTCCTTTGGTCATATACAACACCAATCTGGTTCTAGCCGCAGCATGGCTTAATTCGTGACCAAGAGTAGCTATCGTCGACAACGGACCATGATCTACCCCAACCACTAGTCGGTTATAAACATCAACATATCCACCCTCACTGCTCATCCCCAAAAAACCCAAATCGCTGGAAGCATGGCGAACATATTGAACAGGCAATAAGTCCGGCTCATATCCCTCAATTCCCAGTCTCTGAATTTTTTCGATTAAAAATTCACGGGCACTGGCCTCCATACCCCTCAATACCCGCATTGTCCCCTCCGACAATTTTGCTGGTTCTAAGCCTTCCCCCGGCATCGCTCTAACCATCTCTCTTTCTGCCTCAAAATCAGCTTTCATACTGGCCAACTCTGCCTCACCAACACCCTTACCACCAACCATCCGCAATTCAAAAACATCTTTAGCCACCATTAATATTCTAGACAACCTTCTCTTCTAACGGCTTTCCCTCATATTTAATCCCCAAAAAAATATCCACAAACCTCCTTGCAAAGCCAATAACCTTCAAAACGTTTTGGCCATCCATCTCTACCTGCAACTTTTGGCACAAAGCCACAAAGTCAGGATCTGTGCCATCCTTTATCCCTAGTTCTTCCTTGGCAATCTCCAAATCATCAACACCCTGATACGACTCTTCCGCCTGTTGCCGTTGAAGTTCCAAAAGTTGTTTTACTGTAATGTCGGCCATTATTATTTCTTACTACCAACAATTTGTCTTATTTGTGCCACATGCCTCCTCACTTCCACTTGAGCATCTAACCTTCTGTTTACTTCATCAATAGTTGCATCGGCTTTAATTGCCCTCTCCGTATCCATTAACTCTTCTACTGTTGGCGGAGCAATCGGCGCTGTCACTACATCAATAAAGTCCCTCTGAGCTGCGGCCACCGCCTCTCTCCCACTCCTCTTTTGCTCTTTAACCCAATCACTCATCCGCTTCTCTGCAGGTGACTTTGGTCTCAATTTTTCTACAACAACACCTAATATATCCATACATCCATATTACTAAAAAATATTTTTTTAGCAACAAACAGTTGACAAATCCATTCCACCATGTTATTATAGGTTGTTCTAGTAAGCTAAGTTAGTTAATCTAACAACGCCTTGCTTGAAGCTACCTTAGAGTCAAATATCGGAGCTCTTTAAGCTTTTTGACTCATTCGCTTCAAGATTTATAACCGGCCAAGAAATGGCCGGTTTTTTGGTAAACGCACCAATCCAATCGGCCAGCTAACCGGATCTTTTACAAGAGAGCAATGGAAAAGCTACGGCAGAAACCGGAGTGTGCTCGCCACACCTCGATCTCTGCTGTAGTTTGAGCGGAAAAAACAGAAGAAAGGAAGATAAAGAGTGGAAGTTCTATTATTGTTTCCCACCACCACTGGTGTTTTTGCCGGCCTAGCAGTCGGCTGGATACTTCGCAAGGTTGGATTTTTCGTCAACTTTGTGGGGTACATCGTCCTGACTGGGTTAGTCTTCGGTCTTGTACTAGTAGTCGGGTTAGACTCCGATTTGGCCATCGGTTTCATGATCGGCCTCGCACCAAATCTAGTTCTCTACTACGGAAGGAGAAAATAAAATGGACTATGGGACTGATCCACGAATGACACAGCTCATAAAAATCGGAATTCTCATCGGCTGGATCGTCGGAGCAATAGTTAACCTAAAGGGACTGGAATGGTTCCTCTCCGGCGTAGTCGGTGGCATTGTAGCAGCGGCAATTGGGGTCATCGTAGATCGAATCATCAACGGATAGGGGACAAAATGAAAAACAATCTTGGTAGGTTCGCCTTCGGGGGGCTCCTGATCGGCTGGTTCGTCGCTTTCGCAGTCGGTTTGCAAGGTGATGTAGCTTGGCTCATCGGCGGTGTTGGCGGTGGTATTACCGGAATTCTTCTCGGAATTGTCCTCGAACGTCTTCTCCGCTAATCTCCTGCCGGGCCCACTGTCATCTTCTGACACCCTGGGCCCGGCTATCCTCCCCTCCCTTTCTTCCCCTCCCCATTGCTCTCTTGTTGTACTTTTCCTCACTTTCCCAAACTTTATAAACTTTTAACTTTCTACATTCGACTATCATATTGACACACTAACATCCTTTATGGTTTACTCTTTATAGTTAAACATTATTTAGACCTGCCCCGATACACACCATGGACGAACAAAATATGTCACAAGATAAACTTGTGAAACAAGTACCCGCCAAGAAAGTCAACGGAGTTTCCATTGACAATCTTCCTGATCTTTTAACCGTTGCCGAAGTGGCCGATCTCCTTCGTGTTAGCAAACTAACTGTTAAGCGCTGGGGCAAACGGGGTAAGCTCCCCGCTATCCGCATCAATGCTCGTGGCGACCGCCGCTATCGCAAAGAAGCCGTTCTCTGGCTTTTGGGAATTCAAACTGAATAAAACGACAATTACTTTGACTTAAAAGGGGTTCTCTTAGGAGGGCTCCTTTTTTGATTTATTTCTCCCAAATTTTCAATCCACCAATCCTCTCAAAATGTTTTTTATTGCTCGTTACTAGGATCAAATCGTAAGCCAAGCAAGTCGAAGCAATCAACAAATCCATATTGTCAATCAAATTTCCTTGCTTCCTCAACTCTCTCCTAATTTCAGCAAAAACTCTTGCCACCCTTAAATCAACCTCAAAAATCTTCATTTCTTCAAACCACTTTTCTACTTTTTGTTTGTTCTTGTCTACCACCCCTTCCAACACCTCACCCACACAAATAACACTTGTAGACCACAAGTTTATATCAAATAAATCTAATTCCTCCACCACATCCTTCTTTCCTCTCAAATATCCAATTAAATAGTCCGTATCAATCAAATACATTTTTAGTCACCCCAATTAGCTAAATATTTCTTTTTACTGGACCCGTCTTTCCTTCCACTTTTAACCAGCTTGGTCATTCTATCAGCCTCCTTTTCACTGATTATTCCGGAAAAACGCTTAAAATCATTTGGTTTATCACCATAAGGTATCATTTTTATCATCGGTATCCCTGATTTTCTCACCACAAACTCCTCACCCTTGGTGTATATGGCCGTCAAAATATCAAAAAACTCTGCCCTCGCCTTACTTGAATCAACAAATTTTACTTTTGTATTCATATCCCAATTGTACAACCTTGTACAACTAGCGTCAATCTCCTAATTTGTTACTCGTCCGCGGGGCGTTCTCTTCACCAACCCCTTTTTCATCAAAAACGGCTCATAAACTTCTGTTATAGTATCGATGTCTTCCGTCAAAGCCGCAGCGATATTTTCTACTCCCACTGGCCCCCCGCCATACTGCGTTTTGACTATATCCAAATACCGCCTGTCAGCATCAGACAAGCCCATTTCATCCACCCCAAGCATTTCTAAGGCCTCTTTTACTTCCTTCAAAGTTACTAATCCATCACTGTTGACCTGGGCAAAATCGCGCACCCGCCGCAAAAGCCTATTAGCCACCCGTGGCGTCCCTCGGCTCCTCCTGGCAATCTCCCCCGCCGCTTCCCTCTCTATTTTAACTTTCAATACATCAGCCGTTCTTTCCACAATTTCTCTTAATTCATTATCATCGTAAAAATCCAATTGTTGAACATAACCAAACCGATCCCGCAGTGGCCCCGACAACATTCCAATTCGAGTTGTTGCTCCCACAATTGTAAATTTAGGTAAATTTAATCTAACAGTTTTTGCCAACGGCCCTTTGCCCAAAATTATATCTAAAGCAAAATCTTCCATGGCGCTATATAGCATTTCCTCCACCGCCTTGTTTAACCGATGAATTTCATCAATAAACAAAAAATCACCTTTTTTTAGGGTGGAAAGAATGGCCGCTATATCCCCCGCCCGAGTTATGGCCGGCCCGGAAGTAATTTTAATTCCCGCTCCCATTTCCTTGGCCATTAAAAACGCTAGGGTTGTTTTTCCCAATCCCGGCGGCCCATAAAACAAAATATGATCAGCTGCCTCTTCTCGCCTTTTGGCCGCCTCAATAAAAATCCTAAGCTGTTGTCTAGTTTTCTCCTGGCCAATAAATTCAGATAAAGTTTGTGGTCGCAAACTTTTTTCCACCACCTTTTCTTCCTTGGTTGGTTTCGGGTCTAAATCATCCTTACTCATAGATTCATTTTACCAAATATAACCCAAAACTACCCTCCCATATTCTGCAAACACCACTGCAGTTTTTCCTCTAATGTTTCTAGTTCAGATGGCAACTTTACTATAACCTTGTCTATCTCTTTTCTATCAAATCCCAATTGCCGTAAACTAGCCCCCAAGTCATCGTCAAGTAGTGGCAAATCATCCCGCAAATTCAACTCTCCCAAGCCCCCAATCTTTGATTTCAAATCGACAATTATTCTTTGGGCCGTTTTCTTACCAATCCCCTTAATTTTTCCAAAAAAGCCCACATCCGCCTCCCCTATCGCTTTAATTATCTCCATACTCGTCGAATTTCCCAATATCTGCGCCCCGGTTTTCGGCCCCACCCCAGAAACCGTTATTAATAATTTAAATAAATCCAATTCTTCGTCTGTTTCAAAGCCAAAAAGGCTAATATCATGCTCACTCACCGCCATATGAATTTTTAATCTAATTTCATCTCCAACTTTAAACTTTGATCTTTGATCTTTAAACTTCACATCATATCCAACCCCATTCACCTCTATTTCTAAGTTACTCCCCCAAATTTTAGTTATTACTCCCTTTAGGCTTGAAATCATAGACAACTATAACATTTATCTACCCCTCTCCCCAAAAAGACCATCAATATCTTCTCTAACTCTAATATCAGTTATTAACCTTATCCTGTCTTTCCAAAAATCATATGTTCCTGGCCTCACCACCCTGCCATCTTCCAACGCCTTTATCCCATCAAGTAAACCTAATCTTATTTTTTCATTACCCACCAAAACTGCAGGAACATCCTCAAGTGCAATATATTGCTTATCTCCTGCCTCGTCAGTCTGAATTTTTCTACGTGCATCACCGATATCTCTCCCAACCACAAACGAAACACCACTATTAATATTTACAAATAGACCTGGGTCGGAATAGCCACCACTTGAAGCAAATGGACCGTAATAAAAAATTCCGTTACTACCCGCTCTTAATCCTAAGCTAACCGTCGCCAGGGCATACTCCGCACCTATCCCACGAGCCACCGTTCCTGATTTGGCCAGTAAATCAGTTGAAGTTATAAGTTCATTTTTACCCAATTCCTGTTTCCACTCTTGAAATTCAATGCCTCCGTTAGCTACCGCCACTCTAGCCATTTCAACTCTCTTAGTAATCTCCGAAGGTAAGTGTCCTGACCACAAACCAAGTTGGCCATCTCTATTCACCCAAAAATATTCCTCCTCAAAAGCCTTTTGCGTCATAAAACTACCCTTTGGCATCAATACATGACGATTTGGATTAATCTTTTTTCCTAATACTTCAGCTTTATCTTTAGGTATCGTGTACGTCTCCAACACCATCGCGCTTGGTCTATGCTCACCAACAAGCTCTTGAACATAATTTCCAATTGAAGGATAAGGTGTATCGGAGTATAGAACCGCCAATAAATCCCCCGCCATCTTTTCACCCTGCGGCCCTTCTCCAACCGGCTCATAGACAAATAATAGTGGAGATTGATCTTTATTAAAATACAAATCTGTCCCCCTATCACTTCGCAAATGTGCCTCACCAAATTTACGTAATAATATCTCCGGATCTCCACCGTTAATTATTTCACCCACAACCTCAGCTCGTTTTTCCACGCTCAAACCAGGAGGCAACACATAAACCTTTCGACCAAATTGATTTAAAAGAGTAATATCCTCATAATTAAACTGCATCGGCAAAAACCCTTCTTCAAGCCATTCTTTTTCCTCATCACCAACTAATCCGTAAAAAGAATATCCCGACTTATCGCCAATAAATAACTGTCTTTTGTCGTCTAGAAAATCATCATACATCACAAAGATTACTTCTAACATTTTCTTCTCCATCTCCCCTCTATAACCCCCCAACGCCTCCCTTGCCCCTACACTCAACCCACTCTCCTCTAGGGCTTCATCAATTCTTTGAATCGCCAAATCAATTGCTCTTAAAGCATCATCTTTTTCTTCCTCTGTCTTAATCACCACCACTTCTTCGATTTCTACCACCGCTTCGGCGCCAGCCTCCACCACCCGATTCGATTCAAATTTGTGATTAAACACATAATCCCTTAATTCTTGTAGTTTTGCTAACCTAGCTGGCTGTTCGGTTAATCCGTTTATCTCTGCAATTTTCTTTTTAACTTCATGAACAAACACCGAACAATCAGTACAACCTTGAGGCTCATAGGCTGAGGTTACCTCCTCCAACATTCTAAAACCACCCTCAAAATCACCAGTCAATAGTTTACCCACTACTCCATCCGGATCCTGGCCAGCATCTGTCAACAATTTTCTTACTTCATCAAAATATTCTTGCTGAAACTTTTCTGCTTCATGATACCTTCGTACATAATCACCCAAAGTTTCATTGCCAATATACTCCAACATTCGGTTTGCCGAACTCATATTTTTCATAAACAACCTCAATCGTAGTGGCACTTCCAAATCATTCCTCCCTACTTCCTGCATCAAGGCATTCACCGCCGCATCGGTATTGGCTCGATGTTTTGCCGCCGCTAAAAACATCTTACCGTAAAGAACATTCCGATTAAAACCTGTAACCTTATTTTCATCTAACAAATAATTAATTAAAATATCCAGCTTCTTCGTCTCCGAGATGTCACCAGCTAAAAGTTGATCAATCATATCCACATCCTTTTTCTCCAACACCAGATAATAACTCCTATCAATTACATAACCCTCGCCTTGGGTGGATAACATGATATTCCCTATGTGAATGTCCGAATGCAACAAATAAACTTCCCTGCCGTCAGCCAACTTGACCGGTATAAACATATGTCGAACATAATCGCTCACTGTATCACTCATCACTTTAATTAAATTTTGTCCCTCATCGCTGGTTGTGTCTTTAAGCCTCCGTGGATCATTTCCAACCACTCCGTTGATCGCCGCTTTTAAAGTATCGCCCTCAACAAAGCCTTCTGCCTTGGTCCATTTATTATAAGGGCTCCTGGTTTCCGACACACGCATCCTTGTTCCTTCCGGCCCCCAATAACTCTCATAAGCTTGAGTAAAATACGGGTCGTAAGTTAAATAATTAGCATCGGCCACATCTTCGGCAATCCAATTAGCCAGGGTTGAAACTAACTTACCCGCCACCTCATAGTCTTGCCTCCTACCTCGATCCGAACGGATCAATTCCGCCAACACGTTCTGTACCAATTCCGTGTCTGCCATTAATTCCTCCTGCGTATTTGGATTTAAGATTTTATAAACCTCGCGCTCCCCGCCCCCAATTTTAGTTACCTCATAGGCAGTATTAATTGACCCGCCGCCAATTTTTCTCACTACCAACATTGTCCTTTGCCTTTCTTCCATTGCCGCCACCTCCCCTCGCAACCACACTACTCTTTGAGGATTGGTTCCATCAGCTTCTAATTTATCTGCTTCCGCTTTAAGTGCCGCTATCCCCATTTCCGTCGTCTGGAAAGCATTAGCCATAAACAAACTTGACGCACTGTCATACACCGCTTGAAAGTCGTTTCGCATCTCCGGGGTAATTTCATAGTATTGGCCCATTACCTGCAAAAATCTTACTCCCAACGCTCCTAAGGCTTTGCCGATCTCAACTACAAATTTAGTCGCTGGCACTTTTTGCTCTTCAAAGCCCAAAGTTTGTTGGCCACTGTTCTCAACCACCCCCATCCGTTGATACATTGTTTTGTACATCTCTGCCACCTCATTTCTCAATTCCACCACCACCGGATCGTTATTCCTCGGATCTTTCATTACATCATCTTTTTTTGTTCCCAATACCCTCAAAAAATATTTTTTCTGCTCTTCCAACCATCCGGTAGTATCTTTTAGAACGTTGTAATTAGAATTCCCTTCGATAATTCTCTTCACTGCATAGTCATTACTTGCCACTTGCTTCGGCTTCATTAAAAAGATGTCTGCCAAACTACTCGACACCCCCAAAGCCACTTTTGTCCTCCCCCTTCTCTGTTTCAACACCGCCAAAATGGCCTTATTCATAAACGTTTTCATCCCGGGCTCACCTTCAACCCTAGAAAGCATCATAGAGGCAATTCTCGGATGTAATTCTTCATGTTTTAATATCCCAGAGCTATCATCAGCTAAAATTTTGTAAATTAAAGCCGTCTTTTGCATCTTCGACATACTGTAAAGCTCCGCCATCAAGTCCTCAAAAATAGGTAAATTTCCCACCCCTGTCCCCGTAATTGAACCATCCTCGTGCACCATTATTCCATCTTGGTTGTACCCAAGATATTCACTAAACGCCTTACCCATAAAATATCTCAGTTTGGCATCATCTCCGGTTAGCGCCGCTTCAAAAAATTCAAAAGTCTGTTCGCCGGTAAGAACATTACTCATCAACGTATCCAAAAGCACTCCCACCGACCCTTTCGCCACCGCCCCGCCAGTTAACATTTTGGTAAAATCACTCCCAAAAGCTTCTTTAACTTTTTGATACTCTAAATTTGTCTGCACCCGATTCTCCAAAAACTTAATTCCAATTTCAGCATTGCCATCGGCTATTTCTGCCTGAACAAACTTTAGCAAATCATCAAATGGCATTTGTTGAACCATCATCTCTACCGCCCTGTCAAGCAACGCTTTTCTTTCATCACTCTTCGGTAAGTCCTTAATTATTTGGTAATACTTCAAAGCCGTGGTCGTCGTCTTGGGGAAATCAGCCGGGTAAGTGTCTGTTACTTGCTTGAGCATCAGCTCAATAAATGGCTGCAAAAACTTAGCTTCATAAGCATTCTCCCCAAAAAATGGATAGTTTGCCACAGTGGTAGAATCTACCCCACCCCCATACATCTGTCTGGTACCCTCCAAAAATGCTACCGCTCTCCGATATAAGTATTTTGGCTGACCCCAATATCCTGTCTTTCCACTCTCGGCCAATATCCTTTTTTGCACTAAATCAAAAACCGGTAAGCCAAAAACTTTCTCGACATTTTCCTGATACTTCTCCTTATTAATCCCATACATACTCTGAATTTCAAAAATTTTAAAAACCAAATTACCCAATTTCGAATCATCCATCCTTATCATCACCTCAACATATTTATTCTGAACTAAATCCGCCACTCGAAGCCTTTCTTCATAGCCCTCAACTAAAACCATCGATGCCTGATAGTTAAACATAAACTTAGATTCTTCCGGATGCATCACGTTCCAATCCGCCCCATCAAACTGCGGCCCTTCTAAAAACTTTTTAACTTCGGCCATCAACCATTTCTGTCTTTCCTCACCAACCCCGTTGCCTGCCGCCGCCATTATGTAATTCAAAGATGCATCCGGATGTTCCACTAAAACTTTTTGCAAGGCCACTTCATCTTGATTCAAAACCGCAATATAAAAATCTTCTTCTGCTGTAAACAGGTCAACTATTCCCCATCCCGCCACTAAATACTTCTTATAAGCCAACTTTACCAAAAAAGGTGCTCCTCTGAAATTATAATTGTCACCCAAAATATCGTAATACAACTCACTTTGTTTTAATTTTGGATTGGCTTCCAACACCCGTAAGCCCGCCTCCACCAGCCTCTTGGCCACCTCTTCATTAAACACTAACTCTCCCTGCGTTGGTCCTTTTAACGCCAAAGTTAACATCATTCCTAAAACCTTTTTCTCCATCGATACGCTCGGGTAATAATCAGACATAGGTAAAACCAACACCCAATCCAAAATTCTAGTTAATGCCGTTATATCATTGGCTTCATTCCAAAGATTTTCATCAAAAATCTTATTGATAATTGGCCCCGGACGGAAGTTAACTGCCCCACTTAATCCCACTCTAGCCAATCTCTCTCCCCAAAATTTTTGATCAATTATCCTCGCCACATATTCCTGCGACATTTGGCCATTTTCCACTCCAATTCTAGCCAAAAGCTTTTTTCCCTCCTCCTGCGCCTTACCCGGCATCATTTCCCCCTTCAGTTGATGCAATAATTGCGAATAAAGCTCTCCTCCTTGTGGACCTGGTTTGATGACTGTCATCAGTCTAATCATCTTTCCTTCATCCTCTCCACTTACTTCCATCCTTTCTGCCATCAATTTCTCCAAACTCTCAAACTTCTTCAGCATTTGTAACTGATACTGACTAAATTGTTCAAAAAGGCGATCATCATATACTGTTTGAACCAGCCGCTCTACTCCTTTTTTATCCTTCCGCCTTGTAAATCGGCCATCATAATAAGTCTTCTGATTCGCCATTTCCACCAACCATTCCTTAGTAAAACTCTCCATGTATTGCCGCACCACCTCGCTTGGCGCCGACCTCAATGCTTTTTCCCATTCCGGACCATAATTATCACCCACTAAATGGCCATAAATCTCATCCACCCCCGCTTTACCCTTCCAGCCACTTGGCACTTCTCTTGGCGCCACTGCCTCCCCCCCATGCTCAATAAATTTATTACCTACCTCCTGGCCGGCCGTTCTATTAGCAATCGACCCATGAGCCACATCAGTTCCCGCTTTCCACTCATCAACTGTCTTTATGCCAAAAAATTTCCATATTTTTCTTCTCCAGTCCTTCTGAATCGTTTCATTTTGGGCTTTTTCGAAATCAGCCACATAAATTTGCAAGTTTTCCAATGCCGACGTCATCGCCATGCCATTAAAACCAATTTTCTTTAACCTCGCTCCCACGTAATCAGCCTTATGCTCCTGCAATCTACTTACTAATGGTTGACCCACCTCTTCGCCCAACCCCCCCTTATCAAAAATATCTTCCCGCCAGTCCATAAAGTGGTCCTCAAAATGAGAAAATTCATGCACCAAAATCGCCGCAATTTCATCCTCTGTTCTCATTAAATTAATTAATGACTGAGTCACCACTATCGACCCATCCGGCAAACTAAAGGCGTTTGGCTCTCCCCCCACTTGAACAAAAACTTTAACCGCCGGCATAGCTTTTTTCTTGCCCGCCACTCTTTCCTTGTTCACCACTATTGTTAAATCGTCCATAATTTTTTGCAAACCAACCACCACCCCTTCGTTGTCATCCAAAAATCTTTCGTTTTGATTGGAAAAATTCAACAGCCGTTTAACTGCCAAAAACATCTTTGGATTTTTAGCCTCCAATAAATGCTCTCCTATTTGTGGCTCGATTACTCTATCCACTGACATTAACTTTTTTTCTAAAACAACACTCAATTCTTCCGTTCCCGCTTCCATCCTCTGTCTAACCGCCTCCACCTCCGTCCCCACTACTCCAGCCACACTTATTTCCGCCCTTCTCAATCTACTCTCAAACATCTCACCCAATTTCGATTGACTCACTCTAATCGCCCGCACCTTTTTTATCGCCGGTTTCACTTCTTCCTCCCGTTCATGAACCAGACCTATTATCTGTCCCGTGGTCAACCCTGGTTCTTTCAACACTCTCTCTATTTCGTCAATTGCCAAGTTGGCCTGCATTAAAGCATAACTTTGAGTCTCTGATGTTCTGGCGATAATTGCTTCTGCCACCGCAATCCTCAAGTTTTGCAGCCGTTGAGCCACCTTATTGTCGTAGACGTGACTATTGGCATAGGCCGTTAACCCTCGTAATATTTCCAAAGCCTTTTGATCGTTGCCCTTAATCGCCTCGTCGTTAGCCTGAGTAATTATCTGATCAACTGTCACATCACACACCGCACAATCCGAACAACCAAGAGGTTTATATTCCGCCGCCGCCACTGCTCCCACTTCCCCTCCATTAAACACACTCGCCAAGGTCGGCAACATAAAGTTCTCCACCATTTTCAAACTAGTGTCGCTTTTCAAATATCCGTATTGTTTTACTGCCTCCTCTTTTGTCATCACTGCCCCACCAAAATCTCCCACTACTACCCTTCCAACATATGTGATTGGGTCAAGAACTAAAAAATATGAATCATTGGTCATCAACCATCCGTTGTCATCCGCCCTCTGAGCTATGTCTCTAAATTGCCGTTTTACTTCGTCAAAGTTAGAAATATTTGGTTTAATGGCCCCGTCAGTAATATTGTTATATGAATAAATTTCATATTTTCCGTTTTCAGTTAAGTCGGTAACTGCTATTGAATTCGGCCTTCCTGGAATTACCATTACCTCTGCTGGAACCGGAAATCCTTTTTCTTTTAAAAGCTGATAATCATCCAAATTGTCTTGTACCACCTCGCTCGACCTAAATTCTTTAACGATGTACCACCCCAAGTCCTTTCCGTCTTTAATAATCCTGGCTCTAGTTGTTTTAACCGATTCCGATGATTTTATGCCCAAATCACTTTCTTCAACCACTTTCACACTCGGTTCCATTTCCTCCACCACCGCCACTTCATCCTCGACTACTTTCATTTCTTCACTCTTTTGTTGTTCTGTTTTAGCATCTCCTGCTTTTTTCTTTTCGTCAAGTGCCCTCTGCCTCTCGTCAATTGCCTTTACCTCTGCCGCCTGTTCCTCTTCACTTTGTTTGACTACTTCAATTTTTCCCAATTCTCCTTGTTTAGCTTTAACATCACTTTCTATGCCATCCAATTCTGCTAATGCTCCCCCTGTTAGCGCTTCTCCGTCCCTAACCACGTCCACTTTTTCCAAAGACAACGCCGCCATCTTTTGAGCATACTTAACTGTTTCCGCTGTCCTCTTCATTATTGCCTCCACGTAACTAATATTCGCCATGCCATATTGTTGAATTACTTCATTCACAAAAGTGTGATTATTGTTATAACCATAAGCCAAATCAATCAATCTTTGAAATTCTGCCGAATTGCCCGCCTCATAAAAACCTTTCGCCTTCGCCACCAATTTCTCCACCGTCTGTCGCACCACCGAACAATCAGAACAACCATTGGGCTGGAAACCAGCTTTTTGAAAATTAAACACATATCTTTTTCCGGTGGTTTTTTGAACTGCCACCCAAGTCGTCCCCTCCAGTCCAAACCGTAAAACCACCTCTTGTGAACCTAAGCCAAATTTCACTTCATCACTAGAATATAGCTTTGTCCTTCCTGTGATTCTGACACCATTCACCCAAGTCCCATTCATCGACCCAGCATCATCAATAAATAAATCGCCACCCTCTAATGTCAAATTTGCCTGTCTGCGCGACACTGTTTGATTAAACCTAAACATCCCATCCAAATCATTTTCGTTCCGACCAATAATTATTGGCTCGTAAACTACTTTCGCCGCCGCGGATCCACTCGTCTGGCTACCTTGACCCCCACCTACTACTACATTACCTATCTTTATCTGTCCCGTTTTTGCTGTATCCAAAGTTACCTCAACACTTCCAACACCACCGAAATATTCACTCCACTTCAGGTAGCCCACCGACAAATCATCAACACTCTTACCCAACACGTCCGGACTTATCATTCCCACCATCCGACTAATAACGTCTTCACTATTCTGGCTCAAACTTTTCTTCACCACTGTCTCAAAACCACCAGTCTTCTTCGAGTTATCTACCACCGCATCCGAGCCTATTATCACCCCTGCCACTTCGTCTTTCCCAAAATATTCCATTCTATAATTCACTGCCCCATCCAAAATCCTCCTTAATTCAGGATTCATTCGTCCCTGGTTTTTGGCCAAATATTCCCTTACTATCTGAATACCCCGCCTCGCGCTAGCATCATCTCCGATCGTGTTGGCCACCATCAACAACCTATCGTCCCGCCACACACCTCGGGTATCAATAGAAAAAGGATCTGGCACCCATCGATCCCAAATGGCCTTATCATATTTCTGCATTGCCTCGGCTACCGTGGCCCAATCTCCACCTCCGTGTTCTACTATCCTGCCTCTGACATCAACTGTTAGTAATGTCGGATCACCTACATTCATTACCACATAACCATCTGTCGTCACTACCGCCACCTGAAGTACCGCACCCCTCTCTTCAAATGCAAAATTTAAAGATATCTGACTGTAGATTCCCACCAGTATCCTCTCCGCTCCTTTTCTGTCCATCGTCGTCCAATCATATCTTTTCAAATTAGACTGAACATTGGCCACTACTTGTTCCACTAACTGACCAGCCTTCTTATCCCGCGAATGCCCATCTGCTATCACCTGGCCAATTGCATAACCCCGGCTATCTACTAACGTTGCCGCCCTATCCTCTTTACTTCTACCTTGACGCACATATGGATGAAATCTTGCTACTCTCAAAGAGTTCTCCTCAACTTGAATTGAGATATTAGTTTTCGCTGCTTGAGACCACTGCGAGTAATCCACCGGTTTCGATGAATACGACACCGCCCCTAAAATCTGTTTCGATAAATCACCCCTCGCCCCCTGCAAAGTGGCAACCACCACCCCGGCCAATCTTTTAGCCAGCACCGATGTCTCGCCACTTTCTATCTGCCCCTGCAACCAACTCAAACCTCCGGGAGGCGAGTCCAAATAGGCAGACATTCTATTTTCTATTCTCTCGACAACCCACCTTCTTGCCTCCTCCTCGCTAGCAAACGACACAGCTTTTTTCTCATTCTCAATTACCTGGGTTGTATCAGCTACCATCTTTCCAATCCAAAGGTTGGAATAGTTTTCAGTTAATCTTCGCCAATTTTCGGCAATTATCTTCGTCAACCTATTACGCCAATTCCCCCCAACAACTCCAGAAATTGAACCTTTACTCTCTCCCACTCTCCCCTGCATCTCCTCCGCTTGAATTATGACCTCCATCATTTGCACATTTGACACATTTTTTTTCAGGCTCGCCTCCCATGAAAGTATTTGGTCGCGATCTTTAGTGGTTAAACCCCTTGCCTTTGCCACGTTTTCAGCAACTAATTGGTTCAAAGCATTTAGCATCTTCTCCCGTATGTCAAAAACCATCGAGGATGATAGTGGTCTAGTCGCCGTCCTCTCCGCCACTAAAATCTGCCCTAATCGCCTAACCTCCCCAGCCTCGATTTCCCATTCCCCGATCTTAGCCCTTCCGCTCTTTAATTCATTAATTCTCATTACCACTCCAATGTAACTATCAATTGCCACCAAATCACTTTCAACCGATTTCAAAATCTCCGCCTTAGTTTCACCACTACCCGGCATCCCACTTCTCAGTATAAATCCATTTGCCACCATATCTGTTCTAATATCTGTAAGACCGCGACGATATTCCTCTGCCAACTTCGTATCCAGTTTCCCCAAATTTCCGATCATAGTCTCATAAGCGAGACCATGATTTATCCCAAGTTTCCACTTAATTGCAAATTTTTGAATATTGGCTAGCATCTTTTTCCGTTCCACCAAATTTAAACGCTTCTGTTTCAGATCACGGCTCATTGTCTCCATGCTTTGCCTGATACCATCATTGGGCCCCAAATAATTTCCATAATTTCGAAACCATCCGCCAATTTGGGCTTCCACGTCAGCCATATCAATCTCTAAACGATCAGCTATTGCTTCTACCTGAACCATCTTGCTCTCATAATCAGCCACCCCCATTGACAATAATATGGCGTCTATTTTGTTCATCTTGTCCAAAATACCGGCGAACTTAAGAGAAATCGGCTCTCTGTCTTCTCTTGCCTTATCTCTCATCGACTTGCCACCCCATGGATCCCTAATCTTATATTGCTTTCCATCTGAACCCATGATTATTGTCCCCAACTGAGGCTGATTTATAACCGTATACACTACCCCGGCAATTGTCACCTCATCACCATCACCCAACTGATAACTTCCCGGGGGATAGTTTTGCTTAACACTAAATCCCCCTATTTGTTCCTTTTTAACATATATCGTGCCTGTAGTTGTCTCGTCTATGTAAATTTTCACTACTCCACTAGCATCGGTATTAGTAACAAAAATATTGGCAAGAATCCCCAAAGATGGCAAATCAAAAACCACGTTATTAGTTTCAATCCTTACCTCGTCACTCCTCCTACTCTGATCCTGATCAAACACCCACACTATGTTACCTTGAGCATCCAACAAATACGCCACGCCACCATTGTCAACAAACCTATACCCGACTCCGTACTGATCATAGAAAAAGTCCCCATTCTTCAATTCATAAACTTTACTCGAAAACACAATTACAAGCTCATTCCGACCAGCAACATCGACATTCATCCAAGAGGGGCCATCGTTATATAAATAATAACGGCCCCTGTCCCTTCGAATTCTAACTTTAGTGTCATAAAAACTGACAACAACATCCTGTCCCGACTTCCGTATATTTTGGCCAGCAGAGGCTGTTCCGCCATTTCTCGCCCCCGAACCACTCGGAGTCTCAATAGCTCCCCCAAACTCAAATTTTCCTATAATCTTGGGGTTTATAAACAACTCTGATATCAGTGGTTGAATATTTCTTCTACTCTCTAAATCAACCAACAAGGTCTCCCCGCCCAACTTAACCGTCACTATCTCACCAACAGTATCAGGGTGAAATCTCCGCGCCAAGCTCCGTTTAACAATTTTACCAGCACCATTCGACAATCCATCAAATTTAGTCCTATTTCTCAATGCCGCCTGAAGACCCAGTAACTCACCAACCACATCACGATACTCCTGACGCCGGTCCCTCAACTCACCAACAACCTCTGCCACCTTATCTGTAACAACCATCTTTGGTATATATTTCTTAACCACTGCCATTGTCTTTGGCGACAAATCACCTAGAGTGGCTACTGAATCTAACTCACCCAATACTCCATCCAGTTCAGCGATCACCAGCCTTTGTTGTCCAATCAAAACATCTAAGTCCGAAGCGATCGCATCCAAGTAGGCTACATTTACATCGAGTCTGTTTCCAGACTCTTGGCCATTTTCCCGAATTATTAATTCTACTTTTCCCCTCCCTAGCTTCTCCGACAAGGCAACCATGTTGGCCTCAGTCTCCAACCTTTCAAGGGTAGAAATATTACCCTTAACTGTTTCTCTGGCGCTGGCCACTTTTCTCTCCCTAGACACAATCTTTTCCAACTTTCCCTGCAATGCTCTAGCTCTGGTCAACAAAGAAGAAATCACTCCTTTTTGCCTCGCCAAATCCTGCCGAGCTTCCACCTTTCCTTTCACCTCGCCAACCTCCACTGCCAATTGTTGCCCCTCGGCCACCAGAACCTCTTGTTCCAAAATCACCCTTAAGCTAGCCGCCCTCTGTTGCTGCAACCTTAAATCTCCCAAGACCTTAGCCACCCTCGGATCGGCCACCTCCGTCTCTAATTCCCCAAGCATAGCCGTCACTGATCTCTCTACCGCCTCCAATTTAGCTATATCTTGGACTTGAGGTTTGGCCTCTAGTGCCGCCAAAACCGGTGTGTTTCCCGCCACCACAGTACCTCCTCTCCTAACCAACTCCTTAATCCTCGCCTCGCTTTCCATCTCTCTAAGCATCTTTTCCAAAGCCGGAATGTTTAATCTTGTCACCTCCAAAGATTTGGCCGGGTCAAGCTCTATTATTCTTTGAGCCAACTTTCCCGCGCTCCGGCTAGCTTCGGCCAAATCCGCCTTTGCTTGCGTCAGTCCGTCAGCCGACACCTCATAACCCCCAACCTTGTCTACTCCCACCAACCCAGCCAACGCCACCTTAACTTTCCCAAGCTCACCCTCTACCCCAGCCGATTTTGCCCTCCTCTCCAATCCTTCTTTCACCCTCCCCTCCAATTTCCTTCTCACATACTCCACCACCTGATCCTCTTGTGTTTTTTCTAACTGCAACGCCTTGATCCGGTCTTGATCTCTAATAAATTTAGCTAACTGATCCAAGTCCGTCACCTGGCTAAAGTCAGTTAATCCTTCAACCTCCGCCATGGCATTATAAACATCATCCCATCTACCAAAATTTGACCACCCTAACGTTCTGGCCACAAATCGACCTCTCTCTAAATCATCTTTAATTTTTTCAAAATATTGGTCAATCTGACCACCAACACTTTTATTCGCCACGGCTGTTTTTTGATCCACTTCCCTTGCCCCTTTAGCCACCTCCAACATCTTTTCCAACTCAGCAATATTATTAGTTGCATTTACTTTATCTGCCAAATTTGGATTAACTATCATAATCTGCCCGGCTACCTCATTTCTTCTCGCTACCGCCTTTGCCAAGTCACTTTTAATAGCGGATATACCTCCATTACTATAATCTGGATAGTATTTCATAATTTCAATTAACAAATTTTCTTTTTCCATTCTTTTTTGTTCCTGAACTGTTCCCTTTAATACCACCAATTGCTCAATATCTTCGATTCCATCAGCCTCAACGTCTCCGCCAAGAAGTTTAATCTCTTCTTTTAATAATCTAACTATCTCTTTTCTTAATTTACCCAATGTACCAAATTGTTTTATATCTACATCATTGAGACCATTTTGTTTCGCAATTTCTTTTAGTTTGCCATACTCCAGAGACTCTTTTTCCTTCATTCTAGACAAATATTGACTATTTGTTTCTCCATCAAGCTGGTCCGACAGTGCCAAACCATTATCAACCATTTGCTGCAACTCGACTAATTGATTCTCATACTCGTCTAATCTTTGTTTAGGATCTCTAACTATTCCAACATTCAAAGCAGAAAAACGTCCAGGTAATTCTGCTTCTTTTCTAGAATAATCTTGGGTTGTTTGGTTAAGTCTCGCTATCGATTTTATGGCTGTCAACTCATCTTCCCTTAATCCATATTCTTGACCAAACTTAAGCAACCTCTCGTTTGCCTCTCTGCATGAATTCAATGTCTCCTGCTTATCTTCCAAGAATTTTTCCATATCACCCACATAATCTAATCTCTGACCAACCCTTTCACTCCACCTTTCCAGCACAACAACAGAATCATTATATTTGGTCACGATTTCTTGGGCACGCCTTTCCAATTCACCAACAACATCTGCTGTTGGCTCTTTTCCAAAATCAATCACTCCCCAAACCACGTTTCCATTAACAACACGTAAACCTTTACCTACCACAGTTTTCAACCAGCTGTCCCAAATCGTTTTTCTCTCGATTCCATTATTAACTTGAGCCGTCGCCATATCAACATTCTCCAAAGCGGGTCTATTGACTTGCCAATAGAAATCACTATATCTAGCGCTATTTAAAACTCTTGCATATTCAAGCCTTGGTGCTTCTTTCCCAACACCACGCAAAACATTTAATCTACTTTCAAAGTTTGCAACTTTTGCATTATATCCGTCATAATCATCACCTTCACCCATCGGAGCAAGCCCCAATCTTCTTGCTTTCAAGTTAACCTCATCTATCTTTTTCTGCCATCTTTCTTCAATTTTGTTTAAAATCTCGTCGGTTGTCATTCCATTCGCACTAGGGAGCAAAGTTTCGACAACATAAAAACGTCTCAAACCATCCCCCGAAACATCACTACCAAGCACTCTGATCGCCAAGTTTCTAAGCCTCCGCAATTGTTCAATATATGCCAAATCATCACCTCGACTGTCTCCACTTAAATACTGACCCTCTAACAAATAACCTGTCAACTGCGGATTATCACCCAACTTCACCCATTCAAACACCAATCCATCTGACACGTACATCCGTAGCCACATAATTTTGTCATATTGCATCCTTCGCCCAAATTTAACAAAAATTTTAACTGCACCCTTTTTAATTTCCACATCATAGGGAGACATTCCCCGCAATTCCCAACCATCTTGGTCAATGGTTGCCTCTTTAGGAACGTGATTTTGTTGGGTCTCATCAAAGTAAAAAAGGTCTGGAATTTGTGACAAGTCAACCGTTTTTACACTCTCCCCAGAAATCAAGTAAACGATATTTTCATCTTCGTTAACCCCTAAATCAACATCGTCCTGGACAAATAATAAATTAACACCAGCAGGTAACCGCCTTTCTGTTTTCCTCCCTCTTATCTCCTCCTCCACCCCCCCCTTCAATTTCTCCTCCAAATACTCCACCAAACCATTCATTTGCCCATCTTCTAAACTTAAATTCTTTACCAATAACTTCTGTCTTAAAAATTCTCTCAGTGAATCATCAGCATCAACTACCTGACTAAAATCTGTTATTCCTTCAGCCTCCGCCATGGCATTATAAACTTCCACCACTTTTGCCATGTTATACCAACCTACCGCTTGATTTGCCACATTCCATCTTCCGAAATCATCACCCAGCGAACGAAACGTACTTTCAGCCACTCCAAAAAACCCTCCTACGGCTTGTTGTTGTTTCTTACTTTGCTCTTGGGCTTGTTGAGCTTCGGCTAAATCAACATTACTTTCAGCTTTATAAATTATCTTTCCCTGGCTATTCCCAAAACTTGTTCCAAACAGATACTCACTACTACTCGGGCCAAAGTTACTACTAATCACGATCGGCAACCCAGCTGTATCCACCTCTCTTAATTTTTTTTCTAACTCCGCATCAGCTAATTTAGCTTTATCTACCTCTGCTCTAATAAACGACATTCGATACGGATCAGCCGGATTCTTCTGCCCATAATAAGTCAACCTTAACCACTGCTTGAAAAACTCTCCTTCGTTATATTTATCACTCCAAATAAAAGGATTTCTCCCCGCATCACCTAAACTTGCATCATTTGAACCAAAAACCGTCATCCCCAACTTACCATCTTTACCAACGACTAAGCGTATTGGATCTTGAGCCGGGCCCCTAGCCTTAAGACCAACCTTCGCCAACACATCTTGGATCATTTTAACTTCGCTATCAAGTAGTCCGCCTGACCAATACAACACCAAGCTACTTCCATCTTCAAAAGACTTCATTTCATTGGGATGTATACCAAGTATTTTTAGTTGATCAAAAAATTCACCTAACTTGTCCAAATCCATCAACTGCCCATTTTCGATATACATCTTATTGTTGTAGGTCAACGGTTTTTCCACCTCTTTTGCCCCACGGCTGCTATCAAAAAAGTAGTAATCCTGCCCGCTTGAGCTATCCAACTTACCATAATTTCTTAAATATTGATTTACAAATGTTTCCACTTTCGAATAATCCCAACCTTCACTAGCCACTCTCCTCTCCTCTCTAATCGCCACCTGCTTTTCCTGTAGCCAAATTGGGTACGCCTCAGCCGGAGCCACATCATACATCTTCGAGCCAGGCTGAACAACATTGGCAAAACCCGTGTGGGAAAACGCCTCTAAAAATCGATCTCGGTATGGAGTCAAGTCATACCCCTGAGCTGTCACCAATTTCTCCCCAGTATCTAAAGACTGGAAATAATAGGCCGCCAATTTCGCTTGTTTTTTAAAGCCATCCGGCACCCCTTGATACATTTCCTCCAACGCCACCTGATATTCCGGCAATAATTTATTTTTTACCGTCAAATCCTCCGGCCTTTGTCCATTCGGTAAAGCCGACCGAAGCGCCACCACCCCAATTTTCCCTTCCAATTCTGCTATAACCGGCGATCCTTTATATGCCGGCTCGGCATTTAATTTAGCCAATAACTTCTTCGCTTCTGCTAAATTATTAGCATCTACCATCATTGAATTTGCCTCCTCCAATGCCTTTATTAATCTTCCCAATTGTTCACCAGACTGCTGTTTAGTGACCGTCATTCCCACCACCTTAGCCCTAGCTTCCAAATTTACTCTCTCCTGATTAATGTCTGCCACTGCCTTATCAATTGCTGTTTTTCCTTTCGCCTTATCAATCACTGCTTTTCCACCCGAATCCAACCCATCTTTTTGTTTAACTTTATAATTATCTCTTTCTCGTCCTTTTTCCGCCACTAAGTCATTTATTTCTTTTACTGTCTTTTTGGCCTCTATTTCTGTCGTCGTCAAAAATCCCTCCAAATCCCCACCTGTCATCGTTCTAACCACGACTGGTTGTTTTGCTAAATTTAATCTTCTGGTTGCCACTAATTTTGCCTCCACTAATCTCCCATTCACCGTGCCAGTTTTGCTCGTAGCAAATTCGGCATCAATATCTGTTTGTTTCATCTCCGGCACTTCTTCTTTTGCCTGTTCTACTAAACTAACCGCGAGATCCCCCGCTGAATCAACATCTTTCTTAAATTGTTCTAAACTTTGAGTATCTTTTTCTAAAATAATCCACGAAGTACCAGCCACTCCCACCAATCGAACCCGGTCCGTAATTCTCCCCAAATATTCTTCTTTGGCTCTTCTCCTTAATTCACTTATTTTGGCCACTAACTCAGACTCCGTCATAGTACTTGTTAAACCACCAACATTCAATCCCTCCAAAACCGCCATCTCAATTTTCCTATTGTTGTCGGACTTAGCCTTACGTAACCAACTTTCCCAAACCAAAAAAGTATCATCACCCCTGGGTCTAGCCACTGCCAAACCACCATACTCGGCTATTAAAAATTGCTCCTTAGCACTTTCATATTTTCTTTCCATATCCACCGGCCAATCGCCTGTCGCCACCGTCACTGTCAAACCCTCTTTCTGGGCCTTCTCCACCCAACCGGCATTTAATCTATCCCTGACCATTGAAACTTTGTTCTCATCCGAAACGTCACCAAGGTCAGTCAAACCTAATTCTTTTGCCCTCTCCTCAAGTAAACCAATCAGTCTCTCGTATAATTCACCAGATTCCATCAATTTACCAACACCAATATCAGTCTTCCCCATAAACTTCAACAACTTTATTAACGACTCTGTTCTCTCCAAATCATAAAAATAACCAATCTCACTAACATCCGAAGATTTCGGAGCTAATCCTACTTTTTCCGCCCTGGCATTAAGCACATCAATTCTATTTAACATCTCTTTGGCTGTCGCTATTGAAAAAGTGACAAATTTATTTGAAGCCACCCCTCTTTGTCGAGCCAACTCCCATATCTTAGCTTTTAGCCTCGTGGATAATTGTTGAAATCCCTCAACTCCAAAATTCAATCCGTCGGCAGACCCCTTATTCAATAATTTATACAGACCGATATAACGTTCAATTTCACTAATATTTTTTACAAAATCTTCAACTGTCTCTTCATCTTTAATATCCACCAATCCCACCGCCTTCGCCCGAGCGTTTAATGCTACCACCATTGGCCCAACTTTTGCTTCCAAATCCGCCCTCATTTCTTCCGTCGTTCTACCAGCCCAACTAATATCGTTTTCCACTCCATATTTGGCCGCCCGTGCCCTCATTCTCGTCACATCACTAATTCTCGTGTTCATCGCCGTCCTCAAGATACCTAGTCTCCATTCATGGGGGTCCTCATATCTATAATTATCCCATAACTTTCGCCTATATTCTGTAACCACTGGATCTTCCCCCAAAACTCTTTCCTCTTTATTTTTTTCTTTCCCCTTCACCCCATATGCCTCAATTTCTTTTAGGTCCAATCGACCATAAAGATCTACCACCTTAAAATACACCGAACTTCCAATTGATCCCAGTTTTACCACATCCCCTTCCCTTAACTCTGTCGGATCGCCTCCCACCCGAACTTCCTGCCATTGCCCTTCCCTAAAAACACGTGTCCCCATCTTCGACTTATTCGATATCAACAACAATCCTCCCCTCCTAGTTCTAACCATTTCAACGTGTTCTTTGGCTAAAAACATTCCTCTGATCACATAACCTCCATTTCCTGGTTTTGTTCCAATTTTTTTGGTCACCTCGGACTCTTCGTATTTAATTTGAGCTTTATTACCCAAGTATAAATACGTACTCTGTTTTTCGTAAACTGCTGTTCTCTGCTCTGCATTAAATCCTACGTCAACCAACAATTCATCTATTGCCGTGGCATAATCAACTGTTGCTCCCCCAGAAATTCTCGTGACCACCAATCCTTCACTCCAATAAAACTTCTTTCGGCCAGCCTCCATTAATCGACCCACCATTTCCCAAGCTTTACTTCTATCTCCTACCACCTCAATCAAGGACCTAATCAAAAACGTTCCACTTTTATAAGTATAAAGCCATCTATCCTTCTCTGTGGCTTTATCCAAAGTAGCCAAACCAGTCGAAGTTATTATTCCCTCTCCCTCCCCCTTCACATCAAACGGCTGATCTAAAATTCCATCCATCCGTTCCTGATCAACACCGCCTCCAATTGCTTCCATCGACACATTAATTGCCACCCCCTCACTAATATCGGTTACTGGAGAACTACCAAAATGTTCATGCCCCAATTCATGAGCCAGAACTGATTGCGTCTTAACCAAATCATAAACAACCACCATTACCGAATTAACATCTTCACTCTTCACTCCTGGCGCCATTCCTCCAAAACTCGTTGCTTCTTGAGGCACTAACAACACCTCATTAGAGACATCTTTTGCCTGATTCCCGATAACTTCTCTTGTCCGGCTAACCACCCAAGCCATATTAGCCACCAATTCTCTTTTTGACTTTACGCCTTGTGGAAACTTAGCATTCGCTACATGAAATACTGTTATTGTCCCATCTGAACCTTTCACCTCATATGACTCTACCCCTTCCACTTTACTCGAATCCAAGTCCACCTTGCCATCCTTGTCTTTTATTACATTCCCCTTTTTATCTAAAAATTTTGCCTGCAATGGCTTGTAATCGGCATTTGTCAGAGCAATCGTGTAGGTAGTCACCACTCCCTGACCATTTACCCAGATTACTCGGTCATCATCCACTTCCACTATTTTATTTTTTAAAGTTTCTTCGGGAATTACCTGTCCCGCTACCCACGTCCAAGTCTTTTGATTATCAGTAGTGTGATATTTAATGCTCCTACCACTATTATTTTTATAACCATTCCCCACTTTTACTAACGGATTCTTTTTCTGATCTTCAATCAAAACCCTCGTCGCTATTGCTTGCTTTATTTTAACTAATTCTCTATCAATGGCTGTTTTCCCACTCGCCCCATCAATCGCCTTTTCTTCATCCTGAGTTAATGGCGCCACCTGCCTTAACTCCTCTTTTTGTTTTGCGATATAACTATCTCTTTCGCGCCCTTTTTCCTCCACCAAATCATCTATCTCTTTAACTGTCTTTTTAGCCGTAACCTCTTCTACTGTCAAAAACCCTTCTATTGGTAAAGCTTTAACTCTTGCCTCTGCCACCCTCGCCTTTGCTCTTTCGTCAACACCATTCATCACACTTTTAAAAGCAAAAGCGGTTGAACCACTGGTGCCAAAACCAGTAAAGGCCGACTCAATATCCTCATCAGTTATTTCTGGATTTGCTGTTTTATAACCATCCACCAGATAATTGGCAATTCGCAATTGCTCCTCCACGGCAATTTTAAATTGGTCTAGTGTTTGATAACGGCTTGTCAAATTGACCGCATAACTCCCTCCCCCCAGTTCATATAATGCCGCCGCCGCTAAATTTGACTTAGCCGATTCCGCCCTCCAGTATTCTGTTTTAGCCTTTGTTAAATCTGCTCTTCTTACCCTCTCCGCCGCCACTTGAGTCGTCCAATTTCCGGCGATAAATTTAGCCAGTTCAACAATTTGAGAATCACTAATCCCTAACCTCCTCGACATTATCTCTCCTCTTATATTTGCAATTATGCTTGTGTCAGTTGACACATCCTCAATTCGTACCATTTCTATCCCTCCCCATAATCCGTCCACCACCGCATAAACATCATCTCCCTTATCCATTCCCACCACCCCCAAAACCCTCGCCACCTGTTCTGCCACCACAATGTTCGACTTACCCGCATAATACCCTTCCACTCTTGCCACATGATTCTCTATTTCTACTATTCTGGTTCTAATTGGTCCCAGCTTACTTTCCACTTCACTAGCTATTTTTGGATCAATTTTATCTAATTCTGCTTTTGCCCTAGTCACTGCCTTTTTAACTCCACTTTGATCAGCCGCCGTATTCAAAGTTACTTCTCTCACTACCAAATCAGCCACAGTAATTGCCTCATTGGCCTCTTTTTTCTCCACCACTATCCCACCCACCTTTACTTGCACCACCTTGCCGTCTTTACTAAAACTAACTCTAATCTGATTTTCCCCTTTTCCGTTCACCGCCACCACATCACCTGGTTCTCCAGCCACCGACTTCTCATATTTTGTCCCATTTCCTAAAACAGTACCAATTGAATTATGTTTAATAATCAAATTTTCAACAACTACCTCCTCTTTCCCATTTACCGTCTTTATTCTCACCTCTCTCCCTTTACTATCAACCCCCAACACAACTCCAGTATCTCCTGCCGGTGGCACAATTATCGGCGCTGGCGCTACCGACGGCGCTGCCGACGGCGCCACACTTGGCTGACTTGCTGGTTTGCCAATTTCCGAAATGGCCATCACATAAGCCTTTTGCCAATCAAAACAATTCGCCGTTGCCCCGACAACTACCGGCTTAGTTAAATCCACACCCGCTCTTGATCTATAATCAGCTTTAAAGTAAACCACCAAGGCCGCATTCATATTAACAATCTCGATTATGTTGCTCTGATTATTTAAGTTTGATGGCAAATTTTTGAAGCCACCACTACGAGCTTCATTTGCCATATTGTTCATTTTTTCAACAACCGAACCAACTTCTATCCCTGCATTTTGGGCCATCACTTGCAAAAGATTACTCTTTGCTACATCCCCATCCTGTTGACTAGTTTTTGCCGGTGCCTCAACACCTAAACCTGGCTGTTGTGGCTGACTCGAGTAAGGCTCCAAACTAATTTCTCCATTACCATCTACTTTTACCCGAAACCACAACGACAAATTCGTATCTCTGTTTAGCGATATTATCGACCCATCAACCAACCTCGACCTGTCTCTTAAACCAGTGTTTCTTGCCACTGGGTCAATGTTTTTTAATTCACGCCAATACTTCCCCTCCCAAACTGCTACCCCGTTAGTCGAAGAGTTATCTTCAATCCACCAGAAACCAGCCAGATCACGACTTAGTCTCGCGTGTTTGCTAGAAACTCTACTATCATTTACTGGTAAATCTACTCCTTCGTTTCTCCCTAAAATAATGTTTTTCTCCGGCCTTAAAGTAGGTTTAATTAGCCACAAATCAGCCACATCAGGCAAGTCTTTATCCGAAATCTTAACTTGGGCAAATCTTCTCTCGATATCTATCTTCAACTCACCACCCGGCAAAATTGTTGATACTATCGCTCGCCCTCTCTGTAATCCTGGGTCATCCCCTGGTTTATACATACCCAAAGACATCCCAGCATCAACATTTATCACCCTCGGATCATCATAACTAACCCCAGGATTATGGCCATGGATTATTCCCTTACCATCTAATATCGTTAAAAATCTCGTCACATTATTTGGATCCTTAAATTCACCCCTTCGGCCCGTCAAATTGTGCATTAAAGCTTCAATTGGAGAAACCCCCCTCACCCAACTTCTTTCCTTGGTTGCAGGATCGGTACGCAAATAACTTGTTGGTGCTATTTTTCCCGGCAATCCCCGGCCGGTAGTCAATATCGATCTGATGTTTTGATCTATCTCCTCAATTGTGTCACCATATTCCAAATAGGCCACCGTATCTGAATGTATGTAAATGTTTCCGCTCTCCTCACTTTTAGTTATCAAGGGTAATTGGGTAAACCAATTTAAAAGGTCTCCATATTCTGGTTTCCTTAATTCCAAAATTAAATGTATATCAACACCACTGGTAATCATCGGTTCTTCCAATACACCATTTGCCATAGCAATTGTATGAATATCATGGTTCCCCAAGGTAATGATTATGTCACCCCCGGCATCTCTCGCCTGTTTCTGCCAATTTCTAATTGTCTGCAAAACTTGTATCCCTGTCATCCCCGGCGGTAACTTATCAATCAAATCTCCCGTCAGTCTAATAACTGTCTTTCCTCCGATCCAATTATTACTTTTATCTAACACTGGTTTAAAATCTGCTCCCACGTTGACTTCACCTCTAAGAATACGAGCAAGCTGTTCCACATCACTATGAACATCTCCCAAAGCCACTCTTTTAGCCGCAACCCCTTTTCCGACAGTTGTTTTCAGCCTTGCCAGCTGGTTGTCAATCATTGCTTGTTGTTGAGACCCAACCACCCTCTCAACCGAAAGGGCATACACATTGCCTAATTCTCCCGGGGTGTCTCTCATATTTTTTATCACCGTCTGATATATAGATCCAGGAGTATCTCGGTAATACCATCTCTGCGCGTATTGAGCTAAATGCTCACCAATTGCCACAGTAACTCCTTCAGCTGTCATTTTTTCAAGAATAGATTTTCTTTCCACAACGTATCTTTCCAATTCCCTAGCCATCTCTGAATTCAATCCGGCCAAAATCTTGTTGGCTTGCTCCACAACCACCCTCCTTTCAGCTTTTTCTACCTTTTTAATATAATCAATATCCAGTTCATTCCTTCCTTTAGTTATATTCAACCATTTCCCCCTTTCCCCTGCCCATTCCCCTCCTGCCACTCTCTCCGCCACCGCCAAACCTTTTGCTACCTCTGCCTTCGCCACCATTTGGTTAAGTGCCTCAATATTTTCTGCTTTCCTTACATCCGCTTCAGTCAAATGTCCCTTCAAATCCCCATTTACTCCGGTTCTCGATACCACCTCTCCAATTGCTTTTTTCAATTCTTTCTCTACCCTTAATCTCGCCACTATTGTATCCACCGCATTCCTATCCACCGCATCCATGATCGATTCTTTTTCCTTGTCTGTTAAATTTGGAATTGCCTTTTCTCCAGAGAAATATTGTTGCTTATGAGCAAACAATTCGTTTTCCCTTCTGATTTCTTCACGACGACTTCTCTCCGCGACTAATTTAGTATTCCATCTATTTTTAATCTCTGTTGCCATTACCTGATCACTAGTGCCAAGCAATTCTTTCAATTTTTCACCAATTTTTTGCACCACCACTTCTTCGCCAACATCCGGCCAGAAAGTTGGATTACTAAACATCTGTTCATCAACATAGTTTTGCAAAGCTCCCAGTTTTGTATTCCAATTGTTAACTTGAGCAACCCCCAACACCCTTGCCACTCCCGTCACCAGTGCATCATTTACATCTTGACCTTCATAATATTCTTCAACTTTCTTTATCAAAGCTTTCTTTTGATTAATTAAATCATTTGCCCCTTTTGCAGTTATAGTATCAATTCCAACCAACCGATTTACTGCCGCTTGTAAGGCTTCTTTTGTCTCATCCTGGTTCGAACCAGTTGTCACCACTATTCCATTTACCTCCGCCATTACCCGGTCCACTAATTGCTTATCCGCCGCAATTTTGGCTAATCTTTGTTCTTCCACCACTCTAGCCTCCTCCGCTTTTCTATCTGCTTCAGCTTTAGCCTGTCTTGCTACTTCCTCGGCTTGCCTTCGTTGTTCATCCGCCAATATTGTAGCCTCCTCCACCTTTTTCGCCACCAAATCCCTCATTGCTTTTATATTTTTCGCCCCAGCCAACTCCGTCGGCGTCGCCCCATTTTTTGTCGCCTCCTGCCTGGCCTGTACCAAGGCCTGATTGGCTTTAGCCTTCTCTAATCCCACTTGAACAATGGTCATCTTTTCTAACCCATCCGGCTCCAAACTCACATCTCCCCAAATATTCCTTACTTCCACCACCAAGGCAACTCTTCTTGTTTCATTCCTCGTCACTTCCTCTACCTGCCTCTGTTGTTCTGCCTCACTCGCCCGTAACGCTCTTGTATTCGCCAACTCTTTTACCCTCCCCAAAGTTGTTAAATTTTTCTGGCCCAATCGAACCTTGTCACTGGTCCTCACACCACGAATCTCATCAATTTGAGTCCACAAATCATTCCATTGTCTTTTTACTTCAGCCAGTTTTGCTTCTGCCACTTCCAAAGCCTTAACTAAACCCTGACTTCTATCCGTTTTATAATCCGCTCCCAAATATTTTTTAATCTCATTATCTAAAGCAATCAAATCAGTATTATTTTTCTTCACCGTTGTCAAAACCTCATCCAAAACACCCAAATTAGTTGTGTTTGTATTTGCCACTGCCACCACCCCATCCAAATCTCTAATTTTCCCTAAAGTTGTTTGCCTCGTCCTCTCTGCTTCTGCTATCCAGTTCCTTAAACCAGTTATCGCCGTTCTGTACGAGTTTTCCGTCTGGTCAGGACTTATTCCGTGTTCCCGTCCATACCTAGCCGCCTCTGGCACAAGACCGCTCCATGTTGCCTGCAGTTGAACCAAATTTGCCCGACTTGTCGCCACCAGTTCTTCCTGTTTCAACCTTACTTCCAACTCTTTCACTGTCAAATTTTCCAACCCGGCCACTTCACCACCCGCCACCCTAGCAATCTCTGCTCTTAATTCCCGTCTTTTGGCCTCTTTTTCCTTATTCCATTCAAACTCATAATCTCCCTCCAACTCTCCATTGTTCCTATCTCTCCACATAAAACCTTCTCCACTTCTCGTATTTCTAAACTCCGCCTCAGCATTATTATCATCATTAATCATTTCTTGAATCGCTGGATTTGACAAAGCGTCAGTCACTGTCGCTGTTATACCCTTAATTTTGGCTGTTGTCTCCAAACCAGTTCTCGTCGCCACTAAACTCCCTATCTGCCCTGTCAACTTTTGTATCTCCCCCACACCAGTTTCCTCTCCCGCCAGCCTTTTGTATTCTGCCTTAAGACTTGTCAGTTTTTCCTGTCGATCGGCCAGCCTCGCTTCCAAATCTCCAATCGTCATTTTTTCCAAATCTGCCTTCTTCTGACCACCATCAATTCCATTTATCTGATCCACCAATTCACTTCTCTCTTCTTTCACTTTTGCCAAATCAGCATTCGCCCCATTTTCATCCAATTCGTCTGGCCGGACATAGTCTGTTTTTATGGCTCTAATTTGCCCCACTATCGTTGCAATTCTTGCCTCCGCCTCTGCTTCTGCTTTTTGCCTTACAATGTCTGCTTCATTTCCAGCAATTTTATCAACAGTCATTCTCTTGATCTCCGTCGTCGTCAAAGTACTCCAATCAACTCCCTCCACCCCCGCCGTCTCCGCCAACCTGATTACCTCGTCTCTTTTTTCTGCCTTTGCCACCTTCAAATCTTCCACATTTTTCTCTATCCCATCACTACTGTTATATCTCAAACCATAGCTTTCCATCTGTTTATCAAGTTCCTTAATCGCTCCGGACATAAACACACCATAGGCTGGTAATTTCCCACTAGTATCTGCTACCCTTTCAATTCCTAAACTCTTTAACGCGTCATATTCCCTTTTTATTCCATCCAGTCTGATTTCCAACTCTTTGTTCTCCTCACCGCTTCGTCTTACTGTTCCAAATTCTTTAGCCCTATCATTTTGTTTCTTAGTTTCATCTTCCCCAATCCCCACACTCCCAGTACCCTTTTTAAGAGCAATTTCATCATTAATATCTTTTATTGGCCTTTGTTTGCCCGTAACCGGATCTACCGTCGCCACCCCCAGCTTTGCTGCTTCCTTGTTCACTGCCACAATTTTTGCCTCAACTCTCCTCTTGTATTCCGAATGTTCCCAAATAGCCTTCCCATCATCGCCATATGCCGGAATCTCTGACAACCTCTCCCACTCTGCGTTCTCCGCTTCAGCAATTTTTATCGCTTCTTTCAATCTATCAAGTGTTTCCTGTCTTGTCGGAGCATTTGTCGAACCAGCTATTCGTAATCTTTCAGCATTGGCCCTTTCTTTTTCGGCTTCTGCTTGTTTTGCCACCACCGCCACCCGGACTACCACCGGATCTAAACTCGCCACCGGTATTGCCGGATCAACCACTCCCCACACCCTCGCACTCCCAATTTCCGCCGCCGACAAGGCACCCCCGCCATCACCGGGTTTAATCGTAGAATCCGCCACCGTACTACTATCCGCTTTCCCCACTACTGCGTACTTATTTTCCAAATCCGCTGTAATGTTTCGATTATGCATTTCTCGTGCTTCTCTTAAATTTCTTGCCACTAAAACTGCGTCCTTAGTTCCCTCTTTTCCACTGGCATATGAATAACCGCCACCAGGATAATCCACCGCTTCCTGGGCATTTATCCGCATATTTTCATAAATATTAGGCAACTCCGCCTTAACTTTAGCCAATATCGTTTGATTATCCGGATCATCCATAATTGCTTTCCATCGCCTCGATTCCTCAACCGCAATTTGGTTTCGTTTTTCCAAATTAGTTGTAAAGCCATCACTATCTGTCAGATCCCTTCCTGTTTCTGCCTTATTAAATTTTTCCAACGTCTGTTTTGATGCCCACGCTTTCACTTCAGCATCAGAACTATTACTCAAAGCGTCAAACATCATCCGCGCACTATCTGCCGCCACTCCATTATTTAATCCTGTAGTAATATTGTCCTTGTTTAAGGTTTTTTCTGCTAGATCAATTTCTTTTTTCCAAGCCGGAAAATCGAGTGCCTGCTTTGCTACCTCCAATCTTTCTGCCGAAGTGTTGCCCCCCGCCCGTCCACTACCCTCCCCAACCACAATCGCCAACGTATCCATGTCCCCGCTTCCCCGATTTCCTCTTGCTCCCGCCTGCGCCACCGTATAAGTTGGATCACCTTTGGCAGTAATCAATAAGAATGGCGTACTATCAGGCGTTAAAATACTATCCCCTGTTGCTCCGCCTCGGCCAATCACTGTTACTAAATTGCCCTCTCCATTACTATATCTGGCCTGAATTTGTTTATCAGTAACCAATACCCGGCTAACTACAGTGCCATCACCTCCCAGTTTAATTTCAAAATAATCACTTCCTCCTTGTTGGACAAAATAAGTTGTCTCCTCCAATCCCTTTTGCCTCCGGCCCTTATCAATTGCCACAGCTACCTCTAAAGGATCTTCGTTTTTATTGGTCATAGCTACCTTTAAATTTCCCTTAGAATCTTTACCCCGACTGGTGTCAAATTTCCCTGTCGTCACTGCATCTTCGATCAACTGATTTCTATCAATATTGTCTTTAGCTGCCATCGAATTATCTTCATTAACCAATCTACCCGTCGGGGTATCAACCTCACCCACTATTTTTATTGTTGACTCACCATTGGCATGAACTCGAAGCCCCAAAACCGTCTCCACTACTCCTCTGTTTCCGCCCAAAGTACCAGTTACCGCCACAATTGAGCTTTCCGGATCCAATTGCAAATCTGCCACCCAATCAGCCGCTGACGACTTAAAGGCTTTGTTTTCACTTCCTTTTAGTCCATTAAACTCTGGTGTTCCCCCTGCCCGAATTGCTCCTACCGCCTCCATTGCCAAATTCATATCACCCTGATATGTTTGGCCAAAGTTTGCTTTACCTCCGCCAGTTGGCACCGACACTTCCCTGGCATATCTGTCTCCTGTAGCCGTTCCTTGCGCCTGAATTTTAGTATCAACCGTTCTGGTGTATTCGGTTTCCATGGCTTGAGCAAAAGTTCTTACCATCGACAGCTCTTCCAGCACTCCCCCCACTCTTTGAGATAAATTCTCCACCCCATCAAAGCCTTCACCCAATACCGATTTCAATTCCACCTCACCGCCACCATTTTTTAAAATCAAATCTAACTCAGTCTTTTTCTGTCTTACTTTCTTGAAAAAATCAGGCGAAACTTCATTTTGTTTGGCTAAATTTGTCATAATCGCCTCTTCAGTTGTCTTGTCGAATCTCGAAATTTTCAGTGTTTCACCTTCGTGTGTAACACTAGTAACCAACCTCCCTTCATGAGCTTTTTGATCTCCTTTTACTAAAATCTTTTCTTCGCTTAAAACTTGAGCCACTTTCTTAGTCGCCAATACCTTAATATCTGTATCCGAATAAATTCTACTTTCCCCTTTAGAGATAATTCCTTGAGTGTTGATATCCAAAGTAATTTGCGCCTCATCGGCATAACCGGCCGCCCTCCTTGTCAGTTTCTTCCAAACACTATTTGCTTGTTTGGACATCGGATTTTCCACATCCATTACATGATCCCTAGTAAAAGATAATTCATTATTAGACACCACTACGTATTTGGCCTCCATCAATGATTTGAAATAAGCTGGGTCAGACAATTTTTGCGAATCAAGTATTACCACTTTGTCACCAAACCTAGTCATTCGATTCAAGTTTCGTTGAATATTAGGTTCTGCCCCTTCTTTGGCTAAATATATACCTGTATCTATTCCAAATACCTCTGTTTTAATCCTCAAAATAATCGCTCCTGCCATTGTCTTACCTCCGGCTGTTACCAGTTCCTTTGCCACCGCATCATCGGCCAAACCAATTGCCACCAATTCTGACTGCGCCTGTCGAGATATCCTTACCCCGTCCTCATCAATCGATGTTCGATGCTCCACATCCCTTTGCACCCAATCAATTGCAATTCTTTGATCTTCAGTTAAGGCCGATAAATCCAATCTCGCCTCTTTTATTGCCCCCAACTCTCCCAGTCTTCTTCCATAGCTATCTATCTCTCTCTGATCAGGAGTCGCTTTAGATCTTTCAATTGCTAACTTTTCCTGGACCGATCTGATTTCTGTCAACACATCCACCTGTTGCAAATCCTTTTGCAATTCCATTAATTTTTTACCAGGATTATCAGTCATCTCTAATCTGCTTTCCACCTGATCTAAAGCCTGGTAATACCGATCTTTTAACCCTTCAATATCTGTTCCTTTAAATTTATTTGCCAACTCCGACACTCTGGTTTTTTGTTCAGCATTTCTCTTTGAGGTTGGTATCGCTTCCAATTTTTTCAACTCTCGGAATTCCGCCAGTTCTGTATGCGCTTCCTGTAGTTTTTTTACTTCAGTACCAGCCTCACCAGTGGCTATCTTTTCAAACACTTTCTGTGTTTCCACCTCCGCCACCGTTGGCTGTTTTTTTGGACCCAATCCAACTGCACTTGTCAAATCCTCAAACCAAGTTCTCGGTTTAATCTCTGGAACCTCCACTGCTTTTAAAGCTATGTCAGATGACAATACTGTACTATCAGCCTCCTTAACCACCGCTCTGCCCATTTCTTCTGAAACAACTTGCCAATCTGCCGGTTTAACCATCAGCGACTCTGACTTAGTAACCACCGGCGCCACCGGCCCCGGATCTCCAACAGTCGCCAGAATATTAGCTTTTTTCATTTCATAAGCCACTTCCGCCAGTTTAATTTTTGACTCAAGATCTCTTTTTGCAAACGCTAGGCTTTCTGGTTCAAGGCTATTTTCTTTTATCCTCTTTTCCTCCGCCAAATACTCATCATTTAACCTTTTTTTAGTATCGGCCAATTCCTGCTCGGCTGCCACTAATTCCGCCTGTTTTTTCGCCTCCACTACCCCGTTACCTGTTTCCAACACTTCTGCTCTCTTCTGGGCCAATAATCTATCAGCCTCTTCAATTGCCCTAGCTCTTGCTATCTTTGCCTCTGATACTGCATCAATTGGATTGTCTGCTGTTTTCGCCCTTTCTACCGCTCTATTAAACTCTTCTATCGCTGCCTTTCTTGCCTCTGTCGCCACCCTCTCCGCCTCAATTAACTGTTGTTGTTCTATATCTGTTAATGGCCTCTTTGCTTCGGCAACAATTTTGGCCCTCTCAACTGCTACTTTTACTGCCTCATCGAGTTCATTTGCTATTCTTGTTTGAGCCTGATTAACTTCTTCAGCCGCTCGTCGATATACTTCATCGTTTCCATTGGCCGACCTAATCGTCTCGGCATATTTTTCCCCCGCCTCAATTGATTCTTGCCTCTTTGATTGTCTAATCGCCTCAATCTCCGCCACTATTTTTGGCGCTAATTCAGGATCTACCCCCTCAAGAAGAACTTCATTTGATTTTCCTATCTGGCCCTCCGCCGCCTCTCTCCTGGCAAATTCTATATTGGCATTAGTCAAAAGAGCGCTCATTCCCGACTGTAAGCACATCAATACAGTCGCCCCCTGTGGATCATTATCAAAAGCCGACTTACAAGCTGTAACTGTCGTCACATAATTCAAAGCCAAGTCTGCCGGATTTAAATATTTATTCATTCCAGCCGCTATTTGAAGTCCATTTCCTCCTTGTAAAAACCGATAGGCCTGTACCGATCTACCCACCGCTCCCAACGCCATCATACTAGAAATGATGCCACCTTCAATATTATTGTTAAGAAATTGGTCAGCTGCCTGAGCACCAAACAGTGGCACTCCACCCGCCGACACAAATACATCAGCCACACTGGCAACTTTGGTCAACCGCACCCATCCTACCGCCTTAGCAATTGTTCCCAAACCACCAGCGCCTGTTGATGCTGCCGAAAATGCTGCATTTCCCCAAGCTAATGCGCAACTGCGGTTATTAGTAATATTAGCCCCGTCACCACAAGCCATGGCCACATCACCCGCACTCATCACTGTTGACGCCGCCCCCAAGCCAGTTCCCACTGCTCCCAAAAAAATAGGCACACTCATTCCTCCAGAAAGAAACCCAGTTCCCACTCCCACCACCACCCCCACCGGCGCCGCCGCCCCCGGGCTCCATTTCATCACCCAACCACGATTTCTCTCTTTCCAAGCCTCAGAATCCTTTTTATAATCATCACTTTCATAATAAGCTTGCTCCAACAAATCCAACTCACCTCCATTAGCCAACTTATCTTGAATTGCCATCGCCCGCTCATACGCCGCCACCGACCCATCAATCATATCCTGCCCTCTGGCCACCATTCCATTTGTTATACCATTGAAGAATATAAAGTTCCCTACCGCACTAAATCGTGTATTTTGCTTTTCCAAATCCTTTACCATGTCCTGCATTGGCGTCTCCGAATCTTTATAACCTTTTGTTTTTTCCGTCAAATGGCAACCACCATCTCTCACCTCCACCCACCCCAAACTACCCAAAGTATTTCCAAAAGACTGGCAAATTTCTGCCTCTGCTACCAATGTTGGTGCATTTGGATTAAGAATTGTTAGTGCCGCTACCGCTGTTTTTTTGTTTGCCACCCCACAGTCAACCAGCCCTAAACCTTGACATTTTTTTAAGTTCTCCTGGCTTGACCCTAGTCTTTTTTCCACTTCTGCCTCTATTTCCTTCTTCATCTTGGTGTAATACTCAATTGTTGCCCCGGGGAATCCTTGTTTTTGCATTTCCTCCGCCGTCATCGCCAACAATTCTGGCTTAACTGTATCGCCGTAACTGGCCACTATCTCTTTCCTTAAGTCTTCTTCAGTCGCCCCACCGGTATAACTATCCCAATAATCTTTCTCTCCCACTATCCTAATAATGTCTTCTTTTGAATACCCCAAATCTCTCATTTCCTTAATTTTTAAAGCCGTCGTCATTGATGTGTAAATCCCGTTTATTTCATCAATTTTTTCGAAGGTATCCCCCAGCTTTTTTGCATCTGCCCCCGGGTAAAATTGAGTCACCAACTCCTGCACCGACTTTCCTCCGCAAATTTCATTCTTCTGATCTGCGCTCATGTTTTCTGAAAGTGTCTCCAAACACTTCTTATCTAGAACACTCCGATCACCAGTTAAAACTTTCAACTCCATAATTTTTTGCTCATTTTCTCTCTTTTCTTTGGTAATTTGCTCCAAAACCATTACACCCAACCCCCTGTCAACTCCCGCCTTGTCACCATAACCACTAGTCTTCAATTTTTCATCCCAAAATTTAACCAAATCTTCAGACACTTTTTGACAAAAACCACTCCCACTCGCTCCCGCCACCCCAGCATATTTACACTCCATCTGAGCCTTAATAAAAGCTTGCTGATAATCAGCATAAGCCTTCTCCACATCTATCTTTTTTTGAACTACCGCCGTCAAATCATTCTCACTTTGATATTTACCCCCATAAATCGGTTTAATATCTTGCTCAAACGATAGCTTCATTTTTTCATCACTGGCCACACAATTTGGGTCATACTGCCTGTCAGCCTGATTACAACCATTCTCCCTATAACTCCTATAATTTGCCTCATACTCCGCCAGGGCTACCTTAGCCTTATTCTCCGCCTCAATTCTCTTGTCAAACTCCGCCTCAAAACCACCTTCTTTTTTAAACTCATCGGTGTAATAAGGAAAAACTTCCTTAAACGCCTCCTGATTCTTGTTCAATTTTTCCACACAACTTGGCTCCCCCGCCATTGCCGGATTAAAACAGTCGTTTTCCTTTAAATCCCGATAGCTGTCTTCATAGTTTGTCAACGCCTTAGGCGCTTCAATTTGTTTTTTCACCTCTTCTTTAATTCCAGCTTCAAGTTCCGTCTTGTTTATCGAACCAAAAACCGCATCAAAAAATTTTTTATTTTTCTGAAATTCACTATCCAGTTCTTGCCGGCTCTGGCCACAGTCAGAATTCCCCATCGGATCCCCCGAGTCACTACCACAATCAACCAAGTATTTTTTATATCCCGCCTGGTAATCAGCCATCAATTTCACAATGTCACTGACTATTGCTTCCTCTGACTGGCATGGCTCACCCACCAACGGGCACGTTGCCCCTTTCAAAATTTCTCCATTACAAAAACAACTAATCTGCCTGATTCCCGGCGTTGTTTGGCCACCACCGCCACCGCTATTTGGCACTACTGTTGGCGTCAAGGCTGCCAAACAACTATTATCGCCAGCCAGACTATGCCAACACCAATCATTGCCACAAAAAGCCTTGTTAGTTCCCCGGCAAACCGGAGAACCTTCTCCCGGGTCGGAATTCGGATTACATTGGTCGCAAGTCGGAGTTTTACCACCCGCACAAGTGCCACTATTACACTTACCACTCAAACAATCACTGTCCTGGGAACAACCGGCCGTGCTTTTACAACTTCCATTCTCACAAACTTCCCAGCTGGCGCAGTCATTTGGGCCAGAGCATCCACCACCTTTACACTGGCAATTTTCGCAATTGGGACGCTCGGCCGGGCAATCGCTATTACTGTGGCAACAACTCTCTCCTCCACCTCCTCCACCATTATTAGTCGGAGGATTGGTTGGTTGTGGCGCACTACAGCCATTAGTACATCCCGGAGCATCATTATCACATCCACCGGAGCTCCAACTCTTGTTCCCATTACCATCAGTACACTCTTCCACTTCTTTCGCCTTACCACAACCACAACATTCTCCGTAAGTCCGACACCCTTCCGCTGCTCGATTTCTCGTATCCTGACTCTGGTTTACCAGTCTAGTTGCCAACGGTATTGCCACCAACATTAACACCATTCCCACCAACACCGGAATTTGAACCAAACCGCCCATCCTTCTCCTGTTATTAATAATCACTACAGAGTCTAAGAAAAACAGCCATCAAAGTAAATATAATATACTCTATCAAATTTCCCTTATAGGCCGTTTTTTAGCCAAAACGTCATAACTTATTTCCCAAAGCGTTATGACATCACCGCCACTGCCACTGCCACCGCATCGGCCGCGTGCGACGGCCTAATATTCTCATCTGTTTCCAGTATTTTTTTCACCATAAATTCTACCTGTGATTTTTCTGCCCTCCCATAGCCCACCAAGGCCATCTTTACCTGCAGTGGCGTTACTTCTTTTAATTCCACTCCCATCTCGCTCACCACCAGTTTAATTACTCCAATCGCTTCCGCCACTTTTATGGCCGATTTAGCATTTTTAGCAAAAAATAACGTTTCCACCGCCACTACGTCAATTGGATACTTGCTTATAATTTCCCTTATTCCATTCGCAATCAAACTTAATCTTTTCCCACTGTTATCAGTCTTTTTTGTTTCTATTACTCCATAGCCAACCAATCGACGACCGACGACCGACGACCGATCATCTAGAACCCCCCATCCTGTATTTGCTACTCCCGGATCAATTCCTAGAATCATTTGATTAGTAATCAGTAACCTGTAACTAGTAATCAGTTTACCAATTACTGTTTACAAATTACCAGTTACTAATTATAGGCCGAGGCCTCATTTCTCCACTTTTCCACACTCCTGTCCCATATCTTTATTTATATTAAATCAATTGTTTTTATAAGACATATTTTAATACTTATAACTAATAATTTTTCATATCCCATAACTCGTAACTGATAACTCGTAACTGATAACTGATAAAATAAAATAATGGATCTCTCATTGCTTCACCAACCCCTCACCAAGGCCTTCCCCAGCCTTAAAGCATACCTAAATCACCCTCTAGCGCCTTATACCACCGTCAAAATCGGCGGCCCGGCCGACCTATTCATCCAAACTTCATCAAACGACGAATTGATCAAGGTTCTAAATTTAATTGGCGAAGAAAAAATTCCCATTACTATTCTCGGCAACGGCAGTAATGTTTTGATTTCTGATGCCGGCATCCGCGGGATTGTTATCAAAAATTCCGATTCTTCAATTAAATTTAATGACAACCACACTGTTACCGTCGCCTCCGGCACCCCCCTCCCCCTCCTCATCAACCAAACCATCAACCACTCCCTCACCGGCCTTGAAGAATTTAGCTATATTCCCGCCTCAACAGGTGGCGCCGTCTGGAGCAATATCCACGGTGTTAATAAAAGCAATTTCGATAAGTTTATCGTCTCGGTCGAAATGTTAGACCTAGGGCGAAGCAAACAATTTTTCAGCCCACAGCGAAAGATCCAGTTACCACAGGATCCCGAAGGTAGCGCGGACTGCAAAAATTCGTTTGCAAGCCCAAAAACAATTAACCATGACAATCTAAAATGGGATTACGATTTTTCAGAATTCCAAAATCACCCCGAGTGGCTCATTTTATCCATCACCCTATCTCTATCCCAAGGTAACTCCAACACATCAAAACAACTCGTTTCCGACATAATTGCCAAAAAATCGGTTACTCAATCCATGAATTCTCTCGGCTGTGTTTTCAAGAATCCAGCAAACGATTCTGCTGGCCGAATCATCGACCAAGAACTCGGGCTAAAAGGCCACGCCATCGGCGATGCCCAAGTTTCCGACAAACACGCCAATTTTATTGTTAATAATGGGTCAGCCACCGCCACCGACTATCTCTCCCTCGTCCGCCTTATCCAATCCCAAGCCAAATCCAAACTCGGTATTAATTTAGAACCAGAAATTAAATTGTTGGGAGAATTTTGATTTTGTTCATTACAATATATTCCCCATAATACTCTTGTCAACGACTCACAATTCAGTTAATGTTTCCAGGCTATTTCTAGCAACCATCCAAGATTCTATCGCACTGTTGGCATTAACCTTATATCTCTGGGCGTATTTTCTAATTTTTCTAGCTGCCTCTTCTGTCACTTTTCCCACCACTACTCCTTCATCTACAACTTCTCCTAATCTATCAATATTCAATAATAAATCACGCCCTTCAGTTCCTCTTTCAGACTTGGTTTTAACTAATGGATCCATGGTTTCAATAATAACTGGATGTCCGTCAACTATGTAGGTATTAACGGGAACCGCCAACTCATAAGCATCTCTGTCTCGATCACCAACCTCTGCCACCCCTATATACTCTAAAACGCGCGCTAAGGTTTGATACTCATCACTATAATAGATCGCGTTATGTTTTTGTGTAAGCCATTCATGTTCGTCCGATTCGCAATATCCAGATCCAGTTTCCAATCTCCGTTGTCTGACCAACTGCATAATATCATTCGCTCTTTTCGCATCTTCATCAGCTGGAATACGTTCCACCAACAAACCTCCTTGGCCAGTAAGAAGATAATCTGGAAAGTTATCTGGCAACAACTCATGAAGAATTTTATGAAGATAAAATTGCGCCTTGAAAAATTCAGGACCAGCCACTAAAGCATCTTTGTTTTCTCCATCCCTGGAATATTGCACCCAAACCTTATCACCTCTTTCTCCGGCGACAGTAACCACTTTTTCTCTACCCTCACCAACCACATCTTGTCCCAAATGAAGATGGTTTCTCAAAACCACTTCATAATTAACGCCATCTCCACTCATAGTCAAAAGTATATACCATCACCCTTAAACTGAACCTTTAAACTTTTCTACCACCTCTTTCAACTCTTTTTCTGCATAATCCAACACTTCTGTTTTAGTTGCTATGTCAACCCTACTAGTATAGGTTTCTAAAAACTTATGGAGTAGTTTTTGAGCTTCTTCAAATAACAATTCAACAAATCTCCCTTCTAGTTTTAATTCTCTTATCTTCTTCAATAATTCTTCCTCTGATTCATCGTCAGAAATCTGCAATTCTAGCCTATCAAAGGCCTCCATCATAATTTTCTCTTTGGCCTTTTCCACATAACTCTTTCTCTCTTCCTCGGCCATCCCCAACTTCTCCAAAGACTTGTCAAATATCCGACTAATAACTCCGAAATAGGTTAGATCAATTAGGTTATTCATTTTTGACTTACCTCCTTAATTAATTTTCTAAAACCTCTAACCGCTCGCTCATCCGACTCAACAAGTTCTCTCTTTGTACGAGAAGTTATCAATGGCAATACCCCAAAAGACAAAATAAAACCAACCACCATACTATCAGCCGCCATCTTCGCATTACTAGTTAACAATCCAACTACGAGGGGTGTCGCTGATATACCACCAATCATTGCCACACACAACTTCCTGACAATATCAGTAAACCTCTTGTCCCGAGCCACACTACGATTGTCTACCAGCTTGTCAAGCTCAACAACCAACCAAGCACGCAAATTCTCCTGACTACTATCGCTTACCTTTGTCGCTTGTGCCACTTCCACCGCCAAACCTCCCGCCCCATTCACTCCCACCTTCTCGGCCCTCTCCAACACATCTTTCAATCCTTCAATCCTCTCAATATCTCCATTAATTCTCCTAACTTCTTCGTTAACCATCGCCGATTTCTCTCTTAACTTTGTATCAGCCACTTCAAATAAAGCCATGTCGTCCGAATTTAACCTATCCGTCCCCACCGCAGTTTCTCGGTTTACCACCAAACCGTACTCCTCATCACGATGGCAACTTCCCTCCCAAATCTCGAGCGCGCAACCTCCCATTCCGCCATCCACCCCCATCACTCTACTATTCTCGACCAACTTATTGCCATCATCACTGATTTGCCCACACTGTCTAACCCACACCCTTACACCTTCACCACTCTCACCCACCAACCTTTCCACTGCAACATTAAAAAGCCCTTCTGGTGTCTCTAACAAAACCTCAGGCCTAACCTTATCATCCGATCCTGTACGATAACGATTAACTCCGCCAACACTCCTCAAAAGATCGCGACCAGTCTCAACCAATCGACCAAAAAATACCATTCTTTGTCCATTTTCACCAATACCAACTGAACTCTCTTTACTTGTTAAACGGCTTGTCATTTTTTTCTTAACCTCTAATGCCCCCATTATCCTATAGTCTTTTTCTATTCACAGGACATTTACCGGACAAATGCCGGACATGTTATATTTAACTCAACTATGGCCACTTATGATCTTGAAGCCTATCAACAACTCGAATCAGAGCTAATCCACTCCATTGACACTAAAACCAGCATCCTCCTCTTATCCCTCCCTGGCATGGGGCTCACTCATCTTCTTAAATCGTTTGCTGAAAAACATCACGCTAAAAAAATTAAATATATTGAAAAAGAAAACGAACCATTGTCTGACTTCAATATTCTTAACCTCGGTTTCGATCAGCAACCTCAAACCGCTTCTTCAATTGCCGACCAGTATTTTGCCCAAGCCAAAATTGGCCAAAATTTTGCTCTAGCCATCACCAACCCCGGCTTCATTCACAGCTCTGAATTTCAACTCTCCAAATACCACAATCACCTTTATAAAACTTATTATCTACCACCCCTGTCTCCTAAAGATGAAAAGTTAGTTATCAGTCAGTTTGGCATTAAACTTAAGCCCGATGATTACCTCAAAATTTACTCCGAAACTGGCGGCATTGTCCAGCTCACCAAATTCGTCGCCACTAATTATCCTCTAAATTCCAATCCCGAAACTATTAACAATCTTGACCGCATCCTCAAACCCATTGCCCAAATTTACCTCTCCTGTCAATCAGACCAAGTTAAAGACATTAAAAGCCCACTTCTCGACCAATTTATCAAAAAAAATCAACAAAACATAATCACCATTACTGTCAATTTCGACCTGTCTTTCAGTGAAGCTGGCATCCCTTCCCCCCACCGGCTCAATAAAATCGAAAAAGATATTCTTGAATTTATGCTTCTTCATCAGTTTGAAATCAATAAAGAGCAAATTTCTGATCTTAAGTGGGGCCAGGGTAAATACGACAGCTTTTCCGATCAAGCCATTGCCAAAACCATGCGCCGTCTAAACGACAAACTCTCCCGCTACCAAATCCAAACCATTCCCAAGGTTGGTTATCAACTAACCGTTATTTCCTATGGCCGCCGAAGATAGAGAAGTTATTGTTCTACCGGTGCTAGCAAACCATGCCCAATTGGCTGTCTTGCGCGATGTTGACAGCACCAGAACCGTCCTTCTACCTCTTCTTAAACACTTCCCCCAACCAACAACTAAAACAACTACCACCGAAACAGAACCTCAACTTTCTCAAAATACTCTCGAAATTATGGCTTTTGCCATGTCAGATCTTGGCTTACCGCTACTTGCCGCTTGCCACCTTGCCCACAAAAATCGAGACAGAGACTTATTCCAAATCAAAGCTAACCTCATCGCTCAATATGGTCAACCAAACGAAGATGTTCAAGCCCCAGCTGTTGTCGCCCTTGGCGGCCTAAGCAATATGGGCAAAAGCATCCTAGCCACTGCTATCGCTCACCAAAATAAACCAGAAATAATTCAAGTCGTTAGTTTAGCCGGCTTCTCTTCTATTGACTACATTTCTTTATACACCGACATTTTAAATCAGGCTGGTTTATTAAATAATCAACCATTAGATATCAAAGCGGCTGTCGCCGCCATCAACCAATATTGGCAACAGAACCCCAAAAACAATTCTACAACCGAAAAATGGAACCTTAACCTCGCCCTCGACAAATTCTGTAAATTATTTGAGAACGGTAACCGCCCTCCCATTGTTGTTGTTGACATGCCCGGGCTTAAATTGCCTCAGCCAGGCCAAACAGCCAGACCAACTAATGTCTTTGACGATGTTTGGCGGTGGGCTGTTCAGCACATCACACCTGAACGGCTTGAAGCCCCAGAGGTTATTGCCTCATCGCCAATTGTCGACGAGGAAACCGTTATCCAAAATTATTTACGTCAATTTGACAAACTCCTACCTGACCTCATATTGGCCGACCGTTTACGCACTGGTGTTTTTTGGTATTGGCTAGCCGGAGATGATGACGAGTCTTGGGATTACTACCTAGATTGGCGAACAATACAAAACCAAATTCAAGATAAAATTTCTACTTCCACAACCTCCCCACTGGGCATTGCTCTACCCTGATTGCCAAGCAAAGTTTGCCTCCAACCTGTTCTCTTTGCATTCCAACCCTCACCTCAATCATTCCCTTAAACGGGCAAGTTTGCACCCCGCCTTTTTCATACCACGGCAATTTTTCCACATCCCCCACCACACACTCCCGCTCTCCAGCCATATAAATAATTATATTCTTTCCACCACCATATATAATCAAATTCATGTTTAAAGAAGGACTACTTCAACCACGGCTCGATTTCAGCCAATTCAGGCCAGACAGTTTTTTCCAAGTTTCTATCAATCCAAATATCCGACAACAACTTATTGCCTACCCGCCTTCACCAGAAGTGTTGATGTATCCACTCACAAGCATAGGTCTACCATACGATTCAGCCACCCATACCCCCTCCTACATTATCTCTCCGAAGTATCTTGAGGGGCTAGCCAAACAATATGGAATAGTTACTCTCGGAGATATCCTCCATGCATCACCCGATACCACTCTGACACTTCACGAAGATCGTCGGAGTAAAACCAAGGTCATACCCGGTGTCAATAGAATATTAGAATACCTCGCCATTGGCCCAGAAACATGGCTCATTAAAGAATTATTTGATCGTCCTCTTCCAGTTTTCGATTTACCCTTTGCTCGTCAAGATAGACTAAATGCTATTAAAAGAGCACTAGACACAGCCACAGAATATGATCTCATCAACCGAGGGCACGACAAAAGAGGAGCTACCCCCCGTCCCGGCATAACCCCAACCCAACGTTTGATCTTACACCTACGTTACGGGCTCGAACACGGTATTTGTCTAAGCCACCTAGCCTCAGCCCAACAAGCCATATCCGCCGGCCTTATTCAAACCAAACGAACCTCTCCAGCTCAAATTACCCAACTTACTATCGACAACCTCCAATCAGCCCTTGACAGACTCAGAGAACATCGTCCTTTTCAAAAATGTTTCTATCGTTTATATGAAGGTTAAAGGCCAAAATCCCCTCTCAAAGAACATTTTTGGACCTGCCTGCCGGCAGGCAGGCTTTTCAACTCAAAATCACCCTCCCCACAAACCTCACCAACGCCAGCTGACGGCGCCAACGTTTAGGCTCCTGAATCAGGCTGTAAAGCCACTCTAATCCCATTCTTCTCACCCATTTTGGCGCTATTTTTAGGTCGCCACTATAGTAGTCAAAGCTCCGCCCCACCCCCATCACCATCCCCACTTTCAATTTATCTTTATTTTTCAAAATCCACTCCTCCTGTTTCTTCATCCCATAGGCCACAAACAAATAATCCGGCTGAAACTTATTTATTTTTTCAATTACCATCGAGTTTGACTCGACCGGCTCCCCCGCGCACGTTTCTATTTTCAAATTATTTTTAAAATTAAAAATTAAAAATTTAAAATTTCGAGCCGCAACGGCGGCTCGGTCTCCCCACCCCCCCAATAAAAAGACCTTCTTCCCCGTTCTTCCCGCCTCCTCAATCATTTCCTTCATCAACTCACTTCCCGCTATCAACCCCTCCCTATGTTTCCCTCCCAAAATTTCTATCCCCACCCAAAACCCAATCCATAACTTTTTCAAAATAGTTTGTAAATTTGGAAATTGTTTTTTAGAACTTGTTTGCGAAGCGAAGCGGAGTCCGCCTCTGGCGGAGAAATTGTTTTTTGTAATTTGGAACTTCTCCTGCAGGGCTTTAGCCCACAGGAGACCAATCCCATCCATCACATTTATATCCGTCTTGTTCAACAACTCCATATAGCTCTTATCCTCAACCGCCTTCATCACATGTTCCGGATTGACCGTCGCAATCCAAAATGGTTGAAAATTACGAAGCGAAGCGGAGTCCGTCTCAGACGGAAAAATTTCCCTCTTTGTACCTACAAAGAGGGGTACTCCCCACAAATCCCAAGCTTTAAACCCACTTCTCATATTATGATTATAAACCCTTAGCACTCCCTCTCCCTCCTGCCAAAACTAAAATATTATAAAAACTAGCTATCTTCAGCCTCAATTTAAAATTTAAAATTTAAAATTTTATCTATTTTTTTAATAAAACTATATCAAACTCCACTTTCCTCTCTAGTTCAAACCAATCCATTTTCTTAAATTTTTAAATTCTTAAATTTTTTTTAGCAAATCTCTCTATAATTCTTAATTTTTCACCATTATAAGCTAAAATTCGCCCCAAAAACTATCACTTTATAAGTCTATTTACATAACTATATCACCTATTCTTCGCCAAACTTATTATAAGTTACCAATTACCAATTACTAATTACCAATTACTAATCATATTGAACAACTGTTTTACTCAAACTATTTATCTATATATCAACAGAAACTATCTTAATTCTTATCTCTTATCTCTTATTTCTAATTTAGATTTATATTGTCTTTTTTTGGAAATTAGAAATTGGAAATTAGAAATTATTCCAAAATATTACAAGTTAAGATTTTGGAATGTATCACCGTAGCGCTTGCCTATAGATTTCCAAATTCTCCACCGCCATCCCCACCCCCCTGATTACCGCCATTTGCGGCTCAGAAACCACATGAGTCGATACCCCAATTTCCCGAGTCATTAAAGTGTCAAATCCCCTCAACTGAACACTCCCACCACACAACACAATTCCTCTGTCGGCCACATCCGACACTAACTCCGGCGGTGTCACTTCAAGTGTCTGCCTCACCGCCCCCACAATCACTTCCAACACTCCTAAAATCGCCTCATACACCCCGTCCGAATCAACCACCTCATTCTTCGGCAAACCATTAACCACATCCCTCCCCGACACCTCCATCGTCTCCGGACGTTTCAACTTCACCGCACTCCCTAATTTTATCTTTATCGCCTCGGCTGTCTGCTCCCCCACCAATAAATTATGTTTTTTTCTCAAATAGGACACAATCGCTTCATCAATTCGATCTCCTCCCACCCGAATACTACTATGAGCCACCACTCCGCCAAGAGCTATCACTGCCACTTCAGTTGACCCGCCACCCACGCTCACCACCATATTCCCAAAAGACTCAGCGATCGGAATTTTTGCTCCAATGGCCGCCGCCAATGGCTCATCGATTAGATTAACCTTTCTTGCTCCGGCTGCCAGGATTGCATCAATCACCGCCCTTAGCTCTACTTCAGTTGCTCCGCTTGGCACCGACACCAACACTTCCGGGCCAAACATCCACAGTTTTCCCATTACTTTTCTCAAAAAATACCTCATCATTGCCACCGTTACCTCAAAATCAGCCACCACCCCCTCGTTCATTGGTCGGATAACCTCAATATAATCCGGAGTTTTCCCCGACATTTTCTTTGCCTCTTCCCCGGCTGCCAACAGCTGTTTGTCCTCAAGCGCCACCGCCACCATTGTTGATTCATTTAAGACTATTCCTTCTCCTTCAGTCCAAATCACCGTGTTTGAAGTCCCAAGATCTATTCCCAATCTTTTAAATAATCTCATCTCCTCATTTTACACACTTAAACATTTAAAATTAAAAATTGATTAAAAATTTCAAATTTCAAATTAAAAATTTGTCTGTAAATCTCCACCATTTCTTATCTCTTAGTTCTTGCATCTTATCTCTTAATCCTTTATACTAACTTCATGTCCCGTCCATCAGATAACAGGAGTCTCCTTATTCTCCTTTCTGTTCTTACCTTCGTTGTTTGTGGCACCTACATCCTGGTGGTTTTTGGCAAAGGCTATCGTCTTAATTTTAGCAATGGCCCAAAATTTCAAGCCACCGGTCTTCTTTCCGCCACTTCTTCCCCCAAATCTGCCTCCGTCTATCTCGACGACCGCCTAGTTACCGCCACCGACGACACTCTCAATCTCGTCCCGGGAAATTACCAAGTCAGGATTGCCAAAGATGGTTATCTCCCTTGGGCTAAACTGGTCACTATCAAAAAAGAAATTGTCAGCCCGGTTAGTGCTCAACTCTTTCGTTCTGCCCCCAATCTTAAACCGGTTACTTTCGTCGGAGCCATCAACCCCACCGTCAGCCCCGACAATACCAAAATAGTCTTTGCTGTTGCATCCGCCTCCGCCACCAAAGACAATGGCCTCTACCTCCTTGAAGACCAGGGCTATCCTCTCTCTTTCGGCCACAACACCCCCAAACAAATCGCCCCCGACTTTGTTGGTATTAATTGGTCTCACTTTAGTTTTATTTTTGCTCCCGACGGCAAATCCATTCTCGCCACCAGCCTCAAACCTGCCATCAACTACTTAATAAAACTTGATTCTGCCATCACTTCTGGCAAACTTTTTGATGTCACCACCCAAATACCTATTATTAAAGAGGAATGGCAAACTCAACAAACTACCCTCATTAATTCTCAAATTTCCCGTCTGCCATCCTCACTTCAATCGGCAATTTCTACCCAAAGTTCCTCTCATCTTCAATTTTCTCCCGATGAATCGAAAATTCTCTATCTTGCAAACAAAAAAATTAATCTTTCTCCTATCCTCACTGTTACTCCACCCAGCCAAAACAATCTTCCCCAGCAACGCCAAATTGAACCTCTAAAATATTATGTTTATGACCTCAAAAACGACACCAATTATCTGATCGCCGATAATGGCCAGTTTTCCCATCTTTTTTGGCTCCCCAATAGCGACAATCTGATTTTAGCCACCACCGACACTATTTACGCTTCTGACTCCGATGGTTCCAACCGCCAAACTCTCTTCAAAGGCCAGTTTATGGCTCTGGTTCTAGCCACTTCCACCAACGGCCTTGATCTGGTTACTGTTATCTCACCCTACGACAGCGCCCCCGAAAACCTCTACGCCATTACGATTAGGTAAAAAGTTTCTAACGTCATTGCGAGGAGTCCCGATTTATCGGGAAGACGAAGCAATCCCAAACGAGATCGCCACGGCCTTCGGCCTCGCGATGACGTGATTTTGATTTACCGACATTTCTCCATCTCCATCTCTTTAATCCCCTTCAGCATTTCTCCCACTTGGCCTTCCGTCCAGCCACTTTGGTTCAATTTGGCTTCCAACACTTTTATCCTTTCATTCAAAACTACATCGTTAGCACACCTCTCTTCAATCTCCCGATAAGGAGCTTCTAATAGGGTGTCGCTTTTCACCACCGGCTGCTCGGCCACCGTCGACTCACCTAAAACCACCGGGTTATTGACCTCCATAAAACTCGCCATCTGCCCTACCTCTACCATCCGAAGAGGCACCAGAGCCATAATTGCAATCGCAAAACTAACGATCAAAGTTCTAGTATTTCTATCTTGATTATTCATAAATTAAGTCTAGGTATTTTCCCCTCCTTTGTCAAGCCCATCCTAAAATATCCTATATTTATAATTAATTATTTACAAACTTGTTCCTTATTTCGTAATTCTAGATTCTAGATTCTAGATTCGTATATTCTAAATTCCCCCCTACCCCCCACCCCAATTAACCATTAAGTTCTCTGGCATTCATCTCCCGCTCCTGCTAATTTTTATTAACCAAGATTTCAATATATATATCAAAACACTATTTAAGATAAATCTATATAAACAAAGCCATCACTACCCCACCTATCCTGTAATTCAAAAGTCCTATTTATCATTTATAATACTCATACCTACAAGGCTAGAGCGGGTTTACCTGCCGTAGCCTTGACTACGAGTAGAAGCGGGCATTGCCCGCCGAAGCTCGAAGAGCGTAGGCGGGGACTAGCGCAACTGGTAGCGCGCACGGTTCGGGATCGTGAGGTTGCGGGTTCGAATCCCGCGTCCCCGACTCTAAGTCCAAAAAGTTTCAAAGTTAGAAAGTTGAAAGCAAATGATAATTTACTTTTTACTTTTAGGACTTTTTGGACTTTCAAACTTGTTCTCGTCCCTATAGTTCAATGGATAGAACGCGGGTTTCCTAAACCTGAAATGGTGGTTCGTTTCCACCTGGGGATACACAATTACCGTACCGATTGAATCCATCTAGTCTACTATCTCCGCATCTTTTTCTAACATCTCCGTATTTTCTCTGCATCGTTTTTACTCTTTTTTCCTCTCTAGTCAATAACCGTAAAAAGATAAAAACAGATACATCGAAGTATTATCTTTATCTAATTTAGTAGATCACATAAACCGCATTCAAAGCCAAACCAACCATTGTCGACCACCAACTCTATCTATTTCCTATTGTCATTTCTACATACTGCCTCCACATCAAAAGCTATTTTTAATAATATTTCACGGTTGTCTCTTCAGCTTAAAAAGCCTGCTAGCTATTACTTCAAAGATCCCGCTCCAATACTATCTGCCCACAAATTAATAAAATACCCACCGACTTTTCCACAACCAACAATCAATTAACAACAAACAACTTTATAGCCAAAAGTCCAATACAATTAACTACAAAATTCCTTTGGCAGACAAAACTATATTTTGCTAAATGTTAGTATTCTACTTTGTACTGACAACAAAGTTCACTAGTTTCCCTGGAACATAGATTTCCTTTAATATTTCACACTCCTCCAACCACTTTTTTATCTTCTCTTTCTCCTTCGCCATTTTAACTATTTTCTTCTTATCTACGATCGACGATCTATCAACTACGATCTGCTCTCTCACTTTCCCATTTACCATCACCGGCATAGTCACAGTCTCCTCCACCAAGTACTTCTCCTCCACCCTCGGCCACGGCGCCACATGCACCGAAACATCATCATCATCCTTGTCTCTAACTTGACTCCACAATTCTTCTGCAGTGTACGGCGCCAACGGCGCCAATAACTTAATCAGCGTTTTTATGTCCTCAATTGAAAATTGAAAATTGGATTTTGAAAATTTATGCAAAGCTTCCATAAGCTTTGCTATGGCCGTATTATAGCCAAAACTCTCCAAATCCCTCGTTACTCCCGCCACCAATTTATTAATTATCACCTTAACTTCCTTGCTACTTTCTACAGTTTCATTGAAAATTGAAAATTGGATTTTGATAAATTGAGCGAAGCGATCAAGAAACCTTTTTGCTCCCATCACCGTTTTTTCATTCCATACCATTGTCGAATCGAATGGTCCCATAAACATCAAATACAACCTTAGCACATCAACTCCGTACTTGTCCGCCACTACTGATGGCACCACCACATTTCCTCTCGATTTGCTCATCCTCTGGCTATCTGGACCTAGTATGACACCGTGTGACATTCTTATTTTATATGGCTCTGGTGTTGGTACTACCTCCAAGTCAAATAGAAAATTATATATAAATCTAGAATAAAGTAGATGCAAAGTATTGTGTTCGTCTCCACCCACATAAACATCCACCGGCATCCAGTATTTTATCTTTTCCTGACTAGCTAATTCTGTATCATTAACAGGATCACAGTATCTTAGAAAATACCAATCTGATCCAGCCCAGTTGGGCATGGTATCTGTCTCTCTTTTTGCCTCCCCACCACACTTAGGACATGTCGTTTTAACCCAATCAGTCATTTTCGCCAGTGGCGACTCCCCTGTATCTGTCGGTTCATAAGCCTCTACCTCGGGCAATTTAATCGGCAATTGCTCTTCCGGAACCGGATACCACCCTGCATTTATTTTTTTTCTGTTTTCTTCTTGATTCTTGATTCTAGATTCTAGATTCTGATTTTTTGCACAACTTTCGCAAAAAATCATTGGTATAGGTTCTCCCCAATAATGTTGCCGGCTGAATATCCAATCTCGTAAATGATACATATTGGTTCTCTCGCCTATCCCCTCCTTTTCCACCCACTCATTAACCTTATTGATCGCTTCTTTCACCTCCATTCCTGTTGCAAACCCGGAATTAATCATCTTGCCTTTATCAACACTCACCATTGCTTCTTTTACATAATCATGTCCACCATCTTCTATCACCGGAATTACTTCCAAATTATATTTCTTGGCAAAATCCCAATCCCTCTGATCGTGCGCCGGCACACCCATCACCACCCCTGTTCCATAACCCATTAACACGTAATCGGCCACATACAGAGGAATTTCTTTGCCATTAGCCGGATTAACCACATACACCCCAGTAAACACTCCTGTCTTTTCTTTCTGCAATTCCGCCCTCTCTAAATCACTCTTTTTCCTCGCCTGATTTACATAATCTTCAACTGCTTTCAAACTTTCTAACTTTATAACTTTCGACTTAAGGAGCGAAGCGACGAATGGATGTTCCGGGCTGATCACCATAAATGTTACTCCCCACAACGTATCCGCCCTGGTGGTAAATACTTCTAACTTTCTAACACTTGATAAACTTGACAAACTTTTAACTTGAAACTTAATGCGAGCTCCCTGCGAGCGTCCAATCCAATTAATCTGTGCCTGCTTTACTTTTTCAATAAAATCCGTCTCTTTCAAACCATCAATTAATCTATCCGCATAATCGGTAATTTTTACCACCCACTGGCTAATATTACGTCTGGATACCTCCGCCCCACATCTCTCACATTTATTATCGATGACTTCCTCGTTTGCTAACCCAATTTTACAACTAGGACACCAGTTAATTGGCATTTCTTGCTTATATGCCAACCCCTTCTCGAATAATTTTATAAATATCCACTGTGTCCATTTATAATAATCAGGGTCGGTTGTATTTACTTCCCGGCTCCAATCAAACGAAAAAGCCAGCTTTTTCATCTCCTCTCTAAAATTATCGGTATTTTCCTTAGTTACCTCCTGTGGCCTGCGTTTCATTTTTATTGCATGGTTTTCTGTCGGTAAGCCAAAAGCATCCCAACCCATTGGAAACATCACATTATTCCCCTGCATCCGTTTAAACCGAGCATAGACATCTCCCCCAGTAAACGAAAAAGCATGACCGATATGTAACCCCGATCCAGACGGGTACGGAAACTCCACTAAAACATATTTTTTAGGTTTATCCGAATTATCTTTAGCCGAATATAAATCAGGATTTTTATTCCAATAATCCTGCCATTTAGATTCAATTTCTTTAAATTTATTTTCTTCCGCCATTTTTATTATTTTAAACTAAAAAACCCCGCTCTTGCGGGGTTGTGCTTTTCCTTTAACCCCCGCCTTTTAAGCCAACAAGAGAAGGAGGTTAATTAACATATTTGCTATTATACACCTAGAAATGTTTAATCGCCAAGTCCCGATAATCGTCATTTCTCTCACTCTCGGCCTTGCCCTGGGCATCGGTTTAACTAAAATTTTCTCTTCTTCACTTCAATCTAGTTTTTCTGAAACTCGTAATCCCCAAAAGTACCAATTTATTAATCCCCTCATCGAGTGTGACCCGGCCCTAAGCTCGTCAAAAGGCGTTCTTCACTCTCTTGAAGACGCTATTTCCCAAAAAATCGACTCTCTTAAATCTTCTGGCCTTGTCGATTTTGTTGCTGTCTATTTTCGTGACCTCAATAATGGCCCCTGGTTTGGTATCAATCAAGACGAATTTTTCTCTCCCGCCTCTCTGGTTAAGGTGCCCACCGCCATCACTTATCTTAAACATTCAGAATCTGACCCTCAAATTCTTACCAAAGAGCTTTCCGTTACCTCACTCTCCGAATATCAAAACCAAAATTTTCAACCCGAAACTAAACTCGAACTCAATCAAACTTACTCTGTTGAAGAATTACTAAAAAGGATGATTATATATTCCGACAATGTTGCCTACGAACTTCTCGAAAAATCCATCGACAACCAAGAAATCGTCAAAACCTATTCTGATTTAGGCATTGACATCAGTAAGGGTTTTTCCGACCCAGGCGGCAACATCATTTCCGTCAAGGATTATGCCTCATTTTTCCGTATTCTTTACAACGCCAGTTATTTAAATCAAACCAACTCCGAAAAACTTCTTTCTCTTCTCTCCCAAAGCACGTTTAATCAAGGCCTTACTGCTGTGACTCCTAAAAACATCAAAAGCTCCCACAAATATGGTGAAAGAAAATTTGATACCAGCCTCAAACAACTCCACGACTGCGGTATCGTCTATCATCCTCAAAAACCCTACCTCATCTGCATTATGACTCGGGGCCAAGACTTCAACAAACTTTCCGCCACCATCCGTGGCATCGCCGACCTGGTCTACAAACAAGTCTCCCTAAATCAGTAAAGTCTAATTTTTAATTTACAATTTTTAATTTTTAATCAATTTTAAATTCTTAAATTTTAAAACTTGTCCGGCTCAGACGGATTAAAACATTTAGTTTTGACTAAAAATTTCAAATTAAAAATTTAAAATTTTATAAGTGATATCCCCCTCCCGATCCGTCCTCCTCACCCTCACTTCAAACTCCTCCAGTCTTTTTATTGTCTCCGTCGCCGGATGGCCGTAATTATTTTTCCCCACACTAATCACCGCCTCTGCCGGTTTTATCGTCTCCAACAATTCTTTCGTCGTCCCGTCCCTCGAGCCATGATGACTCACCTTCAAAACTCTAGATTCGTAGATTCGTAAATTCGTAGATTCTAACTTCTGTCGCCAAACCAGTCCCTGTTCCATCTCCGCCGTCGCATCCGCCATCATGTAGAAAGTTTTATCCCCATATTCCAAAACTCCAATAATACTCCCCTCATTTTCATCCCGAGCAAAGTCGAGAGACCCGCTAATCACTCTAAACTCCACCTCACCATATCTCACCACATCACCTTCACTCACATTTATTTTTTCCACCAAGTAACTTTTTTGAATTTCTACTAACCCACCACTATGATCAGCATCTCCATGGGTAATAATCGCTACTTCAATTTTTCTGTCCCAAATTGGTAAATTTCGTTCAAGACACTCAACACCAGCTCTCCCTGTCGGGCCGGTGTCAACTATCATCTGAAATCCGCCGTCAATCACAATCGCCATATCCCCCTGCCCGACATTGCAAAATATTACCACCTGTTTTGGTTTTTTAAATTCCCCCCACGCCACCCAACCAACCATCAAGAGCCAGACAGCAACTACCAACCAACTTATTTTAAGTTTCATAAAACAATACACACGTCATCGCGAGGATCCCGATAACTATCGGGAGACCTGGCGATCTCATCGAGATTGCTTCGTCACTTTTGTAACTATTCCTCGCAATGACGTATTTTTTTAAGATTTAATTTTGTTTTTCCATAAATACCAAAAAAGTAGACTATACCAACCAATAACCATCAGCCAATTAAATTGATAATTTACCACCCCTGCCTTCCCTGCTGCCCCGGCCACCACTAGCAACCACCTCAGTAACGGCATTGCCGCCCACAATAGCCAACCCCCCGTTAATGTCCCTATCAACCCTATTACAGTTATTACTTCCACCATAAACAATACTGCCACATTGGCCAACGGCGATATCCAACTTATTTTGCCTATGGCCACTGCCAAAAGTGGCGTCACCCACACCCCCACCCAAATCGTCTGCCAAAAAGTATTTAAATTTTTCCCAGTTATTACTCCAATAAAGGCGACAACCGATAACCACCAACTCAAACTCCCTACCGCCTCCGGGTCAGCCACCAACACCAAAATAGCAGTCAACATGAGAGACCGCCAAACATCAAACTTTCTCCCCAAGACTTGGGCCCAATAGTAAATCGACATCAGAATTATCGCCCGCACCACCGGCATCTCCCACCCCACAATTCCGGCATACCCCCAAGTCATAACCATCATCACCCCAATTGCTTTTTTTCGGCCAATTAGAGGCGCCAATAATTCTACCAACATCCGAGCCAAAATCATCACGTTGGCTCCCGACACCACCACCAAATGCCACAACCCACTATCCTTCAAGCTGTTGGTTAATTCGAGAGAAAACCCACTTCTGTCTCCCCACACCATCCCCGCCATTAACCCCGCCTCTTGTGGAGGTAGACTCCTGTAAACTACTTCCAAAAAATACTCTCTCATGGCCTAAACCCCAAACCATAGTTAATTTTCAAACTCCAATTTTCAAATACCAATGAATGTTTAAATTTTAAAATTTTCAATTTGAACATTAAAACATTAATAAATTCATTGGATTTTGGAATTTGAAAATTGAAAATTACAAAGTAATTAAATCCCGAATTTCCTCAAACATTTTATCCCCAATTCCCGTCACTAATTTCAACTCCTCAACATTTTTAAACCCCCCATTTTTAGTTCGATAATCAATAATTCTTTGCCCGATTACCGGCCCAATTTTTGGCAAACTATCCAACTGTGCCAAACTCGCTGTATTTAAACTAATTGTTTTGGAACTTGGAACTTGGTACGTGGAACTTGTTTGGAAATTGCGAAACGAAGTTGAGTCCGTCTCAGACGGATTTTTTGGAACTTGTTGATTTATTTTCGGCACGAAAATCTTCATTCCATCCCTCACTTTTTCCGCTCGATTAATATTGGCCTCCACCCATTCTCTATCCGCCTTAGCCGTCAGCCCACCCGAGGCCACCAACACATCATTAATCCGTGCCTCACCCCCTAGTTTGTAAACTCCAGGCCTAATCACTTCCCCTGACACATCCACTAAAAACGAGCTTGCCGGGGTGGGCGTAGCTGATACCCCGGCCTTAATTATCTCTAGTTTTTTTGATTGAGAAGTATTCGAAGATTTTAAATTGATCGCCATTCCGGCCACAATTAGCCCCAATCCCAGCACTAACATCGCATCGGTCAAAACCAATTTCCTCATTACTTAATTCTAAACTAGTTTTAGACTTTCTAACTTTTTGGACTTTTTGGACTTTTTAACTTAGACTAAATAAATGTTCTCCATCATCTATTTCTGTCTCACTGCCGCCATCCCCTTTCTCTTTACTCTCACTCCCTTTGAAAATCTCGCTCCCCAGCTCATTGCCATTACTGGCATCATTACTCCCTTTATTGTTAAAAAATACTCCCGAAGCTTAAATTACTTTCTATCCATCATCTGTCATCTGGTTGTTTTTAGCACTGGTGGTCTCAATTCGCCCTTCTTCTTTCTGATCTACTTTCTTCTCTTTACCGTTTCCTTCCAAAACCCTCCCTCCACCACCATGGCCCTCTCTTTTACTCAAGTTATTCTCCTTTCTCAATCACTCAACTCTCCTCCCTCTGTTATCCCTTTAATTTCCATCGTTTTTGTTACTCCACTCGCTTGGTTTATTGGCCATCAATTCCTCCAAAACCAGCGTCTCACCTCCACTCTAGCCACCGACGAAACCGATTTTTTTCTCTGGCTCACCCTTAAATTCAAAACCGGCATTGTCAAGATAATCGACACCACTTCTGTCCTTCTTTCCAACCCTACTCTCCCTCATACCCAAAAAGAACAACTCAAATTCGTCAAAGACTCGGCCAAGTCTCTTTTAAATTCCTCCCAAAAACTAACTTCTGAAATTGATGATAAATCGGAAGACATTTAAAGTCTAAATCCTAATTTCCAATTTCTAATTTCTAAATAATTTTTAAAATTGAAAATTTCAAATTGATTAAAAATTTAAAATTAAAAATTAAAAATTTGCCGGTTTTGGTCATTGGGATTTGTTTGGAAATTGTTTTTTGTAATTTGTTATTTCCGCCTCCGGCGCGATCCCAACATTTTGAATCCGCCACCTACACTATCGACTGGGGTAATTTCAATATGACATCCGGCAAAAAATCATCCAACAACTATTCTTTAACCGACACCGTTGGTCAAAATGCCCCCGGCCAATTTGATTCCAATGGCTACACTGCCAAAATGGGTTTTCAATACATCTACGACATCCTAATTAATAAATTTTCTTTTGAAATTGATAATCTCGATCTAAATTTTGGCTCCCTTACCCCCAATGTTGGCACCACTCTTACCAACACTCTCACCATCACTACGCCCTCTGGTCATGGCTACGACGTCACTGTTTCTCAAAATCACCCCCTCACCAATTCAATCGGTCAAACCATTCCCGACACCACTTGCAATCTTGCCAATTGTTCCGAAACCACCTCCGCTCTTTGGGACGACGATTCCAAATACGGCTTTGGCATCGGCGCCTCCGGCCCCGGCGCCACCACCTATTTTGCCACCACCTCCCACTACCGCCAATTTGCCAACCAAGCAACTAGCGAAATTCCCCAAATCATTGCCTCAGAAAATTCCCCCGTCAAAGATCATATCAATCAAATCACCTACAAAGTTAACATCTCCCCTCTCCAACCCGAGGGCCAATACCAAAATTCTATTAATTTTACTGCCATTCCTAAGTACTAATGATTACCACAGATAAAAAGCTGATTTACGCCGACTTGTCCTACTCCATTCGGGGGGCAGTGTTTAATGTCTACAACAGTCTTGGTTTTGGTCACAAAGAGCAAGTCTATCAAACCAAACAACAACTTCTTCATTATCTAAAATCAACCAATTATCAACTCGGACTTTTGATTAACTTCGGTGCTTCCAAGCTCTACATCAAGAGACTGGTGTGGACAATGGATCCGTGTGAATCCGCTAAAGATCAGTGTAAATCCGTTATAAATTCGTGTAAATCTGTATGAAACTCTCCATCTCCCCTGCCCAAGTCGAACTAGTCATCAAGCCCGGAATTAAAGTCACCCAAGCCTTTGACATCCAAAATCTCTCCGATTCGCCCCAAATAGTCACCACCTCCATTCTCCCTTGGCTCCCCAAAGGCTCCAATGGCTCGGTTACCTACGACTCTGTTACCACTCCCCCCGGCATTTATTTTGAACTCAATAATAGCGACCTTCGGCTTGGTCAACCTTTCCGCCTCGGACCAGGCCAAAGTCAACAACTGGTTCTCAAAATTTCCTCTGATACCAACTTCGCTCCCACCGATGCCTACTACACCCTATTTATATCTCAAGAGCCATCGGCCGTCGCCGACGGCAACTCCACCTCTGTTTCCGCCCGTATTGGCTCCCACCTCCTCCTCTCCTTTTCTCCCTCCCAAAATCTGCCCCAGAAAACCACCACCATCTTTACTATCTCCCCTCAAATCAAAGACATATTTCTTACTCCTCTAAACTTTTCCGGCCAAATCACTAATTCCACTTCCCATTTCACTAAAATTCAAGATCAAATTATTATCACCAAAAATAATCTGGAAATTTCCCGCCTCACTCTGGCCCCAGATAACATTTTAGCCAATAATTCCCGCCCCTTTCGCTGCCTCGATTCTCAAAAATTACCGGTTAATTGCTTTCTTAAACCACCCTTTTGGCCAGGGCTTTATACTGCCACTCTTGGCCAAACATCGGTTAATTTTTACATCCTCCCTCTTTCTCCCCTGATCCTAATTACTTTTCTCCTAATAATTCGCCTGTTGACAACCTTTCGGCCCACTACTAATATTAAATCACCAAAGTGAAACATCAAAAAATTTTTTTACCCCTAGCCTGTTTTATTATTGCCTCTATTTTTATTTCTCTTCGCCCTCAAAAGCTTCAATCAGTCCGCCCTATCAACGTTAAAGACACTCTTTCCACCTCCCAACTCTCTTATTTTGCCCGTCTGGGCACCGGTAACACCATAAACGACACCATCCTCAAAATTGCCCTTACTGCCAATCCCAGCAACACTACTAACAATCTTTTTGTTGGCGATACTATTGCCATCGGCACCAGTGGCGCCACCACCCTCAACACCTACACTGTTAATGGTCTTGGTAATACTGCCACTTTTCAAATCGGCACCACTGTTTCCCACCTCGCCTCGTTTGTTGGCAACGCCGTTATCGCCACCCGCTCTGCTATTCACACTATTTCCTTTACTCCTCAATCAAACAAAACTGCCGGTGCTTGGCAGTTCTTAATCAAAGCCACTAGTCGCTCCGGAGAAACTTACAACGACGGTATTCCTGATCAGCAAGGATTTGACTTCGGTGCCACTACTCCCAGCTCCGGCTCCGCCGGCCTTGGCACACGGCTAACTGCTGCCGACGTTTCTTGCCCCTTTGGCACCGCCTCCGTTGGCACCACCGCCGTTATTAATAGTAATAGCTATCACGTCATTCTCTGCGACCTGGCCGCCGGCGTCACCAACCCCGTCGGAGTTGGCGCAACCGTCACTATCGGCCGAGCCCTAGCTTCCGGTAGTCAACTTATTAATCCGGCTCCGGCTCTATCTCACACTGAAGGTCAAGCCAACTCCACTGCCGATACTTACTCTTTCTTCATTCGCCATTTAGACGACACCGATGCCATTATCACCGATGACACCATCGAAGGCAAAATTGCTGTTGTTGAAAGTGTTCGTGTCACCGCCACTGTCGATCCCTCAATTACTTTTTACGTCGACGCTGTCGGCACCAGTGCTTCTAACGTCGTTTGCGGTAACACTCTCGGCTCCAATGCTGCCAACACCACCGCTACCGCCGTCGCTTTCGGCTCTCTTAATCTAGCCGCCTTCAATAATCTCGCCCAACGCCTTTCCTGTGTTACCAATGCCGATAACGGCTATGTTGTTACTGTCTATGAAACCGACCAAATGAAAGATTTTGGCACCGGCAACACTATTCCCGACACCAACTGCGATGCCGGCACCTGCACCTATTCTGTTGGCAATACCTGGGTCACCGACGTTACCCAATCCAGCTGGGGTTACACCCTACAAAATATTAGCGCCAACACTGTTGGGGTCGGCTCCACTTCTCTCTACAAAGCTTTCGGTAAAAGTTATTCTCAAGCTCAATCTATCATGAGTAACGCCAGTACTCCCGCTGCCACCGAACAAGCCTATATTTGCTATCGTTTAGTTGCTTCCAGCACTCAACCCGCTGGCAATTACGAAAATCAGTTAACCTATACTGCTACAGCAACCTTTTAACCTAAAAAACAAATTACAAATCTACAAGTTCCAAACAAGCTCCAATGATCAAATCTCAAAACTCATACTCAAATTCTCTTTGGAAATTGGCTTTTGTGATTTGTTTGGAAATTGTTTTTTGGTCATTGGAAATTCCGACTGGTATACGCGCACAGTCGGCTCTTGGCCTAACCGCCATTCCTCCCCGCCTGGAAATCACCGTTAAACCGGGAGAAGTTGTTTCCAAAGAGCTCAAAGTCAGAAACGAATCCAACGTCGAAAGATTTATCACCACTTCCACCAAAGACTTCGTTGTCGTCAATGACATTGGCACTCCCACTCAAATCGATGCTAAGTCAGCCGAACAAAATCGCTGGGCCGCTTCTAATTGGCTCCAAGTTTCCGAAACCAACCTTAAACTCAAACCGGGTGAAACTAAATCACTTATTTTAACCGTTATTGCTCCCAACGACGCTACTCCCGGCGGCCACTATGCCATGGTCCTCCATTCTCCCAACAACGAAGCTGTTCTCTCTCAAACCGGCTCCACCATTCTCACTAACGTCGGTAGCCTCATCTACATCACCGTTGCCGGGCCAATCAATCAAGAAGCTAAAGTTAGCCAATTTACTGCTCCTAATTTTCAGGAGTACGGACCGGTTGATTTCAAAACCACCATCAACAACCTCTCCGATATTCACATCGCTCCCATCGGCGAAATCACTATTAAAAACTGGCTCAATGGCCAAACGGCTCAACTACCTTTAGAATCGGTCAATATTTTTCCTTACACCAATCGCACCTACGAAAATCAATTAAACCGCAAATGGCTCTTTGGCCGTTATCAAGCTAATTTAACTACCGGCTACGGTAGCGCTGGCGGTATTCTCACCGCCACTCTCTTCTTCTGGATTATCCCCTGGAAGCTCATCATCCTCTCCCTTCTGGCTGTCGTCATCATCATTGCCATCGTCAAACTCCTCACCCGCCAAGGCCCTCCTAGCGCTCAAATCGAAGAGCTAGAAAAAGAACTCGATTCTCTCAAAAACAAGTATAAGGACAAATAATTGTGGGCCCAATTCTCCTTTTCGCTCTTTTTTTTCTAAACCCTAATTCGTCGTTTTCTATTGAATCCGTCAAATCCGTTTCCATATCCGCGACTATTGGTTTACATCAAGCAACTATTTTTGGCTACACTTCTCCCAATTCCCGGGTTGAAATAACCAGCCCCCGTGTCTACTCCCTCACTTTTTCCGACCCCAATGGCTATTTTGAATTTACTAAAACCATATTACCGGAAAATCCCTCCGATCTTTGTCTTTCCAGCACCGACGAATCCTCCCGTCGATCTCTTCCTGTTTGCATTCCCCCTCCTCCACCCAACAACTATCACACTGACCTAGGCCCCATCATCCTCCCTCCCACCCTCACTCTCGACGCTGATAATCTCAAAGCTTACGCCACCACTCCGGCCTCTGGCCAAACAATTCCCAATTCGCTGGTTCTGATTCACTTTTACCAAGTTAGCTCCACTCGTTCTCTCATCCCCGAAGCCCACGCCGCCAGTCTCCCTCCCCTGGAAACTAAAAGCAACCAACAAGGTCGATTTAGTTTCTCCCTCCCCACCGATCATTACGGACAATACCGCCTTTTCGCTACTACCCTCATTAACAGTAGTCCATCTCCTAACTCTTTCTCCCTGAATTACCGACTAAAGTCGGAAAGTAACCTCTTATCAATTATCCTCCTCCTCTGCTATTTCTTCACCCTCATTACTCTCATCGTTTTAGTTCTACTAAATCAAAAGAAATCCAAGCACTACTTTCCTGCTCTTTTCCCCAAAAGCCTAATCCCTTTTCAGTCTAATTCTAAATTCTAAATTTTTAATTCTAAAAACAGATATAATAAAATCAATATCTTTATTTAAAATTTAAAATTTAAAATTAAAAATTTTATCGTTATCCTCATTCTCCTCTGTGCCCTCGGCGCCACCCTCTTTCTCATCTACCGCACCACTAACCTCAACTCCCGTGCCTCCTCTTCCCCCACCACCACCGATTTTAGCCAAAACTCCTATCTTTTCGCCTCTCCCTTAACTGCCAAAGCCGACGGCAAAGAAATCATCCGCTTGACTGTCTTCTTACTCGACTCCCGCGGTCTGGGTATTCCCAACCTCCTTATTTCTCTAGATAAGCCCTCACCCCTCATCACCATCAATAGCTCCGACACCACCAACGACACCGGCCAAGCCACCTTCGACCTCGCCTCTCCGGAAGCCGGCACCTACACCCTCAAAGCCCAAATCAATTCCACCGTTTTACCCCAGACAGTCAAAATTACGTTTTATTAATTCCTAAACGTCACCCGCATCTTCTTGCCCAAATCCACCCCCTCAATACTCGCCGTCACCTCAATCACTCCTTCTTTCTTTGAACTAAATTCAAAACTTGCCATCCCCTCGCCGTCAGTTGTTGCTGTTACTGGTGAACTATCAGCTTGACCTGATAATTCAACCGACCTATTCGGTATTCCCTTGCCTGAATCATCCATTACGAATACATTTACCTTAGCATTTTCCACTCCATCTGCTGTCACCAACACCCTCTCTCCCAAAATCAACGAATTAGTAAACGATACTCTCTGGCTTGGCGCTGCCTTAGTCATCGACACCAACGCCCGAGGAATTACTTGTGTTGTCATGAAATAAATCAATCCCACTCCCACCACCATCAACAATCCGTAAACTATCAACTTCGAACTTTTCATTAGAAGAATTATACCATTACCGAGTAATTTTCAAACTCCAAAATCCAATTTTCAATGAATTTACAATTATTTAATGTTTTAATTTAAAAATTAATTCATTATGTCATTCATTGGTATTTGAAAATTGAAAATTGGTTATTAAACTAATATATCAACTAACATCAAACATCATAAACCGCATATCTCCGCACTGCTCTTATCTCCAATTCCTCAATAAAGCTATTGATTAAAATAGTTTGACCTATTTCTAAAGTAGGCAAATCATCGTGTTAACCCTCCGTGAAACTCGTAACTCGTAACTCGTAACTGAAAACTATCTTAATTGATCCTATCTATCTACATCATTTAATGCTTAATTTCCCCTTCTTGACAGCTTTTTCAATATAGTAGATATTTAAATTATTAATTATTAATAACTGATAACAATGTCTAAAAAGTCTAATTTTGAAGCTAAAATTTTATATTCGGTAAAACCGGTAGTTGAACGGCTCATTCCCTTTCTAATCATTGCCACCTCCTTTGTTTGGCTCTGGCGCTAACCATGTCCTCAACATCTAACATCCAAGATCTAAGATCTAAGATCTCTAACTCCTATCGTGCCTGGCTTTCATCCAAGTCTTACTCCGATTCCACTATCCGCAACTACCTCTCCGACCTCTATACCTATTTCGACTCGGTTGGCCAAGGTAATCCATTTGACTCCAAAGTAATTTCCGATTTTGTTAACAAAGTATCCGCCAATTCTAACTACCGGAGGTATTTAGCATCTCTTTCCTCTTTCTGCCAATTTGCCCTCGACCAAAAATTGATTGACCACAATCCCCTCAAGAAAATTCGCCATTCTCTTGCCTCCCCGCCTCCACCCACCCCTGATGCACTTATATCACAGTTTGCTACCTATCTCTCCACCCACCATGCCACCCCTTCAACTATCAAAAACTACATCTCTGATTTACGCCAATATATCACATGGACAAATTCACAACCCACAAATTAACAATTTCCAAAATTTTTTAAATTCTTAAATTTTTAAATTATTAAATTTGCAACTCAAAGAGTATTTCGATCATTCTCGTCTCTCCTCCTACCAAGACTACTTAAAGTCCCAAAATCTTTCCCCCGCCACCATCAACCGCAAGCTCTCCTCTATCTCCGTCTTCAAAAAATTCTTAATTAAAAAGAAGTTTATTACCAGTTACCAACCACCATCCCCAACCCCATCCAACCTCCAATCTAGGATCCAGGATCTAACATCTAGGATCTCATTTAGTCGTTATCTCGTTCTCTCCACCCTCCTCATATTATTCGCCGGTCTCACCTACGGCCTCTATTCCCAAACCATCCTCAAAGCCCGCAAAAACCTTGCCTATTCCACCACCTCCTCCCCCATCCGCCCCGGCAGAATTCTCTCCTTTCAAGGCCGTCTCACCGATTCCTACAGCAATCCCATCACTTCCGAAACCGGCATTATTTTTAAACTCTGGAACAATGGCACGCTTGGCGCCGGCACCTCTCTCTACACCTCCGGCACCGGCAATAGTCAAGTTGTTAAACCCGACGACAATGGCATTTTTAATGTCGTCATTGGCAAAACTCACGGCACTGAAATCCCTCCCAGCGTTTTCTCTGAAAACGCCGAAGTTTGGCTAGAAATTACCGCCGGCACCGAAGTAATGGACCCCCGCCAGCAAATTGCCACCGTCGCCTATGCCCTTAATTCCGAAACTCTTCAGGGTTTGGGCCTTGGCACCTCCGGCATCGGTTACAAAAATACCGTCGCTGTTTTTGATAACTCTGGCAACCTCAACCTTGGCGAAACCTCCCCCACCATCAAATCAGTTTCCGGCACTTTTGGCATCGAAGGCCAAGCCATGCTCCTCAAAGCTAGCGACGGCAGTGGTGGCAACATCACCATCAACCCCGATGCTGGCGGCATTCTTGATCTTTCTTTTGAAATGAACGCCCCTGCTGTTGGTGGCTTTGTTCAAGCCGAAGCCGACGCCAACATGGTTTCCGGTAATCTTTATTCCGGCATCGTCAGAAGTAACTATTCCAATAATTACAATTTTCTTCAATTTCAAAACTACGATTTAGGGGTTGGCAACACTCAATTGAATACTCGTTTTTCCGTTGGCGCCTCCGGCAACGTTTACATTGGTGGCGCTCTAACCCTTTCAAACTCCACTATCGTTGGCGCCGGCACCACCGCCCTCTTCATTGATCCATCCACCAACATTATCACCCGCCGTGTTCTCGGTTCTCTGGCTTTCTCCGACACCGCCATCGGCACGACTTACTCCACCACCAATGGTTTATCCGCTATCTCTACTAATGTTTTCGGCCTCGGCGGCGCCCTCACCCAAAATACCAGACTTAATATTGGTAATACTGAAGTTATGTATTTCGATTACGCCACTGGCCGAGTCGGCCTCGGAACAACCAACCCAACTACAAAAATAGAAGTATCAGGTGCAATTACCATCAACGGCGTAGCTGCCAGTGGAACCTATCAATATTTAAAAGTCGGTAGTACGGCTTTATCTTATTGGGGAAGTGATGCGGGCTTTGATTCAGGAACAGCCACAAATGCACTAATCGGTGTTGCCGGAAACAACAAATTTAGTTTATATACAAATGCTACCCGAAGATTAACTATCGACGGATCCGGCAATGTCGGAATTGGAACCACCCTCCCTCTCTACACTCTTGACGTTAATGGTGCTGGTAATTTCACTAAATTAGGTATTGGTGGTACCCACGCTACTGCCCTTCTTAATGTTGCTGGAGATGGCAACTTCACTGGAGCTGTAACCATAAACGCAAACGGATTACCTGCATTCACAGTTGGTGGTAGTAACTCAGGTGGCAACAATGGAATGACGATACAAAATACCAGTAACACGGCTAATTCTAACGCAGGAATTATAATTAAAACTGCAGGAGGTTTGGCCGGAGACCCATCTATATATTTTGATACCACTCAGGGAGCAAACGCTTGGACAATTGGAGCTGATAATAGTAATTCGGGGGCGTTTACCTTTTCTAACAACACTGGTGCTTTAGGAACTAACGATAGGGTCACAATTACAAATATCGGCAATGTTGGTATCGGCACCACCAATCCTACCTACAGACTCCAAGTCGGGGGAACAGGAAGTTTGGGAGTTGGTGGTACGGTTAATTTTAGTGGTTTAGGCCTTGGTTCTACTGGCACCGGCACCACCGCCGTCTTTACTGATGCCTCTGGCAATTTATACAAAAACATTCTTGGTGCTCTGGCTTTTGGCAGTGCCTATACTTTCAACAACGGCTTAACTGAAACTTCTCGAACTGTTGGTCTCGGTGGCACTCTCAACCAACTCACCAAAATCGATCTTAATGGCAATAACTTCGGCTTTTTTGGCACCGGCAATTTTGGCCTTGGCACCACCAGCCCCACTAATAAGTTAGATATTATCAACGACACCACTTACACCGGAAATTCCACTGTCAATAATAATGACCTCTCGGTTTTAAGAAATCTAACCGCCAATATAACCGGCGGAAGCGCCACCATCACCGCCGATGCCAATTCTTCCATCGGTGTCAGTAATACCACCAATCTCAATTTCAACCACACAGTTGGCAATAACTCCAACAACATTTTAATTGTCGGTGTCAATTATCAAAACAGTCTTACCCGCACCGTTTCCGGCATTTACTGGAACGGTACCCCACTCACCAAAGCCACCACCGCCTCCGGCACTCAAACCTGGGCCGATATTTGGTATCTGGTTGCCCCTACTCCTGGCACTTACAGCATCGGAATCACCATGTCCGGTCAAGCTGCCAGCCTCGTCGCCGGCGCTGCCAGTTTTTACAATGTTAATCAAATTACCCCTATTGGCGTTGCCACTACCGCCAGTGGCATGAATACCAACCTTTCCATCGGCACTAGTAGTAATGCTTCAGAAATTGTTTTTTCCACTCTGTCTGTTAATAACGTTAGAACAGTTACCCTTGGAGCCGGGCAAACATCTCTCTGGAATCAGGGCATTAATCAAGTGACCGGAGTTGCCAGTTACCAAATCGGCGCCGCTAACACCAGCAGTAGTTACACCATCAACACCCTCTCCATCTGGGCCGGCGCCACCGTTTCTCTCCAACCAGCCACCGGCGGTAGTCTTAGTATCCTTAACCCCTTGGTCAATTTCTCCTCCAAATGCACCGAGTCTTCCGGATCATGTTCCGACACTGCCAACATTCTTAACCTCTCCCAGCTTTACACCAAAGCCACTGGCACTGTTTTTAGTATCGGTTCATCAGGCTCTGGTAACCTTGCCTCTCTTGTTTCGTCAAATTCTTCCGGCAATGGTCTCAATCTCGATATTGGCTCCACCTCTTCCTCCAATTATTCTCTCAAAATTACTTCCGGATCTGGCGCCAACACCAATCTTTACATTCAAGCCAACGGCTCGGTTGGTATTGGCAACACTTCCCCCGCCTACAAACTTGATGTTACCGGCAGTGGTCGATTTACCACCAACCTTGATGTTGGTGGCACTCTGGCTGTTACTGGCCGATCTACCTTTGCTCAAAATCTCTTTGTTAATGCTGGTGGTATTGGTGTTACTGGTAATTCAAGTTTTACTAACAACGTCGGCATCGGTGGTACTCTAACTTTAAGTGCTTCCACTGTTGCTGGTAGTGGTACCACTGCTTTGTTTATTGATAGTAATAATGTCGTTAGTAAAAGAGCATTAGGTGCTCTAGCTTTCCTCGATAGTACTGCTAGTACCTACAACTGGATTGCTAAAGCTTCTAGTAATCAAACCATCAGTGGTGGCACCACTTTATCCTTTACTGGTCTAAATGGTATTACCTCTACTTCAGTTGGTACTAGTCAAATTACATTTGGCCTAGGTGGAACACTTACTCAAAACACTTTCATTAACACTGGCACCAACAATCTCTACATCATGGGTGTTAATAACAACACCCAAGCTTTGGCGATTACTACGGCTGGCAATGTCGGCATCGGCACCACCGCTCCCCTTTATCCCCTCCAAGTTGCTGGTGCTGGTGTCTTTACTAAACTAGGGGTAGGTGGGACTTCAACCGCTTCTATCTACACTAATGCTGATTTAAGTGTTGGCACCACCACCACCACTGCTTCTTTAAATCTAAGTAACACTGCCATTGGTGGATCAAGTGTGGCGGCTTTCCTTTCTGGTAATAGTGGTTTGATTGGTTATCTTGATACTAGTAGTTGGGATAAGAGTGGTAGTGATGATCGTTGGTTTTTGCAAGCTACTGGTGCTGGTAGTACTGCTATCGGTGTTGGTGTTACTGTTAATTTTGCCAATGGCACTAACATCTTAAATACTATCTCTGGTTCTACTGTCACCATTGGTACTACTAATGCTCCTACTTTCTCTGCCTCTGTTTTCTCTCCCATCTTTAGTAACAATGGTAGTGCTCTTACTCTTGGTCATGCCAGTGGTTTAACCACCATTCTTGGTTCCGGAATTACTCTTACTCCCAATACTTCTTTTACTGCCAACGTCGGCATCGGTGGTACTTTAACTTTAAGTGCCTCCACTGTCGCTGGTACTGGTACCACTGCCTTGTTTATCGATAGTAATAATGTTGTTAGTCGGAGAGCTCTCGGCGGACTCGCTTTTCAAGACAACACCTACATTAGTTGGATGTTGGCTGGCAATACTGGTACTGCTCAACAAGTTGGTATTGGTAATACCGCTTCTATCCTTGGTTACAATGGTATTGGTACTTCTGTCTCTGGCACTGATCAATTATCTATTGGCCTTGGTGGAACACTTACTCAAAATACTTTCATTAATACTGGTGCTAACAATCTCTACATCATGGGTGTTAATAACAACACCCAAGCTCTGGCGATTACTACCAATGGCAATGTTGGTATTGGGACTACAAGTCCATATGCCACTTTTGATATTGGAGGTCTGATTACTACCCCCATACTTTCTGGATCAGTTCCAAAGGTTTTAATTAGCGACAACGTGGACGGTATATCAGGGGTTCAGATGAAAAATACAAGTACAGGAACTAATGCTGATTTTCGCTTTATGGTAGGAGATACGACTGGACAGTACCTGGCTTTTATGGTTCCAGGTGTCAATAATAATGTAGCTTCAATTTTGGGAGCAGCTAGAAACGCCAATGATTTTATTATAAATAACCCTAATGGTGGAACGGGAAGAGGTTTAGTAATAGGAACTTATGGTACTAATGACGTTATTTTGGGGACGAATAATACTGCAAATGTCACTATTAAAAGTGGTGGCAACGTCGGTATCGGCACTACTGCCCCTCTTTACCCTCTCCAAGTTGCTGGTGCCGGTGTCTTTACTAAGTTAGGTGTAGGAGGAACAGATACTAATGCTTTGTATGTTAGTGGTAATGGTAATCTCACTGGTAACTTAAGTATCGGTGGTACTCTGGCTGTCACTGGCCGATCTACCTTTGCTCAAAATCTCTTTGTTAATGCTGGTGGTATTGGTGTTACTGGTAATTCAAGTTTTACTAACAACGTTGGCATCGGTGGTACTTTAACTTTAAGTGCCTCTACTGTCTCTGGTACTGGTACCACTGCCTTGTTTATCGATAGTAATAATGTTGTTAGTCGGAGAGCATTAAATGGTCTTGCCTTTGATGGTTTACTTAATCTCCAAGCTGGTACTAGTATGGTGGTTACTGGTACCGGAGTTGGTGCCACCATCTCTCATGCCGATACTTCTTCTCAAGCTTCATCTGACAATAGTAATGGTATTGTCATCCAAGACATTGGTCTTGATGGTCTTGGTCATTTGACTTCCCTAGCCACTGTTGATCTTGATTCTCGTTATGCTCAATCAGCCAATGTTAGTTGGATGTTGGCTGGTTCCCTGGGTACTGCTCAATCTATTGGTCTTGGTAATACTGCTTCTTTCTTAGCTGGTAGTGGTATTGGCACTTCCATTTCCGGTACCGATGCTTTGACCATTACTAATACTGGTGTCCTTTCTTTAACTGGCACTGCCAATCAAATACTAGCCAATGGCACTACGGCTACTGCTCAAACCGGAGCTGTTACTTTAACTCTTCCTCAAAACATCCACACCGGGGCTACCCCTCTTTTTGCCGGTTTAACTATCAGCTCGGGTGGGATTGGTGTTAGTGGTGCTTCTGTTTTTGGCAATACTCTTTCTATTGGCAACACTCTCACTTTAACCAATGTCACCGCCAACACTCTGGTTAGAACCAATGCCACCAATCAACTCATTGGTACTTCCGGTACTGTCAACCAACTTATGCATGGTGATCTTTCTTGGGGAGATGTTACTCTCGGCACTCAAACTGCCGGTAATTATGTTTCTACCATTATCGGTAATAGTCAAATTGGGGTTACTGGTACTGCCGGTGAAGGAGTTGGTGTCTCCCTGGCTATCATTGGTGATTCTATTGGTGACAGCCAACTTGCCTTTAACACTGGTCAACACCTAACTACTTCTTCCACTCCTCTCTTTGCCGGATTGACCATCAGCGCTGGTGGTATTGGAGTTAGTGGTGCTTCGGTGTTTGGTAACAGTCTCTCTGTTGGCACCACTCTTACTACCGCTTCTTTGTCTGTCACTGGTAATGGTAGTGTCACCGGCACACTTTCTGTTGGCAACACTCTTACTGCTACTACTGCTGCCAAGTCACCTTTGTTTATGGGTAATGGTGCTACTGTTACCTTTGGTAATGCTTCCTACTTAACTACTATCGCCGGACTTGGACTAACCATTACTCCCAATACTTCTTTTACTGCCAATGTCGGCATCGGTGGTACTTTAACTTTAAGTGCCTCCACTGTCGCTGGTACTGGTACCACTGCCTTGTTTATCGATAGTAATAATGTGGTTAGTAAAAGAGCTTTAGGTGGATTAGCCTTTCAAGACAACACTTACATTAGTTGGATGTTGGCTGGCAATACTGGTACTGCTCAACAAGTCGGTATTGGTAATACCGCTTCTATTCTTGGTTACAATGGTATTGGTACTTCTGTCTCTGGCACTGATCAACTATCTATTGGTCTAGGTGGAACATTAACTCAAAATACTTTCATTAATACTGGTGCTAACAATCTCTACATCATGGGTGTTAATAACAACACCCAAGCCCTGGCTATTACTACCAATGGCAATGTAGGCATCGGTATGACTAATCCAACTAGTCCATTTAATGTTTATAGTAATTCCGTCACCCAAGCAACGTTCAACGGTTGGGATCCAATCGGTGGGGCACAAGCATATAATGGCTCGGTCGCCATTGGTAACAACGCTGCCTACCAAGGTCTCATTCACTATAACGGTAATGGTGTTGCCAACCTATATATCGACAATACTTACAATAGTGCTGTTTTAGGCGGTATCTTTTTTAGAACTCGAACTGCTGGCACTCCCGTAGATGCCATGTCTATCTTGTCAGCTGGTAATGTCGGCATTGGTACCACTGCCCCACTCTACAAATTCCAAGTAGCTGGTGAAGGTGTCTTTACTAAACTAGGTGTTGGAGCTACTCATAGTACCTATTCACTTTTCATTAACAGTGGTGGTATTGGTATTACCGGTACTTCTTCTTTCTCTGCCAATGTCGGCATCGGTGGTACTTTAACTTTAAGTGCCTCCACTGTCGCTGGTACTGGTACCACTGCCTTGTTTATCGATAGTAATAATGTGGTTAGTAAAAGAGCTTTAAATGGTCTGGCCTTTGATGGTTTACTTAATCTCCAAGCTGGAACTAGTATGGTGGTTACCGGTACTGGAGTTGGTGCCACTATCTCTCACGCCGATACTTCCTCTCAAGCTTCCTCTGACAACAGTAATGGTATTGTCATTCAAGACATTGGTCTTGATGGTCTTGGTCATCTCACTTCTTTGGCCACTGTTGATCTTGATAATCGTTATGCTCAATCAGCCAATGTTAGTTGGATGTTGGCTGGTTCCCTGGGTACTGCTCAATCTATTGGTCTTGGTAATACTGCTTCTATTCTTGGTTACAATGGTATTGGTACTTCTATCTCTGGCACTGATCAACTATCTATTGGCCTAGGTGGAACACTTACTCAAAACACCAACATTAATCTTTCTTCCTACAATCTTTCTTTCCTGGGTACGGGTAATACTCAATCACTTTATTTAAAGGCTAATGGCAATGTTGGCATTGGAACGACGGGGCCAAGAGTTAACCTAGATATAGTGGGGACTTCTGGGGTAATGATAGACAACGTCGCCTCTGGTAACGCATTACTATATTTACAAGGTAAATCTACAAACAATAGCGTTATAAATTTTAGATCCAATACAAGTACCTCATGGTCGATTGGTAGAGATGGCTCTGATAGTCACAAATTTAAGATTGGATACGGTTCTGAAACTTTTGCAAGTGGCGTAGCATTAGTAATCGATGCCACCGGTAAAGTCGGTATTGCCACTACCACCCCTTCTTACACTCTCCAAGTCGGTGGAACTGGAAGTTTGGGAGTTGGCGGAACTGTTAATTTTTCTGGTTTAGGAATTGGCACAACCGGCGTCGGCACCACCGCCGTTTTTATTGATTCATCTGGTAACTTATACAAAAATGTTTTAGGAGCTGGCGCTTTTACTAGTGGTGCTGGCACTCTTTACACCGCCGGTGTTGGTATTAGTCTTTCTAGTACCAATGTCTTTAGTAATATTGGTGTTACCAGCATTCTTGGTACCACTAATCAAATTACTGCTTCCAACCCCACCGGAGCCGTTACCCTTTCCCTGCCTCAAAACATCCACACCGGGGCTACCCCTCTTTTTGCCGGTTTAACTATCAGCTCGGGTGGCATTGGTGTTAGTGGTGCTTCTGTTTTTGGCAATACTCTTTCTATTGGTAATACTCTTACTCTAACTAATGTCACCGCCAACACTCTGGTTAGAACCAATGCCACCAATCAACTCATTGGCACTTCCGGTACTGTCAACCAACTTATGCATGGTGATCTTTCTTGGGGAGATGTTACTCTCGGCACTCAAACTACTGGTAATTACGCCACTTCCAACGCTGAAGGTGGGCCAGCTCTTAGCCTCTACGGGGAAGACAACCGTTCAATAGGTCCTACTGAAGTCAACACTAGTAATCTAAAATTCGGTTTTACTGCCTACAACAACAATAGTGCCGGCCCTTGGGCAGACTTCCTCCATCTTAATTCATATCTCGATGGTTCAGGTGGAAATCAAAACCTCCTCGAATTTAACAAGTCTAGCTTGGGAATGCGTCTTTACCAAGGCAGTTTCGGTAGCACCGCCGCCTATACCACCTACAAAGACATCGCCTTGGTTGATAACAACCCTATTTCCGGCTACCTCACTAAATTCACTGGCACTACTGCCACTGTCAGCATTACCAACTCTCTTATCTATGACTCCGGCACCAACATTGGCCTTGGCACCACCAATCCTCTTTACAAGCTCCATGTTACTGGTGAAGGTGTCTTTACTAAACTAGGTGTAGGTGGAACTTCAACCGCTTCTATCTACACTAACGCTGATTTAAGTGTTGGCACCACCACCACCACTGCTTCTTTAAACCTTTCTAATACTGCCATTGGTGGATCAAGTGTGGCTGCTTTCTTGAGTGGTAATAGTGGTTTAGTTGGTTATTTAGACACTACTGCTTGGGATAAAAATGGCGCCAATGACTTTATTGCTGCCACCAATGGCCTTCAATCCATCGGCACCAGTTCTGTTGGACTAGGAGGAACACTAACTCAAAACACCAACATTGGTGTTTCTTCTTTTGGCCTTTCTTTCTTAGGTATCAATTCCAACACCCAGGCTTTATACATCGCCTCTTCTGGCAATGTCGGATTTGGCACCACCGCCCCCTCTCAAAAAGTTGATATTTCCGGCAATCTTAATCTATCCGGGCACCTGGTTGGTGGCGACGGCACCAATGCTCCCGCCAATTTAATCAACAATGGCAATTTTGATTATTGGAATATCGGCACTTCATCCATTCCCGACGCCTGGATATCCAATGGTGGCACCTTCTCCCGAGACACCGGCTATAAGTCAACCTACTCTTTAAAAATGGTTGATGGTGGCGCCTGGCAAGGAGCAAAATACACCGTCCCTCCTCGAAGCACTCTGACAACGGCCAGAAAATACACCTTAAACTTTTGGTATAAATCTAGCTCAACCAACACTCTCCCTCTTCAACTCGGTGTTTATGATGGAACCTCTTATATTGTCGCCTACGGCAACCAAACTCTCATTAAAGACGACGCCTGGCACTGGCAGTCAACCAATTTCACCATCGGTGACGACAAAACCATAAGTATATTCATGTTAACCAACACCGGCACTTCCCATGCCGGTGATACAGATTGGATCGATTCAGTTTCGCTCTACGAAGGCGATCAAGCCAACGCTTTCTCTACAAATTACAACGATTATCTTAAATACGGATCTGTCAGTATGTTTGGACCATTAGGAATCGGCGCAACCAATTCTTCCTACAAGCTCAACGTTAGTGGTTCTGCCAATATCACCACCAACTTAACCATCGGTGGTACTTTTGTCTCTGTCGGTAGCACCAACACTGTCACCAACCTAAGTGCTGATCTCCTCGATGGCCAACATGGTAGTTATTATTTAAATATTGGTAACACCGGTGACTTCGTCCAAAATCAATTTACCGCTGATCAAACTGCTAACTTACGCATTAATGGCAATGCTATGTTTGGTGGTAATGTTGGCATCGGCGCTACTAGCACCGCTAAACTCAACGTCATCGGTAATGGCAACTTTACCACCAATCTTAGTATCGGTGGCACTCTAAGTGTTGGCTCCTCCGCCACCATCAGCGCCAACGGCATCATCACTGGCACCAAGTTCGTCGACATTGGCAATACCGCTTACTACTTCAACACATCTAACTCTACTTCAATTAGCGACAGTTCTCTCTCTCTCTACCAAAGTGGTTCCATCCGTTTTAATGCTGTCGCCGTTGGTAGTACACTAAGACATATTGTCAGTAACGCCGCCACTCAAATTCGTGGCTATAGTAACGGATTACTTCTTGCTTCTTCCACTTCTACCACTGGTGATATCACCGGTTGGGATAACCAGCTTTTTCTAAATTCCACCGGCAATGTTGGCATTGGTACCACCGCTCCTCTCTACAAACTCCATGTCAATGGCGATGCTTTAATCTCTACTCGCCTTGGTATTGGCTCCACCAACGCTCTCTATCTTCTCAATGTCGGTGGCACCGCTAGCTTTACTAATCTTCATGCTAGTGGCAATGTTGGTATTGGAACAACTGCTCCGACAAGCTCACTACACCTATATAGTACTACAGGCTCAGCCAATAATCCCCAACTTACTCTAACCAGCTCTCCTTCCTCTCCCGGAAGATATTCCCCAAGTATTGTCTTTCAAAACAATGACGGTAGTAGTGCCGGTTGGATTGGAAGTGCATCAAGAATAACTGGGGGATTTGAAAGAGGGTCAAGCTGGGTGAATTCCGCATTAGGTTTCGATGTAGGTAATGCTAGCGCTGGATTATCAAGAGCAATGACAATAACAAATTACGGAAATGTCGGTATTGGTACAACTAATCCCCTCTACAAACTAGAAGTTAATGGCGATGCCTTAATCTCTACTCGCCTTGGTATTGGCTCCACCAACGCTCTCTATCTTCTCAATGTCGGTGGCACCGCTAGCTTTACTAACCTTTACACTACCGGCAATGTTGGTGTTGGTACCACCGCACCAGGCTATACCCTCGATGTAAATGGCATCATTAAATCAAATAACACGATATACAGTTTGACTACTGCCGGGACAACGCCAAAGTTTATCTTAGTTGAAACTGGTCGAAGCACTTGGACATTGTCACAGCCAACCACTACCAGCGCCTTCCATATTGATCAGGATGGAAATTCAAGATTATTTATCCAAAATTCTACCGGCAATGTCGGTATCGGCATTACCAATCCTACCTACAAACTTCAGGTTGTTGGCAATGGTTATTTATCCACCAGTCTAAGCGTTGGTAGTAGTTTAATTGTTGCCGGTGGCGACATCAAACAAGGTGGCACTGACGATCTTCGTCTCTGGGCCGGCAGTGGTAATGATTTCTATTTCTATAAATCCGACGGTTCCGTCAGCGCCCGAATTGATGTTTCCACTGCTGCCGGCGCCGAAACCCTCGACCAAGGCTTCACTGGCCCCAACAATAGTTTTGCTGTTTACGGCACTCGTCTTTTTTCTCAAAGTTTCACTCCCCAAGCCAGTGGTAGCTTGTCAAAAGTTACTCTCCAGTTATGGAAAGTCGGTGCCGGTTCCTACAACTTCTCTGTTCAGCTCCAAAATTGCGATGGCAACCAACCAAACGGAACCGTCGTCGCCACCTCGAGTAATATCGCCAACACCAGCATTGGCGAAACCGCTTCTCCTGGCGCCGAATATTCCCTCACCTTCTCTACCAAGCCCTATCTCCAAGCCGGTACCAAATACTGTCTTGTTACCACCACCTCCACTGGTGGAGACGGATCAAATTACATCAATGTCAGAGAAAAAGATAGTAGTTCAACCTATACTGGAGGCCAAGCTGGTTACTACAACGGTTCAGTCTGGGACACCGCCAGCTATACCGCCGTCGATATGTACTTCAAACAGTATTATCAAAATAACTATGGCAGTGTCTTACACATCGGCTCGGTTGACACCGCCAACGCCGATTTGGCCGAAAATTACCCCTCTACTCAAAATCTCTCCACCGGCGAACTTGTTACCTTCGATCTCGAAAACACTGGCCATGTCCTCCGCGCCCAAGCCGGCAGTCAAAAACTCGTCGGTGTCGTTTCTACTAATCCCGGTCTTCTTCTTGGCTCTTCGGAAACCTCCCAAAATGTCTACCCCATCGCTCTTTCCGGCCGAGTGCCAGTTAAAATCACCCTCGAAAATGGAGCTATTAGCCCTGGAGATCCGCTCACTGCTTCTACCACCATCGAAGGCCGTGCCCAAAAAGCCACCACCTCGGGGCCAATTATCGGTAAAGCTCTGGAAAGCTCATCTTCCTGCTCTGACCCGGGTAACTGCACTATTCTCGCTTTAGTCCAACCTAGCTGGTTTGACCCCGACACCCTCCTTACTCTCGACACCCTCGGCCAGATCGTCACTTCACCAGAAACTAACATCCAAGATCCAGGATCTAAGATCTATCATCTAACATCCAGTAACGGCTCCGCCGTTACCCGTCTTGGACAGTTCAGTCAAGCTCTTATTGCCAATCTAAAGGCAGGAATCATTAATACTTCCAAATTAGTATCTAATGATATCGAAACACAAACTATTACACCAATCTCTAACACCGGTATTGGTTCTACTCTCAAAATCGGCGGCGACACCGAAGTTATTGGCTCTCTCTTCGCTCAAAACATTAAAACCCCCAGCCTTAATGTCGATCACCTTGACTCCCTAACATCTAACATCCAGGATCTAAAATCCAAAACCATCACCGCCCAAGACATCGGTGTTACCACTCTCTCCGCCAACGCTATCACCGCTCTAACATCTAACATCCAGGATCTAAGATCTAAAGATGCCACCATCAGTGGCATCCTCTACGCCGATCAAATCATCAGCCGTGAAGGTAACTTTGGCGACCTGATGACTCAAAAAATCTCCGCCCTCCGCGACGAAGTCAAGAAAATCATCGACACATCCACTGTTACTACTCCCCCAGAAGACGTCTTACTCTCTCAATCAGAAAACTGGCTGGCTGATATTTCCACCGGCTCGGCTCAAATTACCGGCTCTCTGGCTCTTACCGACAATCTGGTTGTTGCTGGGCAGTTGGCCGTCGCCGGCCAAGCCGAATTGGCCGACGCCCTAATTTCCGGCACCCTCCAATCCGGCCAAATTATCATTAAAGACAATCTTATTGAAACCACCGCCTCGGTTCTCTACATTCAACCCTCCAAAGTTGGCACTATTAACATCATGAACAACACTCTTATTATTGCCGACAACGGCGATGTCACTGTTAATGGAAATATCTATCTAAACGGCACCTTAACCGCTCAAACTGCCACAATTTCGGGTTCCCTCTCCACCTATCTTATAACTGCCTCCGATATTCAAACCACCTCTCTCACCGCTCTAACATCTAACATCCAGGATCTAAGATCTAACAAGTTAACCATCCTCCCCAACGTCGCCATCGCCCAAGCCGATCCGAGTGAATCTGCTACCCAATCGGCGGAAATCGCTTCCAATACTACCGCCGGCACCACTACTCTCATCGCCGGCCAAACCGAAATCATCATCCTCAACAACCAACTCACTTCTGCTTCCATGGTCTACCTCACCCCCGTCGGCTCAACTAACAATCAAGTCATTTATATTAAAGACAAATACATTGATCCAACATCTAACATCCAAGATCTAAAATCTAGTTTCACCATTGCCATCGACAACCCCCTCGATCATAATATTGATATTAATTGGTGGATCATTAACTAAAAACAATTCTAAATTTTAAATTCTAAATTCTAAAATAATCAGTGATTATAAGTTTTATTTTTGTTTTTATTTAAAATTAAAAAATTTAGAATTTAAAATTTTCTTATATCTCATGGAGTACAACTTAGAAAAAAGAACTGAAAAATTTAGCGAAGATATTATTGATCTGTGCCAAAAATTACCCAAAACAGCCATTACCTTACCATTAATCAAACAAATAATTCGTAGTGCTACCAGTATTGGTGCTAATTATTCTGAAGCCAATGGAGCTTCAAGTCCCAAAGATTTTCGTAATAAAATCCTAATTTGTAAAAGAGAATCAATGGAAACTCGCTACTGGTTAAAGATGTTTTTTAAAGCAATCCCAAATCAACATGCTATTTTTGCTATTCTTTACCAAGAAGCTCACGAACTTTCTCTTATTTTTTCTAAAATTGCTCTAATTAAAAAATAACTATCTTGTTTTTATTTAAAATTTAAAATTTAGAATTTAGAATTTAAAATTTTCTCACATGTATCTCACTCCCGATCAAATCACCAAACTCTCTTCTCTCGGCCTCTCTCAACCATCTAAGATCTATCATCCAAGATCTAAGAACTCCGTGCTCCCCCTCCTCTCCATTTCCGGCCTCTCCATTATCTCTTTTGGCAGTCTCGTCCTCCTCAAATCTAATCAAAATCCTTCATCTAAGATCCAAGATCTACCATCTAAGATCCAAATCATTCCCACCCAAGTTCCCAAGTCCATCCAACATTACCTCCTCGCCTCCCAAACATACTTCTCACAGGCCCTCGCCCTCCAACAACAAAAACCAACATCGACGATCAACGATCGACCATCTACTATCGACCTTCTCAATCAGTCCATCCTCTCCGCCACCGATGCCATCAAATTATTCCCTCAAGATTTCCGTGGTTACGAACAACGCGCCCGTATCTATCAATCTCTTTCCGACTCCCAGCCTCAATTTATCGATTCTGCTTTAGCCGATTTTTCCATCGCCAATCGACTAAATCCGTCTTCTGCCGAAATATCTCGCCTTTTGGCCTCGCTCTATGCTAAAAAAGGCGATGCCCAAAATACTCTCCAATACCTTATGGCCACCGTCAGTCTCGAACCCACCAAGGCTCAGAATTTTTACGATCTCGCCCGCCTCCAACAACAAATTGGCCAAATACCAGAGGCCCTAGCCACCTACACCCGCCTCCTTCCCCTCCTTACCGACCAAAGCCAAATTCAAGTTGTTTCTTCGGAAAAATCCGCCCTGGAAAATTTACTGTCGCAAAATAAAAATAATAATCCCACTTCATTCCCATCCAGGATCCAGGATCCAGGATCTACCATCTCTCCCGAAGGTCCTCTTCTCGAAGCCTCAATTCCCAATGGCCCCATCATCGCCTCTCCCGAAACCGACAAAAAGATCTCTGTTGTTAATCAATCCGACAGCAACGCTCTCTCCGGCAACAGCACCCTACCCGCCAATCAAAAGCAACTAACTATCACCAACTCCCACGTCTCATCCCTATCCCAAATCTACCTAACTACAACAAAAGGTGGCAAAAATCAAAACCTTCAAATCTTCTCCAAACAACCCGGCTCCTTTATTGTCGGCCTCGACTCCCCTGTTACCGAAGACATTGAATTCAAGTGGTGGATTATTAATTAGATCCTAGTTGCTAGGTCCTAGATGTTAGATGGAAACAGAACAAAACAGTTTTGAAAACTTAAGGGTATGGCAATTGTCTCACCAACTTACTGTCGAAGTTTACAAAGCAACTAAAACATTTCCACCCGAAGAAAAATACTCTTTAACGGATCAGGTTAAAAGATCGTCCAGTTCTGTTGCCACCAACATCGTCGAAGGAAACGAACGCCAAACGAAAAAAGAGTATATTCAATTTCTATACACCTCCAAGGGTTCTTTAGCCGAAACCAAGTATCACCTCTTACTTGCTAAAGATTTAGGTTATATCAAAATACTGGAGTATAACCACTTAATCGAAATGTCCAACCAAATCGGTAAAATGTTGAACTCTCTCATCAAATACCTAAAATCCAAAATCTAGGAACTAGGATCTATGATCTAGGAACTAGGAACTAGGATCTAATTCTTCGGTGGTTCCAAGCTCCCCGTCGGCACTACTACTTTTGTCTCCTCGCTTGCCGTTGGCAATGGTTCTGCCACCTTCAACACCTCTGTTGGTGTCGGAGTTGGTTCTCCGGTCACTTGCCCCACCTGTCCTTGCTTCTGATTTAAAGCCTCCAGCTCTTTCTTCCACCCCGCCAGTTCTCCCTCTGCTTTTGTCCTGTCAGTTGAATCAACCGGCACCAAAGTCAAAGCTTGTGACAGCCTTGCCACTGCCTCCGAAAGTTTGTTCATATTTTTTGCCGTGTATGCCCAGTTATACCAGCCATTAGCCAAATCGGCCTTGTTTGTTACCACCTGCTCAAACATCCTGTCCGCCTCCTCAAAGCGATTAGCCGCATAAAGTAAGCCACCAAAATTTAATCTCAAAGTCGGATTAGTCGGATCCAGCGCCACCGCTTGGGTATAGGCCTGATAACTCCAATCTGCCGCTCCGTCAACCAACCCCACCAACTCGCGATAAATCACCGCTAAATTTGCCCAATTGGCCGAGTTTAAATTATCCAAACTTACTGCTACCTTCGCTTCCCTAACCGACTGCTCCACCAAAGTCGACGCCCTCTGTTTGTCTTCATCAGTTAGATCTTTATTGGCTAAAATATTTTTTGCCAAAGCTAAATTAGTTTGCGAATAAATCCTCCTGTAATCACTATCATTGGGGTTAAGCCCTATCGCCAATATCTCTTCATTATAAGTTCTCACCCCGTCATTTTTTGCCATTGCCAAAAGCGAACTCCTCATCCTCACTTCCGCCAACAACACCTTACCTAAATTATAGCTACTCCAAATTGCCAAACCCCAAACCACCAAAGCCATCAATACCGGCCCAATATTTACTCCTTTTTCTCCTACTGCCACCCGGACTTCACTTTTTGTCGTTTCCACCGACCAAAACAACAACATTAATGCTACCATCAACACCACCTGATTTACCGGCAGTAAAAAGAACATTGCCATTGCCAAAATTACCCCCGGGCTTCTTGATTTAATCGCCATTGTCAGCACAATTCCTATCAGCACCATTCCCGCTAATCCCATTTCCGTCCACCACTGAATTAAGGCTACTGTTGCTCCGGAAAAAACCGTTGTCCAGGTCTGCCCCAAATTAAAAGATGCCGGCTTAAACAAATTAAAAGCCTCGATATAATTCCCTACCCCCACTCCCAGCCATTGATTTCTCTTCATTGCCTCCAAGGCTATTACCCAACTACTATTTAAATCTAAAACCACCACTCCCAATTTAAATATCCTAAAAACATCCACTCCCAATCCCAAAATCAACACCCCGGCCACGATCGCTTCCACCACATAACCACTCTCGTTAACTCGAAGTTTGCCAATCACCCGTTTGATCCACCATCCGGCCATCACTGCCAAAAATACTACTTCCGACAACAAAGAACCAAACATCGACCAACCCTGGCCAATCGCCAAAATTGGATTATCTTTTGGCCATAAAATCGGTAAACTCTTTTCCGGGATCATAAAAGTCACCACCCCCACCACCACCGTTATCACCGCCACCACTGTCAATCCCAAAAATTGTCCTTTCCTTAATTGTTTCCCACCCTGAAGCCATAACCAAAACCACAACACTACTCCAATTAAAGTTCCCACTCCACCCGGAATTAACATTGACCTATTTCTTGCCCCAAGCCCCGGCAACAACCACCATGACACCAGTGCTAATGCCAACCACGCCAGCAACCAAATCGCATATCGATTAACTCTTAGTTTTCTTTCACCCGTCAGATTCGCCACCGTCCACAAACACCAGCCTATTACCAAAGTTGCCAGCAATAGCCAATTTTTTCCCCATCCAAACGGGTCAGTCGACACTGGTAACCAAGCCACCAGCCATAAGCAGTTAGCAATTACTACATACCATATAAAAATCTTCTTTATCATAAGCCAGACTAACAAATCATCCGCCCACTGTCTATCACCACCTAGGTCTTTTTTCCGCACATCCCCCGCCCCCACCACGACAATTTAATTTTAAATTTAAAATTTGAAATTTTTAGTCAAAATATAATTTTCTAATTTTAAAATTATGAATTAAAAATTGATTTAAAATTAAAAATTAAAAATTAAAAATTTTATTTAAGTACTCCCAACGGATCAACTTTACCCTTTAGCCCGATCACTTCGAAATGCAAATGTGTCCCCGTCGACCTCCCCGTACTTCCCATTCTTCCAATTTTTTGTCCCTGATTAACCTTCTGGCCCGCCGACACCAAAAGCGATCCGGTTACCATATGTCCATATAGAGTTTTAAAACCATTTCCGTGGTCAATTATCACATAATTACCATAGCCTCCGGCGTTCCAACCAGCCGTCACCACTGTCCCCCCTTGGGCCGCCACAATATCCGGGCCCGAGGCATTGGCAATATCCACCGCCGGATGATACCAATAATACTTTTGGCTAATCCTCCCCGAAGTCGGCCACATAAAGTTACCCTCCCCCACCACTCCCGGAATCGGCGCCACTGTCCTAGCCAAATATCTGTTGGTATCCACCACTATTTCTTTCTGTTTAATTCCGTCTGGCACAATTAATTCCTGTCCCGCCAATAGAGCAAAAGTTTCGTCATTGCTAAAACTGTTAAATGGGTAATCAATAATGTTTTGGGCGTCAACTTGAAGCTTTTTTGCCACACTGTAAATCGTTTCTCCTCTGGCCACCTTATAACGAAGCCCCGTCACCGGCAAAATTCTCAAAATTTGTTTTTCTTTAATGCTGTCAGCCGACTTCAAATTATTCTCCCAGAGAATCGTATCAATACTTACCGAAAACTTTTGGGCAATACTCGAAACTGTATCTCCTGCCTCCACCCGATACTCAGTCACCTCACCCTTTTGCGAGTTAGACACCAATGTCCCCACATCCATCCCCCCTTCCGTCGCCAGCAAATAATAATTTCCCCCTTGGTTTTCATTCCCACTCTGGCTTTTAGAAATTATTTCCTCAAGTTTTCCCGAAAAAGTTAACACCAGTAGCACCATTCCCGCCAAGCTGGCGTTCACAAAACCTTGAGAAAATCTCCCCCTCTGTCGATACATTAACTTCGTCAAAGTCCCCTTGATTATCACCGACCAACCCAAAAGGGCGGTTGCTATCACTGCCAAAAGTTGCCACTGACATCTCAAAAACTCCTTGATCAATCCCCACTCTATTTTTATATTCCTTCTTCCTATTATTTCCATAATTAAGAATCTAGAATTAACGAATCTAGAATCTAGATAAAACTTTTTGTTGTCGAAATAAATCTATTTAATAATTTCTGTACTGAAATAGTTTTCTCCGCCATCCGATTAAATTCTAAACTACTAATATATCCAACATCCCTAGCAACCAGTAATTGATTTTGAACCTCAGTCAAAGAACCCAAAGACATATAGTAAAATTGACATTTTTCTTTGTAACCGCCACGAGAAAATCCTTCGGCAATATTACTGGTTATTGAAATTGCTGCTCTTCTTATTTGATCAGTCAATCCATATTTTTCCTCTGTAGGAAACGTTTTTGTTACTTTATAGATTTCCAACACCAATTCATGAGCTTGTCTCCAAACAAGAAGATCTGTAAAGGATTTGATTGTTTTGTTCTCCATCTATCTTTCCAGATTCGTAAATTCGTAAATTCGTAAATTCTTATTTTTTAACCACTTTTGCCAAGAAATCGGCATTGGTTTTGGTTTTTCTCATTTGGTCAATAATCATCTCCGCTGCTTCATCGGTATTCCCCAAAGTATCAAACATTCTCCTAATTGAAACAATTCTTCCCAAAGTACTATCGTCAAGCAGTAACTCTTCCTTTCTTGTTCCCGATTTCAACACATCAAAAGCCGGAAAAATCCTTCTTTCCGCCAATTCTCTTGTCAGTCTCAATTCCATATTGCCGGTTCCCTTAAATTCCTCAAAAATTAATTCGTCCATTTTTGAGCCGGTGTCTACTAGAGCCGTTCCGATAATCGTCAAACTTCCACCGTTTTCAATCTTTCTGGCTGCTCCGAAAAATTTCTTCGACGGATACAAAGCTGCTGGGTCAAATCCTCCCGACAATGTTCTTCCCGAAGTTGGAATCGCCAAATTATAAGCCCGGGCCAACCTGGTAATCGAGTCAAACACCATAAACACATCTTTTCCCTGCTCCACCAATCTTTTAGCTCTTTCAATCGCAATTTCCGCCGCCTTTGTCTGTTCCTCTGGTTTTTGGTCAAAACTACTGGCCACTACTTCCCCCTTAATAAATCTTTGCATATCGGTCACCTCTTCTGGCCTCTCTCCCACTAGCACCGCCATCAAATGAATCTCTGGATAATTTTTCGCCACTCCACTGGCAATCTCCTTTAAAAGTGTTGTTTTACCAGCTTTCGGCGGGCTAACAATCATTCCTCTTTGGCCAAAGCCGATTGGGCAAAAAAGGTCAATAATTCTCGTCGATATTATCTCCGGGTCACTTTCTAGTTTTACCTGTTTTGTTGGGTAAATTGGCACCAGATCCCTAAAGTCCGGCCTCCGCCCCGCTGCCATTAAATCAACTTCGTTAACTTTGGAAATTCTCACTATCCCCCAATACTTTTCGTTTTCTTTTGGTGCCTTGGCCAGCCCTACTATCAAATCTCCCATCCTTAATCCATATCTCCTAATCTGCATCGCCGGCAGATAGGCATCACGAATACTTGGCGTAAACAATGGCCGAACAAACCCGCCACCATCATTGGCAATATCCAAATAACCAATAATTTGCTCAACACCAACACCCGCCACCACTGATGGCTCTTCAATTTTTTCTCCAGTCATTTATGAAAAAAACAAAATAATAAGGAAAACAAGGCAAAAGGGGGAAAACTTAATTCTTCTTTTTGATTTTAACCCCCCTTACCTATTTTGTCAAATTTTTGTACTAGTTGACAAACAATCTTCTCCTGTAATACAATTTATTACATGCGCTCTATCATTAATATCTCTCTACCGGAAACCCTCTCCTCTCTTGTTGAGGAGTATGTTGTCGCTGGTAACTACGCCTCCAAAAGCGAATTTTTCCGCTATCTCTTGCGTCAATACTCCGAATCCGAAGCCCTTAAACATCTTAAAACGAGCCAATCCCAAATTGCCAAAGGTCAGGGTCAGGTGCTACGCTCTCTTAAGGGGTTGCGTCAATGGAAATCATCTACTCACCCCAATTCGCCAAAGAATATCGTAAAATCCCCCAACAAGTTAAATTAAAAGCCGAAAAACGGGAAAAAATATTTCGTCTTAACCCATTCGATCCCCAATTAAAAACCCACCGACTCTCTGGCAAACTCAAAGACTTTTGGTCATTTAGTATCGATTATCACTATCGAATTATTTTTCAATTCGAATCCGAATCAACCATCTGGTTTCTTTCCGTCGGTACCCACCAAATTTACAAGTAGACCAAATTTGAGGAAATGGCTGGAGTCCTACCCTAACCACTACTCTTTTCAAATTATAGACACCGATAATTATCTAGATTTTATTACCTAGAATTTTGTCAAATTTAAATATCTTGTTATATTTAACTATCATCTTATTTCTTGTTTCTTGTTTCTTATTTCTAATTCTTCCTCATCCGGCTCCAGTTTTAGGGCTGGGGCTTGGCCAGGCCCATTCTATTACCGATCCCTTTCTTTCCCGCCCCGAAGTTAAATTCGGCTATTCATCATCTACCCTCAGCGACCTATCTGGAGGCGACAGCTGGGCCGCCGTTGAACGCTACCAAGGCCAATACAATTGGTCTCAAATGGACCAGATCGTTTCCCAAGCCAGAGACAGAAACAAAAACATTTGGCTTCAAATTCAAACCTCCGATGACCTCTCCGGTTTCCAAAATGTCCCCTCCTGGGCCATCAATCAGGGTGTTCAAATGCTCCAAGTTCGTTGCTCCGGCAAAAACGTTACTTTTCCTAAACCAGCCAATATGTCCTCCGATATTATTAATCCCCAAGATATTGTCGAAATTACCCAAAATAACGTTAAAGCCATCCACTCGATTCCTGCCATCTGGGACCCAACCTACCGCTCTCTTCTTTCCAATGCTCTAATGGCTATGAAAAACCACTTTGCTACAGACTTTGCCAGTGGCACTATTGAAGCTGTCAACATCATGTCCGGTGGCACTTACGGCGAAGGCAACATCGGCCCCAAATGTGCCGTCACCGACACTTCCTGTTTCCTAAAAGACGTTCTTAACCCCAATTGTTCTATTTTTGAATCACTCTCCTCTGTCACCAAAAAGCCCAAAAACGAATTGGCTCAACAAAGCTACTGCAACTCCGGCTACAATCCCGCCACCGGTGAAGGTGAAAAGGTCGTCCCCTGTTTTCAAAATTGCCCCACCCAGCACAAACAATTCTGCTATGTTGCTGATGATTATTTTATCCAAGCCATGAAAGATCAGATTACCCGCTATGTCAAAATCTTTAGCCCCACTCCGGTTGTCTACCAATATGGCAATGGCCCCTCCGATTCCGGCCGGGTTAGCCAGGAAATCATGACCTGGGCTCATCAAACTTATGGCAGTCGGGTTTGGTTTAAATTTAATGGCTTTGGCCCCCAACAAAGTTATTTTTATGAACCAAAATTTGCCAATTATCCCAACACCCGTCATGGCTACGAGCCCGGCGGTTCCTGGTTTTTTAGTAAAGACTATTGGGCTAGTAAGGGTGGCGACCAAGTCGCTAAAACCGCCATTGAAAAAGCTGTCAATTCCGCTCTGGTTGGCGATAAATCCGCCTATCTCACTCTCCAAGAGGAATTTTACAAAGACGGCCAATATTACTACTTCAATCCCGACGATACCACTCCCGATTGTCGTAATTCCCAAATTAAAAACTGGTGTGCCGGCTTTCTTAACAATTTAATGACTTCTCAGCCTGTTGCCCCGCCCCCACCTCTACCCGATATTTACAATTTCACTAAACTCACTCTTTTCGATCTGGCTTTTTGGAAAGACGCCTACTCTTCCGGAGTCTATTCCCCCACCGCCGACTTCAATCACGACCAACTCGTCGACCTCACCGACCTTATGGCATGGAAGCAGTCCTATTTGCAGTAACCTCCCAAATCTTATTTATTGTCTCACTCCAAGTGGCACAAAAAGTGAATTGCATTTAGAACGATCATATAACGACTTCATTGGGTCAAAAACACCATCATGGAACTCGATCACCATAGGGACAACTTCAGGTGGTGCACAAGGGCGATTAACATCAAACATAGGTGTTCCAAAGGCACCATTCAAATAACTAAAACGTGTGTCAAGTGTTTCCCCATTACCAGAAACTCCAAATTCATCTAAAGTATCAACGTTATATACTCCAACCATTGGTCGATAGGCAAAACCATGGTGGCCTGTATATTCAGAAAAGGTAATTCTACCTTCTCTACTATCTACAAATCGAGTCAGGGTTACCACACACAAAACACCATTATAAATCGCAGGTATTGGCATCCCTTCGCTCACAAAAGCATGATTATCAGTTGTAAGTCTATATAAAAGATTTGGATTCGACCCCGGAGCGATATTTCTAGCATAACCAACACCTTCAGATCCACCCCAAGGTAAAGTCGCAAATTCAAGCTCCATCTCTTGATATACAATTCGGTTCCCCCAAACCATATCTTCCAAACCTTCAACATTGCTGGCATCAACCATTTCTCCCAATCCAGTCATCGCACTCTCCACACCACCATCTCCTCCTTGTGTCCTTTCTGGTCCAATAGCCCGAACCCTTGGAGCCACAGTGGCAGGCACTCCCCCAAACGCATCCGGTCGTCTATCACTACCATCCCCCCCTTGTGGCCCTACGGGTGCAGCTTGAGCTCCTCCTGGAGTCGCTCCAATAGCAAATAATGCAGCAGCAGCAGCAGCAACAGTACCCCCACGCACTAAAAACTCTCTTCTTTTCATATACACATATAATACACAACACTATCCTATATTTCAAGTACCCAAGTACATACTATATGTGTACAGTTACCTTGATTGTGTATATTCCCTTTTCCAAGTCAACAAGTCCTCTAATGTTGCTTTCCCCGCCAAATATTCCCTTTTCCAAATCAACAAATCTTCTAAATCGGCTACTTTATTATCACCCACCACCACTTCCGCTCCTGTCGTTACCCCTGAAAGCGAAGCTTTCGCCAACCCAAAAAAAGTATAAGCGTCAACTGCTTCAAAATTTAGTTCTGGTTCAGATTCTCTTAGTCTCTTGTCAAAATCAGCCACCTGCGACGGCGTCCAAGGCGATAGTCTCAACACAATAAAATTCGGCCTTTTCCCTGCCTCCGGCGCCAATCCATTCTCCCGCCACTCACCTTTAATTTTATACACCAATTCCCCCACCGGGTTACGATCATAAACCAAACTCACTCCTCTCACAAACGGCGTTCCGTCAATCAAAAAGCTTGGTATTGTTTTCTCGCCCACGATCACCGGCATCTCCATTCCCACCCCTCCACCCGAAAAAGTTGAAAAATACTCCCCTACCTCTCCCTTAGTTATCCCTGTAAATTTATAATCTCTTTTTTGGTATTCCTCCTTACACCTCTCGGCATATTTTGAACTGTTCATCAACAATTCCGGCCAAACATACAAACAGCCCGAAAATGGCGCCACAAAATAATCGTTTTTTGTTTTAGTCTTATAGAGGTAATTAATCATGTCTGGATAATAACCATCATAAGTCCCAACACTCCAAGCCAATGGTAAAGATCCTCTTTTGCTGTCTTCCCAATAAGTCGGCAACACAAAACTCAGCCAAGAAATTGGGTCGTAATCTCCCATGTAGTAAAGCAAATAGGTTTTATTTTCTAGTTTTATTGTCGATTTTACCGGATTATTTTGTTTCCAAGTTTGATTTCTCGGGGCATGGAAATGAAAACTCAAGTTGGTTGCCGGCACATGGTCAACCGGTATCAACCCAGCATTATATTTGCTAAATAATTTAACTGATGCTTCTTCCACTTCGGCAGTCGTAAAATTGGCGCTCGACTTGAGCTTGTTATATTTATCATACCAAGCATAAAATCCCAACACCTCAAACATTTTTCCGTCTGGAACCAGATTTCTCGCCTGTTTCATTATCTCTTCAAAGACTTCCCTGTCTACTCCTGTTCTCTGGTTTGAGTCATCGTTCGGAACAGCATTCATCGGAGACAAATCAAAAACCAGCGCCCCTTTCATCACTATCCAGTCCTTGGCTGTTACTTGTTCTGCCGAGTCCCCAGCTGGATCATGCCGGCTATAAGCATCCTCCAAATATCCAAAAACAGTCCTATTAACTTTTCCTGTTTTAAGATATTTTTCTATCAGCCACAAATAAGCATTCGCCTTCGAACTATGAAAGCTGGCCAAACTTGTCTCCGGGACCCTCGATGTATCACCAAAATTCTTATCAAACAAATCCACCAACACCGGCAACTTATAATTCTCAACTAATTTTCGATACAACCCGCCTCCATGCATCACCACCACTCCTCCCTCCACTCCCGCCACTGTTGTCGCCACATTAACTGTTGAGTCAACCCTCGAATCCCAAGCCACCACCCCTTTAATATCACCTTTAAACACATTAATTAATTCATCCAAATTCCCCAGTTTGATTTCCTCATAATCGGCCAACCATTCGCCTGGTCTTTTAAATTTTTCCATCCAATATTGCTCCACATCTGCTCTAACACTTGGCCCCAATGGCCAATAATTAGCCTTGTATAAATAGAGTCTTGGCCCACTTCTATTAACCAATCCCTGCAAAGCCACTATAAACGACACCTGGTCATAACCCTCATCCGTATCCATGTTAATTTTGGAAATATCATAAGAATAGAATTTCTTCTCCCCCACCGCTTCCACTTCCATTCTGGATATCCAAAACATCAGTATTAGTATCACCATCAACAGCTTTCTCATTCTATGTATCCTTTTTTCCATACTAACAAATCTCCTAAATCAACTTTACCATTTTTATCAAAATCTGCCTTTTCAGATTTTCCCGTCTTATACTCTTTCTTCCAAATCAACAAATCTTCCAGTTCCATTTTTTCATTCACTACCACGCCATAATTTAATATTTTAATTCCGTCAATCTCCCCCACCAACCCCATGTCTCCAATTATCATTTTGTTCCTACCCAACATCTCTCCCTTTCCTGATCCATAATCAAAGCTCCCCGCCAAAACATTATCAACGTAATAATCAACTTTCCCGCTTCTCAGATAAGACACAGCTATTTTATGCCACTGATTATCAGTAATCGTCAACGTGCTGTCCTGACCTTTTCCCCCAACTTCCCATCTAAGCTTACCTTCTCCCGTCAAGTATAACCCTAAACCATCTTTCTCTTCACTTCTCACTATTGCTTTTTTCTCACTACTACCACCTCTCACTTTAAGCTCCGCCTCAACCGTCAAATCTCCACTCCACCTTAACGATTCGGAACCGGCCACTTCCACCCGCTCACCATTACCACCGGTAAATCTCAAAAAATTTCTCTCTCCCTCCTGGCCAAAATTAATCCCGATTGTTTTTCCGTTATTGCCATAAAAAGAAGAATCCAGCGTCTTGTCAATTCTCTTTTCATTAAATCTTAGGTCCAAAATCTCATACTTTCCCACGTCCTCCGGTTTATTAAATCTTACCCTCACCCGCCATAAATTCTGCTCTCCCATGTTAAAACCATGATCTAAATTACTTAAACCAAAGTCATAATTACAACTGTTACCATCTCTTGGTGAACCAAAATAAAACCAAGGCGACCGGTCACTTTCCTCAAAATTTCTGGTTGCATCCCCCGGCTGAATCAAAGATCCATAAGAACAGTAATATTTCCAATCGGCCGTATTTGGAACTGCAAAGATCCTCTCCTCATCAGACCAATTAATTAAGTCATCCGAAAGTCTGTATCCACACCCCGGATTGTTTGGAGCATTATCCGGCTGGCAACCAATAACCAAATATTTTCCCAAGTAATTATTGTAAGTCAAAGAATAGTGCGGGTTAGCTTTCCCGCCAATATGTAAAGCCACCGGCTGGCAAACCGCCCTATCGCCGGGCAAATTAAATCCATTTCCATCCCACAATCGCCAGCTTTTTGGGTCAGCTAAATCATTAGTTCGCATCACACACATTCCTGTTTTACTTGGGTCGTTGGGAACATTATTAATCGACATCACCAAAGCATAGTAATATTCACCCCTCTTAACTATATTGCTCGGCTCAAAATAGCCCCGAAAATTGTTTTCCAAATTTCGATCATAATCAATTGGGGAATTCAAAATATTTTGCAAAGGTGGGTCAAGATGGTAAAAAGCCCGGCCACCATCATCCGACTTTGCCAAGTTAACTGAATTCCACCAACATTTCCAAAAATCTCCTGGTTGGGTGTACTTACAATCATTACGGTACCAACCGTGATATTCAGTGTGAACCAAAGAATAAACAGTCTTACCATCAACAGTGTATGGCGAAGCCACCCATTCAAAATCATTATAATTTCTCGGGTCGGCGCTAACATGACTCAAGAACGACCTTCTACATTCATCTCTATTTACCGGAGCATCATCCAAATTATCGCCAACATATCGATACAAAACCCCACTTGCCGCAATCAATTGAACCGACCCATTACTATCCACAAAAGCTCTCGCTGGAGCATCAGGTACATCATCCTTAGCACACTTTATTGTTGTTACTTTTTCTTTTACACCTTCCTCAATCGAAAAATTCACTTTCTCCACCGCTCCCACCGCTTTTACCCACCGAAGCTTTAGCGTAGGTGGGCCCACCATCAACACCAAACCAATCAGTCCGATAAGAAATCCTACCCGCTTCATCCGTGACAATTCTCCAATCGATTCTTTCGCGGGTCGGTTCTTTGTATCTCCACTCCCGCCCCCGGGTCATCATTACAGGTCTTGCCATCCTCCTTTTTCCACCACACATATTGCCCCGAAACCGTCTCGCTACACCTCTGACACACAGTTACCCCCGGTGTCGGCGTAAATTTCCCCAATCCACAATTAACAATGTCATAAATTCTTTCTACCTCAATTCCCGGCATTGGTGGCTTACTACAATCTCCCAAATAGGCCACTTTCTGATTCGGATAAACCGTACTGCACCTTTCACATCTACCCGTTTCAGTACACATGGCAATCGATCCAACTGTCGTCTTCATCACCTCTCCTGTCGGATCAACTTCACAGCCCACCCCACTTACTGGTTCCCACCAGGTGTATTGCCCATTTCCGGCTTTACTGCACCTTTGGCAAGTATTGGCTTTTCTTGTTGAAGCCGGTGCCACACAAGTCGTGTCATAGGTTCTTTCCACTGCCACTCCCGAAGCCGGAGAAAGATCGCAGTTGTCTGCCACCCAGCTGGTCATTTGATTGTCATAAAGAAGACTACATCGGGTGCATTTATTTACACAACATCTAGACATCGGATCAGAACATGATCCCACCCCATTATCCATTCCGTAAGATCCACAATCCGGCTTTTGAGGTGTTTGAGACTTACAGCTACCTGGACAAGTTTCTGACGTATTTATATTACACATCGTCACCGATCCAACTGTCGTCTTCATCACCTCTCCTGTCGGATCAACTTCACAGCCCACTCCACTTACTGGCTCCCACCAGGTGTATTGCCCATTTCCGGCTTTACTGCACCTTTGGCAAGTATTGGCTTTTCTTGTCGAAGCCGGTGCCACACAAGTCGTGTCATAAGTTCTTTCTACCACTACTCCATCCCCCGGAGAGACATCACAATTTGTCGCTCTCCAACTAGTCCGCTGATTATCATAAAGAAGACTACATCGATCACAATCAATCGTGGATGGTCCCGATATCTGGCACATCGTCACCCCCTCTGCCCGATAAACACTGGTTCCCGTTCCCGGATCACGGCTACAACTTTCTCCCTCCACAATCTCCCACCACACATACTGTCCTTGATTTACCGTGCTACACCTCTGGCAGGTATTCATTTTCTTAGTCGAAGCCGGTGCCCTACAGGTTGAATCATAAATCCTTTCTACTACCACCCACGAAGCAGGAGATTTATTACAATCAGACGCTCTCCACCTGGTCCGTTGATTATCATAAAAAACACTACATCTGTCACAATCCACCGAATTCAATTTTTCTATATAAGCCATTTTCCATATTCTTAAATCCTCAAAACCCACCGCACCACTGCCATCAAAATCAGATCTAAGTCCGGTCTTACCATATTCCTCTCTCCAAATCGCTAAATCCTCAAGTCCCACATCATTATTACCACTAGCGTCACCCGGCATCACCGCCATTACCCCTCTTACTCCCACTCCAAAAAACAACATTCCCAAAACCATCACCACCACAAAAGTCTTTCTCATACATTCATTATAATCACAAAAAAAATTTGCCACAACTAGTTATCTTTCCTTCCACTCCATAGTTGAAAGTGGCAGACCTGCCCCCTCTGCCACTCTCATCTACATAGTCGAACCCCGGATTTGACATTTTCCTGTCAACCCCGTATTTTAGAAAGTGAAGAAACAACCATATTCGTGTTCCACCTGCTTTGAGAATATCGATAAGGTTGTTTCTTTTTCGTTTCTTTAGGTTAAATTTTGGACTAAAAGGACAAAATTTTCCTAAAGACACAACCCCGATGATGCGAAGCACAATATCGGGGTTATCTCATTTTTCAAAGAACTAACCTCCCCTTCAACTTCGCCATTCCTCTAATTTGATCCTCCACCCATTTGTCCCGCTTCTTTCCTAACAGTGCCTGCTTTATCTTCTTCCACCAGTTCATAGTTTCAATATAACCCCACTCTTTATTTCTGTCCATACCCTATATAAATTATCTCTCTCAAAATCACATATCCCTATATCTTTCTTACATAGCAAATTAGGTTAAAAAACGCCTCCAACTCTCCCCTTTCAACATCATGTGGAAAACAATTTACTGATTTACTAATTACCGATTACTGATTACCAATTACCAAACCCTTAAGTTCTCTTATACTATTTACATATAGCAATTCCTTTTTCAGCGCTCTTGCCTCCCTCTCCCGTCTTTCCCATCCCCTCACCTTCTTCACCTCTCCCAGCAAACTCACCTCACCAACCAACACCAAACCAGAAATTTTTAAATTTTGAATTAATTTTTGATCTTTGATTTTTGATTTTTTAATTGGCTCATTTTTATAAGAGCTCCACATCGCTCCAATTATTGCCAAATCCGCTCCAGTATCCTCAGTCCTAATTCCTCCCGTCACTGCCACAAACACATCATATTTATACAGTGGCATCCCCAAAGTTTTTTGAGCCACCGCCACTAAAAGTTGCCCTCGATTATAATCAATCCCCGAAAACACCCGCTTCGGTTGAGGGGCAAAACTCTCAGTTACCAATGCTTGGATTTCCACCATCATCGGCCTGGTTCCCTCCATCACCACTGTCAAAGCACTCCCGATTTTTATTCCACCATCGCCAGTTAAATTTATATCTTCCCCTCTAAGATCTACCAATCCAACATCTAACATCTTGAAAATTCCCACCTCATCCGTCGCCCCAAATCGATTTTTTTGGCATCGTAAAATCCGCAAGTCCGAATTTTTGTCTCCCTCAAAATACAACACCGTGTCCACCATGTGCTCCAAAAGTTTGGGGCCGGCAATCTCCCCCTCTTTGGTCACATGCCCCAAAATTATCACCGCCACATTTTTTCTTTTGGCCATCTCAATTAATGCCAATGCCACTTGTTTAATTTGTCCCGGACTTCCCGGCGCCCCCACTCCCTGCTCTGAAAATAACATTTGCACCGAGTCCACCACCATTAATTTGAACACTTTATTTGTTCGATCAGCAAACCCCACCACTTCCTCCACGTTATTGGTTTCCAACACCTCAAAATTCCCCATTGGCAGTCCTAGCCTTTTTACTCGCATCGCCACTTGTTGAGCCGACTCCTCTGCTGACACATACACCCCACCAATTTTCCCCACAATTTGAGTAACTAATGTACTCTTGCCAATTCCCGGCTCACCGGCCAGCAATATCACCCCTCCGGCCACTATTCCCTTCCCCAGTACTCTGTCTACTTCTTCAATTTCAGTTTTAAACACCATTTCCTTATCATCTTTCACCGAGTTTGACTCGGCCACTTCCCCCAAATTAATAGATTCCGTTTTCCTGTTTGTTAATTTGGAATTTGGAAATTGGGATTTGTTTGGAAATTGTTTTTTGGTTATTGGTGCTTCCTTTAAAGAATTCCACTCCCCGCACGCTCCACACTGCCCACTCCACTTCCCAAATTCATTGCCGCAGCTCTTACAGACAAACAATGTTTCTTCTCTACTTTTCACATTCTAATAATACCATTTCGGGTTTTATTTGTGTCAACCTAATCTAAGATCCAAGATCTAAGAACTAAGATCTAACACCTATCTTCATTCCTAGGGCCTTTAGTGAAGCCTATCTTTTATTTAGTCTATCTTAAGCCAGAATATTATCTAATTCCCACCGGCCATAACGCCGTCGCTCTCTTTTGATCTATCGTTAACTTCTGCATTAACTCTCCCACCTCGCTCAATACTCCGCCCAATTCACCCGCCATCTCCATAGTAAGTTTAACCTCCCATTCAAGTTCACCATTCTTGGGCCAAACCTTTCTAATAGACATTTTTCGTTCTCCTACTTCTACCGTCATATCAAGATATTCATCACCATTAACTCTGAACAACAAAACACCCTCTTCTCCACCCGAAATTGGCACCGCCCAATCGTGTTCCCCTACATGCTCCCTACCATTAGTGGCCACTACCCACCAAGATGGATCATACTTAATCAATTCCCTTCTAGTTTTCAAAATCCCACCAAGCTGTTCTTTCATACCCCCTACTTTACATCCCATATTCCAATTTGTTAAACTGTTGTTCATAATGATGAACAACTTAGTATCAGAACTAGAGGCTTTTGGGCTTACCACTCAAGAATCCCAAGTTTACCTTAATCTCCTCCAATCACCCTCCCAAACCGCCCTCTCTCTTTCCCGCTCTTTACCAATAAACCGCACCACTCTTTATCGCCTTCTTGAACACCTCTCCCGCCTTGGCCTCGTCGAAGAAATCCTCGACCATAAAACCACCCGTTACTCCGCCTCCCCTCCAGAAAAACTAAAACTTGTTCTTCAAAATAAACAAATTGAACTCAATACTCTCCATCAATCGCTCACCTCTCTCCTCCCCAATCTCCAACAACTCGAAAGTTCCTCCCCCTCCGACGGTTGGAAGCTGTGAGAAGGTACTATATCAAACAGTTGCTTACACCAATTCCAGCTTCGGAGTACGATGTTTCGATTCTAGTAAATTGCCTCGGTAATCATCCCCTATCGCATAATTTTGCTCAAACATAGTAGCAAGAGTGGACTTGAATACTAAGTTTCAGATTGTTGGCTAGTTAGTATTTCTACCCAATCTAATTTCCATCCCATCCCCGACCATATAGAAAAGAAACAATTGATCGGTGTTTTTAGATTGTTGATATCGTCGTTACTCATTATTGCTGATTGTGCTTGGATTGATTTTATTATTTCCCCTACTTTTACATTTCCATATGTGTTTACCACATGGAAAGTTTTTATACCCTCAGATTTTACGATCAATGTTTGTAAAGGACTCCCCTCAGATGATCCAATATGAACATGTTTAAAAGACTGGGCTGGTCTTGCTTTTAAAATTTCTCCTAAACATCTATTTAAGTTTTCCGGATATCTATAGACAATAAAATCTGGTGTCTTAAGGTCTGGCATCCAAAACAGGGTATTTTTTTGATTATCAAAATCACCATATCTGACAAAAAATGGACAATCCAAACTTTCAATAAGTGTTTTCGCTTTTTTCTTGGAAGTAGTAGTGAGAAAACTGGTACCTGTTTTTGTAAAACCAATAATATCAACTTCAGGCTCATCTGTTGAAACTCGTCTAAGGTAGTCTGTCAAATCAGGTCTACCTTCTCTGGGAAATGCAGTTATTGCCTCAAAGTTTTTCGATTCGATTACGTATTTATTATGATCATAAATAACAACGCCATTTTTCGTGAAATCTAAATTCATATTCGCAACAAATGTATTGTTAAAAGCATCTATGAACACTCTACTATCAGGAACAGGGTCACCAATGTCTGTTTCTGAAAAATTGTATGGGTTGTCTGTAAATGAAGTAAGGTAAGTTAAGAATGACGCTATTTCCGGTTTTGTAACTGATTCCCGAACATATAAACCTGATTCTTTAAGTAAAGTATTATTATCTTTTGTACACATCCATGGTCTCGAACTTAGGGTATTAACTAGTAGGTTTAGTCTTTTGTTTGGATTATTGTCATCCTCGTCAAGGTAGTCTCTCAATTTATTGATATCTGAAAGAAGGTTTAATTTTGGAATATCTCGTCTAATTGATGTGGTCATAGCTAAATGAGACACCTTTGCTGTAAATTGATCACGATATGAACTTGATAAATCGAGTACAAATAACATTGGATTGACCCACCGTTGATATTCTAGTGGTAAATTTTGTGAAGCCCAACTAAGTGTTTCTGCTTTTGAAGTTTTAGATTTGCGTCTTAGTAATTCCATCAAAGTAGCGAAACCTTCTTGAACTGCGATCTGGCTATTGTAAATGATTCCCAACATATTCTCATACTCAATTGGGTCAATCTTAACTATTGAATCCTGTAATTTAAAGAGGCTATGAGTAGCTTGACCGAATTCAGTTGTCTCAGAAATCGCATAATGGGTTCCTTCGTGTGCGAGAATTGTTTCGACCAAGATGGGGTCATGAAAAAGATTACGATAATCTAATCCAACACCTTTATTGATCGGGTCAAATGTTCCTAGGGTTACATCATGCCAAAACATAGAAATTAAATGTCTAGATTAAGTGTATTTTACCAAATTACCTACCCATGTCTCTTACGAGTTTTATTCCCATTTTTGATGAAGTAGGGATTAAAGTTTCTTTCTCACATTCAGGACAAATCAAGACTTTTTTGGCATACCTAGAAATACTGTAAATTATTCCGGGGAGAATAAACAAACACCAAAGTAAAACCTCAACCAAAAATGATCCTGAAACCTTTTTATCAGCTTCACCGATATAACCACAATTCCTACAAACATATTCTTCTTTCACAAATAAATAGTAACAGACAGTTGGTGTAAAAACAAGCTGTTTTTGAATCTAAACAGATACACACAGTAGGTTCTATCAACATCACATTACCCATACCCTATGGGTATGATTACTGAAAATGATTTAAAACTCGGAAAAAGAATTAAAAAATATAGAAAGTTGGCTGGATTTACTCAAGATCAACTAGCGGAAAAAGTCAGGTTGAGTACGAAGTATATCCAATTTATTGAGGCAGGTAGTCGAAAACCATCGTTAAAAACTGTATACCGCCTAGCCAAAGCGTTAAATGTGAAAGTCCAAGATTTATTTCCGTTTTAGGAATCTGTCCGTTTCAATTAGAATTAGGAAGCGGCGGGTATTGGCGTGACATTTAACAAATCACTTTTCTGACTTTTACTAAACAACCTCCCCTGCTTTTTGACATATTTTTTTATCATCCTGTCTCCAAAATCACTTCCCTTTACATTCTTTAACTCATTAAAAAATCTCTCTTCCACAGCAGGGTCTTTTCCACAATGTGTTTTATATGCAATTTCGAAAACATTAGCCTTGAAGTTCTCGTCTTGGGAATCAAGTCGATTGAATAGTTCATTTAACACACTAACAGTAGATGCACCAATCAAATAATTAGATTTCTTAATAGCATTTACAGAGAACTCCAAACTTGACGACATCATGGATAGAGCTATTTGTCCTCTTTGATCGGATGATAAATACTTAAAACCTTTAGTAAAAAAATCATATGACCGCATACATCCTTTGATATATTCTGGATAATTTTTTGAAATTATTTCCTCAACGACCTTTTCATCTAAAGTAGAAAATGCCTCATCATATGGAGCATTTTGAATAAACGGCTTTATTATAGAACTTTCTAGAGTTGTGTTTTTATCGTTTTTGTCAATTTTTCGGAGTATGAGAGAAAGTAAAAACACTTTTGTTTTTATGCTCCATGAAGAGTTGTTATACCAAGCTGTCGCTGATGTTGAAATTACGCCGATATTTGAACTGACATATTCAACTTCGGCTGTAGAAATAGTATCAAGGAATTTCTCAATGAAACCTGTTAAGAACTCAATTAAAACATCTCTCTGGTTTCTATCAGGTGGATTGTTTGATTCTGCGGCAATTAATTCTTTAACCTTCTCAACTATTAACCTTATTTGTCCTTCGTCTAATTCTCCGATTGTATTTAAAAGGCCAAGATTTTTTCTCAATTCATCGTCGTCATTGAGTGTTCCTGCGTCAAAGTTTCTTGTTATATAGTTGGTTATTGTTTCATTGGAAATAAACTTTTCAAGATTATCTTTATCGATAAACACTTCAATATATTTTCTTGAGTTTAATCTATCTTTCAAAAGATCTTTAACATTACGAATTGATGATTGGAAATACTCTATATCTGTAGAAACATGATTAAGAATGGACAATGCATAGTCTTCTTTGAGTATAAGCCGGCTATTGTTATCAGCATGATTAAAAAGGCCTATGTAGGCTTGACTAAGCTCTTTGTTCTGAGTTTTATTAATGCCCGATTTGACAACTTTTATTGTATTTTGTATTGGGTAATCCTCGTAGGTGTCTGGCCTAAGAAGTGGGCCAGAAATCTGTCGTGCTAATTCACGAGCAACCTTAGGAGGAATAGACGTGTTTAAGATATCAGAAAATACTTTCACACATGTTGAAGAAATTGGCCTGATTAAAGCCTGTCTCTGACTATTAGATTTTAGATAATAAAGTAAAAAGTTTTCAAAGATACTAATCTTGTCTTGCTTAATGAATGAATTTACGAACTTAGAGGCAGATTCGACATCTCTACTTAAACACGCTTGAATAAATTGTTCCCAGCCGGGTAACGAAATCTCCTCCTTCGACTGTTTTAATGTAATATATGATCCTACATTGAGAGTATCGGGAGTGATGTAATATGTATTTTTCAAAAACTTCATTGACTCTTCCAACGTTCCCCTCAAGACTCCTTTTTCGGCTTCAGTCCAATCCATGGCATCATTTAAGATGCTCTCTTCCAACTTTGTATAAATGTCGTGGTATTTCTGTTTTAGAATAAGAACTTTTGCAAAAAATGCAATATCGTTTTTGGATAATTTTTTAGTTATTTTCTCATCAAATCTTTCATAAACAATAATTATTAGCGATATCAGAGAATTAATAAATTGCTTAATCTCCCTCGGATTATTCTTAAAGGAGTATGTAATTAATTCGAGTAAGTCTGGGTTTTTATTGAAAAGTTCTATTTGGGTATCATTTAACAGAGATGTAGTGTATACGTCAAGATCTAGATACTCGACCTTTGGCATCCTCACAACTGTATTAAAGAACTTCCGCAAAAACTCATCAGCGTAATCTTGTTTATCTTGATCAGATATTTTTTTTGAGTCATTTGACAAAAGGGCAGAGCTAATGTGCTTCCTTACTGCGGTTTCATCACAAGGAACAAGAAATATGCACTTCCTTATTTCTAGAAATGTTTTTATTGTGGTTAATAGTTCGACAACTTTTTGCCTCGGAGCCCTGTCTAAATTATCAAAAATAAACAAGAGTTTGTTTTCATTACTATCATTAACGATCTCTTTGAATTCATTTTCGAATTCTTCCGGTTGGGATATTTTATCTCTAGTTAAGACATTATCATCAACTATCAACAATTTGTCTTGATATTTTTGAAAAATAAATGCTCCCCCTAAGCATAGAATTGTGATACTTTTCCATTGGTTTATATCCCCTGTTACCCAACTCCAAACTAGTGAGAATAAAACAATGGGGATGATACTTACGATAAATTTTTTGGGTGTAAACCGGATTGTTTCAATTTTTTTAGTAAGAGAATATACGAACTTTTCCGTAAGTTTTTTTACTTTGGATGTTTGTCCTAATTGTCTTGCAGACTCGATGAGAAACTGGCGACGGAGAGAATCTTCACTATATTTCCAAACATCAAACACGACATGTTTTACGTTTATGTTATCCAGTTCTTCTGCTAATAAATTGATGACAGTTGACTTACCTGACCCCCAACCCCCATAAAGCCCTATTGTAAAAGGAGGAGTTGACCCTACAACGATATTGAGGAGTGCTTTAGCGACTTGCTCGTGACCAAACATAACAGTGTCTTTTGTAGAAGATAGAGGAGTATCTGGTAAAAATTTGAACTTGAAGTTTTCTACCTCAAAACGATTCTTTTTCATAATAAAATCTATATTATCTTTATTGTCGTATTCTACCTCTTTTATTGTCTATTTGGGTAAAAGAAAGTAAAAAGAATTACATATTTTTCGTATACTCAATTTTCCATCAAACAAATGGTAAAAAAAGCGTAGTAAAAACGTTATAAAATCGACAAAATGATTTTTTATTCGTCAACAAAAGTCAGGCAGGAGACTGGTGGTAAAATGGGGGTGAGATGGGGGTGAAATCGCCATTCTGAAATTTTTTTAAGGGACTGAATCTTGAATAAATGTCACTCGTTTTGCCTTTGTAAAAGAAGTAAACCAAAGTAAATAGTTTGTGGGAAATTAACGAGTGTCCGATAATTGTATAATCAGTTACGTGAATATGGACAACAATACACCGGCTCAAAAAAGGTTTGTAAGCTACCTGCGAAAACGCGATCCGGGGTTGAGTGAGACTGACATCGCCAAGCTACTTGGTGATATGAAAAGATTTGTAAAAGTAATCAAGAAAGTTTACACCGAACCACAAGCGCGGATTTATTATAGAGAGAGATTAGTAGGCGAGAAAATCCATAAGGATCGAGTAGTTGAGACAGACTTACAAGAAGTAATGAAGCTCGTCGACAGGAGTGTCAATAAACCCAAAGATTTATTATTACTTGGTCGAAAGCTATACAAAGCAGTAAACGATGACATCCACAAGCGACGATAATCAAAAGTTTGATAGAGTGGTAGCTTATATCCGGAAATCGTCGGAAGACAACAAGGATGGTGAAGCCCACAAGCAACTGAATTCGCTTGAATATCAATTAGAATTTGCAAGGAAAGCACCACAGCAGTATCAATTAAAACCAATTATTAAAACCTTTAAGGATGATAAAACAGGATATGAAGCCTACGTTCGAGATGGTTTTGGTGACATGTTAACTTTTCTCGAAGATCACAGAGGCGAAATTGATGGGATTGTGTGTACTGAAATTAGTCGATTGGCACGTAACTTTGGCGACGGTGGTAAGATATTGTGGTTTTTACAAAGTGGTTTGATAAAAAGAATCTACACCCCGTCAAAAGTGTTTACCGATTCGTCATCTGATCAGTTGATGGTCGCAATAGAATTTGCGATGTCGAAAAAATCTAGTGACGAAACCGGAATCAGAACTAAAGCAGGGATGAGGTCGAAAGCTAATAATATGAAGCATCCTGCAAGACCGCCTGTCTTAGGGTATAAAACAGAAGGCCCAACAGGTCAGAAAAAGTGGTTGGTTGATTCAGTGACCGGGCCGCTCGTTAAAAGGGTTTTTGAACAGTTTGCTACTGGTGAATTTACTTTCGAACAAATTGCCGATTTTGCTTATGATATTGGCTTAAGATCAAATAACTCAAAAACAACAACAGGAAAGTTTTCAAAAAATACATGGCGAAATCGATTGATAGATATCCAATATACCGGAATCTTTTATCATGAGGGTGGAAGAATAAAAGGAGAATATGAGCCGCTTATCTCGTCCGAATTATTTTACCGAGTCCAAGAGGTATTGTCTGATAACGAACATCCAAAAGAAACTTTGTTAGACTACGCTTACTCCAACAAACTCATAAAATGCGGGCTATGTGGAGGTTGGCTTTCGGGAACACACAAGAAGGGTATAACGTATTATCGATGCGGAAAGAAAAACTCTCCGTGTAAAGAAATCAAGCGAACTAGCTACGTAACAGAGTCAAATTTAGAAAATGATTTGATGAAAGCATTCGGATCTATCGAACTGGACGAGGAGGGTTGGAGTGCCGGTCGTGGTTACGTAACTGAACTCAATCAACCGGAACTAATAAAAATCAAGGCGGAAATTAGGAAGTTGGGAGAAAAAATCTCTGTTGAGAAACAAGCACAAATTAACATAGGAAGAAAGTTTTCTTCCGGAGAGATCACAAAAGGAGCTTACGATAGTTTAACAAAAGATAGTGAATTAAAAGAAGCGTCATTAAAAAATACTGTTATTAAATGCGAAAACATTGAACGCGAGCTAGACGACCTAATGAACGCATTTTTAGACAACATCAAATACGTTACTGAAAGATTAAGGATCGCACTACCCCACAACAAAAGAGAGATGGTAGACATTTTCTGTGAGAACTTGGTGTGGAAAGACGGAAAACTCGGATTGGACTGGAAAAAAGCGTATTACATCTTCCTAAATCAGCCAATAAATTCAACGATGCTCCCCCACCAAGATTCTTTATTATCGCGGGGTTGATGGCCTCAAGCAACTTCTTTACAACACCCTCTCCGCCACCAACGAAGTTGTCGGTTACGGCTATCTTGATTGGAATCAAGGTGTTGGTCTCCAATATGCCGAGTTTTTACGCCAAGAATATCTCAACCGCCAAATTATTAACAAAGAAATCAGCAACGACCCCACTCAAAACAATTCTTTTACCAAAAACAAGGACTATTTTAACAAGTTTTATCAACACCGATTTATTCCCAAAGCCAAGCTAACTCTCAACCATGATACCTATATTTATAACGACATTTTCGCCTTTTACCACATTTTTAACCACGAGTATTTTGGCGTCGAGGTCAAAAATCAACAAATCGCCACCACCCAAAAACAAATCTTTTATCTTCTTTGGAATATTACCAAAGGTACTCCATAACCTCTCATTATCGCACAATTTTCCTCGCCTCCAAGTAATATCTCTTCTCTTGTGCCTCACCCATCGAAAAAGTTTTTCGTGGCAGGGCTCCGTCTTTCTCCACCGTTGGGAATAAATCTAGCTTATCCATTCCCGGCAAAATAAATCCCACTCCCTGAAGCTCACTCGCCAGTTTTTCCACCGCCTCCCTGCCATGAATATAATCAATCTTTGTTTCCGGATTTTCCTCAAGATATTTATCCAAAAGTATCTGCAAATTTCCCACCGGCAAATTACTTCCCCTATTTTTAATTCTGATTTTCTTTCCTCCTTCCGGCATTATCACCGCTACTTCTTCCCCATCGCCCTCTAAAAACTTGATTAACTTGTCACTCTCAACTTTATAAACTAACCTGTGTATTGGTTCAAACTCCAAACCATCATCATACACATTCACCAACTCTACCAACGCAAATCTTGCCGGATGAGTTTCCTGTTCTTGGTTACTCAGAGTCGTTTTTAAGTTATTCCAATGGGCTTTGGCTGTTGCTAAGCTATGATTTCCATCTCCCATAGCAAACAAAAACCCATCACTACTAATCAATTTTTCTAAAGCCTCGGCTATTTTTTCAATCTCCCTCTCATCCATAATCTTCCACCCTCGAACATGTCCTCCGTTCATCATTAAATCAAAATCGTAAATCACTTCTTCCCCTCTCGTCTTTTCAATAACATTTTTCTCTTTATCGTTAATTAATACCATAATGTGTGGTAATTCAATCAGTGCCTCTTTTCTAATCTCCAGTCTTGGTGGGATCCTAGCTTCCACTGTCCCCTCTGTTGCCCGAATCAAAGTTTTACTGCCCTTGTGATAATCATATTTCTCCAAATCCAACGCCACCATTAATCCCCGCCTCTCCTTACCACTTTTCAACGTTCTTTCTACCAACACGAATCCTTCAAACTTTTCCTCTAATACCTCCTCATCCAAATATTTTTTCATTTCCTCATTTATTTCCTTAATTCTCTCCTGTTTATCTGGGCTTTCGAGGTACACCTCCGGCAATGTTATTTTATAAGTCGACGACACCTCGGCCACCAGCCTTTCTACTCCCGCCCAATACTCCGGCTCCGAAGTAAATTGATCGCAGGCCACCACCGCCCACTTACTCATATCCACCCCTTCCTTGGGCAATAAAATCCTTGGCACTCTAACCCCAATCCGTTCTAGTTTTTCTGTTAACTGTTTACTAATCACGGTTAACGGTTTTATTTGTAAATTACTCTACTTTTATCTGTCTCCACTAGTCCTAAAGAGATTTTTCTTTTGGCCACATCAACAGATTCGACGTAAACCTCAAGTTTATCGCCTTCCTTAAAGTTTATCCCCGATGTCAATTTGGAAATATGCACTAATCCCTCAATTCCGCTTTCCAGACGAACTAATGCTCCATAGTTGGCAATTTTTGTTACCACTCCATCAATTTCTTTGTCTTTAGAATATCTTTCTTCAATCTTCTCCCACGGATCAGATTGCAATCTCTTAATCGAAAATTGCAACCTCCCATCATCTTTATTAATCAGCTTCACTGCTACTTTATCTTTTGGTTTATACATATTCGAAACATTTTCAACTTTCTCCCAAGAAATTTCACTTATATGAACCAGTCCCTCAAGTCTCATTTCTCCTTTCTCTATTCTTACAAAAACACCAAAGGGTTCAACTCTAACCACATCTGCTTCGAACTCATCACCCAAAGCCAAGGCTTCAATTGCATTTGCTTCATCACCCACTTTTCCCGGCTCAGACACTAATCTCTCCGAAAACACCAATCTATTTTTCGCTTGGTCAACCTCCAACACCTTGGCTTTCACTTTTTTGCCAATCATCTTATCCGGGTCTCCATCATATTTAGAACCTATTTGACTCCCTGGAATAAATCCAAAGAAACCAAAAGGAGCCACCACCACCGCTCCACCCCTGTTTAGCTCCTTAGCAAAAACTGTCACTTCTCCACCCGATTTTTCTTTTTCGCTAAAATAGTTCCAACCATAACCCGAAGCCGCTCCCCGAATCGACACTAAAATTTGGCCCTTATCGTTTTCCGGCTGTTTTATCAAAACATCAATTTCGTCTCCGGTTTTTAAATCAGAAACATAATCCTTAACAAATTCAAATTCTTTTCCCGCCACCACCGCATCGGTTTTTCCACCAACGTCAATATAAATCGCCTTACTCCTAATTGATGTTATTCTTCCCTTAGACTCCTGACCTTTCTTAAGTCCTACCAAATCCACTTTCTCATTCGAAAGCAACTCCTCCATCGTCATTGCCTCATTCTTTTTTTTGCTTACCTTTTTTACTTTTGCCATATTTAAATAAAAATCCCGAAATTTACTTCGGGATAAACGGGATTGTTTACCCTAAATAAATGAATAAATGCAATCTGTTGAATCTTCCCCGCATGGTTTCTCGGTTCCGGTCACGACCTATTTTCACTCCAAGTTGCCCCGAAGCTATTGTCAGCGCTGATGCGTTTCACTTCTCTGTTCGGAATGGGAAAAGGTGGTACCACATCGCTCCAATGACCGGAACCCAAAAACCAAATTATTAAAAATAAAAAATCCGAAGTTATGGAATTTTGAGTTCCTCCAACGTGGTCACACATTGGCCAGAACTCAAAAAACATAACAAGGATTTCGCTATATTAGCGACTAAATTGAGTTGCAATTGTTGAAAAATTTATTTGATCCATCCTTTGGTAAGCTTAAATCCTTACGGACCTTCCACCGCCAAAGTATTAAACCGGTAGTCTCCCGGTGATCTTAATCCCGATTGCTCGGAAAACGATTCCTAATCTTAGGGTCAGCTTCCTGCTTGAGATGCTTTCAGCAGTTATCTAAATAGAAACGTAGCTACCCAGCGTTGCCCCTGACGGAACAACTGGCCCACTAGAGGTTTCCTCACCTAGGTCCTCTCGTACTGTAGGTGAATCCCTTCAAGAATCGAACGGTTACTACGGATAGAGACCGAGCTGTCTCGCGACGCTCTGAACCCAACTAACGCAGCGCTTTAATGGGCGAACAGACCAACCCTTGGCCTCTTCTTCAAGGCCAGGATGCGCCAAGTCGACATCGCAATTTCACCTATAAATAGGTTATTTTTAGACTATACCTTCATCCTCTTGTCATCCGATAAACATCGGATAGAGTAGGAGCTAGCGTGTTAGCCTCCTTAATAAAAAGAAGACTCCGTGTTCGACGTGACGTCGAACAACAAGTCGTTACGGGGTCACTCCGAAACACATCGGAGGACTTCCCACGGTGTTGGCATATAGCGTTCACCGTTATGAGCTAGATATTAAAAAAAACAGACTAACGGAATTACTTCCGCCCACCCCGATAAGCCTTAATTGGCTAAGGTGCCGAACCGCGTCGTCAATATGAACTATCGGACGCGACTAGCCTGTTATCCCCAGAGTAGCTTTTATCCAGTAAGCCCGTGCCCATACCAGTGGGTCACGAGGATCACTAAAACCGTCTTTCGACCCTGATTCCAACACAGTAAACTGGGTTGAAATGCCCCCGATAAATCGGGGACCTCGACAAGTATGTCTCGCAGTCAAGCCACCTTTTGCTTTTGCACTTATAGTCCGATTTCTAGCCGGACCAAGGTGACCTTTGTGTACCCGCGTTATTTTTTTGCAGGTGCCTGCCCCAGGCAAACTAGCAACCATACACGGTTCCCCTCCAACATCCATTGGAGTAGGTGAGACTTGAAATTAACAAAGGGAGGTGTTCCATTGACGCCCGAAGGCTCCCTCCTACGCTCGACAATCATTAAGTTCTCATCAATGTAAAGATCCAGTAAAGCTTCATGGGGTCTTTTTGTCCTGTAGTAACTAAACGGCATCTTCACCGCTCTTTCAATTTCGCTGGATAGACAGTTAAGACAGTTGCACAGTCGTTAAACCTTTCATACGCGTCGGAACTTACCCGACAAAGGACTTTGCTACCTTAGAACAGTTAGAGTTACTGCTGACGTTCACCAGGGCTTATAAAACAGGCTCAATCTTGCGATATCACCCGCCTTCTTAACCTTCTGGCACCGGTCAGGTTTCAGCCCATATACTTCCCCTTACGGGTTTGCATGGACCTGTGTTTGTGGTAAACAGTCGCCGTGCATTCTTTTGTTGTAGCCCCGATACTAATCGGGGCAGGGCATCTTGTAAAACTTACGCCCAGTTGATTTGCCAAGTTCCTTAACCATCTGTCTTCCAATCGCCTTGGTCTACTCGACCTATCCACCAGTGTCGGTTTTGGTACGAATTTCCTGAATTCTATTTGCGACAATTTTCTTGGACAAATAAACGTAACCAGATTGCCCGGCTTTCGCCAGACTTCTACTCGTATTTCATTTTATAACGAAGAGGCGGATTTCCCAATCCCCTTCTAACTTAATACTTAAATCCTGCAATTTCACTGCAAGACCTAGTCTTTCATTTGTCGTCATGCCCCAACTTAAAACGAATTCAAGAAAGGACCGGAATATTAACCGGTTATCCGTCCACTACCCCCGCATTATACGAGGTTCGTGTTAGGATCGCCTAACCCTCAGTCGAACAACGTAGCTGAGGAAACCTTGGATATTCGGCGCTCTGGATTCTCACCAGAGTTACGCTACTCATGCCCGCATTCTCACTTGTGGACGCTCCAGCCAGCCTTACAGCCAACCTTCACCGCCTCCACAACGCTCTCCTACCAACCCATCCTCTGGACGGGAAATTCCAAATTACAAACCTACAAGTTCCAAACAAATAACAAATTTCAAATAACAAACAAAAGTTTGTAAATTTGGAAATTGGTTATTGGTTATTGTTTGGAAATTGGTTATTGATTATTGAAATTTCTCGTCCAAAGGACGAGTTCTCCACCTTCGGTACTATGCTTTAGCCTCGTTACATTTTCGGCGCAATCTTCCTCCGTCCCAACTTGCGTCGGGACAAATCGAACAGTGAGCTGTTACGCTTTCTTTAAAGGATGGCTGCTTCTGAGCCAACCTCCTGCCTGTCTGAGGAAAATCACTACCTTTCCCACTTAGCATAGATTTAGAGACCTTAGATGAGAGTCTGGGGTCTTCCCCTTTTGCCCGGCCAGCTTAGCCCGGTCGGACTGACTGCCTGGCTTAGAACAACGGTATTCGGAGTTTGGTTAAATGCCTCAGCTTGCGCTGAAAACATTCATCCAGTAGCTCTACCCCCGTCGTTGAACACCAAGCGCTATACCTATATATATTTCGGAGAGAGCCAGCTATTCCCACTTTCGATTGGCATATTACCCCTAACCCCAAGTCATCGGACAGATTTGCAGCTCTGATCCGTACGGGCCTCCCTTCGATTTTCATCGAAGTTCACCCTGCCCAGGGTTAGCTCAAGTGGCTTCGGGTCATCCCCAATTACCTAATCGCCTTATTCAGACTTGCTTTCGCTACGCCTCCACCCCATCGGGGATTAAACTTGGTAATTGAGAACACTCGCGGGCTCATTCTTCAATAGGCACGACATCACCCCTTACGGAGCTTTGTCTGTTTGTTAGCAAATGGTTTCAGATATATTTCACCCTGCGATCTGCAGTATTTTTCACCTTTCCCTCACGGTACTAGTTCACTATCGGTCAGTCGAGATATTTAGCCTTGGAGATTGGTCTCCCCAGGTTCCTACGGCATTTCGCGTGTCCCGTAGTACTCAGGTATTTGGTCAGCATTTACTTATCATTTAAATACGGGGCTCTCACCCTCTTTGGCCGCCCATTCCAGGACGTTTTTCTGGATTTTCAATGCCTTATACCAAACCCTACAACCCCTGTCTTGCGACAGGTTTGGGCTTTTCCGTTTTCGCTCACCGCTACTAACGGAATCTCCTATGTCCGTCTTACGACGGAATACGATTTCTTTTCCTCCGGGTACTGAGATGTTTCACTTCCCCGGCTTACCCGCCACCGCTTCACAGAAATTCCAAATTCACAAAAAACAATTTCCAAACAATTTCCAAAAAACAAATTTCAAATATAACATCTGGAACTTGTAATTTTGAATTTGTGATTTGCTTGGAACTTGTAGATTTGTAATTTGTTATCTCCGTGAAACAGTGGCTCAGCCCGATTGCTCGGGCCGGGATTTCTCCATTCGGATTTGATTGGATCACCGTTTGTTGGCAACTCCCCAATCTGTTTCGCCGCCTTCTGCGTCCTTCATCGGTCTCGACTACCTAGGCATCCACCATTTGCTTTATTAAAATTTATCAACAATTTAGCAACTCAATTTAGTCGCTAAAACTCTATTATTACCGGCCTATTAGTTTCGATAATAATAGTTTTCCAAAGACACGGACAAAGTGTCTTCGGAATTTCGATTCAACAGATTGTTAATGTACTGTTGTAGTCAGTTCAGAGGAAGTTTGACTTCCTCTGTTTCTAACTACTTTTTAACTTTCCACTTTTCGGACTTTTAACTTGTTGTGGACCCAAGGAGGCTCGAACTCCTGACCTCCTCATTGCAAATGAGGTGCTCTAGCCAACTGAGCCATGGGCCCATCATTAGACTAAGCCACAGGTTTACCTCGCCGTAGTGCAACGTAGGCGGGCCCAAGCCTGATTTAATGTACGATTTTCGGCAAAAAAAATGCCGAAAGCTTGATGCCTTCGGCCAATTCCATTCTCCCAAACAAAATCTACGCGATACTCCCCCTCCCCATTCCGTTAAACTTTATTTCTCCTTCTAGCATCAAGTGCACCTATTCTATCTAATTATCTCAATATAATCAACCCACCAAATCACTCGCTATTTTCTATCTACTTGTATCAATCGTAATTGCTCCATCCAAAACTAAGTCGCTAGCTTTCAGTCTCTGGTTAAAGAGATCTCTGTTTACTCCCAAAACCATCCCCGTCTGTGGATCTAACACCATAAACTGTTTCTCGTCCCAACCTATTATCATCGCATAATGTGCCCCAATTAACGTCCATTTTTCTCCTACTCTCGGTGCCCTCTGTTGGCCAAACTTTGCCTCTCTGAAAAACTCATTCTCCGGCTTTGTTATCACTACTCTAGCGTCGATTTCACTAATTACATTTAAAGCTATCACTGGATGTCCCCAAAATCGCTCTTGTGTCCCAGCAAAATTTGACAAAATGACCCTACCAGCGTCCGCCGAATTAACTACTCTTTCCAATTGTTTAACCTGCGGCTCTTGCCAAGAAAAACCATTAGTTCCCAAAAAATCTATATACGGAATCGTATCTCCCAGTCTGCCCGGACCAACTCCACTGTCGTCAATAGTTGCACTTAATCCACGATAAAGATATTTGGAATCCAACCAATCAGATCTTCCCCTTGTAAAGCTTCTATCTTGCCTAACCCTAGCTACATCTGCCATTACCTCATTCCTTAATCTCTCCAAATTATCAGTCCCGTCCACACCTCTCGCTAAAGCCACCCACCAAGTTGCTACTTCTGGAACACAGTTACTTCCACCGGATGAATGGTTTAAAATCGGTTCCAACTGCTCTGCTACTCTCCGCCAACGAGGCCCGTCAATCGGAGCCTCCGCCACCTCCCATGGTTTTCCAGAAACAACTTTTTTCTCCCCCACTAGCTCTACACCAACCACCCCTGTTAAATACCTTTTATACTCTTCATCCAGCCAACCCCCTTCTTCTCCTGCCTCCCCGTCGCCAACCGCCGCCCGTAAATATCTTGGCTCTCCCCACCGCCATTGTTCAACACAGCCAGTCTTCTTACAATTATCCTCCCACTCCCTCCTTAAATTAAATAACCGCATGGCTTCTTCACCATATGGTCTTCGATTCCCACATCTCTCTCCGACTAACCTTTCCACAAACGCACCCCTCCTTGCCAACCTCGACTCCTCTTCTCCCACTCCCCCACTCTCGGCTACCACACCAATCGGTCGAAATACACCATCATGTCCTCTAACAGTTTCAATTACCCCTTTATCAACCATATTTTATTTTCTCTATTTTACACCAATCTTTAGTCTTATTTCTAAATTCTAGATTCGCAGATTCTTAAATTCTTGCCCTCCTACTTTTCACCCACTCCACCCCAATCGGCACTACCGAAATTAACACAATCAAAACCACTGAATAGTGAAAATTATCCTTAACCAATGGTATATTTCCAAACAAGTACCCTCCCCACACAAACGCCGACACCCACAGGGCTCCTCCCACCAAATTAAACGATAAAAACTTAGGGTAGCTCATTTTGCTCACCCCGGCCACAAATGGGGCAAAAGTTCGCACAATCGGCACAAAACGGGCCAGTATTATCGCCTTCCCCCCATGTTTATCATAAAATCCCTGCGCTTTGATTAAATATTCTGGTTTCAGTATTTTCGAAACTCGTAACTCGTAACTGAAAACTTTTAACCTGTAATTTGGGTCAAAAGCTTTCGACCCAATAGTATGTCCTATCCAATAATTGACTGTGTCCCCAACAAATGCCGCCATTATCATTAATCCCCACAACAAAAATATATTAAATACCCCCAAAGAAGCCGTTAAGGCTCCCGCCGCAAAAAGCAAAGAATCACCCGGTAAAAACGGCATTATCACCAACCCTGTCTCCACAAAAATAACCAAAAATAATATGGCATAGCTCCACCCCCCAAAGGCTCCAATTATCCAAGCCAAATTTTTATCAATATGCAAAAAGAAATCAATTATCGTTTTGATCATTTCTTATTGTACCAAGCAAATTCGTCTCTCCCTCATACCCTAGTGCCCAAAAGCCAATACTATTTATTCCTGCCTCTCGAATTGCCTTAATTTTTTCCATTAGGCTCCTCTGGTCTTCGTAATAAACCTGATGTATCACCTCAACCTGTTTCGATTTTGCCACCGTTTTCCACACTTTTCCCACTTTAACCCTCTCTTTCCAGCTCACTGTCTCCTGCTTTTTGAGCCATATCCATGGCGTGGCGCTCAATTCGTCCCAATTTTGATTAACTCTACCTAAAAACTCGTCACTCTGCAAAAATTCCCCCATTTTTGCATAAGTCAACATTGCCACATAATCTGTTGCCGGTGATCCGAGTTCGGTCGTTTCCGTCTTCCATTGGTAGCCATATAAAGGCAAAGCAATCGTTATTTTGTTTTTATCCACCCCGCTACTTTCAATTTTCTCCAACACTTCCAAAATACTTCTCTCACCCGTTGGTGCCCCCAATGGCGCCACCGGCCCGGCGCTACTACTTCCACTGGCGTGAAAATCATAAGCCATCACCAATACCTCATCAACCGCCCCCACCAGCTTGAAGAGTCTTTCATATCCGCTCTTAATAATTGTGTTAGCAAACACGTCCAGGCTTATGTTTTCAATCCCCGCCCCCCTCATTTCGGCAATTAATCCCAAAAAAACTTCCTCCGTCACCGCCAGCGGGTCATATTGATACTCAAAATCAAGGTTAACCCCGTCAAAATTACCTGCCTCTACTGCTGCCATTACTTGCTCCACTAGCCTCCCCCTCGCCTCACTGCTAGCCATCAACTTTTTCAGTTTTTCGTCTTTAAACAACTTCACTCCCAAAATATTTTCGCCCCCTGTCTTTTTAATCTCCTCCTTTATTTTAAGGTAGTCAGGATTATTTATCTTTTTTCCCTGAACATCCCAAACCAAATCTCCCTTTTCATTTACTTCTACTCCCAAAAATACCAACCTGTCCAGTTCTTCCCCATAGATTTTTGTTTTGCCCACCATCCAAGTCGGCAAAAAACCAACTATTTTAAGGCCATTCTCTTGTTTCTTCATTCCCAAAGGTGACAAAATTCCCCCATCCTCTCCTCTCATAAACCACCACCCCGCCCCTCCCATCACCACTAGGATCAAAATTACAAAGAAAAAAATCTTAGTTCTTAGCTCTAAGTTCTTGATTCTTAATTTAATACTTAATGCTTTTAATCGTTCTCCACAAATTTTCAATTCCCCCAAATACCACCAACACCACCGCCATTACTATCCCCAATGTTTTTATAAAATCAATTTTTCTCATTTTTATTTTGTAAATTGGTTATTGGAAATTGAAAATTTCAATTTTGCTTGAGCAAAATTGCTTGTGGGTGATAATAGACTCGAACTATTGACCCCTCCGACGTCACGTCGGAGTGCTCTAACCACTAGTTATTATATTACATTTGCCATCCTCAATTATCTTTTCAATGATTTTCCTTGATTTAAGGGTTTTTATTCTACGCTCGATTTTCCTAGCCATAGAAACATCTTCATATTGTTGGACAAAAACAATTTTCCATGGAGTCATATATTTAGTTGCCTTCACTTTGCCACAATTATGAAATTCAACCAATCTCTTCTTTGGGTCAAAGCTACTACCAACATAATATCTACCATTTTTCTCACTCACGAGAATATATACATATCCTAGCATTTGTGTGGGTGATAATAGACTCGAACTATTGACCCCCGTCTTATCAGGACGGTGCTCTAACCAACTGAGCTAATCACCCAAATTTTTAAACTACTCGAACCATTGACCCCTCCGACGTCACGTCGGAGTGCTCTAACTCTAATTGTGGGGTATCCCCACACCCAAATTGTTAAACTACTCAACTTTAACTGACTTGCCCGCCGTAGTCCCAATAGCTATCGGGACGAAGGTGGGGCTAATCACCCCAAACTAAGATAATATATCACACTTAAGGTTTCTAGAGGCTCTCCATTTTCAATATCATTTGCCTTATTATCAAGCCCAAATCAGCCATATTCTCTATACAGTCCCCGTTAATATCAGCCATCAATAAGCCACCACTATTTGCTCTTGCCCTTGCCAAAGCTCTTGTTTTTGCAAACGAGTAATCGAGTGTATCAACATTTCCATCTGCCATTCCAACATCTTTACTGCTTAAATCAAGATTTGCCTTTTTACAGTCAGAATTTGAAACAGGCAAAGTTGGTGTCCCAGCGCCAGTAGAAGTGGGTAAGGCTGACGCCCCTGTCGCCACCATCCCTCCATACTCACTCACCACTCCCACCACACTTTTTCCTGCCCCATAGCCAACTATTTCCATTCGTTTTAAGGTAAAACCAATCTTTCCAGCCGTTTTACCAGTAATTTCAATTGTCCCCAGATTAATCCTGCCCGTCACCAAATCACTATTACCACTCATGATCACTCCCGCCAAACTCACCACCCCTCCCGCTTCCGTTGCTTTTAATTTCGACATCGCCTCTCCCATTGTCACCTTATTCACCGTCATCTTAGTCGAGTCGTAACTCAAATCAACATCAACCGCCGAAAGCCTTGCCCCCCCTGCCTCAACCACCACTTCCAAAGTTATTTTTTCCCCCAATTTTATTTCCCCATTCCCTGGCGCCTCAACCCTGACTATTACCTTATCCTCCGCTAAAACACCCGTAGCAAAACACAAAAAACTTAACCCCAAAACCAGCCACTTAATCATCAAATCCCTCCTTCAACTTCAATTTCCTCTGCCGGCTTATCACCTTGCTTGGCCAACACCACCGAGCCTTTCGCCTTTACTCCACCCTCTCCAACTTCAAACCTCGCCCACACTTGTTTGCCAGTCTCTATTTTATCCGCCGGGCCCAACACTCCTGCCCCCCATCGCCAGCTTCCGCCTTTAATCGTTTTCCCCATTTCTCCCACCAATCCATCTCTAGTCTCTGTCTCAATTTTAGTTACTGCTCCCGTTCCCTCTAAAGAAACCGCCGTCACCTTTCTCTCGCCACCATTGATCACTAACTCATATTGGCCATTAGCCTTTTTCCACTCTATCACCACCACTGCTTCATTCGTCTTCTTCTCTAACACCCCCGGCAATACCTTCATTGCTACCATCACCACTCCCCCTACCACTAATAACCCAATCAATCCCAAAATTATTTTATTTCTCATTAATTGGCATAAACTTTATCAAAGAAAGCACTCCGCCAGACTTCAAAGTCAAGCATTTTTACGTCTCCGGTGCAGTCCATATCTGCCATCGCTCTCTGGCTAAGTGGAGTTTTATCAAACATCGCACTCCGCCAGACTTCAAAGTCGAGCATGCTCGGAGCGCCATCACAATTAGCGTCTCCAACCAGTCTCTCACCACTCGGACAAAAACGACAAATATCAGCTGATATTGTTGGTCCACTTACTACTGTAATAGGAAGATTAACTTCTCCGCCAATTGGATAAGAAATGCTCCCACCAGAAACAGTCTTTCCCACCACTTCCGTCGTAAATAGTCTTATTGCACCATCTTCAGAGCCAACAAACACTCCTGTTACTAATGGCATTATTTTTATCTCCACTGCCACTCCGCTCGATTTCAATTCCTCAAATGTTTTAAGTGACACCAGATTAAACTCCACTGAGCTAGTCATTCCGTCGCCAGTAACAAGCGTCGAACTACCAGTTCCCTTAAAATCGTCACTAACCATGTTTGACAAAATTTTAAAGCTACCCGATGGCACCTTAAAAGTCATTTTCAATCCCGACACCTTCTTGTTCAGGTCTCCGGTATTGTATTTAATTGTTACCACAAACGGCTGGCCAACAACTGCTTGAGAAACACCACTCATAGACAGAGAAACGATATCCTCGCTAACCGTTTTTGATAAGCAAACCCTATTAATACACCTTCTGTCAGATGGGCAATCAGCATCAATATCGCAGGTATTAGACAAGCAAACATTTCTGGCCACATCACACCTTTCCCAAGATTCACAACCGCTGTCGCTAGTGCAACCAAACCTGGGTGTACAAGCACAGTTCTTATCGGTCACACATTCTTCTTTTCGGCATTGGCCCACCATTCTTTCCGGATCAGCCACAATGTTATTTACTATCGCCACCGAATCCGGACACCTTCTCTTTATGTCTGCCATCTCCAGTGTATTAAGTCTTTCTCCTGAAGTAAATTTCTTCACTGTTGGCCAAGCAATCCCCTCACACCGATCCATTCCTACCGGAAAACAGGTATAGCCACTAGCGCAATCAGCATCTCCATAACACCTCCCTCCACACGACAAAGGTGCTATTGTTGGAGTTGGTGTTGGAGTCAAAGTAGGGGTTATAGAAGTTGGAGTTGGAGTTGGAATTGGTGTCGAAGTCAAACCCACCGTCGGGCAATCATAATGCAAATCACCCTGCGCCAACGGTGTTCCAAAAGTCGGTATTCCCGTCGTAAACGGCGCCGAATAAATTGAAACTTCGTAATGCCTATCAGCAATTAAAGACATTCTCGACACATACCCCTGTCCTGTCCGAATTGAAATCAATGTTCCCGAAGCTGTGTTTATCACCGCCAAAGTATCACTCCACGACTCAACATAAGTGCGAATAATCTTATCGCCAGTAACCATATCACGAATCACCAACCATAAATTTCTCTGATTTGACAAACCGCCGGCAATAACTCCTTTTGCTTCTTTTCTGGCACAATCAATCGTAAGAACGATCGGTTTAGCCGGAACAACACTCACTGTTGGTGTCGTTGTCAAACACATCGCCACCCCCTCTGCTCGATAAATCTTAGCCCCGGGCGCCGGATCACGATTACAGCTCTCCCCCTCCGAAATCTCCCACCACACATACTGTCCTTGGTTTACTGTGCTACATCTTTGACAAGTGTTTACTCTCCGGGTTGAAGCCGGAGCCAGTGGACAATTCACTGGGTCATAAATTCTCTCCACCACCTCATCTCCCGGAAATACAGTGCAATCAACTGCTCTCCACTTAGCCGCCTGGTTATCATAAAGAACACTGCATCGACTACAGTCAACCACGGGTCTCACTGTTGGCGAAGCATCACCCAACACCACATAGCCAGCCACAGCATTTCTTTCTTCAGTCACCGTTATCTTGGCTAATTCAGTTGTCGCTGATCTAACCACAGAAAATACACCCGTCACTTTCAAATTAACATTACCCGGCCTCAAAGCTCTAAACTTCAATTTTGCCAACTGCACCGATCCGTTCGGTTCTGCTGTCGTTCTCGTAAAAACCAAAGAAAGATTCGTCCCCGTTCTTGTATCAGCTATCTTATCAAACATTAATTCATATCCGGATAATGGTTCTATCCCTTCATACCCCACCACATTCGTATCATAAGCCACATTGACTTCAGCTCCCAACAAACCAGTTGCTCCACTTACCCCCAAACCGGCCACATCCAATATCACTGTTGATTCAAGTAATTCACCAACTCTAAAATTTTTCTCTGTTGGTGTAAACAACACCACTCCATTACCTCCCGCCGCCCCTCTTCTCGTTTCCTGGCTTTTTTGGGAAAGATAGACTCCTCCCGCCAACGCCGCTAACAAAACTAACAATCCCACCCCCCCTAATATTTTTTGCATTTTGTTAAAAAAACTTTATATAGATAAATTTAACATAATTAACACCCTATTTGTCAAACATCGCTTTTCTCCAAACTTCAAAGTCAGCCATCATCACCCCATCACTACTACAATCCAAGTTCGCCATCGCCATTATCGAGATTGGGGTCAGGTCGTGTTTAGCGCTTCTCCAAACCTCAAAATCAAGCATACTTACACTATTGTCACAATTAGCGTCACCCAAAATTCTCTCGCCCTCCGGGCAAAATCGGCACATATCAGTAATCGTTGGCTTCCGTAAAACCACCGATACCGGCAAACTAATAGTTCTTTCTTTCACCCCAAACGATTTACTCTTTCCGTTTATATCAACTCCAACTACTTCAACAACATCCAAATATACATTAAACGTAGCCCCATCCATTACTTTCGGAAAAGTTGGCATCAACTCAATTTCTGCCACTCTTCCGCTCGACAATAATTCATCTCCTTGCTTCATTGAAACCAAGTTTAAATCCAGCTCTCCGCCGACTAAACTTTGTATATCAGTGTCGGTTGATCCAACCTGGGAAAAAATTCCTGGACGCCACTTGGCATCAGAAACATAGTCCGTATTATAATTAAATTTAAGCTTTAGTCCTGAAACCCGAACTTTCGAATCAATTGAGTTAAAATCAACCCCGATCTTAAACGGTTTGCCCACCACCGCTGGCTCATTGCCCAACAGCGACAAACTCAATGAAACATCGCTTCCGGGAATTGGTATTGTTGAGCAATTAGATCTACCCACACACTCTTTCCTCGCCAACTCTGCCATTTCTCCATAGTTATAACAGCCATCCTCCGACCCGATTCTGGCACCAAACCCATCATAACATTCGCAATTCGCATACCTATATCCTCCTCCACTATCGCAAGAGTAGTTCTCATCCATCTTCAAGGTATTAACCCCTTCTTTGCAAACCGTTCCCGAAGGAATCACCACTGGGTTCCCTTCCACCACATAGTTCGGCTTCGCCACCATTTCCGAAGTAAGAAAAACTATCTTGTGTTTTCTTCCCACAGCACTCAATGTGTTGTTTTCTGCATCCAACAAGTCGATATTTCCACCAACATTTAAATCAACCGCACCAGCAACTTTAGCTAAGAACCTTAACTTAACCAACGATACTGGGCCAAACGTTGCTCCTCCCGGTTTATATACTAGGTCAAAGTTCTTGTCTCCCGACACACCTGTCTCACTAAAAATCCCAAAATACGATAACGCATCTGCCGTCTGAAAATCAACAACCTGTGGGTTATATTTTATATTTAAAGTTGCGGCAGATAAACCATACCCTGGCTCGGTACCAACCACAATCGTTGTTTCCAACACCTCCCCCACCTTCAAGTTTCTTTCATCCGGCATAAACAAAATTACTTTTTCTCCTCCCGCCGCTCCTCTTCTTGTTTCCTGGCTTCTTTGAGAAAGATACACCCCACCCGCCAGGGCCACTCCTAAAATCAGCAAAACTATCAGCTGAAATTTATTCTTCACAGATAAATCTAACACGTTTAATTATTTTGGTACAACAGGTATTTATCTTTCCATATTTTCAAATCAGCAAAATCAACTTCCTTACTCCGGTCAAAATCAGCCCTCATATCCTCTTTGTACAAGTAGCCACCCTTCCAAATCAATAAATCTTTAAAACCAACATTCCAATCCCAATCTGCATCCCCCGCCATTCCAATCAAATTTAAGTTGTCACCACAACTTATGATATCTATCGCATCGTCACTAATAATGTTTGAATCTCTCACCGTATTTTGACGACAGGCAAAATATACCTGGGGTAATCCACCATCTGTTCGTCGAAAAGTCAAATTTACCACCGGCCCCTTTGCTGTTTTAGTCATCAAACCAACATATTCTTCACTGGGTGGTACTAAAGTCACATCATAAACCCCAGTCTCATTATTAATCTTGCCATAAAAATTATTCCTATCATAACGATACCCAACTAAAGACTCATCCACCATTTCCGCTTTTTCGAGATTTAACGAACCATTAAACTTAATCATGACATCAGCTCCAACGATTTTTCTATCTTTACTATCAATCCCCACCGTAACCATCATTGTCTCCCCAATCTTAGTCTCTTCGCTCTTTCTCTCCAAATAAAGATGTGGCTTACTACCACTGCCATTCAAGCGACATTCTCCCATAAAAAATGCCCATTCATTGCATCTACTTTCCCCATTCACGCACATTCCTCCGACATTTTGATAACCCATATCAACACAAAAAAACGATGCCGGATTCGGCATTCCCACTCCACCCCTCCTTTTCTCCTCTTCTCCAGCACTTTTTTTACACTCATCCTCTGTATTAAAAATCCTTAAGCCATTATCAGTCATCAGGCTCATTCCACAAAAAGTTCGCTTGTCACAATTAAAAATATTAAGAGTATGCCAATACCCTGTCTCACATCGGCACTCACCCGTTTCTGAAATAGCTTTAGAATGCTCAATCTTATTTTTACACTGCTCCACTGTTAATCGGCCCAGCTGTTCATTGTCGGCTTCATTGACAACATCATTAATATCAAGATCAGCAAAATAACTAAATTTTTTATCTTGATCGTCTTCATTACACCGTCCGCCCTTTGAGGCTTCATAAACTTCTCTTATTTGCTTACACCAATCAGTCTCTGCTCTCACTCCCGTCACGCCAAAAACCAAAAAAATTATCAAAACTATTGGCCAAAATATTCTTCGCACAAATAAATTTAGCCTCTTTTTCTTATCATGTCAACCACTGCCCTAGCCACATTTATTCCTGTTGCCTCTTCAAACCCCTTAAACTGGCACTGCCTATTCACCTCCAACACCACACTTTCCTCACTTTTTGGACTTTCAGGCTTTTTGGACTTCATAATATCCACTCCGCAATAATCCAGCCCGCACACTTTAGCCACCTTTTCCGCTAATTTAGTGTCCTCATCCGATAACTCCCATTTTTCCACCGCCCCTCCAAGGCTATAGTTACTTCTAAATTCATCACCGGAAGCCGTCCGCTTCATTGCTCCCAGCACCTTACCGTCAAGCACAATCACCCTCAAATCCCACCCCCCCGGCAAAAACTTTTGCCACAAAAACATCCCCAAATTTTTTTCATCGATCTTATTAAGCCACTTTTCCACTTCCTCCCAATTCTCAAGTTTCCTCACCGACTTCCCCTGATACCCCCTCTCATGTTTTGTAATTATCGGAAAATCCCACTCACCAAAACTTTTTGGACTTTCTACTTTCAGACTTTTGACTTGCGATCTTTCATAGAAGATCGCCGTCGGCACTACTGGAATTCCCGCCTCCACAAACACCGCATGTTGGGAAATCTTCCCCATTCTTGGCCAACCCAAATAGCTCCCCGCATTAACACAAAACATCTCATTTTGTTTTAATCGGATTAGCATATTCCTCCCTTCCACATATTTCCCCGACTTTGTTCCCGCCACTCTAAACCAACAGCCCAAAGTGTTCTCCCCATTTCTCTCTATACTATTTATATATACCCTAGGTTTTTGATTATTAACCTCAAAAGTCAAATCTCGATAATTTACTTTCTCCACTTCCACTCCCAACTTCTTCCCTTCTTGTGCCAACCTATCCACCTCAAATTGGCTTTGTTTCGGCGACATCGTAAAAGCAATTATCTTCTTATCCATCTGGCCGATTATACCACACATTTTGCATCCAGTACCCAGTATCTAAGAACTAAGAACCAAAATCTAAGATCTAATCTTTTCCCAATCTTCCCTGATATTTCAGCTTTCCCCACTCGCTATACACCTTAAACTTTCCATTCCCAGATTTGATTAACTCTTCGTTAACCATCACACCAGCCTTGCACCCATCAGGATTCTCCCTTAATTCCGGCATAGATTCGTTTTGACTTTTTTTCATGTAATTCCAAGGTTTAAACTTTGGAGTAGATTCACACCCCAGCCACACATATCCTGTTAATCTTCCAAATTTTTCATCCAAATACCGATCATACTCTAGATACACCACTTTGTCTTTGATTCTTCTTGTTAACCAGTCCTTGGCCTTCAAATAATCTTCATAATTAACATTTCTATCTGGAGCATTTACTCCCGCCAACCGAAAACTTAACCCATTTTTAAGCGTAAAAGTATCACCATCAATTATCACGGTTACGACTGTCTTAGTTGGAAATACCAGCTTATTATTTCTGAAATCACCAAAGGCTCCCATCTTTACCATTCCCACCGTTCCGGCCAATATCAACCCCGCCCAAAAAATCTTCGGTATCCGCCTTTTCTTCAACTCCCCCTCTTTAATCATTTATGTTTTAACTTTTTGGACTTTTTGGACTTTTTGGACTTTCTAACTTTAAACTTACCAGAAATCTTACGATTTCTCGTGGCACATCAATTCCTGTCGCCTGCATAAACCCTCTAAACTGCGGTCCTCGGTTAACTTCCCAAAACATTGGCCTTTTTTTATCATCATTGGCAAACACCAAATCCACTCCTGCCACCCATAATCCGCAAGCTTTTGCTGCCTTTACACACAACTTCTTTGTTTCTTCGTCAAGTTCCGCTAATTCTACCGTCCCTCCTCGGGAGAAATTATTTCTAAATTCTCCTTCCACCTGAGCCGATCTTTTCATCGCCCCCAGTACTTTGTCTCCCAACACAATCACCCGATAATCCCCGCTATTTTTAATAAACTCTTGAGCTAAATATCTCCTCCCTTCGGCAATCTCTACTGGTCTTAACTCTGCCATGATTTTATCCAACTCCATTTTGTTGTCAGCTTTATACACACTCCCTCCCCGATGGCCTCCACTTCCCTTAATTATTACTGGAAAACCTAAATATTTTGGCGCTTCAGTTAATAAATAACCCAAACTTCCATATAAAGTTTTTGGTGTCGGAATTCCCGCTTTTAACATCTGTAACATTTGAAATGCCTTGCAGGCGTCAGTTGGTCTGGCACTCCCCACCACCGGGTCAACAATTATTTTCCCTAAGATCTTAGCCTCATCAACCAACCAAGACACCTCTTGCCAGTGCTTTTTCGCCGTTCTAAAAAACAGCACATCAAAATAATCAAGGCCATAATCACGCCCGCTTTTCAACGACTTGGTTAATCCATCTCTCAGCATAATATTGGGCCTGTCACTACTAAACACCACTTTGTTGTAAGAAAACAACTTTAACTCCACCCCTTCTTTCTTTCCTGCCCGCTTTAGCATCACCAAATGATCAGTCAACTTTCCTCCATAAAACACCGCAACTTTTGTCATTTTTTAAAATTAAAAATTTAAAATTAAAAATTATTTTTTCCCCTGCCCTGTCAACCTGTCCGACGACAGGCGGAGGTGAAGGGGTTAGGGGAAGGGTTTTTATTTATTTGCAGAAATTAAAAAACCTTCTAAATCTTTTCTCCCCAATAAAAATTTTGTCCTCAACTTATGTCTATCGGCCACATTTACCGCCGTCACAATCTTTTTCCCCAACACCCAGAAAGTTACTCCCACCACTGGCCTGTCCACCTGTCTTCCCAAACTCGACCGATAATGTCGATAATACAACACCCGTGTTTTATCAAGCAACCCCATCTTTTCCGCCAGAACCTTATCAATCGAACTCCTAAATGCCCCGGTATCTATTTTAGCTCTCACTTCCACCACCCGATGTTTTCCTTTTTTTAGCACTGGGCTTTTTTCAAAACTTGGCACAAAGCCTTTTGGCACTTTAATTTCAATTATTTCAATTGGCTTGATTGTTTTTGCCCTCTCTTTTTGCTCTACTTTCTCAAAAAAGCTCTCCCCAAATAGATACTTAGCCAGGGAAATACTGTGCTCCACACTTTTTGCCTCCACATCCTCAACTTTTTGCATTCTAGCCTTCAATCCCGCCCGATTACATAATTGTATTGACAATCCGGGGCGGGAATTGACTTCCAGCACCAATGGCCCTCTTTCCTTATCTAAGACTATGTCCACTCCCACAAAGCCCAATTCCGGAATCGCTCTCTGGCAACTTATCGCCACTTCCAGCACTTCTCTCCATTTTGGAATTTTAATTCCATTCACCTTAATCATTCTCTTTTTCCCTCGGTCATAAATTTTCTTGATTATTTCTCCTTTGCCCTCAATTCCAAAAGTAGTAATTCCTGTAGCCAAATCCACCCCCAGCCCCATTGCTCCCTGTTGTAAATTTGCCTTTCCTTGGCTTTTTTCGGTTGGAATCCGCAACATCGCCATTACCGGCACTCGGTTATAAACAATTACCCGGATATCCGGCGTCCCAGTTCGGGTATAGCTCAAAAACATCGGATGAATTTTTATTCTTTCTTCAATTAACACCGTGTCCGGCATTCCATACAAGCTATATCTCCCCGCCAATATCTCTAAACAATGCCTCTTTAAATCTTCTATAAATATAGTTTTCCCATCCATCATTAGAAATTTGTCATTAGAAATTTTCTTTTTTATTATTAATATCCCTTCTCCTCCATATCCCGACACCGGCTTAATTACAAAATTACCTGTTAATTTTTCCCACTCAAATTTCTCTACCCCTGCCCCCGATCTCAATCTCCCGATCAATTTTGGCACCCCCACCCCTTCTTTTTGCAACACCATCTTTGTTTTCCATTTACTATCCGCCACTCGCCTTCCCTCTATCGAATTTTTTCGCAAATACACCTTATTTCTCTCATTTTTCGTCAAAAACTGTTTGTATTTCTCTAATCCAAATATCATTTTTTATCTTAATTCGTAGATTCGTATATTCGTAAATTCTTATTTTTTCCGAATCGCTTTCTTAAATCTAGCAATCTCCGTCAGTCTAATCCCACTATAGTTTCCCACCAGCAAATTAACCGCTACCACCACCAAAACAATTTCCGGATTTAACAACACCGCCTCTCTAATCCAGCCAACATCCATAATTACTGCCCCCACCACCGCTAAAATCAATGTTCCCAAAGTCAATTTCACCGCCTCTTTTCGGCTTTTAATCAACTGCGTTCTCACAAACTCCTCCGCCAACATCACCATAAATAACACCGGGAAAATCGATATCTTACTCAAATCTATCCACGGAGTTACTGTCCCCAACAGCATCAACCCAAACGTCCCCAGTCCAATCATTACTAAATTAATCGATCTTGACGGCCAAAAATGAAGTTTGAGTCGCTTCAAAAGCATATTTCCTCCGCTCGATATCATCAAAATCAGGCCAAAAAGTAATAAACCGCTCGGAATTCCTGTTGCCGTCAACACCACTGCCACCATCGTTGGCATAAAAATCCCGTAACCGGTAAAACCTACCAAATAATGAATAATCCCCACCATTGTCGCCACTACTGGCAATAACAATAATAGAACAATCGTTTCCGCCGGAACTCCTCGCTCAATTGCCATCCCCACTATCACCCTCATTCCATTCCACCCGTTCCAATGCTCTACTGCCAAAATCGGAGTTGTTCGCCAGCTGGCAACTAATGCTCCGGCCAACACAAATACTATTATTTTGTTAAGCATAGGGGGGATCTAATTTGGCCGTATTATACCATGTACCTAGCTCCAAGTACCTAGTACCCAATAACTCGTAACTCGTAACTGAAAACTGTCAACTGACATAGTATAATTAACCCGTGTTTAAACCAGTTCTTGCTCAAGTTCAAATTGGTGATACTCCTCTTGGCAGTGGCCACACCATCTCCTCTTCCTATCCCAATCTGGCCGTTCTCGTCTCCATTATTCTCAAAAACGCTCTCACTGTTGCTGGTATTGTTTTTCTGGCTCTTTTGATTTTCGGCGGTCTTACCTTTATAATTAATGCCGGTAGCGGTGATTCTAAAAAAACAGCTCAATCATCTGGAGCCATCACCAACGCCCTTATTGGTTTTTTAGTTGTCTTTTTAGCTTACTTTATTATTCAAATAGTTGAAGTTATTACTGGCCTCAAAATCCTCAACCCCACCATCTAACATGATCAAACAAATAACCCCATACGTCATTGCGAGGATCCCGATAACTATCGGGGGACGAAGCAATCTCGTTGGGATCGCCACGGCCTTCGGCCTCGCGATGACGGGCATGGGGGGGTTTCTAGTTTCTAAAATTCCCGCTTCTGCAGCCGGAATTTTTGGTACAGTTGGCAACCCCACTGCATATAAAAGCGATGCCGGCTCCGGTCTCTTTATCTTCATGAGCAATATTTTTAAAATTGTTGGCACTATCGGCGCTATTTATGTTGTTTTTCAATTCATTATCGCCGGTTACGAATATATTTCTGCCAATGGTGATTCCAAAAAAACCGAGCTGGCTTGGGCCAAAATTTGGCAAAGTATTTTAGGGTTGGTTATTATTTCTTCGGCTTTTATTCTTTCCGGTGTTATCGAGCGCCTCACCGGTATCTCCGCCACCAAACCTGTTATTTGGGGGCCAAATTAATTTTATGTTCAATAAACTTTTAGCCCAAATTCCTCACAACAATTACGGTCTAAGTGGTCCGGGTCAAAATCCCAATTCTCCCAAAACTGCCACCAGCGCTCTCGAGCTCACCGTCGGTCGTGTTATCGGCATCCTCACCGTTGTTGCTGTCATTTACTTCTCTATCCAGATTATTTTTGCCGGCTATGCCTACATTTCTTCCGAAGGTGATGCCAAAAAAGCCCAAGATGCCAAAAAGCGCCTTACCGACGGCATTTTAGGTTTATTTATTGTTGTTGTTTCTCTCGGCCTGGGTGCTCTTATGGCCAAGCTCCTCGGTCTGGAAAATGTCCTCGATCTCAATAGTATGTTTGATAAACTTGGCCTATGATCACCAACCCAATTCTCAAAACTCCGGGAGCCCAGGTCAACGAACCCATCATCTATCTTAACAACGTTATTCAATCGGTTTTCTCCATCTTTATGTTAGTTGGCGTTCTTTATTTCTGTTGGTTTATCTTCATGGCTGCTTTTCATCTCATTGACGGCCAAGGCGACAGCAAAAAAATTGAAGAGTCCAAAAAAGAGCTCACCAACGGCATGATTGGTCTTGTTCTTCTTTTCTCTCTCTTTGCTGTCCTTAAATTAGTCGGCTGGGTCTTCGGCCTTAAGGATCTGGAAAATCTCCAAATTTTCCTCCCTATTTAATAAATTAAGGTTTATTGCTAAAATAAACCAAATTTAACTTATAAATTAAAAAACTATGAACCTAAGTCAACTTTCTCTGGTTGTTCCGGCTTACGCCCAACAACAAATTAAACTCCAGCCAAAAGCTGGTGGCGGGTGGGATTCCCTTACTGGTCTTACTGCTGGCGGTATAATCTCCGGCGCCATCTCCCTTATTATGTTGGTCGTTGCCCTTGTGTTTTTCTTTATGCTCGTCTGGGGTGGCCTTCGTTGGGTCATGAGCCAAGGCGATAGTAAAAATGTTGAAGGTGCCAGAAATCAAATCACCAATGCTCTCATTGGTTTGGCCATTGTCTTCGCTGCTTGGGCTATCATGAAGCTAATTGGTACCGTCTTTGGTATCGACATTCTCGGAACCTTGACTGTTCCCACTTTCCAGCCATAAGTCTGGAAACTGATCTTGTTTTCCAAACCCCTCCGATAGCTATCGGAGGGGTTTTAGTTTGCTATAATCCACTTATGTCCCGCCTGTCTTATCTCTTAGTTCTTATCTCTTATCTTTTAGTTCTTATCTCTCCCGCCCCCGCCCCCGCCCTCGCCCAACAAGACTGGAAAGCTCGCGACCCCCGTTGTGTCGATAAAGCCAACCCTGACGTTGCCACTATTCAGGGTCTCGAATGTCTCTTTTACAACACTCTATCTGTCGTCGTCACTATTGCCGGTTTAGTGTTCTTGGTTATGTTTATTGTTGGTGGGTTCAATTATGTCCTAAGTAACGGCGATCCTAAAAAAGCCGCCGGCGCTGCTGGCACCCTCACTTCTGCCATTATCGGCCTAGTTGGTGTCATTGCATCTTGGCTAATCTTACGCCTTATCCAAAATTTCACCGGTATTTCCACTCTCACTATCTTCCAAATCCCCGGCTAGAATAGCTTTTTGGACTTTCTAACTTTTTGGACTTTTCGGACTTTAAGTTATAATTAACCGTGTTTTATCTCTTATCTCTTATCTCTTATCTCTTAGTTCTTATTTCTCCCCAACCGGTTAATGCCGCCGACCCCGGTCTCAATCTTATTAACGATCCCAGCTCCGCCGGTTACACTGTTAACCAAGACGTTCAAAACTGGGTTCTCTACGCCCCCGGCTCTCCCCAAGAACTGCTCACAGCCGATATTCAGGCCAATAATGTCGTTGTCCGCATTCATTCCTCTTGGACCGAAACCGGCCAACTCATGCTCGGTTCCAAAGAACAACAGGCCACCATTGCTTCCGAATGGAGCCAAGCCATCAACCAATTCGCCGCCTCCGGTAAAACCGTTTATGTCGAACCTTTCAACGAACTTGAACAAGACTACGAACGGCGCGCTCCCGATGGCTACATTACTCTGGAAGAATCCATTTCCCGAGCCAACAATTTCATTAAAGACATCAAAAGCCAACTTCAAAACGCCACCCTTATCTCCCCCGCTCTCGATCCTCAAAATCCCAATTACCCCGTCACCAGTAAGGCCTTTTCCTATTTTGACATTATTTCCTATCACCCTTACCGCTCTGACACCGCTATTAATTATGACAAAGGCCCCCTCGCTGGCAAAAAATTTCTTTTTACTGAAATCGGCGTCGACAAAAACGGTCTAATCTATGACGATCAGGCTTTTATCAACTTCTTTTGTGGCGAAAATATCATCAGTCAATGGCAATCAAAACCAGACGTTCTTGCCTATTTTCTTTTCACCGCCGCCCCCGGTAATTTCAGTGGTGGTTCCTGGACTATCAACGACAACGTCGCCAATGCCATCTCCGGCAAATGCGACCAAACCAATCTCCCCAACCCCAATCACCGTCCCTCCGTTACCCCTCTACCTACCAGCAAGCTCGGTGGCGAGTCAATCGACGACCTCCTCCCCCCCGCCGTCAACACTACCCCCTATCTTCATCCCCGCGGTTACATTAACGGCATTTACGACACTAACGCCTACGCCAACCTCAAAGGTGGTCAAATCTGCACCTTTCAGGCTAGCATCAAACAATCTTATTCCCCCAAAAAAACTACTACTAAAAATCAGGACGGTTCCACCACCACCGAAACCGAGCCACTTACCGTTACTTCAGTTGAAGAAGAAGTCAAAGTCGATGGCCCTCAAACCAACCTCGGCCCGGCCAAATACTGCACTTACACTAGTTATTCCCAGCTCCCCACCCACCACCAGCAATACATTGTCCACGCCAATCGCACTGATCCTCTTTCTCTAGCAAGCGAGTTCGGCAAATTCAATCGTTTTGGCTACAACCCCGTCACCCGCTCCATGAGTTATTGCATGCAACTTGACCTAAAATGGAAACTTTTCCAGGAAGCCGTCCGTTCTCTTGAAGAAGACAAACTTAAACGCAACCCCTATCTTATTGCCAACGACCAGCAAATCGGCACCGCCTATCACGACACTGGCGGTTGTCGTGACATGGACAAATCCGGCCAAGGCGCCGGCCGACCAATGTTTATGAGTGAATATGTTTGGGGCATGATTAAATCCGGTAAAATCAATCAATTCGCCGTCAAATGTGTTCAAGGAAAAATTGTAGAAGACGGTGTCCCCGGTGATGTTCGCGAACTCCTCTCCAAACAATACGAAGGTGGTGGTTACGAAAAGCGCACTGGCATCCCTTTTTGGGAAACCTACAGTGGTTGCTACAAAAACGGCTACACCTATTTTCTCGCCACCAATCCCGGTTGCGCTTCCGCCAATCTGGAAACAACTGTTAAAAATGTTGGCGCCGGTGGTGGCGTCGAACCTACTCCTTACCCCCACACCATGCCCAATTTAGCCGCCATGAGCAGTGGTCAAGCCGGTGAGGCCACCGCTTGGTGGATTCCCTACAAGCAACAAAGTAGTATTCCCAAGCCCGATGTTTGTTCCATGGGTGGTGGCTACAACACTCAAAACAAACCCTCGCCTCTTGATTTTGTTGCCTGGGTTAAAAATCTCTGGAGGCAAATAACCGAAGACACCACTCTCACTGCCAAAGTTGAAGTAGAAGTCGATTATCCCGCCAACATCGCTAAGAACGAAGGTAGTCTCACTCAAACCTACTTCAATCTCACTCCTCAAAAAGACCAAGGCAAATTGGCCCGCACCGGTTCCGACTCCACTGCCGGCGGTGGCGCCCAGCTCCCTATCGCCCACCCCGGCGCCCAAACCGACATTAACCACGACAAGTTCTACCCCCAACTCCTCCCCGCCTCCTGGCAACTCTAATTTATTTTGTAAATCGTAAACCCAATTTCTGGTTCTAAATTCGTAAATTCCAGACCTGCCTGCCGGCAGGCAGATTCGTAGATTCCCGATTTCAAACTCGTAACTGATAACTCGTAACTCGTAACTCTTTTTAGTATAATCTTTCCATGTCTCTAAGTTCTCGCTTTTCATCATTTTTTTCCAGATTCCAGATTCGTAGATTCGTAGATTCCAATCTTAATCGTCGTGACCTCCCCCTTCTTCCCAAGCTCTCCAAATCCACCAAAATTCTCTTAGTTCTCGGTTTTTGTTTCTTGTTTCTAGTTGCTGTTCCTGTCGCCGCCGAAAAATCTGAAATTCGCTATCAGCGCGACGCTATCAAAGCCGGTGGTAGCGTCGAAGGTTGGTTCGGTTCAACCATTTTCACCACCATTTTTCACTTTCTCAACATTCTAACCAACATTATTGACATTCCTGATGGTTTACTTTCTTCTATTGAAAACGGTCAGCCCATCGCTTCTTCTCAATGGGTTCCCGGAGGTGTTGCTGGCAATCTCTCTGGCATGATTGCCACTCTAAATTATCCCCAAGCATCTGGAATAGAATATATCGCCTCTGTTAAAGATAATTTTTTAGGTAAGCCAGCCTACGCTCAAGGTGTTGGTTTTGCCGGTCTCCAGCCTCTTCTTCCTCTTTGGCGTGGTTTCAGAAACATTGTTTATGTTTTATCTTCTATTGTTTTTATCGCCATCGGCATCATGATAATTTTGCGGGTCAAAATCTCTCCCCAAGCCGTCATCACCATCCAAAATGCCATCCCGGGACTCATCACCACTCTCATTCTCGTCACTTTCTCTTACGCTATTGCCGGTCTGGCCATTGATTTTATCTATCTCCTCGCCGGCCTGGTTATTGCCATGTTCTACACCATTACTGGCACCGCCTTCGGCGGTGACCTTCTTAACCCCTGGAGAATCTTTAATAATATTATGCCCACCTCTTGGGCAGGAACAGCTATACAATCTGCTTATCAACAATTTACCGGTACCAGTCCCTACACCCTCGAACATCTCACCAACCCCAGCTTTAATACTTATCAAAGTCTGGTCTATCATGCTATGCCCTCTTGGGCCCTCTACGCCCTAAGTGGTATGGTTAGTAGTGTCGTTCTGGGCACCCTTGGTGGTGGTATTTTCAACCTTATTATGGGAGGAGTAGGCAACGATATTGCCAGAATCGGAATGGGTATTACCGGCGGTCTCGTCGGTGGCACCATCGGTGGAGTCTTAGTTTCTCTTGTCATGACCATCATCATGACCTTCTGGCTCATCAAGCTATTTTTTGGTCTAATCAAAGCCTATATCACCATTATCTTTAAAATTATTATTGCCCCACTAGAAATTGCCATGGGTGCTTTCCCCGGCTCCAAAATGGGATTTTCCTCTTGGATTAATGATCTTATTGGCTATATCGCCATTTTCCCCATCACCACTATATTCTTAGTTCTTTTAAACCTTATTGGCGAAACAATCCTAAGTGATGCCGGTAAAAGTCTCTGGATTCCCGGCCAACTCCTCATTGGTGCCGCTGGTAGTAACTGGTGGAGTGCCAACGCCATCGTCAAAGCCGGCCTCGGCCTCGCCGGCCTTGGTCTTGTCTCCAAAATGCCCGAGATGATCCCCCAGTTTATCTTCTCCCTTAAACCATCCCCCTGGTCCCAAGCCATTGGTCAAAGCTATAGCAATAAATTTATCGAATCTACAGCAAGACAAGAGATTGGTGGACCACTAATTCAAGAGGTTGGTTCTCGTATTGCCAGCAACACAGGCCCACTTAGTAAAATCAAACTTCCCTGGGGTATGAATCCATCTCTAACCGGCAGGGCTGGAAAAGCAGTCCAAGACATAGGAAAGAAAGTGCAAGATGGGAAACTGTAAAAAACTTAATATCTTTGTTTCCGCCTCACATTTATTTACACTTGATCTGCTAATCTCCTATCCCTTCTTTGCACTCCTGATCCATTCAGCCTAGCCAAACCCGCTTCTTCCGACTTCTTTATCAAGCCACTCCCAGCCTTTCCTCCATCACCCGGCAAAATATTCTTTATCCTCCCCCAAGCATAGTTAAATTCTTCTTCTGTTAAAAACCCATTTCTTACAAACGCACGCCGATAATCATCTTTCTGAAAATTCAACCACCTCTTTTCGGGAGCTTTCGTCATATCTGACAACACCGTCTTTAGTTGGTCAGACCTTTCCGGGTTGGCAGCATCATCATCTATCGCATACACTGCCGCCATAAACAAATTCATTCTCAACCTCCTCGCCTCCAAAGAGTAATTGAGAGCCACGTCGATTTTCTTTGCTACCGACCCCATGTTTGCCGGCGAATTAAAGAAAAAGTCTACTTCCTCTCCAACTCCGCGATACCCTTTCAAACCAATAATAAATTTTGAAACTAACTCGTAAACCTGTCCTCCTCTAAATATCCCATATGTCCAACCCCATCTACTATTGTCTGGTCTTGTTCTAAAAACATCAGCTAAATTGACCCTACCATTTGCAATCGCCAACATCTCTTGATGACTAACCCATGGTTGTGACAAATTATCAGGTAAAACAGGGATCAATGCTGGTAATCCCGTTTCGTAACCTTTTGAGTATTCCTTCATCTGCTTCGCCCTAGTTGCTGCTGGTTTAATATAATCATTTTGTCTATCTGCATAAACAGTTCCATCCCCCACAACCTTTGGAACACCGTAGCGATACGCCACAGACCCAAAGTCAGAGGAATCGTCGTATCTTAAATTCCCATTCCTTTCCACCACCGTCTCTCTATACATGATATTTCCATCGTTCCCCCTTTCCACACACAACCATCCAGCACAAAACCCATTCTCAAACAACATTCTCGCCATCTCCACTCCAAAATTTACATACAGATCGGGAGTATACCTTAGTGCTTGTTTTACATATCCTCTACACGGTTCAACAAATCTTTCTTGTACTTGTTGTTCGGTCAATTTTTCCATCTGCATAATATTTGCCGACCCAGCAACATCACCAGTCCTATTTAATCCAATCAAACACATCGCCCTAAATGCCGTCTGCATTGCTACTCCCACCATTGGCATTTCCATTAATGCCACCAAATCCGACACTCTCTGATATTCCGCCCATCTAGTTTGAGTAAAACTCTCCTGTGCTCCCGCTCCATAATCATGCCACGCTTTTCTCCACTGATCCGTCACGTTTATATTAGTCACCATTCCATCAAAAGCCTTAACCATTTTCATCCATTCCGACGACTCGCCTAAATGTTCCGTTTTTTCTCTAATTTGTCTATTTATATCCCCAATCTTTCCCCTTAAATTTGTTACCAAACCATCTATTACCCCAATACTCCCTGTTTCTGCTTCAGTTAAAAGCCCTGCCCTCGACCTTAAATCCTCAAATTCCCCTCTCTCTCCAGTCGACAAAGCTCCTCGTGCCTTCTTTGCTTCCAGTTCCGTCAACCTCACCGCTCCTTCAGCCCTCTCCTTTAATTTTTCAAAGGTTGTCATTTCCGCCGGTCTAATCCCGGCATCTTCCGCCACCAACTCCAATCTCATCTCCAATGTTTCAGTTTCATCTTTCGTCCTCTTGTACGACGGAATAGCCATCAATCTATTAAACTCCGCCAATTCTGCCGCATCTGTTATTTTGCTCCTCAATTGGCCTAACCTTTTATCATATAATCTCTGCTCTTCGGGCCTCAACGCCCTTACTTTCCTTTCCCTCAATTCTTCTAGTTCTCCTTCCTCCCCTCCGTCCAACGCCCTCATCATCTTTCCCCAAACATCAGCCAACATCACCGCTTCTTCTGGTCTCAAGTTGTCTTGGTCCATTCCTGCCCATCTACTATAATTCGCCGCCTCTGGCCCCCTTAATTCCTTAAACATTTTTGTTAAAAGTTCTTCATATCTTGTCTTTTCTGCTCCACCCAAACTTCCTGCCCTCGACCTTAAGTCTTCCAGTCTTGCTCCAAGTTTCGCTACCCTCCTCTGCAAATCTTCTCTGTCATCATACAAACCCGCCACCCCATTGGTCATTGAGTCTACAATCGCCTGCCTTTCATCTTTTACCACCTGATAATCTCCAAAAAGCTTCCATTCATCTGCTGTCATTTCCACTGGTCTATCTAAAATATCTGGATCAATAGCACTGTACTTATGTAAAGCCGACACCAACAACGGATTCATCATCATTCCTTCCATTTCTCGATCTCTCTCTGCTACCAATCCAGCCTGAACTCTTTCCACGTTGCCACTCATTGCTCTAATCAACAAAGCGCTTCTTATTGGCCCAGCTTCGTACGGCGATATCGCATCTCCTTCAGCCGCCGCTACTGCCACAAACCCCACCAGCTCCGGCTGAATAACGTCTGGAGTTCTTATCCTTGCGTCAAGAATTCGGCCAGCCACTCCAATTGCATCATGCCTCGTTCTCTCCGCCCTTATTAACCTCGTTTGCTCCGATCTCTCCCTATCGCGCAATACCGCCTCCCTTTGTTGAGCCTCACGTATTCTATTATCTGCTTCGCTTCCAGCCATACCCTCATTTTACCCTCCCCACCCCGTATTTTCAATAAGCAAGTCCTATAATACTTTGATCAAGAACACAGAGATAAGAGATAAGAAATAAGATGGTAAATTAGAATAATGATTAATGAGTTTACAGATTTGGTTGTGTGGCAGATAGGTCACGAAACAGTTTTATTGGTTTACAAATTAGTGGGAAAATTTCCCAAAACCGAAACTTACGCCTTAGTGGATCAATTAAAAAGAGCTGTTGTTTCAATAACAAGTAATATTGCTGAAGGATTCGGAAGAAAAACATATAAAGATAAAGTCCACTTTTATTATTTATCTTTAGGGTCTTTAATGGAGGTCAAAAACCAATTAATTATTGCCAAGGATTTGGGTTTTATTTCGGTTGATGATTTTACTAAATTATTGGGAAAACTAATGGATGTTCAGAGACTGTTATTGGGTTTAATTGCCAAAACAAAAACCTTTAAGTAATTTTTTTTGCTTCTTATCTCTTATCTCTGTGTTCTTAGTTCTGTGTTCTTATCTCTTAGTCCCCATAATGATCCCAAACTCCTCCTCCCCAATCGTCTCTTTCTCTACCAAAATTTTTGCCAACTCATCCATCTTTTTTCGGTTTTGCTTTAATATCGTTCTCGCCCTCGCCAGAGCCGTATTAACCAATCCCCCTATTTCTTTGTCCACTTTTGCCTGCATGGCGTCCGATATTTTGGCCGGCTCCCAATAAGCCTTGCCCCAGTCCGACACATCCACCTGCGGCCCCAGGTTTATGGGCCCAAGTTCACTCATTCCCCATTCCACCACCATGTCGCGAGCTATCGCCGTTACATGGGTAATATCCGAGGCCGCCCCCGTGGTTATATCCCCAAACACTATCTCTTCCGCCGCCCTTCCCCCCATCGCCATTGCCATCCGCTTAATCAAATTACTTCTTGTTTGGTGAATTTCATCTCTCTTTGGTGGCACTAAGGTAAACCCAAGCGCCATCCCGCGAGACACTATCGATATTCTTGTCACCGAATCTAGGCCCTCTACATAATTAACAATCGCGTGCCCGGCTTCGTGGTAGGCCGTCATTTTCTTGTCCTCCTCGGTTTGGTCCCGCCTCTTCTCTCGTCCGAGCTTTGCTTTCAAGGCCGATTCTTCAATATCCTCCATACTTATTGTCTTTTTGTCTTCCCTGGCCGCTTTAATTGCCGCCTCGTTTAAAGTATTTTCCAAATCCGCCCCCGAAAACCCCACTGTCCGTCTGGCCACCACCTCCCAGTCAACATCTTTTTCAAACGGTTTGCCCCTAGCGTGAATCTTAAGTATTTCTATTCTCGCCTTAAGGTCTGGAATTTCTAGCACCACCCTCCGGTCAAATCTCCCCGGCCGCAACAACGCTGGGTCAAGCAAGTCGCCTCTATTAGTTGCCGCCAACACCACCACTGCCGTACTCGGTTCAAACCCGTCCATTTCCACCAATATCTGATTTAAAGTTTGGTCCCGCTCGCTGTGCCCCCCATCCATTCCGCCCCGCATCCGCCCAATCGCATCAATTTCATCAATAAAAATAATCGCTTTCCCGGCTTTTTTGGCTGTTGCAAACAAATCCCGCACCCGACTCGCTCCTACCCCCACCAACATTTCCATAAATTCACTTCCTGCCATCGAAAAGAATGGCACATTAGCTTCTCCCGCCACCGCCTTTGCCAGTAAAGTTTTTCCCACTCCCGCCGGGCCCACCAACAACACTCCCTTTGGCGCTCTCGCCCCCATCTTCAGATATTTATCCGGGTTCTTCAAAAAGTCGACTACTTCCTCCAAATCCTTCTTTGCCTCTTCCACCCCCGCCACCCGGTCAAACTTTATATTTTGCTTCCCCTTCACAAAAAGCCTTGCATTTGATTTGCCAAAGCCAAACATCCCGCCCCCCATTCCCCCACCACCTTGTCGCATAAACATAAAATATACCAATAGCAGTATCGGCCCCACCGTCAGCACCGTTACCACTAAATCTCCCAATATCTTCCAACCACTTCTATTGTCAACTCCAAAATTTATGGTGGCAATATCAACCCCTTCTTTTTGCAACAAGTCAGACATCGCCACATTCCCCTCTTTCGATGCCGTCAGAATTTTATTCTGGTCTTTTAACTTGATTAAAATCTCATTATCCATCACCGACACCTCCGCCCCCTTAGTCGTTTTGATTATTTCTATCGCCTTAGACAAAGTTACTTTTTCCAATACTTCCGGCACTAATAGTTGTCGAACCGCCCCCAACCCCCAAAAAATTAATAGCATCCACAAGACTGTTTTTAAAATCTGTTGTGGCCCAATTTCAATTTTTTTAATCTTCACTCCCGGCGGGAGTTTATCCAATACCTCCTTAGGTATTCCCAAATTATCGGCCTTTTTCACCGGTTTTTTTACCGTTTTCTTCCGCCAATTTCTAATCTTTTCTAGCCACTTTTTCATCGTCTCCGATTATACCATTCTTAGTTCTTATCTCTTAGTTCTTATCTCTACAAAAAACTCCGCACATTCTCCTTTTATTCCCCGCATCCTACTTTTTCCCACACCCCTCTATCATCATTTTCCGCCAATCTTACTCTAAATTTATGCCCGCACTTGAGGCATTTGTAAACTATTTTATCCTCGCCCTTCACCTTGTCCACCCCCACCGGCTCCATTAAGCCTTTGCACCCACTTTTCCTATCCCCCGGAATAATTTCATCCACATGCTTCCCCCACAAACACCGTGGGCAATGATCCGTATACCCATCCCCCGTCACCTCTTCCCCACACCTCTCACATTTAAAATTTTCTATTTTTTTTATAAAATTTTTCATAATCTTTATACCCAGAATTTTCTTAACTAATCCCCATCATAAGTACTAATATGGTTAGTTAACAAAGAAAAATAAGGCAAAAATGAAACAGTCAGATTGTTGATCTTGAATTGAAATTCTTTTCCCAGATGAATCACATAGGCCTCTTTTGGTTGATAACTATCAGTAAACGACCTAAAAGATCGGGTTATTTTTGGTTCCGTCAACTTAGTCGCCTTAACCTCAACAGGAACTATTTCGTTGCCAAAATCAATTACGAAATCAACTTCGGCTTTATCTTGAGTTCGCCAAAAATGTAAACTTGTTGGCGGAATTAAGCTTCCTTTAAGAAGTAGATAAACAAAATTTTCAAACAAATGACCATCGGCCAGGTGTTGAAACGATGACCCAAATTGTCTTTGGGCATAATTTTTCATCCCCAAATCCACAAAATAGTAAATTGGCGATTTTGTAATTTCTTTACGAATATTCTTAAAAAATGGCGTAACTCTTTCCACAATATATGTTTTTTCCAAATACCAAAGATAATTGTTAACCGTCTCAACCGATATCCCCAAAGTTGATGATATTTCCGAAACATTAACCAAACCTCCCGCTTGAGACGCCAATAGCCTAACTAAGTTTGTCAAACTAACCGTTTTTTGAATGTTTAACAACAAGGCAATATCTTTTTCCAAATAACTTTCGTAAATGTCTTGAATAGTTTTTCTCTTTTCTTCTTCAGTTTCGGCCAAAACAACCCTTGGATACCCACCAAAATCTAAATATTCTTGAAAATATTTTTGAGTCAACCCTGACTCAACCAAAAAGAAATCAGCTAATTTACTTTCGTACCTATACTCCGTTTTATAATTTACAAATTCCCCAAACGAAAGAGTACTCAACTCAAACAGCCTTTTTCTACCCACCAACGACTCATGGACCCTCTCTTTCAACTCAACACTCCCTGAGCCAGTCACAATAAATTTATAAGGCAGACCTCTGTCGTAAATTCCTTTCAAAAACAAACCCGCATCAACCTTTCTTTGAATTTCATCAATAAAAACATAACCTTTTTGGTTGCCAAAAGCTAGCTCAATCTTACCAATCAAAGCATCTTGCGAATCAAAATACGGCCGATCTAAGTCGTTGTCTAGGCTTAAAAATAAAGTCTTCTCAGCATCTTTATTCAAATCATCCATCAATTGACGCATTAACGTGGTCTTACCTGCTTGACGAGGGCCAATGATCAAGGTAATTTCAGGATTTTTGAGGTGCGCCTTAATATCAGAAAATAAACTTCTTTTAATCATACCTTAATAATAACCCGGTTATTTCACTAGTCAAGTAGTAGATTTATCGGGTTAATCTTCTTTTATTTTTATAAATTTTTTATTTGGAGTTTGCAATTTGATCATTGTGATTTGTTTGGAAATTAGAATTTGCGAAGCGAAGCGAAGTCCGCCTCTGGCGGAGTTATTGATCGTTGTGATTTGTTTGGAAATTGGTTATTGGAAATTGGAAATTCTTGGAGTTGAAATTTATTTAGAAATTTCAACTCCAAGCTTTATATCCCTCTCCCACCTCCTATTAAACAATAATTTCCCTCCCACCACCGTTGCCTCCGGCTCGACTTGCACTGGCTGCCAGCCAGGAGGCATCGACACCAACGTCACCAGCCCCGTATCCCCCCACCCCGACTGCTTTTGCAGGTAACACAGGTAAGAAAACTTGTCTCCGGTCAACAGGTTTATTGGCGACACGTATTTGAACTCCACCACCCGTTTGCTATTAATCGGCACCATTACTAGCATTCCCACCTCCGTCTTCCCTGCCACCGTCATTATCGTCATATCCTCCCCACCCATCGTCTTTATTATTTCCCCAGTACTCCCGTCACTTATTTTTACTCCCGCCATATTAATTCCAATCGGTAAGTAAACCCGCAAATAATTTTTATAATCCCCTCCCGGCCAGGCATTACTTTTGGCCGTATTTTCATAACTAATCTTTACTGTTCTCACCACCGCATTCGTCCCTATTTCCACCAGCATTTCTGTTTGCCGTCTTATAAAGTAATTAGCCTTGTTTACCCCCAGATTTGCCTCTACCGGAAACAAATAATCCGCCAAACATCTGTCTTTGGCGCACTCCCCAGCAAACATCCCTCCGCTCCACCCTGTTTCAGCCAGCGCTCTCGCCACTTCTTTATTGTTAATCGCCATCTGAATTTCCCGATTATTAAGCATTAAAAGCATTGCTTCCATCATTTTCCATCTCTTCTCTCCAGAAGCTGTTTTTATCTCCTCAAACAATTGTCGGGAAATTCCTCCCAAAAAACTGGCTTTCTGTTTTGACCCCGGAAAAAACTTTGTCTCCGAATAATACTCCGCCTGTTCATAGAGATTATCTTTATTTATTTTTTCCCCAAAATCAGGCACATTCATTTCCCCCACTACTCCCAAAATTGCCCTCACCACCTCAAGATTTATTCCTATCACTCCGTCAACTTTCCTCCCTGTCTCCTTCTCCAAAAACCACTGGATATCTTTTGAGACTTCGGTAAAGTCGGCCTTCCAGTTAGCATCCCTCATAAAATAGCCCGCTTCTCCCAAATATTTCTTAATTGGTTCCGGTGGCTCCACGTGTCCCTTAAGTTGGCCATCAGCCTCATATACATCGTTGACCGTAAAGTTTGTCAGCTTCCCGTTTTCAAAAGTTAGTATTCCATAACTCCCAATAAATCCGCCACTTGGTCTCAGCTCCATCTGATTTTGGAGTAAAACCATATATTCTCTTCTTCCCGAAACTCCCAAAATCTCCGGCAATAGTCCTACTAATTTTTTCGCCTCTTCAAGGCCTTCTCTTTCAGTAACCAGCCTTTTTCGCCAGTCATTAATTTTCCCTCCAGCGCCAAAAGGCAACCATCGCCAATCACCCGCCATTCGCGCCGACAGTTTTCCGCTATTCGTCCACAATTTATCTACCCCATTTATTAAACTCTTTCCTTCTGTTTCCCAATTTATGTCTTTATCATTCAAGATCGAGTTGGCCACATTTTCTGCTGTTCTACTTGTCTCCACCAGCCCCATCATTGATGTTGAACCTTCCTCAATCAATCTCATCAATTCCCCATAGTTCCCCCCTCCCGACACTTCCAATCGGCTTCGGGAAAGGTCGGCTAATTTAGCCCACTCCAAGGCCACTTTTTCTGTTTTCCCCTCTGCTAAAGCTTTCTCTGTTGCCGAAACCAAATTAGCCACCTTCATTATCGGCCACCCCCACCACGCCACCATTCCCACCGCTACTATCCCCAATATTCCCGACAATATTAATCCAAATCTAATCCTAGGCAACTTAAACTTCTTAGTTCTTATCTCTGTGTTCTTGTCTCTAACTTCTGGCTTTTTCTCTTCTTTATCTAAGATCAAAGATCCAGGATCTAGGATCCTATCAGCCTCACTCTCCTCAATTATTTCTTCTTCTCTTAGCTCTTGCTTCTTAGCTCTTATCTCTAGTTTATCTTCTAACATCTTATTTCTTATCTCCAGAATCCTATTATCAATTTTTAGTGGCTCTTCCACTATTTCCTCTTTACCCGCCGTAGCTCCCCGGCCGTCATAGCTTGACGAAGTCGGCTCCGGTTCTTTTTCTATCTTTATTTCTTCTGTTTCTTTTTCTAACTCGTAACTCGTAACTGGTAACTGATTACTCTCTTCGACTTCAACATCCCACCCTTTCTTTTCCCTTTCTATTACCACTTTAGGTGTCACAGGTTTAGGACGCCTTGCTTCTTCATCTATTTTGCCAAAAAAATATTGCAAGGTCGGCTCCATCCCCTCTCTAAACCCCATCTCTGGTCGCCATCTTAATTTCTCCCAAGTTTCCACCACATTTACATCATCCGAAGCCTTGGCGAAGGATGGCTCTATCTGGGCCACATGTGTCTTCGTCATCTTTGCCAGATCCATCAACAATACTGCCAAATCAGCCGAAGTTATTTCCTCGCCATAAACCTCAAAAGTATTTCCCGCTGTCCCCGACATCAAACATGCCCTCATAATCGCTTCCACTGCGTCTTCCACATACAGCAATCTAATTTTTTGGCTAGGCGGTGGTAGTATTAAATTCTGGTTCTTTACCGCCAATCTCAAAGTTGTCGGCAACCACCCCTCATCCCCCATCCCTGGCCCATAAACATCATGTAATTTTATTGCCCTCCAGTCAAAACCTGAATTTAATTCTTGATTCTTAGTTCTTAGTTCTGAGTTCTCATTAACAAACACCACCCTCGATCCTTCACTCCAAGCCATCTGGTCTAATCCAGAACTATCGAATATAAATACATACTTTGCTTCTAACGGTTTACTGTCAACGGTTAACTGTTCACGGTCAGCTCTCACCGCCTCCACTCCGTGTTCCCTTAGCCACTCCTCTAGTCTATTGGCCACCAAGCTATCTTCCCCACCGATTATTACTGCCACCATCCGTGCTTCCATGTCTCCATTTTAGCCAAATTAAATCGGCATTGAGTTACCTGCGGGGATAATAAGGGGATTATGCGGTAATTATCTTATCAATCTGTTCTTACTCCATCAAAGTATCTGGTCGGAACGTGAAAAATCCGTCATAACCTCAATAACGTCATTGCGAGCGTAGCGAAGCAATCTCGTTGAAATCGGCAATGCTTAAAAACTTGTTTTCTCAACTCAAAAAACCGTCCCAACCTCACCATAAAACTGTCATTACATCAAACAGAGAAATATATCAAAATCTTGCTTCTTATCTCTTATTTCTTATCTCTGTGTTCTTATCTCTACCCATAAGTACCACACTCGACACCAACTCCGTCAATCCGGTCACTGCCACCGCTCCCATAATTCCAAACCTCGGTATTGCCCATAAATTTCCTACAAAATTCACTGTCAACGCCACCAGGCCTGCCTTTAACACTAGCTTCTGTTCGCCCCTCGCTATTAACTTAAACCCTAACCAATGGTTGTTATAAGCAAAAAACAGCGCCACCATCAATCCCCGCAATACCCCAATTGTTGGCCAGTAGCTGTCTCCACCCATAATTGCCACCATTATCGGCGCCAAGAGTTCCACCACTAAAATTACTCCTATTGCTCCGGCCATCAGCAACCACCTAACTTTCTTTTCAGCTTCTTTATTATTGCCACCCTTGGCTAGTAGGGGAAACACACTTCCCATTAAAAAATAAGCCGGCATAATCAACACCGCATACATCTTATAAGCCAGTCCATACCAGGCCACCTCCCTTATCCCCAAAAATCTTTCAATCATCAGTGAGTCCACCACTCGGTCATAAGCCGCAAAGATCAGTAGATACACTCCCATTGGCCAAACCTCCCTCCACAGTCGTCCCAGGTCGTCTTTTTGCCATTTTTCAATCCTGCTCACTCCAGTGAGTTTATTAAGCCAACCCGTCGCCACCACCAAGCTCAAAATTCTCGCTATCAGGTATATTTCCATCACCAACATCAAGTTAATCTCTATCCTAAATAGATATAAAAACACCAAAATCAGCACCGAAAACAACACTTCGCCCATTACCTTCATTCCCATCCGGAGTTTTGCCTGCCACACCATCTCTAGGTTGCCGGCCAACATTGTCAGCCACACCATCATTATTGCCACTATCGCCTCTCCTCTCACCCCTTCAAACCCCGGCCACCAGCCAATTACTACCACCCCCAAGCCAAAAGCTAATCCCGTTGTTATAACTCTCAACCACACCATCTGGCTCCACACCCCCTCTTGATTCTTAGCCATCTCCCTTACTCCAATCAATCTTGTTCCAAAATCCGCCAGCGTGTCCAAAAACACCAAAAAGGCAGTAATAAGCGACAGCTGCCCGTAATGCTCCACCCCCAAACCCCGGGTCAAAAGCATTGTTGCCACCAGGCCCAACAAACCCGTCGTTACTTTCCCTCCCACCTGTACTCCGGTATTCCAAATTGTCGCCCACATGTCTGTATTTTAACTTAAACCGCCAACATTATCGCCAACAGCCACCAGTTTTGTGGCAATGTCAGCCAATAATGGTCCACCATCCCCGTTATGGCTATCACCCCCATAATCACTAATTTGTAATTTGGAAATTGTTTTTTGAAATTTGTTTGGAACTTGTAGGTTTGTAATTTGTGGATTATATAAATCGTAATAATTATTCCCATTTCACTAAGCCACAACAAAAATATATTATGCACCGGCTGTCTCCATCTCCCTTGTCCTTCAATCTCAAACCTTGGCTGAGCCACCAAAAAATTCCCCGCCCCAACCCCAAATAGGGGATTAAGCTTTATCATTGCCCCCGCCTGCCTCGCTAATTCCAATCTTTTATCTATTGAGTTTCTATCCCACCCTCCCACAAAATCCCCAACTCTATAATTTATTGAAATCAAACCTAAAATTAATATTATTACCCCCGATCCCACTCCTAAGTAACCTATTATTTTTCTTAAATTAATATTTTTTTTAGAAATTAGAAATTGGAAATTAGAAATTATGAGAATAATTATTCCCACTCCCCAAACTACTCTACTTCCACTCAAAACTATTCCCAAAACCCCACTCCATAAAACTGTCCATTTATAAAAATTCTTAATTCCTAGATTCCTAGATTCGTAGATTCCTAGCCAGTAAATCAACGATACTAAAAGAAAACCGGCGAGACTATTAGGGTGAGAGAATGTCCCATAAGCTCTAATTATGTTTTCTCCCGCCACCTGCCATTCCGCCAATCCTATTCCTCCCAAAGCAAATCTTCTTTCTCCTAGCCACCACCAAATCCCTCCCAAACTTCCCCCATTCACCACTTGCGCCAATCCCAACCAACTCTCCACCACTATCCAAATCGGTATTATCCACAACAAATACCACCTAACTTGATAAACTTTAAACTTGATAAACTTTAAACTAATTAAAACCTGTCCTATTCTTATCCACCTATAAATTGCCTCCCATCTATTCCCCGCCACCAAAATATTTATCACTACTAAAACCACCCCCACCCAAAACTTCCTGCTTTTAATTAATTTAATAATTTCGAAGCGAAGCGAAGTCCGTCTCAGACGGACAAATTTCAAATTAAAAATTACGAGCAAAACCCAAATAATGTCCCCCAAATACAAAGTAGGTGATAGATAGTCCACCCTTACTCCCGCCACCAAGCTCCACTCCGGCCAAAAATGTTTTCCCAACTGCGTCGGCACCAGCAACAACCAAACCACCCACAACCACTTATTCCAATCTAATTTTAAAATTAAAAATTTTAAATTGATTAAAAATTTCAAATTTCAAATTAAAAATTTCGTAATTAAACAGTAGGTTTAATTACGATATGTCTCTCTTCTCCTTCTCCCTCCGACTCTCCCGTCACTCCTTCTGTTTCCGTCAGCACCACGTGGCAAATCCGCCTTTCATACGGGCTCATTGTCATCATCGCCACCGGCTTGCCTGTTTCTATTGCTTTCTTAGCCAAATCTCGGGACATCGTCTCTAGTCTCATTCTCTGCTCTTGCCTGTAATTATTTACGTCAAGTAGAACTCTCACCCATTCTCCCAGCGATTTTTTCACCATCAAGCTCAAAATCAATTGCACCGCCGCCAAATTCCGTCCCTTAAAACCAATCAAGCTTCCTGGATTTGCTACTTCAACTCCCACCAGCACCTGTGGTTCTTCGCCTTCCACATCTTCCACAAAAGCATTTTCCATCTCAAAATTCATCTTTCCCAACAACTCACACGTTAACGCCAAAATTTTTTCATTTCTTTCTTTGTTGTCCATTGAGGCTATTCTAACACAACAACGAATTTAGTTAACAATGTTTTTTGCCAGGCTTGTAATAGCCAACTTACGTGCTCGTTCAACACTCCAGCCTCTTCTTGTAATAATGGCTTGGGTTCTATCAAGAGATTCTGTCTTTTGTTCAAACCCTTCAAGAAGATTTTTTATTGACACATAAAGTATGGTTTGATCGGAATCACTCCCACCATAATGGACCCTGGCTGTTCCAAAACCCATTTTTCTTGCAAGATTTACAATCCTCGAATTTTTGGTCGCAGCATAGGTTACAACATGGTCTGGTCTATCGCTTTTACGAGTATTGTTCAATATCTCGAGTAAAGATCTAAAGTCAGCAACACACATGGCCAACATAGGTAGCGTAAGTTCGGGGTTTTCTACATTATTTAAAGTTGCAAATGGACAAAAATGAAACTCGACAAACTCCCGAGGATTTCTAATACTTATCCATTTTCCACCCTTGTCGTCCGCCACTTCAACAAAAAATGGGGACTTTCTACCACTGGCCAGTATCGCATCCATCGGTCTAAGTTTTGAGTAAACACCACTTCTCACTAAAAAAGAACCAACTGGTTCAACATCCACATATCCGCTTGCCAAGTCACCAAGTGAACTTGCGGTTCTCGTCTCAAGTACTTGTTCGCCATAGTAATGCAAAATTAAAAAACCTTGTAAATCCTGAAGGGCACTAGGATCCCCAGCCTCGATTGATGACCTCCGATCAGCAAACTCAAATGTCTCCCGATTCGTAACCTCACCCCCTTGATTTAAAGCAGTAAAATACCTCTCAAGCACATCGTATGCAGCCAGAAAATCCTCCTCCCTCACTCCACTGATATCAAATGACCTTTCGCTTATCCTAGCATGTACCCTCTCACCCAAACGCTCAGATCGTCTTAATACGCGCACCAGTTCTGAGAGTCTCTCTCCTTCTAAACCTCCCCACCTACCCCGACGATTGTAGTCCTGAATAAGCGAAAAAAATTCAGATTGGTGATAAGTAAATCGAGATGCTAAAGCGGTAAACCTTAGCAACATCACGTTATATGGTTCCATATCTACCCCTAGTGCGCCTGTCAAGTCGGCAAATATTTCATCGGCATACTGCCAAGCTAAAACCTCCTCATCCTTCACCGCTAAATCCATATCTTCTGGCCTCTCAGTGTTATTTAGCCTAATCGTTCTTTCCACATGATGACCTAACTCATGTGCGTAGGAATATAAATCAGCTAAAAATCTTGGTGGATAAGCTACGTTCACATGAGAACCAAGGTCGATATCCATACGGCTAGAAGCCGTCTGCAAAAGCGATGGGGGAACATAAACACCTTTAGCCGAAGCCTCTTCAAACAACCTAGCGTCTTCCACACTCTCTTTAAGCAACCTACGACTCACCACCATTAGTGGAACACTGTTACCCATAAATTTTAAATCTTCCTGTAAGTTAGGTAGATGGCCGGCAATTACCCCTAAAGTAGACCTTCTCATAATTTCAAGAGCGTCAACCTCCCGGCCAGTAGAACTTGTTGCCGTCACCCCATCAACAAGTTGTCCGCCTGATGACAACAAGGCAGCCATCTCATCCGAATATACACTCAAATCCGAGTCATCATACGTGCCACTATAACACCGTCTCTTGCAAGCTTCGATAAAAGCAGATTTACCAGCAAGTAGGTCAAAAAGAGTAGCACCATCAAGTGGAACTAGTTTTGGTGTAAGCCTTATCGCCTCAGATGAAATGGCAATTGGAGGTACTCTGTCAACGGCCAACGTCGTACCTTCAGGCACTACATTCGGAATCTTTCCCACAGGGGTTTCGCGCATACACGAGAAATTATACTTGATTCTTATCTCTTAATTCTTCTTCCCATTCACCCACACCTGTTGCGCCGTCATGACAGCACTGTTCACAAACCAATATAGAAGTATTCCAATACTAAAGCTCCAGCCAATAAATATCGTCATTAACGGCATCATATACATTGTCTGCGTTCTCATCATCTCCTGCATATCGTCAGATTTCGGTTTCTCTTCCTCTTTTTCTTTAATTCGTAACTGATCACTCGTAACTGATAACTTGTTGCCACCAGGCAACATAAGCTTCGCTCCCAAATACTGCAACACTCCCGATCCCAGCAACATAAACAAAGGCACCACTAACCAGATTCCTATCCCTTTCTGAAAAATCTTCGCCGGCGTTTCTCTTAAATCACTGCCCAAGAAATTTACATCAAATTTAAAATCGTCTTTTATTTGAAAAGAGGGGATTAACTGTTGGTTGATTTCCACCATTGTCTTTTTCCCCTCACTAAATCCGGTCACCAAATTAAAGGCCGAGAAAAAAATTATCAATATAGCCACTTGTGCCAATTGTGGCAAACAACCTCCCAGCGGGTTTACCCCTTCTTGCTTATAGAAATCCATCTGCGCCTTGGCTAATCCTTCTTTGTCTCCGGCATATTTTTCCTGCAACTTCTTCAACCTTGGTTGCAACTCCCGCATTTTCTGGGCTGATTTAAAAGAGGGGAGAACTAAGGGAAAAAGTAATACCCTAATAATCACCGTCACCAAAATTACTGCCAACCCTAAATTTCCCGTCAAATAATACAATCCAAACAAAGCGTTCACAAACGGAGCAATTAGTAAATTCATAGGGCTATTCTATCATTCCCTTTGCTCCACGGGTGACAATGTACTAAACCCACCAACCCCAGCCACAACCCCCTTATTACCCCATATTTTTCCACCGCCTGGTAGGCATACACCGAACAACTCGGATCAAACCGGCAATGATTACCAAAAGATAAATATCTTTTATAAAACTTTAAACTTTTTAATATTATTTGTTTCATAACTAAGTTGCGTCATTGCGCCGCGTCCGGCTCAGACGGAAGGACTCCGAAAGCTTTCGGAGGACGAAGCAATCCCGCAATTTCCTCCTCCATCTCTTTCAAATTCAACTGATTCCTCCTCACAATCACCACCAACCACCGATTTTGCTTCCCCCAAACCTTCCAATTTTTTCTGAACACTTCAGCCACTAGCCTTCTTAATCGATTTCTTTCCACCGCTCTTTTATCAACCTTTTTCGACACCACCACTCCCACCCTCATTCCTCCTTCATCCTTTTCTAACACCGCCAGGCTTATTTTTGGCCCATGCCAAACACGGCCTTTCTCTCGAACCTCCTCAAATTCCTTTTTTTTCTTTAATCGGTATGCTTTTTTTAATGCCATGTACTACACCGTTAGTTTGGCCCGGCCCTTCACCCGTCTCCTTTTAATCACGTTCCGCCCATCCTGGGTTTCCATCCGCTTCATAAAGCCATGGACTCTAACTCTCTTTTTCTTTTTTGGTTGAAAAGTTCCTTTTTGTTTCATATAGGGGAATTATATCAACAAAATCACCCGATATTTTAAGCACCTGCCACCCTGGCTTGTTTTCTTTTTTGCCCACGCCCAAAATCTTCATCTAGATCACCCTCGCTCCTCGCCCCATATCCAACAGTCTCAGAGGCTACTGTTTCAGTAGAAACAACCTGCCCCAACTCCTTCTCATCTTCTTTTGTTTTCCCTGCATCAAAATAAGACAACAGTCTTTCCGTTGCCGGATCCGGACATTCTCGCAGTCCTATTGCCTTAATTATAATTTCTCTTAACCCGGCATATCTCCATCCCGGGCTAAATGCAATTTTTCCCTCAACCCATCCTTTTCCGAACGCAAACCCCGCACCAAAAGACATCCCCCCTGCCCCTGTTACCACTCCTATGGTTGGTACACCAATTAAACCCAAACTAACCATCACCCATGCTGTAAGCCCTGCACCCGCCACTGCGCCCACCAAAGAAGATGCCGCCATGATCCCTCCGGCATGTTTCTCCGTCGCTTTCATCTTTTCCGCTAAAAGTATCATTTCTTCAATATATCCTGGGTACAGATCCTTTTCCCTCCCCCTGTCTCTATAATCTCTTTCAGATCTTCCCCCAGAACCACCTTGTTTGTACCAACCAATTATTCGCCCAATATCTCCCATATTGCCCTCTTGGGCCCTTCTTAAAAGATCACCCCACCTGACTCCATTATTAATATCTCGATAATCTCCAAAATCTCTTTCAATCATTCGTCTGTGTTCAAGCTTCATGTCCAAATACGCAGACATCACACCCTCTAGCGCTCGACATGCTCTATCCCTAATATCAGAAGGAAACCGACTCTCAAATTCTTCTAAACTACCATCCTTTAATCCATATGCCTCCCGAGGATTCTTTAGCATAACCCTATTACTGGAGGAATCAACACAAACCACACCGTCCCTCATTGTAATATCTCTGGCAACAAAAACCTCGCCTAGTCCTACTGATCCAATACACCACAAAGCATGTTCTATTCCCCATATTATTATTAAATTGCTATCCATTCCATAAGTGCTACCATCTGGTCTACTAAACTTCACCGTCCCAGAATAATACCCAAAATTAACCTTTTGCTTTTCTGAACCATCTATTTCCAACGGAAACCTGGCTCGATGATAATCCGTTATACCTGTAAAATTACCGAATCTCACCATCTCTTCTATCCCTTTAAAGGGATCACCACTAAACACACTTACGTCACTCCATACCAAATAATCAAGAACACTTCGTGTTCCATCTTCTGTCATCCTGCCACTACCTGAAACAACCTCCGCTCCCAACCTTGCCTTTGCCGCCTCAACTCTTTCTTGTCTTGGTTCAACCGCTGACGCCACCACTTCTGCCTTAAATACCACTGGTGGTTTTGTCGGCCCAACCATCACTGTTTCAACTTTAGCCACTTGTTGCCCAACAACAGGCTTGATCGTTCTCCTTTTTTTTACTATCCGTCGAACTGGTCTTTCTTCCGCCCTGCCAACCTGTCCCTCAACAAATAGTTGATCCAAATCATTAGCATCAACACTATGACTTTTTCCCAACGCCCTCGCCTCTTCAATTGAGCCACATCTACCTATTTTATCCCAATTTTTTGCCAAAGCGGCAACTTCCAACAAAGACGGCCACGCCGTATAGCCAAAATTATCATGATGTAAGTTTGCAAACCTCTCTCTGTCTGCCCTCCTCCTCTCATCAAAACTTTCCTCCGACATACTTCCCAAAGCACTTCTGATTAAACCATCTCTCATACCTGCCACCTGATCAGGCCTTACCCCTTCCCATGTTGTTGCTAAAGCCAGGGGAAAACCCTCACTCGCATATACTCCCTCCAAAAATGCTTGATATAAACCACTCCCTTCCGTCAACACTTGACTCACCACCCCTCTCGATAATGGCCCCAACAAGGCTGTCCCCGGTATTGCTCTTACGTCTCTTGGATCTGTGTTATCTGTTAGAAAACAGGCCAATCTGGCACTTGGATCACCCTTAACTGGTAAATACAAAACATAAACATCTGAATCAGCCGTTCCCGCCATTCTCGACAGAGCCGGATTATTACCCGAAAATAGCCGAATAAAGTTACTAACAGAGTATGTCTCGTGATGTTCCTGTCCATCACCACCATGATGATGCACCTTTACCTCTGCCATACCACCTCCATTTACTTGCACTTGAACTGAACTAACTCCAATCATTGCCGGAATAACTGTTGCCACCCCAGGCAAAACCTCTATCGCTTTCGGCCCCATCATTCCAAGTTTTACTCTTGCTTCTTGTGTCAACTCTTCTTCACTTGCTCTTATTGCCAAATTACCGCCACAAAGACCCACATATACATTACCAGATTGAAGTCTCATAACACCAAAAGGAATTTCTATTTGCACACTCCCACGAGCCACTTCTGCCGCCTGACTTAATTCATCAGGTTGCGCCGGCAAACCTATTTGTTTATCCTGTTGACCCATATCCCAATTTACACCAAACCCACCCTAAAATCTACTCACTCACTCACCGCTTCTCCTAAATGATCTCAAATGATTTTTTACAGTGTTTGCCACGTCACCCACCACCAAAATCCATTTTTTAAATAAACCAACTTCCTTTTTCTCTGGAACAACACCCTCCCTAATTTCCTCTAACCGACTCGTAATTCTCATTATTCTCTCTCTCGACTCTAGGTCTTCACCTTCTCTATCAAAGCCACACTGGTCTATTAATTTTTCATACCATAACCCAGGGTTTTTCTGATACTTAATTGGGGTAATTTCTGGATTACTTACAAATCCCCACAAATTTTTTATTGCCATCAACTCTCTTAATCGAGTAAAATACAAAATCGTTTTTTGATCCCAACCATCCTTAGTTTGTCTACTTCTCAAGAAATTTGCCATCTCAAGATCATTCACCCCCACATCAACTTTGTCCACATAATACTCGCCCCCGTCACTACCAACAATAAAATTTCCCGAATTTCCATCAATACTCAAAGGGAAACACATCTCTTCACACGTTTCAATTACTTTACTAAACGGAAAAATTACCTCCCCACCTCCGTCAACAATTCTCTCTGCCACCCTTTTCGAATCAAGGCCAGAAGTTTTTCCATACACCTTTGGAAAATTATGGGGGAACAACGCCCAGAGAAAATTGTGAACGTAATACAGTTCCCAAGCACTAAAAGGATCATCGTTTTGCACCCCTTTTTCATATGAAACGACTTTTCCTTGATCATATGGATGAACAATCGTTATACAATCTGCTCCCATTCCCAAAAAATCTGTTTCTGGAAATAGTGGCGCCACCGCTCTCCTAATATAAGCATTATTCCTCAAATCAGGCTCAAGGTTAATTACTGTTCGAACAAAATCGGGTGTTGGAAACAAACCTTCCGGCATATTTAAAAGATGACTACCTCCAATTTACTCCAAACCCCTCCCATTCTCCACCCCCAACTCTCTCTAATTCGTAGATTCGTAAATTCGTAGATTCTTTTTCCCTCTTGTCAATTGTGGAAAACTCCTCTATTATGACTGTGGAAAACCTCCTACCCCTTTCTCCTCCCCGAGACTGTTTCTTGCCGGTATTTAGGTTATTTATTTGTTCTATCTAAATTCGTAGATTCTAGATTCGTAGATTCTAAACAACATGGACTTAACAAGGCTTTGGAAAAATACCCAGGAAGAGCTCCGTGTTGTTATGGCCCCAGCCGTCTACCAAACCTTTGTTGCCAACACTCAACTTATTAAACTCGACAACAGCCAAGCCACCATCGGCTGTTCCAATGAATATTTAGCCGATCTCAACCGTCGCCGCTATCATCAACTTTTTAAATCCGCCCTCGACCACCAATCCCAGCAAACCTGCATCCTCGAATTTATTACTTCTCCCGTTATCTCCAGCACCTCCACTCCCTCGCCCGCTCCTCTTTTTGACGCTCCCACTTTCGTCCCTGCCACCAAAACCAATCTTCACCCCAAATACACTTTTGCCAATCTTATTGTTGGCAACAGTAATAATTTTGCCTTTGCTGCCGCCCAAGGCATTGTTAATAATCCCGGCACTATCTACAACCCTTTCTTTATCTGGGGTGGGGTAGGGGTCGGCAAAACCCATTTAATGCAGGCTGTCGGCCATGAGCTTTTAACCAAAAACAATCAATTTAAAATCCGTTATTTCCCCGCCGAAACTTTTGGTAACGAGCTCATTTCTGCCCTTAAATCTAAAACCATCAACCAGTTTAAAGACAAATACCGCTCCGTCGATTGTATTCTTGTTGATGATATTCAATTCATCGCCGGCAAGGAATATATTCAAGAAGAATTTTTTCACACCTTCAACGCTCTCCATCTTAACGGCAAACAGATCATTCTTACTTCCGACCGTAAACCAAGTGATATCTCCGGACTAGCCGACCGGCTGGTTTCCCGTTTTCTTGGTGGTCTCACCGTTGATATTCAACCGCCCGACCTGGAAATGCGCCACGCCATCATCCGCCAGAAATTTGAAGATAGGGGATTAACTATCGACTCTCCGGCTCTCTCCTACATGGCCGAAAACCTAACTTCAAATATCCGCGATATCGAAGGCAAAATTCAGGAGATCAGCGCCAAATGTCTTTCTCAAAAGATTAGTCGGGTTACCCCTGAAATTGTCGGCTTAATGTCTTCATCATCTTCTCCCGACGTCGCTCAAGCTACCCCCCGCCACCTTATTTCCGTTTGTGCTAAATTTTTTGACATCAAAACCGGTGATCTCTGCGGTCCTGCCCGTTCCAAAAATCTTGTCACCGCCCGCCACATCACCGCCTACCTCCTCCTCTCTGAACTTAAACTCCCTCTTCAGGATGTTGGCCGTCTTCTTGGTGGCCGTGATCACACCAGCATTATCCACGCCCGCGACAAAATCGCTCACGACTTATCCACTAATCCACAATCTCAAGAACTTGTCCACCGTCTTAAAGCTCAAATTTCCTCATCACTATGACTTATCCACCAAAGGCCTCTACTTATCCACATTTCTTTCCCCAAAATATTTCCCTTTTTTCCCCCGAATCTTACCCAAATCTGACCTCGTTCTATAAGATAGAAAAGTTGTTTTTATTCTTTTCTGTCACCATTTCTTGTTTTCCCCAATTACTAATTACCAATTACCAGTTACTGATTACGTCGTTTTTATTTCTTATACACAAATCCCCACCCTCTATTAACATCACTACTGTTTAATTAAACTAATTTGTTAATATAAACCAACATGAAACTTTCTCTCCTTCAAGACAACTTCCAAACTGCTCTCACTCACGTTTCCCGTTTTGTTGCCTCCAAATCTCAATTACCCATCTTGAATAATATTGTCCTAGCCACTGATTCCGGCCGTCTCAAACTTTCCGCCACCAACCTTGATTTAAGTATCAATTATTGGTTAGGTGCCAAAATCGACGAAGAAGGTGCCATCAGTGTTCCCGCCAAAGAAATTACCGAGTTTGTTTCTTACCTTACTCCTGGAAAAATAGACCTTGAGGTTACTAATGGCTTATTAAAAATTTCTTCTCCTAAGGCCAATTCCACTTTTGCCACTACCCCTGTTGCCGACTTTCCCCAAATCCCTACCCTCGATCCCAAAACTGCTTTTGAGCTCGACTATCAATCTTTTTCTCCAGCTGTTGGCAAAGTCGCCTTTACCGCCGCCATCGATGATTCCCGCCCCGTTTTAACCTCCATTCTTTGCCGTTTTTCTGCCAATAATTTACTCATGGTCGGCACCGACGGTTTTCGTCTTTCTCTGGAAGACGTTAAACTGGTCAACCCTATCGACCTAAAAGCCGATGACTCTAACACCTTTCTTATTCCCTCCCGAACCCTATCTGAAGTCACTAAGCTTGCTAAAAACGCCAAGACTGTCAAGGTTGGTCTCACCAGCGACTCCCATCAAGTCGTCTTCGTTCTAGAGGATCTAGAGATTGTCTCCCGTCTCCTTCAGGGCGACTACCCTGATTACCAAAGAATTATCCCTCCCGAATTTACCACCAAGGCCTTTGTTAATCGCGAAGAACTAGCTCAAGCCGTTAAAATCGCCTCTGTTTTTGCCCGTGAATCAGCCAATGTGGTTAAGTTTAATTTTAAGTCCTCCACTCTTGAGTTGACTGCCAATGCTCCCCAAATTGGCCAAAATCTCGCCGTCGTTGACGCCAAAATTGAAGGCGAGCCTTTAGAAATTGCCTTTAACTATAAATATGTTTCTGACTTTCTGGCTGTTTGCCAAGGCGAAGAAATCGTTATTGGTCTCAATCAATCCTTAACCCCCGGCTCCTTCCAAGATCAAGGCAGTCCTCATTTCACCCACATCATCATGCCTGTCCGCATTCAGGACTAAAAGTGATTACTATTCGCCCCGTCATTTATTCCGATATTTCCTCACTTAAACTTATTCGCTCCGAAAATCTTTCCGACGAGATTATTAATCAAAGACTGTCAGATCAAAATAAAGGTGATTCTGAATTTTTAATCATAGAAGTTGATGGCCAAATTATTGGTTTTGTTGTTTTAAAGTGGACTGGCAAAGAAACTCATCCCGAATATCCCGACATGGGTGATCTTTACATTAAAGATTCTGAAAGAGGCAAGGGTTTTGGAACCGCTCTAATTCAAGAATGCGAAAATAAAGCCAAAAATAAAGGGTTTAAAAAGACTGGTTTAGCCGTTAATCCTGATTTAAATGCCAACGCTAAAAGATTATACGAAAAACTCGACTACAAAGTAATCTCTGACAAACCATACTTGGACGGAATTTATAATGGGGTAGAGGATTGGGTTGTTGACCTAGAAAAAGATCTTAGCTCTTAGTTCTTATCTCTTATTTCTGGTTTCTAATTCCCCACTTCATCCACATACAATGTTGATCCCGAATACATTCCCTTTACTTTTATCTCTTTTCCTACATATTGGTCTAAATTAACTTTGTTGCTGGTAATGTTTTTCAGTTCGCCGTTAGTCATAAAAATATATTCATCGCCAACTTTCGTTTTTACTGTTCCCATCATCTCTACCACTGCACTCTCTTGTGGTTTTCCCAAACTACACCCACCCAACATTAAACCAAAAAGCATAGTTAAAACTATTTTTTTTATCATTTAAAATTTAATAATTAAAAATTGATTAAAAATTAAAAATTTCAAATTAAAAATTTAATTGAGGTATTCAATTTTATGACTTCCTTCCTCAATCTTATTTTGTAGAAGCCACGTTTTAATTCTTTCCTCCACTATTTTTTTATCAATTCCCTTAATTTTTACCCCAAGCGTTTTTGGCGATAAATAGCGGTCAACCGTAAACCCGGCTCCCGAGTAGGGGAGTAACTGCCACAAGGGAAAATCTTCATCATAATTTGTTTCCGGTTCGGTTATTGGTGGTTCCGGCTCCACCGTTGGTGTCAAAGCAATAGTCACCCCCGGTTGACTAATTTGTTGATTAATAATCTCGTTTTTATCCGGTTTATAGGTAATTTTTATCACCGACATCGCCACCACTATCGCTCCTAACCAAATCAAAATCTGATATTTTTGGTATTTATTTTTAATATCTATCATCTAAAATCTAGGATCTAACATCTAATTTCCTGCTTCCGCAACAAATTCAATTCTAACCGGCTCATTGTTAGCAATTGCATTTCCCACTAATTTGTAATAAGGCATTAGCCAACTATTTTTTTCATCATAAACATACATCAGGCTTATTTCATTTACCGCCCTATTTATTGTCTCTGTATTGTAGCTTAAATCGGTTTTCTCTCCTCCTCTAACTTGCCATATTCTTATTCCACCCCCATTTAAAGCGCTCTGTATTTCAGCTAGATTTTTAGTTTTTATATCTTGTTTCTCCCCCGTCTCTAACGGCCAAACCGTCACTAGTTTTATTAGTTTTCCACCTCGAGTCCAGACACTTTTTATCGATTCCCAGCCGTCAATAGCCACTTCCACTCCGTTAATTTTATAATTGGCTCTGATTTCAAACACTTCAGCCTCTTTTTCTGTTGTTGTCACCCACCTTGGATAAACCAGTTTTCTGGGAATTGTTTCGGTAATTACCACCGGCAAATTTTTTGGTCCTTCAATTTCCGCCAAAAGTTTTATTAAATTATCTTTAATTGTTTCTATTGGTAGGTTGTTTCCCGTTAGTTGTTTTTTGCTCTCAATATTTTCTGCATACTCCAACTTTTTTGTTTGCGGGTTATAGCTTAGTTGTTTTTTATTGCCGTCGGTCCACTTGCCCTCCACATACTCTAGTCCCATCTTCTCTGCCCATTGTCTTAAATTAGCTATGTCCACAAACCCTGGTTTTAATTTTATTGCCTGGGCCTCAGTTGGCAGTTCTACCCTTTCCGTTTCCCACCAAATATTGCTCACCCTTTCATAGTTTTCCAAATACTCCTTTCTGTAAACTGGTTTATCAGCAATCTCTGGAATCTTCCCCATTTTTATCGTTTGGTCTTGGTCGGTTTTGTTTTTGTTAACCAAACTTAGCACCGTTAACCCCACTATTGCCATTATTACCAAAATTAAGCCAATTATTTTTATTTTCATAATTAATTTTTACAAAAAGTACCATTATTTTCATTACAACATCCCTCCCAGTCATGAAAATATTCTGTTGTTAGTCCTCTAATTTCATAGTGTAAGTGATTTCCGCTTGAATTTCCCGAACTATTTCGCGTCCCAAGTATTGTTTTCTCTTTTTCCACTTTTTCTCCCACCTTCACTTTAGGTGAACCAACAACCATGTGCGCATAACGGGTTACAAAAGTAGTCGTGCCACACCTTCCCCTAATATCAACATATTGCCCATACCCATCACCCATATTTATTACTGCTTCTACTACTCCATCATGAGTTGATAAGATATTATCTTTCGGTCCGGCCACATCAATGACGTTTTTGTAAAGAGCATGAGAGCAGTCTTTTGCTAAAGGTCCCTGTGTCACCGTTCCCCCAATTGGCAAGCTATCTGGTGGGCAGGAGTCTGGCAGTTCGTTTATGTCACCGCTCCATGGCGCCGCCGCCAAATAACCGCCGTTTAGCGTCGTCTGGTCCACCACCGCCCCTCCCACCCCTCTCCCCGGTGGCAGAAAAAGTGAGGCAATCGGAGCCGTCAGCATTGAAGAAATCAGTAAAAACCCCACAAAAACTCCACTAACCACCCAAATTATTAAGTTCCCCAAATCCTTTGCTATCCACCCCATCCCGATTATATTCAGTAAACCCTCAATCAATTCCATCGGCTTGTTCAACAGTCCCATACCATTCTCTTTCAAAAAGTTTTTAATTCCCCCAACCGCATCAAACATCTTGGCATCTATTCCCAGTGCCCCCAGCATTCCTCCAAAAAATCCCTTAATTTTCCCCACCACCCACCCCACCGCCTTTCCTACCAATTGAACACCAATTACTATTGCTGCTATCACCCATCCTGGTGGGCCTGTCGCCGCTCCCGCCACCGCAATTGATCCAGTTGTTGCCCCGCTAGTTGCAACTGTAGTCGCCGAGTTTATCCCAAATCTTACCGCTAATTGCCCAGCAATTTTCTCCAATCCAAATCTTATTCCTGCCCCAGCTCCTTGTTCCGCCATTATCATTAAACCTTCTTTGGCAAACTCCACCCCTGCTTGTCCGGCAATTCTGCCGGCAAAATTAAGCGCCATTTCTTCTCCGCCCAATCGGCTAAATATTTGAAAGCCAAGGTTGTTAAATTGTTCAAAAAAGGCCACTTTCTTTTGAACAAAATTCAACATCGATTTCAGCCCCTCATTTTCCCCCGCCAACTTAAATATCTGATCATAAATACCGACTCTACCTAGTTTTACTCCATCAACGGCTGTTTCACCAATCGCTTCAACCACTTTATTCCTAGCTGCTACTGTAGCATCAAAAACGTCAGGCGACATTCTTAGGATTTTTGAAATCCCCACTATTTTATCCCAAGCATTTTCTCTTTGAGTCGGGCTTAATCTTTCGTTTTCGGCCAAATTCATTTGTTGTGCTTCAAGATTACTTAAAGCTACATTTTTCCATTTTTCAATTGGACTCTCTTTCTCGGCTATATCAGCCAATCTCGAAGCATAATCGACAATAGACTGGTTGCTTACTCCGCTTCTAGCCACCATCGCATCAATTACTTCTTCCCGAGTATGTCTTTTGCGCCAAGCTAAAACATCACCAAACTGATCTTGGTATTTATTCAGCTCCTGACTCGCGCCATCCAATATTGAATTTACCTGCTTCAGTTTTTCTGTTGGTACTTCAGCCCCTACCACCTCCTCAACTTTACCTATCATTGTCGTTCGTACTACTACACCTTCTGTCCCTGACACTACAGTCGCCACTGGTCGGTTCAAATCACCTCCATCTCTCATTGTCATCCTCATTCTTTCTTCCACTTCTCGTCTTATCTCTTCAACTGCCACACCATCCCTTTCTATTCCCAACACTTCTGCCAATCTAGTCGAAACAATATTTACCTTTTCTCTGATTTGTTGTTCGACCATTATCGTTTCTCTTTCATGTCCTAGTTCTACTATCACTACCTCCCTCTCTCTTCTTTCTATTTTTAATTCCGTTGGCACTGCCTTCTCTGGTTCGGTTCCATTTGCCACCGCCACTGCCACTTCCAGTGCCCTATCACCCAGCACTGGTCTCAATTTTGCCTCTGTCTCTCTAGTTAGTTCCACTGTTTCCCTCGTTGCATCTTGAAGCTTTTCTTCGATTTCCAAGGCTACTGTCAACTCTTCCGCCACCTGTCTTACTGATTCACTCTCACCAGCAAGCTCTTCTCTAACTTTCGGTCTATTAGTTCTATCTTCCACCACTACTTCAACCATCTTTTCTGCCGATTCTTTGGCTTCTTTTTTGGACAACCCTTCCTCAACCAACATTGCTTCAGCTACTACCTGGCTGTCACTGATGACATCAGCTCCATGTTTCGCCAGTTTTATCTCAATTTCTTTTTTTCTCGCCACCGCCTGGGCCAATAAAGCCTCTCCGTCCTTGTCGAGGCCGTATGTTTTTGCCACTCTCTCAACTGCCTCTGTTGTTTTTCCTTGCTCCATCAAATGGTCGTCAAGTTTCCTAAGCAATATCTTTAGTTGTTCCGAATTCAACGTCTTAGTCTCCAACTCCGGCCTTTCAATCGCCTCTTCTATTCTTTTATTAAGTTCTTCAGCCACCTCATCCAAAGTCAAATTTTCATCTTTTGCCTCAATCTTAAGTGTCTTCAAGATCTCTACCGGATCAACGCTTAATTTACCAGTAACTCCAAAGTATTGACAAATTTGAACAATTTTCCGCCAAACTCCACCTTCTTCCTCTATGTCTATTATTCTTCCGCCTCTAGCTTCAAGTAACCTCAAAACTTCTCCCACTGTTTCTGGTTCGTTTCTATCCCATCCGCCGGCCCCCACCACTTCAATAGGTTGTCGTCTTTGTTTTATGTCTGTTGCCACACCGAAATTATACCCAAAATTTCCTAAACAATCCCGTTTCCAAACAACTCATCATAGGATTTGTTTACTTTGTCGTCTTTTTTTGTTCCTATTTCCTCATTTTTGTTGTCTTTCTTAATTCCAGATTCTAGATTCGTAGATTCTTCAAAAATGGGTTTTGCTTTTTTCTGCAATTGCAGTGGTTGGGGTATTTGTTTCTCCGTCATATCCACGAATATTGGTTTAGTTTTTTTATCTTCCTGTTTGGAACTTGGAATTTGGTTATTGTGAAGCGAAGCGGAATCCGTCTCAGACGGAGAAATTGTTTGGTTATTTACTGTTGGTGCTTGATATTTAGGTAAAGGTGGTAGGGGAGGTAGTGGTGGTAACTTTCCGGCTGATTTAAATAAATCGCCGTATTTGGGTAACCCCCCAAAACTACTTCCTCCAAATCCACCCATTTTTGCCTTTTCTTCTTCCTCTTTCTTCTTTTTCTCGTCATCTATCTTTTTCTGTTCCTCGAATTTTGCCAATTCGGCCTTTTCCAGTTCCTCCATTTCATTAATCTTTTTTGATAGCAATTCCTCATGGCTAGTTTCTTGAGGTACACCCACTACCTCCGTTACAAATCTGGGTTTACTTGGTTCACTTACTACTGGTACTACGGGGGTTTGAGCTACAGGAGCCGGAACTACTGGAACCGGGCTGATAGACGGCTCAACCACTGGGGTTGGGATCGATGTAGGAGTTGGATCGACTGGCACCACGGGATCATTAGGTTGTATCACGGGAGCCGGTTCAGCAGGTTCTGGTTTTGTAATATTTGTATTGCTTAAATCTAAATTCGCAGATTCTTTGATTCGTTGATTCTTAATCTTCATTACTTCCTCTGGGTTTGATGTAATCAGAAGATGCTCTTCTTCCGAGGCAATCACTCTAATCGCTACATGATTTTGCCCGGCAAAAAATATCCCCTCGCCCTTCGCCGCTGACATTAATAGCTGTTTTTCCCCTTCAGACAGGTAAAAAACATCACCAATCATATCTATTGCCGCGCTATGCTGTTTTAGCAATATTTGAATCGAGCTATTGGTCACAATTTCTTTGCCATATGGCGTTTGTAAAAAGTCGTCCACATCTTGGGTTATTGTTGTTACCCCCAAGTAATATTTTCTCCCTCTCTTCACAATTCCTCTCAAAAACGCCGCTGAATCATCATATTGCATCAAGTACCACGCCTCATCAACCACCAATATTCTCTTTTTTAAATTTTTCTTTACTGTCGTCCAAATATAGTCAAGAATTATTTGCATTGCCACCGGCCGCAGAGCATCTTCCAAATTTCTAATCCCAAAAACCACAAACTTGTTGTTTAAACTAACCGTTGTTTTTTGATTAAAAATACCGGCAAACGACCCTTTAATATATTTTTCAATTCTGGCCGACAAACCTCTCGCTTTTTCCTCCTCCATTCCAATCAATGATTTATACAAATCCTCAATTAGAGGTGGTTCTTTATTTTGTGTCTCTGGATCCGGTGTAATTCCCTTCATTTTATAGGCGTCCATTACCGCCCTATCTAGAATCGACTCCTCAATCGGGTCCATCTCTCCAATCATTATCTTAAGCAACTTGTGCAAATCCAAAATCTTTGAATTAAGGGCGTTTTCCCCTTCATCTGTTACCAAGGACAAATCAAAAGGATTTATTTTTGAGGGTTCACTATAACCAAAAGCCACATACTGCCCACCAACCGATTCGCACAAGTCCTTATATTCGTTTTCTGGGTCAATAACGATGATCTCTGTTCCCAGCATTAACGACCTCATTACTTCCAATTTAATTAAATATGATTTTCCCGCTCCGGCAGTGGCAAAAACGACTGAGTTGTAGTTTGGCATTGAAAACCGGTCAAAAATCACCAAACTGCCGTTGTGTTCGTTAATTCCATACATTATCCCCTTATCGTCGGAAAGATCAGAGCTAACAAACGGGAAAGTTGTCGCCAACGACGTCGTGTCCATGTTTCTCGTTATTTGCAATTTATCGGCTCCCAGAGGCAATGTTGTTATAAACCCTTCCTCCATCTGCAAGGTTGATTTCTTACTACTAATCATTAAGGCCCCCAACGCTGCCTCAAGGTTTTTTGTAATCCGATTTAAGTCGTCTTTTGTTTCCGCTGCCATTGTCACATATAACCCAAATTGAAAAAATCTCTCCTCTCCTTTGGCCAAATCTGCCTGTAAATTAAGTGCATCTTCCAACTTTGCCTGTGTTGTTGGATTAACCACCCTTCCTCTTTGAATATCAGTACTTATCTCCGCCTCCATTTCTGCAATTTTTCTCCTAAGATCGTCCAAAATTTGTTTGCCGTCGGTTGGGTAGATGTACATCGACACCGAAAGCGATGCGTCAAAATTGATTAATGGAGAGAGCCAGTTCATTCCCACAAACCGGGGGTATCCGGCAATAAAACAGGTCCGATAGTACTTGTTATTTATTCTAATTTCATTAAAATCAACCTCCAGTGCTCCCGGAGCAATAATGTCTTTGGTCGACACTAATCCCTCCACAAACGCTTTTTCCCCGGTAGGTTTAGTTTTCTCGACAGGTGGCGCAACCGATGCCACGGCTGTTGTGTCTGCTTTCTTTTTTGCAAATATATTAAGTCCCATTTTTTGTTTTTATCTAAGATCTAAGATCTATCATCTAGGATCTAAATTTTAGCGGTAACCACTGGCGCATCGTAATTTAATGTTTGTAATTTTTGATTAGCCGCCGTGTCTTCATTGTAAATTTTATAAAGTAATTCAATTATTTCTTTGGTATTTAAAGCTTTAATCTCTAACCCCAACCTTGCAAACAACCTAATAATATGGTCTTTTTTTGGTTTTAAACTAGCTTTAGCCTTTTCTATAATATAGTTTTTTTCAAATGGCAACTCTGTTTGTTTGTTGTGATTACCAAATGGTAGTTTAAAGCTTCCGGTAATTGAGCTTTGGGCACTTTTAATTCCTAACTCTAAAATTGAGAAGGGGACTATCACGTAAAACGACTTTGACAAAACATCATTTTTCCTAACCGTTTCCTCGATAAATTTGCGGTACGACTGAATCCTCGTTTTTAATAATCCGTTAGTCTGTTTTTCTTCTGCTATCTTAAGGTTCGAAAGATAAAAACCAACATCCTTGGTATTTGAATAAATTACAATTTGGATTGGAAAATTAAGGGAATTTAAAATCCCTCCATAGGCATAGACCATTGCTTGTTGCTCTCTTTCCGACAAAAGGTCGAAGTTTACCGACGAAACTTGCATTATCGCTGCACATTCGCCGTTTTTCATTAACACCACATCATCAATCACATCCTCCATTGGTAGGTGGTCTTGTGTTGTTCCTCTAATTGCGACTTTTAACGGGTCAGTTGCCATATTGCTACATAATAATAACCAATCTCTCGTCTTTAGGCCAATGCCTGGATTTTAATCGGCTCAACTATCCCTCCTGATAGGTTTATTTCTACTCTATCAAAGCCAAACCCTTCTTTTTCAGTCACTACCAGATATTTTCCGTCACTTAATTGTGTCGAGGTTCTAAATTGTCCCAAGGGGTTAGTCTTTAATACTCTTACTGGGTTGCCCAAGTTGTCCAAAATTTCAACGATTGCTCCGTCAACTATTTTTCCTTCTTTGCTAGTCACCATTCCAACCAACAGGTTTGGTAGGTCGGGAATATCTGGCATTGGTATCGATCCAAAAGTTGCTTTTGCCGTTGCTTCTAATTTTTCCGATTTCAATCCCAAATTTGCCGCTGCCCCCCTCCAGTCAGTTGTCTTTTGCTCGGCTCCTTCTTGTATCTTGTTACTAGTTACTAATTTCTGTTCTCCCATTTCTTGGTTTTTGGTTTTCAAATCTAGATTCTTGATTCCAGATTCTAGATTCTCACCCTCCTCATCCGCTCTTTTTACCGATGGCAACGAATCGATAAATTCTGCCACTTTGCTTTTATTCTTCATCGGAATCGCTTTTTCCTCCTCTTCTTTTTCTTCCTCAATAAACTTGGCCCTAGTGTAGTCAATATTAAGCCAGTTTTTATCAGCCCTTTTTTTGTAAATCAAAATCGTCGGAGTATAAATTGACTTCAAAAAAGACAAAATCCAAGTTTCCAGCGGTCTGTCTTCAAAAGGCACAAACGCCAAAGCCAAACCTCCGCCTCCAAGCGCCAAAACTAAGGGGTATTTTATAAAAAACACCAGTCCAGTGGCATTAATCATTAGGGCCAGTACTATCCCCACTGCCGCCTTCAAAAACTGTTTCAAAGTCATTTCCCCCACCAGCTTAAACTCATACGAGCTTATCTGTTGCGGGATCGAATGCTGTTCCATTTATTAATTCTAACAGCTAACGTCCCACCCTGCGTTATACTTAACTGTATGCGAATATTTGATTATTCCTCGGCCCCGAGTGTTATTTGTGGGCAAGAAAACATTAGGAGGCAACAAAGTTAGTGTTATCTAGTCAGAACCCAATCATTTTATGATATTAGATGAAAAAATCCCTGTTCCTACAAACCAACAAGACCCCCTTGTTCTCGATGATGACATTACACGAAAATGGAGAGAGATTTTTAAGGATACTTACAAGTGGTTTACTGCAACCGAAAACATGCCGGTTCATAGAGCATTAATTGGATGGGTAGGAAGTCCTGGAGCCCAAGGTAAAGAAGACGTGGTCAAAGCTATTATTGATAATCCAGCTGAAGCGGCTGAAATCCAATCAATCTCTCAACGACAGGCTGAACAGAAATTAGGGAAAAGATTTACTGCATGGCGTGGTTTCGGTAGAGGTTTACCAATAGAAAGACTAAGACTTTTTCCTTATGACTCATATACTATGACTGAAGACATTGCTCAAGCATGGGCTGGTGAAGCATGTGGATTGGGAGGAATACAAGGAAGAGGATATTACTCAGTTGTGGAGATGCCAGTGGAAAATGTTCTCTTTTACAGTGCTGTTCATCCAGTTATACAAAAGATGCCTGACTTGACAGAGGCCGAAATAATTACAAACGAAAAAGGTGGAATAGGCACTAGATTAATTGGAATTTACAGAGATGATGGTACTCCTTTAAGCGCTGAGGAGATTGAAATAGTAAAGGGGAATAATCCTCTATGGTTTGATGGCCAAATGCACCCTCCTGTAGAGATACTGGCTATCAGATCTATTGCAAGAGATGTTGAATTGGTTCGTATTTCAAGACAAAGCTGGTTGGATGAAATTAACAGAACTGAAAGAGAACCTTTGGATGAAAATGATCAGGGTTATAGAGAATATGTTGGCCAACAATTTCGTCTAATAGACGAAGAATGGCAAAGAATCTTAAAAACAGCTCAAGAAATGGCTCCCTACTTATTACTACCAGATGAGAAATTACTGTCCTAGGTCCAACAGCCGCATCCGCAAATCAATTACTTATATTTAGCGGAACGATGAAAAAAACTTATCACATTGTCAGAAAAAAGACGTAGATCAGTCGACGATAACATGGCGGAATGTTTCATATTTGTTTTTTCCTTGTGAGTCCCAACTTTTGGTAAAAAAATCAGCCGAATCTTTGGCGTCTTTTGTTGAGTATTGAGATTTGTGTCTTGCGTGAGCTGCTACTCTTTTGCTAATAAATTTGGTGATATCAACGAAAACACTATCCTCATGGCCGTATGAGTCAACCAAAAGAAACTCAGTACACGTCCAAGATTTTGCCACCGGATCTTGAAAGTGGTCTGGATAAAAGAGAATATCGCGCGCGTATGGGTAAGAAGCATCAATAACGATCTGGCCGGTATTGCGGTGATCCCTGTGATTAAACCAGTTTATGTCTTTATCAAAACGAATAACTAAGTCCTGTGGATTATGGGTAATAATTAAATCAGGTTGAAATAATCGAATTTGCTTAGCCACATCGCCAATAATTTCAAGATTATTTTCGATTTTGCCATCCCCGCGACGAAGATAAACATTATCTTCCCTGGCAATTCCCAATTCGGTCATTGAGGCCGAGTCCTCTTTTTCTCTAATGGATAGCAATTCCTCTTGAGTAATCTTTTCCTGGCGCGAACCCATCTCGCCACTGGTCATTTTGACAGATCGTACTATTTTTCCATCCGAGATTAGGCGGGCAACCGTACCACCACAGTAGAGTTCAAGGTCATCAGGATGGGCAAAAACCACTAACACCCTTTTTTTATCGGCAAATATTCGCTGATAACTATCAGTAATTGGTTGTTTCATATGCCCATTTTATCATTTATTATCCAACCTACCACACACTCCAAATTAACGGTAATTTCACTATTTACAATATCCATACATCGTATATACTACTTCCTAATGAACACCTCTGTCATCAACATCAAAACTGATTTAAATATTAAACGGCAGGCTGCCTATCTAGCCGAAGAACTTGGGCTTAGTCTAAGCTCGTTAATCAATGTTTTGTTAAAACAATTCATCCGCAACAAGTCGCTCCATCTCTCTCTTGAACCAGATGAAACCAAGCCTTCCCAATGGTTTTCCAATAATCTGGCAAAGTCCGTTTCTGATTTGGAAGCCGGGCAAACCTCTCCCGCCTTCACTAAGTCGAAAGATGCGCTAAAATGGTTGAAGAGTGACCAAGATTAAATTTACGAAAAATTTTAAAAAACTATACCGTAAACTGCCAAGAAATCTTCAAACAGCTTTTGATAAACGACTCGGCCAATTTATTGACGATAGAAACAATCCTATTTTAAACTTACATCGTCTTAAGGGTAAATTGTCCCACCTTTACAGTATTAATGTTTCAGGAGACTGTCGGGCTTTATATTCCATCAACGAAGACCTTATTATTTTTCAGTTAATTGGCACTCACAGCCAGCTCTATCGTTAATTACTTATGTCTCATCTCGTCATCATCGATGCCCATGCCATTCTTCATCGCGCCTACCACTCCATTCCACCCCTAACTCACAACGGCGAGCCAGTCAACGCTATTTATGGCTTTTATTCCATGCTTTTATCGGCCATCGACACCCTAAAACCCAGTCACCTCGTTGTTTGTGTCGATTCTCCCGGCCCAACTTTTCGCTCGTCTGAATTTGTTGGCTACCGCGCCAAACGCCAAGTTCCCGATCATGATCTTATTAGTCAGCTTCCCGTTCTTCCTCAAACTCTGGAAACTTCCCAAATCCCTTTTTACGCTGTTGGTGGTTTCGAGGCCGACGATTTAATCGCTACCATTGTTTACAAAAAAAAGCGCTTTGTCAGAAAAATAACTATTATTACCGGCGACAAGGATCTTATGCAGTTGGTCGACCGCCGGGTTAACCTTTTTGTCCCTATTCGCGGCCTTTCCGAAACTAAAATTTATGGCATCAACGAGGTTAAAGAAAAACTTGGCGTTCTCCCCACCCAAGTTATCGATCTTAAAGCTCTGATGGGGGATATGTCTGATAATTATCCCGGTGTTGCCGGCATCGGCCCCAAAACCGCCACTGACCTCTTAACCAAATATCAAAATTTAGACACTATTTATTTCCACCTCGCCGATATTAGCCCTACCATTAAATCAAAACTCGAAACCAGTCGGGAAGATGCCTATCTTTCCCAAAAACTGGCCACTTTAATTTCCAATATTCCCATTAAATTCCGCCTTAAATCCGCCCGTTGGAATGAAGACAAAATTACCGGCCTTGAAGCCATTTTTAAAGACTACAATTTCAAATCCCTCCTCTCCCGCCTTCACAAAACCCACTCCCAAAAGCCCATCAAGTTAGTCAAAAACCCCAACCAATCCTCGCTTTTTTGACACTCTGATAAACTTACCAAAGAACCATGAACCTCAAACATCTCCAACTCAACTCTTCTCTTCTTAGATCCCCAGAAAAAATTACCGATTTTTTGGTTGATAATCAAATAGATGTAGCTTCTTTCCAAGAAATTTGCTACCCCATTGGTAAAGTAAGCCCCCTAAAGGCTTTAGTTGAATCCAAAAAATATTTTTACGTCGAAGGAGTTCATTTCCACTATCATCCCAACAATCAAACCATTGCCACTGCCATTGTTTCCCGCTTCCCCATTCTTGACTCCCATACTTGGTATTTCAATTCTCCCAGCTTCTCTCCCAAAGACATTACTGCTAGCGACCAACTATTTCCCGACTTGATTAATAACAATTTTCCTAATTTTCCCGCCTCACGTGGTTTGATAAATGAAATAAAATCTCGCTGTATTCTTTCCGCTTTGGTTCAAACTCCATCCGGTCTAGTTCGCTTTCTTACCACCCATTTTACCGTCTCCGATCTTTGTGTCGAAACATCCCAAATGTATCAAATGTCGCTAATGATCAATTCAATTGTCAAAAATTCCACCCCCATTCCAACTATTTTTTCTGCCGATCTAAACATCCGCCCCCAGTCCTATTCTGTCACCAAAATCTCCGAAGTTTTAACTTGTCATACCGCCGATTTTACTGATACTCTTTCGCCTAGTCACAAAGTCAAACAAAACAACATTTTTCCTGAAGGTCTAGCTGTCGACCACGTTTTTTCCAAAAACATTCGGCACCTTGATACCAAAGAAATAGTCGTCGATTTCTCCGAACACCAGGCCATAATTTCCGATTTTGAAATATAAAGAGTATTCCTTACGTCGAAGTCAGTAAAAACCATCCCAAAGGGTATAATTAACCAACCGTTGAAAAACTTTAAAAATTAAAAATTGACCTGCCTGCCGACAGGCACGGTTAAAAATTTCAAATTGAAAATTAAAAATTCGCCACTGAAAGTGGCGTTGGTTCATGATTATCTTAAAGAAATCGGCGGAGCCGAAAAGGTTTTTGAGGAACTAACCGACCTTTTTCCCAATGCTCCAATCTACACCACTCTTTATCGCCCCAGCTTTTTTGGCCCTCATCGGGAGCGTTTGGAAAAAAAATTGGCCGGTCGTGTTCATCAAAGTTTTTTTGGCCATCTTCCTTTTGCTCATAAAATCATCAGCCCTTTCCGTTTTTTCTCTCCTCTCGCTTTCAAACTTTTTAACTTTAGAACTTTCGACTTGATTATCACTTCTGCTACCGGTGCCTTTTTTCCCAATTCTTTAAATAAACAATCCGCCAAATTAATTTGTTATTGTCACACCCCTCCTCGTTATCTTTACGGTTTGCCCACTGGCCGCGACGTTAAAAAATATAAAGTTATTAATTTTGTTCTCCAGTTTATTTTCCACATTTTCCGTCTCTTAGACTTTAAATACTCCCAAAATGTCGATCAATATATTGCCAATTCTGCCACCACTGCCTCTCGTATTAAAAAATTCTACCGCCGTGACTCGGTCGTCATTAACCCTCCGGTTGAAATAGAAAAAAATGCGAAGTTTGGTATTTTAAACACGCAGCGAACGCGAGCTTGCGAGCCCGAAGGTAGCGAGTATTGCAAAATACCAAACGAGCAAGGTTACTATTTAACTGGTGGCCGCTTTACCTATGCCAAACGCTTTGACATCGCCATCCAGGCTTGCAACAAACTCAAACTCCCTCTTAAAATCTTTGGTCGTGATTTTTCTGGTGTTGAGGCTCAACTTCGATCCATAGCAGGCCCAACCATTGAATTTGTTGGCGAAGTTAACGACGCCCAAAAATTTGAACTTTACGCCGGAGCCAAGGCTTTTCTCTTTACTTCCGACCAAGAAGATTTTGGCATCATGCCGGTTGAAGCCATGAGTCAAGGGTGTCCGGTTGTTGCCTACGGTGTTGGTGGTGCCACCGAAACTGTTATTGATGGCAAAACTGGTGTCTTGTTTAAAGGCTTAACCACCGACTCTTGCGCCCAAGCTATTACTCGTCTCCAAAAACTCAAAATTGACCCTCAAATCTGCATTTCCCAAGCCCAAAACTTCTCTAGGCAAAAATTTATCTCAAAAATCAAAAAACTTACTGGCAAATATGCCTAAAACTAGCATTATTTATTATATTTCACCTTCAGGCAACAATCCCGTCAAAGACTTTATTGATCAATTCGAATTCCGTCAAAAATCCAAAATTTTTCGGCTGTTTGCCACTATTGAAAATTATGGCCTAATTTCCATTTTGCCCCACATTCGCAAACTCACCGGGACTCCTTTGTGGGAAATCCGTATTTTAGGCCAAGACAATATCCGTTTTATTTACCTAACTAAAACCAAAGACTCAATCGTAGTTTTACACGGATTTAATAAAAAGACCAATAAAACTCCTCAAAAAGAGCTCGACATTGCCCTAGAACGATTTAAGTCATTGAATAATATATCTTATACGATATAATTTCATTTACATGAAAACATATTCTTTCCGCCAACACCTTAAAGAATCCCTCAAAAATCCCGAATTCAAACATATTTGGGAAGAAGGGGAGCCTGAATATTGTCTTACTTGTCAGCTTATTGAAACTCGCCTCGCCCAAAAACTCTCTCAAAGCCAACTGGCCAAAAAAGCTAACACCACTCAAGCGGTCGTTTCCCGCCTCGAAGCCATGTCCTTCAACCCCTCACTAGCCCTTCTAACCAAGGTCGCCACCGCCCTCGGCAAAAAACTCCAAATCACCCTTGTCTAAACACCTACTTCTAGTTCCTCGTTCCACGTACCACATACCTAACTTCCATTCTTCAGCCATCTCTCCGCATCCAGTGCCGCCCTTGCCCCCGCTCCTGCCGCCACAATCGCCTGTCTGTATATAGAATCCATGCAGTCACCGGCGGCAAAAACTCCTTCCAGTGTTGTCATCATCGGATATTCTGGATTTTTCCCAGTCACTACATAACCCTCATCTCTTAATTCCACTAAATCCTTAACAAACTCCGTCTCCGGTTGCCTCCCAATCGCCACAAACAATCCCTCAATTTCCATTATCTTTTCTTCCCCAGTTTTGTTGTTCTTTATTTTTATATTTTGTAACTTTTCTAACTCGTAACTCGTAACTGATAACTGACAATTGATTTCCACCACTTCACTATTCCACACCATTTCAATTTTTGGATTTGCAAACACTCTTTTTTGTGCCGAGGCGCTGGTTCTTAATTCATCTCTTCGGTGAATTATATAAACTTTTTTTGCCATTCTAGCTAAAAACTCCGCGTCCTCTACCGCTGTTTCTCCACCGCCCACCACCACTACCGTTTTGTCCCTAAAAAACATCCCATCACAAGTAGCGCATCCCGATACTCCTTTCCCAACTAACTCTCTTTCTTTTGGAATCTGGAGCCACTTTGCCCTCGCTCCCGTTGCCACAATCACCGCCCTTGCCTGCAATTTTTCCCCATTATCCAATTCAACTTCAAATAGTTTGGAACTTGGAAAATTGGTTATTGGAACTTGTTTGGAAATTGTTTTTTGGTTATTGGTTATTTTCGTAACAGAGTTGTTACGAATAGTCACTCCTAAATTCCTCACCTGTTGCTGGGTATCCATCATCAACTTAACCCCGCCAACCCCTTCTGGAAATCCTGGAAAATTATCCACCGTTGTTGTTAGTGTCAATTGTCCCCCTGGCTGGTTTCCGGCAACCACAATTGTTTTCAGTGCCGATCGGACATTATATATCGCCGCCGTTAATCCCGCCGGTCCTGATCCGACAATGATCGTATCGTAAACATTATCCTGCATAGGCTGTATTTTATCTTATTTCTTACTTCTTGTCCCTAGCTCCTAGTACCAAGTTCCTTGTTTCTTATATACTAAATCATTGACATCCAAAACCATTAAATCAGTTATCTTCATCCTTAATACCTCAAAGCAAAAAGGGGAGTTATTTTTCTGGCTTTTCGTTCGCTTCGTTTCCGCCACCTTACCTCTGGTAACCATTTACCAATTTTCCCATCTCATCAAGCTCATTGAAAACAAAACCGATTTTCATTCCTTGTTCGTCTATTTGGTCTCTATACTGGCAGTTCGTCTTCTCGACAATTTTCTCCGTCTTCGCTCCACCACCCAGATCGACTACCTCATCAGCAATCTCTCTTTTGATATCCATAATTTCTTTTTAGTTGACTTTAAGCCCGAAACCAAAGAAGATCGCCACGCCAGCATTCAGGCTATTCGTAATTTTGCCGATGCCACTATCAAAGCTCTCACTTCTTTCAAACAACCCGGAGTTGACAGTATTGTTTCCGTCCTCTTTATTCCTGTTGCTCTTTTTTTTGTTGACTTTCGTTCTTTTATCCTAATTATTAGCTATATTACTATTTACTCTTTTGTTAATTACTACACTAGTCAGCGTTATAAAGAACTTCGCGATTATCAAAACACCAAGACCGAAGACTATTATGCCAAACTTCAAGAAAGCAACGACATCGATCTCGAACAGTCCACCTACACCCGCCATTTTCATCGCCTTACTAATTGGACCTTTATTGAGTGGTTTTTTCTTCAAAACACCGCCGTCGTCTTTTATTTCATTTTTCTATTTTTTCAAGTATCTCAGGTATTTTCCGGAACCATCCATGTTTCCGACCTAATCCTTATTATTGGTTATGTCACCCAAACTCAAGCCTTTCTTAACTCTTTTACTGATATTGTCTACGGTCTCGACGATATGTCTGTCGCTCTGGGTCATCTAGCTCGCAACAAATTCATTTCCGTCCTCTCCCTCGACGATTTAACATAAAACTTCGCAATACAGTCTATAATCTACCTTTGCTTTCAACTTTTTATTTTATAACTTTATACTAATTTATGCCCGAGTTACCCGAAGTCGAAACCGTCAAACGCTTTTTAGAAGTCGCTGTTCTCAATCAAAAAATTATTTCTCTTGACATTCTCACCCCCAAATCTTTTGATGGCGACCCTAAGTTCGTCGAAGGCCAAAAAATTACTAAATTCACTCGCCATGGTAAGCAATTATCCGTCCATCTTTCCAATAATTTAATTCTATTATTCCACCTCAAAATGACCGGCCAACTTATTTATCAAAGCCAGTCGCGTACCGTTTTAGGCCATCCAACTAAAGATTCTCTTTCCCAAAACCTCCCTAATAAATCTACTCGCGTCATTTTTCATTTTTCCGACAAATCCATTCTTTTCTTTAACGATCAGCGCAAATTTGGTTGGATAAAAATTTTTACCAAGGATTCGCTCACACAATTCCAACACCATCTTGGCATTGACGTCCTCGATCCTAAGTTCATTTTTAACTATTTTTACCTAGCGCTCCAGCGAACTAGGGCACCAATCAAATCAGTTCTTCTTGACCAATCAGTCTTTGCTGGTATAGGCAACATTTATGCCAACGACGCCCTCTTTTTAGCCAAAATCCACCCAAAGAATCCAGCAAATCAAATCCAGCGAACTAGAGCACTAGCGCTCCATAAGTCTGTTCTACTTGTTATCAACCAATCAATCCTCGCCGGCGGCTCCACCGCCAAAGACAATAAATATGTTCGTCCCGACGGTTCTCCTGGGGAAAATCAATTTCAATTTCGTGTTTACCAACGAGCAGGGGAGTCTTGTTTGGTTTGTAATGCCAAGATCGAGCGTTTTACTCTTGGCGGCCGTGGCACCTTCTTTTGCCCTAGTTGCCAAAAAATGCGTTAAAATAAGTCATGTCAGCCAATCGCCACCTAGTTGTTTATCCTTTGTCCGGAGTTAAAACTATCGCCGTTAGTATTCGAGTTAAAGCCGGCTCCCGCTATGAACCCGGTCCTTCTTGGGGGGCTTTTCATCTCTTGGAGCACGCCATTTCTGCTTTTGGTACTGCTAAATACCCATCTTCAGAGCTGTTTCGTCAGCACCTTGAAGACCATGGCATCAACGTCGGCCTTAGCACCTCTAACTCCGAAATCAACATTCACCTTAAGGCTCCAGACCAATCTCTTAGCCAGGTCCTCGAACTAATCGACGAACTTCTTTTCCATCCCCTTCTTGATTCGCCGGACTTAGCCAACGAAATTAAAGTTATTGATCAAGAATATCAAGACAAGTGGTCTTCCCCTTACGTTAAATACCATCGGCAAATTGACCAAAAACTTTACGGCCCCGAACACCCGTACATTCGCGATGGCCTGGGCCAACCTGACTACGTTAAAACTTTAACCTCCGCCGACCTCCAAAACCTCCACCGCCACTATTTTGTTAAACCAAACATTTTTATTGGAGCTTCAGGCAATGTACCCACCGAAACAGTACTTAAACACATCGACCAAATTTTGTCCAATCATCTTGGATCAGCTGTCCAAGAGACCATTCCTCCTACCCATTTCGACCCCTCCACCCTCTATTTTTCCGAAGCCCACAGTGACAGTAGTGTTTTCCATTGGTTTTGGCCAAACCATGGTGATGCCAAACTCACTATTTTTCAACAAATGGAATACTCATTACTTCGCACCCTTCTTGGTGACAGTCAAAGCTCTCGCTTATTCAAACTCCTCCGCACCGCCAACGGTTTGGTTTATCGCCTCGAAACCGTTACTGGTATGTATCCGTTGGCCGGCTACTTTGGTTTATTTTTTTCCGCCGATCCCACTAAGTATCTCCAAATCCGCGATCTGATTAATGCCGAAATTGCCAAATTTGTCTCCACCCCCATTCCGGAGGCCGAGTTCTCCCGCGCCATCAATTATCTTAACCTTCAAATCAACAATGTCTACGATTCTCCCGACAAAATTGCTAGTAGCTTATCCGGCTACCTCCTCAATGACGGCCGGTGGATTAAGCCCGAAGAATATCTAAAGCTATCTCAGCGGTTCCGAGAATCAAGCATTCGGCAATTACTTGCCAAATTGACCTCTAAACCTAAACTAATCACTTACATTTGTTCCCGCCCTGTAGACCTCTAAAATAATTTCCACTATCATTGGCCATGATCCGTTGTCTTGCCTTTGATGTTGGCAATGTCATTTGGTATTTTAAAAAACCCCTAACCTATTTTCGTCATCGCCACGCTTCCTTGCTTGGTATCAAATTTGCCCCGTATTGGCAAAAATATCAAGAGGTTTATCGTGACTTTGAAACCAATCACCTCGACATTTACCAATGGTCTCGCTCCATTAATCCTCAAATTACCCCTCAGCAAATCGATAATTGCCTCAAAAATTCACTTAGCCAAACTCGGTTTGAAAAACATCTCAATCACCGATTAATCAGACTTCTAAAACAACTAAAACCAAAATTTACTCTAATTATGGTTTCCAATGCTGAAAACTTCCTTTTTCCCTACATTAATCAACCTCTCACCTCACTGTTTCACCGCTCAATTATTTCTTGGCAAGTTGGTGTTCGTAAACCCGAACCAGAGTTTTATCAGCAGATCCCCAAACACACTGGTTATAACTTCAAGGAAGTTTTATATATTGACGACGGTTTAGAAAATATTCTCGCCGCCCAACCCCTCGGCCTCAACACTATTCTTTATCAAAACTACCCCCGCCTCCTTTCCGACTTAAAAAAGTATCTAGGATCTAAGATCTAGCATCTAGGATCTACGATTACCTTATCAATCCCAACCCCGCATACCATGTCAACGGTTTTTTACAGACTGGACAAGTCGGTGGGGGAGTTGTCCCCTTGTGAATATAGCCACAATTTAAACATTTCCATTCCAACTCCGCCTCCGAATTGTAAAGGGTATTACTATCAAGTTTCCGAGCAATTATAATATATCTTTCCTCGTGTTTCTCCTCAACTTCTTTTAATTCTCCAAACAGTCTTGTTGGCTCGGTCTCGCCTTCTTCCTTGGCAATTGCCTCAAAGTCAGGATACATTTGCGTCCATTCATATTTTTCCCCCTCCGCCGCCATTTTTAGGTTATCGCTTGTTTTGCTAAACGGGGCAATCGCCAAGTCTCCCGGCACTACTACCGGCTCATTGATCATTTCAAACAATTCCTCCGCATGAACTCTTTCGTTATCAGCTGTCTCCTCAAAAATCCTCGCCACCCATTCCAAATTCTCCTTTCTGGCAATCTTGGCAAAAGTTGTATATTTATTCCTTGCCTGTGACTCACCGGCAAAGGCCTTAAGAAGATTCTGTTGTGTTTGTTTCATAGATTAATCCTAACACCATCTTCAAAACTTGACAAGTCATTGAGTAAACATTTATAATTCATTCATGACTAAACTACAAATCACTCTTACTCCCGCCGAAGCCACCTCCCTCTCTTTTCTTGCCAGTCGTTTTGGTTACGATATTACCCGCTATGTTAAATACCTCATTTCCAAGTCCGTTGACAGCGTTGTTAGCCAAAGATCTACCCATTTAAGCACTAAAGCCGACCGGCTTTTGGGCGACTCTCTCGCTCAATATCAACAGGGTAAACTGTCTTCGGTTGATTCCGTCGATGAGTTGTTTGACCTATGAAACTTTACTTCACTCCTATTTTCCTAAAAAAGCTTCACAAATCTCGTCGTTCTCAACCTAAATTAGCCGCCAAAATCCGCCAGTCTCTCGATGATCTTACAGACAATCCCAACACCAATTCTCTTCGTCTCCATAAGTTGTCTGGTAAAAACGGTGACGTTTGGAGCATTAGCCTCAACCGTAGTCTCCGCTTAACTTTCACTTATGTTCCCGACGGAATTTTGCTCTTAAATTTCGGCAAACACGAAGAAGTCTATTAATGCTACAATAGTAGTACTTATGAACTGCGAATGTCACTGCAACGGTAAATGCCAGCTTTTAGGCGGTCTTGAACAAAAAATAATGGAAGTTCTTTGGGAAAGTAAAACCGCCCTTAAACCCGCCGAAGTTTTAAAAAAAATTGAAGGCAAACACGCCTACACCACCATCATGACTGTCCTTAAACGTATGGCCGATAAAAAAATAGTCAAACGGATAATGCAGGGCAACACCTACACCTACAGCCCGTCTTTTTCCAAAGAAGACTTCGCCGCTTCCGCTCTTGATGATCTTTTCGAACGTATTTTTTGTGCCTATGGCGAACTTGCCATCACTTCTTTCAAAAAATCTGCCGCTCAAGCCGGCATCAAGCTTTAATACCCCGGATATTTTTCTCCTGCCAAATTTTCTTTAATATATTTTTCCGGGTCAAATTCCACCCCAAACACTTCTCCCAAAATTATTTTGGCAATATAAGCATTTCCCAGCTGATTCGGATGCCAAAAATCTAAATCTCCCTCCTTTACTCTCTCTTCTGGGTTTTCCTCCGATTTAAACGTAAAAAAACGATCTAGGTCAAATTGTTTGTATTTTTCAAACATATTAATTATCTGAACACCCATTGATTTTTCAATTGCCATAGTTGCCTTAGCATAAGGCTCGTATTCTTTGTTTTTGTCTGCCCGATAATAAGCCGGAATTGAAGTACACCACACCACTTCAACACCACTCTCATCAAGTTTTTTAATTATTTTCTCAATATTTTTTTTGATTCTTCCGGTTTTATTCCAAACAATCTGTCATTTCCTCCCATTAAACTAATCACTAGGTTGAGGTTGGAAATTGGTAATTGGTAATTGGAAATTAGTTTTAATATATCTCCAGTTGTTGCTCCGTCAAACCCATAATTAAAACATCTAATTCCCCAGGAGGGAACCCGCCAATCAGCAAACTTCGGTTGTAATTCTTCTTTCAGCACATACTCCACAATCTCTCGCCAGTTTGGATGCACCCATTCGCAACTGGTTATCGAATCTCCCACAAATCCAATCCAATATTTTCCCGTCTTCTCCAAAATCTTTTTCACTTTCTCCATTTTCTTCATAATCCAATTTTATCATTATTGCCACTTCGCCTTTTATTCGGTATATTAAATTATGTCCTACGACAAAATCGTCTTTTATAAATCAGTTTCCGGTAAAGAAATTATCGTTAATCAAATAGAGAAATTAGGCACTCAAGATCAGGTTAAAGTTCGAAACGGCCTTAAATTGCTAAATATTTATGAATTACAACTACTGCAAACCAAATGGGTTAAAAAAATTTATGCTAACCCAGCCATTTACGAACTACGTATTGTTGGTAAGTTTAATTTCAGATTATTTTTCTCAATTATCAAGTCTCGTTATTTGATTACCAATGTTTTTGTCAAAAAAAGTCAAAAAACTCCCCGATCTGAGTTGGATTTAGCCATCAAGCGCACCAAGGAGTTTACATAATATACCAAAAATGTTATATTTACCCATGGCTAGAAATATCAATAAATTAACCACTCTCACCCAACTTGACAAAAAATTATCCCAAGACAAGGCTTTTAAACGGGCCTCTAGTTGTCTCGATCTTCAATTTCAACTCACCCAAAAACTTATTGAATTGAGGCTAAAACATCAACTAAGTCAACTTCAATTGGCTAAAAAAATCGGTTCTCAACAGCCAGCCATCTCACGGCTGGAATCGGGCAATTCAAAACCTAACTTTTCTATGTTGGAACGTATCGCCAAGGCTACTAATACCAAATTGGAAATAAACTTCACTTGACAAATCCTTCTTAAGTACTACACTTGTAGTATGTCTTCACAAGGCGATTGTTGTCATTCAAATACTCCCTCCAAACCAGCCAATCTAATAAATTCTTTTATTATTGTTGGAATAATTCTAACTACCGTTTATTTTTTAAGTCAAACAAGCTTGTTTTCTCTTTTTAGTGTCACCCCAGATTCTCTCCCCCTAGCCTTCTTTCCCTTTGGTCTCTTAGCTGGCTTTTCCACTTGCGCCGGACTAATTGGCGGCATTGCCCTTTCTCTTTCTCACCATCGTTTTTCATTTAACACCGGAAGGCTCACTTCTTTTTTTCTTCTTGGCGGTCTTCTGGGTTTTCTTGGCCAGTCTATCCGACTTTCTTTTACTCTTGGTTCAATCCTAACTATTATCGTATCTCTTGCCATGATTCTTTTTGGTCTCCAAATTCTTGGTCTAAGAGTTATCCGCTTGTCTTTTTCTCCTCAATCACTAACCAAAAATAGTTTTCTTATCGGCGCTCTAACATTTTTTCTTCCTTGCGGTTTTACTCTCACTTCTCAATCTCTCGCCCTCGCCTCCGGCTCTTTTGTTACCGGCGCCCTAATTATGGGCTTTTTTGCCCTAGGCACGGCTATTCCGCTTTTTCTCATCGGCTATTCAGGCTCAAAGTTTAGCTCCAAGCCTTCTGTCTCCCAAGTTGTCGGGCTTTTGGTCATTGCCTTTGCCTTTTTTAATCTCTCTTCTCAACTAAAAGTCCTCGGTTTTTCTCCACAAATTAATCTAGGATCTAACATCCAAAATCTAGGATCTAACAAAGGTTTACCCCCCATCGTCAACGGCGTCCAAGTCCTCAAAATGTCCGCCTCTTCCCGTGGCTACTCTCCCTCTCGTCTTAAAGTCCGCGCCAATGTTCCCGTTCGTTGGGAAATTACTGACACTGGCACCGGCGGTTGCACCAACGCCGTTATTGCCCGCCAACTGTTCGACGGCCCCGTCAATTTAGTCCCCGGCACCACTTCTGTTCGCGAGTTCTCTGTCACCAAACCAGGCGTCTACAACTTCTCCTGTTGGATGGGCATGGTCTCCGGCACCCTCGAGGCTATTTAGCCATTAATTATCTCAAATCCCGCCTTCTCAAAATCGCTATCAAAAGTCAAGACTTTTTTAATTGCTTCTTTATTTTATTTTCCTCAAATTCGTACATGTCTCTATCATGATTAATTGATCCTTCAGTTGGGCCATTTTTTATCACCCATTTTGTTCCCAAATCTCGAAAGGAGTACTTTTTAGTTGGTCTAATCTTTTTACTTTTCATGTCTTATTTTTCATTATAACTCCCAACCTCCACCCCAACGGTATTACCACTACTACCCCAAAAATAGTCCATATCCCCAAAGTAGTTTCCGCTCCGAACCTATCAATTCCCACTCCTAATAATGGCCCCACCCCTCCGACTATTAAATTTGTTAGCAAAGATATCGCCGACAATGACGTCGCTCGGTATTTCGATTCTATTTGATCATTTTGCCAGGCAATTAAACTCGGTTGTCGGCAACCATCTACAAATTTTCTGAGATAAACCGAACTCACTGCTCCAAATTTCCCCCCAGCAAACGATAATGCTGTTCCCACGGTTTGAGAAATCGCCATTACTAAAGGAGTTGGGTTAAATCTTGTCCCCACCGCTCTGATGGCGTACGTTCCAGAAATTAGTATTGCCAAAATTTTTGGGTCAAACCCTCCCGCCGTCAGCCTCGGTTCATACAGATACCAAAGTCCGGTATATGTCACCACACTCACTGCAATTGAAAACAGCGACACTGCTTTAATCTTTTCATTGCTAAAAATGTGCATAAAACCATCATAATTTTGCTTTAAATAAGATTTAACGCTCCACCCAATTTTTTCCATTGCTGGCTCTTGGTAAAAACACGAGGCCAACAACCCCAGCCCTGTTACTAAAATCATAAAATTATATGGCCCCATTGGGGTAATTTCGTACAATAATCCCCCAAAGATTCCTCCCACTGCCATGCCGATAGTGTTGTACATAAAAGTGTCCGCCTCAACTTTTTTGTAATGTTTCTCCACTTGTCCGTTTTCCTTAAGTGAGTCGTAAAGTAGAGCCGAATTAGCCCCAGATGTAAAGGCTCCATCAATTTGGTAAGCAATTTGCCAGACTAAAAAACCAACAAAATCGTGCCTGAAAAATAACCATACATACCCCAGAAACAAAATTAATCTCCCTAGCATTACCGTCCTTTTCCGTCCAATCATGTCTGCCAATGCCCCCGATGGTAGTTCGCAAGCCACCCCCGCCAACAAACTTATTCCCATCGATAACGATATTTGGCTAAAGCTAAAAAAATGATTCCAAATCAGCACCCAGACTCCAATCGGCACATAGAACCAATTTAAGAACGAATCAATCTTATAGACCAGTACGTTTTTCTTCCAATCTGTCATTTTTTATTTATCCCTCAACCACCAATGGCTAGTGGCCTTGACTATCGTTGATCCCGCTAGGGCAATAATTATTACTGGGTCCACCTGGTTTGTCCCGGCCGTAGCGCTCATCATTGCCTGATAGGCCACTCCAATTCCCAGTGCCGTCACCATAAACCACATCGCATTTCGCTCCGCCAGCGCCTCATGAGCCACTTCCCGCTCATCTTTTTTAATTCGATACATTATTCCCATAACATCAATCACTACTACTGCTCCCCACCCCAACATTAACGGTGTCTGCCATTTTTGTTCAATGGGCAAATAGGGGATCAGGGCCAACGGTGCCGTCAAAACCAACACATACACCCACCCCTGCCAAGTTCTGGGTGTTAATCCCCATCCGCCAAACTTTCTACTATTAAACCATTCTGTTTTTGCTAGCATTTTTAATCCTCAAAAATAAATAAATAATCAATTTTTGTCTTTAATATTTTCGCTACATCATGTGCCAACTTTAAAGAGGGGATATATTTTCCCTGCTCCAGAAACACTATCGTTTCCCGCCTCACTCCCGTCTTGTCGGCCAATTGCTCCTGGGTCAGCCCAAGTTTGGTCCTCATCTCTTTAATTTTCGTTTTCATAAGTTAGATTCTTCTAACACTCATATGTTAGACCCTTCTAACACTGTTGTCAAGTATAATAAACTATGCTTCCTAAACTCTACATAATGTGTGGTATCTCTTTTTCTGGTAAAACCACTATTTCAAAACTCATTTCCCAAATAAAAGGTTTTGTTCGTGTTGATCTTGATGAAGTTAAGGTCGAAATTGTCGGGCCAGATTTACCCGACGAAAAAGTCACAGAGCCGGAATGGGACCAAATTTATCAATCTATGTATCAGAAAGTCAAAAATGCCCTACTTTCCGGGCAGTCAGTCGTTCAAGATGCTGGTAACTTTACTCGTTATGAAAGGGGATTAGTCAGGGCCATTGTCGACAATCTCGGTTTAGAAGCCATTACTATTTTTGTCGACACTCCACCCTCGCTCGCCCGCCAAAGATTGCTTCACAATCGTCAACACCAAATTCGTTTTGATGTTAGTAATGAATTATTTAAAGCCACCATAAAAGAGTTAGAGCCACCCATTTTTCCTGAAGTTTTTTTAACCATCAATCCTTCCATTCCAATCGAAAAATGGATTAAAGATAACTTATAATCGTTTGTGGTCAACAATATTATTAATCTTATTCTTCCTTTTGATCTTGTTATTTCCCAATTCATCTACACTTTTCGCACCCCGGCTTTAACAGAATTTATGTTATTCGTCACCAATCTCGGTTCCGAGTATGTTTTTTCTGCTCTCTTTTTAGTTCTCGCCCTTGTTGTCCGGCTTAAACGGGCCAAACATCTTCTCTCCTTTGGTTTATTTGCTTCCCTAAGTCTCCCTATTAACTTACTGCTTAAATCACTTATTGCCCGGCCTCGGCCCAATATTTCTCCGCTAATTTTTGAATCCACTACCAGCTTCCCCTCCGGCCACGCCATGAATTCTCTAGTTTTTTATTTCACCCTAGTTTTTTTAATTTACCGTCTCACCAAAAACAGACGTTTAAGTTTAATTTCTTTTATGTTTGCTGTGATTGTTGTTCTTCTTATTGGTTTTAGCCGTATCTACCTCGGAGTTCATTACCCCACCGACATTCTTGGTGGTTACCTTCTCGGTTCCCTTTGGTTTGCCTCTTGCATCATCTTAAATAAAGTACTACACTCGTAGTAGTTATCAGTTAAACAAACCATGGACGACAGCAAAAATTGTTCCTGTGACTCCAGTTGTTCCTGCGACTGCCAAAAAGGTAAAGCATGTAAATGCGGTAAGTAGCCAGATGTTCCCGAAGGCGCCTTCGGGAACATGTATTACAATAACTCTATGATATTTTTGTTTTCATTCTTATTTCTTATTTCTTATTTCTTATTTCTTGCGCCCCCCGTAGGGGCGCAGTGCCCCGTATGTATCGTTACTGTCGGTGGGGGAATGTTAATTGCCAAAAAACTCGGCATTGACGATCTTCTAGTTAGTATCTGGATCTCCGCCCTCAACACCGCCCTCGCCTTCTGGCTGGCTCCCAAACTGAATAAATTAGAAATTGGAAATTGGAAATTGGAAATTTTTTCCAAACCCATATTTCTTTCTCTAATCTTACTTCTAACCACCCTTGCTTATTTTATTACCACCGGCCAAACTGGCCACTCCGCTAATAAACTGCTTGGCATTGACAAAATTATTTTCGGCCAAGTCCTGGGTTTCCTAGGCATGCTTATTGGCAACATCACCTATCTCAACACTAAAAAGAAGCTAGGCTACGCTCCTTTTCCCTATGCCAAAGTCGTTTTCCCCGTCAGTCTTGTTCTTTTGCTAACCCTAGCCTTCAAGTTCGCCTTTAATCTCTAGTCTGCTTTTAATCTCCTTGATATCTTTTTCCGGCTTTAAGTTTTCCGGCATTATTCCACGTTTTAGCATTGTTCTTCTAGTTGCCACGCTGTTCTCATAAACCTCTTTTTCTAGTTTTGGCTTCCCAGTCAAATTTTTGTCTTTAATATTGTGATCAGTCATCGCTAGGGCAAAATCTTTCGCCCTTAACTCCAAAAAGCTGTCGAAGTCTGCCAGGGCCCGATTTTTAGGAATCTTTCTTTTCTTTTTTAAACTAGCAATCCCTATCCCTCCATACAGACCTCGAATATGTTTATCTTTAAAGCTAGCAAAATCAGCCGAACTTCGAATTCCTCTTTTATATACCGTTCCCTCAATTTTTCTTTCTGTTTCTTTTAACCTCTCTCTAGCTTCAATTCTTTTTACCAGTTTCTCATCCGCCTCCCTGATTTCCTGTTTTCTTGTTTGTACCGCAAAATAAGTTTGGGCAAAAGCAATCTCTGGTTTCCGGCTATCCCCATTCTGGGCTATTAAATAACAGGCATAACGGGTTAACCAATAGTCACTTAACCGCCTCATGGTATCAGATCCAATTGCTACCATTTTGGCGGCTCCGACAAAATGGTTTTTCGGCTCATATCCGCTATTTTTACAAGCCACCTTCGCTTTTTTCACTACACCCCAAAATTTCCTCCATTCAATATACCCCAGCACTGTCATCAACTCCCTCGCCGACCAATACTCAAAATCATTCTTCGTCTTCCCGATCTCCTCCAAACCCATCTTTGTTCTCACCACCATTTGTTTCATAGCTATTAATCTCTAACTCTCTCTGTTAATTGAATTATATAACCACTGTTATCTTTAAATTTAAACTCCTTCGTTCCATAATCAGTCTTTTTTAACCTGTCAACAATTTCCACCAGATTCATTATTTTCTTGTATATTTCCTCCACCTCTTCAATTTCAAATAGCAACAAAAAAGTTCCTCCTTTCTCTCTTCCTCCAAACTCATTTACTTCTTTTTCAAATGCCTTTCTTGCTAAAAACTGAATAACAACACTTTCGTTTTCTACCTCCGCCCAAGTTTCCTCTACCCTATTTTTTAGTTTAAACCCCAAAAATTTACTATAAAAATCAACTGACTGACCAACATCATCCACCATCAACTCTGTTATCTGTCTGTTTGTCTTCACTACCTTAATTATAATCCCGGCTGATATAATTCTCCCATGAAACCAAAAACCCTCGACCTTCAGCAATTCATGGATAAAGTTAAAAGTGCCGAAGCCGGCCAAAAACTTGACCTATCTTCCGGGGAGGACCTCTCCATTGGTATTATGAATTTGATTTCTATTGAAGAACACTTATTTTTTTCCGGTGGCAAAACTGGTGACAACAAATATTACGACCTAATCAATGACATTCGTCGCATGCGAGTCGACCTTCTTAAGGAAATTATCAAAGACTATGGTGGTGAAGAATGGTGCATTAGTAAACACCTCCTGGCCGCCTCGATGCGCTTAATGGAAGTTGGTACTAAACATCAAACAAAAGGGGATAACGCCAAGGCCTATGATTACTTCAAAAAGTCCTACGACCTCTACAATCTCTTTTGGGGTATTAATTTGGGCATGATTAAGTCTCCCTCGCTTGCCCGGGCACCCGACGGGTCAAAGGGAGATTTAGAGGGATTGGATCCCAAAGAAACACCCATCACTTACAAAAAATCCGACTTTATGGGCAAAATAAGTGGTGTTATCGGTAAAGTTCTTGACTGTTGCCGCGAATAACTACTTTCAAAGCCCCTCTAATTCTTTTTGCCAACTTTCTACTACCCCAAAAGCGTTTACCCAAAAATTTCTATCCCTCATATCAATCCCAACTTCCTTTAAAACCAGATCCGGATCTCTTGATCCACCTGCCTCCAGTATCTTTTCGATTACTTTTACAAACCCTTTTCCTTCATTTTTATACCTTGAATACAAGTAATACGACACCAATTGACCAAAGTTGTAGGCATAACAATAAAACGGCGTTTCAAAAATATGCGACACATACGCCCATTCGTATTTAAAGTCGTCAGAAACTACCACACTCCCCCCAAACTGATCTTTCAAATTATCTAGATACATTTTATTTAACTCTTCCACCCTTATTCCTCCGGGAATTTTTTCGTGGGCTTCTTTCTCAAACATCACAAAATAATTTTGCCTCAAAATAGTGGCATAGCTGTCAGCCATTTTTTCCACCAACAAGGCCTTTTTCGTTTTTTTATCGCTGTTTTTGTAAATTTCTTCAAACACCATCATTTCTCCCAAAGTCGAGGCTGTTTCCGCCAGTGGCAACCCGGCATGTTGAGCCGAAGGATAATGGTTTTGCCCAAATAACGAATGAACTCCGTGCCCCAGTTCATGGGCCAGTGTCATCACATCTCGTAATTTATTGGTGTGATTAAGCATCACATATGGGGCAATTCTTGGGCTAATAGTGGCGCAAAACGCCCCGCTTCTTTTACTTGGTCTTGGAAACACGTCGACGTGCTTTTTATCAAGAATCTCTTTTGCATATTCAAAAAATTTCGGCCCGAATTTATTAAAGTTTTCCAGAACTATTTCTTTGGCGTGGGTATAATCAATTTTTTTATCCACCTCCACCCCCGTTGGGGCATAAACGTCCCATCGCGACAGTTTTTTTAGTCCCAATATCTTTGCCTTGGTTTTAAAATATCTCTCAAATATCGGCTTTTTTTCTCGGCACACTTCCATCAATGTTTCTACGGCTTCATCGGGTATATTATTACCAAAATTTCTCACACCAATTGGGCTTTTGTAATTCCTCGCCTTAGCCTCAAAACCCCAATCTTTGACCACATTGCTATAAACCAAAAATAGCTTATCAATATTTTTTCCATATTTTTGCCATAAAGCTTTATATGCCGCCTTTCTTATTTCTCTTTTTGGGCTATGGACAAGCGCCATCAAATCCGACTGTGTTTTAATCTTTTTAATCTTTTTGCCAATTTTTAAGTCAAAATCCCACTCTGTCACCACCATTTCTCGAAGATCATTTAATGGCCCAATTCCAAAAGTATCTTTATAATCAATTATTCTTTCCTCTTTTTGGCTCAAAGTATGTTTGGCCGCTTCTCTCCCTTTTTCCAATCCATATTTTAAATCGGCAATTACTCCAAACAGTCTTTTGGCATTTTTGTCATCAAGTGTTTTTCTGCTTTCTAGTGGTAGCCCTTTTATCCAATGATCAAATTTTCTAGTTTTATCGGCAATTCTTAATCCCAATTCTTCTATTTTTGCCCTTTGTAGTTTTGCTTCTCTATCTTTTTGATCAACCGATTCGGCCAACCCCGGCCTCCCTCCCAAAATAGCCAGCTTATCTGAAAATTCTTCCAAAAATACCAACAATTTTTTAAATTCCTCCTCCGCCATTTCCGGGCTTATTTTCTCCCACCACTCATCAAACTTTTTTAATTCTTCTTCCGTCTCTTTCAATTTCTTTTCAAACTCCTCCGCTTTATACAAACCATCCAGGTTCCAGCTTATTTGTTTTTTGCTAACCATAAGCCCTATTATACAGTTCCCTTCCTATCTCCACCTCTTCAACAACTCTTCTTTTTCCCTAAGATCTAACATCCAAGATCTAGGATCTGAATTTCTCTGTCTTTCGGCCTCTGCCAACACTATCCCCGCCGTCACCGACAAATTCAAACTCTGCACCATTCCTCTCATTGGAATATAAATTTTTCGGTCAGCCAATTTCACTGCCGTTTCCGACAATCCTCTATGCTCGTTTCCCAAAGCTATGGCTGTTTTCTTGTTTCTAAATTTTGTTTCCCACAAGCCCTTCGATCCCTCATCAAGTACTGTGGCGTAAATTTCAAAGCCATCCTTTTTTAGTTCTTCAAAACATTCTTTTGTCGACTTAAAAATCTTAAAAGTTAGCCATTTATTGGCCGATGACGAACTGGCTTTACCAACCTTTTTTGGATTAAAAGGGATTTCTTTATCAAAAATCAAATAGACTTTTTGCCAGCCAAAAGCATCACAACTTCTCCATACCGCCGCCGCATTATGTGGGTCATGAATATCTTCCAGCACCACCACCCCCTCTCTCCTATTCCCAATCACCCTCTCAATCTTCTCCTGTCTATTTTCCATTTCTTTCATTAACCAATACTTTAATTGTTGCCGGCACTCCCGCTATTAATGTAATCATCCCCATTATTCCCATAACTATTTTAGCGCCGTGAGAATCTATAACCGAGCTTAATCCGAGAGATAAAACCACAAATACCAAGCTAACTGACATATTCAAAACCGATAACGCCGTTGCTCTATATCTTGACTCAATTTGATCATTAGCATATTGATCTAAAATGGAAAAACGCAACGTTCCCGTAAATTGAACCAAAAATATGGCAACTATTGCCACCAAACTATTTGCCACCGCTCCGGAAAAATAACCGACAATTGTCAACACCGGCAACATCACGATAAAAAATTTGTACTTACTTACATGTTTAGCGATAAACAACCCCAAAACTCCGATTATTAAAAAAACACTAGAAAACAGCCAGCTCCTTTGAATTTCGTCAAATCCCATCAGTGTGGCGTAACTTTGATTTAAGAAATATTGAAAATACCAAGTTGTTCCTCCAATAATCATGTAATAAACCGAGTACCATTTAATTTTTTCATTGGCCAAAAGATGCTTTACCCCCAGACCTGTCTGTCGTAAATAATTTTGGAAACTAAACTTCTCCGAATCAATTTTTGGTTCAATTATTAGAAAAGTCACTATTCCAGCTAAAATATAATTGACTCCTACTAAGATATAAGGCAATCCCTTATTGATCAAATAAATGTATCCACCTAAAAAAGACGAAAATATCATTCCTACTCTAAAAAGTAGACCGCTAAGACTCGAAAATCTGGCAAAATATCGTTCTCTCCCCAATTCCTTTAATGAGTCATATACCAATGCTGTATTGGCGCCAGAAATCAAAGCTCCTCCTATCGCTCCTATTCCATAACCACACCACAACCATTCAACTCCTTTTGACTGTGAAATTAAAATCCACCCCAATCCTTGAATAATTGACCCAGTTATTACTGTACTTTTTCTACCAATAAGATCAGCCAAAGCCCCTGTTGGAATCTCTAAAATAATTGTTATCACATAAGTCAAAGCGTAAATTACTGAAAGTAACCCGGGGTTGGCAAATTGTGTTTCAAAGGAGAACCATATGGGAATGAAGAACAACCACGACACTAAAAAAGTCGAGACATAAGACAGAAAGATATTTCTTTCCAGTCGCTTTTTATACAACATTTCCTATTTTACCATCTTATCTGCCCTACGGTTTACTAATCCATTTTTGGCAAAATTCATTTCTATCCATCTTCTCAATCATAAAATCTTCAACTTTTCTTGGGAACGGGTAAGCGCCCAAAGTTACGCCTTCGCACAACTGTTCGTTGGGGATGAAATATCTTGCCCCTCCATCCCTTGGTTCCGATATTCGGGCCAGTCTATTCGGTTCTTTAACGCAACCCTGCTCTCTCTCCCATAAATACACCGTTTTGTCATCAATCTCTGTTGGACACAATTTAGAAAATTTAATTCCATTCACCATATAAGTCCTGCTGGTTATTGCCCGATTCATTTCTTCAACAAAAATCTTATTATTAATTTTTCCTGTGAATAAAGCATATTCATAAATCACATCCACCGGGTCTTTAGTAGTCAATTCAATCTTAGTTGTTTTGTTAATATCCTGAACCAAACTTATATACCTCGCCGTTTCTCTCTCAAAAAATACCCACCCAGCACTCTTTTCAAAGGGTGTTCTAAACCAATACATTACCAAAAAATTGATTATCGATACCAAGTATCCTAAAAACACTAGCCCCACCATCCACCTTTTTTTATTTCCTAACAATTTATTAAGTTCATAAATTCCCACCCCCGAAACTCCCGCTAAAATCGGAAAGACTAAACCTGCCCTTAATGCATAAGTCGAAGCAAAGTTACTTAGTGTCGGCGTTATCGGTAAAACAAACAATAATCCTCCAATTAAAACCAACGCTCTGGCGTTGTTAACCGCCAAAAAATATAACCCTAAAAGTATTAGTGGTAAATCAATCAAATATAAAAATGGATGGTTGGCAATCATAAAGTGGTCATAGCCCAATTCACCCTCATTAAATAGATAGTTAGGCGCTAAAACCGCAAAATACTTTTTTATTAAGATTTTGGCCAACACTGTGTATTTATTGATAAAAACATCCCTAAAAATCGGTATCTCAAGCGACATTCTTCTCTCCTCATTCACCTGTTCCACCACCTCTCGATTTATTAAATTAGTTTCTTTAAGCCGTACTCCGGCATAAGAATTTTTCAAAATCAATCCGTATCCTGCCATCAGAATCACTACCACCATTCCCAAAATTAAATATTTCCTTATGTTTTTCTTTTCCTCAAACCAGCTATACCCCAACCCTAGTAACATTATTGGCACAAAAATAGGTTTGGCTCCGAAATAACACAACGATGCCGCCAAACCAGTCACTATCGCCCCAATTTTGTTCGTTAGTTTTACTGGTTTTTTTGTCCATAAATACAGACTCCAGAAATAAAACATAAACGAAAAAAGATTTTCATAAGCCGTCCTTCCAAAATTTACCGACCACGGGTTAATTGCCGTTACTAAACCAACCAACATTCCAATTTTTTTGTTCCCAGTCAAATTTTCAAAAAACTTTCCTCCCAGATAAACCATCGCCAACGACAGGATAATAAACGGTAATTTAAGCCAGGGAAAATTTGTTGGCAATAAAGCGAAGGGCACCAACAAATAACTTGGCAATTCACCAAAAACACAATTTCCCTCACAGTATGGATTATTGTTAAATACTCCAGCTCCGGTCCCTGCTGCCTCTTTTCCGGTTAACAATAACGATTTGGCATTAACCAATTGATGAATTTCGTCATGCACCAGCCCCACTGGATTTTTATCATATCCCCACACTCTTAACACCAAGGCCAGTGTAATTATCCAAAAATACGGGTTAATTTTTTTCCAGTTCATAAAACACCACTTTATCATTAATTACTAACCTTTCTACAACTTTAATTTTACCCAAGCTGTTCACCTCCCACACCTCCTCGTTTTCTGGCGGCCTAGTCGGCGGCGCCACTAAAAATAATTTTTCTGCTCTAGGGTATTCGGTTACTCCCATTGGTGGGCAACCCCTGGCCGTCAATAAAAACCTCAAATCATAAGCCCTGGTATCCCCCGAAACCGTGCTAGCCACATTGTAGTTTTTTGGACACCCCTTGTCCAAAATTTTATTCACCACCAATCTTTCTATTAGAAGATTCCACCCCGGTGGGTGCCCAAGTGGCAATCTGTCCCTAAAAATTAAACTCTGTCCAATTACTAACATTAGTCCCACCACTATTATTAATACTTTGTTGGGTTTTATTTTAAGCCATTCAATTAATAAATAAACAAAAAGGGGTAAAAGAGGGTAAATAACATAATGCGGCTCAAGTCTAAAACCGCCATTACTGTTACTGATTACCCACCCCAAAGTTTTTAAATTATAAAGACTATGTCGCAATTCAAATAGCCAATAGGGGAGATTGCCTAACCCCACCCCCACTCCCATTATTAACCAATCGGTTAACTTTCTGTTTTTTTGCTTCCACCAAAATATCGCCACCCAAAACATCCACAATACGGCACTGTAATGAAAACCGAACGCCACTCCCCACAAAATTCCCAAAACCACCCACCATTTTTTATTTTTAATTGCCTTTTCTGCTGTTATTAATCCAACTGTTCCCAGTGGCCACAAAAAATGCGGGTTCCAAATAAAACGGCTATGAATTATTAAATAAGGCGACAGGGTAACTAACGCCATTACTATCATTGCTATTTCAAATGAAAATTTCCTCTTTATCCACCTAATCAATAACAACACTGCTCCAAATTCAACTACCAGTAAAATTATTGTTATCGCCAATGCGTTCCAACTGGTTAATATTCCCAAAACTGCCAAGACATAATAATATTGCGGTCCGATAAAAAATCCACGATCCAAAAACGTTTTTGAAGACACCATTGGCCCAATTAATCTAATTTTCCCCGAGTCGACCATATCCTTTGCCTCTAGCAAGTGCAATCCTTGGTCCAAGTGAAACGTCATCGCTTCTTCAAAATGCCACAGCCTTACCCCCAAATACAAAACACTCAAGCCAACAACAATTATCCATCTTTTCATTATCCCAATTTTCTCACACTTTGAGCCACTTTTAGGGCCACCTCTTTATTAAAAGGTGAGGGGATAATCATTTCTGGCCCCAAGTCCGCTTCATTAACACATGTTGCAATCGCCTCTGCTGCCGCCAATTTTATTTCATCGTTCACCCTTTTCACCCCCGAATCCAGCAACCCTCTAAAAATTCCCGGAAATGCCAACACATTATTTATTTGATTAGGGTAATCGCTTCTACCGGTTCCTACTATATAAGCTCCGGCCGTCAACGCTACCTCAGGCATAATTTCCGGCACCGGATTAGCCATGGCCATCACAATCGACCTTTCCGCCATACTTTTCACCATCTCACCGGTCAATATTCCCGGGGCACTTACTCCAACAAACACATCAGCACCAATTATTGCCTCCGCCAATCCCCCGTGCTTGTTTTCCGGGTTAGTCACTTCCACCATTTCTTTTTTAATCCAATTTAAATCCGCCCTGTCTTTAGAAATTATCCCTACGGAATCAATCATGATTACATTTTTAATTCCAAAAGCCAGCAGTAATTTTGTTACTGCCACTCCGGCCGCTCCAGCCCCACTTACTACCACTTTTACTGCTTCTTTAGATCTATCCGTTAATTTAAAACTGTTTATTAGCCCTGCCAGCACTACTATCGCCGTCCCATGTTGATCATCGTGGAATACCGGGATATCAAGTTGTTCCTGTAATCTTTTTTCAATTTCAAAACACCTCGGCGCACTTATATCTTCCAGGTTTATTCCTCCAAATGTTGGGGCAATCGCCACCACCGTTTTAATGATTTCTTCCGTTTCTTGGGTCGACAACACAATCGGGTAAGCATCCACCCCGCCAAATTCCTTAAACAGCAATGCTTTTCCTTCCATTACTGGCAATGCTCCCAGTGGCCCAATGTTTCCCAACCCCAGCACTGCTGATCCGTCCGATACCACAGCGATAGTATTACCCTTAATCGAATAGTTTTTTGCCTCTTCCGGTTTCTCTGCCAGAAGTTTTGACACCGCCGCCACCCCCGGAGTATAGGCCGTGCTCAAATCATCCCTCGTTTTAACTTCCCCAAACTTCGACCTAATTTCAATCTTCCCCCTAAATTGCTTATGCTTATCAAGCGACGCTTGGTTGTAATCCATGATTTTTTACTTACTTAGTAATAATCTTCATTGTACTGCGTTTACTGAGGCCCTTGCCACCGCAAATAATGAAGATCTAATTAGGTCTTCGGTTGTTGGAAATATATTCCTGCCCTTGGGAATTCCCAAGGTTATCATTTCCCCGGGTCCAGTTAGTCTATGATCAAACCAAATCGGCCAATAACCACCTTCGCTAATTTGTTGGCTTGATCTCAAAATCCACACCCCATTAATCTTTGCCGATCTTGGCACATAGGTTCTCAATCGTTTTTCAAACTCTTCCAAAAAAACATTATACCAACTTGTTGGGGCTGATAGTCTCAAATCAACCCTATCTCCTTCGCTGTCGCTTGGTGGTGGTAATTCCTCTAATCCGACCACCAAAGCCATCCCCCTTGATTTTTCAGGTGGTGTTTTTGGGGAAAAATCAAATTTTTCACCTCCAATCACACGAAGTGGCCTATAGGCACTATTATCTATTTCGAATAATACTCCATCAGTCAGCCCAAGGTATTCACTCAATTTTTTATTAAATAAATTCTTTAACTTCTGCCATCAGGGCCTCTTTTGGTTTAAAGCCGATGACTTCTTTTACCACCACTCCGCCCTTAAACAGTTTCATGTTGGGAATACTTTGAATTTGGTATTGAATTGCCAGCTGTTGGTTCTCTGCCAAATCAGTATTTAATTTGGCAATTTTTAATTTGCCATCCATTTCCTTAGCAATTTCTTCTAAAACCGGCCCCATCATCATGCACGGCCCACACCACGGCGCCCAGAAATCTACTAACACCGGGATAGGGGACTTTAGCACTTCCGCCTCAAAATTTTGGTTATCAACATTAATTAGTTGCATATTTTTTAATTTCAATCAATAATTTTTTTTGTTTTGGCGACAAATCATTTAAGCAGTTGTCAAACTGTTCTTCAACCACTTGGCCAATTACGCTAGAAACTGCCGACTTAACTGCCTTTAATTGGGTTAAAACCGACAGACAATCTTCTTTTTTGTCAATCAGTTTTTTTACCCCTTCAATTTGTCCGGCAATATTATTTAGCCTCTGACTTATCGTCTTCACTCCTCCATTCTACACACCCCCCTAGGGTGTGTCAAGTGGTAGTTACCTCAATCCTATTTTCCGGCAGATACAGTCTTTGCCGTGGGGCGATTTCGTCAACAAATTCCGGGTTGTGCGACACCAAAATCATCGCCCCTTTGTATTCTTTTAAGCCTTCAAGGATTAGTCTTTGCGACAGCACATCAAGGTAAGTTGTTGGTTCATCCAATACCAACAAATTAAAATCAGATAACAGCAGACAAGCAATCGACAGTCTCGTCTTTTCTCCTCCCGATAGCGTCCCCACTTTTTGTTCGAGTTTGTCAAAGGGAAATAAAAATTTTGCTAAAATCGGCCGAATCATCGCCTCTGATTTACTAGTTTTTATTCTTACCGTTTCTAAAACCTTCATTCCATAATCAAAATTTTCCAGTTCTTGGGTGTAATAGCCAGTTTTCAATTTTGCGTCCCTCACCACCCGGCCACTGTCCGCTTCATATACTCCTAAAAGTATTTTAATTAACGTGCTTTTTCCCGCCCCGTTTGGTCCTAGAAACACCACTCTTTCGCCCCGCCTAATGGTTAAGTTAACTCCCGACAGCACCTTATTTTCACCAAAACTTTTACTTATATTTTCACAAAATATCGGTAATTCGCCCACCCAAATTGGTTCCGGCAACACCACTTTTATTTTTTTGGCTTCAGCCGGCATCGGCGGTAACATCTCCTCCATTTTTTCTAATCTCCTTTTTACATTCATTCTTTGTCTTACCCCCTTGCTTGATTTCACTCCGGCCGATTTCACCAAACTCTCCTTCATTTGAGCGATATGTTTTTTCTCTGTTTCAATTTGCCTCTTTATAAGCGCTTCTTTTTCCGCCTTTTGTTTTAGAAATTTATCATAGTTGCCAACATATTCGTCAATCTTTCTAAACTGGGGGTTTATATATAGCACCTTAGTAATTGTTTTATTGAGTAGAGGCAGATCGTGGGAAACGACCAACAGTGTTTTGGGGTATTTTGCCAGTGTTTCAAACATCCACCTTTTACCATTTACATCCAAAAAATTCGTCGGTTCATCAAGCAACAATATCTCCGGCTGGGCCAACAATGCTTTAATTATGGCTAACTTCGTTTTTTGTCCGCCACTTAAATTGATTGGCAAATCTGTTAGTTTCACCCTTTTCATTTCCATGCCGGCAAGCATTTGCTTCAACTCAAATTCCGGATGTTGTTTTTCCAAATCAAGATAGTCGCTAATACTTTCCGCTCCGTCAATCAACATATCTTGTCTGATCTCTTGGGGCACCAACCAAATTTTTCCTCCCATTTCAATTCGCCCCTCGTCCTGGGCTTCAATTCCCGCCAGTATTCGAAACAAGGTCGATTTTCCGCTCCCATTTTGCCCCACCAAACCTACTTTTTCTCCTTTATTTACAAAAAAACTAACTCCGTCAAATACCGGCTCACCTCCATATCTAAATTTTAGATTGCTAACTCTTATCATCCATCGTATGTTACACTAAATTATGCCAACTAAAACTAAAGCTAAAACCAGTACCCCAAAATCCGCTCCCAAAACCGAAACCTTTAAAGTTGAGGGCAGAGAGTTAGTTAAAAAAGTCAAAGAGCTCATTGCCGAGGGCAACGTCCGCAAAATTTCCATTATCAACAAAAATGGCAAGAACCTTCTCAATATTCCCCTAAATCTAGGTATCATCGGCGCCATTCTTTCTCCGCCCCTAATTGTTGTTGGTGCTCTGGCCGCCATCCTTACCGAGTGCACCATCAAAGTCGAAAGAGACTAAAGAACGGATTTTTTCAGCCAGAATTCAGCTTCAAGCGTAAAATACAAGTATCATGAGAATCTTGATTGTTGAAGATGAGCGTTTAATTGCTAATTCCATTAAAAAAGGCCTCGAACTTGAGCATTATGCTGTCGACGTCGCCCATACTGGCTCTGACGGCTACGATCTCGCCTCAACCGGGGATTTTGACTGTCTCATTCTCGACCTAATGCTTCCCGGGTTAGATGGCCTCCAAATTTGCCAAAAATTACGTCGGCAGAATATTCATACTCCGATTCTAATTCTCACCGCTAAAAGCCAGACCCAAGACAAAGTCACTCTTTTAAACCAAGGTGCTGACGACTACTTAACCAAACCTTTTGCTTTTGAAGAGCTTTTAGCCCGCCTTCGTGCTCTCACTCGCCGTCCTCACCAAACCAGTGACCCCGTTCTAATTCTTGGCAATCTTTCTCTTAATACTGTCTCTTTCGAAGTTAAACATGGCAACAAATCCGTTCGTCTATCCAGTAAAGAATTTGCCCTACTTGAATGTTTAATGCGCCATCAAAATCGAATTCTTACTAAAGACCAAATTATTCAACAAGTCTGGAATTATGATGCCAATGTTCTCCCCAACACTGTCGAAGTTTATATTAAAAATCTTCGTCATAAGATTCCCAATTTAATTCACACTGTCCGTGGTTTTGGTTATAAAATAGGGGAGAAATAATCACCATGTTTGAAATCGCCCGTCTCAAACTTACCGCTTGGTACTTGTTTATCATTATGTTGGTTTGTTTATTTTTTAGCACTTTCATCTACAGGCTTCTGTCAGTCGAACTTGAGCGGGTCACCCGTATTCAACGCATTAGACTTGAGCGTCCATTTAATTGGCGACAAGAACCTCCACCCCCACTCTCCACTCTCGACATTGAATTAGTTGAAGATATCCGCCATCGTCTCCTGGTGATCTTAATCAGTATTAATGGCGGTATCCTGCTAATTTCCGGCGGTTTTGGTTATTTTCTTGCCGGCCGCACCCTCAAACCTATTCAAACCATGCTTGATGATCAAAATCGTTTTGTTTCTGATGCCTCCCACGAACTCCGCACCCCTCTAACCTCTCTTAAAACTTCCCTTGAAGTTAGTCTTCGCGATCCCAAACTAACCCTTTCCGAAGCCAAAAGTCTAATTGCTGGTAGCTTATCCCAAGTTGACCAACTTCAACAGCTTTCTAATTATCTTCTCGACCTTTCTCGCTATCAAAATCCCAAAAACATTCCTAAAAATTCGCTTCCTCTCAAAACTATGATCTCCCGCTCTATCATTCGCCTTAAACCTCAAGCCGAAGCCAAAAAAATAAAAATCGTCACCAAAATTTCTTCGGTTAAAATCACTGGTGATACCGATAAATTAACCGACCTCTTCACTATCCTTCTCGATAATGCCATTAAGTACAGCCACTCGGGTAAGACTATTAATATCCGTGTTAATCCGTCCCCAAAATCCGTGTCAATCCTCTTTAAGGATCACGGTATCGGTATTAGTAAAAAAGACCTACCCCACATCTTTGATCGTTTTTATCGCGCCGATTCCGCCCGTTCTCACACTGACACCCCTGGTTACGGACTCGGGCTTTCTATCGCCAAAAACATTGTTGACTCTCACCATGGTTCCATTGTTGTTTACAGCCGTCTTCATCACGGCACCACCGTCACCGTCACACTGCCAATCTCTTAAATCCTCCTACTATCATACCCCCAGTGCAACACCGCCTGTCTTTGCCTCTTTCGGCAGTTTAAATCACCCGCTTGGCAGTTAAGTCTGATTTGAGTAATGTGGCGTTTCATTGCTCTCCACCGGCGAATCTGTCTTTGATCATCCTCATGTCTTCGCCCCATAAAATATCGGCAATACCATTGAAACCAACCTCGTGGGTCGTCAGGATGAATCCAGCCATTTTTGCGCCAAACAAATAACGGCTGACTAGCATTAACTCCAAAAAAATTTATACTTGGATCATGAAACTCGTGGCACAGTTTGGCCTTCTCAAACCAGTCCTTTGGAAACTCTTTTCGGCAATCAGTCATGTATTTCCCTCCAAACACTCCCATTTCAAGCATTTCTTTTGGTGTTAGATCCGGTTTAAAAACCGGATCAAAATTTTTACCCTGCAATTCTGTCAGGTAGTAGCCATAACCCTTTTGCATCAAATCGATTACTTTTACTCGTCTCATCATTTTTTTCTTTGTGGCAATGGTAAGAAAATACTAGTTCTCTTTTTGTAGTCTTCAAATTCCTTATTTCCCTCATATTTTTTTTCCAATAGAGGAACTCCCGACACCTTTAAAATCAAAAAAGTTATCGTCATTGGCCCAACCACAGTCCACCAATTTTGGCTAAAATTAAGTAGCCATATTCCCCACCACATTGTTACCTCGCCAAAATAATTAGGGTGCCGGCTATAGGCCCATAAACCAGACTGCATAATCTTTCCCTTGTTTTCCGGATTTTTAATAAACTTTTTCAGTTGCCAATCCCCCACTGCCTCAAAGTAAAAACCAACCAGCCAAACTAAAACCCCCACTAAATTTAATTGTTCTATTTCCCCAACCGACCAAAAAATTGGCCAACAAATAAGCCACATAAAACCCCCTGTGTTATAAACACCTTAAAATATGTCCCACTTTTCCACTGTTCATATCTATAGTCCTCCTTTTTCTTTTTGTTACGATTGTAAATATGGTAAGCCAACCTTATTCCCCAAGTAGAAATTAACAAGAGTGATACCAGCAATTTGCTGTTCGGATAAATAGTCAAGTTAGCCAGCGTTACCAAAATAAACCCCAATCCCCAAGCAATATCAGCCACATCATTTCTTTTGGCCACTTTCGAAATTACAAACCACCCTGTCATGTAAATCCAAATCAAAAACCCGCCAACAACAAAGCTATTTATTTCAACCATCGTGTCAGTACCAGATAACTCACCCCTGCCACTGTTGCCGACAAGACTGTCCCCCAGATCAAATCAACTATCGTCACTAAAATTGGCCAATCTTTTATGGTCGCCAAGTTAGTTAAGTCATAGGTGGCGTATCCGCAAAGCCCAAACAGTGCCCCAGTTAAAATTGCTCTAGCCAAAGACCCTTTTTCTATCGCCGGCATTAACACCAATACCGCCATTCCCAAAATATAAATTAAGTAAAATATCCCCGCCACCGCCAAATTTGGCGTTTTGGTCATCAAAAATCCCAAATGTTTGGCATAAAAATCTTTCGCCACCACTGTCAGCCACACTCCGTCAATCATTAAAAAAGTAACCAGGGAAACAAGATAAGCCTTTAAAAACATTTTATTTGTTTAAATATGTAATCGTAAATTGCAACACTGTCGCAAACGACACCCAAATAAGATAGGGGACGTTGGCTATTACTACCCACCTCGCCACCGGCAAAATCGCTACAAAACTCCAAATCATTGTCACTAACACCGCCAAGATATCAACTGCCGCTAATAAATTATTTCTCAACCCAAATTGAATTGGGGTAAAAATCAAATTAAAAACCAGATTCAAAATAAAAGGTAAGGCCATTACCCACGAAATTCTTCCCTTAATTGCCAAATAAAAAACATAGCCAAAAGAAATGGCAATAATTAAATAAAGCACCGACCACACCGGCCCAAACAGCCAGCTTGGCGGTGCCCAACTTGGTTTAATTAACTGCTGATACCAATTATATGTTTCATTCATAAATCTATTCTAACAAACTGTTAAACTTACCGAGACTAATCCTAAGCGCCAGGCACTAAAATATGCCACACACCGTTGATCAAAACACCAAACCGGGAACCAGAGATGCTTTAAGAAGAGCTTTCGTCACCGAACTTGAACCAGCCGATAGGGACACTGTCACGGCTGTTGGCGCTCGTTTGACTGACCGGCTATTACGAGATCGTCCCCTAACCCAAAGAGCCCACCTAGTTCAGCAAATCGCTCGACACACCATCTATCGGCTTTCTTGGGAAGACGGTCGCGACGCCAGTGCTGGAAGTATCGTTAAAGACTCCTTAGGTCTTTTCCCGAACGATATTGATATTCCTCGTGGTGGTTTTGATGAACCAGTTTTGGCCCACGAAGACACTCATTACCTTCAAGAAACCGGAATTTTGCCACTAAACAACGCCTTAACATACACTGTTAACCGTTTACTTGAAATTGAATCTGGATCTCGCCCATTTGTAGATCATGACAATGGCGACCGAATCCTAACCGCCGCTGTCACCCCAGAAGCATATCTTGAGGCCGTTCTCTCTGGCAGAGCCGCAGATTATCTAATTGCCCCCTGGATTTTAGGCCCAGAAGAGACAAACGATCCACTTTTGAGGCGGTTTGCAACCTACCTTCAGCACGAATCGGACTTTAATGCCATGTTTGCTCAACGCGGAGAATTAAATATTGGCGAGTTTCTGGGCGACCCTAATCCATATCAAACCATGGCCAATGTTGGTTCTGCTCGCGCCAACAGAGCCTTTGCTGTTGGCTATTTCACCAACAATCCTGAAAACGCCTGGACGGTTCTGTGGCTCCACTCTCAGGGAATGGCTTTTGAGGTTGCCGAAAAAACAGTTGTTACCGCTTATTTAAAGAATGAGTTAGATAAATTTAATTATCAACCCTTAGACCCCACCAAGGTTGCAGAAATGGCCCAATATGAAGAGCTCTTTGGTGACATTAAACTAAGCAAGGATGAATTAATTGGTCTTGAAGAACAACAAGCAAAAATTAATCTACCCACTCGCTTAAGGAAACTTCTGCATCAAGGCCAAAACAGTCTCGCCTTTGTTCGCGATTTAATTAGGTCCTTTCAAAGAATCCAAAGCGAACCCGACCCAGAAAATCTGGCAACCTCTCGGCAAATATTTGATGAATGGTCAGCCCCTCATTGTGTCGTTAACACTGCCACTGGTGGTCGGTTTTTGGATCTAAGTGAAATTCAACCCCACGCAGACCATCTCAATCAAGTCGCTCAAGACTCTGGTCAGGAGTGGGCGGCCAATATTATGATCTTTCCAGGTAAAACCAATATTCCAACAGCCTATGTCGTTGGTGCTAGGGCCGGATCCGCCTTTTGCTCTCTGCCTCGGGTTTATTCCCAGCCGATAAAAGAACGGGTCGGGCTAATCCACACCCATCAAGTGGCCGATTTTTGCGGGCACGGTCTTGCCGATCTCTTTAACTTTTTATCAGACCCGTTTATATTTTTATCCGTTGTTCGCTCCACCGACGGCATCTATGCTTTAGTGAAACCTGGTCCAAACGAAATCAAACCGCCTACAATTTCAGCCAGGTTTAGATTAGCCAAACAGGTTTTAAAACAAATTTCTCAAGGGGCCAACGAGCCAGAAGTTATTGTCGAAGTTGCCAAAAGCATGGGAGTAATTGTCTATAAGAAAAACGGCTTAGACGCCGACACAACTTTGCTATTAGAAGAAACTTAACACCTAACTTAATAAAGAAAGGAGGTCCAAAACCATTATTTTATCCCCCTAATCTCAAACCCCAAACATCCATCCCGATTATCAAAAATCATTCCAATTTCGTACCTCTCCTTAATTTCATTAAAAGTAATACTGTCGCAAGTTAAGGCTTTGTCGCCAACAGTTAATTGTGAGATTTCCTTTCTTTTGAGCCCTTCTCTTTCCAAATAAAAATATATTGGATTACACCAGCTGGCCTTATGAACGCCAACAAATCCACTCTTATTAATTGATTTATCCCGAAACAAATAACCATATTTCAAGCACGCCTCCGACTTTTCCAAATCCGGCCGATTTATGTAGGCAATATTCGTCCGAATATACCTTTGCATGTAAAAACAAACTATTAAAATTGGTGCGAGTCTTAGTAAAAGCGGAACTCTATTAATCATCTCAATAATAAAAATTGCCACCAATAGCGACATAAATGGATATAGTTGAGCGTCATACCACATCTGTTTAGTCTCGGTCTTCGAAATTATTAAAAAATAAGAAACAGTAATTAAAAACGCAAACACAACAAATCTTTTAATTACCTTATTTTTAGTCAGAAGCACGGCAACAATTGACAAGGGCACGAAATATATCCATTTCTGAAATCTGAAACTCGCCAACAGTTTCCAGTAATACCAAAAATCACTACTATTCGCCCCCAGATTATTTTGTGACCTGTTCCAAACCTCCTCCCGCCACACCTCCGCCAAATATCCCTGATTTAATGCCTCCCGCCCCAAATAGTAACTACCAATAACTAATAAAGCTAATAATACCGTTTCCCAAAAGCCTTTCTTCTTTGCCAACCAAATCAAATTGCCCGAAAACAATACATACAATACTATTCCCGGGCATATTAATAACCCCGCCACTCCTTTCGTCAAAACCGCCAATACAAAAAACAAGCCACTAAAGTACATCCATTTATTTGCCTTGTTTTCCAAATAGCCAAAAAAAGACAAACTACCCAGAGATATAAACAACACCAATAAAGCATCATAATCACCCGTTCGGCCAATATGAATATCTGGGAAACCCATACTCGATAAAATAATCAGTGCTCCCAACAAACCTATCCATCTATTTTTTAATATTTTCAGTCCGAATCCAAATATTAATATCACCACCAGAGATGCCGCTATTGCCGAAGGCAACCTTAGTGCCAATTCATTAACCCCAAAAATTTTATACATTATCGCCACTATCCATATTTGCAATGGCGGTTTAGTGTTCCAGGTATCGGGAATGCCGTTAAAGTAGGTAACTATCGGATTTCCATTTTTAATCATTTCTAGAGCACTGACTGCATTTCGCCCCTCATCCCACAGCCTGATCGTAAACTCATCTAAATGATGAAAAAATGTCAAATAACACAGCCCCAATATTGCCAAAAGAAATACTTTATCCTTCAAACTTTTCTTCTCTAGCCACATTTTATAAAAGGATACAACCTCTAATAGATAAAGCTTCGCCCATCTTAAATTAGTCTAGCATTTTAATTAAGAAAATTTTTCTTTACCAAAGCCAAAACTGGTGAGGTATTATCAGTATATGAGTATTGACCGTAGAGGTTTTTTGAGAGCTACTGCACTTGCCACCGCCGGCGCCGTCCTTGCTCAACCACCTCACTACACTGAAATATTAACTGTCGGCGATATTAACATGATTCATGATCGTGAAAATCACTGGGCTGGCACCGACAATATTGGAAAGGCAACAAGTAATTCTGTTCTTGCTACTGGTTGGCCGGAAAAACTATTGGAATTATCACAAAGCATTGGCTCCCGTCTCGAAAAAACAATTGTTCGATTTCATCAAAATCATCCCAACACGGCTTTTATTCATTCATATCTTGGACCAACCCTCCCTTATTCCTGGAATTTAGGAAAACCATTGTCTTATACAAAAGGGGACATTAATATCATCGCTCATTCAGTCGGTGCTGCTTCTTTGTCCCTTGCTGCTTCCGGTTGCCAACTGGAATGGCTTAATCGGGTTAAAACAGTAACCCTCGTTTGCCCGGCCATTAGCCTCGACGTCATTTCTCCAAGCATCAATCGTTTGGGTGGGCTGGTTAACTACCCCACTACTTCTCAATCTCTTGACGCTTACTACCTTTTCATCAAAAAGGGTATTTCGTTTACCATTATCACTGCCCCCAACGATGGCTTGGTCAATTCAGAAAGAGTAACTAAAGCCTTTGGAGATAGGTTTGGAGATAAAGTCACATTTTTACAAAAAACTATCGACTGCCACGGTTTAAGTACCCAAGAACTTGATCGTCTTTTTATTTAAGCCGATACTAACTGGGTATTTACCGGTAAAGCAAGATGTGCAAATATCCCTTTGTGGTAGGCCAATTGCTTTTACTAGGCCTTTCAAAGACAAATACGCCAGGCTATCAGCCTTAATAAATTTTTTAATTTCCGGAATTGTTTTCGTTGCCGCGATTAATTCGTTTTGATTCGGGGTATTAATGCCGTAAAAATCAGGGTATTTAACTGGCGGTGAACTGATCAGAAAATGGACTTCTTTGGCCCCCGCCTGCCTTAACAGGCTAACTATTTCTTCACTGGTAGTTCCTCGAACTATTGAATCGTCAATCAGTATCACTCGTTTATCCTTTAGCACCGAAGGCAATGGATTTAATTTTAACCTGACGTCATTTTTTCTTAAACTTTGGGCTGGTCGAATGAATGTTCGGTGAATATAGCGATTTTTTATCAATCCCATGTCAAAAGGAATGCCCGAGGCCTGGGAAAAACCAATCGCCGCCGGAATGCCGGAATCAGGGACAGGAATCACCAGGTCAGCCTTTATGTTTGGATTCTCTTTTGCCAACTGCCGGCCCGATTCCTTCCGCACTTCATTTACGCTTTTTCCCGCCAGGTAACTATCTGGCCGGGAAAAGTAGACAAATTCAAATGCATCCAACATCTCTTTCCCTTTTGTCAGCAGTTGGGAGGAAATCCCCGATTTGTTTATAACCACCATTTCTGCTGGTTTAATATCCCGCACATATTCCCCGCCAACCGTATTAATCGCACATGTTTCTGATGAAATTACATGCCCGATTCCATCTATCTTCCCAAGTGATAATGGCCTGATTCCTCTCCTGTCTCGCACCGCTACCATCGTGTCTACTGACATAAAAAGTGTCGAGAATACTCCCGTAAACAGTGGAAAAGCCTTGGCCACCGCCTCTGGTAATCCCAGCCCCTTTACAAAATAATACGCCACTGCTTTGTACATCAATTCCGAATCATTATTAAAGCGGGGGCTAATTCCTTTGCTGATTAAAAATCTGCTTAATCGAGTTGTGGTTGGCAAGTTTCCATTGTGGGCCATTGCCAAATTGCGATCTTGGGAAATCACCGGTTGAACATGGCTTATTTCCGACGGTCCGGAGGTTGCATAACGATTATGGCCAATTGCCAACTCCCCGGCCAGTGAGTCAAAACATTTTTCATCATAAACATGAGCCACTAATCCCATCCCTTTATGGACCGACAAACTACTTCCATCTGAACTAACAATTCCCGAACTTTCTTGGCCTCGGTGTTGCAGTGCCCACAAACCAGTGTGGACCAACCTGGCCGCCTCAATTGACGGATCAGTTCCATAGATTCCAAACACTGCGCATTTTTCATGAAACACACTCTAATCTAAAAACACATTACCCAATAATGCAAGGTGGATATTGCAAACCCCCTTTTCTCCTAAAAACTATTAATTGACCGACCAAAAGGCCGATCATTACTAATCCCAATACCCAAGCCAAAGAATTAGGAGAATTTTTATCAATATAATCACCCATAAAATAGGCCATCAGAGCCATGGGTAATTGTGACAACAAAACTAATGTTGAAATTGTTGTTGCTCGACTTTTTGAATTAACTAGTCCGTTTATCACGCTTGATCTTGTATTTCTAAAGGTCGTTGAACTTGAAATTCTCCCAATTATTAATAATGAACCAACGACCACCCCAACCCATTTGGCCAGCAAAAATGATCCTAATAAAATCCCAGCCGCAATCAATAGTAATCTCTCTACCCCTAACCACCTTTTTAATCTCGGGTAAAACTGTGAGGCAATCGCCGAAACAATATAACCGGTTCCAAACAAAAATCCAACCCCTCTTGAATCCATTCCATATTCCTTGGCTTGCGAGATCCCTAGCATTTCCGAAGCAATAAAATACCCGGCGCCCAAAGTAATAAAGATCGTTGATAGCTGTGAAACCTTCGAATTGGCAAAAAGTTCCTTAAAACCAACAAGATTAAATTTAATTGCCTCCGATAACTTAAATTTTTGCGAATCAATTTTTGGTTCCACTAACCTCAAGGCTATCACCGCCGCTACCAAATATAATCCACCCTGAACAATATATGGGGACCTAAACCAATAATAATATAAATATCCGCCACCAATCGCTGAAATAAATAATCCCACCCACGCCATTGATTCCATGTTTGCCACCACTTTGTCGTATTGACTCTCTTTCCCTTCATTTTTTAATGAGTCGTAAATTAAGGCCTCCAAACTTCCCGAAAAGAAAGCGTTACTAAGCGCTTTTAGCACATCAAGCACTATAAACATCCAAAATACCGACACATTAGCAAAGCCAAGCATTACCAATCCGTATAGAAAAAAAGATATCACTATTGCCTTTTTCCTCCCAAACACATCGGCAAACACCCCGGTTGGCACTTCAAACAAATTTGATGAAATTAGTTTTACCGCCGTCAAAACACCAATTTGTTTAAAATCTAAAAACCTAAGGTAGTAAAACAACCATACCGATATTGGAAAGTATAATTCACTAAGAAAAGACAAAAAATAGGCAATTTTTATATTTTTTTTCACTTCTATACAACCAGTCTCGCCAATAATGGAAGTTCATTTTCGCAAAAATGACCTTGTCCCTTTACCGTAATTTGAACACTTCCCGGCATATCCAGCATTTCCAGCATTATTCTGGCTCGAACATCATTGTGGCCATACGGATCATTGTCAGAGTTAATAAAAATAATCTCGCCAACATTATTTTTTATTTTTCGCCAATCATAGGCTGGTTTCAAAATTCCATCACCACCCGGGTAAAATGAAAATCCAGCTACCAGAATCGCTTGTTTGATTTTAATTTTCAATTCTTCTAAGACCGAAAAAATTACCGCCGCTCCGGCCGAGTGGCCAATAATCACTGTTTCTTCAGTAAACTTACCCCCATCCAAAATAAATGGCACCCATACGTTTAATTGTGGATCTTTATCATTCGGTAATTGTGGCAACCAAACTTCGTATCCTTTTTTCTCTAATTCTGTCTTTAACCACGGATACCAATGGTTGTTAGGGGAGTCATCCATCGCGTGCAATATCACAGCATTTTTCATAGCCAATTATACCCCCTCTTTGTTGGCAAACTTATGTTTTTCAAAACCCAAAATACTTGGATATAGAACCATTATCGCAGTTAGAACTTATTTTGTTCTTTCTTAAGCCACTTTTTTCATCATTTCTGCGAATTCTTCATCTGTTGCCGTTTCACCTTTCAAACACCCACAATCCTTTCCTTGCCAATATGGTTGTTGATTCATATTTTTTCGAGTAATTTTTTCAGCCATATTTCTATCGTCACCAAATTGGCTCATAAAAAATTGAACTCCGCCTTCAAAAATTTCTCCAACGGGTTTAACACTTCCATCCTCATTTACACAATAAAGACAAAAATCAGAATTTTCATCACCATTAGCAAAATCTTCCTTTTTATTAAGGGGCATTCCACAAGCATTACAATATTTCATTTTTGTATTTATAACTAATAATTTTTTCTATTAAAGCATAAGGAATTGGATTGTCTAAATCAAATTTAATGGTTCCTTTTGCAGTTTTATAATTTTTCAAGTCTTTCTTAAAGTATTCAATTATTTCCGGTTCAGGATAAATTCCCACATGTTCTTTAAATGCCGCATATAAAATAGTTTTTCCGCTTAATTTAAAAGCCGGGGCTCCATAACTCATTTTTTCCTCCGCATCTGGAATCAATCTCGCAATTAATTCTCTTATTTTCATCAAGATTTCTCTCTGCGGCGATTTTTGTTTTGCAATATATTCAGAAACTTTATTGTCCATAAACAATTATAATAATAAAAAAATACGTAAAATTAAGTTGAATATTTATTTAGCGGAACAGATGAGTCTGGAACTTTTCTGTCCTTATAATTTCTTTTGCAATTCATTTATCAATAACAATCCTTTGCTTATTGCTATTTTATTCTCATTCCTCGAGAAGTTTTTACGAGACGGATGACCAATATAATTGCGGTCAATCCTGACTACATTCAGGTCAAGAAATAGCTTTTCATTTATTAACTTAGAACCTTTTAATATTCCTATTTTGTCTTTATATTTCACTTCGTCTAAATTGAGATTTTCAATCTTCCTTGTTTTTATTAGTTTTTTTAGCAGATCATTTATCACAGATTCAATTGTCTTTCCCATTATAAAAATTGAAATATTGTAAAATCCACAAGAAAATAGATCAATTGATTCATCAACTCCGTTAACATATTTCTTGCCTATTGATTTAATTTTTTCGAATCTTTTCTCTTCATCTAAATGCGATATAAAATCTGTGACAGATTTCTGTGTAAACTGTACTAGTTGTTGAAGTTTTAATCTTAAATTTTCATTTGCTAATTCTTGAGACTTTTGATCTCTTAGTTTGTTCTCGAATCTTTCATTTATTACTTCTCTAAATGTCTTCCAACTCAATACGACGATTCTTTGTTTTAGCGGAATGAACGCAATAAACTTGTTATTAAAACGAATCAAACTATTTATGTCTGTTATCTGATCGTGTAGTCTCTGTGTTAATCTTTCTTTGTTTCCATCAAAGTAGGTTTTGTTGTTTTCTGGATTAAATGACTCGTATAAGTTATGCATCATCAAGGAGGATTCTATATCAGCATGTAAATGATCAAGTTTACGAGCAACAATGCTCAATGACATACCGAATTTTAGAGATAAACAAAAATCAATTCCTTGAGAATTTGACATAATTTGGCGGAGAAGGCGAGATTCGAACTCGCGAGTCCTTGTGGGACGCAGACTTTCCAGGTCTGTGCAATGAACCACTATGCGACTTCTCCAAATTGTTAAACCATCTTGCAATGAATCACTACTGCGCCCGGCCGAAGCCATTGGCGAAGGCGGGTGCGACTTCTCCAAAGATGTAGCCTATTTTATCAAATCTTTAGGCTAATTAGTCTTGTATTTTTCAAACCAAAGACAATCAACTTGACTTCTGATTTCTTCGGCTCGTAGCGGATTCTTAACCTTGAACCTACCTGCTAAAGACAAAACACCCTCTCTCGGGGATCTTGCCTTATTTTTTATTATTTTCATAAGGATTCCAGCTTTTGCCTGGTTTTGCGAAGAAGTGTTTTTTCCGAATCATATGCCAATAATTCCAAGGCCGTTTCATAGTCAAGCCATTGCCGGTCAATCACCATTTCCTTATCGAAATGGCGAAGTTCACTGTCTCCCACATATTCCATCAAAAAGAACGTCACTTTTTTAACTATTTTCTTTTTGGTCAGCTTGTCGGAAATAAAGTAATTATTAGACCCGATTTTGGCCACAATTCTAGTTTTCACTCGCCCCTCTTCCTCCACCTCTCTTAGTGCTGCTTCTTTTAAAAACTCATCTTTTTGTAGGTGGCCCTTGGGAAACTTAAACACCGCCTTTTTCTGTGGCTGATAGTTTCGGTCGTTGCCACGTCTAAAATTTGCCGTCTTAATTAAAAGCCATTTTATTTGTCCATCACTCTTTTTAAAAACGATCCCGCCGGCAGATCTCTCATCATAATCCATTGCTTATTGTATCGCACTCACCTCTGCTTGGGTTACTTTTATAAGTTCTTCTGTCCCAATTTTAAACACCGCGTTATTTTCTCCCGCCGCCGCCCAGACTTCATCAAATTTCAGCAAGTCCTTATCAAATAATGTTTTTATGGGGCTTTTGAATCCAAATGGCGGCACTCCGCCAATTACATACCCCGTTTTTTCGTACACAAAATCGGCATCTGCTTTCTCAATTTCATATCCCAAGCCGGCAATTACCTTTTCGTCCACCCTATTTACCCCAGAGGTAATGATAAGCAGGGGAGTATCACTTCCCTTTGTCTTAAAAATCAATGATTTAGCAATTTGGGCCACTTCGCATCCCAAAGCCTCCGCCGCCTCCACCGCCGTCCGCGTCAACTTCTCAAATCTCACAATTTCCGATTTTACCCCCAAATTTTTTAGTACCTCATCAAATTTTGTTCGGCTCATTTGATTTGTAAATAATAAGTGATATTAACCCCACCGCCAACCCCATTCCACCAATTGCTAAATGAAAATAGTCAATTTTCCCCGTATCGATAAGCCTCCCCACCATCGTCGTTGTTAAGATAAAAGGAATTTTTGTTACAAACTCTAATGTCGAAAGAGTTGTTGCCCGATATTTAGAATCAATGTGCCTATTAATAACAGTTGTTTGGATAGTTGCTCCCCAAGCAGTCGCCAACTCCATTAATAAAACCAGAATTATTCCGATATATCCAGTTACTACCCCCACCATCACCAGACAACCGGCAACAAGAAAATTTGTCATGTATGTGTTCCAATAATCACCAACCTTTTCTCGCCATCGACCAAACTGCCCTAGCAAGATCACATTAATTACTGCCATCATTCCAAAAATTACACCCTGGGCCTCGTAACCATACCCAAACTTCAGGGCAATATTCGGTTTTGATAACCCCCAATCGTAGAAATACACCAAAATCGCTGTCCCCAATAATGGTAAGAGATACCCCCTCATTTTTTTAGTTGCCAATTGTTTAAACCCAGCTACATAATCTATCCTCTCTCCCGAGCTTAATTTGGTTTCCACTTCTTTCAGTTGCCGGCTGGCCAAGAAGGCTGCCGCAATTACAATTGCCTGCAAGATATGAGCCAATCTAAAATAAACCGAAAACAAAAATCCACCAGTCACTACCGATAAGCTATATATTGCTATTTGTCCCCTTACCTTTGCTGCTGCAACTTTGCCATAGAGTTTGTCATAATCTCCGCCCCCCGCCTTTATATCTTCGTAGACCAAGGCGTCAATCGCCCCAGAGATAAAGGCTCTACCCACGTTTTCCATTAGGCCACCAACCGCCAACCAAGCCATATTCTGAGCACCAGCCACCACCACCGCTCCGACTGCCATAATACCCGCCCCCAGAACTGTCGACTTTCTCCTTCCAAATCTGTCAGCAAATAATCCAGTTGGAATTTCTAATATCACCCAAATTGCCGTCAATACCGAAAAAACCAAGCCCACACTCTGATAACTGCCAAATTTTCCCCAATAAAAATACCAAATTGCCTCTACAAACCAAACATCCAACAAAATTGAGGTCAGATAATACCACCTCACCTGTTCTCTTTCTGCCCCCGGAAACCACATCAACAATAATTTTTTCATCAGTATCCCCGTCGGGAGTTGAACCCGAATCAATGGCTTCGGAGGCCACTATTCTATCCAATTGAACTACGGGGACAACTTGTCCAAGTTAGCTTCTGCCTCTGTAGTCTATTCTACTTGCCCGCCGAAGTTTCAACGTAGGCGGGTCCATTGAACTACGGAGACTAAACTACTCGCTATTTTATCGCAAACTAGATCAACTCGTAACCGATAACTCGTAACTGTTAACTGAATCAATCCCCCAACTCCACCACAATTTTCCCGTTTTTAATCTCCGCCACCATGCCACTAATTTCACTCTCTTCCTTGTCCAACAATAGCATTGCCACTTTATCGGTAATTTCCATTTCAATCAATCGTTTTAATGGTCTGGCTCCAAACACCTTGTCAAATCCATTTTTTGCTAAATATTTTTTTACTTCATCAGTTATTGTTAGCACCACTCCCTGCTCCTTTAGTCTTTCCATTAGTCTTTTTATTTGAATCTCCACAATTTTCACCAAATCTTTTTCACTCAAACTGTTAAAGACAATTATTCTGTCAATCCGGTTAATAAATTCCGGTCGCAACACCTTATCCACCTCGTCTTCGGCTAAGTTTGAGGTCATTATAATGACACAGTTGGAAAAATCGACCGTTTTTCCCTTACCATCGGTTAATCGTCCGTCATCAAATACCTGTAAAAATATATTAAAAACCAGCGGATGCGCTTTTTCAATTTCATCAAGCAGTATTACACTATATGGTTTTCGCCTTACTGCCTCGGTTAATTGCCCGCCCTCATCATAACCAACATACCCCGGGGGCGACCCGATCATTCTTGCTAGGCTGTGTTGCTCGCCATATTCACTCATATCCACCCTAATTAAGGCTTTTTCGTCGTTAAACAACTCTTCTGCCAGCGCTTTGGCAGTTTCCGTCTTTCCCACTCCGGTTGGCCCTAAAAACAAAAAAGTCGCCGGCTTATTGCTTTCCCCAAGATGTAATCTCGACCTTCGCACTGCGTTGGCCACCGCCTTAACTGCCTCTTCTTGCCCCACCACCCGTTTTTCCATCTCTGTTTCTAGGTTTCTAAGTTTTTGATTTTCTGTCTCCATCATTCTCGATGCTGGAATTCCTGTCCATCTTCCCACCACTTTGGCTATTTCTTCCTCCCCCACCTCCTGTTTAATTAACCGCTCACTTTCTTTGATCTGTTTCCACCCTTCCTCCGCCTCCTTTAATTTTTTTTCTACCGCCGGAATTTCCCCATATTTAATTTCCGCTGCCTTATCAAGCTCTAAATTTCTCTCCGCCTCTTCTAATTTTCCCCTTAGTTGATCAAGTTTTTCCCGGCTTTCCTTCACTAGTGTTAATTTTTCTTTTTGCTCTTTCCATCTTGTCATTAATTTATTTAGCTCTTCTCGTTTTTCTCCTAGTTCTTTTCTAATTTCCTCTAATCTTTTTTTTGATTCGTCACTCTTTTCCTTGCTTATCGCCTTTTCCTCAATTTCCAGCTGTCTGGCCAGCCTTTCTAGGCCATCAATTTCTGTCGGGCTACTCTCCATTTGAATCCTTAATCCCGAGGCCGCCTCATCTACCAAATCAATTGCTTTATCTGGTAAAAATCTATCCCGAATGTATCTCTCCGACAATTTAGCTGCCGCCACCAGGGCACTATCGGTAATTTTTATTCCATGATGAACTTCGTATTTTTCCTTAATCCCTCGTAAAATTGAAATCGTGTCCTCCACTGTCGGCTCGCCTACTAACACCGGTTGAAATCTTCTCTCCAACGCCGCATCTTTTTCAATATATTTCCGATATTCATTTAATGTTGTTGCTCCAATCACTCGCAATGTTCCCCGGGCCAGGCCCGGCTTTAGCATGTTGGCCGCATCCACCGCCCCCTCTGCTCCCCCTGCCCCCACTAGAGTGTGCAATTCATCGATAAACAAAATCACTTTACCCTCGGCTTTAACCACTTCATTGATTACATTTTTCAATCTTTCTTCAAACTCCCCCCGGTATTTGGCCCCGGCTAGCAAGGACGACATTTCCAGCGCCACTATCTTTTTATTTTTTAGCGATTCCGGCACGTCGCCATTAATTATTCGGTAAGCTAGTCCTTCTACAATCGCTGTTTTTCCCACCCCCGGCTCGCCCACCAACACCGGGTTGTTTTTTGTTCGCCTCGATAAAACTTGGGTTACCCTTCTAATCTCCTCTTCTCTTCCCACTACCGGGTCCACTTTGCCACTTTTGGCCAAGGCCGTTAAATCAGTCGTATATTTTTCCAGTGCTTTATAGCTTGACTCGCCATTTTCGCTTTCCATTTTTTTGCCTCCTCTCATATCCATTATTGCATTCTTGACTTTTTCTTTGTCAAGACTCTCGCCTCCGCTTTCCACTAGTCCCCACACCAGCATTTCCTGTGGCACATAATTATCACCCAGTTCTTGAGATTTTCTCACCGCCACTCCGATTATTTTTTGTAGGGCAGGGGACATCTGTGGTTCAACTTGGTTCTCAACCACTGGCAGAGATTTTAATTTTTCTTCAACCTTCTCTCCATCAATTTCTTTCAACAATTCCTGCCCCACTCCTTCGGCATTTTTTAGTGCCCATACTAGATGAATTTCCTCAACATTCGAGTTTTTTAACTCTCGGGCTTTTTCCATCGCCCTTACTAATGTCTCCTGTGTTAGTTGGCTAAATTGTGGCTGGTTCATGCCACTATTTTAACCAACTTAGCACTCTCTGTCAACGACTGCTAATTAAAATCTAAACATAAATACATATCATTCGAGACTGACTTGACCATGCTATTAGCTCTAAAAGTGTTCGTAAACTGCTCCTCTTTCCCGATGGGAACATTGATTCCTGCAAAATTATCACGCATAAAATCAATCACCTTAAAACCCAAGCTTTCCAAAAACAAATCAGTCTCACGTCTGGTTACCTTAGCCTGAGGTTTAAAAACTACTGTTAGTTCATTTGAAATAGAAGCATTCCCGATTGTTCTCTCCACCCTTTCGTCTCTTTCTATTTCACTCACTACCCTTTCAAAATCTGTTCCTATATTAGTTTCGCTGACAAAATTTGCCTTAACTGTCACATTCATAAATGTTTCCCTTTCAATATCTTTTGTAGAAATTTCGAATGATTGCAATAAACTTTTCACTTCTTCGTAACTAGTATTGTCATAAAACTCAATTATCAACGCCCCGGGTACTGGTGTAGGCTCACACTTACGGTCAGGTTGCCACCTCATTAAGATATTTTTTTTAAATAAAAACAAAAAGCTGAAGAATAATATCCAAAGTAATAACCAGATAAGTAAGACAAGCCTTGTAAATTTCGTCCTTCTATTTCTCCAGATGAACCACCCACAAACAACAAGAAGCAATACATACAACATTACATTAGTCTACTACACCAACACCTCCTCCACCACCCTCCTCGGACTATGGGGAGCCGACTTTGCATAACCGGCGCGGAGCACCAACTGCGGCCACCAGTTTTTCTTCAGAAGTAGTGCCAATTCCGCCCTCTTTTTTGGCAATTCGGCCACCGAGTTGAAAAACCCAATTTGAATTCCCAGCCCAACAGCCTCTAATGCTACTTTTTGGTACAGCACTCCCGCCTCCACCCACGCCCTTCTGTGATCTTTAGTTGTCACCAATACTCCCAATACTGGGGCTTCCAGTGCCCACTGTTTATCTCTCCCCGCCCTCCTGTCTATATCAGCAAAATCATGACTTAAAAAATCTTTCAATCCATTGGAAAAATTACTTAGGTTTATAATATCTCGTTTCTTTTTATCCGCTCCTAATCCGTGTAAATCTTTTCTGATCCAAAGTTCTAATTCCTCTGTTAGTTTTCGGCTTCTGAACCATATTTTTTGGGCTCGTTCAATCAAATCCGCCAATTTTTCTTTATTACTATTGTTCGTCCAAACTATTTCCGCTCCATCGCCACGGCCAGATTTCATTAATTTTTGCTTGTCTGAAACTTTTAACTTTTTTGGCTCAAATTTTTCTCTAAAAGTTGACCGCTGACTTATGGCTTTTAAAAGTTCTTTTTTCTGGCCCCAAACTTTTTTTCCCTCAACAAATTTATAAACAACCACTAGTGTTGGTTCCACCGCTTTTGGCCACCACTCTTCTTCCCATATTAGCCCAAAATGCTTAGCTGCCACCTCAATATTGGCAATAGCGCACCCCACACTTATATAAAGTTCGCGATTATTCGGGTCAACTCCTTTCCTTTCTCTGGTTAAATCGGCGTAAACCGATAGGGTATTATCCTCAATTTTGAATTTCCATGGTTGGGAATTATGCCCCGACGGTGCCAAAATAGCGTAATTTAACAAAAATTTTATCTTGGCCTCCAACTTTCCTTTTTGAGGAAATTTTTCTTCTTTTATTTTCCAGATTGATAGTGTCATATATCTACTACAGCTGTAATAGATTAATTATAAACACGCGCCTTTAGTTGTCAACAAGTTGTTTAAAGAAGGACTACTATACCCACAATACCCGCCATAATTGCCGCCACCAGCACTGCCCCCGCCGCCAAATCTCGGACTTTTCTGGTTGCCTCGTAAGCCAATTTGTTTTCGTCTCTCACCACGTTGGCTAATTCCTCAATACTGCTGTTAAAGAGCTCTGCCCCCATCACCAATCCAATCGCCAAAAATACTGCCACCCACTCCCACCTCTCCAGCCCCATCGCTAATCCAACCAATATCACCGATACTCCGATTATTCCGTGAATCTTCATATTTCTCCCTCCAAATCCCTCCATTACTCCTTTCCCTGCATATTCAAATCCTTTCAAAAATTTCTTCATAATTTAGTCTACCATCCACTTAACCCTACTAATTTCTTCATAAATTTTATCACCGGGTTGAGTTTCTAATAAATTTAAATCAATTCCACTATCTTTAACCATTTTTCTCGCCTCGTTTTTCGTCATTGTTTCTTCCAACGCTAACCATTTGTAAGTAATTATTCCCTCCATTAATGAATTTCTAACTTTTTGATCTTCGTGTTGATATACATACTGCCTTAAAAATAAGGCCAAATCCCTGTTTTTCAAAGGGTCGGGCAATTTAACCAAATCAATCAAAACCGAATCGGTTCGTGGCACCGGGAAAAATTTTGTTCTATCCACCTCCAGTATCAGTTTTGGTTCAAAAAACGAGCTAAAAATACCATGTCTTTTAACACTCCCCAAAAATTTTTTTGGCACCAACAAAACTATTTTGTCATACATCAAAAAGGTGAAATTATGTAACAATTGTTCGGCAAAAGAATAGGGGATATTAGCCACCACCTTGTTGTATTCTTTAGTTTTCCTCCATTTACCATGAAGTTGCACATATTCCCAGGCATTTTCGAAATGTGTTTCTACGTTTTTGGGTAGTTGGCTCAATATTGGCTCAAACGCTCTGTCAATTTCAAAACTTATTACTCTTTTAGCCTTTTTTGCCAATTCGGTCGTTAAGTTTCCCAGTCCTGCACCAATTTCTAGCACTGTGTCATCTTCATTAATATCAGCCACCTTCACCGTCTTTTCAATTATTTCCTCATCAGTCAAAAAGAACTGGTCCTTCTGCGGATCCGGCTTAATCCCATATTTATCCAATATTGTTTTTATGTCCATAAATATTTATTAGCAACTAATCCATTTATGGCCGGGATGATCTTTTTCAAATTTAGCCACCGCCTCCTTCATCACCAAGTTCCATTTTTTCCCCTTATGGGCGCCAATAATTCCCGCCAAGGCACATCGGCACAAAGTTGGATCAACTTTTTCTAAAAGTTCGTCAAAAATCCGATATGGGTCGTGGGCTAAAAAATCGTCAGGAGTTTTTATTCCGATTTTCTCAAGCTTCTCCGCCGTTACTTTCCCAATATTTGGTAAATCAGTTAACTTTTTCACACTTCTCGAAAAATCACCACATAATTTTTACCATACACTTTGGCGCACTTCGGGCAAGTTGTGTACCACACATACCGGCTTTTTGGTTGTTGGGCCATCCATTTGCCCATATCTTTAAAGTCACCCTCATAAACTTTACTTATAAATTTTCCCGAAATTTTAACATTTTCCGCCCCGGCGATTTCCTTATCCACCGCCAAACATACATCCATTTTCCATTTTGAAACCGACTCCGACAAAACTAATCCATCAACAAAGTTACCTCCCGCCTCTTCGACTTTTTTAGTTGCTCGGGTCATCACTGCCCCAAAATTCACTGGTATATAAAACACCGTTAAAACCTGATCTTTTATAAATTTTTTGTCTTTCCAGACAACTTCTTTGCCATCCCAAAGCTTTGGATCAAACACTGGACAACACCCAGTTGGTTTTATTGTTTGGTTATTCATATTTTAATTTTCTCACTTTCCATTTCATTTTCATATATCTGTCCCCGCCTCTTAACTCCTCAATCATTTGGTCTAATCTCTTTTGTTTTGTTTCTTCTCGTTTTGCTCTAGCAATCCAACCAACATAGTCGTTTCTTTGATATTCCGGCCTTTCCTGATATTTTGTCCACAAAACTTCTTTTTCTAACGTCTGCCGAACAAAGTCGGGTATAGGGTATTTTTGTCTGGTAATCATCTTGTTATGCGGACATTGTCCGCCGAAGTCCCGACTTTGTCGGGACGAAGGCGGAGGGTAGAGGATTTGAACCTCTGCGGGCTTTCACCCACACGCTTTCGAGGCGTGCGCCATGAACCACTCGGCCAACCCTCCATTTCTAGAAACTATCCTATTTTATCCTGATATCCCATTTTTTCCAATTCCAGAGCTATTTCCTTCAATTGCGCCTCCCAAAGCTTTCTTTCATTTTCATAACCCAAAGCCATTGGCCCATCGTGTCCGCCCCAGGTATCCTCATTATCCATTTCTAACTCCTGATACTTTTCATCAAGTTTCTTGATCTTTTCTTCCAATCTCTTCGCCTCGGTCAATAGTTCTTTGGTTTTGTCTTTTATTTTCATTCTCAATAATCGCCAATTGCCGGAATAATTCCTTGATACCCCTTTCCCCACTTAACTGTTTTCGCCGACTTACAGGCATCATATATACTTTCCTGGACTGCATCTGCCGCCGCCTGACCAACAATATCTGCCGACAACTTCCACCATTCATCTCCAAAGTTTATTCCCTCGATATCAATTTCTTGGGTCGAAAAAGCAAACACAGTATCGCCATCAAGCGAAGTATTAACTGGTTTAATTGCTCGAATCTGGCCATGAGTGGCAATTTGAGCCACTTTTGTTAAATCTTGTTGCAACAGTGGCAACTTAATATTTGTCCCGACTACCGATATCGTCGTATTTTGATTTTCTATTGCCCATTTTGACAATCCTTCAAAAGTCCTAAATTTAAATCCACCGTCTTTATTGTCGTTCCTATTTCCAGCCATTATTTCCCCGTTTTTATCAACCACATTTCCCAGAGCATTAACTACTGTTAAGGCACACACCACTGCCCCCTTACCCAAATCAATTTTCGCCGACCCAATTCCACCCTTCATCCCCAAACACTTTCCCGAATCAGTCCATGAAAATTTTCCTACCCCCGCCCCTATTCCTACTCCGACATTTCCACTTTCCACCGTGTTTTTTGACAAACTAATTACCGCCCTGTATCCCAATTCTGGATCAAATCTACTATTTTCGAATCCCATTATACAAACACCAGTCATTGATGGGTTTATAGTCTTTCCCATTTTCCATCCCACATTCTTTTCTCTTAAACCTTTTGCAATCCAGTAGCTAGCTTCTAGGCCAGACATCGCCCCGTCAGTCATAAAAATCGCGTGTTTCTGGTAATAGTTTTTATCGAGTTTTAAACTTTCGGTGTTGTACGTTGTTGCCGCTCCTCCCAAGGAGACACAAGCCACATTAATCGGTCTTTCAAATGCCACCACCGTACACCCAGTTAAACTTTTTAAGTCCTCAGTCTGTCCAACTAATACTCCAGCCAACGACGTCAAAGTATTGTTTTCCATGTACGCCCACCAGGAATCGGACCTGGATCAATTGTTCCGCAAACAACCATTCTATCCATTGAACTATGGGCGCAACAGCGAAATTATACCAAAGTCAAGCCTGTTTTACTTATTCCGATTCTCCAAAGGCAATCTTTCTCCAAACCACTTCGTTACTTTATCCACAAATGTTGGCGAAGCCTCCAAAAGGGGAATCCTTTTTACCACCACAGCCTTAATTTCCTCCTCATCCTCCGGATTTATAACCAACGAAATTTGCCTGGGAAAACGTAGTTTTGTCTCAAAATGGACCATTTTGCTACTCAAACTTTTTCCAAACCAGAACCGCTCCAGCCACCCCCACTCATATCTTGATTCGCCAAAATAAACCCCTCGGTTAGTCAACTTATTCTTTACTTTTCCAGGGGGTACTGTCGACAGGACATAATACAAAAATAATACCGACCCCAAAGCGATAATTAAAAAGAATTCCTTAATGAAAAACAAAATTACCGATACTAAAACAAGGAGGGCAATTGCCGTCACCCAAAAATCCCGATCCCTCTCCTGATACGACCGCTCCACCGCCTCCCATTCCACTAAAACCTTCTCTTCGTTTAAGTCCTCCAAATTAGTCACTTCCACCCTTCCTGTTTTCTCCTTCATATCTCCATCTTAGCATAAATTCTTTGTTTTTCGTTCCACCCTTATTAACTCCTATCGAATATCTAACAACATTCGGTCATATTCTTCAACCCATTCTGGGTGGGTGATCCATTTGACATCTTGTCCATCCCCCAGCCTTCTTGGAACGATATGAAAATGACAGTGGAATACATCCTGTTGAGCTTCCGACCCAGAACTATTAATTATTTGAACATTTTCTATTCCTAATTTGGTGTTATATAAAGTTGTTAATTTTTTCACTACTTTCATTACTTCCAGGAATTCTTCTTCAGGAATATCAAAAATATTTTTATAATGTTTTTTGGGGACAACTAGGGCGTGGTATTTATTTGCTGGATGAATATCTAAAAATGCATATACGAAATTGTTCTCAAAAACTTTCCAAGATCTTGCTTGACCAGCAATAATTTTACAAAAAATACAGTCTTCCATGCGACAATTTTATCACCACCCCATTGCACTTCTCTCAGCAGGCTCGAAACAGGCGGGTTTGGAAGCTATTTATACGTATGAATTAACTACTTAAAAACAGCAACTAAAACACTAATTATCAAAGCGACAATAGAAATTCCAATAGTAAGCCAAGACTTAATAGAATCTATCCTCTCACCTTTTTCTGAGTCTTCAAGAAGAGTCTTTAGTTCGTTAATTCTTTCAGGAGTATCGCCATCTAATTCTTTCATACGAATTATGGCTTGATTTTTTTTATTCATCTGGCGGAGCATTAGGGTCTGGAACCTTTCTGTCCTTATAACACCCTCTTCCCCACTGTCTCATTCTATTAAAGTTTTGAAGCTAAACGAGACAAATGAGACACCATAAAAAAGGAGTGTCTTAAAACAGTGATACTGTTTGATATATAGAAGCACGAAACTGCCAATCTGTAGGGAGATTGTTGGATTATTGCTCTTTAAGAGGTAAAATACTAGAGATTTATGAGCATTTCGGCTGAAAATATTAAACTTTATCGTTCTCTCTTTGACACCCGAGACGATGTCTTTGCCCGTTATTGGGAAGATTTACCGAAGAAGAAGTCTGGTTACGCTCCAGTTTTTCGACTAAATCAAAGCCCCTTAGCATTGACAGATTCGGTTATTCAATCACACTTAGACGGAAAACAGGTAATTGGCGTTTATCCATTATTTCCAGACAACACCACTACTTTTTTAGCCATCGATTTTGACGGACCAGATTGGTTGATTTTGGCTCAAAAAGTAACCATTAAAGCTTTTAACAATGATCTATTTTGTGCCATAGAACGGTCAAAATCGGGCAATGGTGGTCATGTCTGGTTTTTCTTTAACGGGCAAATTCCGGCTCATCTAGCCCGACAAATGGGTAAATTACTATTAAACCAGGCAGGAGTCCAAGATCGAAAAACATTTGATCGAATGTTTCCCAGCCAAGATGAACATACCGGTAAAGGTTATGGAAATTTAATTTGTTTGCCACTTAATGGGAAATTTGTCACAAACAACACAACCGTTTTTATTAACTCAGATGGTCAAGAGATTCCTGATCAATGGCAATATCTACAGTCAATTCGAAGAACATCTTTACAAGAAATCAATCAATATCTTCAACTATCCAGCAATAAAACAATCGACGATCTGCCTAACCAGCCCGATGAAAATGTTGAAGAGCTACCTGTTACCACAACTCAAAATCAAGAAACTAAATTGATTTTAGGGTCAAACATATTTATTCCTAGCACTCATTTACCCGACAAACTGTATAAATACCTCAAAAAAGAATTAAATTTTCCCAACCCTGACTTTTACACCAAAGAACGATTTGGTTATTCCACTTGGAACACCCCTCGATTTATTAAAACCCTCGAGAGATTGCCAGATGGAATAGGAGTTCCTTTGGGATTTTTGGAAAAACTAAATAAATTTTGTCAAAAAGAACAGATAAAAATCGAGGCTGTTGATAATCGAGTAACTACAAAACAAGTACGTTTCCCGTCTAAACTGATCCTTCGTAAAGATCAAAAACAAGTTTTACATCAGTTACTACCTCATGACCGAGTTATTTTGGAAGCTCAACCTGGTTTTGGTAAAACTATGGTCGCTCTAGCGTTAATGAAAAAACTGGGTCAAAAAACTTTAATTATTGTTCACACTAACACTCTGCTCCATCAATGGCAAAAACGAATTACTGATTATTTTTCTCTTTCAAAACTTGATATAGGCATTATTGGCGATAACAAATGGAGTGTTGGTAAAAAAGTAACCATTGCTTCCTACATGACTTTATCCAGACGAGGGGTTGATGAAATTAAAAATGATTTTGGGTTAATTATTATTGACGAATGCCATCATGCCCCGGCCAATACTTTTAGTACTGTCGTCAGACAATTCCCTTCTAAACATGTTTTAGGATTAACCGCCACCACTTATCGTAAAGATAAATTAGAAAAACTGATGTTTTTGTATGTTAGCTATCAAATAGTCAAAGCAACTACGGAAAATATTGATAACAGTGAAAACTCCAACCAAATCGTAAAAACCGATTTAATCACTCGAAAAACACAGTTTAAAGCTAATGTAAAATTAGAAGATTTTCAAGAAGCCTGTCGATTAGTTATATCCGACCCTGATCGTAACAATCAAATTACTGACGATATTATCGATGCGTTAAATACCGGAGCTAAGTGCTTAGTATTAACTGAACGTCTCGACCACTGTCACACACTACTGGATCTCATTCGACAATAAACTAAAGGTGTTCAGGCTGCCATAGCTACTGGAGTGATGACTAAAAAGCAGAGAGAACGAATTGCTAAACGAATTAACCAAAAACAATTTTAACTACTAATTGCTACGGGTAAATTAATCGGCGAAGGTTTTGATTGGCCGGCAGTGTCACATCTATTTTTAGCTTTTCCGTTTTCGTGGAAAGGAAAACTAATCCAATATGTGGGTAGAGTTCAACGAAGTTTTGAGGGAAAAACCAACGCTACGATTTATGACTATTTTGATGATCAAGTACCAATGCTTAAAATTATGTATTTCAAACGTTTACGAACTTACCGAACTTTGGGACTAAATAAAATTTTTAGTCCAGCTAAAAAGAAAATTAATTGTGAAAACCAGTTGGGACTTTTTTGATAAAATATGAAATGATCACGCCATTTTCCAAGTTGATCAGCACTTTTTTACACTCCCAAAAGACAGACAAAAGGCAGTTTTAAAATCGTTTTATGATTTTTCCCCAGAAACAAAATTTTTGTTCTCCACTTCCCTCGGTTTTCAAGACAATCCCGAAATATTTTTAAAAAGAATGAGCCGAGAAACAATAGATAAAATTTATCGAAAGGGCACACCTCAAACACCAAACGGTCGAGCAATAAATCAGACAACAATTAATGCCAGAAAGGCTGGAGTTTCACCAAATACATTGTTAGATCGCTGGATTATCTCATAAAAACATAGGGCGATCATCTCTCTGTTCGTAAAAAACATGTATCTTGACAAAGATATTGCAATTAGCTAAGATTCTCCCAACTACGGTGGTAGGTGTCCCGCTCTTAATGGGCGGACCATTAAAACCTACAGCGGTAGCAGGACCTCACGAAGGTGAGCCAATAAAACCTGCAAATGAAAAAACAATCTAGCGTTGTTTATAAACCCACTAAGGGTGACTTGTTAAAGTCAGCTCGGAAGCTCGATTTTTTTAAAGTGTCGGGAGATAAAGTGTTTGCTACCCTTCAGGGAGAAGGTCTACTGGAATCTGAAGGAGGTACCGCTGGTTGCCCGGCAGTGTTTTTAAGATTACAGTTTTGTAACCTTCATTGTGGTTTTCCAAACGGATGGAGGTGTGACACAGGATATACGTGGGACACCAAAAGAGCGGAATACTGGCAGGAACCAGAAGATTGGAGTATAGAAAAAACAAAAATAGAAATTGAAAAAGCTTGGGTGGATAAATTTGGGCTGGATAAAAATATCCAAAAAAGGGTGGTCATAACCGGCGGTGAACCCTTGTTACAACAAGACTTGATTGTTAAGTTGTTAAACCAAATGAAAGATTGGCAAGTGGAAATTGAAACCAATGGCACGATCAAACCGAGTCCAGAATTGATTCAATGTCAAATAAACTGTTCACCCAAATTAGCCAACAGTGGTAATGAGAAAAAATTGAGATTTAGGCCCGAGGTTTTAAGTCTGATTAATGGGTGGCCAGTTGGATGGTTTAAATTTGTCGTCAGCCGAGTTGAAGATCTGAAGGAAATCGAAGAAATAGTTGAAAGTTGTAACTTAAACCCCAAAAGGGTCTTAATAATGCCGGAAGGATTAACTAAAGAGGCAGTGACCGAACATCAGACGTTGGTTCAAAAAGACACAAATAGCCGAGGGTGGAGAATTATTGAGAGAAATCAATTAATATGGTTTGGTCCAAAAAGGAGGACATAATGACAACTGAACAAAAAAAGGCAGTTTGTTTAATTAGTGGTGGTTTAGACAGCACAGTGGCGACGGCGATGGCCATCGAGCAGGGTTATCAGCCGATTTTTTTATTTCTTAGATATGGACAAAAAACAGCAGAAAAAGAAGAGTGGTGCTTGGATCAATTAGTCAAACATTGGAAAGTTAAACAAGTTTACAAAGTAGATCTTCCTTGGATCAAAAATTTTGGCGGTTCGGCATTGCTGGATAAAAATATACCGCTTGATGAGAGAAACTTTCGATTGGAATATGTTCCTTTTCGAAATTCGATATTCCTTGGGGTAGCTACGGCTTTGGCGGAGGTCCAAGGTGCGGACATAATTGTAGTTGGGTCAACCGGAGGCGACCACATATGCCCAGACAATAGTCCTGAATTTATTGATGCTTACCAAAAAGTAGTTGAAAAGGGAACGATGTTGAAGAAAGACATTAAGATTTTTCACCCACTGACCGAAACGGATAAAACCGGGGCAATAAAATTGGGTAACAACATGAAGGTTCCGTTTGAATTTACCTGGTCCTGCCATAACGGAACAGAGGTTGCTTGCGGCCATTGTAGTAACTGTAAGGCCAGAATTGAAGCCTTTGAGCTGAATCTGATGAAAGACCCGATTGCTTATAAGTCAGAATCTTAGGCTTAATCCAAGAGTGAAAAATAATAAAAAATATTATCAGGAAAAAGAAAAGGAGTTGGTTTTAGCGGCTAAGATGCAGGATCAGTATGACCTAATAACGACAAATCTGATTGCTCCGGCCAGCCCGACTCTTCGAAAATATATCGACATTCCCCTTAGGCATGCCAGTATTGCCGAAGGTCTTCTTGAACACAGACCTTATGCCGGAGCTGAAGGATTTAACCGGATTGAAAGAATAGCCACCGAGGTGGCTTGTGAATTATTTGGGGCAGAACATGCCAATGTGCAGCCACATTCGGTTAGCCAGGCAAATCAGGCTGTGTATCAAGGGCTACTGGAGAACGGAGACAGGGTTTTGGCGATGAAGTTTGAAGCCGGAGGACATTTAACCCATGGAATGAAGAAAAACTTCTCAGGAAGATTCTTTAATTTTGATTTTTATGGAGTTGGAAATGACGGGTGGATAGATTATGACGCCATCAGGAAGCAAGCAAAAGAATTTAAACCTAAACTAATTGTCTGCGGAGCGTCTTCATATCCAAGAACAATAGACTTTGGCAAATTGGCGGATATCTCAAGGCGGGTTGGAGCTTATTTAATGGCTGATTTATCGCACCCTGCCGGTTTGATCGTGGGTGAAAAATTTCCAAAGCCATTTCCTTATTGTGATGTGGTCACGTTAACTCTTGATAAAACCATGTTGGGGCCACATGGCGGCATTATTTTGTGCAAAGAATCTCTGAAAGAGGATATTGACAGAGCTGTCCATCCCGGCGTTCAATCAAGCGTGCCATTAAGGCGTATTTATGAAATAGCCCAATGCTTGATAGATTCTGGTAAGCCTTGGTTTAAGGACTATGTTTCCAGGGTGATAACGAATATTAAAGTTTTTGAAAAGGTGTTTGGACAATACCCCGAACTTATGGTTACGGGCGGAAGTGACACTCATTTAATGGTTTTAAATACCCTAAAGACTTTTAATCTGACCGGAAAAGAGGCGGAAACTAACTTGGAAAATATTGGAATTTTGACCAACAGACAGGTAGTGCCGGGCGAAACATTAAAGCCTTATGTGGCCAGCGGCATCAGGCTGGGAACATCTTGGATAACCGCGAGGGGCTACACCGAAACCGAAACTCAAACCGTCGCCGAGATTGTTCTTGAAAACCTAAATAGACCAAACGACAATGGTCTGCAGAAAAAATCAAAAGACAGACTGGTTCATTTATTAAAGCTCAAAAGAGAGAAGGATGTTTGGAAAGATGAAGAATAATACAATAAAAACACATTTTACGATACTTAAGCCAAAGTATAAATTTACCTTACCCAATACGGCTCTTTTTATGACCGGGGTTCCCCTATCAGGAAAGTCAACAATTGCCCCACTAATATCGGGTTCTATTGAAAGTTGTGTCCTCCAGTCGATGGACGTCCTGCGCCTCGTGTCTCAAGAAATAGAAAACCTAAAAGTTAAAGAGATGAGAAACCCTTATGTTTTCCTTGGATCTTGTGATAGTTATAAACTAATTGGAGATGGTCTGTATTCCAAAAATAATCTAATCAAGGGTTATAACCGTTATTCTGAAGGGGTGTGTTCTTTGTTAGATAGTATTATTCCCAAACTAGAAGTTCAAGGCGCTCAAAACGTTCTTTTTGAGGGAGTCCAGCTTAACCCAACAATTATTGCTCCATATCTAAAGAAAAATAGTAAGCTAATCATACTAACGGTCAACGAGACAAAACTCAATTCAAATGAAAAGAAACTTTTTGGTGATAATCAAACTTTAAGAAAGCGATATTCGAACGACAAACTGCTTGCAATCCAGGATGAAATTCTTCGACAAAGTCGGTTGTTACCAAATGGCTCCTATGTCATCATTGACAACAACGGTAAATATTCGGAAACTGCCATTAAAGTGATGCAGTTTCTGCTTGAAGCTAATTTTATTGAAACAACAAAAGATAATTAAAGGTAAATTATTAATTATTCATAAAACATATTCATGATTCCCAAAAAAGTAAAACAACCCTTTGGCCTAGTGATGGCAAGTGACGAGAAATATACAACCTACCTTAAAACAGCCATTCGAAGTATAAGAAAACTTAACAGCCATTTACCTATCCACGTTTATAGCTGTAGTAATATAAAAAATATAACCGATCAGGGAGATCAATATTGCCAGATAAAGAAAGTGAAAGTGCCTCAAGATTTAAAAGAATCACTTGGTGCGACCAGTGAGCTCGAACACTCACTCACCAGAATCGCAAAATTAGAGTCGATGAGTGACGAGAATTTTAATTCTCTAATGTACATCGACAGCGATATTCTAGCCCTAGAAGATGTGGACAAGATAACGACAGAATTAGAAGTTGGTGACAGCAACAAACCGGTAGTTTATTTATTATTACGTCGACCGGGAAGATTATCCATAACAGACATTAGTTGGCTGTATTTTAAAGACAGTTCACAATTATCGGCTCAACAAATGGCTGATTTGGTTAATAACACTTTTGAAACCAACTACTCAGCGGAAAGGTTACTAAATATTAGATGTTGGAACGGAGGAATAATCTACGGCTCTTCTGATGGTATCCGCATCCTAGCTGGATTGTGGAAAAAATTCTATTTACAAATGTTAACCGGAAAAAACAAAAATAGTTTTATCCCCAATGACCAACTTTGTTTATGGCTAGCCATCGACCAATTGGAGAACGAGTTGACAGTAAGAGAATTACCACTGGCGTGGAATTTTATGCCGGGACATGCACTTGAAGAAATAATGAAGAAAACAAATCCCAGTCCGCAAGAGATCAGAGAGAGTTTGGCGGGGGTAAAAATACTTCACCTGGCTCAAAACAAAACTGACGTTTGGGCTCAAATTTTAATTAACGAAGTTAATTCTAATACTAATTTATAAACAAAAAAATGAACATTAAGCACGCCATTATCGGTTGCGGACATATTGCTCCAAGCCATGTTGACGGATGTATCCACAACAACATAACCATTGCCGCTTGTTGCGATCTTGATATTGAAAAAGCCAAAAAATTTGCTGACACTCACAAAATAGCATCGGTAGCAAATTCATTTGAAGAAGTCTTGGCTAATAGCTCAATTGATTCCGTTTCGATCTGTACAGATCATAAAAGCCATGCTGATTTAGCAATCAGGGCGTTGGAATCGGGTAAAAATGTTATTGTTGAGAAGCCAATGGCCTTAAGTGTTCAAGATGCGGAAAGAATGATTGCCACGGCCAAAATGCACCACAATGTTTTGACGGTGATTTCACAGCACCGGTACAACCGGGTAATCATGGAAATTAAAAAGGCGATTGATTCCGGCACCTTCGGCGCCATCACCATGGTAAATGCAACTCTAAACAGCCAAAAAAATAAAGAGTATTACACCAATAGTTACTGGAAAGGGAAACTGGACAAAGAGGGCGGTTCTACTCTAATTAACCAAGCTATCCATACCTTAGATTTATTGCTTTGGATCAAAGGCTTGCCGGTTGATGTCGGAGCCTTTGGCTCTAATTTAAAATTTAAAGGGATTATTGAAACAGAAGATACTTTTGCTTCAATTATGAAATTTGCCGATGAGAGCTTGGCAATATTGTCGACAACCAACACCTCTATCGATATCTGGGATTCAAAAATTGAAGTAATTGGCACCAAAGGAACCATTACTTTCTCGGCCGATTATCCCGTTAAAGTAATCCATCTTATCCACGAGGATCCGGAAGTAGCTAAAACGTTGGGCGAGTTATTGGAATCATATGCGGATAAATTTACGGAACCGCCACCAGTAAGTTACTATGGAACTAAACATCGTGAGCAGATGGGAGACTTTTTCAATGTCGTTTGTGGAAAATCGAAGTCATTGTTTATGGAGCCAGAAGATGCGCTTAAAACATTGACGGTAGTTTTAAAATTATATCAATGTTACCGATAAAAACATGACAAGTAGCTATCTCGAACAGATAGATCGCTGTATTAAAGATAATTGGCTATCGACAGTTAAGGGTGGTTACATGGAGGAGTTTGAAAACGAGGCGGCTAAACTATTTGGCAACAAGTTTGGTGTTTCGACATGTAATGGCACTTCGGCGCTGTATCTAGCCCTTTTTTGTCTTTCTCTGGAAAGTGATAAAAAGGAAGTGATTATTCCAACTTACGGATTTCATGTCAGTATTAGTGTTATTTGCGCCTTTGGATTAAAACCAGTCTTTTGTGATGTTGATCCGGCAACTTATGCTTTAGATGTCGATAAGTGTGACAAACTTGTCAATGACAATACTCTGGCGATAATGGTTCTACAGCCTTGGGGAAACTTGACCAATTTGAATAAAATTTCTCAATTACAGAAAAAACATAAAATCTTTATAATTTCTGATTCGTCACATGCCCATGAATCGCGGTGGAGAGGTAAACCCATAGGAGAGTTTTTTGACATTAATTGTGTTTCGTTTGGTTTAGGTAAACTGATTAGCGGAGGTGAACTTGGCGCATTAACTACCGATAATCCGGTATTTCGCGACAGGGCGTTGCTTTTTTCTCACTCTAATAGAGTCCCAAGTGATTTAATAACCAACCACTATAAACATATTCCTAATAATGTTGGCATTAAGTTTAGACCACACCTATTTGCCTTATTGCTAGCCTTACATGATTTGAAAAATAACAAAAATCGACGTTTGACGATAAAGACTAATATTTTAAACTTCCAGCGGGAGGTGTCGTCGACGACTGATCAAATAAGTTTTCAGCTTGCATACCCGGAGGCAGATAGAGTTTTTCATATGCCGGTGATTGAGTTGTCGGTGGATATAAATACCAAGGATCTGATTGAAGATTTGATTAATAGTGGTTTCCATGCTCAAAAACATAACTATGAAACTGTTTTAAGTAAAAATAAGATCCTAACCGATTTTTATCATATTAAAGTAAAAGAGGAGTTTGCTAATGCCGAGAGCATCATCCAAAAAAACATCATCCAGCTCTATGCTACAGATTTCCTCGAGGTCGAAAGGGTTTTAATCCTAAAAGAGATCCTGCTAAAACATGCTGGACTATCAAAAACGGTTTAATAAAATATATCGTTACTCGTACGACATACCATCTTGGTCATGTTATCCAATTTCCGAAGATATTGTTGGTTTTGTCAAAACTCTATTATCAAAAGGTGTCTTGAAGAAGAATTCATCCATACTGGATGTCGGTTGTGGACGAGGGCGGTTATTGGTTAAGCTGGAAAAACTCGGATTCACCAACACTACTGGCGTCGACATATCAAGCGTGGCTGTCAAATATGCTAAAAATCAGAACAGGAATTCAACCATATTTAAGGCAGATATTGTCAAAGGTTTACCGATTCCCGGCAACACTTTTGATCTGATTATGGATTTAACGATGACTTCCTCATGCCGTCCCCGCCTTTGGCCTAAGATCTATCAAGAATTTAATAGACTATTAAAAAATGATGGACATATTATTTTGGAAATGTTCATTCGACCACCAAATACCCTATTATCTTGCCCGCTAACTAAAAAAAGTGAGAAAATTCCAGACAGGCTTGATCAAATATTTGGTATTACTAACGAAGATGTTGATCATATCATCGGGCGTTTTTTTACTATTATTAAAGCTCGTAAATCATATCCGGATTCTTTAGGTCGATACTATATTCTAGCCAAAAAAACTAAGTGACGAAATTTGTATATTACAACTTTTCAATAGCTTGGGCTAGAATTCTGACTTGTTGATTATTTAAGCGACTAAAGGGCTGGCTAAGTATCTCTGGGGGTAGGCCTAGACGGGTAACAAGACTAATACCAACACGGGATTGGTTATCGCCTGAAGCATAACCGTCTTGGGGCTTAAGTTGTCGGGTTAGACCACGAAGTTCATCTCGAGTTTGTCGACGGTCACGGCGACGGGCTTGTTCCTTCGACATTTTGCCGGATGCTTGGCGGGGCGAAAAACCATTTAATACTTTAATTATCGTTAGATCGGGTTGATTTATAATTTGCCCACGAAGTTGTAAAGTCAAATCTCGTCCGTCTAAATCGTGTTCTAGGGGGGTAAGGTTAATAAGAGTGGCATCGGTGCGGGGAACCGGCCAAAATCCCTCTCGAGGAATTTGGGCGACAGTATCGACTTGGAAAAGGCTAGCCACAAAAGACATTCGGCCATAGCGAATATCTTGCGGATCCCGAATCGCCATAATTTGAGCAAAATTATCGCCCACCAACAAAGTAATCCTGTCAACCCTATCCCCTAATCGAGCCAGTTTAACCAAAAGCGGCTCGGCAATGTGAAAGGGAATATTGCCAAACACCTGATAAATGGCATCTCTCTGTGATTCAACCCATTTTTCAAATTTAAAACTAAGTGCGTCTTGATAGAGGATGCGGGCATTACCCAATTGTGGCAAGACGGCATCATGAATAGGTCGGTAACTGGCGGGATCGATTTCCAAACCGACAACCTCTTGGACGATTGGGGCAATAACGGCGGTCATATTGGCAGGGCCGGCGCCTATTTCTACAACTTGAGCGTTAGGAATAATTTGGGAAGCGACAAGGGCAACAAGCTCAGGGTCAACGAGAAAATTTTGGCCAATTGCCTCACTAGGTATTACTCCTGCCGCTCTTAAGAAAGTTTCATCCATGGGGGTGCCGGGTTGCCAAAGTATTGGGGCGTCGTCGCCATTTGCTTCCGAAAATCTAGGTTCAAGGGCCACACTAGGAACAATTCTGGCGTGTCTAGTCCTACGGGGTTCTTGGGGTAGTTCGCGAGTTTCAGGGCTTCTTGTTCTAGACATATGGTGTTTATAACAATAGGTCTATTTTATATTATTATAGGGCTTTTGTAAACAGGGTAAAATAGAGTAAAATTAGATATGGATGCAAAGAGGTTATTAAGTAAATGGAAAATTACACCCGATGCTTTGCTGGATCAGTTTTTCCTGACTGATAGCCAAATCATAAAGAAAACAGTTGAAATGGCAGAGATTAATTCGAATGATGTGGTATTGGAAATTGGAGCAGGAATTGGTAATTTAACCCGGGAGTTGGCGACTAAAGCGGGCAAGGTTATTACCTATGAGGTAGACAGGCATTTTGAGCCAATATTGAGTGGTTTGCCAACCAACGTTGAAATCCACTTTGAGAGTGCCAGAGGTCACGTTCTGCCAAGAGGAAGATGGAAACAAGGGAAAGACTTTAACAAAATCGTATCTAATTTACCATATTCTTTTGCCGAACAATTGCTTGGTCATTTGACGTTTATTAATTATGACCGGGTGGTACTAATGGTACCAAAGAAACTGGTGGCTACTATCAACGAACATGGGGTTTTTAGTTCGTTTTTTAAAGTTAAAGTGCTAATGGAAGTGGGGAAAGAAAAATTCTACCCCGTTCCCAGAACGAACTCGGTGTTAATTGATTTAATTAAGCTATCAGATCCGATTGACACTAAAGATTTGGCTTTATTTTTACGTCAGTACGTATATCAGCATAGCAGTCAAAAGCTCAAGAATTCACTGGTGGAAGGGCTAATTATCTATTATCGATTAACCGAAAATAAATCGATGACAAAAAATGAGGCAAGACGGTTGATCGAGGTAAAAAAGTTTGATTCCGAGTTTTTGGAAGAGGCTCTGTCGGTTAAGGTTTACGGGGAGATATCGAGAGTGTTTGAAAACTAATAGATAGTTGTCTTTTTACTGACAGATCCACGAGTTTGAGTGTACATTTGCTAGCAATAAACTTCAATGAAAGCCTACGATTTCTTTCCAGGGTTATGCTTTTTTCATTCCAAAAGTCATTAAAACATTCATATCCAATATTTTGTCCCGATAATCTTTGAAAAAGCGAGAACGGTCTTTAAAGACTAAGGAAAGCAAGATAAGTCCTGCTGAAATGATCAATCCCTTACCGTCAATTGAATATGATAATCCGGGATAAATATTGACACTAATAGTTTTGAAGTAATCCAAAATTATCAGTAAAACGGCGGTTAAGAAAAATATCAACGACAATGACTTATTAAAAATTTTTTGGTAAAGAAGGTATTGATAATAGCCAGCCAGTGATGGTTGGTTTATCAGATACGCCTCCTTTAAAAAATACAGATCATAAGGGGTGACTTCGTCTACATTGCACTTTTCTTTAAGGATCCCCGTGACATTCAACAGATCTTTAATCGGGTCCTTCTTTTTCTCCAACCATTTATGTCTAAACCATTTCATTAATCTTCCTATCCGACCTGTCGGATTTTCAATTCCATGACCTTTTTCATCTTTTTCTTTAAGCCAATGATAAATTTTCCACCCATACTGTCTCAAATTAAGGTTCGACTCACTTAGTTGATGGAGCAAATTACCGATTATGTAGGAAAAGAATGAGACCAAGATTACGTTGTCTTTAAGTATAGATAACCCTGGCGGAAAAAATACTAACCCAAGTATTATTACCAACAGGCCGGGGAACACATAGCTGATTAACTCAAAAATTGTTAGTTTTAAACTATTCAAATCTTCTGACATGTTAGGCTAATTCTAACAAATTTTTAATCATCTTTGAATTTATCGTGAAACGGTTCTTCAGTCACCGGAACCCACCCTTCTCGAACGGGTGAGTTAAAGTTGTGGCAGATTATGCCGCTTCTATTAACGTAGACCGCGTGCCGAAGTTTCTTCAACGCATTTGTCACTTTTTTAGATGGATGTTTTGGATCATTTGGTGAAGCCGAAATAAAAGCTGTTTGTGCCCTTATTTTCAACAAAATCTTACTGTTTAAGTTATTCTTACTCCCATGGTGAGGAACATCCAAAAAGTTGAGGTCAGTTAATGGAATCCCTAGAGATTCAGCGTAAGAAATGGCATAATGCAATCCAGTTTTTCCGGCATCACCGGTAAATAGTAATTTATGTCCTTCAATCGTAAATAAGACAATCGTACTCGTGTTGTTTTCGGCGGAGGTTTGGTCATTATCATCATCCAACAGATCGATCCCCAAGTTATCTTCTACCCATTCGTCGACTTTTAACGCTACCTGCTTAAAGAGTGAGGCTATATCCAATCCTTTCGATTCAGGGCATGGTTTAAAAGATAACAGAAGTGATTCGTATAGTTCTAAGGATGGACCTAATATCCTCATACTGCCATCGCTTGTTCCAACACCTTGGAATGGCTCCAATATTTCTATACCGTTTTTATTTGCCAATTTTTCCAAGTCACTTGCGTCCTGAAGTGACTTTTCCAACCTTTCCTCTGGCCCAGATGCTGTTATCCTTCCGTCGAAAAACATGTTTTTGATGTCCTGAGCATGATTCCATGGCTTATGCATCAGCAACTGGTTAACTTTACACTTTTCCAGAACCACAGCTAAGCCAGACGCATGGTCTGCGTCTGGGTGTGTTGAAATGGCCATATTTACCAAATTGGTGCCGTAATACTTGTTAATATGTTGGACAAGAGCTTCTCCTGACTCTTTATAACCTCCATCAATTACGACGATTGTCTGTTCTTCCCTTGGCCCGGAAAGATTTCCATATCGAAGTGCGATTGCATCACCGCTGCTTTCTCCGTTTCCCACCGGGATATAATCAATTTCAAATGCCATATTATTTATCCCTCCTTTGCCCATGTTTAGTCGGGTCGACTATCAGATAAGTTTCTCCTGACTTTCTTCCGGGAGGGAATGGTTCGCCTTTTGTGACTGTCCTTTCGACTCCGCTACGCCCACCTCGCGGACCAATAATTTCTGCTTGGGATGATTTTGGTGATATTTCACCGGGTTTATATGTTTTTGGCATATTGATTTATTCGTAAAAAATAATATTCTCAAGGGGGTGTCCAAGTTAGCGCTATTTACAAATTCTCATGTCCACCTGCCGAGATAATACATTGTCTCACAAATGAAACAGTGTTGCAATGATGGCACAAATAGGTTAGAATACACGTAATGAAGATTAGTCTTGAAAATTTAGGTTTAGTCTTAAAAGACAAACGAGGTGGTAGAGGAATACGGGAAGTTGCCAAAGAAATTCATATCAGCCCGGCAACCCTGTCTCGTATTGAGTTAGGGAAACAACCTGATCTAGATACCTTCACTAAAATTTATATTTGGTTAAAAGTTGACCCGGGGGATATTTTGGGTAGCGCCAGGTTGGCCGGAGTAAATACAGTTCAACAAGTTTCTAATGATCCTAGGGTTTTGGTTCAATATAAAGCGAAACAAACCATAGATCCTGAAACTGCTAAAAAGTTAACCGAACTGATTATTCAGGTACAACAGTCCGTCCAAAATTCAATAGTCGAATGAGTGATTTAGTAGCTACCGATCAGAATATTTATTTTGAAAGAGGATTTAAAAGTTGGTGTGAAAACACCTCAGAAGCCATTAGAGGGAGACTTGGTCTACAAAAATTCGAGCCCATAGAACCAAAGCACCTTGCAGATTATCTCGGAATTAAAATACTATACCCCTCAGAAGTTGCCGGACTTTCAGCTGACACTGTAAATTATCTTGGCTCAGTTGATGGTGACGAGTGGTCAGCTGTTACAGTTAGTTTTCTTGGGGTGTCTATTATTGTTATCAATCAGAGCCATAGTCTACCAAGGCAATCGGTGGACATTATGCACGAACTTGCTCACATAATAAGGGCACACCAGCCTGCTCAGCATTTTACAAATGATTCCGGTTTTGTAATAAGATCATTCGACAAAATGCAAGAAGCTGAAGCTGACTGGCTTGCGGCATCGCTTCTTCTACCCCGTACTGCGCTATATCAAATTGCTAAATCAGGCAACAACGCTGATGAAGCCTGCACTAATTATCATGTTAGTAAGCAACTATTAAAATATCGGTTAAACGTTACGGGACTTACAAAACAATTTCCTCACTCTTTGAGTTAGTAGTTACTGTTTTGGGGTATATCTTCTTCACTTTTTGGTGTGTTTCAAAAAACTCTTTATTTTCCTTCACCAAATAAACCGAACAATAAACCCACCCTTCGGAATTCTTCAAATTTCTTGGATGAAGCAAGCCATTTCTTTCCAGTTTTCTAATTGTTGGTGTCTTAAGATCGTAATCGTATTTAATGTCTGAACCTGTAAACCAGTTTTTGTCGTGTTTATCCTCAAAATAAAATAATTTCGGGATAGCGCCCTCATCTATATTTCTTTTACACTCCTTACACCACAAGGCATCAGGTAACCACCATGTTTCTCCCGTAGGTGATTGTTCATGGCAAATAGTACAGGTATATGAACTACCCGTATTGTCAAGTAAAAATCCATTTGGTTCTTTAACAAGTCTTCTCTTTCTCATGTTTTCAACCCCATCATGTTCACCAAGCATCTTTTCCAATTGGACCATATTGTTACTCCCATATTTCGCCAGTTTCTCCGGATCCAACTTTTTCTTCTCTTTCTCTTTTTTGTAACCACAAATTTCCTGCAAGTCTTCCTCCTGTTCGTATCCTTTTAATCTTCCCGAAATAAATCCGAGTCGGTTCATTAAACTCCCGCTTAATAATCGCCAATTAGTCCCCTCAAGGGTCTTACAAATAAGCTTTTCTAATTCACGCAGGGTATCTCTTCTATTTCTCAAACTATCACCATCCTGAAGACTAAACGGGACGATTACATAGCGGTCAATTTCGGGTTTATCTGTTGAGAACTTGGTGTAACTTTCCTTTTCTAAAACCTCACCCAACGTTTTTTCTACCTCAGCAATACCAATCTTGTTAATTGTGGCCGCTTTTTCAAAAGCCGGATCGTCATATTTACTGGCTTCAAACTCTCTGACCTCATGGGCAAAGGCTAAAACTTCCATTAGCTCAACCATTTCTTTCCCTTTTTCTTCGGATAAACAAAACTCCTCCCGATATTTCTCCAATAATTCCTTATTTCTTTTTTCCTTGGCCTCTTGCTCTCGTTTCCATTTTTTATGATCGCTGACATCCACGTTTTTGTAACCACACTTGGGACATTCTTCGATGAATGTCGCAATCTCACCCTCGTACTTATTCTCAGTTTTTAGTACAGCCTTACATTTGGGACATTTTGGTTTTTCGTACTTCCACTCACTTCCATCTTCGTTAACCGATCTTCGTTTATTACATTTTTTGCATTCAAACATAAACCACATTTTTGGATCTTTGCCATAAGTATTGTGTAAGCCCTTTATGGTTAATTCCATTTGCCTGCCGCATATTGGGCACTTAATATTTTCGGGAGCCTGAGTATTGTCTTGTTTGTCTTGAAGCCTTTTGTCGTCATCGATCCACTTTTCAATGGTTTTTTGTTTATTTTCAAATCTTTGGGTTTTGACAGTCAATAAGAAGCGGTATAAAACTTTACCCACCTCTTCGTCAAATTCCTCATCAGAATATTTAATAAATTCCTTGTTCTTTCGGTGTTTTTGAAAATTATCTTTAAGATCCCAGTACCACTTTAAACATTCCTCAATGGTCCACAAGTCATAGCGGTCAATATATTCTCGTTTGTCTTTTAGATAATCCATATCACTGAATGTCACTAACTAGACTATCTTTCCTTCGCCTCCCCATATTTCTTCAATGCGTTCACTTGATGGATCAGTAAGGCATTTTTTGTAAATAGAAGTTAACTCTTTTGGTTTTCTTTTAATAAGCCTTCTATAAATTTGCTGATTTCTTCCTCCAATTAATAGATCTATATAAAGTTCTTTAGTAAATGGAGGACGTAGCCAAAAATTTAAAACCATCATTTGTGACCTTTGTTCACATCCAAGCCTAAAATCCTTCTTTGACATAAAACTGAATTCAATACCATATGCTTTAAAAAAATCGTAATTCACCTGATCAATTAGTTCGATACCAATTTCTGAGTTATCACCTGGAGTCCATACTCGAGCGAAACCATAAATGTCTTCACCTATTCCAAGGCCTCCATTAACGGCCATCAGTCCCGCTTGCCAAGTCATAGCCTTACTTTCATCAATTTTAGGAATTTTACTAATATTAAACATCCAAAACACATTTGGTTGAGGAGTTTGACCAAACATACCTTGTAAGACCCCATGAGGGACAGGTACAAATGAGTCTCCGGCTCTCATGTAATATTTATAATCACCAATACATTGATAAGGGCGTTCGTTGCCTTTTGGAATAACAGTCACAGCAATACCATTAGTATCCTTATTTGATTTTTTAACCACAAAACTTTCAACGTTTTTATGAGCTGGGACTGTTAATAAAGAGACAAACGACTCAAGGAGAGATTTAAAATTATCTATATTTTTAATTAACTTAATTGATTTTGCATAGTCATCAGAACTTCCGGAAGCGTCAACTCCCCATATAATTAAACCTCCTTCCGAATTTCCAAAGCCTGAAATTGCTTTTGCTAAATTCTTTTTATCAGACTCGAATAAAGTCCTTTGTCTTGAGTAATCATCTCTTTGTGTTAGTTTAAAATCGATAAAAAACATTTCAGATTCCTTCCTGGCAACAACATCTTCGATTGCAGCAAGTCCACGAGCTTTAATGTCTTCAATAATTGGTTTAATATTGTCAGTCATACTTTTACTCTTTAAATTGACAGGGGAATTTTCTATTTCTCCAAGCCTTAATGTTAAAAGAAAGTTCGTTAATTTCCCTTTTTATGCTTTCAACCTCCTCTACTGAGAATCGATCTGGAAACTTTTCACTTCTAGCAAGATTAAGTTCCAAATGTATTTTCTTTTCGGTATCAAATGCCAAAGCCATATCGTATATATCATGTGGCTTTGTGGGTTCGCCTGGAATAATTTGTTTAGCATAATGCTTTTCCGACTCTGCGTGGGCTTCTCGGAGATCTTGAAGAACGCTTTTAATTTTTTGATCAATATCTTGCATATTTATTTTAAATTAATTTTTTCACCTGTCCTATATAGAGTTAGTATCTTGCCATCGTACTCTCCATGAAAACTGGAATGTATTTTTTTGGGTCCATAAGAATAATTAAAATAAAGGAATATTTTTCTATCCATACTGTTGGATACTTTTATTTCGAAACTATCTTCAACTTTATTTTCCATCCTTCTATACAAGAAAATCACAGCTTTTCTCCAATTATGTACTTTTAAATAAAAAGGGGCTTCTCCATAGTCAATTGATATCTTTGGTTTATTAGCACCAATAGATTCTGTGAGGATTTCCATGTTACTTTCTATATAAAGAGTTAAGTTCTCACCTCTTTCATCAGAATTAAAACTAATACCAAAAGTGTGATTAACTCCATAAGATTTATGCCACTTTAATGTGTAGTAGAACGTGTAACTCGATATCTTAGCGTCACTCGCCCATTTTCTTGATTTAATAGACAATAACTTTACCCACTTCTTAATGTCTGAAGTTGTGGGGATTGTTGAAGGGTCAAATTTATTGATTTTTTTATCCCTATCAACTTTAAATTGAATTTCCTTGTTTAGAACTTTCTCGTCTAATACGTCTTTTATTTTCCTGAACTGCCTAACAACAAAAATTACAATAACTAAGACCATGAACAGAACAACTAACTTAATCAGCACTGGGGCTTTTGAAAAATTATAAGACAAGTAGGTAAGTGCTGTGATTAATAAAATTAATCCAGAAAAAGCACCACCAAGTAAATCTAACGATGAAATGAGTTGTTTAAAATAGGTTTTAAGCATAAACATATTTTTTTCGAAGTAAGTCAAATTCTATTTTAAGCAGTTCATCCACAACTGTGTTTAGTGACCATCTCGGCGTGCTTGGTCTCCCAAGCCCCAGTCTTCTATCCAGATAAAAACAACGGGGACACTCCAAAAACATGTCGATTTTTGACCGGGAGAGACGAAAAGGTTTATTAGCGTCAAAAATGTATAAGTTTCTGATTCTTTGTTGATATTTATTCATAAAATTAATTTTTCTTTTTTTCAGGCATTTCTTTCTCGTATTTTTTAGCAATTACATCACTTTCCATTAAATTAGTAGAAAGTTTTATTAATTCCTTAAGGTTTTGAATATCTTTGTTTTCCCAGACACGATTGAAATGAATTTCATCATTACCTAACCAGGCAGCTCTTTTAGCACAAACTTGGATACGATTGTCATTAATTAAGGCAACAGCTTTACTAAGCTTTAATTCGGCTATTTGGGTTTTAGTCTTTAATTTAAGGTAAATAAGGTAATCCTTTACTAAAAATTCTAATGACTTTCGGTAACCACCACCGGCAATTTCATCCAAACCAAAGTTTTCAGCAATAGCGGCTTGATTGTAAATTCTTTCAAATCGTGAACTAATATTCTTGATTTCGTCTGAAAAGTATATTGGTTTCCAAAACTGCGGAGCAAGCGTTTCTTTAAGAAAGAAGATATCGCCTGTTCTACTAGGTTTGTAATAATAGCCAATATAATATCTTTTACACTTATTTATAGGACATTTAAAAATGGCTTCAATAACTTCGTCATAATCCCAAGCTGCACCTAATGAATGAGCCAAAACAAACTTTGGCTGTCCACCTTCGTGGCACGTTGGACACTTATCTGGATATTCGCTTATCTGAGCACTGCTTCTACCTCCACTCTCAAGATCTATGTTCAAAACAAATGTGTCTCTAGCCATATTTTATTTTGTTGCCTCTTTAATAATTTCAATTTCATCCGGTGTAAGTTTATAAAGTAGATATACTTGTTCGTTCAATTCGTTTTCAATTTTTATTGTATCTGCTTCTTTATTATGTGACTTAATGTCAAGTATTTTTTCTATTAGTTTTTCAACTGCAGTAAAAATTAATTTATTGTCTTCATTAATCGTTGGTACGGGGAAATTACTCACGCTGTCTACCTTTGTCATAAAGCCGCCGTTATCAAAAATTCTTCCGGTTTGTAAAAAGTACCATTTGTGTACAGGACTTGACAAAACGCCTGTCATAAATTTTGCGTATTTTTCAGATGCTAAAAAGTTCAAAGTCATATCGACATAAAAATCTCTTTCTGAATATGCAAATTTCCACCCTCTATTCATATTCATCCAAACCACTTTTGGTTTGAGAAAATCAGATTTATAGCTTGACCCACTCCTTTGTAGCGCATACCATTCATATCTTATCCCTGTCTCAGCCTTGTTTCTTTTAAGTAGTCGTTCTTTCCGACTATGAAAATATTCATATAATCGAGGATATTGCACTTTAAAAGTTTCTTCTGCTTTTAACGAGGAACCTTTAATGGCACCTTCTAATGGAAAATGCCATGGAACGTAAAGTAAGTAGTCATTTTCCCACTCAGTGTAATAGTTTTTTGTATGTAATCCACGAAGAAGAGGTTTCATTATACTGGCTGATTGTGGTTCCAAATTAATTAATTTATTCCTAAATTCTTCGTTGATTATAAAAACATCATTGGCCCCAGTTTTTATTCCATAGTTAATTGATAATTCCGGCCATCGTTTAATAGGTACTCCTTCATGTTCAATCTTGGATTTGAGACTAATTGTTTCATATCCGCCGATAAACCATGGTTCGCTATCTAAGTTTTTTAAATCAACCTTATTTTTATTAAAATAGTCCCTAATATCATCACCTTGGACATAATTGTCCTTGAAATGTGCAGCTTCAAGTTTATTTAGATTTTCTGATCTTTGCACTAGGGCTATGGTGGTATCTACAGCGGCTGTTTCGAACACTTGAAATCCTGCAAAATCAATAAGATTTAGCATGTTTAGCTTACTTAGAAAGCTTCTTAATTTTGAACCATATGATGTTCTCATCCATTTATTAGAAGATATAAAACACAAACAACCTTTGTTGGTAATCAACTGAATACCTTTTTCATAAAATAGAGAATAGATATCTCCTGATCTACAGAACGTACTATAACTTTGATTTTCGTACAGGTTTGCAAGGTATCCCCCGTTTGTTTGTAATTGGACATATGGAGGGTTCCCAATGACAATATTAAAACCATCCTTAATTCCAAACATCCATTCTGAGTCAAACCATGAGGATGTCTTGTGGCTAAACGGATCCCAAGTAGTTAATTTTGTAGTTAAGTCCGCATGACCCCTTCTTCCTTCACTTACTAACCGTTGAAACATGTGATTTTGTGATTGGACAAATTCAAGTTTAAGCTGTTCTCTCTCTGTACCTGAGGCATTAAAAAACATATCTCGAAGCTCTTTTAGCTCCTTAATTCCTGCATCATCTTCAAACAATCCCATTTGATTAATTGTTTGTGACCCAGGAAGACCGATCAGCGTGTTAGCTGTAACAAATTTAAAATCCAGGTTTGGTAGTGGTTCTATACCTCTATTTTCTAGGTCTTCTTGGATGCCTTCGTCGACTACAAGAGTTAGGAAGCAACGAAGTCGTGAGATTTCTGTAGCAATTGGTTGAATATCAATTCCGTATATGTTTTCTCTAATGATTCCAAGCTTTCTAATATAATCAAAATTTTTATGAGCAAACTCACGTTCTACAACCCTTTTTATTTCCGGAGAAGTGTTTTTTATCTGCTTTTTGAACCACATTTGCCCGTCTGGATCGGTTTGTTGAAGAATAAAAACAATTTTTTGTAATGCCCCGATTGGAAAAGCTCCAGAACCACAGGCTGGGTCAAGAATTTTAACTTTTTCTAGTGCATCGATTATTTTTTCTTTTTCATCTGTAGTTACGGGATTTTCCAAATCATCATCAAGGTCATAACTAATAATTGTCCGCAACTTTTCTTCATGTATCCCAGTATTTTCCTTAAGATAAAGTAATAGACTCTCATCAACCATATAATTAACGATAATTCTGGGGGTATAGAAACTCCCTGTGCTTTTTCTGGCCGATTCCCCTGTTTCTGGGTTAATTTCCGCCAAAAGATTTTCGAAAATTCTACCCAACATTTCCGGGTCAATGGAAAGCTCTTCGTCATAACTTGTGTTCTCATCAATTGTAAAGTTGTAAGTTTCAAGAATTTCATAGAAGCTTTTAATCCAACTATCTGGGACAATTAGTGTGTTGTGGTGTTGCGACTGAAAATCTCCATTCGTTCGCTTGTAGTAGTCATCTACTTGAGGGGAAAATAAGCCTCCATTAAGATAAGGAACAGAAGAGAAAGGTTCTTTAGAAAAATCTTCTTTTCTTAGTTTGATTGGTTTGTTAAGAACTTCAAAGAATATTGGCTCAAGGATTTTGTGATAATAATCATCGTTTTCCTTAACCGCTTCGAGTGATAAAAGGTCTTTTGGCATTAGCGCAATTCCAGTATTACTTTTTTTCTCACGTAAAAACCAACAAAAAATAACACGACCAATTAACCGGACTGCAAAATCAATATTAGCTTGGCTTTTATCTTGGGTTGATGGTAGTTTAAGTAATCCATTAACTAATTTTGTGAATGTTTGGGATATTTCTTTATAGAACTCCCTATTAACAACTTCTATAGAAAATCTTTTTTTCAAGTCTTCAAGGTCAATAATTTTCCCCTTGTTTATGAGAAATTTTGTGGGAGTGTTTGTTTTAGCATTAGGACCCAAAAAGAAAGACAAGCGCCTAGGATTTGAATATGAAAGTGACACCTTACCTTTTTGAGTCGGTTCTGGGGTAGCAGTCATCAAGGAGAATCTCCAGTCTTTCTTGTTTGGAGAATGGAAGACGGCCAATGCATTATAAATAGCGCTTGATCGCATAACTGAAAAAGCATCTTTTGTTAAAGCGATGCGTTTGTTTGGAGAGCCTTCAAATAAGAACTCAAAAACCTGAAGATCCAAATCCCTACTTTCACCCAAGTAATTAGCTTTTTGAATAGACGAGAGACTACTAGTATTTACAGATCTAATATCTCTTTTGAAGTCAGTTAAAAAATCTTCTTCGAGAAATTTTAGAAAATCATCACGTTGGTAATCATTATTTAATTGCATCATAGTAATTGTTCCGCAAACAACAGTAATTCTTGTGCCTCGTCAGTATGTTTAGATCGATTTAAAATATTTCTCACATACACTTCCGGAATAATGTTTAACAATTTTTTGTATGACTCATCAACCTTGTTTGCATTCAATTGAGAAATATCTTTTAGAGACCCATCGCTAATATCATCAAGGGTCTTGATAATAGAAATAATGTCTTCGCAATAATCTCTAGCAATTGGCATTTTGTCAGCAATCACTTTTAAAATATTAATAGCAGTTGCCCTTCTACCCTTTATTTGGGGCAACTCGTGTTTGGCGAAAAGTTTTTCTTTAGCCAAATTAAAAATATTAGTAAACTCCTTATCAACTAATTCACTTTTTTCATCTGGTTTTGCTTCGAAAACTGGCAAAGATTCCTCGGCTGAAGTAACTCTAATGTCGTCAGTAGTAATACCATAAGTAAACACGGAGTTCTGCCCCTTCTTCCCAAATACTATTGTACCGGAGTTTTTACGACCAATCCTTTTTATACGACTCCTTCTAGGAAGCTCCAGGACTTTTTTCATAAGATCACTGTCTTTTAATGCTCTTTCAAAATTTTCTCTATGTACTGTATCCCAAGACAACCTTTCGTCCTCTTTTTGGGCTTTGTCAAATTCATCTTTAAAATAACTAACCAATTCTTCATCTTTGGTTAGAGTTTTTGTATCACTTCCCACAACCGCATTGATTAGTTTCATTTTGAGAGTAGAAATACTTTTTACTCTAGTTTCTTCTTCGCCGATTGCTGTTGGAAAACAATTGTAGATATTTAGGAACTCAAAAACCTTCTTATTTATACGATTAATGCGTCCAACTCTTTGGATAACTCTAGTGGGGTTGTAGGGTATGTCATAGTTAATAACAATTCCAGCCCTATGAAGATTAAATCCTTCGCTCAATGCGTCTGTGGCTATTAAAACATCAAAGTCATTTGTTTGTTGTGCTTCCTGAATTGAAGCATCAAAGTTTTGACGAATTATTTTTTTGTTTGCGTCTGTTCCCTCCGAAGCTGAATATTTAGTAACGCGGCTAAATCCACGATCGACCATTATCTTATACAAATAATCGACCGTGTCTTTATAGCTAGAGAAGATAACAATTTTTCTATCTTTATTTTCAGACAATAATTCCTCAATTTTTTCAATAATGTTATCTAGTTTCGGATCTAGGTCAGCAAATTGGGGATTTGAATACCAATCGTCATGAATTGACTGTAATAGTTTTGTATCGTGTTGTACATCTTCAATAAATTGAGGATTTAACATGTCCTTGCTTATTTCCAGGAAACCTTTTTTATTTCGCAATAATTCCAATTCCTCAGTAAGCGAATCAGATTCACCATCTTCTAAGTCATAGTCCTGCGGATCGGGAAGTTGCCCTTTTTTCATAATTGGTACAATTCCCAGCTCACTCCACCAATGTTCAATAAGTTTATTAGACTCAATCATTTTTTCCAATGTAGAACGGAAAGCATCTTTTGAGCTTTCAAAACGCATAACCAAGAGTCGTCTCATAAATTTTGCCAAGTTTGACTGAGCAATCCGAAGATCCTCAATATCGTCAAACTCACTTTTATATTTATCGATAAATTTCTTGCGATTCTCTTCATCCATATAGGTCTCCGATGTAGGCTTATATCGGGCACCAAGGAATCCTTCATTATCTGGTTTAATGATTAAATCCAAAGTTTTCATATAAGGTTCAAAAAGTTCTCCCAGATCGTATTCAAGTGGATCTGGACCTCGTACTTCAGCAAAGGAAATATTTTGACGTTGTAAGTCCTCCCGATAACGAGTGATGTAGTTAAGATCAAGTCGCGATCTTCGGATAATAATTGTTTCAATTAATCTTCTCTGTTCCGCCGCAATTTCGGCCGTTTCTTTATCAACCGCTTCCTGGATAGCTCCTTTTGTCATGTCTCTGCGTAATTTTTTATATCGTTGGATAAGGTCTCGATACCGGAGACTTAAATTGTCGACTGAGCGAATGGTTGATTGTCCAGGAGTTTGAAACAACTTTATTAATGCAAAAACATCTTTTGGATCATTATTGAAAGGGGTGGCAGTTAACAATAAAACTTTATTTTCTGGATGACTACGACAAACTTGGTGTAATAACTTGTAGTCATTCGTGTCTTCATTACGATATCGATGAGCTTCATCAAGAATGAAAAATACGGGTTCTTTAGCCTCATGATATCGATCATAAATTTCTTGAATCTTTCCCGAACTGAATACTTTCGACCCCCTGATGCCAAATTGTTCTTTATATTCTTCCCATTGGGACATAAGGTGTGGAGGAGCAATTATCACCGTCTTTGCGTCCATGTTCCTAGCTACAGCAGAAGCAATAATGCTTTTTCCAAGACCGACAACATCGGCAAGAATGGCGCCATCATATTTGTTGAGTTTGTCGATAACCATTTTAATGGCATCAATCTGATATTCCAGATCAATGTAAAGACCATTAGTGGTGGCTTTGGGAGTTTTGAGTGTATTAATTTCCTGTTGATAAAATATCTCGTGCAGTACTCGAATATATAGGTAATAAGGGAGAGGTGTGCAGTACTTCCAAATACGGGGTTTAATCGCTTCGATAAATTGGTCTTTAGTGTTTGCGTCTGCTATTGAAATTGATTTTGAATCGCTCCACATCTCTTCAAATTGACCAGTAAATTCATCAAACTCATTTTTCTCTCGACTGGAACGATTTAATTCTCCCTGGCCACTCAGTCCTCGATAAGAAAGATTGCTGGAACCAAAAAATACAGTACCCGGGAAGTCACCACTTTGAGATGTTTCTTTTTTGTTATGAACTACATAATATTTACCGTGGTAATCATCAACAGTTTTTCTAATCTCAAGAGAACCGTCGTTTATTTTTTGAATATAAAGTTCGTAAAGTTCGTTAGCTTTATCTGAATCGAATACGTCACTATCATTCATAAACCCCACAAAAGTATCAACATAATTTAATTTTTTTACTGTTCTGGAATTAATTGAATCCCTGGTTTGATATTTAGATAAATCAACATCACCATCCTTCGCTTTTTGAGAAATCTCCGAAATAAGCTTTGGATCAACCTCCAAACCAACCAAAATACGTATTTTTTTATCTCTTAACTCGTCGGCCAGTGCTTCAAATCCGGAGAAATAAAAAAATCCGACCGCAATATCAATTCGGTCGGCTGTTACTAAAGCATTTTTGAGTGCATTTTGTAAAGTTTGGTTTTTATTATCGATTAATGACATGTTTATTTATTCTTCTTATTAATAAATTTTTCAATATCTTCTTTTTTGTATCTTCTAGCTTTCTTTACCCCGATCCGAATTGCAATTAATACCCCCTTTTTATCCCACGATCGAAGAGTGTTTGGGTGAACTTTCAGTATTTGAGCGGTTTCATTTAATGTCAAAAGTTCTTCCATAATTACTTACCAGTTGATACCAATATTGTATAAAATTTATTAACACTTTTCAACCAAATAAACATCAAGGGAAACACTATTGAAAGGAACTGGTACATGTGGTAAATTATATTAACTCAATCAAGAGCGTAGGTGTTTAACCTGTAAACTCCGAAAGTAGATACACTCCAGGCAGGGCCGGGAGCATTATTACTTTATGGAGTTTTTTTTATGGTCAATACACCAAGTATCAAAACGGTCCTGGTAAAAGTTACAGATTTAAAACCTTCGGAATATAACCCACGATATTGGAGCGAGAAAGCTATCTCTGATTTAAAAAAGAGCATTAGAGAAAATGGCTTTGTGATACCAATTTTAGCTAATGGAAACAAGTCTCGATATGGAGTTGTAATTGCCGGGCATTTTCGATTAAAGATAGCTAAAGATCTGGGGTACAAGGTAGTTCCAGTAAATTTTATTGACATCTCTGATATCGAAAAAGAGAGAAAACTAAATCTAACATTGAACCGGGTAGTTGGTGATTGGGATTTTGAACTTCTCAAAAACTTCGACATAGAAACATTGATGGACATTGGTTTCGACAATAACGACTTATCTAAAATTTGGGACGAAAATTTGGAAACTTATGAAGACGATTTTGATACTCAAGCGGAAATAGAGAAGATAAAAGTTCCCAAGACAAAACTGGGGGATATCATCAAACTCGGACCACATTTGCTGGTTTGTGGAAACAGCATGGATCTTAAGGTTGTTCAAAGATTAACATCAGAAAAGATGGTATCAATGGCCTATTTTGATCCACCTTTTAATATTGGACTCGACTACAACAAAGGTGTTGGTGGTAAAGGAAAGTATGGAGGTAAAACTGATGACAATAAAACCGATTTGGGATATCGCGAGTTTTTAAAAAGGGTAATCGAAAATGGGCTGGCTATTTCCAAACCTGATGTCCATGTATTTATATGGAATGACGAACGCCATATCGGTTTGATCCAAGATCTATACAAAGAAATCGGAATCGAAAACAAGAGAGTTTGTTTATGGATTAAGAACGGATTTTCTCCTACACCAAATGTGGCTTTTAATAAATCTTATGAAGCTTGTATTTATGGAACTATAGGCAAACCATCAATCTCTGAAAACCCAAAAAATTTAAATGAAATTCTCAATAAAGAAATTGGCTCAGGCAATCGAACCATAGACGATATCTTAGATTTGCTAAATATCTGGTTAGTCAAAAGATTGCCAGGTAGCGAATATAGTCATCCTACTGAAAAAAGTCCAACACTCCATGAAAAAGCGATAAGACGTTGTACTAAAGTTGGAGACACAGTCCTAGATTTATTTGCCGGTTCCGGCTCAACCATGTGTAGTTGCGAACAGTTAAAGCGAAAGTGCTTGATGGTGGAGATTGAGCCAATTTTTTGCGATTTAATTATTTCCCGTTTTACAAAACTGACGGGCAAGGAGGTTACTTATGTCAATTAAAAAGGGAGACTTAATTGCAATCGGCAATCATTTATTTTTATGTAGTGATGCCACCGATAAAATATCGATTGAAAAGTTATTAGTTGATAAAAAAGTATCACTAATACTCTCAGATCCGCCGTACGCCGTGGCACTGGTTGAGGGTAAAGATGGCTTCTCGAAATCAAATATTAAGCGAAAGATTATTGCCAACGATCAACTACAAACTGACGAATCATATAAACAATTTACTCAGCTGTGGTTAGAGGTAGTGAAGCCCTATTTGGCTCCAAAAAATAGCTTCTATATCTTCAACTCTGACAAGATGATATTTGCTTTAAAGAATGCTCTTGACGGTTCAGGTTTTAAATTTTGTCAGCTTCTAATTTGGATAAAAAACCATGCTGTTATCGGACGAATGGATTATCTACCCATGCACGAACTTGTTGCTTATGGGTGGTTTGGGACACACAAGTTCTTTAAAAGCAAAGATAAGAGTGTTTTGGCTTTTCCAAAACCTAACAAAAGTCCACTTCACCCCACCATGAAGCCAATATCGCTTCTGCGACACTTGATCTTAAATAGCTCTCAAATTGGTGACTATGTCTATGACCCATTTCTGGGGTCTGGGTCAACACTCATTGCTTGTCAACAGACGAAAAGGAAATGCTTGGGAATCGAAATTGATCCAGAATACTGCCAAATTATCGTCGACCGTTATAACAAGTTATTAAAAGTATGAAAACTGATAATGATAAACAACTATTGATCGAGCAACTTAAAAAAACACCTATCATTCAGGTGGCCTGCGAAAAAATCGGTATCGGCCGAGCAACCTTCTATCGTTGGAAAAATGAAGATCGGGAATTTGCTAAGACGGTAGAAATAGCTATTGGTGAAGGCGTCTCTTTAATTAACGAAATGGCAGAGTCGCAATTGATTTCGTCCATAAAGGATAAAAATTTCTCAGCCATTGCTTATTGGCTTAATCATCGACACCCTGCTTATGCCAACAAAATCGAAGTAACAGCCAAGTTGGGACACGAAGACGAGCAACTAACACCCGAACAAAATATTTTGGTTATGAAAGCACTAAAACTAGCATCAGTATTACCAAACAATTTACAAAATTTAAAAAAGGAGGAGCAAAAATGAAACAAGTATTAAATGAAGCAGAAAAATTACAAATTGCAAAAAATAGGTCTGTACGGAAGACTTTGGCTAGAAACAGCCATTTTTGGTTTTTTACAATTTACTTTAATCACTATATAAGCCATCCATTTGCTCCATTTCACAACGAAATGTTTTCTGTTACTGAAGATATAAGATTGAAATTGGCCGTGTTCGTGGCTTTTAGAGGTTCTAGTAAATCAACACTAATGAGTCTTTCATATCCAATTTGGGCAATTATTGGTTGTCAACAAAGAAAATTTGTATTGATAGTTAGCCAAACCCAGAACCAAGCCAGACTTCATTTGGCGAACATCAAAAAGGAGCTAGAAACCAATGAATTACTGAAAAAAGATATTGGCCCATTTCAAGAAGTTAATGATGAGTGGGGGTCAACATCAATCGTTCTGTCTAATTTCAATGCCAGAATCACCATTGCGTCAACGGAGCAGAGTATTCGAGGCATTAGACATGGTCAATACCGGCCGGACTTGGTTGTGTGTGACGACGTTGAAGATTTGAATAGTATCAAAACTAGAGATAGTCGAGACAAAACTTTTCAGTGGTTTACAGGCGAGATACTCCCCATCGGTGACACCAACACGAAATTTATTGTTGTTGGCAATTTGTTACACGAGGATTGTTTACTGATGAGACTAAAAGCAATGATTGAAAATACCACACTTAGTGGGAAGTTTTTTAATTATCCACTATTAGACAGTAACCGAAATATATCTTGGAAAGACAAATTTCCAGATATGGATGCAATTGATAAATTAAAGATGTCGGTTGGATCAGAGTCGTCGTGGTATCGGGAATATTTGTTAATTATCCTCCCACCAGAAGATCAAATAATTAAAAAAGAATGGGTAAGATATTATGATGTGTTTCCGGCTCATCTAGAGGCCAACTGTGTTGGTTATATTATTTCGATTGATTCGGCTATTTCTGAAAAAGAAAAAGCTGATAAAACAGCCATTCTGGTTGGCAGAATTTATAAAACAAAAGATCTTTTGTCTCTTTATATCCTCCCAAAAATTTTTAACAAAAGAGTAGATTACCCAGACGTAAAGGTGATTCTTAAAGAACTATCAAACACGGTTAACTCCAAAAGAAAAAGTACTATATTGGTTGAACAAGTAGCTTCTCAGACATTTATGTTGCAAGACTTACAAAAGGTTGGCTATCCTGCAATTGGAGTTGAGCTTCACGGTCAGGATAAATCAACCAGACTAAGGATTGCTAGTGACTTCGTTAAAAATGGAAACGTCTATTTTCCTAAGAACGGTTCGGGTGAATTGATTGATCAACTGTTGAACTTTGGAGTAGAAAGGTACGATGATTTGGTTGATGCCTTTTCTATGCTAGTTAACTATGTCTTTGTTTCTCCTCCCAAAGGGTTAACATCTCGATGTCCAATAGCGGTTCGGGTAAATTTTTCTAATCGGGGAAATAATGGTATTCGTGGTGAAGATTGGGCTGATAGAGAGGACCATGAAATGCTCCATCAAATTAATCCTCGGGGTAATTGGGTAAATTTGATTAGGTGATTAATCCGGAAAGATTAATTTTCAAGGCTTTGGCAATTTTTTCCAAGATCTCGAGCGAGGGAGTGTTGCGTCCTTGCTCGACGTAACCAATGTAAACCCGACTCACACCAACTTTCTCGGCCAAGTCCTCCTGGGTCAGACCTAATTCATTGCGACAATTCTTAATTCTTTTGCTGATAACTTTCAACAATTTGGCATTACTTCTCATACCGAAGTATGGAAATAAAAACCTTTGTACTCCACTAAGCTCTACTTAGCAAATAGGCATGACATAGCCTTGACTTTGTGCTAAGTTGCAGTTAGCATTGGGTTGAATTAATAATTAATAAATATATGGAAAAAGATAAGCAACGAAACTGGTTTTTAAGCCACAAAATAGTTTCTGGGATAATTCTCTTTATCATTCTAATGATGATTATTGGTGCTAAAAATAGAGATACTCAAAAAGGCTTCCAAGATGGTGTGAATACTGCCACAAAGACACTTGAAACAAGCAGTAGAAGCTTAGAAGAAAAACAGGAAATATTCACTAAAATTGCCCAAGCAGAAGACAGAGCAATGAAGGAAGCTGAAGAAAAATATCCTACCAGCTTAAATCACATAGATGCTGAACAAGCCAAAAAAAATGTTGAGCCAAATGCAGAATTGGTCCAAGAGCTTGAAGAAAAATATCGACAGGAAATTTTAAATGAATACAATGTGTCTAAAGACGAATGGTCAAAAATTGGAATTGAAGGTGTGAAAGACAACTGGCCGATTTCAGTAATTAGCCCAACAGTAGCACCAACTAAGACAAATTCCGTAACGTCAAAAACAAATAGTCCTACTACAAATGGTACCAGTGGTTACCAGACGATTTACAACAAGTATGTTGCCAAATTAAAGGCTGAGTGTCCGACATTATCTACGACAGAATGTGCCCAGATTTCAAATGAAGGAGTATCTGAAATGGTAAAGCACATGTATACCTCTAAAGGAACGGAAGGCCAATATCAAACCTATTCCGATTGGGCAGCTAAACTTATGGATATTTATATAAAAGAAGCACGCTAATATTAATTAGTTTTAAGGCATAAACATATAGTTATACTCATCATTCGGACCAAAATAGTGTGATTTATTAAGTAGAGTGTCCGCTATTTCCCAAGCCGTCATATTTTCCGAAATCCGGTAACTGGCAACAATATCAATCGACCCATTTTTACCAACCGACAATAATCCCGGATTTCCTTGAGTAATATCTTTCGTATTCTCCAAAGCATACATTAATGCTTTTTCACTTCGGATGAATCCATAATAGTTGAGATTACTAATGATTGCGTCAAGTGTAGAGCCTTTGCCGGGCCGAAAATCTACCGTCTCGCTTTGTTTTTGTCTTTCCAAATCACTTTGAGTAAATCTTAACTTATCAATAAAATAATCCTCAACTTTTTTAGGGGACTGCCAACTTTTACCCGGTGCTTTGAAATCTTCGGCAGGGATTTTATTAATATTGAGGTAAATAAAGGATGTTGCTCCAACAACTAGAAGTATTGATATGAGTAGAATTGTTATCTTAGTTTTTGTCATTTCTTTGGGCAGTATTTAACTAAAAGATCATCATAAACATTCTTTTTATTGGCATATTCGTTTATCTTTTTTTGTAGGGCTGAAATTTCGTCATCAATTGATCCTTTGGTGGGCTGGACCCTGTTAGCGTCGTTTATTTTTCTCCAGTCTTGGCATTCCTTGGTTTCTTGCACTTTGGGGTTATGATGACAGTCATAATCCATTTTTTCAAAATATATTTGACTTTCGATAGGGCCGATTTCTTCATAAAGCTTTTTTAATTGACTTCCAGTGCAGATAACCATTCCATTCATTCCCGGCATAGCAATAAGTTGAGTATTGCTTGAAATTGTAACTCTTGGAATCGGAGAAGTTAAAAACTTTTGATAAAATTCCTGCTCATATTTTTGTAATTGAGACTTATTATTTAGAACCTGATTCACAGAGTCAATATCCGAAACCCCAAAAAACTTTTTAAGAATATCCTCATTAATAGATGATTTTGGCGCAATAGTGGTAGGTATTACACGAATTGTTGGCGTAACTATTTGTGTGGGTATCTCAACTACCTCTGTCGGAACTATGGTTTGATTTTGAATAACTGTGGGTATCGGTTCGACCAAAACTACCTGCGATTTATTTTTTATACCGAAGAAACTTGAAATAGCCAGTAGTACGGACAAAGCAAAAGCTTTCATGCCCTATTTTAGCACTAATTCATCTCCTAGACTTCCACAAAACCTGCGGTACAGTTGTGTCATGAAGATCAAAGAAGATGGAAAGACACAGGAAATAAAACAAACAAGATATTGCCTTTACGCCAGAAAGTCATCAGAATCGGATGAGAGACAAGCCATGTCGATCGAGTCTCAAATCAATGAGATGAAGACGCTGGCCGAAAGAGAAAATTTATTCATAAAAGAAATTCGACAAGAAAGCCATTCTGCTAAATCATCAGGATTGAGGCCAGTATTCAATCAACTACTGATCGATATCAGAGCCGGAGAATTTGATGCCATATTAACCTGGGCACCGGACAGATTAAGCAGGAATGCCGGAGACTTGGGAACACTAGTTGACCTCATGGATCAGGGAAAACTTCAAACAATAAGAACCTTCTCTCAATCATTCTCCGACAACCCAAATGAAAAATTCTTGCTAATGATTCTCTGCTCTCAAGCCAAGCTGGAAAACGATAATCGGGGTATTAATGTCAAAAGAGGCATGAAAGCTAAGTGTGAGGCCGGATGGAGGCCAAATATTGCCCCGCTTGGGTACCTCAACGTCATGAGCTATAACCGAATCAGTTACGTTGAGGTCGACAAAGAACGAGCTCCGATAATTAAACAAATATTTGACCGGGTGGCAAATAAAGGCCAAAGCGGTAGAACGATAAAAATGTGGCTCGATAAAATTGGATTTACGACCAGAAGCGGAAAACCGCTGGCCCTAAGCAAGGTATACAAAACGTTAAAAAATACTTATTACTACGGTGAATTTGAATTTGGAGGAATTATCTACAAAGGAAATCACGAACCATTAATTACTAAAGCAATATTTGATAAGGCCCAAAAACAACTTTATGTCCCACCAAAAGAATGGAATAAAAAGCTCTTCCCGTTCCGTGGATTATGTAAATGTGGCAGTTGTGGAGAATGGATAACGGCGGAAGAAAAATACAAGCGATACAAATACGGATCATTCAAAAAATATGTTTACTACCACTGCGGTCGCCACGTTGATTACGACTGCGACGAGCCATACATCAGCGAAGAAGAATTAATAAACCAATTAGTTAGCCACATAGATGAAATCAAACTTGATGAAAAAGCACTAACCAATCAGTTAAAAGAGGAAATCGAGAGATTCCATTCACTTCGAGGCGAAGTACTCCATCAGGAATTTCTAGCTGGAAATCTTAACCAATTCGACTACCCTCAAAAAATACCGCTAGATCGGGATACCGCCAAAGAGTATTTACTCCATGTCTTAAAAGCCGGATCTGCCGAAGATAGAATTCAAATAATGTCGGCAATAAAAACTAAATTTATCCTCCACAACAAACAACTGGCAATCGGTTAAAGAGGTTTATCTTGAGTAGAATATCCCTTATCTTCAATATATTTCAAAAATACATCACCTAACTTTTCAAGTTTGTAATAGTTATCAGAAACTGACAATAATTGATTCTCTTGTAGATACTGGGTAATAAACGGGGTTATCCATCCGTCATATCGATCTGTTTTGGACTTAATTATTTGTTGGAAGTAGTTGCTGACGTAACCACAATCCAGACCACGACCTTTAAACGAAGACTCTCTTAATAAAAATAAAAATCTTAATTGGGCTCTTGTCATCTTTTCGTACAACTTTTCCATCAACTCATCTTTCTTTTCTGGCTCTTTTTTTGCTTGATACTGACCGCTAAAAATAATCCGAATCATATCTTTGATTGAAATTTCGCTTAAATTAGACTTACCCAAAATATTTGAGATGTCTTTTTTTAAAACAAGAAATATCACAGTAACAACAAACGGCCAAGAGAAAATTATCTTTAAAATATCAATTAAATAGGACATAATGGATTATATCAACAAACAACAAAACTACCTATTACAGGCCGTTAAATCGAAAAATGTTGTATTTGACGAATATATGGCAACAGGTTGGGGCAATACTTGACTACCAAGTGGGTCGCATAGAACTTTGACCCTTTGGCGGAAGGGGAGGGAGTCGAACCCTCATGCCCCTTGCGGGACGCAGGTTTAGCAAACCTGTGCCTTACCATTCGGCGCACCCTTCCTTGATGTTCGAAGTATATCAAATAAATGGTCTAATTTCGGTAAACCTTGTGCCTTACCTCTATAATTAATCCAATGTCCACTCGTTCTCAATCAGTTGAAATTTGGTCTAAAAAATACCCCAGTATTCGTTTGGTTAAAAATATCAAATCTGGCAAAGAGGCCGATTGTCTGCTCGTTGACATCAAAAACCAGCTTTATTGCCTTAAAACATACAAAAATCGGTCATTGAGCACCACCCAAGGCAATAGTCTCTATTTGGCCGGTAAATATTTTAGAAATCCAAGTCAAAAAAAGTCAGTCGCCAAAGGTAATAAATTTGGCAAGGATTTAATCAGAAGATTGTGGACCAAACGCGAGTTTTATCTGTTGAAGAAATTTTATGAATTAGGTGCCAATGTTCCGGGAGTTTTTGACTACAACACTGACTCAATTTTAATGGAGTATTTAGGCGATATTAATCTTCCCGCTCCACTCCTTAAAGACGTTGATTTAGATCAAAACCAGCTAAACCAGGTTTTTGACCAAATCATTGACTCTATCAAAACATTTTACACATGCGGCATTGTCCATGGCGACCTGTCCGAATTCAATATCCTCTGGTGGCAAGATTCGCCCTACATCATCGATTTTCCTCAAGCCATCGATGTTCGCCACAACCCCAATGCCAATGAATTTTTGTTAAGGGATATTGGCAATATCTGCAAATTCTTCGGAAAAAATAATCTAGAAGAAATTTTTACCGACGTTGTTCGATAATTTATTGCCCCTGAGTTGGAGCGGGGGACCTGGTTGCATCAGCCGGCCCTCTCATAATTGGGTTTAGCTGAATATTTTGCGCCGTCACCGACCCGTCGCTATTAGTTGCTCCAAACACCGCCACTTTTTCTCCGACTACCAGATCGGTTTTCGTTGCTGGTGACGATTTAACAATACTGCCTGTTTCCGATAAAATCACAATTTTAGAGCTACCATCAGCCAATTTCACTGTCATTGACGTGTCGCTCACACTCACTATATCACCCATTACCTGTCCTCCTCGGACGCCGGCTCCGCCTGCCCGATTCCCTCCAAATTGCCCGGCTTGACCCGCCATTCCCCCGGCAAATTGCCGTCTAGTCGCCGTCGCCTTTGATTGGCTATAGGTCATTCCGCCAAAAAATGCCCCGCCCCCAACCACTAACACCAACACCACCATCATGATCAAATTATTTTGTTTCATATTTTTTTAAATTTTTAAATTTTAAATTCTTATTCTATATTCGTTAATTCGTATATTCGTAGATTCTCAATCTACTCATACCTCAACGCCTCAATTGGCTGTAAATTCGATGCTCTTTTAGCCGGATACCAACCAAATAAAATCCCAATCCCGGCCGACACTACAAACGCCAACAATATTGAATATGGTGATATCACAAACAACGAACTCGACACTTTAGAAATTATAAACGACGCCAAAACTCCCACCATTACTCCCACTATTCCTCCGGTAAATGTCAGAATAATCGACTCCGTTAAAAACTGCGTTGTAATTGTTTTCTTTTTCGCCCCCAATGCTTTTCTTAGTCCAATTTCCCTCGTTCTTTCCGTCACTGTTACCAGCATTATATTCATAATTCCAATTCCTCCCACCAAAAGCGATATTGCCGCCACTCCCGACAAAAGTGTAGTAAATGTTCCTGTCGTCGACGTCGCTGTGGTTAATATGTCTTGTTGGGAAAATATGGAAAAATCTGCTTTGGTTGGATCAGTGATTTTGTGCCGTGCTAGTAAAAAGTAACCCACCTCGTCTTGGGCCGCCGTCATCACTTCAGAGCTTTTTGCCTCCATGGCAATCGAAGTTAAATAACTCACTCCAAATATCTGCTTTTGTGCCGTTGATAATGGCACATAAATGGCACTGTCCTGATTATTAAATCCATTTCCACCCTTCGACACTGTTATTCCAATAATTGTAAATATCTGCCCCTTAATCCTTATAGTCTGACCAATTGGGGAGCTTCCATCGGTAAATAAATCGGCTACTATTCCTGGTCCCAACACCGCCACTTTGTTCATGTTTGCCTCATCGGTTTCTGATATAAAAACTCCCGAATCCATAGCTAATTTATGAATTGACAAATAGGTTGGTTGGACTCCGGTGATTTGCGAATTAGCATTATTGCCACCCGCAATCACTTGAGCTCTACCCGAATATTCCGCCGACACACTATTGATAGTCGTAATTTGGGTCGAAGTCGCAATCGCCGTTGCGTCAGCGTTGGTTAGCGTTGTGCTTCCGCCCGGCGCTCCTCGCACTGCCCCGCTTCGTTGAGACCCTGGATTGATGGTTAATAAATTAGCCCCCAATGATTCTATTTGCGACTGAATTGATAATTGCGTTGCCTGGCCCAAAGAGATTAGGGCAATCACACTTCCAATACCAATCACTATTCCCAGAATTGCCAGGCCAGTCCGGGTCTTATTTAAAGTCAGTGTTCCTAAGCTTTCCCAAAATAATTCTGTTATTTTCATGGCCTTTTTAATTGAACTAATCTTTTCTGATGAATGTTTTTATCGCTGTCAATTCTTCCATCTTTAATATGAATAATCCTTTTGGCATGTTCGGCGATATCTGGCTCATGAGTAATCATCACAATTGTGTGCCCATCATCATTTAGTTTCTGAAATATTTCCATTATTTCTTCCGCCTGGGCCGAGGCAATATTTCCTGTTGGCTCATCGGCCAAAATCAAGGCCGGATTCATTACCAATGATCTGGCAATCGCCACTCTTTGTTGTTGTCCTCCCGAAATTTGGTTACTAGTGTGGTGCATTCGGTCGGAAAGCCCCACCATCTTTAGAAACCTAGTTGCAATTTCCTCCCTTTCTTCCAAGGGCACATCAGCATATGCCATTGGTAACATCACATTTTTCAAAGTCGTAATTCTTGGTAGTAAATTAAATGCCTGAAACACAAAACCAATTTTTCGATTGCGAATATCTGACAACTCATCATCGTCCAAATTTTCCACATTTTCTCCATCAAGTATATATTTTCCCGAAGTTGGCTTGTCCAGGGCTCCCAAAATATGCATTAAAGTCGACTTTCCGCTTCCCGACGGCCCCATAATTGCTACAAATTCACCCTCTTTAATTTCAAACGACACATCGTTCACCGCCAGCGTTTCTATCCCGCCGGTTTTATAAACTTTCATTAAATGGCTTGCCTCAATAATTGCTTTCATATTAAATTACCGGCCTCCAAATCCCCCAAATCCGCCTCTGGTATTGCCAAACACCGACGTTCCAGTGGTAGTGGTTGTACTAGTACTACTACTAACTCCGGTTACCACCGTGTCCCCCTCTTTCACCCCCGACACAATTTCTGTTTGAGTGGCGCTCGACCTTCCCGCTTCCACCGGCACATTGGTCAATGCCCCACCTACCAATTCCCGAACCGTTGTTTCTCCATTGCTTGTTTGCACTGCCGCCACCGGCACCAAAATTACATTATCTCTTACGTCGGTAATAATGTTGGCTGTGGCTGACATATTTGACAAAATTTCCGGCACATCCGAATCCAGTCTAATCGTTGTTGTATAGCTCACCACTCCCGAACTTATGGCTCCGCTCGTATCCACCGCTGTTACTTTTCCGGTATAGGTTTTTCCCGGCAGGGCATCAAGAGTTACTGTCGCCTGATCGCCCACTTTTACTTTTGGCACATCAATTTCCGTCAACGCTACCGAAATTGCCGGAGTAGCATTAGTTTTTACGATGGCAATTTTATTCGACACATTAGTACTACTGCTTGAACTACTGGTTGGGTTAAGCACCATCCCAGTTGTCAAAGAAATTGCCGATACTGTTCCTGAAATTGGCGCATACACAGTTGCACTTGATAGTTGATATGATAGTCTTGCCGAATTCAAGGATGTTTGGGCCTGTTGTATTGCCGCTTGTTGGGCATCAAAATTAGCTTGAGCCGTTAAAAGATCATTATGCCTCTGTTTATAGGTCGGATCATCAGGCGACTGCATTGACCATTGATTGTCAAAAATATTTTTAGCATTAACCAAAGAACTCTCTAGAGTATAAATTTTGGTTTGAGCAGTCATTAAACTATTTTGGGCCGATTGTAATTGAGCATAAGCCGATTCCAGTTGTTGTTTTCCGTCCAAATCTAGATCAATTAGCATTATTGGCGTCCCGGTCGTTACCTTATCTCCTTCTTTTACATAAACTTTTTTCACCACTCCCGAAGCCGTTGTCGTCACTGTCCGGCTGTTAGTTGCTGCCACTTGCCCCGAAGCCGTTAGCGATACTATTAGTGTTCCCCTGGACGCCACTGCTGTTTGATATTCCACCGCCGCCGTTTTAGTTCCCCGCAGTTTCCAAATTCCCAAACCCACCATTCCTGCTACCACCATCAAAATCGCCACTTTTTTCATAAGCCAATTATAGCCCCTTGACTGAAAGGAAACTGAAACGTTTATAATAAATCATGTTTTTCTCCCAAATCGAATCCGCTTTAAAGGCCCTTAAGAACCCTGAAAAAATCGACCGCTTTAAACGTTTTTTTAAAACCGGGCCGGGCCAATACGGAGAAGGGGACGAATTTTTCGGCCTAACCCTCCCCCAAACCCACTCTATTGAGCAAAAATATTGGCAAAAAGTAGATTTAATTGATATCAAAAAACTTCTTATTCACCCCGTCCACGAATTCCGCACTTTAGCTATCATGTTTTTGGTTCGCCAGTTTGCTAAGGCCGACCCCCCAAAACAAAAACAGATCTATGATTTTTACCTTGCCAATACTGCCCGCATTAACAATTGGGACTTAGTTGATATCTCCGCCGGAAAGATAGTTGGAGTTTATTTGCTCGATAAACCAAGAGATATTTTATACAAACTTGCCAAATCTAAACTAGTTTGGGATCGCCGTATCGCCATTATTTCCACCTTCGCCTTCATCCGCGTAAATCAGCTTAAAGATACGATCAAAATCAGCGAAAATCTTTTAAAAGATAAACATGATCTTATCCACAAAGCCGTTGGTTGGATGCTTCGCGAGGTCGGCAAACGTGACCTTAAAACTCTAACCACTTTTCTTGATCAGCACGCTCCCGTTATGCCTCGCACCGCTCTTCGTTACGCCATCGAAAAACTCCCCGAACCCCAGCGTCAACACTACCTCCACTTGTAACTTTTAACTTTATAACTTGGTAAACTTGAGTATGTCCACCATCTTTCTTTTCCGCCACGGCCAATCAGAATTTAATCTTAGCAAAACCTTTACCGGCTGGCTTGACGCCAAGCTAACTCCACTCGGTATTGACCAAGCCAAAGCCTTAGGTTTAATGCTCAAAGACAAAAAAATAAATTTAGCCATTACTTCAAGACTTTCTCGCGCTCAAGACACCCTTAAGGAAGTTTTGGTTTATCATCCCGAATGTCAGCAAATCATTATTGATGATCGGATTATTGAACGCTCTTACGGCGATCTTGCTGGCCAAACTCATGCCGACACTATTGCCAAATATGGCCAAGAACAATTCGACAAGTGGCATCGTGGTTGGAACGACAAACCTCCGGGTGGTGAGTCCTTTGCTGATGTTGAAATCCGTGTCCAAAATTTCATCGACGATCTAAAATCTAGGATCTCTAATCTAGGAACTAACGTCGCCATCTCCGCCCACGGCAACTCTATCCGCCTTTTCCGAAAAATCATGGAATCCGCCACCGTCGACGAAACCTGCGCCTGGGTAATCCCGTACGACAGTTATTTTGAATACAGTATTTAAACTTCAATCTTCAAACTACAATCTTCATCATTTCTGATATTTTTGTTTTTTCCTCATTGTCGACAATATTTTACCAGTAATTCTTATTAATTCATCACAATTATCCAATAGTTCGGTTGTCTGATTTTCCGTCAATAAATTAGTATCTTTTAGCAATCTAATCCAATAATGCGTTTCTCTCGCTTCTTTGTAAGCAATGCTCAACTTGGCACTAAAATCCTTTTCACTATAACCTCCAATTGATTCTTCGATATTTGCTCCTATCGACGTTCCACTCCGTAAAAGTTGCTTTGATAAGACAAACTCATTTTTATTTGAGGACAAATATCGATATACACCGATTACTTTCAAGGCAAAAGCATAACTTTTATCCCTCAAAATATTTCCTTCCATCTTGTTTCAATTTAATTGAAGTTTGAAGATTCTAGATTGAAGATTTGTCTTCTATTTCCATCAATCTATTATATTTCTCCACTCTCTCTCCTCTCGTCGGTCCGCACTTAATATATTCCGCCCCCACTGCCACCGCCAAATCCACCATAAAAGTATCATTAGTTTCCCCGCCTCCCCGGTGAGAGGGGACAGTCCACAAACCTTTTTCTCTGGCTAATTTGCAACATTCAACTGTTTCCGTTAACGTCCCCGCCTGATTTAATTTAACCAAGATCGCGCTGGCCGCCTTCATCTCCAGCGCCTTTTGCCACAATTTAGTATTCGTCACCGTTAAATCATCGGCAATATTAGGAAATTTACCTCCAATTTTTTCTGTCAATTTCACCCACCCCTCCCAATCATTTTCATCCAACATATCCTCCCAACTTACAAATGGATATTTTCCTATCCACTGCCCATAATACTCAATCAGCTCATCACTGGTTAATTTTTTATTCTCAACTCGTAACTCGTAATTCGTAACTGATAACTCTGAATTCGCTTCGGCGAATTCACTCGCCGCTGCATCCAAACTTATTCCACAATCAATTCCCGGCCGGTACCCCGCCGCCTCAATCGCTCTCACCAAATATTCCATTGGTTTTTCGTTGCCGTCTATTCCACTCGGCGCAAACGCCCCCTCGTTCCCCACATTTACCGACAGTCCTTCTGCCTTCAAAATCTTTTTTAACTCCCCATAAATCTCCATCTCCATCCGCACCATTTCGGCCACCGTTCTACCATCCAGAGCACTGACTAGATATTCCTGTAAATCGGTGGTTTTGTCAGCATGCTTTCCCCCTTCAATCATCACCACCATTGGCTTGGGCAGTTTGACTGCCCTTTTAATCTCAAAAATTTTTCCTATGTATTCATACAGCTCATTATTATTCTCTTTAGCTCCCGCTCGGGCTACCGCCAACGACACCGCCAAAATCGCATTACCCCCCAAATTTGATTTTTGTTCCGTCCCATCCAACTCCAGCATTTTTTTATCCATTGCCACTTGTTCCGTCACTTCCATTCCGGCCAGCGCTGGCCCAATTTTTTCTTCGATATTTTTAACAGCCAAAAGCATTCCTTTTCCTCCAAATCTTTTTTCATCGCCATCCACCAAAGTCACCGCCTCTCTGCTTCCCGCCGACGCCCCAAAGGCCACACTCGCCTTTCCCTCCACCCCCGAATCCAAAATTACTTTTGCCTCAACCGTCGGCGCCCCACCACTACTTAATATTTCCCTTGCTGAAATTGATTTGATGTTCGACATAGTAACTTATTATAAAATAACTCTATATGGTAAATCAGACTTGGACTAAACCTCATATTTCTAAAGTTTACGAAGCGTTAAGTGCTATTGCCGACAAACGTATTGAAGTTAATGGTAATAATGCCATCTGCCATTCAACCTCTGGCAATAAATACTACGACATTAGTTTCGATCCAAATACTAATAGTATTATGTCAAACGACAATAGTGCCTACTACACTGGCACTATCAGTTATCCGATGATCGCTTTTCTTATGTTGAAAGGCCAAATACAATATAGCCCTAATCTTCTGCCTCCTTTGGCCAATATTAAATGGAAAGAAGTCAACCAAAAGTTTAAAAATAATTACGACCAATCCTTAGCTTATGTTCTCTCTGAACTAAAATTAAAAGACATTGACACTCAATATGTCACCGAACAAATTGGCCAAATATACGCCGAAGTCTGCAAATTAAACCTTAATTATCTCGGCCCCAAAAAAATTCCACCTGCAGCTTATTAATATGCTTCCGGCGCCGGCTCAAGCTCGTAAATAAACTTTGTTTGCCAATCCACTTCTACCGTTAGTCTTAGTTTCACTTCCTTAATTATTATTTCCACACTTGGTTTAAAAATCTTTTCTATCGCCGACACTTTATCAAGTTCTGTCCAAAAATATTCACCTTCTAGCCCTTTTTCTGTTAATTTGCCTTCAACTTTATCGGTAAAACAAACATAAAATAAGCCATCTTCTATCACTTTACCTTCACCATCTTTTCTAATCTGTCGTAGGTTCCCAATAATTTCAAAATCCGCCACCAGTCCGGTTTCTTCTAATAATTCTCGGCTTGCCGTTTCCAAAATCCGCTCTCCAAAGGCGATTTTGCCTGAAGTTAACCCCACATATCCATATTGTGGATGCTTTAGTCTCCGATAGAGTAAAACTTTACCATCAATTACCGGGCACATATAAACACTAACTTTGTAACCCCCAAAAACAGTTTTCGTTACATCATCAATATTGGTTACCAATGATTTGCCCTTAAGTGTTAGCCAATATTTACCATCTTTCTTTTCCAAATATTCATTTTTAACCAATTGTTGGAGGTGATAGTTGAACAAATCGTTTTCAATATCCAGTAACTTAAGTTCGCCGTAACGTGCCCCACCAACCATAAACTTTATTTTGTTAAGAATTGTTCGTTGCAGTTCGTGTTCTATCATGACCCTAGTTTACCAAGCCAAAATATCAAATCTAGTGAAGACCTCTTCGGCAACCTACTGTTTACTCCACCCACTCTGAATCTATTACATAGCTTTTAACTGCTATTTTCCAACCACACTCCGGTTTGTGTTCTTCCGTCATCATTTTAATTTCGCTATGTAGTTTTTCTGCCCATTCTTTCAAAAGACTCCTCCTGCTAATCGAAGTTTCTGCCCGAACTAAAAGATCTGGGACATTTATGTTGTTATGCCACGTTTCCATATCCACAATAATTTCCTCCGGCCTTTTATTTAAAACTTCACTTGTAATTTTTACCAATTTTACCCTTAACTCTTCTCCATTCTTCTCTATAAAACTCCCCGCCGTATCGGATTTATATTTAATAATCAAAGTTGACATGCCTTAGTTTACCGATTTTTAGAATATTTTAGAAGATATTGGAAGATATTAGCCAAAACCTCCTCTATCTTCATTCTGTTCTTAATTTACACCAAACTCTTTTCAGAAACGAGTTTTCCGCGTTTAGCATCTTTATAAGCCAAAAGTATCTCCTGCAAATCTGTATCAATTGGCTTTTCGGGTTTCGCCACACCCACAAACCGGGCGGCCTTTCCAACCCAAAGCCCGCCTCTATCCTCAAATTCTAATTCTAAGACTTGTTGGTGGAACTGTCTGGCTTCTATTAAAAAACCGCAAACAGACCCACTTCCTCTGCCCTCAACCATTTGGGCTAACATAGCTACTCTAAATTTTACTGGCCCCACCAAATCAACTTCGTTGGTCTCTATAATCGCAACAACCCATCGGCCAGGTAATCCCCCTTCTACGTCTCCGGTCCCTAATCCCACTAAACATACTTCCACTCCACCTTCCTTTGTCCATCTCTCGCAACATGGACCATTGTCAGAAAAAAGTTTCCCACACGTTCTCCCAAATTCAGTCCACATTGAGATATTTTCCATCTATCGGTATTATATCATCAATCACTCCTCTTGACATCAAACTCTAGATGATGTATATATACATCATGCCCATGACCAGAACCCAAATCTATCTCGACCAAAATCTAGCCGCTTCTCTTCGCACGGGCGCCAAATTGAACAAAATCACCGTTTCCGCCTATATTCGTCAATTATTAAACGCAAAACCCCGTCTTGATTCTGGTGCCAAAATAAAAAACACCGATCCGCTTATTCTATTGGCCAGAATGGCCGTTCGTCGCCCCGTTTCCAAAAGATCTATTAATATTTCTGAAAATATCGATAAGTATTTACCAGAAAACCTTAGATGAATGTATTTCTTGACAGTTCATTTATAGTTGCTCTTTCTTACAAAGAAGACACTAACCATCTTTTAGCCCAAAAATTACTAAGAAAATACCAAGGTTCATCTTATTACATTAACGACTTGGTTAAATACGAATCAGTCAACGTTGCTATCAGAAAAGGTGAGCTAAAACTTGCCAAATATCTTAATTCTTGGTTTAGCCGTCCTGCCTTTAACACCATTTCTTTAAACCAAAAAATTTGGGAAAGTGCCTTTAAAAATATTATTTCCCGCCACACTAAATCTGGCCCCAACATTTTTGATCATATTCACTTCGCCTGTATGTCCGAATATTGTTTAACCAACGTTCTCACTTTCGATTCCCACTTTTCCCGCTTCGGCTTTACTGTCCTACAATGATCCCCGTCGTTCCGTTTTGAACTTACGCTTTCATCATTTACAATTCACCTATTAGATCACATCTCATTCTCGCAACATCCATTATTTTTACGCTTACTTTGGGGGTCTTGTTTTACTTTGGTATATTTTGGCCCAATACCCCTTCCATCACGCAGTACCCGGTCAGGGGCATTGATGTTTCCCACCATCAAGGTGATATCAACTGGTTCAAGGTTAGTCAACAAAATTATAAATTTGCCTACATCAAAGCGACCGAAGGTGATGACTTTGTTGACAAATCATTTACTGTCAATTGGCAACAAGCCAAAGATAATGGACTTATTGTCGGCGCCTATCATTTCTATTCCCTCCGTTTTACCGCTATTTCCCAAGCCAAAAACTTTATTCAAACAGTACCAAAAGAACTGTCACTCCCTCCGGTTGTTGATTTGGAATTTGGAGGCAATAGTCAGGTCCGACCAACAATTGACGAATTTCAAAATGAGTTAAACATATTTTTGTCTACTATTGCTAAACACTATAATCAAAAACCGTTAATTTACACTACTTACGAATTTTATAAACATTATTTGGGTTCAAAATACAACGACTACCAGCTTTGGATTCGCGATATCTTTTTTTACCCCAAGAGTCTTAATTGGACCTTTTGGCAATATAAAAATAGGGGACGAGTATCAGGAATCAAAGGTTATGTTGACTTAAATGTTTTTAATGGTTCACTTGATTCTTTTTCTCGATTACTTGTTAAACCATAAATTGTCACCCCTCTTGACAGTCTGCTAAAAGTGTTTACAATATTAGCAGTCTACTCGTTAGACTGATAATCATTATTAATTATTTTTTTACATTTTATGTCCCAAATTCACCCCGTTGCTGGTTACGTTTTAGTTAAACCTCAAAAGCGCGATAAGACCACTGCCTCCGGCATAGTTTTGCCCGACTCTCACGAAGATAAACCCCAACAAGGCACTGTTTTGAGTGTTGGCGTCTCCACCTTTCAAGACAACCATGAGGTTAAAGCCCCTTGCGAAAAAAACGATGTTGTTATTTATCGTGAATGGGGCGGTAAAGAATACAAAGAAGGCACTGAAGATCTTTTAATCCTCAAATTCGAGGACATCATGGCCATAATAAAATAAATTTAAAAATTTAAGAATTTAAAAATTGATTAAAAATTAAAAATTTCAAATTAAAAATTTTCTCACTTAATTATGCCAAAACAACTTCAATTCGGCGCTAACGCCCGACAATCTCTTTTAAATGGTATTAACATTCTGGCCGCCGCCGTCACCACCACTCTTGGCCCTAAAGGTCGCAACGTTGCTCTTGATAAAAAATGGGGCGGACCTTCAATTGTTCACGATGGTGTCACTGTTGCCAAGGAAATAGAGCTCAAAGACGTTTATCAAAACATGGGCGCTCAACTTCTTAAAGAAGCTGCCACCAAAACCAATGATAAAGCCGGAGATGGAACAACCACTGCCACTCTCTTGGCTCAAGCCATTGCCAACAAGGGCCTCCAAAATGTTACTGCCGGCGCTAACCCAATGATGATTCGCAAGGGTCTGGAAAAAGGCCTTAAAGCCATCCTCGAAGAACTTGACCGGATGAAAAAGACCATTAAAATTAATGACAAAGCCGAAATTACCAATGTTGCCACCATTTCTGCCGGCGATTCCGACATTGGCCAAAAGATTGCTGATGCTGTTGTTAAAGTTGGCCGTGATGGTTTAATTAGCGCCGAAGAAGGCAAGGGTTTGGAAATTGATACCAAGGAAACTACTGGCATGGAGTTTGACCAAGGTTTCTTGTCTCCTTACTTTGTCACCAACACCGAAAGGATGGAAGCCACCATTGAAAAGCCCTACATTATTATTACCGACAAAAAAATCAGCTCCATTCAAGACATTCTGCCTTTCCTGGAAAAATTGATTAAACTCACCAAGAACTTTGTCATCATTGCCGAAGACATCGATGGTGAAGCCCTGGCGACTTTGGTTGTCAACAAACTCCGTGGCACTTTTAACGTCTTAGCTATAAAGGCTCCCGGCTTTGGCGATCGTCGCAAGGCCATGCTTGAAGACATTGCTGTCCTCACTGGTGGCCAAGTCATCTCCGAAGACATTGGTGCTAAGTTTGACACCATCGACCCAGTTCAATACTGTGGCCAAGCCGACTCGATTGTTGCCGATAAAGACAACACCAAAATCATTGGCGGTGGTGGATCTCAAGCCGATGTTGATGCTCGGGTGGCTCAACTTAAAGTTCAGGTCGACAAAACCACTTCCGATTATGACAAAGAAAAGCTTCAAGAGCGGATCGCCAAACTAGTTGGCGGAGCCATCGTTCTCGAAGTCGGTGGCGCCACCGAAGTTGAGATGAAAGAAAAACTCGAGCGGGTTAAAGACGCCATTGGCGCTACTAAAGCCGCCGTCGAAGAGGGAATCTTGCCCGGTGGCGGAATTGCTTTACTCAAAGCCATTAAAGCTCTTAGTGCTATCAAATGCGACAACGACGAAGAGAAAGTCGGCTTAAGTATTCTTAAATTTGCCCTAGAACAACCGGTTCGTAAATTGGCCGAAAATAGTGGTGAAGACGCCGGATTTGTTGTCAACAAAATCCGTGAGGCCCTTGAAGCCGATCCTAAATCTGATTTTGGCTACAACGCCGCTACGGGCGAATTTGGCTCGATGACCAAGTTTGGTGTTCTCGACCCCGCCAAAGTTACCAAGTCGGCCTTAACCAATGCTGTTTCGGTGGGTACCATGATTTTAACCACCGACGTTTTGATTGCCGATATGCCCGAAGAACCAAAAGCTCCGACTATGCCCCCGGGAGGTATGGGTGGCATGGGCGGTATGGGCGACATGGACATGTAAATTTTGTTGTCTACGAAAATCCCCTGGTGAACACCGGGGGATTTTTTGGTAAAGTACCCGTATGAAAAAATATCTCTATTTCTTTGGTGGGAAAAACACCGAAGGTCAGGCTGACATGAAATTTATACTCGGTGGCAAAGGTGCTAACTTGGCTCAGATGTGTCAAATCGGCCTCCCTGTTCCTGCCGGATTCACTATTTCCACTGAAGTTTGCCAATATTACTACCAAAACAATCAAACGTATCCGAAAAATTTTGAGACCGAGGTTGCTAAATATCTTAAGCAACTTGAAACCATCACTAAAAAAACTTTTGCTGACCCTAAAAATCCTCTTTTGGTTTCTGTCCGCTCCGGCGCCGCCGCCTCTATGCCGGGTATGATGGACACCATCCTTAATCTGGGTCTTAATGATGATGTCGTTAAAGGTGTCGCCAGCAAAACAGACAATCCCCGTTTTGCTTACGATTCTTATCGTCGCTTTATTCAAATGTACGGTAATGTTGTTGAGGGAATTGATCATGAAAAGTTCGAACATATTATTAATTCCACCAAAGCCACCCGGGGAATTAAAGCCGACACCGACATGACCGCCACTGATTGGCAACAGGTTGTTGCTGGTTATCATAAGCTATTTAAAATCGAAAAAAATCGCGAATTTCCTCAAGATCCATTAGTTCAACTTTGGGGAGCCGTCGGCGCTGTTATTGGTTCCTGGCAAAATGCCCGGGCCATTACTTATCGTCGACTTAATCGCATCGATGAATCAAAAGTGTTTGGCACAGCCGTTAATATTCAGTCGATGGTTTTTGGTAATCTTGGCGCCGATTCCGGCACCGGTGTTGCTTTTACTAGAAACCCTTCAACCGGAGAAAATCTACCTTACGGTGAATATCTAATGAATGCTCAAGGCGAAGATGTTGTTGCCGGTATCCGTACCCCCAAAACTCTTAGCTCACTTAAGGAAGACAATGAAATTGCTTACAGCCAACTTATAGAAATTTTTCATCAACTTGAATCTCATTATCGTGATATGCAGGACGTTGAATTTACTATCGAAAACGGCCAGCTTTTTATTCTTCAAACCCGAAATGGTAAGAGAACTGCCTTTGCTTCAGTAAAAATTGCCGTTGATCAAGTTGAGGAAAAACTAATCACCAAAAAAGAGGCCATCTTAAGAATTGAGGCCGATAAGATCGACCAGATTCTTCATCCCACCCTTGACCCCAAATCAAAGTCCAACTTTAAATTATTGACTAAGGGCCTACCTGCCTCGCCCGGCGCTGCCGTTGGTCAGGTTGTTTTTGACGCCAATACTGCCGTTGATTGGAAGGAGATGGATAAAAAAGTTATTCTTGTCCGATCCGAAACTAGCCCCGAAGATATTTCCGGCATGAATGCTGCTCAAGGCATTCTCACCGCCCGTGGCGGCATGACTTCGCACGCCGCCGTTGTTGCCAGAGGTATGGGTAAAAGCTGTGTTTCCGGTTGTGAGGCAATCATTGTTTCCGAACTGGAAAAGAAATTTAAGGTCGGCGACCTTGTTATCTCTGAAGGTGATTTCATTACCCTTGATGGTTCCACTGGGGAAATCTTTTTAGGCCAGGTTCCCACCATTACACCCACCCTTTCCGGCGATTTTGGCACTATTATGAAATGGGCCGACGACTTCCGTCGTCTTGGTGTCCGCACCAATGCTGATACTCCCAAAGATGCCCAAACTGCCCGTAATTTTGGTGCCGAAGGGATTGGGCTTTGCCGTACCGAACACATGTTCTTTGAGGCCGACCGCATTTTTGCCGTTCGCCAAATGATTGTGGCCGACAACCTCGATCAACGCTTAGTTGCTCTTAATAAAATTTTCCCCATCCAAAAGAACGACTTTAAGGAACTTTTCAAAATTATGAAAGGCCTGCCGGTTAAAATCCGTCTTCTTGATCCGCCCCTTCATGAATTCTTACCCAAAGAAGAAACAGATATTGAAAACATCGCTAAAGAAATTGGGGTGTCGGTGGAAAAACTTAAGGAAAAAATAGACTACCTTCATGAATTCAACCCCATGATGGGCCACCGTGGCTGTCGCCTTGGCGTTACCTTTCCAGAAATTTTTGAAATGCAAGTTAGGGCCATTTCCGAAGCTGCCTGTGAGCTCATTAAAGATGGTTATCAAATAATTCCCGAAATCATGATTCCCTTAGTTGGCGAACTTAACGAATTCAAATGGTTAAAAAACCGTTTAGTTCCCATAATTGAAGCCACCATCAGCCGTTTTGGCGTCAAAATGAAATATGAAATCGGCACTATGATCGAAATTCCTCGAGCCGCTCTTATTGCCGATGAACTGGCCACCGAAGCCGACTTTTTCTCCTTTGGTACTAACGACTTAACCCAAATGACCTACGGTTTTTCTCGGGATGACGCCACCAAATTTATCAAAGATTACCTTGACAAAAAAATATTGTCCGAAGACCCTTTCTGCAGTGTCGATCAAAAAGGTGTTGGCAAACTAATGGAAATGACAGTGAAGCTTGCTCGTTCTTCCCGCCCTAAAATCCATATTGGTATTTGCGGTGAACAAGGTGGCGACCCGGAAACAATTAAATTCTGTCACCAGATCGGTCTTGACTACGTTTCTTGTTCGCCCTACCGGGTGCCTATTGCCCGGCTTGCTGCCGCCCAAGCCACTCTTATGTCACAATAAACCATGTTTGGTTTATTAACTGCCGTCTTTGCCCTTGTTGTCCCCCACCATAATCTGGTCAAAAATCTCCGTCTTGACTACCTCACCCAAATTGTCCGCCAAAATCCCAATGTCGAAACGATCATTATCATTGGTCCTGATCACTTTTCTCCTTACCAAAAATCGACTTCTTACGGCAACCTCAATTGGCAATTAGTTAATTCCCAAATCGATTTTGCCAAAGGTCTAGAAACTAAACTTTCGCCCTACCTAAATCTTAATAATGGCATCGTTAGAAACGATCACACTATTTACAATCTCTTACCAGATATCAAAAGTGTTTGGCCCAACGCCCAAATTTTTCCCATTTTAATCGGCCAAAAGTATTCTTTTTCCAAACTCGACCCCTTAATTTCCCAAGTGGCTAAAATTTGTCAAAAAAACTGTCTCCTCCTCGCCTCTGTTGATTTTTCCCACTACCTCCCGGCCACTCTTGCTAATGTCCATGACCGTTTTACTCTTAAAGCCCTAAATAATCTTGATCCCAAACTTATTCAACAGGCCGAAGTCGATAGTCCCCAGTCTCTTTATTTCCTAATTAATTACGCCCTGCAAAAAAATATTAAAAAATGGCACTTGTTTGCCCACACCAATTCTGGAATTCTCGCTAACAATTTTGATGCCGAAACCACCACTCACATTTTTGGCTCTTATTCCTTCTCGCTCTTGCCAAATCTTTTTCCCGACCGCTCCACTACTTTTATGTCTTCTCCGCCAATCTCCCAATCGGATAATTTAACCAGTCTTGGTGAACGTTTCTTTTACGGCACAGAATTAAAAAAGTCACCCATTCCTCCGCCTTTCTCAATTCCCCCCAATTTTGTCACTGCCGGCACCATTGACAAGTCAAAAGTCACTTTAATTTTTCTTCCCATTTTTACCAAAAATAATCAAACTTTCTTTCAAATAGGCCAAGCCAAAAAAGACTCACTCAAATCTCTTCTCTCGCCTCATCTTTCCAACCCTAAATTTAAAATCGATTTAAATACTGGTACACTAACTTATGTCCAATAACTTCAAATTCGCCCTCCTCGGTGGTGCCATTGCCACTATTATTTTGTCCGCCATTTCTTCCTCTATCTTTTTCTATCTCCGTTACCGCTCCCTCGCCTCCGTCGTCCCCACTCCCTCTATTCCACCCGCCATGGGGCCAACTTCAACTATTCCTGAAGTCTCCATCATCCCATCTCAGCAACCCCAACCGTCAGAATTAATAAAAATCGATAATTCTGATTTAGGAAGTGCGACATGGTTGTCTTTTCCAAAGGTAGCCAAACTTTCTGTATTTCGTCCCAACTTACCCACAGATGGAGTTTGCTACGATCCGAAGACAGCAAAGTTTCACCAAACCGCCGAATTTTCTAGTGGCTCCAAACTTTACAACATGTATATAAATTACCTGTGCGGGATGGCAACATATCAAAGCCTGTTTAGATTCATTGTTGACCAGAGTGGCGGAATTAGAATTTATTCACCTGACGGAAATTACGATAATGAATTATTGGTCCTGATCAATCCTGAAGTCAAGGCTTTTACCTCTCAAATTAATGGCATCGTATCTCCGGAAACCGTCGATTTAAATATTGGTACTCTTTTTTTACCAGCCAGAAACTCATCTGATATAACCGAGCTTCAGAAAAATAAACCGAAGCTTATTACAGACACAGAATATGGACCTATTTATGCCACTTACTTAAATTACGGAAAGGAATACGTTCAACTAAAAGACGTGTTTTATCGCCAATTCAACTTAAAACTTAAAGACAACACTATTACCACCTACTCTTATAACCCCCAAATTATGGGCGATGATCGCCTACCAGATATTAAGTGGAACGATGGGCAGAAAAACTCTTCACTGTTTACCAGTGGTTTGAGAAATACTGGTGGGTGTGGTTCGGAAGTGGGTAATGTTTTTACTGACGAAAATTTACCCAATCGGTTAACTAAGGCTGGCACTCTAAGCTTTATCAACAAAACTTTAGACATTTATGCATTCTCCAGTCCAGACGACCCAGTTATTGCCCATCTTTACAAAACGTATTTGATGGACAAAACAGATCAGTCTAGCCTTTCTAATGCTGATTTTTTCACTAAAAAGACTCATTTTCTTTTTAGGGACTCTTTGGGTGACTGGCAGATCTATTCCAATGAAGACTATCGGCCACAAGCCGAATGTGGCAAGCCGGTTATTTATCTTTACCCCAAAACCGACACCACTGTCACTGTCAAAGTTGGCGCCGATATTACTAAGTCCGAACCTCTTTATCCGCAAAATGGCTGGACAGTTTTGGCTCATAAAAACGGCCAGCTTGATTATCAAGGTCAAACTTACCCCTCACTTTTTTGGGAAGGCCTGGGCCATGGTCTCTATCCTGACATTTCTGGCAGGGGATTTGTGGTGGCTAAAAAAGATTTAATTCCCACTATTGTTTCTCACCTCTCCCAACTCGGTTTAAATCAGCAGGAAACCGCCGACTTTTTGGAATTCTGGCAGTCAAAATTACCTACCAGTGCCTACACTCGTCTTACTTGGTTAACCACTGTTGAGATGAATCAATTAGCGCCTTTGGCTGTTTCTCCTCGGCCAGATACGGCCATTCGGGTTTTTCTTGATTTTGCTCCTTTGGAAAAACCAGTTGATTTAGTTCCTCAAAAACTCTCCGCTCCCGCCCGCACCGGCTTCACCCTAGTCGAATGGGGTGGATTATTGGTAAAATAGTCCATGAAAACAAAAATGTCCCAAGATTCCTTTGTTTCCGAGTTTGGCTATGGCGGTTTTTGGAAACGCTACGTTGCCAACATGATTGACGGGGTTATCATTGGTCTGATTATTGGATCAGTCTCCTTTAGTTTTATCTCCACCGGTAAAGATTTTAACTTCACCTCTTTTGCTCCCAGCATGCTTATTTCTGCTCTTTATGCCATCTATTTTTGGTCCAAACAAAATGGCCAAACTTTGGGTAAAAGAGCCATGGGTTTAAAAGTTGTTAAAGAAGACGGCAGTCCTATTGATGTCAATACCGGTGTCCTTCGTTACATCGGCTATCTCGTCTCCTCAATTTTTATGCTCGGGTTTCTCTCCGCCGCTTTTGATCGTCGCAAGCAAGGTTGGCATGACAAAATTGCTCACACCCTAGTAATTAAAACCGACAACAAACGTAGACTTTTCCTCTCTTCGATTTTTCTGATTTTGCCCTCCATTCTTGTTATTGGTGGTGCCCTAGCCGCTCTCGGCATGGGTTTGGCTCTTAAGAATTCCGATACTTTCAAAAAACAAGTTCTTCCCGAAATCAAAAAAGAATTCAAAGAAGTTCTTCCTACTCAAACCCAGTCTGAACTAGACAGCCTTAATCAAGAAGTTTTTGACCGACTTAATGAAGTTCGTACTGTGGCTAAATTAAAGCCATTTTTAGTTGATCAAAAACTCTGTGCCTATAGCCAACGTCGGCTTTCTCAAATTAACGACTTTGGTAAATATGACGATTCCAAGGGCTTTTACGAAGATATGGCTGATGCTCAAACTTCCAGAACTTATTTTACCGGCTATAATCACGTCGGCGAAAATATCTTCAACCTCGAACCAACCACTTCTGCTATTGATATTGCTACCACCTGGTCTCAAGCCAAAGATTCGGCCATTTTAAACAAAATCTACACCCACGCCTGTGTCCGCTCTCTCAACGGCTTCATGGTTCTCATCAGCGCCGAGAAGAAATAAAAAATAGGACGACTCGTATCATTTGTGGTGGTCAGTTTGAAACCATAAATTCTACCAGTGGTTTTGAAAATATCGTTAAACTAGAAGCGATACTAACCATATGTTCTCCAAGTGGCACGACTATATTTTTCGCCCCATCGATGATTGCTGTATTAGTAGGCACTAATTCGTCGCCCAGCAACGAATGTACCGTCATTATTTTTTGCCTATCATTTTCAGAAAATGATTTCTCAACTTCTTCTGCCAAAATCACTGAATCCCGAAAAGCCGGATAACCTTTTGTTCTTTCCTCAAATCCACGAAATCCTTTAATTTGACCTTTTTTTAGACGAGAACATACCGTAACCATCTTATTAACAGTATTTTTTCTTAGAGCGTATGCGTTTATAACCATACTTCCACCCGCGCTCGTCCCTACCAATGATACCCTGTTCAATTTAGCCTCTCTGTCAATTAACACTAACAATCTATTTAGTTTGTCTTGATAATTTTCATCACTCTTCCAGTTTGTTTGAAAAAATACAACTTTGATTCTCTGTTCTTTCCACAAGTAAGTCACCACTTTTGATTCTCGGTTATCTCCTAATCCTAGGACAATTATGACGGTACTATTACTAGACTTTAATGCACTATTGTTTCTTTTTATGACAATTGTCAATAAAAAGGCAAATAAAAACAAAATCAGGCCTGCAATAATTATATTGTTCATACACAAATTTTACCTCAATTGTTTCTAAAGTCTGGCGAAAACACTCGAAATGCATTAAAATTACGCATCAAAGACAGTTTAATGTCCCGGTAGTAAAGCGGTTATACAGCGGTCTGCAAAACCGTTCAGGTGGGTTCAACTCCCACCCGGGACTCAATAAACTCAGTCGGATTCGACTCTTTTACCCGCCGTAGCCTTGGCGAAGGTGGGCCACTCGGGACTCACCACTTATTTCGTTCCGTGCCATTCATCAATAAATCTTTCGACATATTCTTTCATAAATTTATATCTTCCTTTAGCTAATTCCTTGCCCATTTTTGTAAAGAAATTACTTGGTTGATGTTTTTCATGTTTCAATTGATAAATCATAAAGTGAATAGCCGAAATACCACCATCACCGGTTTCGAACGGTTTATCGATGTAAATTGGCCGCTTATATTTTTTGGTTTGTAAAGAGCTTGAAATCGATCTGGCTACGTCTATTGCCCCCATGGCGTCTAACAAATCCGCATCACTTAAAATTTTTGCTTCAATTGTTTCCGCTACCCTACCCTTACTTCTTCGGTGAACAAAAATTGCATGACAAACTTTTTCAATTTTATCCGCAGGGAAATTAATTTCTTTAAGAACTTTACGTGCAATATTTACACCTTCCTCTGCATGATCCTCGACTTTTCCCATATCTTCCATGTCTCTGGCAATATCAAGAATCAAACTTGAAGCTTCAATGATTTCCATGTCAGCCCCCTCTTGTTCAGCAATCAATTTTGCCAATCTTTCAACCCTAAAAAAGTGATCGCTATCGTGGCTGAAATCCTTTTTATTTAGTTTGTCACGATAATTTTTGGTTAAAGTTAGTATTTTTTGCCGATATTTGGTATTCATTCCTGATATTTTACTCCTATTCTTTTAATCTCCTTATTCAACCCAAAACATGTCATAATTAAGTTGTAATCTTGACTTCCTTCCAATATCGTCGGTCTCTCATTACAAAATTATCCTAAGACAAGGTTTCTTATTTCTTTATCGTACCTATCAAAAATCTTTCTGTTCTTCTCCCTTCCGAAAGGGTTGGCAGGAGAAGGGTGGTAAATCGGCAGTAGTTTAATTTGCCTATTTCTAATTTCTATTTCTTTCAAAATGCCCATTTCAATCGCTTCTCCTAAAATGTCTCCAATGATTTGGGCCGGTATAACACCCAAGGTAATTATCAAGTGAAAATCCCCATTATCCACTTGCTTCTCAAATATAGGCCAACATTTTTTGCAACAACTACCCAAGATTTTTCTGTTGTTGCCAATAAAACATTTTGACAATTCGGTAAATCCGCATTTACTGACATCCAAATCAAATATATCCAACAACTCATTTAATCTCTTTCCAGTTGTCAATAGTTTTCCTTCTGGTGAATAAAAGGCTTTTCCAGATTTTCGCCATCCATTTTCAGCCGGTGATTCACCCACAATTAACATTCTCTTACCCTTGTCAATTCCTTTTTGGAAATATTTATCTATTGGGAAATCACCTATATCCAAACAGAAATGTTCTTCCTTAACGGTTTTCACTACCAATTGTCTCATCTATTAATTTCAATTTTCCCAATTAGACTTCCTCTTCGTTTCATCAAGCAGAATAAAATGTCTAAAATAAGATAAAAATCAGTTGGTCACATTTTGTGACCAGTTGAAAACATCAATCCAAGCCAGAACTTTCTCCCACCAAAAACTTCCTAATTGGCTCGAAATTAGCTGTCATCGCCGACAAAATCGACAACAAGTGTCCGATAGTTGGTATCAAAATATTTTTTGCCCCCGGCAACTGTGATGTTCCTCTCGGAATCATTTCATCCCCAAACTTAGCGCTCACTGTCATAATTCTTCTCCTATCAACTTTTCCTAAATATTTGATATTTTTTTCTAGCATTTCCACTGATTCTCTAAAGGCCAGATAACTCAAAGTATTTTCCTGTAATTTCCTTTTGATTTTATCCCTCGACCAGCCGAATCTTAACCTTCCGCACACACTTACCAACTTTTCCAATCTGTCTAGTCTTTGCATAAATGCATTCATTGCCAAACTAGCCCCGGCACTTATCCCTAATAAAAATATTTTTTCGGTTTTACTTTCCTTATCAATTATTTCCAATAATTTGGCCAACTTTGATTCCAACCCCTCCTTATTTTCCCACTTAGGCACAAAAACAATCGGCCTCAACTCTAATTTTTTCCATCCCACTGTTGCCAATGCTGTCGCCTTGCCGTCATCCCCCAATCCCGTCACCACAATTATCTTCCTCATGTCTGTATTATATCGTTATAATCCAAGCATGGAGATCGACTATTCCAAATACCTCCCCGACCTCACCAACTTCCTTCAAAAACTCATTCAAGCCCCGTCGGTCAATGGCCAAGATAGTGAAGTGGCTGTTGTTGATGTCATCGCCACCGAAGCCAAAAAACTTAATTTGCCTTACAAAATTATTGCCAAAGATCCTCGTCACCCCAATATTTTTATTGGACAAAGTTTTAGTTCAAATAAAGAGCTTTTACTGGTTGCTCACACCGATACTGTTACCGCTGGTGACCCTGCCAAATGGACCCATTCGCCCTTTTCCGGCACTATTACTGACAACAAAATCTTTGGCCGTGGTGCCATTGATTGCAAAGGCGGTGTCGCTCTCAATCTTTATATCTTAAAAATTCTTACCGACCTTGGCCACCCCAATCTGGTCAAAGTTGTTGCTGTTGCCGACGAAGAAATTGCCGGCGATTCTGATTTTGGCCTCCGTCATCTTTTAACTCTTGGCCTTAATGCTAAGGCCGCCATTTACACTTACGGGGGCAACTCCCAGCATGATTCTCTCAATATCGGCCATCGTGGTGTTCTCCGTTTTTGGCTTAAATGCCTTGGGCAAGCCGCCCACAGTGGCTCCAAAGAATGGCAAGAGCGCCTTAAGGGCGAAAGCGCCATCGAAGGTTTATTAGAGTTTATAAAAGAATTTACTAAAATTAAATTTCCCGCCCGTCATCGCTATTTTCCCGGCTATAAAACCATTGCCACTCCGACTTTAATCGACGGGGGATCGGGCGAGTCCCTTGTTCCCGACACTGCCAAAATTTTTTACGACATCCGTCTTCTCCCCAACACTCCGGCCGAAAATATTATTACCAAAATCAATGCCATTATCAAAAAATTAACCACTCCCAAACGCCATTTTGAAATCATTATCAAAAACAGTGTCCCCGCCGCTCTCTCAAACCCCAAAGATCCATTTATTAAGGCTGTCGCCAAATTAAATTACCAGACCTTTGGCATTAAACCGATTATTAAAGGCTCCGGGCCGATTAACGAAAGTTATATGTTAATCAAGAAGGGGATTCCTACTATTGCCGGCTTTGGCCCCACTGGCGACAATTTCCATGCCCCCAACGAATTTGCTAACCTTGATTCTCTGTCGGCCTCACTTGAATTTCTAGTAAACCTTGCCAGAGAATAATATCCCTCATCTTAATCTCGGCGCAATGTGGGCAGACATCCCTTGGCGGGAATATGGCCTTACTGCAATTGTCACAAATCTCTGCTTTTAACAAATACCTCTGTTGTCTTGTTCTCCAATTTCTTGCCGGTCCTTCAGAAAAAATCATTTCCTCCCCCTCCATCCCCAATAACCAATAAATACCAAGATTAGGATTTGTAAAGTCACTACTACATCAAACACCAACCCTGCTGTTCGCAAAACTTGCCCATAATTATATTTATCCCAAACTAGCCTTAAAACCCCATACCCCCAGCTGGGCAGTGTTGCCAGTATTATTAAAAAAAATATCTCCGATTTATCTTTCTTCGCCCAAATCTCCCTAAAACTAATTTCCGGCTTGGTTAACAGATTGTAAGTATTTCTTAGCAAAAACCACCCCTGTCTAACCCCGATCAGTGCCGTTAATTTTCCGATTTTCTTTATATGTTGCTTTATCATAAGCCCAATTGTTTCGAAACCTCATCTTTGCCCGAATTAACTTCGATTCAATCGCCTTAACACTTGATTTAAACAGTTTGGCAATTTCAGCAATTTTGAGGCCCTCTACATACTTAAGTCGCAACAATTTTTCATATCCTTCTCCCAGCTCCCTAAGAGTTTTATTTATCTCCTGTTTTAATTCATTTTTTAGAGCGTCCCTTTCCGGCCCAATTGCTTCGCTGGCCACTTCTTCCCACATTGGGTTGCTGGAAAACAAAATCGTTTTTAATTTCTTTTTTCGGTAGTAATCAATTACTTTGTGTTTGGCAATCGAGCAAAGCCAGCTAAATTCTCCCGCTTCTTGGCGAAAACCTGGCCTACCTATCATTCCTGCCATCATTACATCATTGGTTATTTCCTCGACTACTCCCACATCATCTATCTTTTTGGCCACAAAACCCCATATGCTTTTCCTGTATCTTTCCATTTTGGTAACAATTATTCTATCATTAACTATGCAAAGCCTCAGAAAAGAGCTCCGGCTCGATCTACTTGACCTAATTTACCACTCTGGCGGTGGTCATCTTGGCGGCTCTTTTTCCTCCCTTGACCTTATGATTGCCGTTTGTTTTGGTGAAATTTTTAATTTGAAGCTTGATAAATTTATTCTCTCTGCCGGCCACCTCGCTCCCGCTCTTTACGTTGTTTTAGCTCACGCCGGCTATTTTCCCAAAGAGTACCTTTCCTCCTATGCTAGTTTTGGCTCAATTTTGCAGGGCCACATCTCCACTGAAACCCCCGGCGTTAATTATTCCTCTGGGCTTCTCGGTCAGGGATTATCTTTTTCTGCCGGTTTAGCCATAGGCAGTTCTAATCATATTATTTGTCTTACTACCGACGGCGAACATCAAGAAGGCCAAGTTTGGGAAGCTGCCCAATTTGCCGCCAAATATCATCTTGGTAATTTAATCAATATTGTCGATGTTAATCGTTATCAAATCGGCGGTAGTACTGACGAGATTATGCCCCAGGGCGACCTAGCCGCTAAATATGTTCGTTTCGGTTGGACAGTTACTGAAGTAGACGGTCATAATTTTGGCAAAATCACTTCGGCTCTCAAAAAAGCCACCCATTCTAATTATCCCAACTGTATTATTGCCCATACTGTCTTCGGTTCTGGTCTCTCGTTTGCTAAAAACAACCATAAATATCATGACGTTAAAAATCTTTCCGAAGATCTCTACCTATGCGCCCAACGCGACCTAAACAAACTCTAACCTCCATGCGTCAGTCTTTTGGCGACACTTTATACCAACTCGCCAAGGTCGATCCTCGCATCTACGTTGTCGACGCCGGCCTTTACCCCTCCCTATTCTTAGAAAAATTTAAACAAGACTTTGCTAAGAGATTTATCGAAGCCGGTGTGGCCGAGTCTAACGCCACAGGCGTAGCTGCTGGCCTCGCCAAGAACGGTAAAGTTGTTTTCCTCACTTCCTTTGCTTGTTTTTCCCCCGCCCTCAATTGGGGGGTTATCAAACAGTCTATTTGTATGAACCATGCCAACGTCAAAATTATCGGTTCTCACGCTGGTCTGGCAAGTGGCGACCTTGGCGCTACTCACCAAATGCTTGAAGATATCGCTTTAACTCGGACTATGCCTGGTCTCCACGTCTTTGCCCCACTTGATGCCGTCGAGACCAAAAAAATCGTCACTACCGTTTCTCAAAGCCATCTTCCTTGCTACATCCGTCTTAGTCGCCCTTCGTCAGAAAATTATTATGATTCAAAAAAATCCTTTACTATCGGTAAATCTTATCTTCTCCATGCCGGTAAAGACATTACTATTCTTGGTTACGGCCCCCTCCTCACTTCAGTCCTAAGTTTAGACATTAGAAATTGGAAATTAGAAATTATTAACTGTTCTTCTCTCAAGCCTTTAGACGAAGAGACTATCCTTAAATCTCTTAAAAAAACCGGCCATTGTTTAGTCATTGAAGATCACCAAAAAATTGGCGGTTTAGGCGAGGCCGTCTCCCACCTTATTGCCACTTCTGGTGTCAAAGTTAAATTCGCCCACCTAGCCGTTGATAACTCTTTTGGCCAATCTGGCACCCCCGAACTTCTTTATCAGCACTACGGCTTGTCGCCATCAGACATTGAAAAATCAATTAATAATTTACTTTCCCAAAAATCATGATCACACCCCTCAAACAATTACTGACTTCTTTTCAGGGTCACAAGGCTATTCCTGCCTTTAACATTGATTCTTTCGAAATTTATCAAGCTGTTGAATTGGCGGTCAAGAAAACCAACCTGCCTTGTATTGTCCAACTTTCTGCCGGCGAAGATAAATTTATCGACGCCAAACGTCTTTTAATATTAGTTAAAAAAGCTAACATCGACGGTTTGCCAATCTATCTTAATATGGACCACGGCCAGGACACCGCCCGCCTTTTGGAATTGGCCAGGTTAGGTTTTGACATGCTTCACTTCGATGCCTCTTCGCTTGATTATTTAACCGGACTTTCCCGATCTCAAGAATTTGTCAAGTCAGCCAGGCAAATTAGCCCCGAAATTATTATTGAAACTGAATTTAACAGGATCAATCTTTCCGGCTCAGAAATCTCCCCCGATAGTTTTACTGACCCCGATCAAGCCGCTGAGTTTGTCCTGACAACTAACCCCGATCTTCTCGCTATTTCTATTGGCAACCTCCACGGTGTTAACACCCTTACTCCAGAAAAAATTGATCTTGACCGACTTAATAAAATTAAGCAAGTTGTTCCGCCTTCAGTTCTTTTTACTCTTCACGGTGGCTCCGGCATTGATCTTGACGCCATCCATCAGGCCATCAAACTTGGCGTCGTCAAAATCAATATTAATACCGATCTTCGTAACCAATACAAAAGTTCTCTCCTTCGCGAAATCAATAGTACTCAGTCTGATAAAATTTACGACTATCTCACACCAGTTATTGACGATGTTACCAAAGTTGTTATCGATAAAATTAATACTTTTTCGACAATTTCATGATCGATATTGTTTCTATTGGCGCTGCTACATTCGACATTTTTCTTAAATCCAACATTTTTGAAGTCAAACAAAACCGTCTTCTTTTACCCTATTCCTCCAAAAACGAAGTTAAACAAACCTTGGTCTGCTCCGGTGGTGGCGCCACCAATTCCTCTGTCTCCTTTTCTCGTCTTGGTTTGAAATCAGCCTGTCTTTCTCTGATTGGTTCCGATCCGTTTTCAGAGATAATTATTAACAATCTTGCTTCCGAAAAAGTTAATAGTTTGGTTTATCAATCAAAAGAAGATACTGATTTTTCAGTTATTTTAATTGCTCCCGATGGTGGCCGAACCATTCTAACTCAACGTGGCCCAAGTCGTTTGGAGTCCAAAAACGTTAAATGGTCCTCGCTAAAATCCGCCGGATGGTTTTACATCACCTCACTTGAGGGCAATCTTTCCCTTTTGGAAAAAATAATTGGTTTTGCCAGAGAAAATCATACAAAAATATCCCTTAACCCTGGTCGGGGAGAACTTCTTCTCCGTCGTCAACTCGAATCATTTTTGCCTCTAGTTGATTTCCTTCTTTTAAATCGGGTTGAATCAGAGATGTTAACCGGTCTTGAATTTTCTGATTCTCGTTTTTGGCCAAAAATTAATTCCTGGAACTGCCCTTTGGTTGCTGTCACCAATGGCCGTGATGGAGCTTACATCCTCACTCCAACAAAAAAGCTTTATTCTCCCATTATTAACACTAAGCCTGTTGACGAAACTGGCGCTGGTGATGCTTTTGGTTCCGCTTTTGTTGCTGCTCTAGCCCATAATCTATCTCCCGAACAAGCCCTCGAGTGGGGGATTAAAAACTCTGCTTCAGTTGTCAGCTTCATCGGCGCCAAACCCGGCCTCTTAACCCTAAAACAGATAAGGAAATAAATTATCTTGCTTTTTCCGTTCTATACAATCGCCAGTAGATGTAAACTACCGAAAACATCAACACCTCGCCAACAATCATTGCTTGTGTTGGCCGAATTTTGTCCGCCAACATCCCAAAAACTAGGGCAAATAATCCAAAAAATAAATTTCCTGCCAAACTGTTTAAACTGCCCATAGTCGCCCTTTCTCGATTGGTAAAATGCTTCTGAAATAATGTATCTTGAGCCACCGAACTTACCCCATATGTAAAAGATGTAAAAGGCATAATTAAGGGCGATATCACGTTTGCCGTTAACAGCATAAAAATGCTAAAAAATCGGTTAAAAATGCTTCCTAAAAACAACACTTTCAAAAAACCAAATTTCTTTGACAAATACGATCCAGTCCTAAATCCAATCGTTGCCCAAACATGGGTCAAAGTGCCAGATATGCCTATTGCCCATACCGGCCAGAGAGTGGCAATAAACGCCGCTTTAAACTGATGCATCGTTTCTCCGATTCCATAATTCAAAATAGACACAATATTCAAACTTCTTAATTCTCGGTTTCGTTTAAAGTTAGCCACCGATTCTTTAAGATGAGTCAAAATATTATTTTCACTTTTATTATCTAGTAACTTTGGCTCAATTAATTTAAATGCTACTAGCAAACCCAACAGTCGGGGGAGTACTGATAACCACATTACTGCTGGAAACGACCAGTATGAAATTATTCCACCAAGGAGAGCTGAAACCGCTAAAGCCACTTGAAACATCGAACTCGTTTGTCCTGAATATTTTGAATATTCCTCTTCCTGATTATTTTCTCTCAATGATTCATGGAGCAGGGCAGCGTTGTTTCCACTATAAAAAGACCTCGCCAAACCGGCAAAAATTCCCCCGACAAATAAATACCAATAATTAACCCCTAAAGCATAAAAAATTCCCGCCATCAAAGCGCACATTGCCCCATAAATTACTGTTTTTCGTCTTCCGATATAATCCGATAACACTCCTGTTGGCAGTTCAAAAATACTCGAAGATATCATTTCTATCGAAAAAATTGACAACCCCAATGCATACGACCCGGCCACCTTTGAAAAATATAAGATGGCAATTGGGCCATACAAGGTAAAGTCAACAAAAAAATTAAACCAAGTTAGGAATTTAACGTTTGAATGGACAGAAATAGACATTAGTGTGTATTATACTATTAGTCTAAATATGCTTCCGAAACCAGAAAAAGTCAGAAAAGGTCGTTCTCAAGAGAGTGAACAGCTCGACTTGGTGGAAACCCTTTCCCAAGACAAAAACCTCTCTTCCAAACGTCGCCTAGTTTTTGTCATCATGACTCTCACTATTTTTTTGCCTCTTGTTTTTATGCTTTATCGTCAGTTTTCATTAAGTCCTAAAAAATCAATTTCCACTCCAGAAGTCTCATTTCCTGTTATTAGCCAGGACTTTATTGATTGGTCTTTTTATGTTGGTGGTGCTTCCCAAAACAATCAAAATCTAATTTGGTCAAAAAATCCTGATCAAATTGGTTCTCCAGATCAGATCAGTAAACTCCTTGCTTTTACCCAAAAAACCCCACTCCTTACTTCTGGACCAGTTTTTGATCTTCTTCCCAAAGGATTTGATTTACATCAATACAATCCCCAAAGTGATGTCACTTGTCTATACGTCAACATCCCTCAAAACCCATTTTTTATGATTATTAAGTCACCACCGGAGTCGTCCGAGCTTATTCCTGTTTTAGTTGACCGTCTTTACTGGGGGTTCACCGGTCGGTTTTAACATCGGGCATTTTATATTTATTTCCCTTCCGTCGGTAAAATACTCTTCTTTTCCACAGACGCTAGCCTTATAAACATCCATTGGTGGCTCCCATTCCATATTCCCTTTTTTTGCTAATGCTTGGCTCATGATTTCATACCATATTGGCGTTGCTCCGCTAACTCCTGAAGCCACCCATCCCATCGGGTGATTATCATTATTTCCCACCCAAGTTGCCACCAACAAATCCGGTGTCCAACCAATACACCAATTGTCTCGAAGACTATTTGTCGTCCCGGTTTTTACTGCTACCGTCTTTCCCGTTATTTTCAATTTAGAATTTGCTCCAAAAATCGGTGTTCTAGCTTCGTTATCTGCCAAAGCTTGGTTTATTAAAAAGGCATATTTTGGCTCTACCACCATTCTTGTCTCGTTTATTCTTTCGTATACCGTTTCTCCCATGTAATTTTCGATTAAAACAATCGGATTAATTTCTGCTTTTTCCCCCAAATTGGCAAAGATACTGTATGCCTGGGAAAGTTCGGTCATTTTCACTTCACCGCTCCCTAAGGCCAATGATAAACCAAATCGATTTGGTTGATCCCAGCTGGTTATTCCCATTTTTCTCCCCAAATCAATCATTTCCTCCACTCCATTTTCCGCCAGCAGTTTTACTGACGGCACATTTAAGGAAGACGCCAGGGCTGTTTTTAAAGTCACTCTTCCCATGTATTTGCCATTATAATTTTGCGGGCTATATGGTTTCTGGCCCTTAACGTAATAAGTTACCGGGCTGTCATCAATCATATCCATTAATGTTTTTCCGTTCTGTATGGCGAGAAGATAGTTGATCGGTTTAATTGAGCTCCCCGGCTGTCTTAGGGCCGTTGTCACATTAAACTTACCATCAATATCGTTAGCAAAATAATCTTTAGATCCCACCATCGCCAGTATTTTTCCTGTCCTGACCTCAAGTACTAGTGCCGCTCCATTACTAATTCCCAAACCCCTTACCTTTTCCACTTCATTTTTTACAATCTTTTCTGCTATTAATTGTTGATCAAGATCAAGTGTCGTTTTGACCGTTAACCCCTGTCGGCCAATATTTTCAATCCCCATTTTGTCCTTAAGATAGTCCCTAATATAAAAAACAAAGTGTGGCGCCTTAATCGCGATTCTTGGTTCGATAATCTTTAGTTCTTCCCTGCTGATTTTGTCTGCCTCCATCTCAGTTAAATAGCCCGCCGTTACCATCTGATTCAATACTTGTTTTTGTCTCTCTTTGCCTAACTCCAAATCTCCCTTTCGTGGTAAATAAGCTGTTGGCGCTGCCGGCAATCCCGCCAAAAACGTTGCCTCGGCTACGCTAATTTCACTGATATCTTTGTCAAAAAATTTTTTTGCCGCCTCTGCTACCCCATAGATTTCTCCACCATAGGGGACTTGATTAAAATATCTTTCTAAAATTTCATCTTTAGTTAACTTTCTTTCCAACATTATTGCCAATATTGCCTCTCTGGCTTTTCTCACCCATGTTTTTTCACCGTTTAGGAAAACATTTTTTGCCAATTGTTGAGTTATTGTTGAACCGCCCCACAATCCATTATTATTGCCTCTCGTCGTAAAATTATGCCAAATTGCCTTTATTATTCCTCTCCAAGAGATTCCGTGATGATTATAAAAATCTTTATCCTCAATTGCCAAGGTTGCTTCTACCATTACCTTGGGGATCTTTTCCAGGTTTACCCAGCTTCTGTTTTCTTTTTCATAATATTTGTAAAGTACTCGTCCATTTCTATCGGTGATCTTTGAGGTCATTGACGGCGGTTCATAAATTTTGTCGATGTTGGGCATTCCGGCAATTACTCTTTGCCAACCCCAAACCAAACCTCCCGTCATTACCATCAAAATTAGCGTCAAAAAGACATAACCAAAATGTTTTAATACTACCTTTATTCCAAGTAATATTGGCTTCCCCAATCCAATCAGTATTTTAATTACCATTTCCATTTTCTATTTTTGGGCAGTCAAGACAAACTAATGCTCCTGTTACGTCTTCCACTACCGGATGATTTTGCCACTCTACGTTGGTTTTTTCTTCCCCCTCCTTTACTATTTGACCGGTATCTTTATCTATCAACACGTTTCTTGTCAGGCTTACCCTTGTTTTTGGTTCGAAGCCTTCTTTGAAGTATTCCTGATGAGACTCACAACCTTCTTCCGGCACCAACATTCCCGTTAAATTACAAACTACTGCCGTTTTTACTCCATCCGGTTTGCCGACTTTCCTTATTGGTTTATCGGCCAAAATCTTAGTCATTATCTTGTTCCAAATTGGTGCTGCTCCGGTTGTCCCCGAAACTAATCCTCCCATTTTGGTGTTGTTATTGTTTCCTACCCAAGTTGCCACCACCAAATCAGGGGTATAACCAATCGTCCAGTTATCTCTCATGTCGTTTGTCGTTCCTGTCTTTACTGCCACCTCTGGATGACCTTTAATATTTAACATTGAGCCTCGACCAAATACCATCGCTCTGGCGTTATCGTCAGATAATATTTGAGAAATTATAAAGGCTGTCTCTCTTGATAATTTTCTCTCTCCCGGGATAAAACCATATTCTTCCAGTTTTTCTGATCCTTTTCCCGTTGTTTCCCTTATTGTTATTAAATTTTGTTTTACTCCGGCATTGGCAATTGTCCCAAAAGCCGTCGCCATATCCATCATTGTTACCTCTCCTCCTCCCAATGTTAGTGACAATCCGTAATTATCCGGATTGGTTAAAGTGGTTATTCCCATTGCTGCTGCTGACGCCACGAACGTTTCCAAGCCGTTAATTTTAAGCATTTTCACCGCCGGGATATTTAAAGAACTTGCCAGAGAGTTTCTTAGTGTTTGGATTCCAAAGTAATTTCCTCCATAATTTGTTGGACAATAATTTTTTTGCCCTACAGATTCAAAACAAGTCGGCCCGTCATAAAAAACACTCGCTGCCGTCACTTTTCCTGTCTCTATTCCTAAGGCATAATTAAACGGTTTAATTGAGCTCCCAGGCTGTCTTAGAGCGGTTGTCACATTAAACTTACCATCAATATCGTTAGCAAAATAATCTTTAGATCCAACCATTGCCAATATTTCTCCGGTATCCGGCTTAGTTATCAAAACTGCCCCATTACTAACCCTTAATTTACTTAGCTTAGCCAATTCTTCTTCAACTATTTTTTCTGCCATTTGCTCTATCGTCAAATCTAAAGTGGTTATCACCTTCAAACCTCCTTCGTTAACTTTTTTAATTCCGTACTTTTCAATTAACTGCTCTTTGACATAAAAAACAAAATGAGGTGCTTCAATCCCTACTCTACTAACAAAGTATTTAAGTTCCTCGTTTTCCGCCTCTCTTGCCTGTTCTGCCGTTATGTACTTTTCCTCAACCATCCTCTTTAAAACCAAAGCTTGCCTTTTTTTAGCCACCTCTGGATAAGCAAAAGGAGAATATCTCGTCGGTGATCCGGGCAAGCCGGCAATCATTGCCGATTCTGCCAGATCTAACTTATCAACCGTTTTATTAAAAAGGCCATTTGCTGCCGCTTCCACCCCCCACATTGTTCCTCCGTAAGGTGTCTGATTTAAATACATCTCTAGTATTTGCTCTTTACTATAAATTATTTCCGTTGCCAGAGTTAAGAATGCCTCTTTGACTTTTCGGGAAATAGTTTTTTCCGGAGTTAAAAGGGCATTTTTAACCAATTGCTGGGTCAATGTTGATCCGCCCTCGATTCTTTTCCTAAACAAAGTCCGGTATATTGCTCGACCGATTCCTTTTATGTCGAAACCAATATGATGATAAAAGTTGGCATCTTCAATTGCCACCGTCGCCTCCTTTAGATACTTGGGTACTTGGTCAATCTTTACTGGAGACCTTCTTTTGTCGGCATATATTTCATAAAGCAATAAACCATTTCTGTCATATATTCTTGAAGATTCTGGATACTCACTACTTTGCAACTTTTTTGGGTTAGGTAGTTCTACCACCATCATTAAAAACGCCACCAGTAAACCGATTAAGCCCAATATCACCACCAATTTAGTTATTTTTAGACGTTTCAAAATTTTGGTCATCAATTGCTTTCAATTTTTTCAGTAGTTCGAGGTATTCTACACCATTGTTTCCCCATTTTACTCTGGCTTCTTCTATTTCGTGGCGATAAGCTAAACTGGCCTGACTAATTTGATTTTTTGATTCAATGTCTTTTGCTAAACGGCTTGCTGTTGACAACCAGTCAACCGCCTCTTTTGCTACTACTGCAAAATCATCCCCACTAAAATTATCGTCTTGTTCCATCTTTATTGCCTCACCTATTCTTTTGTCGGCAATCAGCAGTGCCATTCTAAACTTGGCTACGGGGTTATTTGCTAATTTGTACCAAATGAAATCTCTCAATTCTTTTAGTCGGTAAGCTGGCCCACCAGGCAATATTACCGAGTTAGGAGTTTTGTAGCATCTCTCGTTAACTCCTCCATCTGGCCCCAACACTTCAAAAAATATCGGTTCTGTCCTTAAACCACCAATATCTCTGTTTATCACTGTTGCCTCCCAGCCGGCTCTTACCAATGACAAAAAAAGAATTAACCCCCCAAGGGACAATAATATCAAGGAAAATATAATTCGTCGCATACCACCCTATATTCTATCAGGATGATAGAAAGCTTGATGCTTACCAACTACTTCTGAAGTTATTTTATCTCTCATCCACTGATATTGGCAAACAAAAGCCAATGTATTCAACCCATCTAAAATGAAATTACTGGAAAATATCAATGACTTACTCTGTTTTTCTGCTATTTTTCTTATTCCTGTCGCCAGAAAGCTTTTTGCCCAAAAATTAATATTTGTCATCTTTTCTCTAACATTATTTTTATCATAGATAACCACCATATTGACCATATCAATCGCACTTTGAAGTGTTTGTTTTGACTTTGGAATCAATAAATAGCCATCTTCCAGCCACAGGTTTAAACAAAAGTCATCCTTCTTTTCTTTGCTCCCCGCCCTTCTTACTCCAACTCCCATTAGTCGCAACCAAATTGTTATCAGTGGCCTTACTAGCCACATTCTGTTTGCTCTTGCCACCACCAACAAATCTATATCATCATTGCTTTTCGGGTTTCCTGCTGCCACTGAACCGGTAACTGCCACCATTTCGATTGGCACTACTTCTATAAACTTCTTTCTAAAAATCTGCCTGACAAACTCAGTTTTTCTTCTCGCTTCTCTGTTTTTACCGTTTCCCGTCTTTAATTTTATTTTTTCCTTCAAAGCCACTTTCCTTATCTCCTCCCTTTCCCAGGCGATAGGGGATATCAATCTCGTCTCCAATTGGTCCATTGTTAATATTTGCCCATATTTGTGGGCATGAGATACTGTCTCTTTGATTATATTGACCAAATCGTCGTTTTTCACTCTCATTAGTTTAAGGCTTTTGTCTTCCTCTAGTTTATTTTATAATATACAGAAATAGTTGATGAATAAAAATTCCAAAACATACCGTCTTTTTGAGATGATTCCCGGCATTATTGCCTGGACAACCATCACTTTTCCAATTTGGGGGTCATTGCTGATTCCCCGTGTTGTCGCCTATTTTGTTATCGCTTTTCTTCTTTTTTGGCTTTACCAATCGTTTAAATCAGCTATTTTAGCTATTATTGGTTATTTCAAAATTAAATCTTCTCAATCTACCAACTGGTTAGATTTTTTTCGACTTAACTTTAGAAGTAGTTGGCTCAAATACAATGACATTCGTCACGTTGTTTTTATCTCTTCCTATAAGGAGCCGGTTGAGATCATTGATCAAATGGCCGTTACCAGCCTTAAAGAACAGGTTGACATTGACCTCAAAAAAATTATTGTTGTTATCGGCCAAGAAGCCAGAGCCGGGGAAGAAAATAACCAAAAGACAATTGATTATATTACCAAAAAATACGATAAAACATTTGGCCTTTTACTTTTTACCGAACATCCGGGAAACATTCCCGGAGAAACCGCCGGCAAACACAGCAATGAAGCTTGGGCCGCCAAATATTTTAAAAAACACTTTATCGATACTGGCAAGTATAAGTTGGATCAACTTACTTTGACCAGTTGTGATGTTGACACTGTTTTTAACCCCAAGTATTTTTCTGCTCTAACTTATCATTTTGCTTCATCGCCGGATCGTTATTTCCGTTTTTGGCAGTCACCCATTTTTTGGCACCATAATATTAACTCTGTTCCGGCTCCAATCAGAATAATTGGAACCATGGGAAATGTTATTCATATTGCCAACATCCAGGAACCAGACGGTTTGTTCTTTAATTATTCCTGTTATTCCTCATCCTATCGCCTTATAAACCAAGTTGGTTATTGGGATACTGACATGATTCCTGAAGACTGGCATATTTTTCTTCAAGCTTTCTTTTCTTCTCAAGGTCAGGCCAGTGTTGAACCAATTTTTCTACCCACCCTTGTTGACGCCCCCGACGGTATAAACTATTTTTCTGCTCTTAAAAACCGATATAACCAATGTTTACGCCATGCTTGGGGGGCGATAGATATTCCCTATGCTATTTCCCAGGCTGTTAACCATCCGGAAATTCCACTGATCAGAAGAGTTTTACGTATCGGCAAACTTCTTGAGACTCATTTTATTTGGTCCAGTAATTGGTTTATCCTGACTTTAGGTACTTCCCTTCCTTTAATTATGAATCCCAACTTCTTTCAAACCGCTATCGGTTTCAATCTCCCTAAGATTTCCAACGTCATTCTCACTATCTGTCTTCTTCCTCTTTTTATTCTCATTGTTCTTGACTGGCAACTCCGCCCTCCAACCCAAAAACGTGGTCTTAAAGTTTTTCTCCGCAATTTTCTCCAATGGCCACTTATGCCACTTGCTACTCTAACCATGTCTGTTCTCCCTGGGCTCCATTCTCACACTAAGTTAATGCTTGGCAAAAGAATCGAGTACAAGACTACTGCCAAAAATATATGAAATATTTTTTAGTTGCTTTGTTTCTTTTTTTATTTCTTCGGATACCCTCTCTTTTTGAACCATACTGGTACCTTGATGAAAACATCTATCTAGCTATAGGACAGGGGATTAATCGTGGGCTTTTCCTTTATAGTCAACTTTTTGATCACAAGCCTCCCTCACTTTATTATCTCTCTGGTTTCTTTACTTCTCTTTTTCAGGCCAAATTATTCCTTTTTGTTTGGATGGGAGCCACCACTCTCTTTTTTTATCGCTTAGCCCAGAAGCTTTTATCACCTAAATCAGCCAAAATTTCCACTCTACTATTTATAATCCTTACCTCAATCCCCTTGCTCGAGGGTAATATTTTCAACGCCGAAATAATCAATCTTTTACCAATAGTCTTGGGTTTTCTTCTCTATTTTCAGAAAAAGTCAATTATTATCTCCGCCCTCCTGTTTGGTTTCGCCTTTACTCTCAAAACACCAAGTGTTTTTGATTTTATTCTTTTTTTGTTTCTAATTAAACCAAAAGTTATTCCTCGTGCTTTACTCGGCTTTTCCATCCCAATCTCCCTTTGGCTGGTGTATTTTGCCCTCAATCACCAACTTCTTTCTTTTATCTCCTCAGCATTTTTAAGTAATTATAATTATATTTCTTCCTGGTCCAGTCATTTTTTTCTTTCCCAGGCCATCATCGGCTTATTTGTTGTTTTTCTTTTTCGCTACCACCGCCATTCTTCTTTTTTACTGCTTTGGTTTTTTATCTCTCTCCTCGCTTCAACAATTTCCTCACGTCCCTACCCCCACTATCTTATTCAGGTTGTTCCTGCTTTTTGTCTAGTTTTGGGGTCACCTAAGTTATCAAACCTTATTTTTGTTTTTCTTTCTTATTTAATTATCATCCTTCCTATTAATTTTTACCGTTATCCCACTCTAAATTATTATCTAAGTTTTTATCGCTCCGATTTTACTTCTTATTTTGATCAAAATATTCCTTCAATTTCTCAAGCAAGCAATTTCATTTCGGAAAATTCAAACCTCAACGATCTTCTTTATGTTTGGGGAAATTATCCTCAAATATATTTCCTCTCCAACCGTTTACCCGCTACCAAATATATTACTACCTTTCATGTTGATCAGTTTAACGATTACCAGTATTTGATTAATCGCCTTAAAATTAATCAACCAAAATTTATCGTCGTTGCCAAGGCTACCGAACCCTTTCCTGAATTTAATCAATTTATCAACCGTTATTATTATCTGGAAAAAAATATCGGCCCGCTTCTTATTTATCATCAATTATGATCAAACAAATTCTTAGTCACCTCTCTCTTATTGGTCAGTTCTGGCAGGATCGTCCTCTTTCCCGTCTTTTCCGTTGGAATATCCTCATTTTTTTCTTGGATTTATTTCTCATCATAATTTTTTTCAACAATTTTCCTCCTCAAATTCCCCTTTTTCGCTCCTTGGTTTGGGGAGAATCGCAGTTAGCACCGCCGTCACTTCTGTTCCTACTACCAATCTTTTCTATTACCATTATGTTAATTAATAGTTTTCTTGCCTTCATTTTCCAAAAAAATCATCTTCTCACTCGCCTGCTTATTTCCACTTCATTTATTTTTTCTCTTCTTTCCCTTTTTCCTATTATCAAGATAATTACTCTCTTTCCCTAATGCCTCAATTATTTATTGCCATTTTTCTTTCTGCTGTCATCTCTTTTTTCTTAACTCCATTAACTCGGAAATTTTTTGAAAGCCATGGTTGGATTGAAAATCCTCGGGAGAAGCAACTGAAGACCAACAACGCCACTGCCCTCAAACCCATACCCCGGGGTGGCGGGTTGCCAATCTTTATCTCCGTTTTAGTTACCTCGCTTTTATTCTTACCCGGTGACAAACATCTTTTAGCAATCTTATTTTCCGCTTTTCTAACCCTGGTCATTGGTTTAATTGACGACCTTAAAGATTTAAGCCCTAAAACACGGCTCTTTACCAACTTGGTTTCCGCCCTTATTGTTGTTGCTTCCGGTATTGGCATCGCTTACGTTAGTAACCCTCTTGGCGGGGTTCTTGATCTGTCTCATCCTCGTTTTTATTTTGATCTTTTTGGCCCAAGAAGTATTTGGATATTATCAGACTTTATTGCCGTCTTTTGGATAGTTTGGTGCATGAATATTGTTGGCTGGTCGGCAGGAGTTGAAGGTCAGCTTCCCGGTTTCGTCTCTATTTCTGCTTTTTTTATCGGTATTCTTGGTATTAAATATGCTGCCGACATTACCCAGTGGCCTGTCATAATTCTTGCTGGGGCCGTTTCCGGAGCCTATCTTGGCTTTCTGCCTTTTAATTTTTACCCCCAATCGATTATGCCAGGGTATAGCGGTAAAAGTTTGGCTGGTCTTTTTCTTTCTGTTTTGGCCATTCTCTCCGGAGCCAAGTTGGCCACTGTTATTTTTCTTCTTGGTATTCCCATGTTGGACGCCACTTTTGTCTTGACTGTTCGTATCTTTCGTTATCATTCTCTCTTTAAACCTAATAATATCCATCTCCACCACTATCTTTTAAATCGCGGTTGGAGTCGCCGTAAAATTGCCCTCATTTATTGGACTTTCAGTTTGGTTCTTGGTGTCATTGCTCTCACCCTCAATAGTCAACAAAAGTTTTATACTTTTATTGGCATTGCCATCATTTCTTTCAGCTTTTTTATTCGCCGCTATCAACATAACTAGCCGATACCCATCCACTCTCTCCGTTTTTCAATTTTATTTGTGCCCAGCCACCTTCACTTTTTATTAATTCGTATTTTTCTCCCGGGTTAACTCTCGCTTTTTCCTTAGATCCACTATTAGCTTCCTCTCTTACTCTTAACCAGCCGGTCTCTGTTGCTTTGATTGTCACCATCTTTACTTCCGGATTTTCTGTTTGAGTTAATGCCATTGTCGGTGTTGGTTGAATAATTTCATCTTTTGTTAATTTGGCTTCCACCACTAATCGATATTCTGCTCTCGCTTTTACAAACAATGTTTTGCTACCAAACCCCGGAAATGATATTTTAATTTGTTTATCACCGACTCCAATGTCCTCAATCTTAATTGGCGAGTACCCTAGAATCTCCCCGTCAACGCTTATTATTGCCTTGTTCGGATCAACGTTGACCATTAATCCTGATTTTCCTTTATCCCCAGTTCTTTCAAGGCTCAAGATATAACCACTTCCCTGATTTTCATTTTCCCAATCAACCACCGTCGTTACGTTTTTTTCCAGTAATATTTCTTTTTCCCATTCTCCTTTGTCGAAAACCAGTTTTACTTTCACTACTCCCGGAGTTAGGCTCTCATTTTTATACGGTGTCATCCCCGCTTCTTTGTTGTTAATGATTACTTTTGCACTTGGTTTAGAGATTATTTCTACCCCTGCCTTTTTTAATTGCAAATCACAACCCGACAGAGTGAAAGCCAAAATTAACCCCAATAAGATTTTTTTCATAAAAGCTATTATAATTTCTTGTGTCCTTAAAAGCTATTTTAGTTGGCATCATCTCTCTTTTATTCCCTTCTTCTTCGGTTCTTACCCCAACAATTACTCCAACACCCTTTTTCCCGACTTCCACCCCAACCCCAACTATTACCCAAATTGCCACCATTGGTCTCGTCGGTGATCTTGGCCTTGGCCGGCATATCACTTCTACTGCTAGATCCAAAAACAATTTTTCTTGGAGCTTTGATGGCATTTCCCCTTGGCTTGGTCAAAACGATTTTACTCTCGCCAACCTTGAAAGTCCGATTATTAAGAATTGCCCTCAAGGCCTTACTGGCACTTTTACTTTTTGTGGCGACACTCGATTTTTACCTTATCTTAATAATTTTGTTTTTAATCTTAACAATAATCATATTCTTAACTATGGCCTCGATGGTCTGAATCAAACCAAAAACCTACTCACCACTGATTATTTTTATGACAATTTTTATACCAAAACCATTAACAATATTACTTTTGGCTTTTTGGGCTACGATTTCATTACCTATCCTCAAACCGACCCACAAAAAATAATTGATTCCATTAAAAAATACAAACCGTCGGTTGATTGGTTAATTGTTTCTATCCATTGGGGTAATGAGTATCTGCCCAAACCGGAAAAATGGCGGGTGGATTTAGCTCATCAGATGATTGATGCCGGCGCTGATATTATTCACGGCCATCACCCTCATGTTTGGCAAGCGCCAGAAATCTACCAAGGTAAGCCCATTTTTTACTCTTTTGGTAATTTTATTTTCGATCAAAGTTGGTCCTACGAAACTTCCCATTCTCAAATCGCCCGCCTTACTCTCACCAGATCCGCCATCACATCCATCGACTATTTTCCCATTGAGATCCGCTCCAACTCCCAACCTTGGATTATGCCTGCAACTTCACCCCCCGCCCTCTAATAATTTCCAGTCTTCCTAAATTTGGAGTCGTCTCCAATTTCTTTCTTAGTCTGTGGATTAATTGATCCAAGGCATGATCGTTTACCTTTTCTAGCCCATCCTCTCCCCAAACCGCCATAATTATTTGATCCCGGCTACAAATTTTATTTTGATTCCGGTTTAAAAACTTGAGTAACTTTTCTTCGAAACAAGTTAAATTATCTGCCACATTTTTGTCTAATTTACTTTTTAAATAGTTATTCATAACCGGACAACAAAAATTACCCGTTGCCAAAATCCTCTCCAATTGGTAAATAACATCGCTATCAGTTGGTGCTATTTTTTCCATTGTCTCAATTACAACACCGCGACTTTTAGCACAAACTAGTCGCTTTATTAGTTGCATGTGTCCGCCACTTAATTTCCAAATCAACTCTTCCTCTTCCTTTTCTATTTTTAATTTATGTAAACTAGCCACCGATCGAGCAAACCACCCTCCGTCTGATTTGTTGAGTGGTGGTAAGAAATACCTGTCTTGAACAATTAAACTTATCAGAGGCTCTAAATTTTTCAATTCATAAGCCTTGGTCACTTCTTGTTCCAGTGTAAATATATACTTTATTTTTCCATAGTTCTCCTGCCGCCAACCCATTAAAAGCGATAAAATGTCTGGTCGGTTAAGTTTTGCCAATCGGTCAAAAGGATCCAAATAAAAAACCACCGGATCATTACCACTCGTTCCCTTCTTAAGTTTAAGAAGTAGCTCTTCACCATCACCAAACAAAAGTAAATTTAAATTTACATAGTTAACCCGATATTTAAACTTAAAATTAGAGGCTAATTGCATTCCAAGGCTCGACGCTCCCATCCCAGGCAAGGCCACTAGTTGTAAACCATCATTCTTATCTAATTTTTTTTCAATCTCGCTCATTACCTCTGTCCTAAAACTCATCGGCAGATCGCTCACTTGCAAAATTTTTTCGCTCACAACATCATTATTATATCAGTCGGTAATTTGAATATAGTCAGTGACCTTCCTGTGATGAAGATATCAAGTATTGGCTATTTATCCAATCCATAATCAATATAAACAATTAATAAATCATATGAAAAATAATACTCAAGTCCAAAAGTGGCTTGTAGAAACGGAATTAGATACCATGGCTTGCCCGTTATGTGGACAGCAAACCAGTGTCTGTTATTTTTTACCACAAAGGGACATCTCCGAAAATACAGTTGCCTCCCGGTGTCAAAACTGCGGTTGCTACGACGACCCGGAGTGAGCCAAAAGTAAACATTTAATTACCTCCTCAGGTGTTTCCACCACTGTCACTACTCTCTTTTCGATCTCCTCAAATTTTAATCCTTTAATTATATCTTCAACTATCTTTTTCCACTCTTCCCCCAAAAATATAATTGGTTCATGATGGCCATATTCAAATTTTGCCAATTCCCACACCAGTGCCATTTCTGACAGTGTCCCGGTGCCACCCCGGCAGACCACAAAAGCATCGGCAATTTCTACTAGTTTGTTCAACCTTTCCGGATACGTGTCAGTCGTAATTACTAAGTCAGCAAACTCGGTTGATTTTTTGCTCGACCCCTCATAATTGGCCGGCTCTTTTTTAGGGTCCATTATTACTTGCTCTACTCTTCCGCCCCCCGCCTTTGCCCCCAGTGTGGCCGCCATCATTATCCCAGGCCCCCCGCCATTGACGACTATGTAGCCATTCTCCGCTAATAATTTGGCCGTTTTAAAAGCGTCTTGATAATACTTCTCCGTTTCTTTGGCCTCCGCATCACCAAATATCGCCACCCTCTTTATTATTTTTGTTGTTTTAATCATTTTTTAAACGCTCTAATTTTTTCTTTAAAAGTTGTTGTCAAAAATACCTCTGGTAATAATTTAAGTAACGAACTTATTTTATATTCTCCATTTTCTTTCGCCACTATTATCGGGATATCTTCATCATTAACTTGATAAAACTGCCCCAAATACTGCCGGCAAGCGCCACATGGGTAGGTAATTTTCTCATCCACTACTGCCAAAGCCCTAAATTCGTATTTTCCGTGAACCACTGCATGATCTATCGCCGACATTTCCGCGCACACCCCAAGGCTGGATATTATTCCCTCGGTGTTGCACCCGCCAAAATATTCCCCATCAGTCGTCAGTATACAGGCGCCGATTTTATGCTTCGACTTTGGTGCAAAAGCATTTCCCCTGGCCTCAATAGCCACCGCAATCATTTTTTTGATTTCAATTTCACTTAATTTATTCATTGACTATATTTAAATATTCTTTGCCCACATAAGCAACACCCACCCCCGCTTCTTCTAATTTTGCTATATGTTCTTTTTTTATTCCTCCATCAACCCCGATCTTAATTTCCCATTTTTTTGCCATCTCAATCTTTTCCCAAACCCTTTCATCAATTTCTTTTGGTTCAAACCCCGCCTCCCTTGCCATTAATAAAATCAAGTCCGTCCCTTCCGGAATTTTTTCAGCCGGTGTCTCAATATCAAATCCTAGTCCGACTTCAATTCTATATTCCCTTACTTTTTCTACAAATTTTTCCACCGAAGTCATTTTTTCTACTTGCCCGGTGATTCGGCTGGCCCCGGCCATAATTGCTTTGTTTATCCATTTTTCCGGATCGTCTACCATTAAATGAACATCAAACAACCAATCCTTGTTGACGATCTCTTTGCTAGCCAATTGCTCTAGATCAAAAGTTTTACCGCTGGTAAATTTACCATCAACCACATCAATTTGCATCCACATTGAATGTTCTCCCACTTTTTCCATTCGCTCAAAAGCCCTCTCAAATTCTTTCTCAAAAATTGTCGGTATAACAATCATTCCTTCGCTTTTAACTTTATAACTTTCTAACTTTTTACTTACTAATCAACATCCCCATTTCTATTAGTCGGCAGGAATAGCCGTATTCGTTATCATACCAAGCTCCAATCGACACCATATCATCCGACACTACTTTCGTCATTCTGGTGTCAATCACACACGAGCCGTTATTGCCAATGATATCGCTACTTACTAACGGGTCATAGGTTACTTTTACCTTCCCCACCAATCGGGGGTCTACACTCGCATCCTCAAATATTTTATTAATTTCTTCTACTGTTGTTTTTCGTACCAATTTAAAAGTTAGATCAGAATATGATCCACACACCACTGGCACTCGAATGGCTGTCCCGGCAAATCTCCCGGCCGCTGCTGGGTAAGCCGCAATCACCGCTTCGGCCGCTCCCGTTGATGTGGGCACAATATTAACCGCCGCCGCCCTGGCTCGTCTGGCATCTTTCCCTGATCCGTCCACAATTGCTTGATTGGTGGTGTAAGCATGAATCGTTGTTAGAACTCCTTCCTGAAATCCAATTGTTTCATCAATCAACTTCACTATTGGTGCCACACAATTGGTGGTGCACGAGCCATTGGAAACTAGCTCATCCCCCCGATACTGGTCTTCATTAACTCCCAAAATATATACCGGAATCATCGGATCTTTTGCTGGGGCCGATATTACCACTTTTTTGGCTCCGCCCCTAATGTGCCCCAAGGCTTTTTTATCAGTAAATGCTCCGGTGCATTCAAGAATTACCTCTGCTCCATAATTTTTCCAGCCAATTTTTGCTGGCTCCGCTTCACCCAAGAAGGGGATTATCCTATCTCCTACAATTAATCGCCCGATTTCTCCACCTTTTTCTGCTTCGCTCCAACTGATTTTATATGGTAACTTCCCGTAAACCGAATCATATTTGAATTGATCAACATAGGCCTCCATTGGCAAATCGCCTTTGGTGTTAATCGCCACCACTTCCACTCCATAATTTTCCAAAACTATCGCCCTTAACACCACTGTCCCAATTCTCCCAAATCCATTAATCCCGATTTTTATTTTTTTCTCTGTCATTACTTAACTATACAACAATTTATTTTCTTTATCTTTACCCCAATTCTTTAAATTATTTTTAATATATTGTCTTATTGCCCAATATTCTTTTTCATTTCTAATAATCCGATCGTGATATCGTGGTTGCCACAATCTTTTTGAAAATTTCGGCCAACCGTTTTGCTTCACGTTTCTGATGTATTCGTTTGTGGTCATGGTTTTAAACCATCGAATTGATTGACCCAACAACCCAACATGACCAAACATCGTATTTTGTTCCTGTGTAGGAACAGACCCACGTGTCTGTTCCTTTAAATAAAATGTCCGTTCCTTCTCTAAATTAAAAATCCGTTCCTTTTCATCAAAAACAAGATTCTTCTTTCCAAAATCAAAATCATGCAATTCTGATCCCTTATTTGATGAATTTTTAATCACCAATATTCCATGAACATGATTTGGCATTATCACGTATTTATCCAAAACAATTTCATTAAATTTCGTCGGAATTTTTAACCAACATTTTTCCACCATTTCGCCGGCCACATTCATTTGGCCAATTGTCCCTTTTTGTTTAAAACAGGAACGGACACGTGGGTCCGTTCCTACATTTCGGAATAAATTCAATCTGTCTCGAGCACAAATCGTCACAAAATAAAATCCCGCCTCCGAATAATCCCAGCCTCTTAATCTATACTGCTTTTCAATCTTAAACGGCCACTTCTCAAATTTCATTGAACTTACTTTATATCCAACAATCCATCACACTCTGCCTCCATAAAACTTGTTTTGGTTTCAATCCTTATCGGTGCATCTTTTATTATTTTCTCAAATCCAATATCAAAATTATTTTTTGTTGTCTTTGTCATCGACGATCCGGTGTATATTTTTTTGACCTTAGCAAAGACAAGCGCAATAGTGCACATTGCACATGGTTCACATGTACAATAAACATCACAACCAATCAGGTCTTTGTTCCCCACTGTTTTTCCAGCAACACCGAGCGCTTTAATTTCAGCGTGTGATGAGGCATTGCAATCTTCTCTTTGTGAATTATAGGTCTTTGCAATTACAGCACCATCCTTAGCAATTACTACCCCACATTTTGTTGGTTCCTTTGATTTTTTTGCCTCAGTAATTGCGAGTCTCATCAATTGGATATCATTCATGGTCATATTTTACCCCCACGCCGGTAATGTCCCTTTAATCAAATATTCAAGCGTTGCTCCGCCACCACTACTGACAAAATCCATTTTGTCCCCCAATCCAAATTTCACCAACATTGCCCCCGTATCCCCTCCGGCCGCCATTTTGTAACCCGGATTAGCTACCACTGCTTTGGCCACCACCACCGTTCCCTCAAGTGAGTTTACATTTTCAAATAGACCCATTGCTCCAGCCATCACTATCGATTTTGAACTATTTATCAACTCAACAAATTTTGTCGTTGTTTCTGGTGTTATATCCAGCCCATCCTCTCTCAATTTCCCAATTATTACTTTGTCTGCATTCAGCCGATTTCTCATTTCCTCCGAAATTAATGTTGGTAATTTTCCTCCCACCAACACCTGGTCAGCCACTTGCGACAGGCCCTCAATATATCCCACTTTATCTTCTTTGGCTCCTCCCAAAATTATCGTTAACGGCCTTCCCGCCTCTTCTCTTAATTTGCCAATGGTGGTTACTTCTTCAATAAAATTATTGCCGTAAAACGTTGGTAGCTTTTGCCACAACATCGTTGATGCCGAAGCCCGGTGCGATACTGCAAACGCATCATTTACAAACCCTTGAGTTATCTCAACTATATTTTGTAAAAAGAGGGGATTATTGCTCTCTTCTCCCGGCCAAAATCTTAAGTTTTCCATAAACACCAAATTCATCGACGCCAGCGCTTGGTCAATACTAGCCGTATCATTAATATCATCAAGGCAGACACTTTCCCAGCCACCAGTGCCATCGTCCAAAAGCGACACCATTTCCAAATATACCCGCTTTAGCGAGTAATCATTGTTAACTTTTCCTCCTGGCCGGCCATTGTGGCCGATAATCACCAGCCGGCAACCTTTACTTAATAATTTTTTAAGGGTTGGTACTGACTTAACCAGCCTCCCATTGTCCGTAATTTGCAAATTCGCCATCGGCACATCCAAATCTAGTCTTACAATTAACCTCGTATTGTCTAGAACTTCATCAATTCCCCTTAAGTTTGGCAGCATTTTTCGCTTTCATACTTTTTAATCTTTTGAATTCGATTAATATGTCTCTCTTCCGACGAAAACACTGTTTCCAAAAATACTCTTATAATTTCTTGGTTTTGTTCTATCGGCACTAAATCTGCCGTCAAACAAGCTACGTTTATGTCGTCCTCTTCCCGCGCCACTCTGGCCTGCTCTACGCTTGTCAGTACACTAGCGCGGATTCCGTTAACTTTATTAACCGCCATTGTCATCCCCACTCCCGAGCCACAAATCAATACCCCTTTTGCCTTTTCCGCTACCACTCTTTCTCCCACTTTTATGGCATAATCAACGTAATCATCTTCTTTGTCGTACTTGTCATCACCCATATCCGTCACTTCATAATTCTCACTCCGCAACCAACTCTTGATTGCTTCCTTTAGATTGTATCCTCTGTGATCCGCCCCCAAATAAATCATAGACTATAATTCAATACTAACATTTTATGCCCCAAATTTCCCTTCAAGGCCATCTCTATTCCTATAAGCTCACTCGTGGCTTCCAAACTTCCCTTCGTCTCAAGGCCACTGGACGGCGCTCTTTTAGTGTTTCCTGCCCCCATCTTACCCCTACTAATTTTATTCAAAAATTTATTTTAGACCACCAAATTTGGATTACCAAAAACTGCCAAAAATTTTCTAAAAAAATTCGTCTTTCGACCATTAAAACCGTCACTATTTTGAGTATTTCCTATAAAATAGTCATCAATAAGACAGCCAGGGATTCGGTTATTATAGATGACAATGAACACATAATTTATACAAATACAACCACCCCCTCTACTTCTCATCTTAAAAAACTTTATAACCTCAAATTCCGCCCTCTGGCTCTCAAACTAATCAAGTCCGAATTGGCCATTTTAAAAAGCCAATTTGGTTTTGATTACCAAAAAGTTTCTGTCAAAAATCAGTCATCCCGTTTCGGCTCTTGCTCCTCCCGAGGCAATCTCAGTTTCAATTGGCAAATCATTTTTTTCCCACCCGATCTTTTTCGCCACATTCTTCTCCACGAACTTACCCATCTCAAAATCAAAAACCATTCTGCTGTTTACTGGCGTCAACTCTCCCTCTACGACCCTGATGCCATCGCCCACAATCGCCTTCTCAAAAAAGAGGGGACTAAATATTTCCTAATTTAGCTTCGCAATTTTTTCACACACGTCCTTTGGGTATTTTGTTAGCAATTTTTCTGCCGCTTCTTTTGGTGCCATCCATTCATAACCAACATTTTCTTTATTCAATCTAATATTTTTATTGTCAACTTCCACTTCATAAATTGCCAAAATTAATCCCACGTCACCCGCCAAACTATTTTTCAATCTTGCCGCCGACATCGTCATTGCAAAAACTTTCGATTTTAATAAAGTTAACCCCGTTTCTTCCTCGATTTCCGCCTTTAATGTGTCTTCCACTGTTTTGCCTCTCTCCACTCTACCGCCGGGCAAGTCATACATTTCCTCACCATTCCACCCTTTCCGATTCATTAGCTCCCGTTTGTCAACTTTCAAAATCAATATCCTGCCATCATTATTTCTGATTATCGCTTTAACTCCTAAGTTATAAAGATCTTCCATAAACAAATTAAATTTCAACTTCAATCCCCACCGGGCAGTGGTCGCTCCCGTATACCTCATTTAAAATAAACGCCCTTTTTACCTTACTTTTCAATTTCTCATCCACAAACACATAATCAATTCTCCAGCCCACATTTCTATCCCTGGCCCGAGTGAATTGGTCCCACCAGGAATAATTATTTGGCTCGGAATTAAAGATTCTGAAAGTGTCCACCCAACCATCCGCCTCCAGTTTATCCATCCACCTTCTCTCAATTTCCAAAAACCCCGACACCTTCGAATTTTCCTTAGGCCTGGCCAAATCAATTTCCTCGTGGGCCGTGTTTACATCCCCCACAAATATTACCCTTTCTCCTCGCTCCCGCAATTCATTAATATACTTCAGAAAATAGTTATAAAAATTAAGTTTGAATTGCAACCTTCCTTGGTCTCTTTTGCCATTAGGAAAGTAGACGTTGAGAAGTGTAAATTCGTCGAATTTAGTGATTAATACCCGCCCTTCATCGTCCCAATCATTGTCGCTATTGCCCATAATTACTGTCTTCGGTTCCATTTTGCAGTATGTTGCCACTCCAGAATATCCCGCCTTTTGGGCTGCATTTAAATAAAAGTTATAACCAGTTGGCTCGTCGGCCGAGTGGGGGATTTGCTCAATTTTCGCCTTTACTTCCTGAAAACAGTAAACCTCCGCCCCATCCTTTTTCATAAAATCCCAGAGGCCCTTTTTAATCGCCGCCCTCATCCCCGCCACGTTCCAGGAAATTATTCTGATTTTCATGCCCAATTTTACCAATTTTTCTGGTTTATAATCTGCTATGGACGAATATACCCATCCTTGTCAAAAAACTGTTGCCATTTTCCTCCGATATCAGGACAAAATTTTATTTCTCCATCGTCATGCCGGCAAAAAAGTTGACCCCGATAAATTGAGTTGTGTTGGTGGCCGGGTTGAAACCAACGAAAATTTTCTAGGAGCCGCCATTCGCGAAACACGCGAAGAAACCGGTTACCAGCTTAAACCCCCAAATTTCCATTTTGCTGGCCTTGAAGTTATCCATGATTATGTTCCCCTCGACTGGATTATTGGTGTTTTTATTGCCGACGTCTCTAGTTTAGAAATCCCCCTTGGGTCTAGTGTCGAAGACGGCAAACTTTTGTGGCTGACTTCGCAAGATTTTGCCAAGTACTCCGGCCAAACGGTTGATGATCTCCAATATTTATCCAAAGATATTTTTCAGCCAAGCGGTATTTTCTTTTTTACCGCTAAATACAATCAATTGCAAAAAATCATCAAAAGTTCGATTTCCTATCAAAAAATCGATTATTGAGCAGTCAGTTGCTATAATCAACCCAACTTACCAGCAGGGGCCAGACGGTTAGGCGATGGTCTGTAAAACCATTATAAGTAGGTTCAACTCCTACCTGCTGGACACTTGATAAACTAAACCATGAAAAAAATTTTACCCTGGCAGGAAATTTCTCGGGAGAATGTGTTTTCAAAATACGGCCGAAAAATTGACAAGGTAATTTTCAAACTTCCAACCGGTCAAGAATCAGATTTTTATCTTACAGGCAAAGATGATAGAGTGGTTGCTGTTTTTGCCTTAACCCCAGACAATCAAGTAATCTTAGTAGAAGAGTTTCGCCCTGGCCCTCAAAAAATCCTTTCGGAATTACCCGGTGGAGGTGTCGACAAAGCAGAAACACCGCTAGAAGCCATCAAGAGGGAGTTTTTGGAAGAAAGTGGTTACACGGGTGATTTTGAATTTGTAACCGAATCAATTATCGACGCTTATTCAGGAGCTACTCGGTATCATTTTGTCGCCAAAAATTGCAGAAAGATTCAGGAACCAGCAGACACAGATGTTGAGTTTACAAATGTTGTTTTAATGAATTTAGACCAGTTCAAAAAATACCTAAAAATAGGACAACTCTCTGATATTGCTACTGCTTATTACGGCTTGGAACACCTGGATCTTCTTTAATCCAAAATCAATTACCCAAATAATTTTCCAGCAGTTTTGTATAGTATTAAAAATGAACATATGTCACTCTAAAAATTTTAGCTAAATCCGTCATCCTATGTTATCTTAAGCCAAATGGCCCTTACCAGTCTAACCCTAGAAAATTTTCGATCCTACACTAAATCCACTTTCGAGTTTTCCCCCAAAACTAACATTATTATCGGACCAAACGGCTCTGGTAAAACAAACATATTAGAGGCAATCTATTTTTTAGCTTCAGGCAAGAGTTTCCGTTCATCCTCTTTATCTCAACTTGTAGCCTGGAATCAGAATTATGCTATTGTTTCCGGTAATATTAATCGGTCACAACTTGAAGTTCAACTTTCTTATCCAACCCAAGGTCGAAACTTATCGCGCAAATTTCTCATCGACTCTATTTCCAAAACCCGCAAAAGTTATTTAGGTAATCTTAAGGTTGTTTTATTTGAGCCTGAAGATATTCGTCTTACCACCGGATCGCCCTCTCGCCGTCGAGACTTTCTCGATCTTATTTTCCTTACTTTTGAATGGCGTTATGCCAGTTCCCTCTCTCAATATCATCGGGCTTTAAAACATCGCAACGAACTTTTAGATCTTATTCGCAAAGGTCAATCTTCTCAATCAGAACTTTTTTACTGGGATCAATCTTTAATAAAAAACTGCCAGATAATACACTATTTTAGGCACCAATTTATAGACTCGGCCAACATCTTTTTTGCCTCTCATCCCGACCCTGAAATTCAAACCTTTTATCTGTCTTATAAACCTAATCATTTGAGTCAGACCATTCTTGATTCATGCCTTCATCAAGATTTGGCTTTTGGTCACACCACCGCTGGTAGTCACCGCGACGATTTTTCTCTCCAAAGCAAGTTGTTTTCGTCGGTTTCCGATAAAAACATTGCCTTTTGGGGCAGTCGTGGTCAACAACGTCTGGCTGTTTTAGCTATACGATTAGCCCAAATTAATTACCTTGAAGAAATTTATAAAAGTCGCCCCCTACTTCTTCTCGATGACATTTTTTCTGAACTTGACACCAATCATCGTCAATTAGTTGTTAAAATTTGCTCAGAATACCAGACAATCATCACTTCTTCCGATAAATCTTCACCTATTCTTTTGCCAAACTCAAATCAAATCAACCTACTGCAAATCTAGCGCTTTTATACTATAATACCTTCACTTGGAGCCTGACAGCTCTTGTTTATTGCTCTTTAACAACCAGCTACAGCAAAAACAGTTAACTTTACAGTTAAGGTTGTTAGCACCAGAAGTCACATTTTAAGAAATTCTTTTTGTACTAAGAGTTTGATCGTGGCTCAGGGTGAACGCTGGCGGTGTGCCTAAGACATGCAAGTCGAACGATTTCATTACCTTACACTAAGCTCCCAATTTAGGTTGGGATTTTTGTGTAGGGTGATGGAATAGTGGCGAACGGGTGAGTAATGGATAGGAACATACCTTAAAGAGGGACATAGTCCGCCGAAAGGCGGGGTAATTTCCCATAATGTCGCAAGACCAAAGATGCAAATCACTTTAAGAGTGGCCTATCTACTACCAGCTAGTTGGTGGGGTAATGGCCTACCAAGGCTATGACGGTTACCGGCTCTTAGCGGAGAGTCCGGCACAATGGGACTGAGACACGGCCCATACACCTACGGGTGGCAGCAGTTAGGAATTTTGCGCAATGGACGAAAGTCTGACGCAGCGACACCGCGTG